>SCPN01001521.1_pt1 | contig 462349 bp, 722 predicted proteins | sample 6106831 | NCBI WGS metagenome assembly SCPN01 (sample SAMN10720447, study PRJNA508395) | human gut metagenome | isolation source: Participant 1, 0 month
AGAACCTTTTGGTTGCTATGGCAATAAATAATTTAAAATTACTAAATGGATCCTGCTCTGTCAAGGAGATGTACGAATAGGAGAAGAGATAAAAGTCAGTTCGGAGTTTGAAGAACTTCTTGAAAAAGGAGGTGCAGATGAGCGAAGAGTTATAATATGGACAGATCAAAGGGCCACGAATCATTTATGAAGCATATCGTTAGCTAAAGAAAAGTTGATGAGAGTTGTGGATTTAGTTGCGTTTTTGCTAAAATGATTGTCTGGCAGAGTATTTTGGTATAGGGGACATGTGCGAACATTGGGATGCGAGTAAGCTCTTTCCTGAAATAAGCTTGATGAATATTGCTTATATAGAAGATTGTATGGATAGACAAGCTATTTGTGTATCAGGTAACGAGCGAATTGAACCTCATGTTAGAGAATTAGATGATGTGGACATAAATAATATAGAGTCTGATTGGATTGAGAAATGTTACATAAAGTGCACTCAGGAAAAAAATAAAAAAATCGAAAGTCTTTTTAATGCAATACGATGGATAAACAAGGTTGGAAACTCTACAAATAAAGGTGATAATATTATATATTGCGTAATGGCATTAGAATTCTGTTTATATAAGGAAAAGGGCAATACGATTGTTGAGGATAAATTGAATGAGTATGGGATAAAAGAGCAATCATTGATGAAAACACTTACTCAAAACATAAGTGTAAAAATAAAAACGGAAGGTTTAGAAAATGCTGATGCCCAGATTTTGGAGAAGCTTGAAAGCGACATGAATAGCTATTTGGCTTCAAAATTAAAAGAAGCAAGTTTTAGTAAATTGCAAAGAATGGTGAAGCGATTGGATGTTCCAATTACAGAAGATGAAATGAAATTGATAGCTTTCTTTAGAAATAAAAGAAATTCTATGATACATGGAAAAGGAATGGATGAAATAAAAGAAACAAGTATTAAAAAAATGATAGGGATTGTTTCAAGAATTATCACCTATAAAATTACAAAAGAGTTGTTGAGGGAGATGATTAAATGAATATTATTGAGTATTCCATTAGATTAGGTAAAGCATTAAATAAAACAGAATTGGGTAAGGAGATAAAAAATATATGTTTCTCTTAGAGATGAGCACAACAAGCATGGAGAGAAAAGTGGTTAGTCACTATCAAATTTATAATCAGTGTGTAGAGCATGAGTGCTCCAGAAATCACTTTTATGGTTGGTCAATTACTTATGAAAAAATGAAGCAGTATGTAAAAAATGATTTGGATAATGGAGATAAGCTTATTTTGGATACTGCAGAAGTTGTATGTGAGAATGATGAGTTTAAAAGATGTCGGATATTAGTGTTAAAAGATGGGGAAAATAGCTGTTAAACTAAGTGATGCTATTATTTGCTCAAAATATGATGACGATGATGTTAAAGATTTATTAAAAATCATGAAAGTAAAGAATGCAGTTATGGATTTACAAATGGCAGTTGAGAGATCTAGGCTAAAAGTTTTCTTGCTAAAAATGCACAATTCTTATCAATGAATGATGAATATGAGTTGGAACTAAGAAAGAGTAATTATGTTCCTTATATAGGTGAGCACAAACCTGAGCTGTGTAATAATGGGATGAATGATATTTTTATTGATTTGGTAGATAGAATGATGTTTGTACAGTATATGATGTTGATGGGGATTTTTGAAGGATTTTGGGATATTTTAATTGAACTGTCAAAGGAAGATGGTGTGGAGGGAAATTTGAGTCAACCAAATGGAATACGACGAGGTTCATTCATACATAAAAATATAGGCAAAGAAATTGTAAATAAGGAAGCTTGGATGTATAAAATACATGACGATAAAGACAGCTTTTATTTTTTGGCTAATAAACGTACTATACATATAGAAAAGAATGAAGGAAAAAGTGAAGTATATGGTATCGCTATATCCCAAAGAAGATATAGGGCTTTTTGAAAAGGAAATTGTTACTGAATAAATGATTAAAAATTTTATGCTTCATGAAAAATAATAATAGGTTATGCCACAAGAGTTACACTCCTGAATTTAAAAAGAAGATTGTCCGCCTTCATACGGAGAGGGCGTACCTGCAAAAGCATCACTGCTGAATACGGCGTATCCAAAGCCAGTATTTCCAAGTGGTGCAGCAGAATTAAGCAAAGAATGTCAAGCTAAAGCTCACGAAGATCCTGATTTACCAAATGAAATGGAACTCATGAAGGAGAATCTCCGGTTACGAAAAGAACTGGAAGAAGCAAAAAAGAGAATCTATTCCTAAAAAAAGCAGCGGCATTCTTTGCAAAGGAAATCGATTAGAGGCTTATCGATTCACAGAACAACATCATATTGAATTTGGCCGGCGCTGGTTTCTCAGAAGGCTGGAAATCTGTCCAAATGCTTACTATAACTACATAAAACGCAGGAAAGCTGATTGTTATACCCGTAAATCAGAAGTACAGAATCAAATAAAAGAAGATCTACCACTCGCACAAGGGAGTCGCTGGTTACCGCAGCATGAAAGCTTATCTGGAACGTAAGTGTCATAGTGTACTAATGGTGTTAGAGAAAGGGAAAATGGAACTTTCGGAGAAATGGAAATGGACTAGCGGAGATTATTCTGAGGAAGAGTCTTTGCTGGTAGAGGTGTAGGATGAAAGAAATCTATGAATACAAAAAGCAACGATAGAAGATATCAATGAACTGGTAAGAACAAGAATCATTGTCCTTCGTGCTGCCAATAAACTGTCGGATGATGTGGATATGTCATTGGTGGAAAAAGAATCCTATGAGTATTATAAGCGTGCATTAGAAACCGGTGAGCATATTGCATATTTGGTGTATGATAACGAAACTTTTATTGGTGCCGGCGGTGTCAACTTTTATCAGGTTATGCCAACATATCATAATCCAACTGGTAAAAAGGCGTACATGAATATGTATACGGCATCAGAATATCGGAGACAGGGGATTGCATTTCATACATTAGATTTACTTGTAAAGGATGTAAGGAAACAGGGCGTATCACAGATTGCTTTAGAGGCGACAGAGATGGGACGGCCATTGTATGAAAAGTATGGATTTGTAAAAATGGAAGATGAAATGGAGCTGAAGCTGAAGCATAGCCATGTGTGTTCCAATTAGAAGTAGGTATATAATGATAAACAGCTCTTTAACAGCGGAATGTAATAAGAAATTTAATTTTTGGAAATTAGAAGAATATTTTACACCATCAGATTATCCGGCATTGGTTTTAACAATAAAAGAGGGAAAACAGAATATTCCGTTTGATGCGTATTACAATGATCACAGTATCAGAGTTTGCCATTAAAAGATACAAGGCTCATAATGAGTATTTGAGACAGAAGAACAAATCTGATGAGAGTTTATATAATCGAGCAAATATTTATTGTGGCTGTTATAGAACTAAAGATTTTGTTGAAAAATGGCTGAAAAATGCAAATTGGATAGGGAAAAATATGCGGAGATAAATGAATTGACAGGACGGTTTTATGCTTTTTCTGTTCAGATAGATTTAGATGGGAAAATTACAGAAGAGGGTTTGCAAGTCAGTCCGTTCTTTTACGCTGTACTTTGCATGATAAAAGCCGAGGGCATAAATGTTAATATTATGCAAGAAAATATATGGAAGCTAAATGAAGAAGTAAATGAAATACTTAAACAAAATAATGTACGAATATTGGAGTTTGAAGATGTAACAATAGTAAAAAATATTATATTTGATAAACTGAGAATTAAGTCTGAAAGTGAAATTGGGCTAAAAAGTGCTTCGGATAAAGTATATGCGTGCAAAGGTTTGAAAAAAGAAGATGAAACAAGTGACTTTACCAGTTTTTATTTGGACGAAATAGAAAATGTTCAGAAAAACTATGAGAATAATGAGAATTTGATAAAATATACCACTTCATTATTGGAAGAAAAACAAAAAGGATAATGATAGATAGCGATGTTTGTTCCATGAAAAAATGGTTGGAAGTAGATAGATTTCCAATGGGAAAATATCCATCAAAGTTTTCTCCGACATTAATGCAGCAAATAGCTATAAACATAGCTATATCAGAAAAGGATAGAAAAGAAAAAATATTTTCAGTAAATGGACCACCAGGAACGGGAAAAACAACTCTTTTGAAAGAAATAATAGCTTCAAATGTTGTCCAATTAGCAGAAGTTTTAATTAAAAAGGAATAGGTGGTAGTAATTTTGTTCCTAGGAAAGTTGGAATCCGCATCAAATGCTAGTTATACAGAAAAATATTATGAAATACCAGAAGAAATTTCTAAATATGGAATTCTTGTGGTATCAAATAATAATGGAGCTGTAGAAAATGTCACACTCGATTTACCGAAATCTTGCGATATGGGAAAGGATAAAACTAGGACAGATTACTTTGACAGAGAAATAAATAAAGAAGTGTATTTTTCAGCGGTAGCAGATAATCTTTTAGGTAAAGAGGGCGGTGCATGGGGATTAATATCAGCTCGTATGGGAAGAAAATCCTATGTTACAGAAGTTTTAGAATCTTGTGTATTCGCTAAAAAAAATGATGCTTCGGATAAAGTAACATTAGATCTTGCAAGAGAAGATAGTATTTCGTGGGAGGAAGCTGTTGATAAGTTTAATGTAGCTAAAGGAAAGGTTTTGTTATTAAGAGAAGGCATAAAAAGACCAAAAACTCTTGGATGATTTTTATAAAGAAGGAGAGAGTTTTGCTAAGAGTAAATTGGATTTAAAACAGTTGCTCATAGAAAAGGAGCAGTTAAATGTAAAGTTAAATGAGGTAAGAACGGAATTAGAAAGTAATGAACAGTTGACTTTAGAGCAGGAAGAGGAAATTAAGTATATTAAGGAACATAGCTCTATTTTTAAGAAACTACTTATCCTTTTTGGAATAGGGAAAATAGGCAGGCATATTGCTGAAAAACAAAAATATATTGATGAGTTAATAATTAAGCACGAAGATATTAAACATAGAGATAGTTTGGTTGTGAAAATACAGAAGAAGTATGTACAAAAATTGAAAAGCAATATAGTATAATCTCTACTTTAGAAAAGCAGGTACAGATACTTGAAGAAAAAATATATGGAGATAATGAGTCTTTAAAAAACAAATACAAAAATAATTTTGCGGATAGGAATTTCTATAAAAATATTAAGGAATCTGAGGATTCGCAGAATGCGTGTCCATGGACATTTGAGGAATATGATATGGCGAGGGAGGCATTGTTTTATGCTTCATTACAAGTGCGAAAAGCGTTTATTTTAGAATCGCCATATAAAAAGAAATCTGTTTGTATATGAAGCATATAACAATGGAAAATACACAATAGCAGAAAAACAACAGATGTTTCCACATTTGTTTAATTCATTGTCAGTAGTGATACCTGTGTTGTCTTCTACTTTTGCTTCGGTGGGAAGATTTTTAAAACATGCTGGGAATATGAGTTTAGGTATGCTTATCATTGACGAATCCGGACAGGCAGTTCCACAGTCTGCTTTAGGAGCAATTTATAGAACAAGGCGGGCTGTTGTTGTGGGAGATCCGTTGCAAGTAGAACCTGTTGTAACAATTCCTAAAGTGTTAATTGATATACTAGCTGATAGTACTTCCGTAGCAAATGCATATAAGGTGATTGAAAATTCAGTTCAGACTTTTTCTGATAATATAAATGAGTTTAATGGCATGATCGGGGAACGCCAGGTTGGTTGCCCGTTGGTTGTTCACAGAAGGTGCATAGAACCAATGTTTTCTATTTCAAATTTGATTTCATATGACAATAGAATGTTTAATAAAACAAATAAGAAGGAAGAATATTTGAAACCGGAAAATCTATTTTTGATAAAAATCTGGATGGATTAATGTGGAAGGGGAAGAAAATGGTGGTAAGGATCATTTTGTGAAAAATCAAGCAGAGAGAGTATGCCAGTTAATGGAAGATGCAGTACATATATATTCAGATTTGTTTGAAACAGATGATAAGATTTTTATAATTACACCTTTTAGAACAGTTGCAGAATCAATGCGTAAGTTTATCATTAGCTACTTTTCAGTAAAAGGATATGATAAGCAAATTTTGTCAAAGTGGACGAAAAATTGTGTTGGTACAGTACATACTTTTCAAGGGAAAGATGCGAATGAGGTACTTTGGTATTAGGTTGTTCAAATAAAAGTGCAGGTGCAATGAATTGGGTGGTAAAGAAAGCTAATATACTTAATGTTGCATGCACCAGAGCAAAATATAGAATAGCATTTATTGGTAATATAAATGATTGGAAAAATAGAAGGTACTTCAGAGAGTTTATTCCGAGTTTCATTGATATAATAAATGTGTAAAAAATAGACGATATGGAGTGGGAGTAGGAGATATTGTTATGGCTGTGTCATATAACAAATTATGAAAATTATTAGTGGATAAAAAAATGAGCAAATCTGATTTGCGTAAAAGGCAGAAATTGCGCCTGACACGATGACAAAAATACGTCGTGATGAAGCTTATAAAAAAATAGCAAGGCAATGGTCTGAAAGACATAAGATTGATATTGTTGAATGAAAGAAAGAGGTGCTGCTATGATACCCACAGAAGATATTATGCCAATAGTGAAAAAAATACAATCGCTGCATCAATTAAATGTAACACCCATCGCGGATACATTGGTTGGAGCAGCTGCGATAATATTTGTATGGATATGCATGCCTTGATATGTGTGCTGAGACCTCAGAAATGCGTGGCTATATGGTCTGCACTTGAGGCTGCTACATACATTTTGGTATCTGGCGTTAAGTTAGCATCTCATGCAGATAGTAGTTCGGGAATGCTTACGGATGTTATCATGTGTACATACGAACTGATAGATCAATGCACAAAAGAAATCAAAAAACAGGACAAACAAATGAGGGATCAAGCACTTGCATTGATGATAAAAGTGGCAAAAAGGAGTGTGTTTGATGGTTGGACTGACTGGCGTTATGACTTGCTGAAAAGTGGGATTTGCCTATGCGATGAAAAGAGTGCAAAGAAACTTGAAAAGGTTTTGGATACTTTGTTGGAAATTTCGCGGGAGGATTATTTTCCAGAATACACGAAAAGAAGATTTGATTGTAAGATATCTTTTACATAGACATTTATATGGCAAAGAGAATACGCAGAAGGAGTTATATCAGAATATTTTGATAAATGAACTCCGTATTATAGCGATTAAGGATGCTATGGAAGAGAAGAATTATGATGAAGCAGAGAAGCTTTGTTTAGAGAAGGCAAATGCAGAAAATACATGGCATTATCGTAGTGGTGATCCGGAAGATTGGAATAATGTGCTATATGACATATATAAGACAGCAAACAACACGGAAAAGCAAATCGCACAGGCAAAAAGCTGTTATTAATGGGAAATGAGAAGTTCTGGGGTGTTTTGAAACAGATTTACAGAGAGTGTGGTGCATGGAATGAGAATTACGAGAGTCTATTGGATGAATTAAAGGATAGCAAGCGAACTGTTTGCTACCGCAGTGTTCTTATTTCAGAAAATGAAAAGAAGAGATTACTTGAAGATGTAATGGAGAATCCGTATGATTTGTTTTATTATGGAAAATATTTGGTGAAGGAATATCCGGAGCAGATATATGAGTTGTGTTATAAGGAAATAAGTGAAAGCTGTGCTCAGGCAAAGGATAGACGAGAATATAAGAAGATAACGAAGAATATTGTACAGCTTATAAAATGGAAGGGTAATGATACCGCTAAGTCTTTAATTGAGGAATTGAAGCAGAGATATCCAAGAAAACCGGCATTGCTGGATGAATTGGAGAAGGTGGAGAAGAAATTGTAATTCAAATAAAATCAATTTGGTAAGGATAGACCATTGCCCGTCATTTGCCGTCATCTTCCGACCCTCCCGCAGGGTATGTCTTGCTTCAAGACATACCCTGCATTTGTGTTTTAAAAGCCATCATGCTAAAATGGGATACATAGTGACAGGCAAAAGGAGGTTTTACCATGTATTATGTACCGGATGGCACAAAGCAGTGCGGATATTATGAATGTAAAAAGTGCGGGAATCGGTTTCTGTCCTTGCAGACGATAGCGCGGATTCCCTGCCCGGATTGTGCTGCGGAGATTGATTATGAGATCGGGCCGGATGAAACACTCGCGGACGTGACAGATGCGGCAGTGCTTCTGCAGAAAATCGAGGGCGAGGAGGAAGTGGCGAAAATGGATGCGCTCTTAAGCCTTGCGATTACCGGCGGAGACTTTAACTGGATTTAAGAAAAGATAGAACGGGCAGTGGCTGAAACAGATAAGACACAGAACAGGAGAGGTGACAGAGGTGGAACGGACAACGGCAAAAAAGAATAAATATGAGATCGATATGTGCAACGGAACGATTATGGACAAATTGATTTCCTTCTCGCTGCCGCTCATGCTGTCGGGCATTTTGCAGCTGATGTTCAATGCGGTAGATATTATCGTGGTGGGCAGGTTCTCCGGCAGTCAGGCGCTGGCGGCGGTGGATCGACCAGTGCGCTTATCAACGTGTTCACGAATCTGTTTATCGGAATTTCGCTGGGGGCAAATGTACTGACGGCGCGTTTCTATGCGGCGGGGCGTGAGAAAGAGGTATCTGAGACCGTACATACCGCGATAACCCTGGCACTGGTAAGTGGAATTGTCATGGCTCTGGTGGGACTTGTTTTTCCAGGGGCGCTGGCGCTGATGGGGACGCCGGATGACGTCATCGGGCTGTCGGCACTTTATATGCGGATCTATTTTCTGGGGATGCCGTTTTTTATGCTCTACAATTATGGCGCGGCGATCCTGCGCGCCGTTGGGGACACGAAGCGCCCGCTGCTGTTTTGATGATTGCGGGAGTCATCAACGCGTGCCTGAATATGGTGCTGGTCATTGTATTCAAGCTCGGTGTTGCCGGTGTGGCGATCGCCACGGTCATCACAGATGATTTCCTGCGTGCTGGTGCTGCGCTGCCTCTGCCAGTCGGAGAGCAGTTACCGGCTGCGGTTTTCCGAACTTGGCATGAAAGGGTACTACTTGAAGCAGATCTTTTCGGTCGGCGTTCCGGCAGGAATCCAGAGCACAGTGATTAATTTTTCAATGTGCTGCTTCAGTCCTCGGTCAATCTGTTCGGATCGACGGCGATGGCAGGCTACACGGCGGCAAATAATCTGCTCGGCTTCTTGTATGTCTCGGTGAACTCCATCACACAGGCGTGCATGAGCTTTACCAGCCAGAATTACGGCGTTGGAAAATTAAAGCGCATGGATCGTGTGCTGGCAGACTGCATGATCTTATCGGTCGTGGTCGCTGTAGTTTTGGGATGCATCTGCTATGGGTTCGGACCGGAAATTTTACAGATCTACACGGAGGATGCCGAGGTAATTGCGTGCGGTATGGAGATCCTGCATACGACGATCACCTATTTTCTTTGCGGCTGGATGGATTTGTTCCGGGGGCGCTGCGCGGCATGGGATATTCCGCGGTGCCGATGGTGTTGTCGGTCATCGGAACGGTTGGTACGAGAGTGGTGTGGATTTTTGGCATTTTTCCATACCACAGATCACTGGCGATTCTGTTTATATCTTATCCAGCGTCGTGGATTATCACGATTGTCCTGCAGGTAATCTGTTTTACTTTGTGAGACGGAGAGTGCACCGGAGAAGTCAGGCGCTCGCCGGACAGGAAGCCTGATTCCTCAATCAGCCAGGAAACCCAGTGGAAAGTGACAGGTCATCTGTCGGAACTCTGCCGGATCGAGGCAAAAGCCCAATCCCGGAATCCGACAGGAATCCCAGATCATAGCCCTGCCCATATAACTACACGGAGACAACGATGGAAGCATATTATTACAGCAAAATGGACAAAACAAAGCAGGCGGCATATCATGCGATGCTGCAGGGACTATTGGCGTTGGAGGATGCCATTCCGATGCCGCGCCTTGAGGCGGAGGATCTCTATCAGGTATTTTTCCTGCTGCGGCTGGATCATCCGGAGATTTTCTGGGCGACCGGCTACAAGTACCGGTATTATCCGGAGTCGGCGAACCTTGTGTTCCTGCCGGAATACCTCTTTGAAAAAGGCAAGATCAGAGAGCACCAGAAGGCGATGAAGGCGCGGGTGGAAAAACTGGCGCGCGCGGCGCAGAATCTCTCCGAGTGGGAGAAAGAAAGAATACGTCCATGACTTTATCTGCGAAAACGTGCACTACGATAAGCTGAAAAAGCCGTATTCCCATGAGATCATAGGTCCTCTCGGACAGGGTGTGGGCATCTGTGAGGGAATCGCAAAGTCAGTAAAGGTGCTTTGCGATGCGCTTGGCGTCTGGTGCGTGATTGCTCTGTGCGGAAACTGCCCAGAGAAGGGGATCAAATACCGCCATACGTGGAACATTGTAAAAATCGGCGGGCAGTATTATCATCTGGATGCTACCTTTGACAACACGCTCGGTGCGGGAGCACAGATCCGGTACGATTATTTCAATCTCTGCGACAAGAGCGTATTCCGGGATCATCAGCCCCTGATCGCGCCTGCGCCGGAATGTACGGATGCACAGCATTTTTATTATCGGGAGAAAAAGCTTTCCTTCACGAAGGTGGAGGATGTCTATAAACGTGCGCTTCAGACAGCAAAAAGAAAAACGTTTACCTTTCACTGGAGAGGCGGGTATCTCACCAAGGAGGTCTTTGGGGAACTGTTAGAGCAGATTTCCGGGGCTGGCAGGGAGAGGAAAAAGCGCCAGAGTCAGCGTGAACTGGCAGCAGGCGGTGATCCGGTTCGATTATGTGGAGGCGGGCAGTGCGCCGGAGGCGCGTGTTGTGATGGAAGAAGCGAATGAGGGAGAAAAAGAATGACGGAAGATTTACTGGAACAGATTCGGAGAAAGGATGCGGCGGCGTTTACACGGAGGGAAGTTTCATGCAGACGATGTGTTTTCCGCGGCGCTGCTGCTTTACCTGAATCCGGAGATTAATTACGCGCGGCAACAGGGTGCCGGAGAATTTTGCCGGGACCGTGTTTGACATCGGAAGAGGACGGTACGACCATCATCAGAAAGACAGCCGGGTGCGGGAGAACGGTGTGCCCTATGCGGCGTTCGGACTGCTGTGGGAGGAACTCGGGGGAGCAATCCTCGGGGAGGAGCTGGCGGCGGAATTTGACGAGGCGTTTGTACAGCCGTTGGATAATAACGACAACACTGGGGAGAAAAACGAGCTGGCGACGCTCATTGGCAATTTTAACCCGGCATGGGATGCGCAGGGCGGAAGCGACGCCGCCTTTTTTCAGGCGGTCAGCGTGGCAGGCATGATTCTTGAAAATAAATTCGAGCGCTATCGCGGAAATGAGCGCGCCGATCGTCAGATCGAGGAAGTGCTGGCGGCGCATGAGCGTGCCGTAACGTCCGGGAGACGGCGGAGCGCGATGCCGCGATTCTGATATTGCCCTATTTTATTCCGTGCCAGAAACGCCTGTCGGAGACCGGGATTGCGTTTGTGATTTTCCCGTCGAACCGGGGCGGATACTGCATCCAGCCGCAGAAGCGGGAGTATTCCCTCCATTATAAGTGCTGCTTCCCGGAACGCTGGCTCGGACTGGAAAAGGAAGAGCTGGTGGAGGCATCGGGCTTAGAGAGCGCCGTTTTCTGCCATAAGGGAGGTTTTCTTATGACGGTCGGGGAACTTTCCGATGCGGTGGAGGCATGCCGGATCAGTCTGGACAGCTTCAAGGATGAGAAGGCGCTTGTAAACGTGGGCGGCGGCGATGCGGCGGACGAACTTTTAAGAGAACTGCCGGGGATGGCGCAAGCACAGATCTATCATATCCCGCTGCCGGAGCTGCCCGGGCTGGAGCAGGACGGCAGTTACGGTGAAGTGGCGATGGAAAACCGACTGGAAGCTTCGGAACAGGGACTATGTGAAACAGATCCTGCAGTACCGGCCGGAGGCTGTTTATGTCGAGGGGATGTATTTTCGGCATATCCGGTGGTGCATCTGCTCCGGAAAGCACGTGCCGGTGCTTGCCATGGCAGAGCGCGGCGGGGAGCGGATCCTCGTGCGGATTCCGTCCGGTTCCTAGATGGGACTTGTAGAAGACGAGCGAAAAGTGCTATGATTCTTATGCAATGTGGAATATGCTTTAGGGAATTTCTGCTTCAGGCGAAGAGGCAGGAAAATCAGATAGACATACCAAGGAGGAATGGATAATGGCTTGTACAACCATTTTAGTTGGAAAAAGAAAGCATCGTATGACGGTTCCACCATGATCGCGCGAAACGACGATTCGGGTTCGGGACATTTTACACCGAAGAAATTTGTGGTCGTGCAGCCCCAGGAGCAGCCGCGACATTATGAGTCTGTGATTTCACATGTGAAGATCGAGCTGCCGGAGCAGCCGATGCGCTACACGGCGGTGCCGAACGCGGTCGACGGGGAAGGCATCTGGGCGGCAAGCGGCGTGAATGCAGCGCAGGTCGGTATGACTGCGACCGAGACAATCACATCGAATCCGCGTGTGCTGGGTGCTGATCCGCTGGTGTTATACCAGAAGGCAGAGGATGGTCAGCCGGAGATATGTGGAGGGATCGGCGAGGAAGATCTTGTGTGTCTTGTACTTCCGTATATCCGCAGCGCCAGAGAGGGTGTCAGACGTCTGGGAAGCCTGCTGGAGCAGTACGGCACCTATGAGATGAACGGCATTGCATTTCAGGATCAGGATGAGATCTGGTGGCTGGAGACAATCGGCGGACATCACTGGATGGCGCGCAGAGTGCCGGATGATGTCTATGTGGTCATGCCGAACCAGCTTGGAATCGACCGGTTTGATTTTTCCGATGCCCTCGGGGAGCAGAAGGAATATATGTGCTCGGCGGATCTGGAAGAATTCGTAAAGACGTATCATCTGGATCTCTCACAGGATGGCGAGTTTCATCCGCGCGACGCGTTTGGCAGCCATGACGATGCGGATCATGTATACAACACGCCGCGTGCGTGGTTCATGGAGCGCTATCTGAACCCGCACACGAAAAAATGGGACGGACCGGATGCGGATTTCACACCGGTTTCGGATGATCTTCCGTGGTGCATGGTACCGGAGAAAAAGGTGACGGTGGAGGACGTCAAATACGTCTTGTCCTCCCATTTCCAGGGAACGCCGTATGATCCGTATGCCGCTTACGGGGATAAGTCCCTGCGCGGTGCATACCGCTCGATCGGCATCAACCGGAACGATTTTCTCGCAGTGATCCAGATGCGCCCGCAGATGGAGCAGGAGAACGGCGTGATCGAATGGCTGGCATTTGCGTCAAACGCATTTAACGTGCTGGTGCCGTTCTATGCCGATGTGGAGGAGACGCCGGAATATCTGTCGAACACGACAGGCGAGGTGTCCACGGAGAACTTTTACTGGTCGAGCCGGCTGATTGCGGCGATGGCAGACGCGTCCTACCGGAGCTCGGTGTTCCATATCGAGCGCTATCAGGAGCATGTGATGGCAAAGGGGCATGAGCTGATCCATCACTACGACGAGCTCCTCGCTAAGGAGACGGATGCTGTGATGCGCAGAAGACTTCGCGAGGAGGCAAACCGCAGCATTGCGAAGATGCTGCAGAAGGAGACGGCAGATACCCTGGACAAGGTTTTATTTGAACTCAGCAGTCAGATGAAGAATGCATATTCCAGATCGGATGCATAGGGAGGACTGCCATGGTAAAAATTGATCTGATCACGGGCTTCCTCGGATCGGGGAAGACGACGTTTTTGAAAAAATATGCGAAGCGCCTGATGGAGCAGGGGCAGAATATCGGAATTCTGGAAAATGATTTCGGCGCGGTCAATGTTGATATGATGCTGCTGCAGGAGTTAGAGGGGGAGCAGTGCGAGCTGGAGATGATCTCCGGCGGCTGCGATCCTGAGACGCACCGCAGAAGGTTCCGCACCAAGTTAATCGCCATGGGAATGTGTGGGTATGACCGCGTGCTCGTGGAGCCGTCGGGAATCTACGACATGGACGAGTTCTTTGACGTGCTGCATGAGGAGCCGCTGGATCAGTGGTACGAGATCGGCAATGTGATTGCTGTGGTGGACGCGCGTCTGGAGGACACACTTTCACCGGAGGCGGAGTACCTGCTGGCGTCGCAGGCGGCAAATGCCGGCTGTATGATTTTAAGCAAGTGCGACACGGCGACAGAGGAGCAGCGGCAGAATACGATCGCGCATTTGAAGCGGTCGCTTGCGGCGCTCGGCTGCAAGCAGCGGGCGGATCAGAAAATCTTGTGCGAGGGCGCAGAACCGCTCCCAGATCAGGAGTTTGCCGCGATTCTCTCCTGCGGTTATTATATCGCAAGCTATGAGAAGCCGGACTTTGCGAAGGGACAGGCGTTTGAGTCGTTGTATTTTCTGGATATGCATCTGGACGGAGATGCGGTTACGGCGGCGGTGAAGAAGATGTTGAAAGATCCGGCGTGCGGACATATTTTCCGTGTGAAGGGATTTTTGCAGAATCCGGATGGCACATGGCTGGAGATCAATGCAACACAGCAGGAGATCACGCGAAAGCCGATTGCAAATGGGCAGGATGTTCTGATTGTGATCGGAGAGAATCTTGTTGAAGACACCATCCGGGCGTATTGGAAAGGTTAGAGACAGACGATGATTTATGTGATGATGGCGCTCTATCAGGAGGCACGGACTCATCCGGGAACTGGAATTAAAAAAGAACACGGCGTATGCGCCGTTTGAGGTGTTTGACAATGAGAGCGCAGGCATCCTGCTGGTTGTGACCGGTGTGGGGGAGATTGCTGCGGCTGCTGCGACCGCGGCAGTCTGTGCGAGGGATGGAGCAGATGCGGCAGACTTTCTCGTCAATATCGGCTGCTGCGCGGCAGGTGGCTGTAAACCGGCAGACCGGGGCATGGACAGCTGCTGCGCGGCGGCAGAAGGCGCGGCAGGTGGCTGTGAACCGGCAGACCGGGATATGGACAGCGGATACGGGGGCACACGCCGCACAGATCGGAGACCTGTACGTGTGTCACAAGATCACGGAGCAGGCAACCGGGAAAACGTTCTATCCGGATATTCTGTACCGGCACCCGTGGAAGGAACGTGAACTTGTGACCGGGATGCAGCCGCTGCAAAGAGCAGCGGCACACGGAGCTTTATATGATATGGAAGCGGCGGCCGTCTATCAGGCAGGCATCCGCTTTTTTTCTCCGGACCGGATGATCTTTTTGAAGGTGGTATCGGACTCCGGAGTTGCGGGGCAGGAGAGAATGACGGCGGAGGCGCTCACGGGGCTGCTGGAGCAGCATGTAAAGGAGGTCGCGGCATTTCTTACAAATCTGCGGGAGGCGGCAGACGAGGAGAGACGCTGCGAAACGACGGTATTTTGCAGGAAGACGAGGCGGTGCTGGAGCGGCTTTTGCGGCGCTGCACTGCTCGCAGACGATGCGGGCGTCGGCGCGGCAGTATATCACGTATGCGGCGCTTACCGGATACGACTGGAAAGCGGAACTGGAAGAATGGTATGCGCGGGGGCTGCTCCCGTGCAAAGACAGGCGGGAAGGGAAGGTGCGGCTTGAAGAACTTAAACAGGTCTTATTATAATCCGCCGTTTTCCCATATTTATGTGGAGCGGGAAGTGGCGGAAGATCCGGAGACAAAGCGGATACTCACGCAGTTTCCGCAGGCGGAAGTGATTGACATCGACCACTATAAGGATGTTTTCTGCCGGAGCAGGCACTATGTCAGGCAGCATGCGGCGCAGAATCTGATTCTGGCGGCGAAGCACGGTGAGCTGCTCTACCCCGGCGCGCCGGTCTGCCAGAACTTTGAAATGAGCATTTTACTACACCTCCTGTGTGATGAACTGCGTGTTTGACTGTGAATACTGCTATCTGAAGGGAATGTATCCGTCCGCCAACCTGGTGGTGTTCGTCAATCTTGAGGATATTTTTGCGGAAGTGGAAAAGAGACTTGCCACGCACCCGGTCTACCTGTGCGTGTCCTACGACACGGATCTGCTGGCGTTAGAGCATCTGACCGGTTATGCGGCACGCTGGATTGAGTTTGTGCGCAGGATGAACACCGGCGGGCAGCGGCTGCGCATCGAGCTTAGAACCAAGGGAACCGGAGGCAGCCTGTGGCAGACGGTCCGGCCGGAGGCAGGTGTCATCTGTGCGTTTACCATCTCACCGCAGCAGGTGATTGATGCATATGAGCACGGTACGGCTTCGCTCGCCGGGCGGCTGGCAGGAGCGGAAGCGGCGATGGAACAAGGCTTTTCGGTGCGTCTCTGCTTTGACCCGATGATCTATTGCAGCGACTGGAAGAAGCACTATGACGCGATGTTTGCGCAGGTCTGCGGGACGCTGGATCTGGAAAAACTGGCGGATGTCAGCGTCGGAACCTTCCGCATTTCCCAGGATTATCTGAAGAAGATGCGGAAAAATGAGCCGGACTCGGCGGTGGTGCAGTTCCCCTACCAGAATGACGGCGGGGTGTACCATTACCCGACGGCGCTCATGGAGGAGATGGAGCAGTATATGACGGAAAAACTTGCCGCTTATCTTCCGGCAGAGCGGATTTTCCGGTGGAAGGAATAAGGAGAGAATACATGGAGCAGTGTAGAGAAACGAGGCGGCGATTGTCACGGGGCGTCCTCCGGGATCGGGGCGGCGATCAGTGCCAGACTGTGCAAAATGGGATATGAAGTGTTTGGCATCGGACGCTCGTTCGGCAGCAGTTTCGCGGAACAGTTTCCGGACGCTGCAGATAATCCGCTGTTTCATGCGGTGGTCTGCGATCTTCTGGACACGGAAAAATGTTGAAGCTGGTGCGGGGATTGCGGCGGAAGCTACGGTAACGCTGCTCGTCAACAATGCCGGCAGCGCGTACTACGGACTGCACGAGGAACTAAGCCCGAAGAAGATTCAGGAGATGGTGCGCACAGATCTGGAAGTGCCGATGATTTTAAGCCAGCAGCTGCTGCGCGGGTTTAAGAAAAACAAGGGCTGCATCGTCAATATCGCATCCGTGACGGCGCAGCAGTCGAATCCACGGCCAGCTACGGCGCGGTAAAGGCAGGACTTGCGAGTTTTCGCGCAGCCTCTTTGACGAGGCGCGAAAATACGGTGTGCGGGTGGCGGTGGTATCCCCGGATATGACGAAGACGGAATTGTACCGCAATGCAGACTTTACGGTGGGGGAGGAGACGGAGAGCTATCTTCTGCCGCAGGATGTCGCGGACGCGGTGGCGTATATCGTGGGGCAGAGAGAGGGCGTGGCGGTGTCGGAGGTGACGCCCGCCCGCAGTATCACAGAATCCGGCGCAAGCCGGTAGCGAAAAAGGAGAGACCGGTCGAATGAAAGATCTTACAAAAGGAAAACCGTCAACGATGATTCTTGCGTTTGCACTGCCGATATTTCTGGGGAATCTGCTGCAGCTGACCTACAGCGTGACCGACACGAGAATTGTCGGCTCTTTTCTCGGGGAGGATGCGCTCGCCGCAGTCGAGTAACGACGACGCTCAGCAATCTCATCATCGGCTTTTTGCTCGGACTGGCGAACGGGTTTGCCATCATCACGGCGCAGCGGTTCGGCGCAAAGGATATCCGGGGCGTGAAAAAATCGTTTGCCGCTTCCCTGGTGCTAGGAACGGTGATCTCGGTCGTGCTGACGGTGCTTGGACTGGTGTTTTTACAGCCGATCCTGCGGTTTTTAAATGTGCCGGAACATCTGATTCCGGTGGCGGGACCTTACATATTTATCATCATAGCGGGACTTCTGCGACATTTCTATGACGCGTAGTGCCGCGCTTCGGGCGCTCGGGGATACCGTCACGCCGCTCGTGATTCTGGCAGTGTCGGTGGCGTTAAATATCGCGGGAGATCTTCTGTTCGTGCTGGTGTTAAAAGCGGGAGTGCGGGGAGCTGCCGCCGCCACGGTTCTGGCACAGATCCTGGCGTTTGTGATCTGCTGGATCTACATGCTAAGACGGTATGAAATGCTCCGTCTTGTGCGGGAGGATTTCCGGGATGCGGATACGGCGATGGTGAAAAACATGCTCGGGTCGGGTCTGTCGATGGGCTTTATGAGCTCGCTGGTCAATATCGGCTCGCTGACACTCCAGACGGCGATCAATAAGCTGGGGCAGGACATCATCGTGGCGCACACGGCGGCGCGGAAAATTTCCGAGATTTTTATGACGATGTTCAGCGTCTTCGGACAGACGATGGCGACCTACTGCGGACAGAATCTGGGCGCGGCAGGATCGACCGGTCAAAAGGCATCCGGCTCGGCATTTTCTACACCTGCATCTGGTGTACGCTTTCCGCGGTGGCGAGCTACACGATTGGCAGATGGCTGGTATATCTTGTGACGGGAAGCACGAATGAGGTTGTGATCTTAAATGCGACCAACTACCTGAAATTCGACACGCTGTTCTACTATGTGACGGCGGTGATCTGCGTGCTCCGAAACGCCATGCAGGACTGGGCGATCATATCACGCCGCTCATTTCGAGTTCGCTTGAGATGGTCGGGAAAATCGTGATCGCCGCCACGCTTGTGCCGATGTTAGGCTACACCGGTGTCATTGTGGCGGAGCCGCTCGTGTGGTTTATCATGGTAATTCCGCTCGTCGTGCAGATCTTCCGGATGCCGGTACTTCGGGAAGAAAACAGGGGAAATCAAGGAAAATGATGTGTAGTTGGACGATAACAACGCTTGAAATGCCGTAAAATCAAGCAATTACAGGATTTCACAAAAAGTTCACAGAAAATTAGCACTAAACACTTGACAGTGCTAATAAACGGTGTTATAACATAGTCAGAACAAAGGAGAGGAACAAAAGGAGAACAGGAAATGAGTTCTATGAGTTCCCAGAACATCCCGGTTCCAAAGAAACAAGGAAACAGCATGAGTGTATCTGCCGAAGGCAGGTACGAAGTAGAAAAGGAGAGATGACTTATGTTAACACCTAGTATTTTTGGAGAGAACTTATTTGATGACTGGTTTGATGATTTCCCATTTTTCGATGACAGAGATTTGCGCAAGGTTGACAAGAAGCTGTACGGCAGAAGAGCCGGTAACCTGATGAAGACAGATATTCAGGAGATGAAGGATGGCTACAAGATGGAAGTTGATCTTCCGGGCTTCAAGAAGGATGAGATTACCGTAGAGCTGATGACGGATATCTGACCCTCAGTGCCGCCAAGGGACTGGATCAGGACGAGAAGGAGAAAGAATCCGGACGTTACATCCGCAGAGAGCGTTATGCAGGTGCCTGCAGCCGGAGCTTCTATGTGGGCGAGGGCGTAACCGAGGAGGATATCAAGGCTGAGTTCAAGCACGGTATCTTAACGCTGGTTGTTCCGAAGAAGGAAGCAAAGCCTGCAGTAGAGCAGAAGAAATACATTGCGATTGAAGGATAAGGATGACAGAGAGAAAGGAAGCGTATGATCATGTCAGATAAGAATCCAAAACATCCGTTGAAGAAGAAAAAAGTAGCAGCAAAGGTGAATATGGCAGACCATGAGGCGGTCGAGGAAGCGAGAGAAGCCCACAAGTCGAAAAGCATGTTTACTAAGCGATACGCCTGCAGATGACAGGAGAAAAGGGACAGGGAGCTGCACAGCACGAAGTGCTGTGCGCCCCCTGTCCCTTTTTCGTGTAATAGGAAACTTCGTTCCTATTACACAAAACGTGTCCAAAGATTACCTATTCGCTAATCCAACTGCATGGAGTTGAGTTTTCTGCCAGCAGATCCAGAAAGCGCTTGCCGAAATTACTTAGTTCGTGATCCCTGCGGGAGATCCAGCCAAGTTCGATCCGTTGATGCGTGTCCAGATTCATGACGGCGTAATCTTTTTCCAGCAGATTTTCACCGGACATGCCGGAACCGATGGTATAGGTGTTCATCTCCATGCCGATGCTGGCGTCTGCCATCTCGTCCGTGAGGGTGATTGTTTTTGCGACGGTATTCTCCACAAGCTCCTCGGAGAAGAAGCGGTCTCTGGAACTGTCGATTCCCTGAAAATAGTGGCTGTAGACATAGGGAGCCAGGTCTTCCATCGATACCTTCGTCCTGCCGGCGAGCGGATGCTGCTTGGGAACATAGACTTTGGGGCGCATGGTTGCCAGCAGATGAAAATCAAGTTCCTGCTGCTCCATCTCCCAGTCGAGAACGCGGTTCTCACGGTTTTTCAACAGAACGCCGATCTCACAGAATTCCGATGCGACGTAATCTAAGATCTCCTTGGTGCGCAATGGTGAGAGTCTATAAAGTGCCGGTGCTAAAGCCGGTTATGGATGTCCTTATGGCACTGAGCAAAGCGTTTCCGATGAATCTGGTTTTGCTCATCTTTTATCTGATCTGGACGACGCAGTTTTCCAGTATCGCAGCATTTTTTCATTCACAGAAGACGATCAAGGATGTCAGTCTGATGTATGTGGCGATTGCAGCTCTGGTGTTCTGCAGTCTTGCCAGTATTTCGGAAATCATAAGAAGCGGTCTGATCTCCGTGGACAAGGGACAGTATGAAGCGGGATATGCCTCGGGACTGACAAAAGCACAGACCTTTTTCCATGTGATTGTGCCGCAGGCGGTGCGGGCGGTCATTCCACCGCTCACGAACGATATTCTCTCGCTGGTAAAGGGAACGGCGTTAGTGTCGGTCATCGGAGTGTCAGATATTCTGACGGATTCCATCAACGCGGCAAGTGCGGCGTACTCTTACCTGGAGGCGTATGTGGCGGCAGCCATGGTATTCTGGGGCATCGGAATTGTGTTAGAGCGGCTGAGCCACTATGTGGAGCGGAAATTTTCAAAAAGCGTTAAGACACTGGCAGGCTGAGATGCGGTACGGCATCGTACATTATTATAATAGGAAGGAAACAGGGCTATGGCAGTATTAGAAGTGAGAAATGTAAAAAAGGTTTTTGGAGATAATGTGATTTTAAGAGGAATCGATCTTGATGTACAGAAAGGGGACGTCATCGTCATACTCGGACCGAGCGGTTCCGGTAAGACCACCTTTTTGCGCTGCCTGAATCTTCTGGAAAAACCGGATGAAGGCTCGATGGTCTTAAACGGAAGAGAATATAACTTAAAAAATGTAAAAAATAAGGAAAAGCTGGAGATTCGGAGAAATACTTCCTTCGTTTTCCAGAATTACAATCTCTTCGTGAACAAGACGGTTCTTTCCAATGTGACGCTGGGGCTTACCGTGGGACGCCATATGAAAAAGGAAGAGGCCGAGAAGACCGGAAAAGAACTTTTAGACAAGGTCGGTCTTGCAGGAAAGTACGATTACTACCCGGCACAGCTATCCGGCGGCATGCAGCAGCGTGTCGGAATTGCACGGGCAATGGCAGCGAATCCAGAGGTCATTCTTTTTGATGAGCCGACGTCCGCACTCGATCCGGAGCTGGTGGGAGAGGTGTTAAATGTCATGAAACAGTTCGCAAAACAGGGAGTCACAATGATTGTGGTAACACATGAGATGCAGTTTGCAAGAGAAGTGGCAAGTCAGGTTATTTTATGGCAGACGGTGTGGTTGTGGAAAAAGGAACGCCGGAGGAGATCTTTGATCATCCGAAGGAGGAGGCAACCAGAAAATTCTTAAAACGTATTTTAAAGGAAGAGTCATAGCTGTGTGCGAAGACGGAGAGGAGAGAAAGATATGCAGAAATATGTGATTTCAATTTCAAGACAATTTGGAAGTCTGGGAAGACCGATTGCAAAGAAACTGGCAGAACTTCTGGAAATTGAATACTACGACAGAGATATTGTGGAGGAGGCGTCCAAAGTTCATAACATTCCGTTAAAGGAAGCGAGCAATCTGGAGGAGTCGGCAAAGTATCTGTTCATGAGTTTCCCACTCGGCAGCGGAACCACGGCGACGCAGGATGCCCTGTTTAAGACGGAGAGCGAGATGATAAAAAAACTTGCCGTGAAGAAATCCTGCATCATTGTCGGCAGATGCGCGGACGCAATTCTGGAGGATTGCGATCATCTGATCAGAATTTTATCTATGCGCCGTACGAAGACCGCATTGTCAACTGTGTCAATGATCTCGGCATGGACACAAAGGCGGCGAAGCGGATGATCCGTGATGTGGACAAGGCGAGAGATGCCTACCATATGCGGTATGCGGGGTATTTGCCGAACGATATGAACCATATGGATCTGATGGTCAACAGCGCAACTCTGGGGTCGATATGACAGCGAGACTGTTGGCGGAAGTGGTGCGTGATAAATTTTCATAAGACGGACAGTGTGCATAAGACTGCACAGTCCCACAGAGGATAAGGCATGGAAAAACACAGAAAAAAACTGATCAAAAACGCAACGGTATTCGACGGGCACAGCAGCGGGCTGGCGCAAGGGAAAAAGATTGTCATTGAGGACGATATTGTCACAGAGATTACTGCGGATGAAGTATCGGAAGAAAATTTTGACGAGGTATTTGACGGCACGGGCATGGTGGCGATGCCGGGAATGACGGACGCGCATGTTCACATGGGATGTCTGTTCGCAAAGGGAGAATTCCCGGTGGATTACGCCACGGTGCTGACCGTCGCAAAATGTAAGAATGCGCTGATGGCCGGGTTTACCACGTTCCGTGATGCGGGAAGTGTGAGCGAGGGATTAAAGCTGGCGTTTGACGAGGGTGTGCTCCGGGACCGCGCATCTATCCCTGCGGTGCCTACATCAGCCAGACGTGCGGGCATGGGGATTCGAGTATGCGCATACCTATCGCGACATCCAGTACAGGCATCCGTCCAGCACCGTTTTGGCGGACGGGGTGCCGGAGATCATCCGGGCCGTGCGCGAGCAGTTCTACCGCGGTGCATCCCACATCAAACTGATGGCGGGCGGCGGCTGCATGTCCAGCTGTGACCCGATTGAGACCGTACAGTTTACAGCGGAGGAGATGAAAGCCGCCTGCGATGTGGCAGCAGATTACGGAACCTACGTCATGGCGCATCTGTATACGCCGAAGGCGATCCTGCGCGCGCTGGGAGCGGGCGTGCGGAGTCTCGAGCACGCACATCTCATCGACGAGACGGCGGCAGAGCAGGTGGCGGCGGCAGGAGCATTTTTAAATCCCATGCCTCAGTTTAAAAAGTATGAGGACATGCTCGGTGTAGAGAACATGCCGCCGAAAGACGAGATGGTGTGCTGTGCGGAGGCGACGGCTACCGAGATCTTAAACCGGCATGAGGATATCAGGCTTTTGTTCGGAACGGATATGATGATCACGGGACCGGATTATCAGGTGGAGCAGAGCGAGGATATCCGGTATTACGAAAAGCGCTTCGGCACAATGCGGGCGCTGAGGGCTTTGACGGGCACTGCAAACGAGGTGTTTGCACTTACGACCTACCAGAATCCTTACCCGAAGGGAAAGATCGGTGTGCTGGAGGCGGGATCCTATGCAGATCTGCTTCTGGTGGATGGAGATCCGACAAAAAGTGTATCGGTTCTTGCAGACACCGATCATCTGCGCCTGATTATGAAAGGGGGAACGGTGTACAAAAATACACTGTGCTGAGATTTTATTCCACTAATACGCTGACTTGCATGTGGCTGAGATTCGTAGTAATCTTATTCCAAAAACTAGAAGCAGGAGGTAATTATGAAAGAGCTGCTGTACTGGATTGTGGAATGGATTGCGAAGATTCACAGCCACATTCTTCGTCTGAATGATGCGTATGAATACAATTTTACAGATAAATAACTGCATTTTCTCGTCATTGGTATGATGGGAATGGGATTCATTTTTGTCGTGTATCCTGTTTTTAAATGGCTGGCAAAGCATGATCATGTCATGGTAATTGCGTGGATTTATGTGCTGACACTGATTATCGTGATCACGTTTGCCATAGAGATCGGGCAGAAAGTAACAGGCACCGGCAATATGGAATTTGCAGACATTGTGATGGGTGTATTCGGATTCATTGTAATGTTCCTTGTGTTCTCGGTTGTGCGGGGTATTTATAAGCTGATAAGAAATCTGATCAGAGGAGACAGGAAAGATGAATGAATTTTGGAAAAGAGTGCTCGAGACGTGCGTGGTGATTCTGGGGAACTGCCTGTATGCATTCGGTGTGGCAATGTTCATTGTGCCGGGAGGACTGATTACCGGCGGAACGACGGGAATTGCGCTGTTTGTGCACCACATGATGGGTTGTTCCGTCTCCGTGTTTGTACTGCTGTTCAATACGGTTATGTTTCTGATCGGATTTGCGGTATTCGGGAAAAAATTTGAAGCAAACACACTGGTCAGCACCTTCAGCTATCCGGTAGCGCTGGAGCTGTTTACACGGCTTCTGCACGGCTATGCGATCACGGACGATATAATTCTCTGCATGATCTTTGGAGGAATCTGTATCGGAGGAGCCATCGGCGTTGTGATCCGTGCGGGCGCATCGACTGGCGGCATGGATATACCGCCACTTGTGTTGAACCGTTATTTTAAGATACCGGTGTCAAAGTCCATTTATGTATTCGATATGCTGATTTTGCTGCTCCAGGCGTTTGACAGTACAGGAGAACAGCTTCTCTATGGTATTCTGCTGGTGATTGTCTACAGCGTGGTGCTGGATAAGTGCCTGATGCTTGGAACTGCAAAGATGCAGATCAAAGTAGTCAGTGAGAAAATCGATGAGATCAGAAAAGCAGTCTTAACAGATATCGATCGCGGTGTTACAATGTTAAAAAGTGAGACCGGATACATGGAGCGGGAGACAGAGATGCTGCTTACGGTGGTGTCAATACAGGAACTGGCGAAGACGGAGAAGCTGATCCATTCGGTGGATGAGGATGCATTTGTTGTGATCAATCGTGTCAGTGAGGTTTCCGGCCGCGGTTTTTCAAGTAAAAAGCGTTATCTGGAAAAGGAGAATTCATGACATTACAGCAACTGAGATATGCACTGACGATAGCCGGCTGCGGATCGATGAATGAGGCGGCAAAGCGTCTGTTTTTATCGCAGCCCAGTCTGTCCGAGACGGTAAAGGAACTGGAGCAGGAGATCGGGCTGCAGATTTTTATGCGCTCGAACCGGGGAATCATCATCACACCGGAGGGTGAGGAGTTTCTGGGGTACGCCAGACAGGTGATCGACCAGTACGGAATCCTTAAGGCGCGCTATGTGGAGAAGCAGCGCAAGGAAAAGTTCAGTGTGTCCATGCAGCACTATACGTTTGCGGTCAAAGCGTTTGTGGAGACTGTAAAGAAAGCAGGGATGGACAGCTATGAATTGCGGCGAACGAGACGACCACATACGACGTTATGGAGAATGTACGCAACTTTAAGAGCGAGATCGGCGTTCTGTATCTGAACGATTTTAATGAGCAGGTGCTGATGAAGATCATCCGAGAAGGGTTGAGTTCGAGGAACTGTTTGCCTGCGATACCTATGTCTATCTGTGGTCGGGACATCCGCTTGCAGGGCAGAGCGTGATCTCCATGGAAGAACTGGACGAGTATCCGTGCCTGTCCTTTGACCAGGGACGGAACAGCTCGCTCTACCTCGCGGAAGAGATGAAGAGCACCTACGATTATAAGCGGCTGATTAAGGCGAACGACCGGGCAACACTGCTAAACTTTATGATTGGGCTGAACGCGTACACGCTGTGCTCGGGAATTATCTGCGAGGAGCTAAACGGCAGCGATTACATGGCAATTCCACTCAAGGAGACGGAAAAGATGCGGATTGGCTATGAAGCGCAAAGGGGCATCAATCAGTCACATCGGACAGATCTATATCGAAGAATTGAAAAAATATAAAGAGAAAATTGTAGTGGTTGGCTATAGGTTTCACCTATAGCCAACTATCGGCTTCCTGTATTAACACTTTCCCAAACTGCCTGTTATAATAGGCAATGTAATCAAAAAACACATGCAGATAACAGACAGCATGGAGTGGAGAAGCAGGAAGGAGGAAACGGGTATGAGAGACACAGCGCGGCAGATGAGATCAGCGATGATGTGTGACAGGATGCGCCAGATGTCCATGTGTGATGGCATGGATGCAGATGTTGTGCGGCTTTTCCCGGATTCTTCAGATCTTTGGAAGAACAGATAGATACCGGCGCTATGGAGCGTGGGTTGGGGCAGCCGCAGGGCTGCTTTTTTTATTCTATGTTTTAGAAATAACATTTTAGGAGGTGGCAGTGCATGCCAGCAATTTGCGATACGTCATTTATCAAAGACCTTCGAGCAGAAGGGAAACAGCGTGGAAGCGCTGCGGGATATCTCGCTCGACATTGAGGAGGGAGACATCTACGGAATCATTGGAATGTCCGGTGCCGGGAAAAGTACCCTGGTGCGGTGTCTGAATTATCTGGAGAGGCCGACGAGCGGTGAGGTTATCATCGGCGGAAGAGATCTGGGAACGCTGACCGAGAAAGAACTGCGGGAGCAGCGGAGCGACATCGCAATGATTTTCCAGCATTTCAACCTTCTCATGCAAAAGAGTGTGCTGGACAATGTATGTTTCCCGATGCAGATTGCGAAGAAAAAGAAGGATGAGGCGAAGAAAAGAGCGCTTGAGCTGCTCGAGACTGTCGGACTTGCCGACAAGGCGGACGCTTATCCGGCACAGCTTTCCGGCGGACAGAAGCAGAGAGTGGCGATCGCCAGAGCTCTTGCGACGGATCCGAAGATTCTGCTCTGCGACGAGGCAACCAGTGCCTTAGATCCGCAGACAACGCAGTCCATTCTGGCACTCTTAAAGGAGATCAACCGGAAATTCGGCATCACGATTGTGATTATCACGCATCAGATGTCCGTGATCCGGGAAATCTGCAGCCATGTGGCGATTGTGGAAAAAGGAAGCATCGTGGAAGTCGGCCTGGTCGAGGAGATTTTCAACCATCCGAAATCCCGTGTGGCGAGAAGCCTGATCTTGAGCGACCGTGCTGCGGATGCCGCGTCATATTCCGGGCGGAAGGTGATACTGCGGATGGAGCGGAGCTGACCGGATGGAGCGGTGAGAGCAGACAGCGGGACCGCATCGGCGACGATAAGAAGCTTCGTATTGTATTCTCAGAGAATTCCGCATTTGAGCCCGTCATTGCCAATATGGTGTTAAAGTTCGGTACGCCGGTGAACATCCTCCGTGCAGATACCAAGAATGTCGGCGGAGTGGTAAAGGGTGATGATTCTGGGACTTCCGTCAGACGCCGGGCTGCAGGAGCAGATGGAGGCTTATCTGGTGGAAAAGGGACTTGAGATTGAGGAGGTGACCGGAGATGTGGAATAGTCAGGTAATCATCATGCTTTGGAGGAATCCGGGACACCCTGTATATGACCTTAGCGTCCACATTGTTTGGATATATCATCGGACTTCCGATGGGAATTGTGCTGACTGTCACGGACAAGGACGGCATCCGTCCGAATGCGGCAGTCTACAAGGTGCTGGATGTGATTTCCAACCTGCTGCGCAGTATTCCGTTTATTATTTTGCTGATTGTGCTGATTCCGTTCACCAGATTTGTGGTGGGAAGAAGCTACGGATCGACGGCGACGATCGTCCCGCTGACGATTGCGGCGGCACCTTACATTGCCAGAATGGTAGAATCCTCATTAAAAGAGGTGGATGCAGGCGTCATCGAGGCAGCGCGCTCCATGGGAGCATCCGATTTTCAGATTGTGACCAAGGTCATGCTGGTGGAGGCGAGAACGTCTCTGATTGTCGGAGCAACGATTTCCCTTGGCACGATTTTAGGATATTCCGCGATGGCAGGAACCGTCGGCGGAGGCGGACTGGGAGATATTGCCATCCGCTATGGTTACACCAGATGGCAGACCGATATCATGGTTGTCACAGTGGTGCTTCTGGTAATTTTATTCCAGATTTTCCAGACGATCGGAATGAAGATTGCGAATCGGCTGGATCGCAGAAAGTAGCAATAACAAATTTGCATATATTTTTAAGTTTTAAGGAGGACACTATTATGAAAAAGAAAGTATTGTCAACGATTCTGGCAGGCGTGCTCGCATTATCCGCATTCGCAGGATGCGGAAGCAGCACGGAGGAGAGCACAGACACCAGTGCAGCAACAAAGGAAGAGACGCCCGTAGCTGCAACGGAGGAGGCTGTGAGTGCTGAGAACACAGAGAGCACCGATACCGCAGCAGAAGGCGGCACCATCAAAGTGGCTGCATCCGCAACACCGCACGCAGAGATTCTTGAGGAATCAAAGAAGATTCTTGCCGATGAGGGATGGGATCTGGAGATCAAGATTTTCGACGACTATGTAATGCCGAACGAAGTGGTAGAAAGCGGCGAGTTTGACGCAAACTACTTCCAGCACATTCCGTACCTTGAGCTTTAACGAAGAGAAGGGAACCCATCTGGTCAATGCAGGCGGCATCCATTATGAGCCATTTGGTATCTATCCTGGAACAAAGTCCGATCTCTCGAGCTGGCTGACGGCGACACCATCGCAGTGCCGAACGATACCACAAACGAGGCGAGAGCACTTCTTCTGTTACAGGATAACGGCATCATTACCTTAAAGGAAGGTGCCGGCTTAGAGGCAACCGTCAATGATATTGCAGAGAACCCGCACAATGTCAAGATCGAGGAGCTGGCAGCAGAGCAGGTTGCAAGAGTGGCTCCGGAGGTTGCTTTCGTTGTATTAAACGGTAACTATGCATTACAGGCAGGCTTCTCCGTTGCAAAGATGCATTGGCTTACGAGGCATCCGATTCCGAGGCAGCGAAGACCTACGTGAACATCATTGCAGTAAAAGAGGGACATGAGAATGACCCTGGCATCCAGGCACTTGTAAAAGTATTAAAGTCTGACGAGATCAAGCAGTACATCAACGACACCTATGACGGAGCCGTTATCCCGTTTGAGGACTAAGCAAATATAGGAAAGAATTGTCGCAATCAGCATATAGTGCTTTGCTTTGATAAGTAATATTATTAGAAGACCAGCGAACAAAAAAGTTCCAGAATAAACAGACGGCGGGAAATTCTTTGAAGCAAAATTCACGTATTTCTTCCATGCCGTGGCTGGCATCCCATTCCGTGTCTCTTCCACGTTTGGACACTCACGGAGTGTGTCCGACAAGCCGCAGACAATGAGCGGACTTTCTGGTGTCCCTAATGGCACCTCTTCACAGATATAAAACCGCGCGAACCGAAACTCGTTTGCCATCTGCTATTAAAAATATGGCAGATGGCAATTCAAACATCGGCTTCGCGCGGTTATGTTTTGTTCGACATAAAGATGGCATTTATGCCATCTGTTGTCTGGTGCCGCAAGGGGACACACACAAAAGAGTCCTAAAATTGTCTGCTGGCTTGCGCACACAGTCCGTAGAGTGCTCCAAACTTGGAAAGACATCGGATCATCACGGATGCCAGCTGTGGCATGGTTAAAATACCGGATTTTGGTCAGAATTTGCCGCCGCATGTTTATCTGGAACTTTTAAGTATCTATTGCTCATAGTATTATTTATCATCCCAAAGCGGCCTATGCTGATTGCAACAATTTCTTTTGCAATATTTTGTAGAAGAAGAGTTTCTTTCGGCTGTATGTTGTGGTAAAATAACAGATATAAGCTGGGAGTAAAATTTCCCGGCAATTACGAAGGGAATGGAGAGAAGTACCATGAGAGGAGCAGAAAGTATCGTTTATTCACTCAATTTCAGCAAAGATCATGCTGCTGACCGTGCTTGCAGTGGTTATGTCGGTGTTGATCGTCGCATTCCGGGCGGAAGCGGGAGCAAAGAAGGTTGTCGGAGACGTCAGTGCAGATTATATTTTAAGCATGGCGGAGATGGGAGTGGAGATTGTGAACAATCTTCCACAGGAGGCGGATGCAGGAGCATATGAGAATGCCTTAGCGGATATCAGTATGGAGGGAATTGATTCTTCCTACGCCTATCTTGTTGACACGGACGGCACCATGTTATATCACCCGACCGCGGAAAGATCGGACAGCCGGTGGAGAATGCTGTCGTGCTTGGCGTCGTTGCAGAGCTTGCCAAGGGACGGTACCGGTGAATGAGACAGTGACGTATGATTTTAAGGGCGTTACCAAATATGCGGCTTACGCGATCACGGCGAACCGTCAGATTGTTGTGGTGACGGCGGATGAAGACGAGATCATGAAGCCGCTGAATCAGATAGTAAGTAAGATTATGCTGCTGTCATTGGGGATACTGGCTGCAGCGATTGTTCTGGCATACGTAGTAGCCAGTTTATCTGCAGACCGATTCAGCAGATTACAACGATTATTGTCGATACCGCACAGTTGGATTTCAGATCAAATCCGAACGGCGCAAAGCTGCGCAGCCGCCGGGATGAGACGGGAGAGATGGCAAATGCGGTACATGTGATGCGCAGGAACCTGCGTTCCATGATTGGCGATATTGATACCGCAAGTAACCAGATCACACAGAATGTGGATGGTCTGCAGGAGATTACCACCACGGTGGATCACATGTGTTCCGACAACTCCGCGACAAGCCAGCAGCTTGCGGCAGCATGGAGGAGACGGCGGCAACCACAGTAACAATCAACGAAAATATCGAGGTTATCAAGAACGGAGCGGATGATATTAACAGTATGGCGACGGAGGGCGCACGGACCTCGGAAGCGATCATGATGCGGGCAAATGATCTACGCACCAAGACAGTTGAGGCAAGCACCAAGACAATGACGATGTACAACAACGTCAAGACAAAGGCACAGGAAGCCATCGAGGGATCGAAGGCGGTCGATAAGATCAACGAACTGACCGGCACGATCATGGAGATTTCATCCCAGACCGGACTGCTTGCACTCAATACTTCCATCGAAGCGGCAAGAGCCGGGGAGGCAGGACGAGGGTTTGCGGTGGTTGCAACGGAGATCGGAAGCCTTGCGGATCAGACTTCAAGGCGATCAAGGATATCGGCACGATTGTGGATGCTGTCAACGCAGCGGTTTCCAATATGGCGGAATGCTTAGAAGAGACCACCGGATTTCTGGAGAATACCGTGCTGACGGAGTATAAGGAATTTGAGCAGGTCAGCGAACAGTACCAGGAGGATGCGGATACCTTCAAGACCAGTATGAACGACGTGAGCGATGCGATGGCGGGTCTTGCCAATTCTATCGACGCGATTGCACGAGGCACTTAGCGGAATCAACTCCACAGTGGGCGAGTCGTCGATCGGCGTCAGCGATATTGCGGAGAAGACCAGCGACATGGTGGAGAAGACAGGAACCACGCACGACATGGTGGAAGAGTGTTATACTTATGTGGAGAAGCTGCGTGAGATTGTGAGCCAGTTTGTATTACAATAAATAAAATATGATTTGCAGGAAAGGGTATGCAGATGTTGGAGCGATGTTGCATCGGAATCACGTCGGCATACCCTTTTTCACGCAGACAGGCATAAACCCGTCCACATTTTCATAGGATGAGTTAACGGCAAAGCGGTGGACGTGCTGCTTTGTGGAAACTCGATGGATGGGGCAGCGCATATGCAGGAATATTATCGCGGAAAAACGGAAGAACGAGGGAGAAACGTGCTCGAGGATGAGGAGAAAAAATCCTGGGCGGAAAGTTTTCTGGAACAGTTAAACGATCCTCTGATCTTTATCCTGTTTGTGGCGGCGGCGATCTCCTGCTGCTGCGGGAATACGGCGATATGGCAATTATTCTGGCTGTGGTGCTGTTAAATGCGACGGTGGGAGTGATACAGGAGGGAAAAGCGAAAAAATCGCTGGAGGTGTTAAAACAGATGACCAGCCCGCATGCACTGCTTCTGGAAGGGGATGAAGTGCGGCAGATTCCGGCTGCCGATCTGATCCCGGGCGATCTTGTGGTGCTGGAAGCCGGCTGTCAGGTTCCGGCGGATCTTGTGCTGACAGAAGCGGTGAACCTGAAAATAGAAGAATCCGCACTGACCGGCGAGTCTGTTCCGGTCAACAAGGATACGGCGCAGAACCGCATGGCATATATGTCGACAAATGTGACCTACGGGCGCGGCGTGGGGAGAGTATCTGCCATCGGTATGGATACAGAGATCGGGAAAATTGCCGGGATGCTGAAGGCGGCGAAGGTCGAGCTGACACCGTTGCAGAAGCGGTTGGCGGACCTCGGCAAAATTTTGGGCACGGTGTCCGTATTCTTATGTGTGCTCCTTTTTGGCATGGCAATCCTGCAAAAACGGGATGTGGGAGAGATGCTGATTACGGCGATCTCTCTTGCGGTGGCGGCGGTGCCGGAGGGACTTCCCGCCATTGTGACGATGGTGCTGTCACTTTCCGTCTCGCGGATGGTGAAGGTAAATGCCATTGTAAAGCGCCTGCCGAGCGTGGAGACATTGGGATGTGTCAGCGTTGTGTGCTCGGATAAGACGGGAACACTGACACAGAACCGCATGACTGTAAAAAAATGTTACGTGAACGGCAGAGTGCATGCGGTAAAAGAACTGCATCCGGCCGGCGACCGGTATTTTTTGCAGGGATTTTCTCTCTGCAACGACGCATCCCTCCACGGAGGGGAACGCCGCGGCGATCCGACAGAATTAGCGCTCTTGGATATGGCGGCAGCGTTCGGCATACAGCGGGAGACATTGGAGGACACCATGCCGCGGATCGACGAGATTGCCTTCGATTCAGAGCGGAAACGGATGACGACACTGCATGAGACGTTGGACGGCAGAATCTCTTTCACGAAGGGATCGCCGGATGAAATCCTGGAGCGGTGCCGGTATGTGTGGAGCAACGGCAAGACGGCGGCGTTTTCTGCGGCGGCGAGAGAACAGGCAAAACGGGGACTTGCCGAGATGACGGAAGCGGGACTTCGCGTGCTGGCGATTGGCATGCATCCTAAAGCGGCACAGATGGAGGAGAGCGGGCTTACGTTTCTGGGGATGGCAGGAATGGAAGACCCGGTACGCCCCGAGGCGGCGGAGGCGGTGGAACAGTTTGCACGTGCCGGAGTCCGGACGATCATGATTACCGGGGACAGGGCGGACACGGCGCTTGCGATTGCACGCCAGCTCGGCATTGCCGAGCGGAGGGATGAATGTGTGACGGGCGAGGAGATGGAGCGGATGGACGAACAGATGCTGGCGGCGCGGATCAGTAGAACCCGGGTGTTTGCCCATGTATCCCCGGAGCACAAGGTCAGAATCGTGTCCGCATGCAAAAAGAACGGGGAGATTGTCGCTATGACAGGGGACGGAGTCAATGACGCTCCGTCGTTAAAATCTGCGGACGTGGGAATTGCCATGGGAATGGCGGGAACGGACGTCGCCAGAAATGCAGCAGATATGGTGCTGGCGGATGACAATTTTGCAACGATTGCAGGAGCGATTGCACAGGGACGCAGCATCTATGAAAATATCCGCAAGTCGGTGCTGTTTTTGTTGTCATCCAATTTTGGAGAAATTATCACAATGCTGGCAGCAGTTGCCATGGGGCTGGCATCGCCCCTAAAGTCAAGCCATATTCTCTGGATCAATCTGATTACGGATTCCCTGCCGGCGCTGGCACTCGGAGTAGATGTGGAAGAACAGAAGGACTACATGAACCGCCCGCCGAGACGCCGGGATGAGAGCCTGTTTGCGGGCGGCGGCTGGGGATGCACCTGTTTTACGGTCTTTAATCGCGGGAATCAGTATGCTTGCCTTTTTGCAGGAACCGGTCGGCACGATCAAAAGCGCCGGGATGACGCTGACGATTCCGCATCTGCAGGCGGTGCTTAAAGATGCACAGGTGTTAGCGCGGTCGCAAACCTACGCATTTACCGTGCTCGGCATGGCGCAGTTATTCCATGCGATCGGCATGCGGGATGTGGAGACCTCGGTGTTTTGCATGAACCATCTGGAAAACCGTCTGATGCTGGCGGCGTTCGCGGTGGGAATCAGTCTTCAGATGATGGTCACGGAAGTGCCGTATTTTGTACAGCTGTTTGGAACCTGCAGACTTACCGCCCTGGAGTGGACGAAGCTGCTTGGACTTGCGGCAATGCCGCTGCTGGCACATGAACTGTTGGTGCTGTTTTCCTGCGCGGGAGAGGTAAAGGATGCGTTAAGGTTGCAGGAGAGAGGATTGACAAAGGCGGCGTCGGACTGTTATACTCCATACAATCTTAAATAACAGAACTGCTAAAGGGGAGTAGTTTTAAATTGCAGCGTCAACATACGCGGTCTTGGACCTGGCGCTGTGTACCATGAAGATTACCCGTGGTTATGAGACTTTTAGCGCGGAAAGTATCGCAGAGATACATTTCGTGCTGGAAGTCTCTTTTATTTTAAGAAAACAGGAGGCAGAAATGAAAGAGTGGTATCAGATTTCAGCGGAAGAAGTGAAAAAGAAGATGGAGACCTCAGAACATGGACTCACAACGGAGGAGGCGGCAAAGCGGCTGGCGCAATACGGGGAGAATGTGCTGGCGGAGGGAAAGAAAAAGAGTGTTTTGCGGTTTTCGGGCAGTTTGCGGATCTTCTCGTGGGAATCCTGATTGTGGCAGCCGCAATTTCCGCTTGTTCGGGGAATCCGGAGAGCACCTTTGTCATTCTGGTTGTGATCGTGCCTCAATGCGCTGCTTGGAACGATCCAGTATGTAAAGGCGGAGAAGTCGCTGGAGAGTCTGAAGGATCTGACGTCGCCGAACGCGAAAGTGCTGCGCTCCGGCGTGAAGGTGGAGATACCGGCGAAGAAAGTCGTGCCGGGAGACCTTCTGTTGCTGGAGGCGGGAGACCTGGTGGCGGCGGACGGCAGAATCCGGCGCAGCTATTCACTGCAGGTGAATGAGAGCTCGCTGACGGGAGAATCGACGAATGTTGAGAAAAGAGAAGGTGTGATCGAACAGGAGGCGGCGCTTGGCGACCGCGTGAACATGGTGTATTCGGGAAGTCTGGTGACTTACGGAAGGGCAGAGGTTTTGTGACGGAGACTGCGATGAACACGGAGATCGGTAAGATTGCAGGACTTTTAAGCAATGCGAAGGAAAAAAAGACGCCGCTGCAGATTGCATTGGATGATTTTGGAAAAAAGCTGTCATATCTGATTCTGGCTGTCTGTGCGCTGGTGTTCGGTCTGTCAATGTACCGGGATATGCCGCTTCTGGACGCGATGATGTTTGCGGTCGCGCTTGCAGTTGCGGCGATTCCGGAAGCCCTCGGCTCGATCGTGACAATCGTGCAGGCGATGGGAACCCAGAAAATGGCGAGGGAGCATGCGATCATCAAAGATCTGAAGGCGGTGGAGAGTCTGGGCTGTGTGTCGGTGATCTGTTCGGATAAGACGGGCACGCTTACACAGAACAAAATGACCGTGCAGAAGATTTATCTGGATCATACGGCGATCATGCCGGAGGCGCTGCAGATCAACGATCAGCTTCATCGTTATCTGATGTATGATGCGATTTTAAATAACGATGCACGCATGGATGACGGGAAAGTGATTGGCGACCCGACGGAGTCAGCACTGCTCGAGATGGTGCGTAAATGTGGCGTGGATGATGATTTCTTACGGGGAGCAATGGAACGACAACAGGAACTGCCGTTTGATTCGGACCGCAAGCTGATGAGCACGGTCTATGCGCTGCACGGTGTACCGACACTGCTGACCAAAGGGGCGCCGGACGTCCTTTGAAGCGCGCGGTCTATCTTAGGAGAAGCAGGGCATCCGGCGGATGACGGAGGAAGACCGTACGGAGATTTTAGAGCAGAATCAAAGATTTTCCGGGGAGGGGCTTCGTGTGCTGGCTTTTGCTTACCGGGAATTGAAGGAGGGGGAAAAGCTGACAATCTCCGGGGAGTGTGATTACATTTTTCTTGGGCTTGTGGCGATGATCGACCCGCCGCGCGCAGAGTCTGCGGCGGCTGTAGCAGATGCGAAGCGGGCGGGAATCCGACCGGTCATGATTACGGGGATCATAAAGTGACGGCGACGGCGATCGCAAAGCAGATTGGCATTTTCGGGGAGGGGATATCGCACTGGTCGGGCCCGAGTTGGACGCCATGCCGGATAAGGAGCTGGACCATCTGATCGGACACATCGCCGTGTTTGCCCGCGTCTCCCCGGAAAATAAGATCCGCATTGTGGAAGCGTGGCAGCGCAGGGGGAGTGTGGTCGCCATGACGGGAGACGGCGTCAATGATGCACCGGCACTGAAGGCGGCGGACATTGGCGTGGCGATGGGAATCACCGGAACCGAGGTGTCCAAAGACGCGGCAGCCATGATCCTTACCGACGACAATTTTGCCACGATTATCAAGGCGGTCGCGAACGGAAGAAATGTCTACAAGAATATTAAAAATGCAATCCTGTTTTTACTTTCCGGAAATATGGCGGGAATACTGGCGGTGCTCTACACCTCGCTTGCAGCACTTCCGGTCCCGTTCCAGCCGGTGCATCTTTTGTTTATCAATCTGCTGACCGATTCCCTTCCAGCGCTTGCCATCGGTATGGAACCGGCGGAGAGAGACGTCCTCAGCGAAAAACCGCGCAATCCAAAAGGCGGAATTCTGGAAAGGCGCTTTATGGCGCTGCTTCTGGGGCAGGGGCGCTGATTGCCGTCTGTACCATGATTTCCTTTGAGGTGGGATTGAAGAGAGTGCGGGCTGGCGAGCACCATGGCGTTTGCGACACTGACACTTGCACGCTTGTTCCACGGGTTTAACTGCAGAAGCCGTCACTCCATTGTAAAGATCGGATTCCGGAGAAACTGGTACAGTCTGGGAGCATTTGCGCTCGGTGTGCTGCTTTGGCACTCGTTCTGTTTGTGCCGGCACTCAAAACCCTTTGAGGTGGAGACGATGAATGGCATGCAGCTGGGCTGTGTCGGTGTGATGGCGGTGCTGCCGACGTTCGTGATCCAGAACTTCAAGGTGGTGGGTGAAGTGTCTGGCAGAGAAAAGTAGGAAGAAACAGCTTGTGAAAACGTTACCAGTCCTGTATGATAAGGAAAAAGGATACAGAAAATCTGACAGAAAGAGGGCGTTTGGATGAGACGAAGAGGAAAGAGAGAACTGGCGGCGCTGCTGACAGTGGCGTTGCTTGCTGGAAGCGGCGTGCGGAGCGGATGCCGGGGAGAAAGACGCGGCAACGGGTACGGCGGAAGCGGCAGCCGGGCAGGACACGGAGACGGCAGCCGGGCAGGGCACGGATGCGCAGGCGGGAGCACAGGAGAACCTGGAAGAGACGGCGTTGTCTCTGATGCGTGAGGTAAACCCGGCAGAAGCTGCAGGAACGGATGATCTCTACCGGAGCTGGTACGAGGTGTTCGTTTACAGCTTCTATGACGGCGATGGGGATGGCATCGGAGATCTTCCGGGCTGACGGAGAAGCTGGACTATATCAATGACGGTAATCCGGCAACGGATACAGATCTGGGATGTGATGGGATCTGGCTGATGCCGGTGATGCCGGCGACGACTTACCACAAATATGATGTGACGGACTACTGTGCGATCGATGAGCAGTATGGCACAATGGAGGATTTCGAGACATTCGTGAACGCATGCCATGAACGGGGAATCCGTGTCATGATTGATTTTGTGATGAATCATACTTCGTCTCAGCATCCGTGGTTTCAGACGGCGGCAGAGTATCTGAAGGATCTGCCGGAGGGAATGGAGCCGGATACAGAGGCATGCCCGTATGTGGATTATTATCATTTTTCCAGGGAGAAAGGCAGCGGATACTGCCAGCTGGCAGGGACGGACTGGTATTATGAGGCACAGTTCTGGAGCGAGATGCCGGATCTGAATCTGGAGAGTGAAGCGGTGCGGCAGGAGTTTGATGAGATTACAGATTTCTGGCTGGAAAAGGGTGTAGATGGTTTCCGGCTGGATGCGGCAAAAGAGTATGAGACCGGAAGCATCGACTCGAACATAGAAATTCTATCCTGGTTTAATAATATGGTAAAAGAAAAGAAGAGTGATGCGTATATTGTGACAGAGGTGTGGTCGGATCTGAGACATACGCACAGTATTACCAGAGCGGAATTGACAGCAGCTTTGACTTTGCGTTTGCAGACAAGGACGGTGTGATTGCGAAGGCGGTCAAGGGAACGAGCGGTGCCTCTTCCTACGGAAAAGCGATCGTGCGGCTGCAGGACGCGCTGGGAACTTACAGTGACACTATATCGACGCGCCGTTTTACACCAACCATGATATGGGAAGGGGCGCAGGGTATTACTCCGGCGATACGGAGGCGCAGACCAAACTGGCGCAGGCGATGAATCTTCTGATGTCCGGAAGCAGCTTCTTATATTATGGAGAAGAACTGGGAATGAAAGGCGCCGGAAAAGATGAGAACGCGCCGCCGATGTCTGGAGCAAGGATGCCGGTGCAGAGGGATGCCCGGACCGCAGGATATGGATGCGATCACGATGATCTATGACAGTCTTGCGGAGCAGCAGGACGACGGCAATTCTATCTACTGGTATGTGAAGGAGGCGCTGCGTCTGCGGAATGCCTATCCGGAGATCTCGCATGGAACGGCAGAGTTTCTTGAAAATCTGTCGGATGACGCAGTGTGCGTGCTGCGCAAGAACTGGCAGGATTCCTCGGTGATCGTCGTGTTTAACTGCACGAAGGACGAGCACCGGATCTGTCACGATATCCGCAGACAGTGAAAGCGGGGATTTGAAGCTGCAGGAGAACTGCTGACCGGAACCCGTGCGGCTTCCTGGCAGGATGGAACGCTGACGCTTCCGGCGTACGGTGTTGCCATCCTGAAGTAGAGATCTGAAAAACAAATCAGCCGCTCTGCTGCCGGCAGCATCAGGAGAGAAAACGATCAGTCGTTATAATTCAGAAGAAAGTCCGCAAACTGTAAGGCGGCGTCTAAGTTCTGATTCTGATGAGAATGCCGAAATAGCAGGAATCATAATAGTTGTACTTGTGAAGCCAGGCATTGTCGGTGAGCTCGATCGCACAGGGATAGGAAGCGACGGCACCGTCCTCGGTCGTGTAGATGAGATGATCCTGGTAGCGGTCCAGCAGTTCGTCGGATAATACGGTGGACAGATCCATAACCCCTGGTCGGCGTAATCGAGATATTCATCGCCGGTTCCGAAAAAGAGATCCTGCCCGCCGGCTGCCAGCATCAGCGTCAGCACCTGCGTGTCGTTGTAGGACGTGGAATACTCGCCGTCCGAGAACTGTATAACGATGTGAGGAGACGGAATCTTCCTTCGGGTCGTAGCCGCGCTTCGAGAAATTCATCGAAGCCCCTTGCTGTCGGCGGTTATGGAATCGTTGCAGTTCATCATGATGACGTTTAACAGCGGGTCGCGGTAGGTCGCGTAATGATAGATGAGGTAAATGACAAAGCAGAGCGCACGATCGCAGCGGCGATCGGCCACTTGTAATAATCCCAGACATACTGCACTTTCGCCTTGCGGGAAAGTGAATGAAAATCAGCCTTTTCTCCATAATGGTACTCCGTTTCTAAAATGAACTAGTACAAGAATAACATAGAAATGGAAGGTTAAAAAAAAAGAATGAAAAAATTATAAAAAAACAGAGCAGTGAGAGAATCTCTCCATCTGCTCTGTTCTTTTTCGCTCTCCAATTAAGAAAAGCGGGTGATGGGAATCGAACCCACGTATCCAGCTTGGAAGGCTGGTGTTCTACCATTGAACTACACCCGCATGAAGTGCCCAGTTCCGGAATCGAACCAGAGACACGAGGATTTTCAGTCCTCTGCTCTACCAACTGAGCTAACTGGGCGTCTCACAGAAATTTATTTTACAGGAAAGCCATTAGGATGTCAAGAAAAAAGTTTTGTAAGAATCTTAAATTTTTGAAAAATAAACACAAAAGGTCTTTTCGGGAAAAGGGATACATGCTAAAATATAGCACAGTGAGCAGTTTGAAGGGAGGCGCGGCGGATACGGTTGCGCGGAAAGAGGTTTGGCACGAAATTAGTGGATTGTTCCGAGAAAGAAATCTACGGTGAAGAAGATTTTAAACGTGGTATGGTTTAGTGCTGGCATGCCTGTGCTTTTTATTTGCGATGTGGGTGCCGATTTTATTTGCGGTGCCGGCAATTATTTTTGCCATCATCTGGTATTTTCAGGCATTCCGCTCTGATATTGAGTATGAGTACACCTATTATGACGGAGAGTTCCGTTTCGCAAGAATCAAGGCGAAGCGCAAGAAAGGGACTTGGAAGAGTTCAGATGGAAGATGTCCTTGCACTGGCACCGAAGGGGGACCGGAGTGTATACAAGTATGAGAATGATAATTCTCTTGCCTGTAAGGATTTGACTTCCGGCGAGAGCGGCACGAAGATTTACGAACTCGTTTTCAAAGGCGAGAAGGGAATCAACCGCGAATTTGAACCGGATGAGGAGATGCCTCGACGCAGTCATGGTGAAGTATCCGCGTGCGGTCATAAAGTAGAAAACAAAAAAGGTGGCCCGGATCGGTAAAGCGATCGGGACACCTTTTTATATCATATATGATGAATCAGGACAGATCCGTGGATCAGTCTTCAATGAAACGCATCCCGCTGTCTGAGATATCCTCACGGGCAGAGGAGTGAATGGAGACATCCTTCTGGCGCATGCATTTGGCACATAAAGTCCCGAAAGCGATCGGTGCGCCGCATCTGGTGCAGTGCATGGTAATCGTGTTCAGATGGTCATCCTTGTACTCAATGCGCCCCTCGCGGATCCACTTTTTGACCTGCATATGCGGGATGTGGAAGTGCTGTGCGACATCGTATTCATTTACATCGTTCTCACGGATGTACTCTTTGACTTCGCGGAAGAGCTTCTGCTCGATACACGACGGGCAGAGATTCTCTTTATATGTCAATGGAAGCGGTCGTTTGCATTCTTCACAATATTTATAGTTCCCAAATAAATCCTGTGGTTGTTCCATCGTCTGTCACCTCCGGTAGTATGCTGCCACATCCGTCCGCCGCATGCAGGCATGGGCGTTCGTCTTTACTTCATGTTCACTGTTTATAGATTCATTATACCATGAACGACGGTGAATGAAAACTTTTTATCACGTAGAAAAGAAAAGAAACTTAGCAGAAGCTTAGCGGGGAGGAAACGATTTGAAACTGTTTCATTTGTCGGATCTTCATATAGGAAAACAGCTGCACCACTACAATCTCGCGGCAGAGCAGCGCAAGACACTGGCACAGATTGTGGCGTTTGCAAAAAGCGAGCACCCGGATGCCATCCTGATTGCGGGAGATATTTACGACACGCCGGTGCCTTCAGCGGAGGCAGTGTCTGTCTTTGATGCGTTTCTGTCAGCATTATGCGAGATAGAGCCGCAGATTGCAGTCATGATCATTGCGGGGAATCATGACAGTGCCAGAAGAATTGATTTTGCCAGCAGTATTCTTGCAAAGCATGAGGTGTATATCGCGGGACTTCCGCCGATGCAGGAGAGACGATCCGTCGCGTGACGCTTGCGGACGGATACGGTGAGGTAGATTTTATCTGCTTCCGTTTGTGAAGCCGGGTTATGTGAGAAAGCTGTTTGACGAGGAAATAAAAGGCTATGACATGGCGGTAAGGCGCCTGATTGAGCGCGAGGAGATAGATCCGGCGCGGAGAAACGTGATCCTGTCACACCAGTTTTATACGGCGGGCGGAAAGGAGCCTGCGACCTGCGACCCGAAATCCACTATGTCGGAGGCGTTGAAAATGTCGATGCCGGAGTGCTTGCGCCGTTCGACTATGCTGCATTGGGACATATCCACCGCGCACAGCATATAGAGCGGAAAAATACCGCTATTGTGGGACGCCTTTTCCATATTCTGTCAGCGAGGCGGGAGAGGAGAAGAGCGTGACGGTCGTGGAACTGGGAGCCAAGGGACAGCCGCCCGTGATCCGGCAGATTCCGCTTACGCCGGTGCGGGAGGTAAAAAAGCTGACCGGGACGCTGCATGAGATTTTGGAGCAGGCGGGTCAGGAGGTCTGCCACGCATTTGTGAGCATTACCCTCACGGATGACGTGGAGGCGTTCCAGCCGAAAGAGCGTCTGGAGGAAAAATACGACCACATCCTGGAGATACGGATCGACAATGCGCGGACGAGAAAACTCCTGTCGGACACGGAAGAGCAGCTTGCCGAAGTGCGGCCGGAGGAGGCGTTTGCCATGTTTTTTTCGGAGATGAATGGGAGAGAGATGACACCTGAGGAGCGGGAACTGATGCGTCAGGTGATTGCACAGGAAATGGAGGGGGACGAATGAAGCCTGAAAAACTCATCCTGTCGGCGTTCGGATCGTATGCGGGACGCACGGAGATTGATTTTACGGCACAGACGGGCGGACTGTTCCTGATCACGGGGGATACCGGCGCCGGTAAGACTACGATTTTTGATGCCATCACCTATGCGCTGTACGGGGAGGCGAGCGGCGGAGGCAGAAGCGGAGCCATGATGCGGAGCCAGTATGCCAAAAGTGTGACGGAGACCTATGTGGAATTCTCTTTTTGTATGCGGGCGAGGTATACCGCGTGCGGAGAAATCCGGAATATAAGATCGTAAAAGAATTGAAAACGGAAAACTGCGGAGCAGAAGGTTCCGGCAGTTGTGGAACTGACGCTGCCGGACGGAACGGTGTATCCGGAAAAAGGAGCCAGACCGATGCGAAGATCGAAGAGCTGATCGGACTGACAAAGGAGCAGTTCACACAGACCGCCATGATCGCGCAGGGTGATTTTTTAAAACTTCTGTATGCAAAGTCGGACGACCGGAAAAAAATTTTCTCCAAATTATTTCACACGGACGCATACTGGAGAATCCAGGAGAACTTAAAGCGGCGTTCATTCGAGATGGACCGGTGCTTGCAGAAAACGAGAGGGCTGCCGAACAGGAGAGGGCGCGTGTGATTCTGCCGCGTGAAGAACTGAAAGAACTTCCGCTTCCGGAAGCGGTGGAGCAGATCGGTACTTGGGAGAAGGAGCTGACCGCTTCGCAGGAGACCGTGCGGGAGGAGATCCGGAGACTGACTGCGGCAATCTCTAAGGCGAAGGAAGTCAATGAACTGTTTGAGGGATTAAGAGCCTGTGAACAGCAGGTACAGAAGCTGAAGGAAGGAGAGCCTGTAAGCGCGCCGGAAAGAACAGCTGGAGGCGGCAGCGCGTGCGGAGAGGGTGCATGTGAAGGAATTGCGCTGTAATGAGCGTCTGAACGAGCGGCGGCAGTCTGATGGGACGGTGGAGCGGCTGAAGCGCCTTGTCGCGGAGGAAAAGGATGCGTGTGACAGGCAGGAGCAGGATTTTAAGAAGCTTAAGATGCAGAACGCCGATGCGGCGGAAGCCGACGCGGAGAAATGCTCCGCATCCGGGAACAGCTTCCGGTGTATGAGCGCCTGGGAGAGGCGGCAGAGCAGGAACGGCAGGCAAAGCAGGCGTACGAGTCGGCGAAGCAGTATTATGAGCGTGCGGTGCGGGAAGGAGCCAGCCGGCTGCTCGCGGAAAAACAGGCAGCTTTGCTCGAGGAAAAGTATGTCAGCGCCGCAAAAGCGTGGGAGCGGGCATCCGCCCGGTCCACGGAGGCGTCTGCGGAATATGAGCACGTGTACCAGCTGTTTTTAAAGGAACAGGCGGGAATTCTGGCACAGAATCTGCGGGAGGCAGAGCCTTGTCCGGTCTGCGGCTCCCCTGACATCCGCATCCGGCGTCCCTTGCCGAGAATGCGGTCAGTGAAGCAGCAGTAAAGGCGGCGAAGGAACAGCGGGAGCAGGCGGAGACGGCGCGCGATGCTGCGTATCAGGAATTTGACGGGCAGAAAAGCGCGGCGGCAGAGCAGGAACTGCGTCTGGAGCAGGCGAAGCAGCAGTTCTTGGCGCTTGCGGGAGATGCGTGCGGCGATGGAGAGAAAGAACTTTATATGTTTGCCGCACAGAAGGCGGCAGAAGAACCTGCAGCAAAAAAGAGGTCTCTGACAGAGCGTGGACGGCAGGCGGAACGATTTTCACGGGAGGGGAAAACATCCCGGGGAAACGGGAGATGCGGTGGACCGCCTGAAGCTTGAGGCGCTCAAGCGCGACTGGGAAGAAGGACAGCGGGAAACGGCACGGATCCGCGCGGAGTTATCATATGAGACGAAGGAACGGGCTGAGCAAGCGCTGCAGCAGCTGACGGATAAGGCAGACCGGCGGACGAAGTGTCTGGCGGATGCAGAGGAAGCACTGCAAAAGAAAAAGGAAGACATTTCCAGACAAGAGGGAATGCTGACGCAGGAGCAGACGAAGAATGCCGGACTTGTGCAGGAGTGTCTGGAATTGGAGAAAGAATACCGGCAGGAGCTGCGTGATGCCGGATTTTTCGGAGGAGGCATACCACGAGGGCGTTCCTTACAGAGAGCGGGCGGGAGACGCTCGTGCGGCAGTCCGAGACATACGTCCGGAATCGCGTGGAAAGTGAAGGCAGGCTTTTGACCATGCAGAGGCTGACCGAGGGAAAGCAGGAGATCGGGATCTTGGCATGGGAGACGGAACTGGAGGCGCAAAAACAGCGCCAGCAGGAGCTTCACGAGGAGATTCTTGCAATGCACACCGCATACGAGACGGATGCGAAAGTGGTGGAGCGGTGCAGGGAATATTTCGCCACGCACGAGCGGCTCGATGCGGAAAATCAGGTGCTGAAAAGACTGTACTGCACGGCGGACGGGCGTCTGGCGGGCTCGGCGAAGATTGATTTTGAGACGTATGTGCAGCGCCGGTATTTCCGGCAGGTGATCTACGAGGCGAACAGACGGCTATTGACGATGAGCGGACATCAGTTTATGCTTAAGCTGAAAGAGACGGAAAACAGCGGGCGCAAATCCAACGAAGGTCTGGATCTGTCGGTGTACAGTCTGGTCACGGACAGTGAGCGCGATATCCGTACCTTATCCGGTGGCGAGTCGTTTCTGGCAGCGCTTGCCATGGCGCTTGGACTTTCGGATATTGCCATCCGCAAGGCGGGTGCCGTGCATCTGGACATGATGTTTATCGATGAGGGCTTTGGTACACTGGATGCGCAGTCCAGAAAACAGGCGATTGAAGTATTGTCACAGCTCGCGGGAAGCGAGCGCCTGGTGGGAATTATCTCCCATGTGACAGAATTAAAAGAACAGATAGAACACAGACTTTATGTCACGCGCACGGAGAACGGAAGCGAGGCAGTCTGGGAGGAATAGCAGTGGAAAAGTATGAAAACAGACAGGAATGTCCGATCGGTGTGTTTGATTCGGGAGTCGGAGGAATCAGTGTGCTGCGGGAACTGGTGGCACAGATGCCGAACGAGAATTATATCTTTTTTGGGGATTCTAAGAATGCGCCCTACGGTACAAAGACGCTGGAGGAAGTGCAGAAGCTGACCTGTGCGGATGCCGAATATCTGCTGTCACGCGGCGTAAAGGCGCTCGTGGTGGCATGCAACACGGCGACAAGCGCGGCCATCCGGATCCTTCGGGAAAAATATGCGGATATGCCGGTGATCGGAATTGAGCCGGCACTAAAGCCGGCGGTACACGCGGGCGGTCACCCGCGCGTTCTTGTCATGGCAACGCCGATGACCCTGCGCGAGGAGAAGTTTCATGCCCTGATGCAGCGGTTTGAGTCGGATGCCGAGATTCTCCGGCTGCCGTGTCCGGGGCTGGTGGAGTATGTGGAGCAGGGCGTGCTGGAGGGCGCAGAACTCGAAGCGTTTCTTGCAAATCTGTTTGAACCGTACCAAAGCCATCCGGTGGATTGTGTCGTGCTTGGCTGCACGCATTATCCGTTTGTGCGGGAGACAATCCAGAAGCTTCTCGGAGCCGGAGTGCAGATCTTTGACGGCGGAGCGGGGACCGCGCGGAGACAGAACGCAGGCTTAAGGATTGCGGTCTGTGCAGTGGCAGAGCGCAGCAGGGAACCGTGGAATTGTGGAACAGTCTTGCGTCGGAGCAGATGAAACAGCTGGAGATCCGGCTGCTCCAGTCGGGCACGGTGCAGGCAATTATAAAAAAATAGAAATAAAATATTAAAGAAATCTAAATAACATTGAACGTTTTTTAGAAAGCTTTATGAAAATCGACATACTTCGGACACATTTTTTCCGTATACTAACATCATCGAAAGGAGCTGAGGACGGTTTCCCAGAGCTTCGTTCCCAGCAGCTCAGAGATGTGGAATAAAGGTCATATTTCTGCAGAACCTTTCGGTGAAGATTCCTTTATATAGATTAACATTTTCATAACTAAACTCCTCGAAAAACCCCCGGGACAGAGATGCCCCGGGGGTTTTCATTGGGGAACATATAAAGAATGTAAAATGCAGTTTTATATGTTGAACTTACTATATTTGTGATATAATGTCGCTCCCTGTGAGGGGAGTGTGGGTTGAAATATCGCTAATAATATAGAAGGGATAGCATGGCTGTGTTTCGTACTCTGCGAAGAAAACACGTTTGTATCTACCACTTCTGGCCAAAGTCGCAACTATTACATCTTCGAGATAGCGAAAAATACTAAAAAACTATCCCTCTTCACTACGTAATAGGGGGGGACGAAATAATAGCTTTGATGTGACTTGGTTTTGCTGGTGCATTTATCAACATCAAGAGTTTTGTGCATGAGACAGATATGTCGAAGAAGCAAAGGTAAAGTAGTTGAAGTTGTGGACACACAATAATGAAATATATATTCCATGCGAACGAAATCTTCTGTAAAATCCCCGAAAATCTGTTGAAAATTCCCAAAAATGTTATTATTTTGATGTTTTTCTTGAAAAACGCCACTTACATTTTGTGAGATAAAGCGTTAGAATAGCTATGCTATAGGAATACTTTATACATATTTAATAATTTAATAATTTATTAACAGAAAGGGAGTATAGATATGGAATCGTATTCATTTTTACTGTTCTTGGCGATTATTATGATCTCAACCAAGATTCTGGGTTTATTTACCCGCAAGATTCATATGCCGGCGGTTGTCGGTGCATTAGTTGCAGGTGTGATCTTAGGACCGTCCTGTCTGAATTTGATTACATTGACCGGAGATACCGGCGTCTTTCTTGAGCAGATGGCAGAGCTCGGTGTTATCCTCCTGATGTTTAACGCAGGACTGGAGACGGATCTGTCCGAACTTAAGAAAAACGGTGTGGCATCTTTCGTAACAGCATTGATCGGTGTGATTGTTCCGTTGATTGGTGGATTCCTGGGGTATGCATTTTTCTTCCACACAGACTTCAGCGATTACGATGAGGTGTTAAAGGCAGTGTTCGTCGGTGTTGTACTGACAGCAACATCTGTAAGCATCACAGTTGAGACGCTGCGTGAGATGGGCAAGCTGAAAGGAAAAGTCGGAACGACAATCCTTGGCGCAGCTGTTATCGATGATATCATCGGTATTATCGTACTCACAATCGTAACCAGCTTAAAGGATACCAGCGTAAAGCCCGATCACAGTTGTGTTAAAGATTGTACTGTATTTCGTATTTATTGCAGTATTGATCTTCGTGCTTACAAAGTTAAAGGTATTTGTGGAAGAGCAGGATGAGAAGAGAAGAACCGCTATCATCTGTGTAGCGCTCTGCTTCATTCTTTCCTATATCTCAGAGGAATACTTCGGTATTGCAGATATTACCGGTGCTTACTTCGCAGGACTGATGCTCTGCACGATGAAGGTTGGACCGTATGTTGCAAGAAGATGCGAGATCCCGTCTTACCTGATTTTCTCACCGGTATTCTTTGCCAGTGTAGGTCTTAAGGTAACACTCGGCGGAATGGATGCCAGCATCTGGATCTTCGCAATCATTCTGCTTGTTATCGCCATCTTAAGCAAGGTTGTCGGATGCGGACTGGGTGCAAAGATATGCGGATGTACCGGAAAGGAAGCGTTCCAGGTCGGTATCGGTATGATTTCCCGAGGTGAGGTTGCACTGATTGTGGCGCAGAAGGGATATGCAAGCGGTATGTTAGATGATGTCCTGTTTGCTCCGATCGTTCTCGTTGTTATTGTAACGACGCTGATCACCCCGATTCTCTTAAAGCTTGTCATGAAAGACAATGATTCTGAGAAAGCTGCTGCATAGGGGCATAGAACAGATATTATAAAATCAGGATTTAAGAAGCCGTCACTTTTGTGGCGGTTTCTTTTTTCACTCTATAGGCTATGTGAGTTTATTGCTTCTTTTGCAAAAAACAGTTAGAATAGACACAGAAAAAAGAAATGAGGAGATTGCAATGTTACAGGATCTGCAGGAAATATCAGATGGAAAAATATATGGCTGCAATGATATGGTTCGGGCGGCGTGCGGAGACTGCGCGGGATGCCATGCCTGCTGTGAGGAAATGGGGACATCCATTGTGCTTGATCCCTGTGATATATGGCGTCTGACGACCGTGACCGGGAAAAATTTTGAGCAGCTGCTTGCCGATACGATAGAGCTGCAGGTAGTGGACGGCGTGATTCTTCCGAACCTGAGGATGGACGGAGAAAAAGAGCAGTGTGTGTTCTTGAATGAACAGGGAAGATGCAGGATCCACGCAATGCGTCCCGGGTTGTGTCGGGTATTTCCGCTTGGCAGAATCTATGAGGAAGACAGAATCCGCTATTTTCTGCAGATGGATGCCTGTCAGAAGCCCGGGCGCAGCAAAGTGAAGGTTGGAAAATGGCTCGATACTCCACAGATGGAACGATACGAACGGTTTCTGCTGGACTGGCATGCCATACGGAAACAGTTGGAGAAGCAGATGAAAGACGGAATTGGTGAACAGGAGGCAAAGACGATCAACATGTTTTTGTTAAATCTGTTTTTATAAAACCATATGAACCGGAGCAGGACTTCTATGAACAGTATGAGGAGAGAAGAGCGATGGCCGGTCAGGCAGGGTTAAAATAAACTGCGGATAATGTATGGCAGGAGATGGAAGTATGATAATCGACAGAGGATTGGATCAGAAAGGGACAGATGAGAATATTGGAACCAGCCGCGTTAATCTCACGCAGCGTTATGTGGAATCCGTCAAATACAACGGTCTGGGGGATTTTACCGAAGAATTGCGTGAGGAAGCAGACTACCGGAAGCGCATTGAAAAGATTTTCTCGGAAATTCATATGACCGGGGAGACGTATGCGGATCTACAGCCAGAGGCATTGATGGAAGCCTACTGGCAGGGGGAGGAAATGATATCGCGTTACTACTGGGCAAAGAGGCGGGACACGGACGACATTATCTGGGTGCGTGTGGACGTGAGGATTGTACCGCAGCTGGATACGGGAGATTTGTTTGCCTTTTACAATAACTGGGATGTCACGCATGAGAAAACCGTGACCGTATGATGCAGCTGATCATTGAGTTCGACTATGATTATGTGGAATACATCTGTCTGCAGAATGGTCATTTCGAGATTATGGCGCAGGAAAAAAGTTCCATGTGTCCGAGCGCCAGAGGAACAGACTACGATGCGGATATCCGTGATTATCTTACAAGAGTCGCAGTGACGGATCAGCTGGAAGCACACATCCGGGCAATGCAGACAGAGGAAATCCGTCGTAACCTTGAGGCAGAGCCACTTTACATACAGGAAATTGATGTGAGAGAGTCTGATGGCTCAGTGCGGCGTAAAATGATCCGTTATACCTATATGGATAAGCAGATGGGGACGGTATTCAAAAGCTGTGTGACATCGAAGACATCGTAACGGAGGAGAAGAAAAAGCAGGAACGTCTGGAGCGGGCGATTGAGGAAACGGAGGCGAATTGCGCCAAGAGTGAATTCCTGGCCCATATGAGTCATGATATCCGGACGCCGATGAATGCGATTATCGGCATGACATCCGTTGCAAGGCAGGAATGTCAGGATGAGACGATCTGCGGATATCTGGATAAGATTAAATCCTCAAGTGAGTTTCTGCTCGGACTGATCAATGATATGCTGGATATTTCACGCATAGAGAGCGGCAATCTGAACCTGAAGTCGGAGCAGATGAGCAGAAAGACGTTTGGAACGGCAATCAATACCACGATCGGCCCGCTGATGGAGCAGAAAAACATTACGTTCCAGTGTGATCTGCAGCATATGGAAGAAATGATATACACTGATGCGGTGCGGTTCAAGCAGATTTTCTTCAATCTGCTGTCCAATGCAGCAAAATACACGCCAGAGGGCGGAAATGTGTGGCTTCTGACCGAAAGGCTACGCACGGAAGGAAACGTTGAATGGGTGCGTTTTACGGTGCGGGATAGTGGAATCGGTATGAGTGAGGAATTCCTGGAGCATGCGTTTGAACCGTTTTCACAGGAGGGTAACCGCACGCTTGCCCTGCAATGGCAGGGAACCGGTCTTGGACTTGCGATCGTAAAGAAACTGGTGGTCATGATGCACGGCACGATTGAAATTCACAGTAAATTAGGAGAGGGTACCGGGGTAATCCTCGATCTGCCGCTTACGATCTCGGGCGTCGATGCTCCGGAAAAAATGCCACAGGCAGTCATGGCAAAACAGAACCTGGAAGGCAGACGGGTGCTTCTGGCAGAGGACAATGAGATCAATACTTTTGTGGCCAGACGTATTCTGGAATCAAAGGGAATTATTGTGGAACATGCGGAAAATGGAAAAGAGCGGTGGAAATGGTGGAGCAGAATCCGGAGGATATTTTGACGCAATCATGATGGATATCCGGATGCCGGTGATGAGCGGACTGGAGGCAGCCAGACAGATCCGGGCAATGAGCCGGACGGATGCACAGACTGTGCCCATAATTGCCATGACGGCCAATGCCTATGAGGAAGATGTCAGCCAGTCGTTGGCGGCCGGGATGAACGCTCATCTTGCAAAGCCGATCGAACCGCAGGTGATTCTGGATACACTTGCGGGGTATATAGGCAGTAAGAACTAGAAAGTTGCACTGTAAATAGAAAAAGAAAGGCATGCATTTCGTCGGAATGTCGATGTAAAAGTTGTGATACTGTTGCTATAATAAGTTCCGATGAGAGGAGACGGCAGGATGAAGCATTTGAAACAATTTTTGATTATTTTACTTTTTTCATTTCTTGGAGAAGGATTAAAGGCATTGCTTCCACTTCCGGTACCGGCAAGCATCTATGGACTGGTATTGTTGTTTGCGGCACTGGAGCTTGGAATAATAAAACTCTCTGCAGTGGAAGATGCAGGGAAATTTTTGATAGAGATCATGCCGGTGATGTTTATTCCGGCGGGGGCGGGGCTGGTCGAGTCCTGGAGCGCTTTAAAGCCGATCTGTGTGCAGGTGGTTGTGATCATGTTTGTATCCACGATTGTGGTTATGGTGATTTCGGGAAGAGTGACACAGTTTGTAATTCGCAGAAACAGAAAGGCATAAGGAAATGAGGGAATTTTAAATCAGTCTGTATTTTTCGGTGTGGCAATCAGCGTATTGACCTATGAACTGGGAGTATTTTTGAAAAGAAGCTGAAGTGGCCGATATGTAATCCACTTTTAATTTCGATCGTCGCGGTGATCATTTTCTGGTCGCGTTTGATATTCCTTACGAGAGTTATAACGCGGGAGCAAAATATCTGAGCTATCTTCTGACGCCGGCAACGGTCTGTCTGGAGATCCCGCTCTACGAGCAGGTGGCGCTTTAAAAAACATTCAAGGCAATCGTGCTTGGATTGATCTCCGTGTGATTACGAGTCTTGTGTGTGTGCTTGTACTGGCACTGTTGTTTCATTTTGATCATGCGCAGTATGTGACGCTTCTGCCGAAATCCATCACGACCGCGATCGGCATGGGAATATCGGAGGAGCTTGGCGGTTATGTGACCATCACGGTTGCTGTGATTATTATTACCGGAGTGATTGGCAATATGCTGGCGGAGACGGTCTGCCGTATATTTAAGATTGAGGAGCCGGTGGCAAAGGGAATTGCAATCGGAGCGTCATCCCATGCGGTTGGTACAGTCAAGGCGATGGAGATAGGAGAGATCGAAGGTGCGATGAGCAGTCTTGCCATTGCGGTTGCGGGACTTCTGACAGTTGTGCTGGCACCGGTATTTGCAGGAATTATGTAGCACGCGGTCTGCCTGCCCTATATGCAGATCATTATGCACCAGGATCTTATATCTGACATAAGATAAAGAGAGAAAACAAAGAAGTGGAATCTTTATGTATTGTCAGAATAGAATGGTACACCGTGCAGGAGGGATTCACTGTATCGCCTTGCGAGACAGTACCACACAACCGTCACGGAACTGATACTCGGAAATCCGGGGGTAAACCCCTACAACCTGCAGGTAGGAATGAAGCTCTATGTCTGCCCGGGGGAAAGCTACGTACCGCCCCAGGGAGGCAGCGCAAACACCGGGGACACGGGAAACAGCGGAAGCACCGGGAACACCGGTAATGCTGGAAATGGTGGAAATACCAGTAATGCCGGCGTGGGCGGAAACATCGGTATCGGAGTGGTGATTCCGGGTGGACAGCGCCCGGGCGGAAATCAGACAGCGGGAGAGAGGCAGAATTCAGTGAATCAGCTGTTTGAGACAATGCGTCTGGCGTGGCTGGAACTGATCTACTGGACACGGATGTATATGATGAGTGTGGATTCCGGGGCAGATGCAAAAGAGCAGTATGCAGTGGAGGGACGCCTGTTGGAAACTGCAGATGCAATCACGGATGTTTTGCAGAGCGGCTGCCGGTAGCTGTCACAAGACAGCTGCGCAATCTGCTCGTGGAACATGTGGAGATGACGGGGCAGATCATCCGCACGTTAAAATCCGGGATAAGGAGAATTATGAACAGCAGATCCGGGAGTGGTATGCTAATGCGAATCAGATCGCAACACTTCTCGCTGACCAGAATCCTACTTTGCAGGAAAAGAGACGAGGAATCTTCTGTTGAATTATCTGGATATGACGCGCGAGATTATAGAACATCAGATGAACGGTGAGTATGACCAGAGCATTGATACCTTCCGGGATTTAAGTGATCTGTGCTGGAACTCGCTGATTATCTCGCAAGAGGACTTCTGGCGCGCGATGATGTGCTTTGCAAACGGGCGGTGCCTCTTGTGCATCGCCTTTCTGGTACTATTTGCGGCGCTACTGATCCTGGCAGTAGTGCACAGAGTGCGGGCGAAGAAAAAAGTTCTTGCATTGACTCCCGGGGAACGGGTGCGGCTGCTCAATGAACTGGCGGAACCCTTTGGATTTGCTTATCTGCCGTCGGAAGATATTTTTACCTCAAGGCTGGATGCCTGGCAGCGTGACAAGGGATATGAGGCGAAATATGATACCATGGCGGTGGGTGCCGGGATGGTGATTGACGCATTTCCCGTGTACTTTAATTATGAGGGAAGAACCTGGCTGGTGGAATTCTGGAAGGGACAGTACGGGATCAACACCGGCGGAGAGGTCGGAATTTACCATGCGAAGGGCGTGATTCCGCCGCACGCCTATCACACGGTGCATTTTGAAGCGGTATCGGATGCAGAACTCCCGAGAATCTGCAGCTGTCTGGACACGGCAGAGAAAACGTTTTATGAAATCTGTGCCAGACACTGGTGGCTCACCGGCTTTCGGATGGGCGTGTATACAAAACCGTCGCGCCTCAGACTTGCCACGACGCTGATTTTCCCAGAGCAGGAGATGGCGCTGGCGTTCTGGGAAGGTCTCCACAAAACCGGAAAACCGCGCAGCCTTTTTCGCATCTGCGGAAGAGAAGTCAGTGTGCGGATGAATTTTTCGGAGGAACACGGATTGATTCCGGGAATCTGCAGAAGCGTGGTGCTTCTCTGGAACAGGCTGCTGTGCAGAGGATTTAGGATCGTGACATACCCGTGGAAACGGACGGCGGACAGAATGGTATTTCTATATTATCTGCTTCCAGGATGGTTTCGGAAGATTCTGGTGCTTTCGGGCGGGCGATGCAAACCGCGCTGTAGAACCAGGAAACCGCACAGATCATGTCGGGGCAGGTGAAAACATGGGATGTTATCGAAGGATTGACAGGGCATTGGAACATGCCCTGCACCTTCCGCTTGGCACGGGCAGCCGCTATGTGGTGATCAGTGACTGCCACAGAGGGAAGGGACAACAAATGACAATTTCCTGAAAACGCGTACCTGTACGAGGCGGCGATGGAACATTATATAAAGAGAGGATTCTTCTATCTGGAACTGGGGGACGGGGAGGAACTCTGGGAAAACCGCTGCATGGATCGGATTGTGCACTATCACGAGACCGTGTATGAGATGTTTTGCTTGTCTGCAAAGCCGGAATGCGCTGTGCCGCATCTATGGAAACCACAATATGGAGCTGAGAAAAATCCTGCCGGAGGCGATTATATTAGATAATTGCGAGGGCGGAAGGGATGTCTGCATGATTCACGGGCATCAGGCGGATTTTTTTAATTCTGTGTGCTGGAGGCTCTCCAGAGCTCTGGTGCGCTACGTGTGGAAACCGTTGGAGCGCTCCGGTTTGAATGATCCCACGAGTGCGGCGCGCAATTATAAAAAGGCGGTCCGGTATGAACAGTGCCTGGCGGGCTGGACCAGACTTCACGACCGTTATCTGATTGCCGGCCATTCACACAGACCGAGACTGCCGGAAAACGGGGAGCTGTATCTGAATGTGGGAAGCTGTGCATCGGGTGCATCACTGCCATCGAACTGGAACAGATGCAGATGACGCTTGTGAAATGGAAGGTGGCGACGCGCCCGGACATGACCATGTATGTGGTACGTGAGAAGCTTGCCGGACCGGCTGCCATTTTGTAGGAAAACGCGATTTTTCAAAAATCATTTGACGGAACCGCCATTTATGATAATATATATATCGTTATATTAAATCGTTAAAGCGAGGACGGAAGCGTCCCTGACGATAGCTGGTAATTGGAGGAGCATAAAAATGATTAAAGTTGTGAAGTTTGGCGGCAGCTCTCTGGCAAGTGCGGAACAGTTTGCAAAAGTGGGGAAGATCATTCAGGCGGACAAGGAAAGACGTTATGTAGTGCCGAGTGCCCCGGGAAAACGCAATGCCAAGGACACCAAGGTCACAGATATGTTATATGCCTGTTATGCGCTGGTGGAGGCGGAGGAGGATTTCCGCGTGCCGCTGATGAAGATCAAGGACCGCTATGACACAATTATCAATGGACTGAATCTGAAGCTGTCACTGGAGGAAGAATTCAAAAGATCAGTGAGAACTTTAAAAATAAAGCGGGGGTTGACTATGCGGCGTCCCGCGGCGAATATCTGAACGGTATTATTATGGCGAATTACCTTGGCTACGAGTTTGTGGATGCGGCAGAGGTGATTTCCTTCGAGGAGGACGGAACTTTGACGCGGAGAAGACCAACAAGGTGCTGGCAGAGCGTCTGGAGAAATGCGAGCGTGCGGTAATTCCGGGATTCTACGGGGCACTGCCGGACGGAACGATCAAGACCTTTCCAGAGGCGGTTCCGACATCACGGGATCCATCGTGGCGCGTGCGGTACATGCCACCTGCTATGAGAACTGGACGGATGTGTCGGGCTTTCATTGCAGATCCGCGCATCATTAAGGATCCGCAGCCGATCAAGACGATCACATACCGTGAGCTGCGCGAGCTTTCCTATATGGGCGCCAGCGTGCTTCATGAGGACGCAGTGTTCCCGGTGAGAAAAGCAGGAATTCCGATCAACATCCGCAATACCAACAAGCCGGAGGACAAGGGAACTCTGATCGTAGAGAGTACCTGCAGAAAGCCAAAATACACCATTACCGGTATTGCCGGCAAAAGGTTTTGTTTCCGTCAATATTGATAAGGATATGATGAATTCCGAGGTTGGATTCGGGAGAAAAGTATTGTCCGCGTTTGAGGAGAATAATATCTCATTCGAGCATATGCCGTCTGGCATCGACACGATGACAATCTTCGTTCACCAGCCGAATTCGAGGGCAAGGAGCAGGCAGTGATCTCAGCAATTCACCGTCTGGCAAAGCCGGACAGTATCGAAGCTGGAGGGTGATCTGGCGCTGATCGCTGTGGTTGGACGGGGCATGAAGTCGACCAGAGGAACGGCAGGCCGTATCTTCTCGGCACTGGCACATTGCAAACATCAACGTCAAGATGATCGATCAGGGATCTTCTGAGCTTAACATTATTATCGGTGTGAGCAATGCGGATTTTGAACCGGCAATCCGTGCGATCTATGACATTTTCGTGGAGACCCAGCTTTAAGATTAAGATATGAAGAACAACAAGCACGAGCAAAATGAATTACAGCGTATGATGGAAGGCAGGGCTGCCCGCATGATTGCGGCTGCAGTCACTGTCTTTTGTGCGTACTGACATTGTTTGAATTTGTTGCGCTCAAGATGGAGTGGAATGTGCCTGCACTGGCGGTGCTAAGCGGTGACAACGGACTGTGGACCAGGGGTACCAGCGGGAAGAACTGGTGATGGACGGCAGCACGGAAAACATTCTGCTCGCAGACGATGGAGAGACACCGCTCACAGGAAGTGGTAGAATGCAAAACGAATGTGGGGGAAAACGGAAGCGGCGGGACGGCGCAGACCGGTGAAAATGCAGGGAACGGGGAAGACTTGCAGGTGGAAGGGACAGAAGCGGTGCGGCAGGAAGAGACTGAGACGCCGGATGTAAGCGGAACCGGAAAAGCGGAAGCGGATGTTAAGGAGACGCAGACACCGGAATTTTCGTATTATATCCGCATCAATCGCAAGCAGAACTGCGTCACGATCTACACCCAGGATGAGGAGGGTATACGGTACCCTATAAGGCAATGGTATGCTCGACCGGACTTTACAACGCAACGCCGCGCGGAACTTACCAGATTTCCACCAAGTATCTGTGGCGGGAACTCTATGGCGGTGTGTATGGGCGAGTACGCGACGCGGATTCACGGGGAATCCTGTTCCATTCTGTGCCCCTATTACAAGCGCGCAAAGGATACACTCTGTACGGACAAGTATAACAAGCTGGGACAGCAGGCGTCGATGGGCTGCGTAAGACTGACGGTGGAGGATGCAAAATGGATTGCGGAGAACTGCCCGGAAGGCACTACGGTTGAAATATACGACGGGGAAGACCCGGGGCCGCTCGGGAAACCGGAGGCACAAAAACTGGATAAATCAGATCCGGACTGCCACTGGGATCCGACTGATCCGGATGAGGAAAATCCCTGGCAGCAGACGGAGACGTCCGTGACGGAGAGCGAGCAGGAAAAACAGATAAAATAGAAAAATAATGACGAAGGCGACATCCTATTCATTTGAATCGATGTCGCCTTCTAAACTATCTCGTCCATGGGACTGTACCTCTCTTTTCTTTTTCTTTCGGACTTCTTCGCTTCCTTCGTACCTTGTATCACTCTTCTTATGACGGTGGATATCGCATCATATCTGATTAACTCATCTGATACTGATTCCTCTTTCCATGATTTGGATTGTCACGTGTGTTTTTCGGGAGTTAGAAAAAAACGAATGCAATTACGTTTTCGGTGGTCTGTACCTCTCTTTCCTTAATATCGTTTTGGGTAAATCGTTACGTTTCTGGTGGCTTGTACCTTCCTTTCCTTCGATTTCGTTTTCCTTTCTTTTTGTTGTCTTTATTCTATCTGATATATGAGAAAAAGTCAAGCATAAAATGAGAAAATTATAATAAAAAATATTTAAAAACAATAAACAAAGAATAAACGAAAAAATATTCTGAAAATATAGATGCAATAGATATAATATATATTTTCGTAAAATACATGTAAATGCTTCGCTGTGGCAGAAGAGCGTGCGCTTCATATAATAAAGAGAAGGGAGCGTAATTCTATGAATAGACAGACCATACTTCTCATCAGTGACATGCGCCAGGTTTATCTGGCGGAGATTATGACCAAAGAGGACTCAACGTACGCTGCCTGGATATCAGAAACAGCGGGACGGTAAAAGAACAAATCGAGAAGTTGAAAAGTTTTCTGGCGGAGGCGGATATGCTGATCCTCCCGATTCCGGTGACAAAGATACCGGAACAGAAAATGCTGAACGATATATTGAATAAAAACCTGACGAACGATACGCTGGTGCTTGGAGGCTGCTTCTCGCCGGAACAGCAGGAACTTTTGGAGCGCAGGGACATTCACTATCTGGATTTTATGAAAGATGAGATTGTGACGGAAGAAAATGCTGTGGCGACGGCGGAGGGCGTGATCGCGGAGCTTGTGAACCACAGCCCTTATAACATCGAGGAGGCGAAAATTATCGTCACCGGTTACGGCTGCTGCGGCAGAGCGGTGGCGGCGAGGCTAAAAGCGCTCGGCGCGCGCGTGACAGTCCTGGCAAGAAGAAGGAAGTGCGCAAACTTGCCAAGAAGGATGGATTTTATGCCGCGGATTTTGCGTTTGGACCGGAGGAAGCGATGGGGGCGGCAATGTTGGTCAACACGGTTCCGGCACCTGTGGTTACAGGTGCGATCATTCACGAACTGCCGCGGGATGCATATATTTTAGACATCGCGTCCAAACCGGGCGGTACGGATTTTGCCTGCGCCAGAGAGTGCGGCATCCGTGCGGATCTGGCACTTGGACTTCCGGGAAAATATGCGCCGAAGGAGAGCGCCTATATTCTGGACCGGGCGGTGGAGATTCGTGCGAAAGGAGCATGAAATGTGATGGATTTTTCCAATTATAATATCGGGCTTGGAATTACCGGTTCGTTTTGTACGTTTGCGAAAGCAAGAAAAGAAATACAGCGGCTGTGCGATATGGGCGCCAATGTGGTGCCGGTTTTTCATTTAATGCGCAGACGTGTGACACGCGGTTCGGAAGTGCGAAAGATTATGTGGACGGAATCTGCGAGATTACCGGAAATGAGGGCATCCGTACCATCTGTACGGCGGAGCCGATCGGACCGAATAATTTTCTGGACATCATGGTCATTGCGCCTGCACCGGAAATACGGCGGCAAAACTCTGCAACGGAATCACGGATACGCCGGTGCTGATGGCGACCAAAGCGCATATGCGCAACGGTAAGCCGCTTGTGATTGCCATCTCGACGAACGATGCGCTCGGCGCCAGCTTTAAGAATATTGGAATGCTCATGAATATGAAAAATATTTATTTCGTTCCGTTCGGGCAGGACAACTGCAAGAGCAAGCCGAACTCCATGATCGCAAAAATGGAGCTCCTGCCGGACACAATCGAGGCGGCGCTCGCCGGCAAACAGATCCAGCCGATTCTGCAGACCCCGACGTAACGCAGATCAGACGGAGCCGGGCGGAGGCAGCGACGAAAAATGCCGGCGACGTTTTATTATGCAGAAAATCAGAGCATCTTATTGTTCCGGCTGCTTCTGGCAGGGCGGATTTTGCGATTAAATGCCGCCTCCGTTACAGCCGGAACATTGAGCGCTCGGTTTCTACTCCTGCAACTTAGTCCACAAAAATCAATACGCCTGTCCCAGGACAGGCGCGTTTTGCGTTTACAGGTGTTTCCTTACGCCTGCTTGGATGCCCGTAGGCTTCGCGACAGGCCTTAGCCAGCTGATCGCCGCAGGAAGTCGGGCGTCCGTTGCAGGAGATGCCGCCGATTTCTCCTCAACCTGCTCGACGGTAAGACCCTCGACGAGCTTCGGAATCGCTTGAAGATTGCCGTGCAGCCGCCGGAAGTTTACGTTATGCACGATGTTGCCCTCCAATTCACGATCAATCTGTGTGGAACAGGTGCCTCTGGTCTTATATGTGTATGTCATTTTGAAATCCTCCTTTATTGAAAAAATAGATCGTTCAGATCACTTTTGAGTATAACATGGAACCGGAAGTGTGCAAGAAAAATTTGTATCAAAGCGGCAGTTAATAAAAATTTACAATTCTTTTACGCCTGTTTTATTGTGGTGGTGCTGGAAAAGTGTTACAATAACAATATTGTGCGGGTCATACCCTTTGCAGGTGTCCCGCAGGAGAATGGATTTTGACACAGTTTTGTGTAAAAACAGGAGTAGGAGCTTTTATGAGTGCAATAACGAAGATCTTCGGAACCCACAGCGAGCGTGAGTTAAAGCGGATTTACCCGCTTGTCGACAAGGTGGAATCTTACCGCGAGGCGATGGGAGCACTTTCCGATGAAGAATTAAAGAACAAGACGAAGGAATATAAGGAGAGACTGGAGAACGGCGAGACGCTGGACGATTTTCTTCCGGAGGCATATGCGACGGTGCGTGAGGCGGCGAAGCGTGTGCTCGGCATGGAGCATTATCGTGCAGATTATTGGTGGTATCATTCTCCACCAGGGACGTATCGCTGAGATGAAGACCGGTGAAGGTAAGACTCTGGTATCGACACTGCCGGCATACTTAAATGCACTTGAGGGCAAGGGCGTGTGCATCGTCACAGTCAACGACTATCTGGCAAAGCGTGACTCTGAGTGGATGGGACAGGTCCATGAATTCCTGGGACTGAAAGTCGGCGTGGTTTTGAACGAGATGACGAATGATGAGCGCCGGGATGCTTATAACTGTGACATTACCTACGTGACAAACAATGAGCTTGGCTTTGATTATCTGCGTGATAACATGGTAATCTATAAGGAACAGCTGGTGCAGCGCGGACTGCATTTTGCCATCATCGATGAGGTCGACTCGGTATTGATTGATGAGGCGCGTACACCGCTCATCATTTCCGGACAGAGCGGCAAATCCACCAGACTGTATGAGGCATGCGATATTCTGGCGTGCCAGATGAAGCGCGGTGAGGATATGCCGGAGTACTCCAAGATGGATGCTATCATGGGCGTGGAGCAGGAGGAGACCGGAGACTTCATCGTAAACGAGAAGGATAAGGTGGTCAGCCTGACACAGGATGGTGTGAAGAAGGTTGAGCAGTTCTTCAAGATTGAGAACCTGGCAGATCCGGAGAATCTGGAGATCCAGCATAACATCATCCTGGCCCTGCGTGCCCACAACCTGATGTTCCGCGACCAGGATTACGTGGTGAAGGACGACCAGGTTATGATCGTCGATGAGTTTACCGGACGTATTATGCCGGGCCGCCGTTACTCTGACGGCCTGCATCAGGCAATCGAGGCGAAGGAGCATGTGAATGTGCGTCGAGAGAGCAAGACTCTGGCAACCATCACCTTCCAGAACTTCTTTAACAAGTTTACAAAGAAGGCAGGTATGACCGGTACCGCATTGACGGAGGAGAAGGAGTTCCGCAATATCTACGGTATGGACGTTGTCGAGATCCCGACCAACCGCCCGATCGCCCGTATCGATCATCATGATGTTGTATACAAGACAAAGAATGAAAAATACAAGGCGGTTGTGGAGGAAGTGGTAAAATCCCATGAAAAGGGACAGCCGGTACTTGTCGGTACCATCAATATCGATACTTCCGAGCTGATCAGCGGCATGCTGAAGCGCGAGGGAATTCCGCATACGGTATTGAACGCAAAGTTCCATGAAAAGAGGCTGAGATTGTAGCCGGTGCCGGACAGCATGGAGCGGTGACGATCGCGACGAACATGGCAGGCCGTGGTACCGATATCAAGCTGGATGATGAGTCAAAGGATCTGGGCGGTCTGAAGATCATCGGTACCGAGCGTCATGAGTCCAGACGTATCGACAACCAGCTGCGCGGACGTTCCGGACGTCAGGGAGATCCGGGTGAATCCCGTTTCTATATTTCCCTGGAAGATGACCTGATGCGTCTGTTCGGTTCTGAGAAGCTGATGGACATTTTCAATGCACTCGGTGTTCCGGAAGGTGAGCAGATCCAGCATAAGATGCTGACATCTGCGATTGAGAAAGCGCAGAAGAAGATCGAGGGCAACAACTTCGGTATCAGAAAGAATCTTCTTGAGTATGATCAGGTTATGAACGATCAGAGAGAGATTATCTACAAGCGCCGCCGCGTACTGGACGGAGAGAACATGCGCGATGCGATTTTCAAGATGATCACGGATCGTGTGGAAAATTGTGTAGATACCTGTATTTCTTCTGATATTCCGAAGGAAGAGTGGGATCTGAATGAACTGAACCAGCTGATCCTCTCCATGATTCCGATGCAGGCAGTGACGCCGGAGGACGTGGACAGCGTTAAGAATAAAAAGGAACTGAAGCATCTGTTAAAGGAGCGTGCAGTGAAGCTGTATGAGGCGAAGGACGGAGTTCCCTGAGCCGGAGCAGTTCCGTGAACTTGAACGTGTCGTTCTCCTGAAGGTGATCGACCGCAAGTGGATGGATCACATTGATGATATGGATCAGCTTCGTCAGGGTATCGGACTGCAGTCCTACGGACAGAGAGATCCGCTTGTCGAGTACAAGATGGCAGGATTTGACATGTTCGACGAGATGACGGCGAGCATTCAGGAGGATACGATCCGGCTGCTGTATCATGTGAAGATTGAGCAGAAGATCGAGCGTGAGCAGGTAGCGAAAGTGACCGGAACGAACAAGGATGAGTCTGCGACGAACACGCCGAAGAAGCGTGCTGCGGCAAAGGTATATCCGAACGATCCGTGTCCGTGTGGAAGCGGCAAGAAGTATAAGCAGTGCTGCGGCAGAAACGCAGCGCAGTAGGAGTGCCGGGAACGGTAGAAGAGAGAGCATTTCAGGCAGATAATTTTTGCCGGGAATGCTCTTTTTGTATAGTTTCGTTTGTATGCAGGAAAATACATACAGAGTGCATTTTGGGGTGGTAATTTCCAGAAATCTGATTTATAATCATACCAAGCAGGTAGAATATGAGACGGCAGACTGCCGGACAGAAGGAGGAACACTATGTACAACGTTAGAAGTGACTGAAGATATCGTTTGGGTTGGAGCCAGTGACAGAAGACTGGCGCTGTTTGAAAATATATTTCCAATTCCGCGAGGGGTATCCTACAATTCTTATGTATTATTGGATTAGAAGACGGTACTTTGGATACAGTCGATGCGTCCGTGGCGGGACAGTTTTTTGAAAATCTGGAGCATGTGCTCGACGGACGGAAACTGGATTATCTGATTGTCAATCACATGGAACCGGATCACTGTGCGATGATCGGGGATCTGGTGCGCCGTTATCCGGAAGTGCAGGTGGTCGGAAACACCAAGACATTTGAATGATAAAACAGTTCTTCGGAACGGATTTCGCGGAGAGAGCCGTGACGGTAAAAGAGGGAGATACGCTTGCAACCGGTGCGCATACATTGCACTTTGTGATGGCGCCGATGGTACACTGGCCGGAGGTAATGGTAACCTATGATGAGAAGGACAAGGTGCTTTTTGCTGCGGACGGATTCGGAACGTTTGGCGCATTGAACGGCAATATTTTGCGGATGAAGTCGATTTTGACCGCGACTGGCTGGATGATGCCAGAAGATATTACACGAACATTGTCGGAAAGTACGGTGCATCGGTGCAGGCATTGTTAAAGAAAGCCTCCGGGCTGGAGATCGCAGTGATCTGCCCGCTCCACGGACCGATCTGGAGGGAGAATCTGGGCTATATTCTGGAAAAATATCAGAAGTGGAACCTATGAGGCGGAGGATCAGGCGGTTGTGATTCTGTATGCAACCATGTACGGTAACACGGCATCGGCGGCGGATGCGCTTGCAGGAAGACTTGCGGCAAAGGGCGTGAAGAAGATTGCCGTTTATGATGTCTCGAACACCCATGTGTCGGAGCTCATCAGTGAGATCTTCCGCGCTGGTGGTAATTTGCGGCGCCGACTTACAACGGAGGCATCTATCCGGTGATGGAGAACCTGCTCGCCGACATGAAAGCGCTTGCCGTCCAGAACAAGACCGTAGCATTGATGGAGAACGGCACCTGGGCACCGACGACGGCAAAGCAGATGAGAGAAAAGCTGGCGGAACTGAAAAATGTGACGATCCTGGATACACAGATCACCATAAAATCGGCGATGGCACCGGAGCAGGAAGGACAGCTTGAGGCACTTGCGGATGCGCTTGCTGCAAGCATGGACAATCAGTAATTGTGTTACTGACTTTATCATTGTGTTTTGTGGGAAGCATAGATCTCTATATAAATTACGGATAACAAAAGAAGAAATAGCGCGATCGTTTCAGGATCGCTGGTTGGGAAAAAGGCACCTGTTTACTTGTACAAAGTGATATGTACGAAGTGGATGGGTGTCTTTTCCTGCTTTATAAGAAAATGCATTCTGTGGAGAGAACTCTTTTTATAACAAAAGCGAACATTTGTTTGCAATTAAAAAAAGATGTGATATAATGTGCATATGCAATGAGCAGTGCCAGACGTGACGGCTGCGATATATGTCTGCTTGCGGCTATATCAGATGTTTGCGGATGATAGGGCGACGTCGTCAGTCCAAAACGCGATTTTTCGAGACCGCGGGTATGAACAGAGTCAGTGCATGCTTGCGGCAGACGGATATGCGCCATGTGAACGCGCCTCGCCCGGACTTTTGCCGGAGCGTAATATGAACGTAATATTTTGAGGGGTTTATCACTGGGATAGAGGAACTTTGAAATGTGGACAATACAACGAATGGACGAAATGGATGATGGAGATGAGGAACGCTTGCCGGGCGAGCCGATGATGACAGCGGTTACGTTGGAAAGTGATCTGGGAGAAATACTTCAATTTCAAATGCCTCACAACTGGTTGCTTATGCAGGGATTACAAGAAGGAGAAGAGTGGCCTGAGGACATCGAGGAGGAGGATTCAGAAGCGTTAAAAGCGCGGGAACAGGCAGCGTGGATGGAAAATTATTATCATGCGCCGAGGAAGAAGACAAAGGCGGGCAGAGGGATAAATCGTAATTTGACGAAGGAGGTTGATTGTATGAAAAAGTTGATAGCATTAGTTTGCAGTGTTTGGTTTGTGGTTGGGTAAGAAAACAAGACAGTCAATATTGATTTACCTTTTGAGGTAGGTGATGTTGAAAATATAGAAATGTATCACTTTGTTGGAGCACCTGTGTCAGCAGAAAAGAAGGTCATTGTTGCCGAAGAAACCATAAAGAACTTGTATGATATGTTTGAGGGGCTATCCCTGGAACTCAAAGAAGTAGAGGAAACCGCTGGAGCAGAGATAACCAGTTTCAGATTTAACCTTTCTGATGGAACAAGTTATGAACTGATTTATGGCTGCGATGGAGTAAAGACAGGCAATCTGGAAATCTTCCACAGATAATTTTGAATACTTTATGCAGCATATTAGCTCTTATTGGAGCAACACTGACTTAGAGGCAGTTCCCGTTGAAGAAAGCGAGTTGCCAAACTAAGCAGAACAATTCCTGTTTTTGAAATTGAGAAATCGGAATTTGGAGGTACACGATGATAATAAAAATTGTTACAATTTCACTGATGGCAGTGTTCTACATCTGCTATTTTGCAAAGCTGATTAGTCAGAAAAAGCAAGGCATAAAGACAGACCAATTAGGAAAAGGAAAAGAGGGATTTGTCAAATTTATAGAAGTAGCTCTTAAAATAATCACATATTTGCTTCCTGTAATACAGATTATCAGTATTGTCTTTTATTCGGAAACAGCACATATTGTGTTGCAATTTACAGGAGTTGTAATAACAATGTTCGGTGTACTTGCTTTTATTGTTTCTGTTACACAGATGAAGGAGAATTGGAGAGCAGGTGTGCAAAAAGAAGAAAAGACCAATTTGGTAACAACGGGCATCTATTCTATTAGCAGAAATCCTGCATTTTTGGGTTTTGATTTAATGTATATAGGAATATTGTTTTCGTTCTTTAATTGGTTCCTTTGCTTTGCCACAGGTTTTGCAGTGGTATTTTTTCATTTACAGATAGTCAATGTAGAGGAAGATTTTTTGATAGAAGCATTTGGAAATGAGTACCTGCAATACAAATCAAAAGTATGCCGATATTTAGGAAGAAAAAGATAACTTCTAGTTTTTGAAATCGAGAAATCGATATTTGTGGAGGTCGAAGTATGGGATTATTTGATAAATTAAAACCGAATAAAAACAACAAAGATTTCTTTGAATGGTTAGATTTGATCTTAAAGAATGAATTGAATAGTGAAATAAAAGCGATTAACTTTAATTTATATGAAGATACAGATAATAAATGGTCTATTGAATTAGTCGGCACATTTTCATTCGATAGGGATAATGACGATTGGGCTTGTGATGAAGTATTTGCTACAAGAGATAATCCTTTTATGATAGAGCGTGAAAGTGATTGGAAATCAATGGAAACATTTTTTATTGATTTATTGAATGAATACCTTTCTTTTGGGAAATATGCTGGAAGTTTAAAAAAATATCAAGCAATAGGTATTGGATTTGTTGATGGAGATTTACATATTTTATATGAAAGATAATGTCTGCTTGTTAGCAATAAAAATCGGTATTTTGGAGATGCGTTTAAATGATTTCTAGAGCAGAATATATTCAACAACCATATTCAGGGGAATATATTGAAAAAATTTATGATATAAAAAGTCCATGGAATTCAACTGATTGGACATGGATAAAATTTACCGAAGAAGACGATATTTGGTGTGGTGAATTTAGAGGTAAATATAGAGGGGTATCTTGTTCTACAACATTAGGAATTATTGTTGTTTTGACTTCTGATTATATGTATGTGCTAGATATTTATGGTGGTGAAATTATGGAATATTATTCACAACCAGAATATGTAGATATAACAGTCACACCATTTGGAAAAATTTTAGTTACAGACGGCTATGGCATTGAGATGTTTGCAAATACTAAGATTAGCGATATGGAAAACATAGTTCTTCCCATTAATGCTGATAATTTGAAATTTGTTGAATGGAGAGAGAATATTTTAAAAATCAGTTGTTTTGAATTTTGACATGGGGAAAAGAAATAGAACTATATTTGAATTTTGAAACTATGGAATGGTTGATAAACAAATAGCGCATGAAATTCAAGTTTGCAGAATCGGAAAAATCATGATTGTTAGGGCTGTTGGAACGAGATAGACTGAAAAATCAGGCCATATTTTCTTGCTTTTGAGGGCGGTTCGAGACTTGAGATAATGAATAAGCCGGATATGGAGGATATGAAGAAAACACTTAACCGAACAGGTCTAATCCATATTGCTTTCAGCGTCGGCAGTAAAGAAAAGTGGATGAATTGACAATGAAACTGGAAGAAGCAGGATATCCGGTCGTCAGTGGTCCACGCACAACAGGCGATGGCTATTATGAAAGCTGTGTTGTTGCAATAGAGGAAAATCAGATTGAAATAACGGTATAACTTTCCGCTTGCAGAATTTCATTGTTTGAGAAGTATGATTTTGTTGTCAAGGATGTTAAAATGGGTGGCAAGGTTCAGCTTGTTAAGCTGCATAAAAGTGAAAATTTCTGATTTGCAGAACTATTTCAGGAGGAAATGTGGTATGGAAGATTTTAGTATAAACGAAATGCAGAAAATGCAGAGAAGCTTGCAGGATAAGTACAAGGACAGATGGGAACCGATCTGTCCGGAAACAGGACAGAACAAGATGCTTTGGATGGTTGGCGAAATAGGTGAAGTGATTGATATTGTCAAAAAGCATGGTGCAGTGAATGCCCTGACACAGGAAGAATTGAGAAAAGATCTGGTTGAGGAAATGGCAGATGTTCTTATGTACTACAATGATGTCATGCTCTGTTACGGAATTACGGCAGATGAATTGAAGCAGGCATATACCGGGAAGTTTGAGAAGAACATGAAGCGTTGGTAATTTCCGATTTGCAGCATCAAAGATTTTCCGGACATGTACTGCACAGCCGGGAAAGGGCGCTTTCTATTTTTTATGAGAACATAAAAGGAGATTTGCAAGTGGATCATTTTAAATTACATTCAGAATATCAGCCGACCGGAGACCAGCCGGAGGCGATTGAAGAACTGGTGCGCGGATTCCGTGAGGGCAACCAGTTTGAGACGCTGCTCGTCGTGACGGGTTCGGGTAAGACCTTTACGATGGCGAACGTCATCGAACAGCTGAACCGGCCGACACTGATTATTTCTCACAATAAAACACTGGCGGCGCAGCTTTATGGGGAGATGAAGGAATTTTTCCCGGAGAATGCAGTAGAATATTTTGTATCCTATTATGATTACTATCAGCCAGAGGCGTATGTGCCGCAGACGGATACCTATATCGCAAAAAGACTCGGCGATCAATGAGGAGATAGATAAACTGCGCCTGTCTGCCACGGCTGCGCTTGTGGAGCGGAGAGATGTGATCGTTGTGGCATCGGTTTCCTGTATCTATGGTCTGGGCAGCCCGGAGGATTACCTTGGCATGATGGTATCGCTGCGCCCGGGCATGGAGAAGGACAGGGACGAGGTCATCCGTGCGCTGATCGATATTCAGTACACGCGAAATGAGATGGATTTTCATCGCGGCACGTTCCGGGTCCGCGGGGATGTGCTTGAGATATTCCGGCAAACTATGGCGATACGGCGATCCGCGTGGAGTTTTTCGGGGATGAGATTGACCGCATAACGGAGATTGATGTGCTGACCGGCGAGATTAAGTGCCGGCTCGAGCATTTTGCGGTATTTCCGGCTTCCCACTACGTTGTGCCGCAGGAAAAGATTTTAAGAGCGTGCGATAATATCGAGGCGGAGCTGGAAGAGCGCGTGAAATATTTTAAGGGCGAGGACAAGCTGCTGGAGGCACAGAGAATCGCGGAGCGCACGAATTTTGACATTGAGATGTTAAAAGAGACGGGATTCTGTAGCGGCATAGAGAACTACTCCAGGCATCTGGCGGGGCTTCCGGCGGGGGCGACGCCGCACACGCTGATGGATTACTTTAAGGATGATTATCTGATTATCGTGGATGAGTCCCATATCACAATTCCGCAGATCCGCGGAATGTATGCGGGGGACCAGTCACGAAAGAGCACGCTGGTGGATTACGGGTTCCGGCTGCCGTCTGCGAAGGATAACCGCCCGCTGAATTTTGAGGAATTTGAGGGCAAGATCGACCAGATGCTGTTCGTTTCGGCGACGCCGAACGTATACGAGGATGAGCATGAACTTTGCGCGCGGAGCAGATTATCCGGCCGACGGGACTGCTCGATCCGGAGGTTGTGGTGCGCCCGGTAGAGGGGCAGATTGATGATCTGGTGGGTGAGGTCAACAAGGAGATCAAGAACCACCACAAGGTGCTGATTACGACCCTGACGAAAAAAATGGCGGAGGATCTGACCGATTACATGCGGGAAGTGGGAATTCGGGTGAAATATCTCCATTCCGATATTGATACGTTAGAGCGCGCGGAGATTATCCGCGATCTGCGTCTGGATGTGTTCGATGTGCTGGTGGGTATCAACCTTCTGCGTGAGGGATTGGACATACCGGAGATTACCCTGGTGGCAATCCTGGATGCGGACAAGGAAGGCTTCCTGCGTTCTGAGACGTCGCTGATCCAGACCATCGGTAGGGCGGCGCGCAACAGTGAGGGACATGTGATCATGTATGCGGATACGATTACGGATTCCATGCGCGTTGCGATCGAGGAGACAGAACGGCGCCGCAAGATCCAGCAGGAGTACAACGAGGCACACGGCATTACACCGACGACGATTCAGAAGTCGGTGCGGGAACTGATCTCTGTTTCCAAGAAGATCGCAAAGGAAGAAATGAATTTCAAGAAGTCTCCGGAGTCGATGAACAAGGCGGAACTGACGAAACTGATCGCCGATATCCAGAAAAAGATGGAAAAAGCGGCGGCGGATCTCAATTTTGAGGCGGCGGCGGAATACCGCGACAAGATGATCGAACTCAAAGGGATGCTGCGTGATCTGTAGAAAGGATAAGACAATGAAGAAAACATCCGAAAGAAAATATATTAAAATCAGAGGAGCGAATGAGCACAACCTCAAAAATATTGATGTGGATATTCCGAGAGATGAATTTGTCGTGCTGACCGGATTGTCGGGATCGGGAAAATCGTCCCTCGCATTTGATACAATCTATGCCGAAGGACAGCGGCGCTATATGGAGTCGCTGTCTTCCTATGCAAAGGCAGTTCCTGGGGCAGATGGAAAAGCCGAATGTCGAGAAGATTGAGGGATTGTCGCCGGCAATCTCGATCGATCAGAAGTCAACGAACCGCAATCCCCGCTCAACGGTGGGAACGGTGACGGAGATCTACGACTACTTCCGACTGCTCTATGCGCGGATCGGTGTGCCGCACTGCCCGAAGTGTGGAAAAGAGATCAAAAAGCAGACGGTTGACCAAATGGTGGATCAGATCATGGAAATGCCGGAGCGAACCAAGATCCAGCTTCTGGCACCGGTTGTGCGCGGCAGAAAGGGCGAGCATCAGAAGCTGTTTGAGCAGGCGAAGCGAAGTGGTTATGTGCGTGTGATTGTCGGCAGCATGTATGAACTGTCGGAAGAGATCAAACTGGACAAGAATATCAAGCACAATATCGAGATCGTGGTGGACCGTCTGGTGGTGAAAGAGGGCATTGAGAAGCGCCTGACGGACTCTATCGAGAATGTGCTTACACTGGCAAACGGACTCATTACCGTGGATGTGATCGGCGGTGAACCGATTCAGTTCTCGGAGAGCTTTTCCTGCCCGGACTGCGGGATCAGCATCGATGAGATTGAACCGCGAAGCTTTTCGTTTAACAATCCGTTTGGAGCCTGCCCGGAATGTTTCGGTCTTGGATATAAGATGGAATTTGATGAAGACCTGATGATTCCGGATAAACGTCTCTCGATCGCGGAAGGCGCCATCCAGGTGATGGGCTGGCAGTCCTGTACAGATCCGTCCAGTTTCACATACGCTATTTTAAAGGCGCTGACGGAGGAGTATCATTTTTCGCTGGAGACGCCGTACTGCGAATACCCGGAGGAAATCCGCCATGTCCTGATCTACGGAACGGACGGCAGGGAAGTGAAAGTCCATTACAGAGGACAGCGCGGGGAAGGCGTTTATGATGTTGCCTTTGAGGGACTGATCAAAAACGTGCAGCGCAAGTACCGGGAGACCGGTTCGGAGGTCATGAAGCAGGAATATGAGCAGTTCATGCGGATTACCCCCTGCGAGACCTGTAAGGGACAGCGGCTGAAAGCAGAGTCTCTGGCAGTGACGGTTGCGGATAAAAATATTTATGAGATGACTTCCATGTCGGTGAAGAATCTCAATGCCTTTCTGGCGGAGATGAAGCTGGGGGAGCAGCAGCATCGGATCGGCGATCAGATTTTAAAAGAGATCCGTGCACGCGTCGGATTCCCGAATGAGGTGGGACTGGATTATCTGTCCCTGTCCAGAGCGACCGGTACCCTCTCGGGAGGAGAGGCACAGCGTATCCGTCTGGCAACGCAGATTGGTTCCGGCTGGTCAGGGTTGCGTACATTCTGGACGAGCCGTCGATCGGGCTGCATCAGCGCGATAACGATAAGCTGCTTGGGGGCGCTGAAGAATTTAAAAGATCTCGGCAACACGCTGATTGTCGTGGAGCACGACGAGGATACGATGCTTGCCGCGGACTATATTGTGGATATCGGACCGGGAGCCGGCTCACACGGTGGAGAAGTGGTCGCCTGCGGTACGGCACAGGAGATCATGAAGAATCCGAAGTCGATCACGGGAGCGTACTTAAGTGGCAGAATCAAGATCCCGGTACCGGATGAGCGCAGAAAACCGACGGGATTTCTGACGATCAAAGGCGCACGGGAGAACAACCTGAAAAACATCGATGTGAACATACCGCTCGGATTATGACCTGCATTACCGGCGTGTCCGGCTCGGGAAAGAGCTCCCTGACCAATGAGATTCTCTATAAGCGGCTGGCGCGCGACCTGAACCGGGCACGCTGCATTCCGGGAGAGCATGATGAGATTCTTGGCATGGAGCAGCTGGATAAGGTGATTGATATTGACCAGTCGCCGATCGGCAGAACGCCGCGGTCAAACCCGGCAACCTACACGGGCGTGTTCGATATGATCCGCGATCTGTTTGCGGCAACCCGCGGATGCAAAGGCGAAAGGCTATAAAAAAGGGAAGATTCAGCTTTAACGTAAAGGGCGGACGCTGCGAGGCGTGCGGAGGGATGGAATCTTAAAGATTGAGATGCATTTTCTGCCGGATGTCTATGTGCCGTGTGAGGTCTGCGGAGGCAAACGCTACAACCGCGAGACGCTGGATGTTAAATATAAGGGAAAAGAGCATTTATGATGTGCTGAATATGACCGTGGAAGAGGCGCTGGAGTTTTTAAAATGTGCCGTCCATCCACCGCAAGATTCAGACGCTCTACGATGTGGGACTTTCCTATGTAAACTGGGACAGCCTCCACAGAGCTTTCGGGAGGAGAGGCGCAGCGAATCAAGCTGGCAACCGAACTCTCAAGCGAAGCACCGGAAAGACTGTCTACATTCTGGATGAGCCGACCACCGGTCTGCATTTTGCGGATGTTCATAAGCTGGTGGAGATCCTGCGCAGATTGTCCGACGGCGGCAATACCGTGGTGGTTATTGAGCACAATCTGGACGTGATCAAGACGGCGGATTACATCATCGACATGGGACCGGAAGGCGGAGACCGCGGCGGTACCGTGATCGCGAAAGGAACGCCGGAAGAGGTGGCGCAGATACCGGAGTCCACACCGGACAGTATGTCAAGAAATATCTGGAAAAATAGTGGAAACAAGGAGAAGGCACTGGATGCAAACGTGGAAAACACGCAGCATACAGTGCCTTTTGACAACAGATGTGTTGACATCTGCGGTCAGAGAAATGTTGTGAAATATATGGCATCGAAAATTCATATGGATGAAAATTCGTTATACCGGGAGTACCTCCCGGCGTTTGGTGTTTGCGCCGGAAGGTATGAGTTATGAAAAATTATACTAACCGCGGAATATTTGAGGAATATTTCCGGGGCGGTGTATGTTTGGTACACCATTTAGTACGTAAAAAATATAACCCGCAAAATGTGATGAATACGTGATGAAAATGAAAAATATGATATTCCGGACAAAATGAAGAAATTCTTATTTTTTCAAAAATGGCGGCGCGGGCGAAAAAGCTTTGAAAATCCCAGTTTTGTATATAATAATGCTGTATATGTAAAAATATGATTAAATGCATCTTTATGTCCTTTGGACGTGAAGAAAGATTCAACGAATAGATGAACCATTGGCAGAGAAAAGAAAGGGGCAGATTAGAATATGATGAGTACGGACATCGGTATCGATCTTGGTACTGCAAGTATCCTGGTATATATTAAAGGCAAAGGTGTAGTGTTAAAGGAGCCGTCAGTAGTGGCTTTTGATCGTGATACAAACAAAATCAAGGCAATCGGAGAGGAAGCGAGACTGATGCTCGGCAGAACGCCCGGCAACATTGTAGCAGTCCGTCCGCTGCGTCAGGGTGTTATTTCTGATTATACTGTCACCGAGAAGATGATCAAGTATTTCATCCAGAAGGCACTTGGCAAGAAGACATTCCGCAAGCCGCGCATCAGCGTGTGTGTGCCGAGCGGAGTGACCGAGGTCGAGAAAAAGCGGTTGAGGATGCGACCTATTCTGCAGGTGCGCGTGAGGTGGCGATTATCGAGGAGCCGGTTGCGGCAGCGATCGGAGCCGGAATCGATATTTCAAGACCATGCGGAAACATGATCGTAGATATCGGTGGAGGTACTGCGGATATCGCCGTGATCTCTCTGGGGGGATCGGTTGTCAGCACTTCCATCAAGATCGCCGGAGATGATTTTGACGAGGCGATTGTCCGTTACATGAGAAAGAAACACAACCTGCTGATCGGTGAGAGAACCGCAGAGGAAATCAAGATCAACATCGGTTCCTGTTTCCCACTGGCACAGAATGAGACCATGGAAGTCCGTGGCCGTAACCTGGTAACCGGACTTCCGAAGACGGTAACCGTTTCTTCCGAGGAGACGGAAGAGGCGCTGAAGGAGCCGACACTGCAGATCGTGGAAGCGGTACACTCGGTGTGGAGAAGACGCCGCCTGAGCTTGCGGCGGACGTGGCAGACCGCGGAATCGTTCTCACCGGCGGCGGATCACTGCTTCGCGGACTTGAGGAACTGATCGAGGATAAGACGGGAATCAATACCATGACAGCGGAGGAGCCGATGACCTGTGTGGCAGTCGGAATCGGAAAGTTCGTGGAGTTCCTGTCCGGAAAGCGCGATGATGATTAAGTTTGACGGCAGTTATGACGATATAAACAACAAAGAGCCCTTGGGATGCGGGAGCGTCTGATGGATTCTGGTGAGAAGCAGGCAGAAGTTACAAGAGGTAACAGAAAAAGGAGCAGTCTATGGTAAAGGGATTGTATACAGCGTATACAGGAATGATAAATGAACAGAAGCGTCTGGATGTGCTTTCCAACAATCTTGCAAATGCAGATACGAATGGTTATAAGAAAGAGGCACAACGTCCCAGACATTTGCAGATGAGCTGGCAATCAAGATCAAAGATACATCGTCTTACGGTCTTGCGCAGAAGCTGGGTACAATCAGCATGGGCGTTCATATCGGTGAGACGTATACGGATTACAGTACCGGAAGTTTCAAGGTTACCGATAACAGTACGGATTTTGCAATCAAGGGAGATGGATTTTTTGCGATTGCCTACACGGATAAGCAGGGAAATTCATCCGTAAAATATACAAGGGACGGAGCGTTCACGGTCAACACCCAGGGCTATCTGGTGACCAAGGACGGCGATTATGTCCTGAATGCAAATGACGCCAGAAACGGCAATGTGAACGGACGGATTCAGGTGGATCCGACCCAGAAGATCACCGTGGATGAGCTTGGCAATATCTATCAGAACGATCAGCAGGTTGGAACGATCGGCATCGTCGATTTTGCGGATTATGACTATCTGGCGAAGTACGGTGAGAATATGTACGACCTTGTGAACGGAGGAACGGTGACGGCGGCAGACGGCAGGATCGTGCAGGGAACGCTGGAGTCGTCAATGTGAATGTTGTTTCTGAGATGGTCAATATGATTACGATTTCCAGAGCATATCAGGCAGGACAGAAGGTTATTAACACGATTGATGAGACACTGGATAAGGCGGTCAATCAGGTCGGAAATGTATAGACGGAGGTAGCTGACATATGATGAGGGCACTTTATACTGCGGCAACCGGTATGCTTGCGCAGCAGACGAACGTGGACAATATTTCAAACAATCTTTCCAATGTGAATACGGTTGGATTCAAGCAGGAGAAGGCAGAGTTTAAGTCGCTGCTTTACCAGACCATTCAGACGAAGACAACGAGTGCAAACGGAGAGCAGAAACCGATTCCGGCACAGGTGGGACTCGGAACGAGAGTTGCGGCAGTCACATCCGTGTACACACAGGGAGCGCTGCAGGCGAGTGAGAATGATACCGATTTTGCAATCGTCGGAGACGGATTTTTTGCAGTGCGCTGCGCAGACGGCGAGACACGCTATACCAGAGCGGGAGATTTTGTGTGGGCAGTGGGAACCAACGGCGTTACACTGACCAATCCGGACGGCTATCCGGTGCTGGACAGCAATAACCAGCAGATCGTTCTTCCGGCCAATATAAGTTCCAGCAGTGTGACAGTATCGAGCGACGGCAGAATCGGTTACACGACAGCAAATGGAACTTATGTGAATATGAACCGTCAGATCGGACTGTTCCAGTTTAACAACCCGAGCGGCCTTGAGAAAACGGGTGACAACCTTCTGGAAGTTACAGCAGCTTCGGGTGCGGCAATGAATGAGAATACGACAGCAGGTCTTACCAGAAGCCAGGTTCGCCAGAATTATCTGGAGGCGTCCAATGTACAGGTGGCGGACGAGATGGTCAATATGATTATCGCACAGCGTGCCTATCAGTTGAACTCCAAGGCAATCACGACATCGGATGAGATGCTGGAGATGGCGAACAACCTGAAACGATAAGCAGATGATAAGCGAACGGTAAGCGGATGATAAGCGGAATGGAGCGTAAAGTATGAGTTTTTCGATAGACGGTATTTCGTCATTAGTCAGCAATGCACAGAACAGCGCAGCCGCAGGCAGCGCGTCGGCACTGAAGAATCGATCAGTAGTGTGTCCTCCGGCTCGAGCGAGGAAGAACTGCTCTCGGTCTGCAAGGATTTTGAGTCCTACTTTGTGGAAGAGGTATTAAAGGAAGTAAAGGAGAATCTCATTTCGGATGATGACGAGGATAAGGATTCTTCTCTCAGTACGCTGACAGATTTTCACATGGACAGCACGATCGAACTGGTGGCAGATGAGATTGTGGATCAGGTGGGAGAAAATTATACGCAGCAGCTTTATGAGCAGATGAAACGGAACTATGGCATAGAATAGATGCCGGCAGTTAAGAATGAACGAGGCAGAGGGCGGTCACCGTTAGAGGTGACGGGTTCTCTGCTTTTTTCGGCGGGAGGAATGATTTGGAAAAGTTAGCAGGATATGTGGAACATATTATATACAGAAATGCAGACAACGGATATACGGTTCTCAATCTGGTGAGCGGGGAGGCGGAGATTACCTGCGTGGAATCTTCTCGGCGATCGCAGAGGGGAGAACATTGAGGCATCCGGCGACTATACCGATCATCCTACTTACGGTAAACAGTTTAAGGTCGAAAGTTTTGAGGAGAAAGCGCCGGAAGACGAGGAAGCCATCGAACGCTATCTCGGTTCCGGGGCGATCCGCGGAATTGGTCTGGCGCTGGCAGCGCGGATTGTGCGCAGATTCAAGGCGGATACCTTTCGGATTATCGAGGAGGAGCCGGAGCGGCTGGCGGAAGTAAAGGGAATCAGCGAGCGCAAGGCGATGGAGATTGCGGATCAGGTGAATGAAAAACGTGATCTGCGGCAGGCGATGATTTTCCTTCAGCAGTACGGCATCACGATGAACCTGGCAGTGAAAGTATATCAGCAGTATGGACAGGAGGTATACGGGATTATCCGTGAGAACCCGTATCGGCTGGCGGACGACATTGAGGGTGTGGATTCCGCACGGCAGACGAGATTGCTGTCCGGTAGGAATCCGCATGGATTCTGATTTCCGGATCCGGAGCGGAATTTTATATGTGCTGCTTCCAGGCATCCACAGAGGGGCATACCTACCTGCCGGAGGAGGAACTGACCAGAAGAACTGGACAGCTTCTTGAGGTCGGGGAGGAGCAGATCGAGAAGCAGTATATGGATCTGGCGATCGAGCGGAAAATCATCATGAAGCAGGGCGAAAACCAGACGCAGATCTATGCGGCGTCCTTTTACTACATGGAGGCAAATACGGCAACCATGTTAAAACAGCTCAATGTCAGCTATGATGTTCCGGATCTGGAAATCGAGGAGCGTGTTCGCAGAATTGAGAAGCAGACCGGAATGGAACTGGATGAGCACCAGATGACAGCGGTCAAAGGCGGTGCGCAACGGACTTCTGATTATCACCGGAGGACCGGGTACCGGAAAAACGACGACGATCAATACGATCATCAAGTATTTTGAGATGGAAGGACTTGATATTTTTCTTGCGGCGCCTACCGGACGTGCGGCGAAGCGCATGAGCGAGACGACCGGGTTTGAGGCTAGAACCATACACCGCATGCTGGAACTGAACGGCGGTGTGGACGGTGCGGCAGGGTTTGAGCGGAATGAGCAGAATCCGCTTGAGACGGACGTTGTGATTATCGACGAGATGTCCATGGTGGATATTTCTTTGATGCATGCACTGTTAAAGGCGGTTGCTGTTGGAACCAGACTGATTCTTGTGGGTGATGTCAATCAGCTGCCAAGTGTGGGACCGGGAAGTGTTCTGCGGGACATTATTCGCTCGCACGAGTGCAATGTGGTCATGCTGACGAAGATTTTCCGCCAGGCATCCACGAGCGACATCATTGTGAATGCGCACAAGATCAATCAGGGCGAAGAAGTGACGTTGGACAACAAAAGCATGGATTTCTTTTCCTGAAGCGGTATGACGCGGATGTGATTATCAGCGTGGTATTGCAGCTGATCAAGCAGAAACTCCCAAATTTGTGGACGCGACGCCGTACGATATACAGGTGTTGACGCCGATGCGCAAGGGACTGCTGGGCGTAGAGCGGTTAAACGGAATACTGCAGCGCTATCTGAATCCGCCGTCTCCGCAGAAGCGTGAAAAGGAACACGGCGATATTCTGTTCCGCGAGGGGGACAAGATCATGCAGACACGGAACAACTACCAGTTAGAGTGGGAAATCCGCACAAAATACGGTCTGTCTGTGGATAAAGGAACGGGAGTATTCAACGGAGACATGGGAATTGTCCGGGAGATCAACGATTTCGCGGAGACGATGACTGTGGAATTTGATGAGGGCAGAATGGTGGAATATCCATACAAACTGCTGGATGAACTGGAACTGGCGTACGCGATTACCATACATAAATCGCAGGGAAGCGAATACCCGGCGGTCGTCATTCCGCTTTTGTCCGGACCGTCGATGCTTATGAACCGGAATCTGCTGTACACAGCGGTCACCCGCGCTCGGAAATGTGTGACGCTGGTCGGCAATGAGGTGACGTTTGAGCAGATGGTGCAGAACACGTCGCAGCAAAAACGATACAGCGGGCTGTGTGACCGACTGAAAGAGGCATAGCACTGCCGCAGTTACAGAACATTTCGCGTTTGGAGAGGGGAATACGGAGAATGATAACGCAGGCGAGAAGCCCATTTGTTTCAGAATGCAACGGACACAGTCCCTTCTTTGAGCAAAATCCCGTATTTCTTCCGTGCGATCGTTGTCTTAGGTTCCGTGTCTTTGCCACGTTTGAACACCCACGGAAGCTGTCCGTCAAGCAGCAGACAATGAGCGGACTTTCTGGCAGCACTAACTGCACTCACGCATAGACATCATAAAACCGCGCGAACCGGAACTCGCCGGCATCTGCTATTGAAAATAGGGCAGATGCCGACTCAGACATCGGCTTCGCGCGGTTATGTTTTATGCTTAGAGTGCAGGTAAGTGCTGCACAAAAGTCCTAAAATTGTCTGTAGCTTGAGGACAGCTTCCGCGGGTGCTCCAAACTTGGAAAGACACGGATCATCGCAAAGGCAACGGCCGCACGGATTAGAAATACACGATTTTGCGATTAGAAGGGATTGTGCCCGTTACATCCTGAAACACAAAAGGCTTCCGCCTGCGCTCACTTCATCCGGACAGCTTCTCCTCCCGAAATATCCTGCGACCGCGTTATGCCTCTTTCCTGCGGTTACGACAGCAGCGCTTTATCGTTTGCAAACTCCTCGCCGCTGACCTTCTCAAACTGATGGAGGAGATCTTCCACCGTCAGCTTCTTCTTCTCTTCCCCGGCAATGTTTAGGATGACCCGGCCTTCATGCATCATGATGAGGCGGTTACCGTGCACGATGGCGTCCTTCATGTTGTGTGTGACCATCATGGCAGTCAGGTGGTGATCGGCAATGATCCTGTCGGAAATCTCAAGCACTTTGGCGGCTGTCTTCGGATCGAGCGCTGCGGTGTGCTCGTCTAAAAGCAGAAGCCTCGGCTTCTGGATGGAAGCCATGAGCAGTGTGATCGCCTGGCGCTGACCGCCGGACAACAGCCCTACTTTGCTGGAAAGCCGGTTCTCCAGACCGAGATCTAACGTGGCAAGCATCTCACGGTAGACATCGCGCTCCTTTTGTGATGCCCCAGGAGAGACCGCGGCTCTGTCCGCGTCTGGCGGCGATCGCCATATTTTCCTCGATCGACATCGTCGTCGCGGTTCCGGTCATAGGATCCTGGAAGACGCGTCCGAGGTATTTGGCGCGCTTGTACTCGGAAAGGCGTGTCACATCATCGCCGCCGATATAGATTTTTCCGGAATCCACCGGCCACACGCCTGCGATGGCGTTTAAGGTGGTGGATTTTCCGGCGCCGTTTCCGCCGATCACGGTGACGAAATCGCCCTCCTCGAGAGAGAGGTTCACGCCGTTTAATGCCACTTTCTCGTTGATGGTGCCCGGATTAAACGTTTTCTTGATATTGTCTATTTTTAACATTTCTGCCATGGTGTTACCGCTCCTTTCCTTTGCGTGTGGATTTCAGATAAGGAATGGCAAGGAATACTGCCACAACGATCGCGGAGAAAAGCTTCAGATCGTCGGAAGGAAGCTTTAACCATAAAACCACATTCATTACAATATAATAGATGATCGCTCCGCCGATTACGGAAAACAGCGTGTAGGCGAAAGCGAGATTCTTCCCGGCGCAGAGTCTGCCGAAAATAACTTCTCCGATAATGACAGCAGCGAGACCGATGACGATGGCGCCGCGCCCCATGTTGACATCTGCCGCACCCTGATACTGGGCGTACAGACCGCCGGAGAGACCGACCAGACCGTTGGAGATCATGAGCGCAATGACGGCGTGAAGGTTGGTGTTGATTCCTGCGCACGCGCCATCTGCTGATTACATCCGGTTGCGCGGATGGCATGTCCCTGCTCCGTGCCGAAATACCAATAGAGAATCGCAACGATTGCAAAACAGAACAGGATGCATGTCGCAAAAATCTGTACACGGGTGCTGTTGGAGTCGGACAGGTAGCGGAGCGAGACCACCAGAGGGTACTTGTCGACACTGACGGCCTGGTTGGAACAGCCCATGATGTTTAAGTTGATGGAATACAGGGAAATCTGGGTTAAAATGCTTGCCAGAATGCCCGGAATGCCAAGAGCGGTATGCAGGATGCCGGTGATGAAACCGGCGACCATGCCTGCCAGAAAGGCAAAAATAAGTGCTGCCCACGGACTCATACCTCCGCGGATCAGCATGACGGCAACCGCACCTCCGGTTCCAAGAGAACCGTCTACGGTCAGGTCCGCAAAATCCAACAGACGGTAGGTAATATAGACGCCGAGTGCCATCAGCCCCAGACCATGCCCTGGGCGAAAGCGCCGGGCATGGAACGGAAGAGGGCAAGCGGGTCAAGCGACATAAAATAATTCATCAGGAAAAACCCCCTTGTAAGGAAAAATATTATTCGGCATCAATTGCCACGTAATCATCCGGAACCGTGATGCCTAAATCGGAACAGATCGCGGCATTGTACTCTTTGGTGATATTCGGGGCATATTCAATATCCATTGTGGATATATCTTTGCCGTTTACCAGAATGTCATAAGCCATCTCGCCCGCTTTGTAGCCGATGTCGTAATAGCTGATGGAGAGCGTCGCAACGCCGCAGCCGGAACAGATTCCTTCTTCGCCGGCGATGACGGGAATGCCTGCCGGGCGTGTGATGTTGTCGACCGCTTCGGTGTTGCCTGCCATGGTGTTGTCGGTCGGAATGTAGATGACGTCTACTTCGCTGACAGCATTCTGCACGACAGAGGCGATGTCGTTGGAATCCGCCACGGTGTACTCCTTGTGGGAGATTCCGTCCTCATCCAGATACTTTCCGAATTCTGTTGCCTGGTACACGGAGTTTGGTTCTGCGGAACAGTAGAGGATGCCGACATTCCTGGCGTCTGGAAACAGCTCCACGAGCATATCTTCCTGCTGGTCTAACGGAGCCAGATCGGAGGTACCGGAAATATTTTTTCCGGTGGCGCCGGTCCAATCGTCAATGTCGAGCGCGGTCGCGTAGTCCGTCACGGAGGTTCCGAGTACCGGGATCGTGCTGGTGGCTGCCGCGGAGGCCTGCAGGGCTGTTGTCGCATTGGCGAGGATCAGATCGTAATTGTTGGAGACAAAGGTGGTGGCAATGCTGGAACAGTTCGCCTGCTCGCCCTGTGCGTTCTGCACATCGAAGGTGACGGAATCGCCCATCAATTTGGTCAGGGCATCCTGAAATCCCTGCGTTGCCTGATCCAGTGCCGGATGCTCCAGCTGCTGCGGATACCTACCTTATACGTTTTTCTCCACTGCCGCATGCGGTCATGGATAAGACCATCGTGGAGACTAAGACTGCCGAAATCAGTTTGTGTGCTTTTTTCATAAGCATCTCTTCCTTTATTGCATTAAAACTTTAATGCTTTTAATAGACAAAATTATAATGAGGAAAAGTATATTCGTCAACCGTTCCTTAAAATAAAGAAAGAAAAAATTAAATGTTGTGAAAAGGGCGGACATGCTAGGATAAAGCGGAATCAGATGACCGGGGGGAGAGCGGGAAATGTAATGCAGGCTGATTTCGCAACAGGAAAAAAAAACAGGACGCGGACTGCGGTGGGGACGGAGACGATCGTTGGTCTCATCTATCCGCCGAGATGTCCGATCTGCGACCGCGTGACGGCTCCGGAATGTGTCCCATGCAGAAAGTGTGCGGAGACTGTGCAGCTTGCTGCGGAGCCGGTGTGCAAGCGCTGCGGCAAACCGCTGGATGGCGAGCGGGCGGAATTCTGCCTGGACTGCGGAAAGCGCGAGGCAGCGTACTGCCAGGGAAAGCCGTGTTTGTGTATCAGGGAAATATCCGGCAGTCCATGTACCGGTTTAAATATGCAAACCGGCGCGAATATGCGGCGTATTATGCGAGGGAGGCGGCAGCGCTTTATCAGGACTGGGTTTTAAAAATCAAATCGAAGTGATCGTTCCGGTGCCCATGTACCGGTGGAAAAAGCGGCGGCGCGGATACAATCAGGCCGAGACATTCGCGCGGGCGCTTGGCAGGGAACTGGGGCTTCCCGTGGACGCCGGGCTTGTGCGCCGTGTGCGGAACACGGTGCCGCAGAAGGAGTTAAATGGCGGACAAAGAGCGGCAAATTTAAAAAATGCTTTTCAATTAGCAGCAGATATAGTAAAATATAAGAAAATATTACTGGTGGATGATATTTATACGACGGGAACAACGATAGATACCGTTTCGGAGGTCCTGCTGAAGGGCGGCGCAGAGCGGATCTATTATATTTGCGTCAGCATCGGTTGCGGGATTTTGACGAATTCAGGAGGATTGAGAAGTATGGAAGTGAGAAATTGCAGGAGCTGTGGACGCCTGTTTAACTATATGGGGGGAGCGCCGCTTTGTCCGGCGTGTCAGAAAAAGCTTGAGGAGAAGTTCCAGGAGGTAAAGGCTTTCCTGGAGGAGAATCCGAATTCAAGTGTGGAGACGGTCGCTGAGGAGCTGGATGTGTCGGTGAAGCAGATCCGGCAGTGGATTCGCGAGGAGCGTCTGTCACTTTCCGTGGCAGGAGCAGACGGCATTGTCTGTGAGACCTGCGGCGCCGATCCGCACGGGAAGATTTTGCGAAGTGCAAGAACAATATGGCGAACGCGCTTGCAGAGTCGATTCATAAGCCGGAGCCGCCGCAGCCGCAGGAGACAGAGCGGGATAAAAACCGCATGCGTTTTCTCAAATAATACCAAGAGAATCAACAGGGCCTGGGTATCGGGCTCTGTTTTTTGCTTTGAAAATAAATAGTGCTGTGTTATAATAAAAAAAGAATGCATAATTACGTAATTTCCCTGCGCAGGCTGGAACGGCAGGGCGGAGAAAGGATAACTACTGTATGGTAAATGAAGAACGATTGCGCCACCTGATTAAGATGGCACAGTTTGATACAAATGACGGGAAACAGTGTAAGCCGATGACGCAGTATGCGAGAAAAGATTATGTTTCCATGCGTCTGCTGGGGAGCTTCGTGACAGGAACCATCTGCTACGGGCTTCTGATGGGAATGTGGGGGCTGTATGCGACGGAAGAGCTGCTTGCAAAGCTGAACAAGTTCGATATCGGGGCTTGTCATGACAGCGGTAGTGCCAGTATCTGGTGTTTATGGTGATTTACCTCGGAACGTGGTAATATTTAACATGAAATACACAGAGGGACGCCGCAAGGTGAAGAATATTACAACAACCTGAAAAGGTGAATCAGATGTATGAGAGGGAAGAACGCCTCCGGACATCCGATCATAAAGACTGGGATTAGAGCGGGAGGCATGGAATGACAACCTTATTGGAACTCAAAGAAAAATTAGTGCGCTTCTACGGAAAATACGAAGTGTACATTACACCGATCGTCAAGTTTATCGTGGCGTTTGCGGCGCTGATGACGATTGACAGGAACATCGGCTACATGGAACTGGTCAGCTCCACACCGGTGGCGCTGATTTTAGGACTGCTCTGTGCCATCCTGCCTGTGGGCGGCCGATCTTTATTGCGGCGGTCGTCATACTGGCGGATATGTATGCATTATCGATTGAGGTATGTCTGGTCGCACTTCTTCTGTTTGTGCTGATCTATTTTATCTATTTTCGTTTTGCTCCCAGACAGGGAATGGGCGTATTGCTGACGCCGATCTGCTTCCGGCTGAATATCCCGTATGTGATTCCGGTTGGAATGGGACTGCTGGAGGAGGCATATTCTGTATTTGCAGTGATCTGCGGTACGGTGGTTTACTTTTTCCTCGACGGAGTCCGGCAGAATGAAAAGCTGCTCGGCGGTGCGGCGGAGGAGAGTGCGGAGGCGAATTCCAAGATCGTGGTGGCGTTAAAACCAGCTTCTCGGCAACAAGGAAATGTACCTCGTGCTCGGCATCATGGCTGTGACGCTGATTATTGTATATCTGATCCGCAGAATGTCTATCGCGAATGCATGGCAGATTGCGATTGCATCCGGTATTCTGTTCGAGACAATCGGTTTGATTGCGGGCTATATGCTGCTTGGAATTTCCGGTAAGACGGTGAGCGTGCTGGTCGGCAATGTGATTTCACTTCTGATTGCATTTGTGATACAGTTCCTGTTCTTTAACCTCGACTACTCAAGAACAGAGCGGCTGCAGTTTGAGGATGATGAATATTACTACTATGTAAAAGCAGTGCCGAAGGCTGTGGTATCCGGCACCAACAAGCAGGTAAAGCGTTTCAGCGGGAAGGACGAAAGGAACGTCTCACGAAGAAGCGTTTTGCGGAAGAGATGGATATCGACGAAGAATTATTAGATTAAGGAAGTGGACCGCGTGCAGAACATGTTAGCTACCCTCGATGCTTCCTGGCAGAAGCGTCTCTTTATATGAATCTTCCAAAAATCTCCATAACAGATATCGTGGAGATCATAATCATAGCGTTTCTGATCTACTATATGCTGGTGTGGATCAAGAATACCAGAGCATGGATGCTGCTGCGCGGTTTGATGGTGATTCTGCTCTTCGTTCTGTTGGCAGCATTGTTCCAGATGAACACGATCATCTGGATTGCAAGGAATACGTTAAACGTCCTGGTGATAGCTCTGGTTGTAATCTTCCAGCCGGAGATGCGCAAGGCGCTTGAGAATCTCGGACGGAAAAACGTTCTGGCGTTCCTGTTTTCCTTTGATTCCTCAAAGGAGGATACGGGGAAGTTCTCGGATAAGACCATTAATGAAATGGTCAAGGCGTGCTACGAGATGGGAAAGGTGAAGACCGGAGCCCTGATTGTGGTGGAGGATGAGATTGTTCTCTCGGAATATGAGCGCACCGGAATCGCGGTGGACGGTATTCTGACAAGCCAGCTTCTGATCAATATTTTTGAAAAAAACACACCGCTCCATGACGGCGCCGTGATTGTGCGCGGGGACAGAGTCGTGGCGGCGACCTGCTATCTGCCGCTTACGGATTCCCTGTCGATCAGCAAGGATCTGGGAACCAGACACCGTGCGGCTGTCGGAATCAGCGAGGTGAGCGATTCCCTGACAATCGTTGTGTCATAGGAGACCGGAAGAGTGTCGATTGCGCTCGGCGGTGAACTTTACCGCAATGTAGATGCCGAGTTTCTGAAGAACAAGCTGACGTACATCCAGAGGCGGGAACGGGAATTATCGAAGATTGCATTGTGGAAGAGGAGGCTGAAAGATGCTAAAACGGCTCGGAAAAACGATAACAAATAATTTTAGCCTCAAAATACTGGCGGTCATACTGGCGGTTGTGCTGTGGGTAGTCGTGATTAACATTGACGACCCGACGACGTCAAAGACCTATACCACCAATGTTGTAGCGGAGAATACGGACTATATCACATCGCAGAACAAATATTATGAACCGCTGGACAGCAGCAACGTAGTGTCATTCCGCGTGTCGGCTGCGCGCAGCGTGCACGATGAATTATCAATGCCGATTTTTCCGCAACGGCGGACATGGAGAATATTGAGTACGATGAGGGAAGCGGAATTTACCGCGTGCCGGTGACGATCACCGCGAAGCGGTATAGCAATAAAGTCTCCGTCGTCTCCAAACAGCTCTATCTGGAAGTGGCGCTGGAAGACCGCGGCACCTGCCAGAAGGCGATTACGGCGGCAACCAAGGGAACCGTGATGGACGGCTGTGCACTCGGCACGGTACAGATCGTGGGCTCCAACCTGTTAAAGGTTTCGGGACCGGCATCCATCGTCAGCCAGATTGATACGGCGGTGGCGACGATCAATGTGGAAGGTATGTCCACGGATGTGACGGATTCCGTTGTGCCGGTGTTATATGATGCCGACGGCAACGTGATCGACACGACAAAGCTGACACTCAGTCTGTCCACAGTCAATATTTCGGCACAGATCTTAAATACCAAGGATGTGCCGCTGGAGTTTGAGGCGAAGGGCGAACCGGCGGACGGCTATGTGCTTACCGGCGTGGAAAGCAGCCTGGATAATGTGCGTATCAAGGGCGAGGCGGCAACGCTCAATACCGTCAGCAAGATCACCATTCCGCAGGAGGTGCTGGACATTTCCGGTATCACCGAGGATCTGACCACAACGGTGGATATCAGTTCCTATCTGCCGAGTCAAACGGCACTTGTGCTGAACTCGGATGCAAAGTAGAGGTGACCGCGAAGGTGGAGCCGGTTGTCAAGGCGACTTACGAGGTGCCAGTGGCAAACTTTACCATTCAGAATGTGCGCGACGGTTACAATGCAAATTACATGGAGAGCACGGTCGCGGTAGAGATCAGCGGAGCGGAGAGCGAGCTTGCGGGAATCTCTGCAAAAGATATTACCGGAACGGCGGACGCATCCAACCTTGGAGCGGGCGAGCATCACCTGAATGTGCAGATCACGCTGGAGCAGGAGCACTGCTGGGTGACTGGAACAGTGACACTGCCGGTGACAATTACCGACCACAACACCGCCAGAAACGGGTACTTCGGATAATACGGATACGACAGACAGTGAGAGCAAGACGAACGATACAGCCGGCACCGCCGCTGCAGGCGATGCGGCTGACAAGTCGGATAAAACCGATAAAACGGATAAGACAGCCACTGAGAACGGTGCAGCTGGAAGTGATGCGGAGAGAAGCAGCAACAATCCGTAAAAAAGTGAAAACATGGAGGAAATAGAATATGGCTAGAATGTTTGGCACGGATGGCGTGCGTGGCGTGGCGGGATCGGAACTGACGATCGAACTGGCAACCAAGCTTGGGCAGGCAGGCGCGTATGTGCTGACGAAAGAGACGGAACATCAGGCGACAATCATTGTCGGATGCGATACCAGAATATCGGAGGAATGCTTGCCAGCGCGTTGATGGCGGGAATCTGCTCCGTGGGTGCAAACGCCATTTTGTGGGGTTATGCCGACGCCGGCGATTGCCTATCTGACAAGAAAGCATAAAGTAGATGCGGGTGTTGTGATCTCGGCATCGCACAATCCGATGGAATTTAACGGAATCAAGTTCTTCAACGGCGAGGGCTACAAGCTTTCCGATGCACTGGAGGATGAGATTGAAGCGCTGATCCGCAACAACATGAAGGACGTGGTACTTCCGATCGGATCCGGCGTGGGAAAGATCGAATACCGTTTTGATCTGAAGGATGAATATGTGAAATTTATGGAAAAATGTGTTCCGGTCGATCTGCACGGCAAAAAGATCGTGGTGGACTGCGCGGAGGGTGCGTCGTATTACACGTCCGTCAAGGCGCTCAGCGATCTTGGCGCGGAACTGGTGGCGATTCACACCGACCCAGACGGAACCAATATCAATGCGAACTGCGGATCTACCCACATGGATGAGCTGAAGGCACGCGTTGTGTACGAGAAGGCGGATGCCGGTATCGCGTTTGACGGCGATGCGGATCGTATGCTTGCGGTCGATGAAAAGGGCAATCTGGTAGACGGCGATCAGGTGATGGCAATCTGCGGCAACTACATGAAGCAGAAGGGCAGACTGAAGAAGAATACGATTGTTGTGACGATCATGAGCAACCTGGGATTTACTCTGATGGGAGAAAAAGAGGGAATCCACGTAGAGAAAACAAAAGTCGGAGACCGGTATGTTCTGGAGAACATGCGGGAACACGGATACAATATCGGAGGTGAGCAGTCCGGACACGTTATTTTCCTGGATGACAATACGACCGGAGATGGGCTTTTGAGCGCCCTGCATCTTCTGGAAGTGATGGTGGACACCGGAAAGCCGTTGTCAGAGCTGGCAGCGATCATGGAGGTTCTGCCGCAGGCGCTTGTCAATGCCAAGGTGCCGAATCACAAAAGAGCATTTTATGGAGTATCCGGAGATTGCGGATGCAATCACAGAACTGGAGAAAAAGTTTAACGGTGAGGGACGCGTGCTGATCCGACCGTCCGGTACCGAGCCGTTGGTGCGCGTTATGATTGAGGGAAAGATCAAAGGTGATTGATTGACGAGGAAGCGAAGAGACTTGCGGAATTGATTACGCGCATTATGCTGTAGAGACAGAGACTTTGTTAGGAAAATTATTCAGTTGGAGGGAAGAGAGCATGGTAAGTCAGAAAGTCACAGTCAAGAATCCAACGGGTCTGCATCTTAGACCGGCAGGAATCCTGTGCAAGGAGGCGATGCAGTTCAAATCGCACATCACATTCCGATACCGCGAGAATACCGCGAATGCCAAGAGCGTGTTGAGCGTGCTCGGTGCATGCATCAAATCGGGCGATGAGATTGAGCTGGTATGCGAGGGGAAGACGAACAGGAAGCGCTTGCGGCGCTTGTGCATGCCATTGAGAACGGACTTGGAGAATAGAAGAGTAAGAGGAAAACCGGATGAAAAGATACTGGTTACCGGCTGTAACGGTCAGCTGGGGCGCGCAATCCGCGCAGAGTATGAAAAGGAAGACGTAACGTTTATCAACACAGATGTGGTGGAGGGCGATGATGTCACAGCACTGACATCGCCGATGTGGATGCCGTGCTGGCGCTTGTCCGCGCCGAGCGTCCGCAGGTTATCATCAACTGTGCGGCGCACACGAATGTGGATGCCTGTGAGACACAGTGGGATGCGGCGTATCGCATTAACGCGATCGGTCCACGCAACCTGGCCATCGCTGCTGCGGAAGTTGACGCAAAGCTGATACATGTGTCCACGGATTATGTGTTCGCCGGAAACGGAACGAGACCGTATACGGAGTTCGATGAGCCGGGACCGGTCAGTGCATACGGCAAAACAAAGCGAGGGAGAACGCTTCGTGAAGGCGTTCGCGAGAAATATTTTATCTTCCGCACGGCATGGCTGTACGGGGACGGCAAAAATTTTGCCAAAACGATGTTGAGACTCGCAGAGAACCATGAGGAAGTGAGCGTGGTATGCGATCAGCTCGGTTCGCCGACCAGTGCAGTGGAACTTGCACGTGCGATTCATCACTATGAACCAACGGAGAATTACGGACTGTTCCATGCAACCTGCGAGGGGGATACCAACTGGGCGGTATTTGCGGAGGCAGTGTTTGCGCGTGCAGGGAAGAATACCCGCGTCAGACATGTGACAAGTGAGGTATGCGGCAATGAATCCTGCTTCGGCGAAGAGACCGGCGTATTCCATTCTGGATAATTACATGATGCGCCTGACGGACGGCTATCGTATGGCTGACTGGGAGAGCGCGCTGGATGAATATATGCAGCATTTGGGCTGAGAGAGATACCGACAGAAAAGTGAAAGGATAACCGGAACAGATGAAAAGTGTTGTAATGCGGGATTTGCGTGACTATGTGAGGAAATACTGGGGCTGCTCGCTGCGTCAATGGCGGCAATGCTGATCTGTTTCCGGTTATCTTGTTTTGCGGCAACATCCGCATTGATACGGAAGAGTTAATCAACCATCCGGGAAGCAGTCTGGGATGGCTTGCGATCGGACGGTGGGAGCTGGCATGGCTCAAGCACCTTCTGGGGCTTGGAACACATCAGGTTATAAAAAGCGGGATCCTGTTCTTCCTGTTTTTCTGGCTGGGAGCCAATCTTCTGACGTTCGGCATTTATGAGCGCTCCGGGAAAAAGAAAAGCCGGTACTGGATTTTCCTGCTCCTCTATGTGACGTCCAACATCTGGTGCTATCAGATTTATTTTTCCCTGCAGCAGGCGGAAGTGGCGCTTGCAATGCTGCTGTTGATTGAGGCGGCATTCCTGATGAGCGGGATCGGCGCCGGAACTGTAACGAATCTGCTCCGGGCTTTTGCGGCGGGCGTTCTGTTATTTATCGGTCTGGGATCGTATCAGGCGCTGGCGGTTTACTACATCGCAGTGTGCCTCGTTTTCTTCCTGGCGGAGCTGACTGCGGAGCGGGAGCAGGGCGGATATCTCCGGCAGATTCTCTGGATGATCGTACATTTCGGTGTAGTGTATCTGTGCTATCACTGGTATATGAGCACGTTTCTGGTGTCTTCGGATTATATGGACAGCCAGATGGGCTGGGGAAGACTGCCTGCGCTCGCATGTATCAAGAATGTGCTGCGCACGCTGAAAAATCTGCTGCTCGGCCATGGCCCCAGAAATTTTTCGTTCTACGGATGCGGCGTGGTGCTTCTGCTTGTGCTGGCGGGAAGTGTGCTTGCCTGCCGGAAAAACAGGAACTTCCGTGGGAGAAGAAGAAAGTCCGGTATTCATTGCTTGGACTGGCGGGACTGGTGCTTGCGCCGCTGCTTCTGACGGCATACATGGGAGAGATGATCGTGACGAGATCACAGTTTGCGCTTCCGGTGGCGGGAGCGTTCCTGGGAATGTATGTGACGGAGCGGCTTGCGGAACTCTGGAACGGCAGAGACCGCGGTACGGGTTACTGGCTGCTGCTCGTCTGCAGATTGTGCATCTGCCTTGTGATTGCGGTCCAGACCGGCTATGATCTGCGCCTTGCCGTGACCGATGAGATACGCTGCAGGGAGGATGAGCAAAAGACACGGCAGCTGTTAGAGCGCCTCGCCGGGGCAGACGGAGGGGAACTGCTGCAGCTTCCGGTGGTGTTTGTGGGCTATCAGGAGGCAGATCTCCCGGAGTGGTGCAGGCGGACCGAGATGTATGGCTGGTCGTTCTACGGTTGGGATTACAGTATGGAGAACCCGACCGGAGCGACACACCGTATTTGCGGTTTTGTACAGGCTTATACCGGGAACGTGCTGCGGGAGGATGCGACGGAAGAGCAGAAGAGACACGCGGTGGAACTGGCGGGACAGATGAAGGATTTCCCGGAAGAGGGATCGGTTCTTGTGACGGAGGATTGTGTTGTGGTACGGCTGTCGGAGGTTAAGGAGCAGATGCCGACAGACTGGTGGTAGAGGTGAAACGGCGGTCTGTGTATACAAGCTTGTGTTGGAACGGAATCTATGATAAAATGAAGAGACTTATGGCAACAAAGTTGTGCTGGATTGAGATAGAAAGCATTGGAGATAATGGAGGTTAATATGAGAACTTATCTGGTAACAGGGGGAGCCGGTTTTATCGGTTCCAATTACATTCACTACATGTTCCGCAAATACGGAGATACGATCCGCATCATCAATGTGGACGTCCTCACGTATGCGGGAAACCTTGAGAACCTGAAGGACATTGAGAACAATCCGAATTATACGTTTATTCGGGCGGACATTACGGATAAGGAAGCCATTGCGAAGATTTTCGCGGAGAACGACATTGACCGTGTGGTTCACTTCGCTGCAGAGAGCCATGTAGACCGCAGTATCAAGAATCCGGAGGTCTTCGTGAAGACGAACGTGCTCGGAACGGCAGTGATGTTAAACTGTGCCAAGGCGGCATGGGAACTTCCGGACGGAACATTTAAGGCGGACAAGAAGTTCCTGCATGTATCGACGGATGAGGTGTACGGTTCCCTCGAGGATGATGGATCTTATTTTTACGAGACGACCCCGTACGCGCCGCACAGCCCGTATTCAGCCAGCAAAGCGTCTTCCGACATGCTGGTAAAGGCATACATTGACACCTACAAGTTCCCGGCAAACATCACGAACTGTTCCAACAATTACGGACCGTATCAGTTCCCGGAGAAGCTGATCCCGCTGATCATCAACAATGCACTCCAGGGTAAGAAGCTTCCGGTATACGGTGACGGCAAGAATGTCCGCGACTGGCTCTATGTTGACGATCATGCGAAGGGCATCGACATGGTGCAGGAAAAGGACGCCTCGGTGAGACTTACAACATCGGCGGACACAACGAAAACAGAATATCCAGATTATTGAGATTATTATTGATACCTTACAGGAGATGCTTCCGGCGGACGATCCGAGAAGAAAGCTGGTAAGCAAAGATCTGATCACTTACGTGGCAGACCGCAAGGACATGACAGACGCTATGCGATTGCGCCGGACAAGATCAAGGCGGAGGTAGGCTGGGAGCCGGAGACAAAGTTCGAGGACGGCATCCGCAAGACGATCGCGTGGTTTTCGAGCATGAGGACTGGATGAAGAATGTTACCAGTGGTGACTATCAGAAATATTATGAGGATATGTATCAGAACAGATAGTTGATGCAGGCAGCAGTACCGCCTTTTGGGCGATACTGCTTGTTTGCGTTTTAAATTAAGAAAAAATTAAGCTGTGTCCGTTACAAATGTTAATGGACGTGGCGTATATTGGATAAAATGGGAGGATTTTCAGATGAAAGGAATAATACTTGCCGGAGGCTCCGGTACCAGACTTTATCCGCTGACTAAAGCGATTTCAAAACAGATCATGCCGGTGTATGACAAGCCGATGATCTACTATCCGTTATCGACCCTGATGCTTGCGGGAATCCGCGAAGTGTTAATCATCCCACACCGCGTGATCTGCCGGTGTTTGAGGAGCTTCGGAGACGGAAGCCAGCTCGGCATGAGTTTTTCCTATGCAGTACAGGAGCAGCCGAGAGGACTGGCAGACGCATTTATCATCGGTGAAAAATTTATCGGAAATGATGCGGTGGCACTGGTGCTCGGCGATAATATTTTCTACGGACAGAGCTTTTCCAAAGTGTTAAAGAGCGCAGCGGAGCGCACGGAAAAGGAGCAGGGTGCGACGATCTTCGGCTATTATGTCAGAGATCCGAGAGTACGGCGTCGTGGAATTCGATGAGAACGGCAAGGCGCTGTCCATCGAGGAAAAGCCGGAGTATCCGAAGTCCAATTACGCGGTGCCGGGACTTTACTTTTACGATAACGACGTGGTGGAGATTGCGAAAAACGTCAGCCGTCCGCACGCGGGGAGATCGAGATCACCTCTGTCAACAACGCTTATCTGGAGCGTGGAACATTGAGCGTGGAGACGCTTGAAGAGGATTCGCATGGCTGGATACGGGAAACCACGACATGCTGCTTGCCGCGGCAGATTTTGTGTCTGCATTCCAGAAACGTCAGGGATTATACATCTCCTGCATTGAGGAGATCGCGTATAAGCGTGGTTTTATCGACAGAGACCAGCTCATCAAGCTGGCACAGCCGCTCTTAAAGACGGATTACGGCAAATATCTGATGGAAATCGCGGAGGGATTATAGAACATGGGTAAGATCAAGGTAACAGAGAATTGCAACGGCATTGAGGGACTGAAGGTCATCGAGCCGGCAGTATTCGGTGATGCGCGCGGATATTTTATGGAAACTTTACAATTATAACGATTTTGCGGAGGCGGGGATTGACTGCCAGTTCGTGCAGGACAACCAGTCAGCATCGAAAAAGGGCGTGCTCCGCGGGCTTCATTTTCAGATCAATTATCCGCAGGACAAGCTGGTCCGTGGTAAACGGCGAGGTGTTTGACGTTGCGGTGGATTTAAGAGAGGGATCGAAGACGTTCGGCAAATGGTACGGCGTGCTGCTTTCCGCGGAGAACAAGAAGCAGTTTTTCGTGCCGAAGAATTTTGCGCACGGATTTATCGTGCTGTCGGAGGAGGCAGAGTTCTGCTACAAGGTAACGGACTTCTACCATCCGAACGATGAGGGCGGTATTCTGTGGAATGATGCCGAGGTCGGCGTGGAATGGCCGATGCCGGAAGGAATGACAGCGGCGGATCTGATCTTATCCGACAAGGATAAAGTGCAGAAAAGCTTCGCAGAATATAAGGCGGCGCACGGCATAAAGTAAGGAAAAACATGCGCCTGCAGAGGGATAGAAAGAGATTAGGAGAACATAGATGGCAGGAAAGAAAAGGATACATCACTGCTTCATCATCTGATCGGAAGTAGAAGCCTGGTATGGAATCTGGCAAAAAATGACATCAAGAAAAAGTTTGCAGGCTCCTACTTTGGTGTGGTCTGGGCGTTCGTCCAGCCGGTAATCACGGTGCTTTGTACTGGTCGTATTTGAGAAGGGACTGAATTCCAAGGCGACGGATCTTCGGACCGGAATTGAGATTCCATTCGTGCTGTGGCTGACGGCGGGACTTGTGCCGTGGTTTTATTTTCAGGAAGCGCTGAACGGCGGCACCGGTGTTCTGGTGGAGTACAGCTATCTGGTAAAAAAAGTTGTGTTCCAGATCGATATGCTCCCAGTGGTAAAAATGATATCGGCGCTGTTTACGCATCTGTTTTTGTGGCGTTTACGATTGTGCTTTTCATCTGTATGGGATATATGCCGGACTGGTATGCACTTCAGGTCGTATATTATTCTTTCTGTATGATTCTGTTTGCGACAGGGCTTGTGTATGCGACGAGTGCGGTGACGGTATTTTTCGCGACATGAAAGAAGTGGTGGGAATCCTGTTGCAGATCGGCATGTGGTGACGCCGATTATGTGGAACTTTGAGACGATGGTGCAGATACCGGGTTGGGGATTGCCGTGTTAAAGCTCAATCCGATGTACTACATTGTTTCGGGATACCGGAACGCACTGATCAATCACATCGGATTCTGGGAGAATATGGGAATTACCGTATATTTCTGGGTTGTGACGGCAGTGATACTGTTTCTCGGAACAACCGTGTTCAAGAGGCTGCGACCGCATTTCGCGGATGTATTATAGAGAGGAATTTGTAACTGAATGGATGAGTTAGCAATCAGGGTAGAAGATGTCAGCAAGGTATACCGGCTATACAACAGACCCTCGGAACGGCTGTTTGACGCGCTGGGACTTGCGGGAAAAGGCAGATTCAAGGAACATCGGGCACTCGACCATGTCACGTTCGATGTGAAAAAGGTGAGACGGTCGGAATCATCGGAACGAACGGCTCCGGCAAATCTACCATCTTAAAAATTATCACAGGCGTGCTCTCACCCACAAGCGGTGAGGTCGAGATCGACGGGAGAATCTCGGCGCTGCTGGAGCTTGGCGCGGGCTTTAACATGGAATACACCGGCATCGAAAACGTATATCTCAACGGCATGATGATGGGATTCTCCAGGGAGGAGATGGATGCAAGACTGGACGATATTTTGAAATTTGCGGATATCGGCGAATTTGTAAACCAGCCGTGCAAGACGTATTCCAGCGGCATGTTTGTGCGTCTGGCGTTTGCGGTGGCGATCAACATTGATCCGGAGATCCTCATCGTCGATGAGGCGCTGTCGGTCGGAGACGTGTTTTCCAGGCAAAATGTTATAAAAAGTTTGAGGATTTCAAGGCGGAGGGCAAGACGATTATTTTTGTCAGCCACGACATCAGCAGTGTGGCAAAATACTGTGACCGCGTGATCCTCCTAAACAAGGGCGTCAAGCTGTCGGAGGGAAATCCCAAGGACACGATCAACCTGTACAAGAAAGTGCTGTTAAATCAGTCGCAGAATATTGCGAGCGGACAGGTGCTTGCGGACGCGAAAGAAGACGGACAAAGAAGTGGAAGTCCAACTACGAGCTGAATCCGCAGGTGAATGAATACGGAACCGGGGAAGCGGAAATCATTGATTTTGCGGTGATTGACGAGTACGGAAGCTATACGAGCTGTATCCAGAAGGGGACGTCTTTTACTATCCGCTCAAAGGTGCAGTTTCACACCGATATTCAGGATCCGATTTTTACCTATACGTTTAAGACTGTGCAGGAACCGCTGTCACGGGAACGAACACCATGTACGAGAAGGTCGGCGTCGGGCTGGCGCGGGCAGGAGAGATCTATGTGGCTTCCTTCAAACAGAATATGGATCTGCAGGGCGGCGAGTATCTGCTGTCCATCAGCTGTACCGGTTACGTGGGCGGCGAGTTCCGTGCGTACCACCGGCTGTGATGTGGTGGGCGTTACGGTCATATCGGACAAGAATACGGTTGGTTTCTATGATATGAATTCGGAGACGACCGTGGAGCGTGTGGAGGAATAAAAGAGCAGGGAACACCGACAGCATGTCAGACAGCAGTGGGATGCGGAGGAACAGTATGGAGGATGCAGAAGTTCTGAAGGAACTGTATGAGACCATAAAACAGAATAGTAAGGCAGATTATGCGGGCATCATCGAACAGCGGGCATCTTACCCGTATCTGTATCATTTGTCGCAGATCCGGGAGAATCTGGTGAGCTTTTTGCCGTTTGATAAGGATATGCGGGTTCTGGAATGTAATCCGGAGTGCGGGGCACTGACGGAAAGCTGCTCGCAATGACGGGCGGCGTGACGGTGCTTGCGGAGAGTGAACTGCAGGAGAAGATTTTAAGAGAGCGATTTATGGAACCGCAGGAGAGGGAGAAGCTTGACATAAGAAGACGCTTCCGGAGCACGGGCGGTTCGATGCGATCCTGATCGCCGGTCATTTTACCGCTGGGAAAAACAGCTTCCGGCGTTACGGGAGCTGCTTGCGCCGGGAGGAAAGTTTTACGTGGCGGACGCCAACCGGATCGGGCTGAAATATCTTGCGGGATGTCAGGAAGAATACTGCGGCGGATATTTTACCGGAATTGACGGTTATCCGGATGCGGCGGCGGTTGGACGCTTTGGCAGAAGCTACAGCCGGGCAGAGTACACAAGGCTGCTGCAGGAGGCGGGATTTGGGGGACTGACGTTTTATTATCCCTATCCCGATCACAAGTTCCCGTCCGTGATCTACTCGGACGAGTGGCTGCCGCAGAAAGGCGAACTCGCCGAGGGGCGCAGCAACTATGACCGTGACAGGTGGCATGCTTCAACGAGCGTGTGATGTTTGATTCCCTGTTGGAGGAGGGCGTATTTCAGACGTTCTCCAATTCCTTTTTGATCGAAGCTGTGCAGGAGGGATAGCGCGTTTGGAACGAACGATTTATTCAAAATATTCCAATGAGCGGGCGGAACGGTTCCGTATCCGGACGGATATAGTAACCGATGAAGCCGGAGAGAAAAAAGTATATAAGTACGCCTGTACCATACAGGCGGGAGACCATATCCGCAGGCAGGAAGAACTCGGAAAGCAGCTGGACGCGGCATACGCGGGCAGCCGCATCACCTTCTGCCCCTGTACGACAGAGGATGTGCCGGGGGGATGCAGAAGCGTGTAGCCGTTTGTGCAGGGGACAATCTGCAGCATCTCATGGAACAGGCGGTGGCAGCCGGCGACTGGGAGACAGTGGAACAGATGGTCGCGGCGTATGCAGACCGTGTGTCCGGCAGCGGAGGAGAGATCCCCTTTGACAGGACGCCGGAGTTTGCGGAGGTATTCGGAGAGGAAAAGCTCCCGGAGGGAATGCCCTGCGCCGCAGTCAGCGATGTGGATATGATATTTTCCAATATTTTCGTGGAGAGCGGGAAAGCCGCCGCGGACAGCGCGTGGACCGTCATCGATTACGAGTGGACGTTCCCGTTTCCGGTGCCGAAGAAATATCTGATCTACCGTGCAGTCTATTATGCCTATTACCAGATTTTAAGGCAGAGGGAAAAAGTCTTGCGGACTGGCTGAAGTCTGCCGGCCTCACGGAGGAAGAGACAGAATGCTTTGCGCGGATGGAAGAACATTTTCAGGAGTATTTAAGAGCCGGGGCGTTTCCGGTGCGCAGCATGCAGCGGCGGATGGGAACCAGAATCATTCCGTTTGCGGCGCTGCTTGAGGGAGCGGGAGCCGGGGACGGCGGCGAGATTGTGAGAGAGTCGGCGTATCTGCGCGTGAGAAAGCTGCTCTACCATATCGACCGGGCGGAGAGCCAGGACGGCAGCAGAGTCTGTTCCGGATGGGCGTTTGCAAAGACCTGGGACGGGAGATGCCTTCCAGTCAATATCCGGGTGGCGGCGCCGGGCGGAGAGCAGTTTGCGGCGGAGATTACAAGAAGAGCACGGGCGGATGTGGCAGAGATGTTTAAGCTCCGCCGGGTGGAAAATCCGGAGTTCTGGTTTTGACTGTGTGGCAGGCGGCGCCGGAGCAGCGCTTTTGCCTTTACTTTTCCCTGGGCAACCGGGAAAGCATCTATGAGGGATAAAAGAGAGGGTTTATTATGTACCAATCAAAAGAAAAGATTCAGACAGTCGTGCTGCTTCTGGCGGATCTGATCTGCTTTGTCATCAGTTATTTCGGCGGGGGCTATCTGTGGCTGGTTCTATACCGGAACGTGTCCGTACAGAACATGAAGTCCGAGCTGATGGACAGCTTTGGCATTGTGCTTGTGATCTACATGCTGATCCTGCTGTTCTCGGATCTGGAGAAGAATTTTATCCGGCGCAACCTTGCCAGGGATTTCTGGGCGGCGCTTGAGGCGAGCGTCATCATGATTTTTGTGACAGCGCTGACGATCTTTTTGCAGCATAACAATGCGGATGCCTCCCGAGGCGTATATTTCTGTATCGCAGGGATGAACCTGGTGCTGTTCTTCGTGGCGCACGCGGCGATCAAGTATTATCTGCTGCACATCTACCGCAACAAGCGGGGACGAACCAGCTGTTTCTTGTCACCACGACGGACCGCGTGAAGGATACGCTTGCAGAGATCGAGAATGCAAAAGACTGGGAGCACCGTCTGACCGGCATTGCGATCATCGACGACAACCAGATCGGAACCTGGTATGAGGGAATTCCGGTCGTGGCGACCTACGACATGTTCCAGTATGCGAAGGAACAGATTGTGGACGAAGTGTTCTTAAACGTTCCGTACGATACCGGGGAATCTCTGGCAAAAGTGGTGGAAGCGTTCGAGGATATGGGAGCGACCGTGCATATCACGATCGAGCTGCTGAAACGGTTTGACGATTATCACAAGAATTTTAATATGATGGGAAATGTTCCGGTTGTGACGTTTTCCAATCAGTATTATGACTGGAAGATGCTGTTTGTGAAGCGGCTGATGGATATCGCGGGAGCGATCGTCGGTCTGGCGATCACCGCGGTTGTTACGGTATTTTAGCGCCGCCGCTTCTGATCGAATCGCCGGGACCGCTGTTTTTCGCACAGAAGCGTGTGGGAAAGAACGGCCGCTTCTTCAAGATCTATAAGTTCCGCTCCATGTACAAGGATGCGGAGGAGCGCAAGAAGGAGCTGGAGAGCCAGAACGAGATGAACGGCTTCATGTTCAAGATGAAAGACGATCCGCGCATCACAAAGGTGGGCAAATTTATCCGCAAGACCAGCATCGATGAACTTCCGCAGTTCTACAATGTGTTAAAGGGAGATATGAGTCTCGTTGGAACAAGACCGCCGACAGTGGATGAGTTCCGGCAGTATGAATCCCATCAGAAGCGCCGCTTAAGCGCGAAGCCGGGTATTACAGGACTCTGGCAGGTGAGCGGAAGAAATGAAATCAAGGACTTTGAGGATGTGGTAAAGCTGGATGTACAGTATATTGATAACTGGAGCATCGGTCTTGACATAAAATTATCTTAAAACGATCAAGGTTGTTTTTGAGAAGGGCGGAGAATAAGGAAGGAGAATCATATGAATCAGGAATATCGCTTAGACAGGGAATACAGTATTGCGGAAATCATCCAGTGCAATCTGCGCAAATGGTGGCTGGCGCTGATCTGTGCCGCAGTGTGCGCAGCGGTGCTTGGCGGCTACAAGTACAAATCTCGAAGCCTTTATCGAGCAGAGTGTATAAATGTAAAACAGGTGACAGCTACACTGTATGTGGCAGACTACAGCACCAGTGCCTCCACGGAGCGCGCGAACAATGTCATTAAGATGGCGCAGAGCTACCGCGCGTATGAACTCGTGCAGCAGAAGACGGGATGCGATCTGGACTATAAGACGTATCAGGGAATCTTCGACGTGCTGCAGGGCGAAGCGGGAGATATGGTTACGATCTATCTGCAGTATCCGATTGATACCGGAACGTTCAGCATCGCCGATGAGGACGGCGCCATTGCATTTACACAGGAGATCATTGATGCGACACTTCAGGTGGGCAGTGAGCTCACGGGCGGGGAGACCTGCTTTACCGTGCTGGACGCACCGTATCCGAACAGCGAGACCAGAAAAGCGGAGAATTACTTTATCTCTGAGGACGATTTCAAGGGCGGCGTGAAAAAAGGAATCGCGGCGGGTGCACTGCTTGGAATCATTGCGGAGGTAGCGCTGTATACTTTCTGGCTGATTCTCTACCGGAAGCCGAAGAGCGCAGAGGAAGTGCGTGCATGTCTGGATATTCCGGTCATCGATGACGTGAAGACCAGAAAAGCGAATGAAGAGGAAGTATATAAGAAATTAGCGCTGTTTTAAAAGAAAAACAGGGCGGAGCGGATCACAAGGGCGTGAGTGTGAACTGTATGCCGGTCGGTTATTTCAAAAAGGATGCCGGATTAAAGCTTGCCATGAGCTTTGCAAATGAGAAAAAGAAGACCCTGCTCATCGATCTGGTCAAGGAGCCGGAGGGCAAGGAAGCAGGCAATTCCATCAGCCGTTATGTTCTGGGTGACGAGAGCCGCCCGGTACCGACGACGCAGAACAGCTATCTGGACGTACTGTGCAGAGATGTGGCTGAGGAGAAGAATTTTGACGTGGTTATGAACGAGCGTTTTGCTTCCTATGTGAAAGAAATGCAGGATACTTATGAATACATTGTCATCAACAGCCCGAATGTCGCAGAGAGCGCAGATGCTTTTGCGGCAGGAAAGCTCTGTGACAAGAACTTTGTTGTGTGTGCAAGAGGCGGAGTGAATAACGAGACACTGTATCGTCTTAAGAATGAGGCGGCAGTACAGGGAATCGTGCTTGAAGGAGTTCTGGTGTATGAGCTGTAAGAGCCTGCTCTATATGGTTGGGATGTTCGTGTTCGTGCCGGTCTGGATCGGTCTTCTGTGGACGGATTTTTTGAAAATAAGAGAGCGCGCGAGTCAGCTTCTGCACGCCTGGGTGCTCGGCTTTGCGACAATGCTCGCCGCGGCACAGCTTGTGCTGGTGCCGTTTGTGATGATGCAGAAAACACTGACGCAGGCACTTCTGCTGTGGCGTATCATTCTGCAGATCCTTGCGGTGCTGTCGTTTGTCATCTGGCTGGGACGGCGGGCGGGGACCGCGGAGACGGTTGCGGACGCGGCTGCTGGGACGGAGGATGGCGCAGGCGTGCAAAAAAAAGAGCGTGGAAAAGCCGGAACGTGGACGATTGTCTTTGGGATTCTTGCGGCGGTTCTGATTCTGCTGCAGGCATATATCCCCGCGCGTTACGAGCATAGCGACGATGACGACTCACGCTTTGTGGCGGAGGAAGTATCGGCGGTCGTACATGACACCATGTACCGGGAGGATCCGATCACGGCGGACTACATGTACTGGGATACCGGGGAGGTACGCAAAGATCTGACCTCGCCGTGGGCGATGTTTGTCGCAATGCATGCCAAAGAGGGAAATATGGCACCGGCGGCGTTGTCGCATGCGTATCTGCCGTTTTTCCTGATTCTGATCTGCTATGCCTTGTATCTGCTGATCGGGCAGGTGCTGTTTGGCGGAGACTGGGAGAAGACATTTCTCTTCGGAATCGTGCTCTCCGTGCTTCACCTTGCGGGCTACACATCGACGCACACGCTGGCGTCCATGCTGCTACTGCGCATCTGGCAGGAAAGGCAGTCTGCGCAAGCTTCGCGCTTCCGCTGTTTTCTATCTGTTTTACCAGATCATGAAGAAAGAGGCGTGGAAGCGCTGGATTCCGCTTCTCTATGTGGCGGGTGTGGGCACGTGCATGCTTTCCGGAATTGGTATCGTGACAGCGTCGGTTCTGATTGCCGTCTATGGCGTGCTGGATTTTTGCTATTACAGGAACTGGAGAAAGACGCTTGCCATCTGGCTGGCAGCCGTTCCGTGTGTGATCTTTTTAGGATATTACCTGATGTAGGAGTAAAAGAATGGGCTATGTACTGGCTTTGTGGGGAGAATTTGTAATTTACCGGCGGACGTGCCGGGCTCGTCCATCTGCTGTTGTTTGCGGCGGCGCTGGTCTGCTGCTTCTTCCTGGGGAAGGAGGAGCGGCACAGATTGTTCTGGCCGTCGGTGCTGGTGGGAATTTTCTTTTTCAACCCAGTGTTCTACAAATATGTGGGAACCCGCTTCTTAAGCGGGGTGTACTGGCGGCTGCTGTGGATGCTTCCGTGGACGTTCGTGATCGCCTATGCGGTGGTAAGGATGGCGTACCGGCTTGGAAAGCAGGCACTGCGCATTGTTGTGGTGGCGGTGGCATGTGTCTGTATCTTCGTGACCGGGAAGCCGGTTTTATCGGCGGAGACTTACGGGGAGCGGTCGAATGTTACGAACAGGCGGGGTTGAGATTGCGGATCTGGTGCAGAGCCGGCTGGTTGACTGGCAGGAGACGCTTATCGTGCCGAACGAGCTTTTATGCAGTGTCAGACAATATTCCGCAGCCGCATGTCTGCTGTACGGAAGAAATGCGGAGGGCTTTATCTCCAACATCGGGGAGGAAGAACAGCAGGTCTACGAGGAAATGAGCAGCGAGCATCCGGATGTGGCGCGTGTCACGGAGATTGCGAAAAATAAGAACTGCAGATATATAGTGTTTAATACTTTTTTCACCAGATCCCCGAGGATCTGACGGAATACGGATATGAAAAGATTGCTGTGATCGAAGACGTATATGCGGTGTATTCCAGAATCGGATCATAGCGCGGTAGCAGGAAGGCAGAAAGGACGGTATGGATAGAATCAAGACATTTTTCGGACAAGTGATTGGGAGAGCGTGGGAGTTGCGGCGTTTTACGGGTATTTTGCGATCAATATCCTGATGAAAGCGCTGGCGTACGATCACGGCGATAATATATACAAATTTTCTTTATCTTGCCATGAGCTTCTGGGCGATCAAGATTGTGACCACACGCCACGCCCGTGAGATTGCGTGGATTGCGGTGCTGCTGGCTCTTGGACTCGGGCTCTCCGTGATTACGAAGCAAAATACGTGGCTGCTGCTTTCATGACGATCATTGCCATGAAGAACTGCAGGTTCGAGCTGATGATTCAGATGGCGGTGTACATCCGGGTCTTCTGTCTGGCTATGCTGGTGATCGGGTCAACGTTCGGGGTCTTTGATATTGGTTACAAAACGACGCCGGACAGCAGCTACGTGGAGATACCGGTGTACAGCTTTGCCATGAATGAACCGAACACGGCGTTTCTTGCGGTCTTTTGACATTGCTGCTTCTGCTATATTATAATTATAAAAACTGAATGTCTGGTGGTTCGCCGGAACATCGGCAACCGCGCTTTTGTTCTACAAATTTACCTACTGCAGAACGGGAATCGCAGTCTTTTTCTTTGTCTGGGCACTGATTATTTTTGAAAAGATTGCAAAGGACCGGTGGAAGGTTGTTCTCGCTCTGTCAGTTCCGGTCGGTGCGGTATTCAGTCTGTGCACGATGCTGTTCTACGATGGCGGCAATTCCGTGATGCGTCTTTTAAACCATCTGGTGTCGGGAAGAATCTATATCATGAGCAGCTATTATAAGACACAGGGAGTCTCACTGATCCCGCGGGCGCAGGAGCTGTTTTACGGACAGTATTACGGGCTGATTGACAACACGTACATGTTTGTGTTCCTGTACTGCGGTGCGATTGTGGCGCTGTTTTTCCTGTGGTGTGCGACGAAAACGCTGTTTCGGCTTTACCGCGGCGGCTATTACAAAGAACTGGTCATGATCGCGGCGTTTGCGCTTTACGGTGTGCTGGAACAGTTCATCATGAATGGTTTTATGAATCCGTTTGTGCTGCTGTGCGGAATTCTGCTCTATCCGGATCTGCTGGAGAAGAAGCGGGATGATGTATGTGCGGCGGAATGAGGAAGTCTATGAAGAATTATCGCATTTTACAGATACACAATTTTTATCAGATCCCGGGGGGAAGATGTGGTGGTGCGCAATGAAAGCGCCTGCTCGAGGAACACGGACACAAGGTCTACACGTACTACCGCTCCAACAGCGAGCTGGCGAAGAAGGGCATTGTGGGAAAGCTGTTCCTGCCGTTTACCGCGGTGTTCTCGCTTAAGACTTACCGCGAGGTAAAAAAGCTGATCCGGGAGAACCAGATCGACATCGTGCATGTACACAACACGCTGACGATGGTCAGCCCGTCCGTCTTTTACGCGGCATTCCGCTGCAAGGTGCCGGTGGTGCAGACGCTGCATAATTTCCGCATGCTCTGTCCGGCGGGATCTTTTCGGGACAATGTGATCTGCGAGGAGTGTGTGCAGCACGGAATGGGCTGCGCCATCCGGCACAAGTGCTACCGGAACAGCAAGTTGCAGTCTTTTGTCAGCGCCGCCATCCTGCAGATTCACCGGTTTGTGGGGACATACCGCAGGGTGAATTTTATCTGTCTGACCGAGTTCAACCGGAAGAAGCTGCTGGAATCGCTGGATACAAAGAAAGAGATCGTGAATCCGGAACGGGTTTACATCAAGCCGAATTTTACTTTCGCGGAGGAGATCGTGCCGAACGAGGTGCGCTCGGACGAAGAATATTTCCTGTTTGCCGGGCGTGTGGAAGCCTTAAAGGGAATCGATATTGCAGTCAGAGCCTTTGAAAAACTGCCGGACAAGAAGCTGTATGTGGCGGGAAACGGGCCGATGATGGAAGAGATGCAGCGCTATGTCAGGGAACATCATATGGAGAATGTAAAGTTTCTGGGCTATCTGCAGAAGGACGAGATGTCGGAGAAGTTCTATCAGGCGAAGGCGGTCATCATGACATCGCAGTGCTACGAGGCGTTTGCGATGACGATCGCGGAGGCGTACTCCTACGGCGTGCCGGTGATTGCGGGAAGAGTCGGAAACATGGACGGCATGGTGCAGGACGGCATTACCGGTGTGAAGTTTACCTACAATTCCGCGGAGGATCTCGCAGACAAGATCAGCGCGTTTGATGCGATGGATCTGTCGGTGCTCAAAAGAACGCCAGAGCCTTTTATGCCGAGCGTCTTCGCCCGGAGGACAATTACCAGAAACTGATCAGGATTTATGAGGATATATCAAAATGATAAAAGCTGTATTTATCACGAACATTCCGTCGCCGTACCGGGTGGACTTTTTTGCATATCTGCAGAAGCATTATCCGGAGTATGAATTTCATATCATTTTTTCCGGGGCGGGCATGGAGAATCGGAAATGGAGTGTGGAACTGGCGGAACTGAGCCATTACCATTTCTTAAAATCAAAGACACTGATTATCCGCAAGCGTTTTGATGACCGGTATGTGTTCCTTCCGGTCGGCGTGGAGAAGCTGCTGGCAGAAATAAAGCCGGATCTTGTATTTGCCATGGAATACAACCCGACGATCCTTAGAGCGGTACATTGGTGCAGAAAGAAGAGGATTCCATTTATCAGCTGGACGGATGGAACCTTGAATTCAGAAAAAAATATCGGGAAGGTGCAGCGGCTTTCCCGGAGTTACATCATAAAGCGTGCGGCGGCGTTCGTGGCGAGCAGCACCGCATCGAAGCAGGCGCAGATTGCATACGGGCGGATGAGAGAAATGTTTTCTCTCCTATCTGACGGTCGACATTCAGAAATATCTGCGCGAAAAGGAAGACTACAGCGGAAGGGAACTTCTGTATGTGGGAAGCCTGATCCAGAGAAAGGGCTGGACCTTCTGCTTCCGGCGCTGGCAGAGACGAGTGAGGACATTCACCTTACGATTGTTGGTGAGGGACAGGAGCGGGAGCTTCTTACGGAACAGGCGGGAAAGCTTGGAATTACCGACCGTATCCGCTTTTTAGGATATGTGGAGGGGGAGCCGCTGCGCGAACTGTACCACAACGCGGATGTCTTCATCCTGCCGACCAGAGAGGATTGTTTCGGACTCGTGATCTTAGAGGCGATGTGTGCGTCGCTTCCGGTGATCTCCTCAAAGTACGCCGACGGTGCGTTTGACCTGGTGGCGGAGGGGGAGAACGGCTACATCGTCGACCCGGAGGATACACATGCGTTTGCAGAAGATCGATCAGATTTTGCGGACGAAAACCGTCTTAAGGAGATGGGAACGCGCAGCTACGAGCGCGCGCATGCATTTGCATTTGAAGAGGTGGCAAAGGGCTGTATCGATGCTCTCTGCTATGTGATGGGAAAGGCTGTCAGATGAAAAAAATATTGTTCAACGGACTTGGAAACCGCGGATGGATCGGCGGTTTTGTACTACTTAAAAAATATCATATTCAGCTGTCTGGAGGAGAAGATAAAAAGGAATACCGCATTGTGGGATTGATCGACTCCGCACATGCGGATATTTTTACCTGCTTCGGAAACCGCATCGACCTGCATATCTACGACGGGACGAACAAGGCAAAGCTGGCGCTCTACGAGATGAACCTGATCTGGCTGCACGGCGTGAAATACTGCTATGCGCTGGAACTCAACAAGATCGGCAGCCTGTTTGCCTCACGCGGCATTTTCTGGATTCCGGATTTCCAGCACAAGACGCTGCCGGAATTCTTCCAGCCGGAGGAACTGGCGCGCAAGGACGTCACGGATCGGAAGATGACAGAACTTCCGAATACGCTGGTATTAAGCAGTGAGGATGCACGCCATGATCTGGAACGTTTTATCCGGAACACAAATGCAGGACGCAGGTGGTGCATTTTGTCTCCTATATAGAGCCGGAACTGCGCACGATCACGCCGGAGTTAGAGCGCGGGGTGGCGGACAAATTCGGACTGCATAAAAAGTACGTCTATCTGCCGAACCAGTTCTGGAAGCACAAGAATCATGTGGTCGCGGTGCGCGCGATCGAGCGCATCAAAAGCGGGGACTTCTCGCGGATTATGATTTTGTGTTTACCGGCAATCTGGAAGACTACCGCAACCCGGAATACATCAATGAGCTAAAAGCGATCATGGAGACTGAACCGGTGGCGGGAAGCATCCGGCTTTTGGGCTTTGTGGAGCGCACGGAGCAGCTTTGTATTATGAAAAATGCCGCCTTTATCGTGCAGCCGTCCCTCTGCGAAGGCTGGGGAACGGTGCTGGAGGACGCCAAGGTGTTAGATAAGGCAGTGCTGTTGTCGGACATTCCGGTACACAGAGAGCAGAAGAATGAAAAATGCACACTCTTTGATCCGCACGATCCGGATGCATTGGCAGATCTGATCGTGGCGACGGCAGAAGGGCAGATCGGCCGGAAGAAGCTGCATATTTTGCGGGAGATATGATGGCGGGAATGGCAAACATGTACCGCGAGGCGGGAGAGTACGCGAAGGCATTGGAGAAGATTTTCGTGTAATGGAAGATGGCCTTGTGCCGGAGGATGAATATGAAGAAAATGGTGATAACCGGTGTCAACGGATTTATCGGGAGACACGCAAAGGAATATTTTGAAAAAGAATACGAGATCACAGGACTGGATCTGGCGGCAAATTACTGTGGAGACAGGCAGCCGGGCGACACCATGACCTACTATCAGTGCAACATGTCGCAGGAGTCCGCGGAGATGGCGGCGATCTTTACCGGCGTGCAGCCGGATGTGATCCTGCACTGCGCGGGAAGCGCTAATGTCGGGGCTTCGGTGGTCAACCCGATGGCGGATCTCGACGGCAACCTGCACAGCCTCTATCAACTGCTTCTGGCATTGAAGTCATTTGAAAAAAGACCGCAGATCATTTTCCTCTCGAGTGCCGGAATCTACGGCAATCCGAGACAGCTTCCGGTGCGCGAGTCAGACGCTGCGGCGCCGATGTCCCCCTATGGGCTGCACAAGCACATGGCGGAGGAGCTCTGCGAGTATTACAACCGGATTCACGGCTATCGCATCCGCAGCATCCGTATTTTTTCTGCTTACGGCAACGGACTGCGCAAGCAGCTGCTGTGGGACATCTATCAGAAATATCAGAACACCGGAAGAATCGAACTGTTCGGAACCGGCGAGGAGACGCGAGATTTCATTCATGTCTCCGATATTGTACGTGCGATTGAACTGATCCTTGCCTATGACGGACCGGAGAATATCATCAACGTCGCAAACGGGGAGGAAGTGTCGATCCGCGAGCTGGCGGAGATCTATGCAGGAAAGCTGGGCGCGGATGCGGACGTTGTATCTTTAATGGCATGGTCAAGGAGGGCGACCCGCGCAACTGGAGAGCGGATATCTCCCTGTTGAAAAAGCTGGGATATGAGAAACACATGGCACTTTCCGACGGCATAGAAGCTTACGTGGAATGGGCGAGAAAACAGGAGTAGCCGGAGGCCGGCAGGAGGAGACATGGCTGAGAGAAAACGGCGCCGGTGATTTTATTTACCTACAACAGACCGGAGCACCAGACGTACCATAGAAGCGCTGGCGAAAATGAACTGGCGCAGGACACGGAGCTGTTCGTGTTCTCCGACGCGGCAAAAAGAGGCGGATCGGGGAAAAGTACAGGAAATCCGCGACTACGTGGCACAGGCGGGCGGCTTTTTCAAAGTGACGCTGATTGCGCGGGAGGAAAATTACGGGCTTGCCAGAAACGTGATCGAGGGTGTGACGGAGATCATAGAGCGCTATGGTACCGTGATCGTTCTGGAGGATGATCTTGTGACGAACCGCTATTTCCTGCGGTTTATGAATGATGCGCTCTCGCGCTACGAGAAGAATCCCAAAGGTGACCGGCGTGACCGGTTTTCCCATTTTGCGGATACGGTCACACTGCCGTGTGAATCCTATTTTCACACGCTGACCGGGACAAGCTGGTCATGGGCGACCTGGGCAGACCGTTGGCGGCATTTTGATGCGACATGCAGCGACTGGACGCGGATGAAAGAGGATGCAAAGCTGCGCCGCCGCTTTAATTACGATAACACTTACAATTTCTATAAGATTATGAAGGATCAGCAGACGGATGCGGGGACGAATTCCTGGGCGATCCGCTGGTACTGGACGAATTTTAAACGGGACGGCTACATCCTCTCACCGCTGCGCTCGCTGGTGAGCAACGAGGGATGGGACGGAAGCGGCGTTCACTGTGGAGAGAGCAGGGAACCGGTCTTTGACCACCATCTGGCGACGGATCACGCGGTCACGGAATTCCCGGATGAGGTGGCGGAGCGTCCGAGGTACACCGGCTGATGAAGCGGGCGCTGCTGCATGAATCGGAGCCGAACCTGTTAAAACATATCTATCACATTGTGTTTCGCAGAAACTATATCGGTCAAATATAGGATTGCGCAGCAAGACACAGAGTGCAGAACGTGGAGAGAATCAGATGAAAGTATTAGCGATATTTACCTGTTATAACCGAAGAGAGCTGACCAGGCAGAGTATGGAACTGCTCGGACAGAACAAAACGTCACCTTTGATTATGTGATTGTCAATGACGGCAGCACGGACGGCACGGATGAGATGCTAGCCGCGATGCCGTATGAGATCGATTTAATCAACGGCGACGGCGGACTGTTCTGGAACCGCGGCATGTATGAGGCGATCGAGCATGCGAAAAAGGCGCATCCCGATTACGAGTATTATATGCTGATGAACGACGACACGAAGTTTGTGCGGGGCATTTTGACGAAATGCTCCCGCTGTTTGCATCGGATAAGGTCATGGTCGGGGCAATGTGCGGGGATGACGGCAGGATGAGCTACGGCGGCATCAAGTACGTCAAGGGCATCAAGTACAAAAAGTACGGTCCGGAGGCGCAGGACATCTGTTTTGACACGTTTAACGCGAACTGTGCGATCATTCCGCATGACATTTTCATGAAAGTGTCGATTGATCCATTTTATCAGCACAGCATTGGCGATTTTGATTACGGACTTGCCATCAGCCGGATGGGATATGAGATCCGTATTTTCCCGAAATTCATCGGGCAGTGCAACGACGGCAGCTTAAAGGGAACCTGGCAGGACGAGTCGCTGCCGCGTATCCAGAGCATGAAACTCAAGGAGAGCAGAAAGGGACTGCCGTTTCGGGACTGGTTCCATTTCCTGCACAAGTATTTTGGACTCGGAACGGCTATTGTGCGTTCCATCACCCCGTATGTCCGCATTATCCTTGGCACGAAGACCAGATACTCGGGCGCATAAGAATTCAGGAGACAGTGCCGATGAGAACGATTTGCTATGTCATCTTAAATTACAAAACATACGAGGAAGCCGCCGCATGCAGAGTCGATCCTTTCGACGCAGACCTGAAAAACATGCACATTGTCATCGTGGACAACGGTTCCGGAAACGGAGCGAGGAGTGGCTTGCGGAGCATTTTATCGATGAAAACGGGTGCGCGTGACCGCGTCGGGAGAGAATCTCGGGTTTGCCAGAGGGAACAATCTCGGCATCCGCTATGCGAGAGAGCACTATGATCCGGATCTGATCGTCGCGGCAAACAGCGACATCCTGTTTGAACAGCCGGATTTTGTGAGCGCCTGTTTGAGATCTACGACAGAAAGCCGTATGCGATACTGGGCGCGGATGTTGTGGACGCGACCCGCACGCAGCTTTAACCCAGTGGCGGAGAAGCGCAGCTATACCTTAAACTATATGCGAAAGCAGATCGTATCATCCTGATCCGGGCGATGAGCTACCTGATGTCCAGGCTGCTCTTGGGGAAGAAGAACGGAGGCGATCTGTCGCGTGGCACCGGAGCAACCCGCGAGGTGGACGGCGAGGCGGTAGCGGCGGACAGCAGAGTCGGCGAGGAGCGCGAGGGAGTGCTGCTCCACGGATGCTGTCTTGTATTTTCAAGGGATTTCTTCAAAGTGTATGACGGCTCTGGAAGGCACCTTCTTGTATGCGGAGGAGGAGATTCTCTACTACCTGGCGGCAAAGAGCGGACTGCGAATGCTGTATTCGCCGGAGGTCACCTGTATTCATAAAGAGTCTGTGACGACAAGGAAGCTATACGGCGATGTATGCGATGCCAAGATTTTTTACTATACACAGATCACCAAATCGTACCGGGCGTTTCTCGGTCTGATGAAAAAATATGAAAAATAAGATAACAATCGTCTGCTGCTACAACGACAGGAAACAATACGGGAGGCTGCAGGCGTCCCTTGCAAAACAGAATATCGGGTATGAGCTGATCGGCATGGACAACTGCAACAGACAGTATGCATCGTGCAGCCTTGCACTGAATGCCGCGACGGCGCGCGTGGAGACGGAGTATGTGATCTACGCCCACCAGGACGTCGAACTTCCAGGGGAGGATACGCTCGCGCGGTTTGCCGGATACCTGGCGCAGACCGGGGAGGAGGATCTGATGGGCGTTGCCGGGATTGTGCCGGGGACGATTCCGGGAAGGAAGAAGCGGTTTGGCGAGACCGAGGGAATCATTTTATCCGGAGTACAGCACGGCGCAGGAGAGCTTGCCGCAGCCGGCGAGCAGGCATTTTCGGGAATGAGGGCGTGCGATTCGCTGGATGAATGTTTTTTCGGCGGGCACACGGCACATTTCAAAAAGAATCCGTTCGATGAAAAGCTGTGTGATAACTGGCATCTGTACGGCGTGGAGCGCTGTCTGCATACCAGATGGCACGGCGGGAACGTCTATGTCTGTGACGTGGCGCTGATCCATCACTCGACGGGGCATATCAATCACGCATACAACGAGAATTTCCGCCGGCTGGCAAAGCGCTACGCCGGAATGCAGTGTATCAGGACCGTGTGCGGCAGCAGTAAAACCGGGGTCTGGCACCGGAATGTGTTTTATTGGAAGAGGGAACTTCTGATCCGCCTCGGGCGGCTGGGATAGACAGAATCATAGAGGAAGAACGTATGGCAGAGAAGAAATCACTGGTAAAAAACTCTATATTTAATATGATCTATAAGGGCTTTACGGCCCTTTTTCCGCTTATTACCACTTCCTATATCTCGAGAGTTCTTCTGCCGGCAGGCGTGGGCCGCGTCGGGTATGCCAACACGATTGTGGCATATTTTGTGCTGATTGCGTCGCTCGGGATTCCGACCTATGGCGTAAAGGCGATCGCGCAGAGCGGTGAGACAAAGGAGGGGCGAAGCCGCACCTTCTGGGAACTGTTTTCATCAATCTTGCCGCGACACTGATGTGCATTGTGGCGTACTATGTGTTTGTGGACAATTTTCCGCATTTTGCGGACCGGAAGCTGTTGTTTCAGATCATGGGTCTGATGCTGGTTTTAAATATTTTTAACATTGACTGGTTCTATCAGGGTATGGAGGAGTACAGTTATATTGCGACCAGAAGCATCATCGTGAAAATTCTTTCGTTTGTGGCGATGCTTCTGTTTGTAAAGAAGGCAAAAGATTATGTGATCTACGCTTTTATCCTCTGCGTGGCGACGGCGGGAAACAACCTGCTAAACGCGTGGAATCTGCGGAAATATATCGGAAGCCCGGACGCGGGTCTGCATCCGGGCAGACATTTAAAGCCGGTGCTGATCCTGCTGGCATCCACGATCGCCACGGAGATCTACACGATGTTAGATACCATCATGCTGGAATATTACCACGGGGAGACGTGCGTGGGATATTATTCCAATCCGGTGAAGATCGTGCGCATGACCTACACGGTGGTGATCGCGCTTGTGGCGGTTTTCTATCCGCGCATCAGCTATCACTACAAGCAGAAAGAATATGACAGATGCAACGAACTGCTCAGCCGAGGTTTTAAGATTATGCTTCTTCTGGCACTGCCGTGTACGGTTGGAATTGGCATTACGGCAGAGTACATCGTGCCGTTTCTGTTCGGGGAGGCATTTCTGCCGTCGATCGGAACACTGCGGATCTTGAGCGTGCTGGTGCTGGTGTTCTCGGTGGCGGCCGTCCCGGGACACAAAGTGCTGATCGCAACCGGGCAGGAACAAAAATTCTTCACGCAACGATTGCGGGGCGGTAATCAATGCAGCAGTCAACTTCCTGCTGATTCCGTCCATGCAGCAGAGCGGTGCCGCGATTGCATCCGTTCTGTCGGAGATCGCCGTGACCACAGTGCTGGTGTGGCATGCAAGATGCAGCTATCACCTTGCGATCGGCAGGAACTATGTCATCAGTCTGGGCGCGGCGCTGGCAGCGATGACGGCGGTGGTATGCTGGCTCAAACATCTGTCATGGGCGGTGCCTGTCATGCTGTTCGTTCTAATTGCGGCGGCGGCAGCGGTCTATTTCGGCTGTCTGCTCCTTTTCCGGAACGACACCGTGATGGAGCTGTTGCACAAAGGGCTTGAACGGTTACAAAAGCACGGGAAAGGAAGAAACATATGAATTCTGCTTTGGGGATCGTCATTGGACTGGCGGTGTTAAGTTGCATATTCTGGATATTGGGGGCGGGTGTCTGCCGTCTTATGGGGCGGAAGGAAGATCCGGGCTTTTTGTGGCTGTTCGGCATGGCGCTTTTCCTCGGGATTTTCTCCGTTGTGGATATTTTCACCGAGGCGGGCGGTGCGGCGTTCCATGTGCTTTTCTACATGGCGCTTGCGGTGCTTGTCATTGCCGTGGCACTGTGCGTGGTGTGTCTGGTCAGAGCCGGAAGAAAAGAGGGCGGATCCTGGATGCGGTATCCCGCGCGCGATGTGTGGCTGCTGCTATTTCTCGTGCTGCTGGTGGTTCAGATCTGGTATGGGATGGGAAACCAGTTGTATGTGAGCCGCTATGATACCAGCTACTATAACGGAATGCAATCAATGCGCTCTACACGGACACCATGTACCAGTACGATGCGTATACCGGCGTCTATGTGGGAAAAGCGGTGGCGTGGCACGACAGTTATTCCATGCTGATCGCGTTTTTAGCGAAGCTGTTTTTCATGCATCCGCTGGTGGTGGTCAACCGGATCATGGGCGTGATCGAGATCGTGGCAGCCAATCTGGCGGTCTATGAGATTGCCCTGCGTCTCTCAAAGGAAACCGTGCGGTTGCGGTGTGGACGGCAATCATCCGTGCGCTCATCAGTGTGCTGTGCTGGAATCTCGGCGAGGTTCCGGGCTATTATCTGTGGACGCGCATGGCAGAGTCGAAATCCATGCTGGCGAATGTATATCTTCCGCTTGCGCTGCTTGCCATTGTGCTGGCGGCGGAGGAGACGGAGAAAAGCAGTGCTGGATCATGCTCGGTGTCTTTGCGTTCGCCGGGGCGACGATGTCGATGAGCGGCGTGTTCATGATACCGATGCTTTTGGGTGTCGGACTCCTCCCAGTGCTGCTTCGCAGGAAGAAGTTAAAATACTGGGGATATGCGGTGCTGTCGGTGCTGCCGTGTCTGGCTGCCGGTGTGCTGAGTTTTCTGTAGGTTGAGGGAAAAGAATGGCGGAAATAGATTTCTTTTATCAGAATTTTTGGAAATATTGGAACGGAGCGCTGTATCTGGTGCCGTACCTGGGCTGCATGGTGTATCTTGTATACAAAAAGGATAAGAAACTGATGGAACTGTTTGTCTGGCCGTTTCTGATTCTGCTGGCAACGGTATATAATCCGTTCCTGATGCGTCCGATCATCGAGAGATGGGATGGGAGGATCGCTATATGCGTTTTACTGGCTGCTTCCGGCGGAATTTCTGTGTGCCTATCTGCTGGCGCGTCTTGTGAATCGCAAAGCAAAGAGAGAAGTGCAGTTCGCCGTCGGGGTGGTGGTGCTTGGCATCGTGTTCTTGTGCGGGAGCAGTCTGGTAAAGTACATTCCGGATGAAAACGTGTACAAAATAGATTCCTGGGTGATCGAGGCGTCGGAACTGATCGCGGAGGCTTCGGAGAAGGAGAATCCGGTGATTCTTGTCGATCAGGAGATGTACAGCAGCATAAGGCAGTATGATCCGACCGTGATCGAGGCGGTCAACAATACGGAGATGGCGCGCTACATGTTCACAGATACGGAAGAACTTCCGGTAGACGGGCAGTATGACGATCACAGCACGGCAGTTTCCCTGTTCGTGAAGGGCGTCGAGGTTGACGCATCGATTATGAATGAGGTTTTAGAGAGCGTCAGGTAGATTTTTGTGCGCAACACCCAGTATTACCTGCGGAATATCTGCAGCAGCTGGATCTCACCTATGTCGGCGCGGTGGACGGATATGAAGTATACCGGTGTGCGAGAGAGTAAGGAGGAACGCGGACGATGCTTACAATTCTGAAAACAGTAATACTCGCTTTTACGTGGCTGGTCCTTCCGATACTGACCGGGTGTCTGTTCGGACTGCTCCCGCAGAGGGAGTACCGGAAGCGCCGGTCGGCGTATCTGATGGGGAGTCTTACGATCTGGGCGCTGTCTTACGGACTGGTGCGGATCGCACTCGACGGAAAATGGTCACTGACGAAGCTTACGCGGGTCTTTTGCGTCCTGCTCGCTGTTTTGACAATCCTGTCGGCAGGCGTTATAATTTACAGATGGCATCTGCGGGATCTGATCCGGAGGACAAACAGAACGAATCTGGTTATTACAGCGCTTGCAGCAGTGCTTATCCTTGCGGTCGCGGGCGGATTTGCAGCGAACCGGACGGAGGAGCATACGGTGGAGCAGGTCATGACCATGTACATGACGGATTCGTTGTATGAGTATGACGCCATGACAGGGAAAAGCCGTGCCGATATGATGGACTTTGAGAAGGAAACGCTTGATGCGCAGAAGGTGGCGCCGGTTGCGGCTTACTATGCTGTGTATGTCAGAATGAGCAATCTGCACCCGGCAAAGTTTGTCCGGATTCTGCTGCCGGTGTTTTTACTTCCGTTTTATATGGCGGTGTATGCCGCGTGGGCGGAATATTTGTTTGAACGCGACACGAAGAAAAAATGGTGCTTCCAGATCGTGGTGTGGCTTTTATATGCGGTTTCGCTGATCACAGACTGGTCTGTGGCATTTGGATTATATCAGAACTGCTGGAACGGGGAGACACTTTTTCCTGGGAGAACTCCCGCTTACGGTGCTCCTTGTTCTGGGTGAGAAGAAACAGCTGCGGGAGATTGAGACGTTTGGACAGCCGTATGTGATTCTGTATTATGTGGTGAGTGCGGCTACGGGACAGCTGTTGTATGAAAAGGATTCTTTTTTGTGACATTTGTGTGGGGAGCGGCTCTGGCTGCGGCACTGATAAAGAGGTGGAGAGATGGAGGCAGTCTATCAACTGTTAAAAAGTGAATTCCGGCAGTTCGGGACCGGGGGCATCAGTCTGGTACTGGCTCTCACAGCGATTCTCTTTCTGATGGCAGAGTGGAAGCGGCTTAGCCGCGGGTGCCGCATGTATACGGCCTACTCCGCGTGTATGCTGGTACTTGTGGGAAATCCGTTCGGATACAATGACATCAGCACCTTCTGGATGGAGACATCTTATTGGAAAATGTTTTTCCTGCTGCTTCCGGCGGTCGCGGTTGCAATCCCGGTGACGGAGCTTGCGGTGGGGACAAAGCATGTGTCGACGGGAGTGCTCGGCGTGCTGGTGTGTGCGGCGCTCGTGGCGGTTAGTATGAGTTTTCAGTTTGCGGCGCCAAAGCTTGCCGTGCCGGAGAATGCGTACCATGTGGAGCATGAAATTGCAGAACTCGACGATGCGCTGCGGGAATCTGGCAGAAGCATACAGAATATGATTGCGCCGCGTGCTGTCTGCGCACAGATCCGCGAACTGGATGCCTCGGTGAATCTGCTTTACGGAGAGGATTTGATAGAGCGGATGATCGCACAGGATACTGTGACCGAAGATGAGACAGAGAAGCAGTTTATCGAGGACTGTGCAAGCATTGTGGCGGTGCCGGCGGCAGTCGACAACCAGATTGCCATGGCGGAAAAGTATAACAGCAACTGTGTGATCCTGGAAGCGGATTATGACGATCAGACGTTGATGGAGAGCGCCGGATACGACTGCTATGGCATAGCCGGTTCATATGTGATATACTTTAGGGAATAATAGCAAAGGAATCTAACTGAATGAGATTAAGAGAGCAATATAAGCATCTATTAAATTACGGAGCGAATCTGATCACACTGCTGGTGGAGGGAGTCTGCTTTGGCTACATCTGGTACAGTGTTTACGAGGAGCAGTTTGGTTTCTGGCGCCGTGGAAACTGGGCGGTCGTCGGACTGTATGTGCTGGTGATCTTCTTTTTTACGAAGGTATTTGGCGGGTATAATATCGGCTATATGCGGATGACGGATATTGCATTGTCCCATATTTTATCCATTTTACTGAGCGGGATCGTCGGATATCTGGAACTGTGTCTGATCTGCCGTGATTATGTGGAGCCAGCACCTATGCTCGGCGTCATGGCAGTTGAGACGGTCTTCATCCTGCCGTGGATCTACATCATAAGAAAATTCTACGCCAAGCTGTATCCGCCGCGGCAGATGCTCGTGATCTACGGACATTATGCGCCGGACGAGCTGATCTCGAAGATCAATACGCGCCGCGATAAGTACAATATCTGCAGATCAGTCAGCTATGAGATCGGTCATGAGAAGCTTTACCCGATGATCCGCGAATACAATGCGGTGGTGCTCTGCGATCTGCCGGCACAGGCGAGAAACCAGATCATGAAGTTCTGTTATCAGGAGTCAATCCGGACCTATGTTACACAGAAGATCTCAGACATTATTTTCCGCGGGCGGACGACATCCATCTGTTCGACACGCCGCTGCTGTTATCGCGCAATCAGGGACTGTCGATCGATCAGCGCATCATTAAGAGAACCTGCGATATTGTGCTGTCACTGATCGGTATTGTGATCGCGTCGCCGTTCATGTTAATCATTGCACTGGCGGTCAAGCTGTACGACGGAGGTCCGGTGTTCTACAAGCAGGAGCGCCTGACCAGGGATGAGAAGCCTTTTATGATCTACAAGTTCCGCAGCATGAGCATGGATTCCGAGAAAAACGGCGCCAGACTTGCGGCAAAGGGCGACAAGCGCGTGACGCCGGTCGGAAAGATCATCCGCAATATTCATTTTGATGAGCTGCCGCAGCTGTTTAATATCTTAAAGGGCGATATGTCCATGGTAGGACCGAGACCGGAGCGTCAGGTGATCGCGGACCAGTATGCCGAGGAGATTCCGGAGTTCGTGTTCCGCACCAAGGTGAAGGCCGGACTGACCGGATACGCGCAGGTGTATGGAAAATACAATACCACGCCGTACGACAAGCTGAAGTTCGAAATCACATACATTGAGAACTATTCCTGTGGCTCGACGTCAAGATTATGCTGCTGACGTTCAAGATTCTCTTCCAGAAGGAGAATACCGAGGGAGTGGATGAAACGCAGCAGACGGCACTGAAAGATTAGGAGATTTCAATGATACAGGTGACGGCAATAACCGCAGCTTACAATGCTGCATCCTATATTGAAAATTGTATACAGTCCGTGCTGGCACAGACCGTGCCGTGCCGGATGGTTATTGTGGACGATGCATCCCGGGATGACACGTATGCCATTGCCATGCGCTATGCAGAAGAGTATCCCGACCGGATCACGGTGCTAAAAAACGAGCAGAATGCCGGGGCGGCGGCATCGCGCAACCGTGCGGTTGCCTGCCACGACGCCCTATGTGGCGATATTGGATGCGGATGATTGGTGGCAGGAGGACAAGACGGAGCGTCAGCTAAAGCGGCTTGCGGAGACAAAGGCAGACGCCTGCTATGCGGGCAGGGAACTGATGCACGCCGACGGGATCTCTACCACGAAGATCGTGCAGGTTCCGGAGACGGTCACGTATCACGGACTTCTCAAGGGGAACGTCATCCCGTGTTCTTCCGTGCTGATGCGCAGGGAGGACGCCCCAGTATCCGATGACACGATGAGCTGCACGAAGACTACATTGTGTGGCTGTCCATGTTAAGGGACGGGAAAACCTTTGCCGGTGTAAACGAGCCTTTATTAAAATCCAGGCTGGGCGAGACCGGCAAGTCCAGAAAGAAGGGCAAATCAGCGCGGATGACCTACGGCGTATACCGCTATATGGGGATTCCCGTATGGAAGGCAGTCTACTATTTCTGCTGTTATGCGGCAGCCGGATGTAAGAAATATGCAGGAGCAAGAGGGAAAAAGTGAAGATTCTGATAGATGCGAGAACGCTCGGGAAGCGCCCGAGCGGCGTGGGAATGTACCTGTACAATTTTATCTGTGGCTTAATGCAGTATGATACCATGGAAATGGAATTACTTACGGACGTGGTTGAGAGCGCGGCGATGAAGGAGCTGGAGAAGGCACATATTCCGATACATCGATATGGGACACCTGTCGAGAAAAGTATCGGGGTATATGCCTATTTTCGTTTTGTGCAGAACAAAATAAATGAGGTAAAACCGGATCTGTTCTGGGAAGTAAACAATCTGACGCCGGTGGTCATCCGCAACCCGTACGGAAAGACGGCAGTGACCGTGCATGATGTTTTTCCGATCACGGCACCGTACGGATACGGGAGACTTTATCCGCACTATTTTAAGTGGAATCTGGGGAAAACGCTCCGCCACATGGATGCGGTGATCTACAATTCCCTGGATACGAAGACGCAGGTGGAACAGTATTATCCGGCGGCAAAGGCGCTTCCGTCCTGTATTTCTTATATCATTACCGAGGAGATGCCCGAACTGCCGATCCGTGACGAGGGATATTTTCTGTATATCGGCAATCTGGAAGAGCGGAAGGGAACCGATCTTCTGCTGAAAGCGTATGTGCACTATCGGAAGGACGGCGGCACAAAGAAGCTGTACCTTGCAGGAAAGATCCGGTCGGATATGATCGAGACACTGCTCGGGGAGTGCCAGAAAGAGACGGACGGTGTCTGTTACCAGGGCTATCTGGAGACGGAGGAAAAGTACCGGATGTATGCCGCATGCAGCGCCTTTTGTTCCCGAGCAGGGCGGAGGGCTTCGGTATGCCGGTGATCGAGGCGCTGACCTACCGCAAGCCGGTTCTGGTGGAGTGATCTTCCGATCTTCATGAGATTGCGGGCGATGCGGTGCGCTATTGTAAGCTGGACACAGAGGATGCGGTGCCGCAGCTTGCCGCTGCGATGCGGCAGATCGGGGAAGCCGGAAAAGAGAGCATACCGGAGAGCCTGTGTGAAGCGGTCGTCGGACGCTACAAAAGGAGCGCCTGGCGGGCGGATTAAAAGAATTTTAGAGACGATAGGGAAAAAATAGCATGAAACGAAAAATGGTGCGTTTTATCGCAGATCATAAGCAGAAATTAAAGAAGTTGCTTCCGAAGAAGCTGTTGCGGGCGGCAAAGCTTGCCTACTTAAAGAGGCTGATGGCAAAGTACCAGAAAGAGCCGATTCATCCGGCGGAGTACCAGAAAAAAGAAGCGGGCGTGAATCTGATCGGCGACATCCGGGCAGAGATCGGTCTGGGCAGAGCATGCGCCTGCTGGCGAATGAACTGGAATTATCAAAGATCCCGTTTGGAATTTATAATTTTCAGCTTGACGGCAATGTCCGGCGCGGGGATCACAGCTTTGAACACCGGATGCGTGAGGACTATCCTTACCGGGTGAATCTGTTCCATGTGAATCCGCAGGAGGTAGGACTGGCGTATCTGTATCTGAATAAGGACATCTGGAGAGACCGTTACAACATTGCATTCTGGCTGTGGGAGCTGGAGGAATTCCCGCAGGAATATCAGGAGGCAATCAAATTTTTCGACGAGATCTGGACGCCCTCGGAATTTGCGAGCAGCAGTATCCGCAAGGTGACAGACAAGCCGGTGTATACGCTGCCGTACTATGTGACGGCAGGAAAAGACGAAAACTGCGGCAGGGCGGACTTTGGACTTCCAGAGGACAAATTCTTATATCTGATCATGTACGATACCAACAGCACCATGGCGCGCAAGAACCCGGTGGGAGCGCTTGATGCCTATAAAAAAGCGTTTCCGGTGGAGGATGAACATGTCGGACTGGTGATCAAGATGAACAATCCGAAGCAGGAAGATCTGGAGGTGCTGCGCGAGCAGACGAAGGGCTATCAGAACGTGTATCTGATTGCGGAGGTTTTGGACAAGCCGAAGGTCAACAGCCTGATTGCGGCGGTGGATGTGTTTGTGTCGCTGCACCGCGCGGAGGGCTTCGGGCTGGTGATGGCGGAGGCTATGCTGCTTGACACGGTCTGTGTGGCGACAGACTGGGCGTCGAACAACGAATTCATGGATGCGGACAGCGCCTGCATGGTATCGTTCCGGAAAGTGGAGATACAGGAGACGTCCGGCAACTACAAAAGGGCTACCGGTGGGCGGAGCCAGATGTGGAGGAGGCAGCCGGCTATCTGCGGCGGCTGTATGAAGATCCGGCATATTATGACAGACTTGCAAAGAACGGAAAAGCGAAAATAAACGAGGTGCTGGGGGCGCAGACGATCACGGCGCTGTTAAAGGAGCGGCTGGCGCCGATCCTGCAGGCGGCAGATGATGCGCAGGCAGACCGGGCGTGAAAGTTGCGCTGAAGAGTAAAGTATGGTAGAGTAAAAGTTGGTACTTACGATGTATGCTGTAAAATGAGGGATATTATGGAAAGAATAAAAGAGATATATAATTACCGGCAGATGATTTTTCGCCTGGTGCGAAAGGATTTGCGGGGAAGATATAAAGGTTCGGTGCTGGGATTTTTCTGGACATTTTAAATCCGCTGCTCCAGCTTCTGGTGTATACAATGGTATTTTCCGTTATTATGCGTTCCGGAATTGATAAGTATTACCTGTTTCTTTTTGTGGCGCTGGTTCCGTGGATTTATTTCAGCTCTTCATTGACCGGGGGTGCTACCAGCATCCTGGGTTCCGTGATATGGTGAAAAAGATTTATTTTCCGCGAGAGGTAATGCCGATTGCTTATATGACCAGTTCGTTCGTGAATATGCTGCTCAGTTTCCTGGTTGTATTCGCAGTTCTGATTGTGACCGGCTATGGGGTCAATCCCGTGGCTATGCTTTATTTGCCGATTATTATGATTGTGGAATATATACTGGGTCTGGGGATTGCACTTCTGACCTCTGCACTGACAGTATATTTGCGAGATCTTGCTTATATTCTGAGTATTATTGCCATGGCTTGGCAGTTTTTGACACCGGTTATGTATTCGCAGGAGATGGTGCTGGACGCACTGGCATCTTATCCGACGCTGGTGCGCATCTGGAATCTGAACCCGATGACGCCGGTTATCAATGCGTACAGGGATATCCTGTATTATAAGACCACACCGCAGCTTAGCACATTGGCGGCAGCAGTTGTTCTGGGCGTGGGTATTCTCCTGATCGGAGAACTGGTTTTGTAAAATTACAGAAGGTTGCAGAAGAACTGTAGAATTGGAGAATTATGGCAGAACAGATGGAACAGATCAATGTAGAAGAGATCATGCAGGATATCCGTACGCAGATTGCGGAGCGTGGATATACAAAGAATGAATTGAAATTTGCAGATGTTGCAGCAAAGGCGGGAGAATATCAGACGAGATCGATGACTATTTCGAGCTGGATCATTTCGGATTGACGGTTGAGCGCATGAACAGTACCAGAAAGGTACAGTGCTGGAGACTGATCGGTGGCAACCGGCTGGCAGTTTTCAAGAAGATCATCCGTAAGCTTATCAAATTCTATGTGGAGCCGATTATTGATGAACAGAATCAGTTCAATTTTTATACAACCTCGGCAATGACACAGCTCTACGCTAAAATGCAGGATGAGCAGGCCGTCAAGATTATGGAACTGCAGCAGCAGGTGGAAGCACTGGAAGAAAAGTGCAAGAGATTAGAAGAAAAGTGTGGAGAATAGAGCATGCGGATAGTTCAGATTTTACCGGTTCTGGCGTTTGGGGATGCAGTCGGAAACGATACCCGTGCATTGAAGGATGCACTTCTGGAAGCGGGCTATGAGACAGAGATCTACGCGGCGGTGATAGATGAGCGCCTGCCGCAGGAACGGCACAGCCGTTTGATATGTTGGAAGCTGGAGGATGATGATATCGTGATCTATCATCTGTCCACCGGCATAAATTAAATTATGAGATTGAGAAGCTGGGCGGCAAAAGGTCATCCTATATCACAATATTACGCCGGAACAGTATTTCAAAAAATATAACAGAGATGCAAGCTCCAGTTGTGCGCAGGGGATCAAGGCGGCGAAACGGCTGGCTAAGATTGCCGACTATGCGATTGCGGATTCGGCATATAACAAAGAGGATCTGATCCGGTATGGTTTTACGTGTGATATTGACGTGCTGCCGATTCTGATTCCGTTTGAAGACTACGAGAAAAAGCCGAATGCCGGCATCCTTCGCAGATACGACGACGATTATGTGAATATTCTGTTTACCGGCCGCGTGGTGCCGAACAAAAAGCAGGAAGATATTATTCAGGCGTTTTATTATTATAAAAATTATATCAATCCGAAGTCCAGACTGATTCTGGTGGGCTCTTATGCCGGGATTGATAAGTACCACGAACAGCTTGAGGCATATGTCAGGGAACTCGGTCTTGCGGATGTGATCTTTACCGGACAGATCAAGTTTGATGAGATACTGGCATATTACCATCTTGCGGATGTGTTTTGTGCATGAGTGAACACGAGGGCTTTGTGTGCCGATTGTGGAGTCCATGTATTTTAACGTTCCAGTGGTGGCAAGAGATACCTCTGCGATTGCGTGGACCATGGGCGGCAGCGGTGTGCTGCTCCCCGACGATGATCCGATCATGGCAGCGGAGATGGTGAACCGTGTTCTGACGGATGAGACATTAAAAGATAAGATTTTAAAGAACCAGCGGATTCGTCTGCAGGATTTTGATAATCAAAAAGTAAAGACACAGTTTTTACAGATCATCGACAAGATTATCCAGGGAAAATAAGGTAGGAAAACATGAAGAAAATCGGGTTTGTAACACCGTGGTATGGTGAAAATATATCGGGAGGCGCAGAGGCGGCACTCCGGGACATCACAGGACATTTGTTCGCGGCAGGAATGGAAGTGGAGATTTTATCTACCTGCGTGAAAGAGTTTCACTCTAATTGGAACTGCAACTATTACAGGCCGGGTAAGACTTTTGAGAGCGGTGGGATTCCTGTGCTTCGCTTTAAGGTGCGCAAACGGAATGTACATGCCTTTGACGAGGTCAATCTGAAGCTGATGAACGGTGATATGCCTCTTACTGCGAAGGAAGAAGAGACGTTTGTACGTGAGATGATCAACAGTCCGGATCTTTATCAGTACATCAGAGAGCACAAGGGCGAATATGCGGCATTTGTCTTTATTCCATATATGTTTGGAACTACCTATTATGGAGTGCAGGAGTGCTATGAAAAAGCGGTCATGATTCCGTGTTTTCATGAGGAAAGTTATGTTTACCTGAAGAATTTTCACGATGTATTTTCCAGAGTTGCCGGAATGATGTTCAACGCAAAGCCGGAGGAAGAACTTACCAGACGCATTTTTGATGTGGATCACATGAAGGCGGTAACGATGGGGCTCGGCGTGGACACAGAACTGACATATGATGCGGCGAGATTCCGGGAAAAATATCATATCAATGATCCGTTTATTTTATATGCAGGAAGAAAAGATGTCGGTAAAACATCTATACATTGTTAGATTACTATCATGAGTATCTGTTCCGCAGGAATACAAACTTAAAACTGGTACTGCTCGGAGGTGGAGACATTACAATTCCGAGGGCGTTGAAGGAGCATGTGATTGATCTTGGATTTGTACCGATTCAGGACAAGTACGATGCCTATGCAGCGGCAGAACTGTTGTGCCAGCCGTCAAAGCATGAAAGCTTTTCTTATGTTATCATGGAGAGCTGGCTGTGTGAGAGACCGGTACTGGTGCACAAGGATTGCAATGTGACACAGAATTTTAGCCGCCTCAAACGGCGGACTGTTTTGAGGATTATTTTGAGTTCGAGGGTGCCGTCGACTATATTATGGAGCATCCTGCGGAGGCACGTATCATGGCGCTGCAGGGCAAAAAATATGTGAAGGAAAATTTTGCGTGGGATGTCATGATTGAAAAATATAAGAAATATTTTTCTGAATTATGTGTTGCAGAATAAAAAGAGGTATGGAAATGCAGCCAGAAAATGCGATAGAAGTCAGAGATCTGACCAAAAAATTCAAAGTATATATGGACAAGGGCAGTCAGCTGAAGGAGCGGGTGCTGTTTCGCAAGCGGAACCGGTATGAGGAACGCTGGGTGTTAAACGGAATCAGTTTCAACGTGCGAAAGGGAGAGGCGGTCGGTCTGATCGGACACAACGGATGCGGCAAGAGTACGACGTTAAAGCTGCTGACAAAGATCATTTACCCGGATAGCGGCACTGTGGAGATGAACGGAAGAGTTTCAAGCCTGATTGAACTCGGGGCAGGATTTCACCCGGATATGAGTGGCAGGGAGAACATCTATACCAACGCGTCAATTTTGGATTGAGCAAAAAGAGATTGATGCGCGTGTCGATGAGATCATTGCTTTTCCGAGCTTGAGGATTACATCGATAATCCGGTGAGAACCTATTCTTCCGGTATGTATATGCGTCTGGCATTTTCCGTTGCAATCAATGTGGATGCGGATATTCTGCTGATTGATGAGATTCTGGCCGTGGGAGACGCACATTTCCAGGAAAAATGCTTTGAAAAGATGCAGGAAATTAAAAAAAGCGGCACAACAATTGTCATTGTGTCGCACAGCCTGGGACAGATCGAGGAAATATGCGACCGCAGTATCTGGATTGATGCCGGAAGGATACGCATGGACGGACAGCCGAAGGAAGTGCATGAGAAATATCTGGAATATATGGGAGTGAAGACTGCAGAACAGAAGCGGGAGAAGATACGCGAAGAACAGGAAAAGGAAAGAGAAAAACAGGAAAAGCAGGAACAGCAGGAACAGCAGCTTGCAGCAAGCACTTTCCTCCTGCAGGATATCTGTTACACGGATGAAAAGGGAGAAAGCACTCATCTGTATCAGCCTGGGAAGACGGGCAGCCTTACGCTTGCTTATTCGGTGGATCAGGTTTGCGAACATGCCGAACTTGCTTTTTCGATAGGAGCGGACGAATGGGTCGCTGTAAAGGGACGGATCTGAAGGCAATTCCTGTTGGGACGTTTGCAACGGAGGTCAAGCAGAGCAGACTTCTGACCTATTTATCCGATGTTGCACGGGGTGATGAGAATCTGATGAAACAGATGAAGTATAACGGTGCGTGCGAATGGATGGAGGATCGGCTGGTTGTTCACAATGGAGGAGTGATGTACGGTCCTTATCTGACCGTGCCTCCAATGCAGTATAAGCTGTGTGTGGAAGTGTCCTATGAGGGAAGCGCAACACCGGTGCTTACAGTTACCAAGGAGTCCGGTAATGTCAGGCTGGGTGAGATGCAGTTAAAGGACGGATTTAATACCATAAGCTTATATCTGGAAGAGAAGGCCGAAAACCTGGAATTTGTTCTATCAAATGTAACAGAGGAAGATATTGTGGTCAAAAAGATCACATTTATATAATTACCGAATCAGAGGAGAAGAGGTTTATGAGGAAACCGGAAAAGGTTCGCTTTGAACTGCGCACCAATCAGAATCTTTCAAGACAAAATTTGCAGCGGGCATATGAAAGTCTTAGCGTTGAAGAACCAGAGATCGTGAATGATATTCCGGTTATTGGCGCATTCATTCGCGGATTGAAGCATATCGTGCGCAAGTGTATCAGGTGGTATGTAATGCCCGCATGGGGAAAACAGAAGGACTATAATCAGATTGTCGCCAATATGGCGGAAGACTATGACCGGATGCATACGCTTCTGATGGAAGAAAATGATATTTTACGCAGCCACATTGAACAGTTACAGCTCCAGGTGACACAGTTAAATGCGAAGCTTGGAATGCGATCAATCTTTGAACTGAATTCGGACAAGAAACCACGCATCATACAGCTGGTGTCCTCTCTTAATTTTGGAGATGCGGTCGGTAATGATGCGCTTGCAATCAAACATATGGTCGAGGGAGCAGGATATGCGACGGCAATCTTTACATTTGCTGTTCATCCGAAGATAAAGGAAGAGAACGTGTATAATATTGATCTTTTGCCTGAACTGACAGAAGATGATATCATCATTTATCACTATGCATCGGAAGATGGATTCCAGGGCTGATCGAAGAGACAACTGCAAAGGTGGTTTTGCGTTACCACAATGTGACGCCGCCGGAATTTTTCCACGGATATGATGAAAAGGCGGAGACTATTACGAGAAAAGGTCTGGCTCAGATCAAAAGTATGAGAGATGCTATCGATTACGGAATCGTTGTCGCGCATTTCAATAAAAAGGATCTGATCGACATGGGGTATCAGTGCCCAATCTCGGTGATTCCGATTCTGATTCCCTTTAAGGATTATGAACGGCAGCCGGATGAGAATGTGATATCCCGTTATTCGGATGGGAAAACAAACATTGTATTTGTCGGAAGAATCGTGCAGAACAAGAAGATTGAGGATGTGATCGCCTGCTTTGCTGCTTACAAAGAAAATTATAATTCGACGGCGAGACTGTTTCTGGTGGGTAACTATCAGGAGACGGACAGGTATTATCAGTATCTGCAGGAGTATATTAAAAAATGCGGGGTGGAAGACGTCATCTTCCCGGGCCATATTGCATTTGACGCAATTTTGGCGTACTATAAAATTGCAGATCTCTTTTTATGCATGAGTGAACATGAGGGATTCTGTGTGCCATTGGTGGAGGCGATGTTCTTTGAGACACCAATTGTTGCTTATGCTTCCACTGCCATTCCCGGAACGCTCGGAGGCAGCGGAGTGCTGGTGGAGAGCAAAGAACCGGAAAGAGTGGCGGAAAAAATACATCAGGTAATCGAGGATGAACAGTATAAGAATGAGATTGTGAAGGAACAGAAGAAGAGACTTCAGGATTTTTCTTATGAGAATATAAAAGAGCAGATACTCGATGAGCTAAAAAAGGTACAGCGGTCTAAAATAGATAAAGTGAGGAAGCAAAATGGAGAAGAAAAAGCGAATTGAAGTTGTAATTCCCTGCTACAATGAGGGAGGAATGTATTCCACTGATTTACCAAAGCATTCATGAGGTGGCAAAAAGTTGCCAGGGTATCAGGTGTCGATTTTGTATGTGGATGACGGAAGCAGGGATTCTTCCTTCACAAAGATTAAAGAGGTTAGTGAACATGCGGACGAAAACGAGGTGCATTACATTTCCTTTGCACGAAATTTTGGTAAGGAGGCAGCCATTTACGCGGGACTTAAGAATTCAACCGCGGATTACATAGCGTTGATGGATGCAGATTTACAGCATCCGCCAGAACTGCTTCTTGAGATGGTAAAAGGAATAGAAGAAGGATACGAATGTTGCGGAGCCAGAAGAGTCAACCGCAATGGAGAACCGCCGATCCGCAGTGCGTTTTCCAGATTGTTTTATAGTATGGCAACGAAGATGACATCGACTAAAATGGAGCAGGGTACGACGGATTACCGGCTGATGTCCAGAAAATTTGTGGACGCTGTGTTGGCAATAGGCGAGAAAAACCGCTTCACAAAGGGATTTTTGCGTGGGTCGGATTTGAAACAAAGTGGATTGAATATGAGAATGTAGAACGTGCAGCAGGAAATACAAAGTGGTCATTTTCTGGTTATTGCGGTATGCGGTAAACGGATTTATGTCTTTTGCAACGGCACCACTTCGGGGAGCTATCTATCTTGGATTTATAGTCATGATAGTGGCTTTAGTCTATGGTATTTATATTGCGCTGAACATGTTGATTTCAGGTGGGGTGAAGAGTGGGTATTCATCGATTATGTTTGCAATTTTATTTATAGGAAGCATTATTATTCTGCTTCTTGGAATTATTGGAGAATATCTGGCTCGTATTTATATGGAAGTGAAGAATCGACCGATATATATTGCTAAAGACGAGAGATTAGATGAAAATACGGAACTGAAAGATTGAAAAGGATGAAGAAAACAGGACGGGAATTTGAAAAAAACAGTTTCATGTTGTTTGTGCTGATGATGAGCGCGAATGTCTGCAATTATCTGTTTCAGATTATTATGGGAAATCTGATGGAGGTAGAACAGTATGCGCAGGCCAATACGGTGGTATCGTTAGTAGGGGTTTTGTCGATACCAACTACAATCATTACAATGATTTCCGCGAGATACATTGCGCTGAATGCATTAAATGAAGAGAAAACCCGTATCAGGAGCGTTATTTCCCTGATGTTGAAGGTTGCTACATGTGTAGGACTGATACTTGCGGTTGTTATTCTGCTTTTACTGAATAAGATCACGTCTTTATTTGCATTGGATTCCCGATGCTATGTAATTGGCGCATTGGTGATTACAGTGGCAAATCTGTGCTATTCCATTACTTCTGGAACACTTCAGGGATTGAAAAAGTTTTTTCAGTATGGGATGCAGTCGATTCTGATTGCAATTGGAAAACTGATTTTCAGCATTGTGCTGGTTATACTGGGCTGGAAGGTGTATGGCATTATTGCAGCAATTCTGATCGGAACATTGCTTGCCATTGTATATGGCATGCGTTATATGAAAAAGTATGTTTGGAGTGGGAAGGCGAGAGTAGCAGAACATGGCATTGATCTGAAAGAGTTTATGCACTATTCTATTGGAACGATTGTAGCGCAGGGATGTGTTATAGCGCTGACAAATGGAGATATTCTTCTGGTAAAAGCGTATTTTAATGATACGGAAGCGGGCCTTTATTCCCTCAGCATCGGTACTTGGAAAGATTGCCATGTATGTATCTACAGCGATTGTAGCGACACTTTTTCCTATGGTGGTTGAAAAGCATCAGAAGGGAGAGAGTACGGAGAGGCTTTTGGGAAAGGCGATGCTCTATGGCGGCGGGATGGCAGTTGCCTGTGCGTCTGGTATGTTATTATTTGGAAAACTGGTAATAGGTATACTGTTTGGAGAACGTTACCTGCAGGCAATTAATATTTTGCCGGCAGTCTGTATTTATGTGGTAGCACTGACTTTCATTACAGTAATGATGAATTACTTACTTGCGATTGATCGGGTTAAAGTGTTTGGTACGGTTATGGTTGTTTCGTTAGTAACAATTATCGTTTTTAGTGTGTGGTTTCATGAATCGGTAACACAGTTGATGACAATGGCTGGGTGTGTATTATTGATCGCTTTTTTATTGAATGTTTTATATCTGCAATATATAAGACATAGAGTAAAGACAAAAAATGAGGAGAGCAGGGGATGAAGTATACAGAAAGATTGCAACCCAGTGAAAAACGACAGTTTTATCTTTGTCATGGAGAGATATCAAGTCTCCTACGGCGGGAGGGGCAGAAGTACAGACACATGAAATGCTTAGCGGCATGGACATGAACCGTTATAGAGTCATTCATATAGCCGCGCAGTATGGAAAATTGGCAGATGATGAGATAATTGATGGGGTTAATTATATCCGAAAAGGCAATGTATTCAGTGTTATTTGGTATGCTTTCTTATATTATAAAAAGAATCGAAAGAATATTGAATTTTTATTGGATCAGTGTAATACGCATCGCTTTTACACCGTTCTGGGTTAAGAAAGAAAAAGAATCTTTATATTCATCAGCTTACAAGAGAAATCTGGGATATCAATTTAAAACCGCCGATCAGCACGATTGGAAAACTGTTGGAGACCCCACTTCTACGGATTTATCGGAAAGACTATACAATCGCGTTGTCGAATTCAACCAGAAAAGATCTGTTGGATATCGGATTTATGGAAAATAAGGTAAAGATTATTCCGATAGCAATGAAAATCAAACCATGGGAAAAGGAAAAATTTATAGAGAAAGAGGCATGCCCGACTTTTACATATGTGGGAAGATATGTGGTATATAAGGGGATAGATGCGGCAGTAGAGGCAATTGGAAAATTAAAGAGGATTATCCGAATGCAAAGCTGTAGATTCTGGGCAAGAAAAATGGGGGTATATTGCACGGAAAATCATGCCGATCTGCGAGAGGTATGGTATGAAGCTTGGAACAGAAGAAGAAAAAGCGGATATTATTTGTTGGGGATTTGTTTCAGAAGAAAAAAAGTTGGAATTGTTGAGCAGAACAACGGCATTGGTATTTCCATCCAACAGAGAGGGATGGGGCATTCATATTTCGGAGGCAGCATATGTTGGGACGCCTAGTATTGTGTATGATACAGAGGGACTAAGAGATGCTGTTGATGAGGGAAGACCGGTTATCTTTGTAAGGAAAAGAATTCTAATGGATTGGTAACCATGATGAAAGAGACTATTGAAAATAAGGAACAATATGATAGGACAAGGAAAGCGGCGTACCAGTTTTCAAAAGATTACCTTGATTTGAATATTTCAAAACTGTTTGAAGAGTTCCTTAATGAAATGTATTAAAAGCAAGTACATGAAATATGGGGAATGTCATGGAAAATGGAAATAAAAAAGAAAAAGTAATTACAAGAATGGCAGCTTATGACTGGCTAAAGGTAATGGGAACATTGATGGTGGTAATAGGACATTATTATGCAATGTTTCCGAATGGAAGTCAGCTGCCGCTTTGGAGTTCGGGAACTTTTCAGACATTGGCTGCAAATGGTGGATATGCTATCATATTTTTCTTCGCAGTTTCAGGATACATGTTGATGAAGCATTATTATGATAGAAGTGGAGAAGAAAGCTTTTCGAGATATATTACGCCTAAAATACAGCGGCTTTGGCCTCTTCATTTCTCTACAATGTTATTTTGCTTTATATTGCAGCAGATAAGAGTTGCAAATGGACTGGATTTTTATGTTTATCAGGCAAATAGCATTACGGATGTTATTGTGGGAACCTTTTTCGGGGGGGGCATTTTGTAACGCCGGAGTTATCGTTAAATGGACCGGCATGGACAATGTCGGTAACGTTTTTCTGCTATATTATATTTTGGATCATTATGAAATATGATAATATTATAAATCATAATATAGTATTTGTGGCAGCGGCAATTTTAATTCGTATGATTTGTATATGGTCTTGTCGGGAAGAGGATCAGGTTTTCCTTATATTATAGATAGTATTCAGTATTCAGCAGCATTTTTTGTAGGGTGCCTGGTATTTGAAGTTAGCAGATTAGCTGATAATGATATACATCTAAGAAAAAGATTGAATAAAATCAGCATGGTTGTGATTGCTTTTTTTGTGGCGGTATTTGTGTGTCCTGCACAATTGATTTTATTTGGAGCAGACGGCTATACCTTCTTGGACATTTATATTATAGTGCCATTAATGCTTTGGTGGTTTCGTGGAGATAGGATAAATCATTTATTAAACAAAATTCCACTCAGACCAGGAAAGCTGTATTTCCCAATATATTTACTTCATTTTCCAATGATGCTTTTAATAGAAACATTGAATCAGATGGAAGTGGTACATGTGAATTATGCATCAATGAAAGTGTTTGGAATATACATGATTGTTTTATTGATTTGCGCTAAATTGGTTGCAATGGGATTGGACAAAGTTCGAGTTTTGAGGTGATGCAATGGTTGCAAAAAGAAATGTAATATTGATAAATATTGTCATAGTTAGTTGCAAGTATCATGGTAAAGTCTATTACTACTATTGTCTTTCAAACATAAGTATTCCATTCCATTCAGATGATGCCGGTTCAACATTTGCATTGATGGATGATAAATTTTTTGGGGGAAATAGTTATCTTCATAACAGTTATAGCATATTTGCTATTCTAGAAAGAATTTGCTGCAATATCTGGGGATATACAGAGTTTTCCACAATACTTGTTTTTGGTATACAGTTTTTTATTATGTTTTTTTTGACTGCAATTATATTTATCGAAAAGAATGATACATGGAAATTGTCACGTGCAAACTTACATATTTGGCTTGATGTGCGCATTGTTGGGAGTCGAGGGAGTTGCAGAAATCCAGATCTCAAAATTTCACACTGGACCAACCATTATCCTGTTACTGATTTTGTTGGCAGAAAAAAAGATGCAGGCGACAACAAAGAAAAATTGTGATCGCCGCATTAGTGATAGCTGCATTTTTACAGATGGATTATGTGCTGTCAATCGTGGTTGTGCTGGCTCCACTGATATTGGTACATATAAGAGAATATGTGAAAAAGGATGGTTATAGAAAGGGAATATGGTGCTTACTCTTTTATGCAGTGTCTGCGCAATTCTGTATGTATTCTGTTCGATAAAAGGAATACCAGCTTGAACTTTCTATATACGGAAATAGAGATTTTTCTTCTGTGAAGGATATTGTAGATAATATTTCTGTATTCTTTTAGGCTTGTTTGGAATGTTCAACTGCCAGATTATTGAAAAGAAAATTGTGGCAGTAGATTTTTTGCCGAAGTTTATAAAATGTGCTTTTGTGTATGGGTATAGGGTATACCGTGTGGTATATTGTAAAGTCTAAGGAAAGAACCGTGTGGAAAAGGCATATTTGCATAGTTATTTTGACAGTGATAGCAGCATTTGTAATGACGGGGCACAGGAGATGTGATTAGTATGCGTTATTGTCAGTGCCTGCTGTTCCTACTCTCAATTATTAGCTATGATATGCTTGACAGACTGACTTCAATGATAAAATATAGAGGCGTTGTAGCAGGGATAGTCGTGTTTGTCAGAGTTTGTTATTGTGAACCCCAATAGTTTGGTATATGGAGTTTGATGATTTAACAAATACCTTAGAGCAAAATGAAATTTCATATGCGGTGGCACCTTATTGGTCTGCCAACGTAGTCAGCGTATTATCAGAAGGAACGGTGCTGGTTCAACCCTGTAACATAGAGAATGGGAGCTTAGTCCAATCTGATATATCAACATTATCTTTATATGAAGACAAGGCTACAACGTTTCGCACAGTCATTTCGAGCGTCAGCCAAAACGAAAGCTGGATGAAACGTCATTCGGGATGATTCCAGAAAACATTGTTGGAATATACGGATATCCGGAGAAGCAGATTACGGCAGACGAGTATCATAATGTGTATGTATATGATTATGATGTCAGAATAATACCTAGAGAATTTGAAAAAACGGAGCATGCCAACTTTTGTATGGATGGTGAGTTTCTAGGAACGTATGAAATATCATTTATGGATATTGGTAGAGAAATACAACTGCAGGTTGAAGGGGGGGAGATTTTAAGCAGATCATGCGAAGATGGTTGGCAGAAGATATTGATAAGCTGCCAGCAAAAAAGCGATAAGTTGACGGTTCATGTTGATAACATGACAGAGCAGGAGATAAATACAAATCATGTTCTGTTAAGGGCGATTTCTGAAACTCTGCCTATTGAAATTGAAGGCAAAATATGTACTAATGAGGAACCTTGATAGGGAAAATGAAAAACGATGGAGAGTTCGTCGATACCGGTAAACCAGGAACATACAAATTAGTTTTATATGGAGAGAAAGTAAGAAAAGTTTCCAAGTACAGAAGCTGAGAATGTACAAATGACTGTGGGCGAATGTGGGGACAAGAGAAAGATTTATTATTTACAAGTCAAAAAAGAAGAGGAAATTAGCTTTAAAGTAGTATTTAATACAGATGACATTCAAATAACGAACTTTTCTTTAGAGATAGACTAATAGCAAAAGATAAGAAAAGGTAAATATGTAGCAAACGGAGGATTTAAAATGAAAGTTGTATTGCTTGCAGGTGGGTATGGAACACGAATCAGTGAAGAGTCATTTGAGACCAAAGCCGATGATTGAAATTGGGGCAGCCAATCTTGTGGCATATAATGAAGTATTATTCCAACTATGGGTTTAATGAGTTTATTATATGTGCTGGATATAAGCAGCATGTTATTAAGGAATACTTTGCCAATTATTATTTACACAGAAGTGATGTGACTTTTGACTTCACTTCGGAAAATATGATGCAGGTACATAATAATGCGGCAGAACCATGGAAAGTGACGATTGTAGATACTGGATTAAACACAATGACAGGGGGAAGGATTAAACGTATCCAAAAATACACTGAAAATGAGGCTTTTATGTTGACTTATGGGGATGGTGTGAGCGATGTACCGCTTGATAAGCTATTGGAGTTTCATAAGAAAAACAAACGGATTGTAACACTGACAGCTGTTCAGCCGGGAGGAAGATTTGGAACTCTTGACATTGAAAATGGGGGAAAGATAGATTCTTTTGCAGAGAAGAAAAAAGAAGATGGTGGTTGGATTAATGGTGGCTATATGGTAGTAGAACCGGAGATTTTTAGGCGGATTGAAGGCGATGACATTGTTTTTGAACGTTATCCCCTGGAATCTTGTGCGAGAGATGGGAATTGGATGCATATATGCATGATGGTTTCTGGCAGTGTATGGATACAATGAGAGACAAGGAACTGTTGGAAAAGTTAATAGCAGAGAATAATGCACCATGGATAAAATGGAACTAGAAAGGTAATGGGTAAAGGATATGGAACGAGAGTGGCCATTAGTTTCAATTGCAATGCCTTGCTATAATCGAGGAAGCAATCTTGAAAAATTTATTGCAAATATACGAAAGCAATCTTATCCGCAGGATAAGATTGAAATAGTGCTGGCAGATTTTATTCGGAGGATAATACATATGAAGTTGCACAGAAAATGGCTGTATTATCTTACGGGATCATAACCCAGATATGGAATATAGAAGAACGCTTGCGTTGAAGAACTGTAGTGGAGAGTATATTTTTATTGCAGATGATGATAATTTTTTTGTGAATCCAGATTTAATAAAGAACATGGTTACTGTTATTGAAGATGAGGATGCAAGTGCAGTTGAGTGTGTATGGGAATATTATGATAAGAAAGATTATGCTACGAACAGATATTGTTCTTTATTTGGGACGACTGATCCTACAACTTATTACCTGCGTATGCAGGATCACATGCCGGTGGTCAATAAGACATGGACGTTAAATGGAACCGTAGTGAAAGAAAACACCAGAATATTTTAAAGTTAAGATGAAGCCGGAAGAAATCGACAATGGGAGATCAGGATTCCTTTGTCGGAAGAAGGATATTTTGAAGGCAGAGAAAGATGGCATTATTCTGCATATGGATATATGCTCTATCCCTTGCAAGGGAGGGAAAGGATGAATTTATCTTTCTAAAAGACTATTTGGTCATAACCATGTAAAAAATATTAAACAGTTGATGAAAAAGTTAAAACGAAACATTGACAGATATAATGAAGACGGAAAAGAACGCGCGATGAATTATGATATGAATGCGATGAAAATGGTCAAATTAGGTCTGACAATGGGAACATTTGTTATTCCGCTAAAGGATGCGATTGTTGGTTTTTCTAAAATGCGGGATGCAGCATGGTTCTTACATCCGATTATTTGCTTCAGGGTAGCATTGTGTTATACGATTAGTACGTTAAAAGCGAATGCGAGAAGAAAAATGAAGCGCAATGAAAAAATAGATGTTTTAAGAGGATGGGCTATTATTTTAGTTGTGTTTGGGCATTGCATGGAATATGCGAGTGGACATGAATTTTTTTCTGTAAATGGCATCTATAATAATCTTATATTTAAAGTAATTTATAGTTTTCATATGCCGTTGTTCGCCTGCATCAGTGGATGGCTGTTTGGAAGTACGATTGAGAAGTATGCTTCTTTCGATATTATAAGGAGAAAGGCAGAAAGTCTGATTATCCCTATTGCCTCTTGGATTACATTGTGGATGCTATTAAACGCGGGATTGAGTATAATACGTGGAAATATTGATTTTGCGGCCTGGGTCAAAGGCTGGTTTGGCATGTTTTTGACAAATTTCTGGTTTCTGTGGGCAATATTTGTATGTATGCTTCTTGTTGTAGTTGTACACCATTTTTTTTGTGATAATATAGGAATATATTTATTGTCTATTGCAGGAATGCTAGTGATACCTGATTCGGAAGTTTTTGCGGGGGGGGGGGTGGGTGCAGGAACAAAATTTTTATACCCATTCTTTGTTAGTGTGTATTTGATGAGAATACATAAAGTTGATCTTGCTGAAAAAGTATATAGATATAAAGTAATCATCTGTATTGCATTTATTGTTCTGCTTGGCTTATATCAGTTTGATACGTACATTTATGTAAGTGGATTTGATATATATGGTAATTTATCATGGGTGCAGTATATTGGATATGATTTACAGCGATACGGGATCGGTTGTGCGGGATCGGCAATAATGCTGCTTGTTGTTTGGAAATTTTACAGACAAAATCTTATTCATAAAATAATTTCTGCAATCGGAAGAGAATCAGATTGGAATATATATTTTGTCCAGCAAGATAATAAGCGGAGTCTGCTACTCGGTTTTTAAGGCTGAGAGAGTAAATTATATATTAGATATTATATTGACCGTTGGCATACTTGTGATATGTCATGCAGCAATATACATTATTAAGAAAGTGCCGTTGGCAAATAAGATGCTGCTAGGAGGAATTTAATACATATGGGATTTGAAATAGAAAACTCGATTTGGAGGAATGCTGCTGATTCACGCGCATGTGGCGAATGATAATCGGGGATTTTACCGGAAGAATTTTGAAAGAAATATTTTTGCTGAAAATGGGTTGGACTTTTCTGTGACGGAGTGGAGTGATATTTACTCACATAAGGGAGCAATCAGAGGTCTTCATTTTCAAACAGGAGAGTCACAGGCAAAGCTGCTTCATGTGATAAAGGGCGCCATTTATGATGTGGCTGTTGATCTCCGGAGGGATTCAAGTACGTTTGGCAAGTGGCATGGCGAGACATTGCGTGAGAATGATCATAAAGGATTGTACATACCGGAAGGATTTGCACATGGCTTTTTGGCATTAGAAGATAACACAATATTTTCGTATCAGTGTTCAGGGCGATATATCCCGGAACAGTGTGGAGGAATCTATTATAAAGATACGCAGCTGAATATTCAGTGGCCAATGGAGGGGATTGACAGGGAAATATTGTCGGAAAAAGATCAGCATGCAATGTCTTTTGAAGAATACTGCAAAAGATATCTTTGATACGAGGGAGGATGGATGTGAAAGGTGCAATCGTTACAGGTGCAAATGGTTTTATGGGACATCATCTGGTGCAGACACTGATTGATAATGACTATAAGGTATATGCGGTCATAAGAAGTGAAGAGTCGGAGGTGTCTTGTATCGATCAACTGCCAAATGTCAAATTGGTCTATTGTGATATGAAAAACTGGGACAGTCTTCCGGAGAAAATAGATGGTGCACAGATAGAATATGTATATCATCTGGCGTGGGCAGGATCTTCTGGAGATTTGCGGAAGAACTATGAACTTCAGATGGAAAATGTGCTGTCTACTTGTAAACTAATCGAGGCAATGAAACGGATGCAGATAAAAAGGCTGTTAGTTGCAGGAAGTGTTACGCAGTTAATGTACCGGGATTATTTGACAGAGGATCAGATCTCGCCTGAAATGGTAACCTGCTATGCAATAGGGAAGATCAGTGCAGAATATTTGTGCAAGTGCCTGTGTACGGAATATGGGATTGACTTATGCTGGACGTATATTTCTAATTTTATGGTGCAGATGATACTACAAATAATTTTATTAATTTTTTGATCAGAAGCTATACGCGAGGGGAAGTTCCAAGTCTTACAAGTGCGGAGCAGTTTGCTGATTTTGCCTATGTGACAGACATTGCAAGGGCATTGATGTATGCCTGCGAAAAAGGAAAGAAGAATACAGCTTATTATGTGGGATATGGACATCCGAGACCGTTAAAAGAGTTTATAATAGAATTAAGGAACATTGTGAACGAGAAAATAGAGAGTGGAATCGGCTTAAAAGATTTTAACGGGCATAATGTTGATTTTACTAAGATTGATGTTGAAAAGTTGACGCGTGATACGGGTATCGCGCAGAAATCTGCTTTGAAGACGGAATCAGGCTGTGCTGTGATGCATATTTACAGGGAGGAAAGTAGAAAGCTATGAAACTGGTGTCTGTAATTATTCCGACATATAACCGTGGGAAAATGTTAAGTGAGTGTGTAGATTCTATATTAAAAAGCACTTATACAAATCTGGAAGTTCTGATTGTAGATAATAACTCTACGGATAATACGGTTGAACTTATGCAGGAGAAGTTTGGAAGTGACAAACGTGTGCATATGATAGGTTTGAAAGAAAATCTGATGGCTGCCGGAGGCAGAAATGAAGGGATTATGCATGCTAAGGGAGAATACTTTTTATTTGTAGATAATGATAATATTGTATACCCGGATATGATCAGGCATCTTGTGGCAGAGATGGAAAAAGATTCCAGAATAGGATTGGTTGGACCACTATCAATTAATAAATATTATGGAGACACTATTTGGCTTGCAAGCGGAGATTATCATTTTTCTTCCAGACCGAAGGGGTTTGTATGCAGGGAAAAAGGTTGAGGAAGTGGAACTAAAAAAGAGGTATGCTACATGTTATTCTCCGAATATCATGATGGTTAGCAAGGATGCAATTGAAGCAGTCGGTGGTTTTGATACATCTTATTATGCGATGTATGAAGAGGCAGATTTTGGGTATCGCATTTTAAAAGCAGGATTTACGGCGTACATAGTGACAGATGCAAGAACGCATCATATGAGTTATATAAGCAAGGGAGAAGACGCAAAACTGCGGACGTTGGGACTCGGTTTCCCAGAAAGAGCATATCATTATGCCAAGAATCGTAACGGTATTTATGAAAAATATGCAAAATGGTACCATATGATAAGTTATTATCTAATTTTTATACATGTGTTTTACTATATATTATATAGCAGAAGCATTGCTGCACGGAAGAAAAGATATTGCAAAGCATGGTGGAAGGGAACCAGGGATGGTGTACATATACATGCAGAGAAAAAGATAAAAGTTAATATTTAACGGTAGCGAAAAGACGTTGGAGAAGAAATATGAAAAACAAGAAAAAAGCTGTGTCTATCTTAATTTTAATCATGGTTGGCATGGTATGTGCACTGTATTTTTATAATGAACTAATACATATGGAGATACCAATTCACTCTGATGATGCAGGTAGTGCAACAGATTTGCGAGATATGATAGAGATGGGGAATTGGAGATGGAGTTACTGGTTATCTCCATTTAATTGGATTAACGCGGGACTGTACTTAATATTAGGTCCATGTGAAATCTTTCTACAGACCTTTTTTTCTGTAAAATATTTTATATGTATTACAATGGCTCTTTTATTGGCTGTATATAGAAAGGAAAAAGTAGAGTGGTGGATCGTTCCGGTATTTGTATTCTGTAGTATGCCGGGGTGCTTTGGAACAGCAAGTATTCAGCCGTTGAAGTTTCATGTGTGGACAATTGTTGTTCCATTGGTGTGTCTTGTTTATATTCTTTTCAGAGGAAATGATCTGCATCAGATTCAGAAGAAAGATATTTGTATTTTGGCAATTATTTCTTTGATTGGAATTGCAGAGAAGGATATTTTGATAGCAGTGAACTGCTGGCTGCCGTTTCTGCTGTATTGGGTAATATATTTTATACAGTGTGGTGTGGTAAAAAAATATATCAAACAGATTCTGCTAGTTGGTATGTCAGGTCTTATTCTTGGGAAATTGGTTTTGAGACCTATGTTTATGGAGGATATGGAGCCAGTACATTCGTAACCATTGGCGAACTGGGAGAGAACATTCAGGTTGGAATAAGCGGACTTTTGTCGATGTTTAATATCAATTTGATTGGCAATGATGTACTGCAGTATAACACGGTAATTGCGTTTTTGAGACTGCTGTTTCTGCTTATGGCGTTTGCGGTGGTTGGAGCACGGGTAAAGGAGATTCGGGTAAAAAAAATAGAGAATGTGAGTATGGTAGATGCCATAATGACAATCAGTGTGCCGGTGGTACTCGTTATCTATTTAATTGGAGGAAAGCGGGAAGATGATATATCAATTCGCTATGCTGCTTATGTTTATTATGCATTGCTGGTACTTTTATGCCGAAAAATGTGTGAGGTCGTTCAAAAAGATCAATTTGAACTTCAGATAAAGAGCTGCAGAATCAATATGGTTTCTGCATTCTGAGTAGTGGCAATTATAGTGTCGGCAGATCCGGTGACGTTTACAAGAGAAGAAAATGAAACGGATATACTTGCGGAAACAATAGCGTCAAACGAGCAACTTGAATGTGGACGTGGATCTTTTTGGCAGGCAGGAGTTGTCAGCTGCTTAACTGGTTATCAAAAAGAAGTACAGGCAGCAGAATGGAGTCAGGATCAGGTAGTACCATTTTAAGCGTATGGGATTCTTATGGGGATGGAAATAAAAATATAATTTTTTCGTAGTGAACGAGGAAAAGAATTTTGGCATAACAGAGAAAAATCTGATTGAGCTGTTTGGAGATTATGAAGAAAAATATAGTGTGGGAGATAATAGTATATTCCTTTATGATTATGATATAAGAACTGCACCTCTGGTGATTAAAGCGGATAGCCTCAATTATATCGGATCGGAACATGAATTGAAGGTAAAGAATGAATGTATTCAGGTGGCATCAGGGGAATATATTCAAATAAACAATTTGTATGTTACAGCGGGAAAAATTCGGCTGATTATTGATGGAACATTCGATAAAGATGCAGTACAGATAGAGCAGGAACTTGGCGCTGAGATGATTCAAAGTGCGCGCAATAAGTGTGAGTATGAAATAGAGGTAGCACAGTTAAATGACGCGATGAATATTCAGCTGAACAATGTTTCAGAAAAAAATGTCCAGATAAAAGATATACGGATAGAACGTGTTGATAACAGTATAGAATTAGAGCAGGCCTCTGAGTATAAGCTGTATCTGACTCCGGGATACTATGTTTTTAACGTGATTGGAAATGGAATAAGAAAATCAGAATTTGCTTTTAAGCTGGATGGTAAGATAATTGAACCGGAGGTAATAAAGGCTGGAAGGCAGAAGGTGTCATATGCTATTTCTATACCGTTGGAAGGCGAGGCTGGAAGTAACTTTCAAGTCTTCGGGCGAGATACAAAAGATATACTATCAGAATGAAATACAGGGATATTTAGTGAATCCGAAGAAAGTTGTTTATACAACAGATTATGGTATAAAAATAAACAAAAAGGCATCCCTTTGTACGGTCCGTATGCGCAGCTGGAAAGCGGTAAGTATCTGGTAGATATCTATGGTGAAAATCTTGCGCAGGATAATATTTATTTTACATGTGACGGTGGAACACGATATGATAGATATACGGTACTGCAAAACCAGGAAGATCATTTTGAATATGAAATAATAGCAGATGAGACAGTTAATAATTTTGAGGTGATTATCACTGGCATTGGAAATGAAGAACAGAGTACAAAGGTAAACTATTATGTATTAAGTGAGGGAAGATGAAAATACAGATCCTGTTATAAATTTGAGATATCTGTACAATGACAGAAACATTTATACATCTGGAGAAAAAAATGATAAAGATGAGCAGATTGTTTTGAAAAATGGAGATATTTGTTTTGGACCATATATAGATCTGCCGTCAGGAACTTATCAATTAGATTTGTATGGTGATAACCTGCAACAGGCAGAAGTTAAGATTACGGACAAGACGGCACGGTTGTGATTGACAGTTTAAAAGAGATAGCCGAGTCAGGAGCAGATGCTGAGATTTTCCTTTGAAAGTGAGAATGATCTTGAAAAGTTTGAGGTGGTTGTTACGAATGCAGATCAAAAACAGGTAACATTACAAGGATATAATATTAAAAGCCTTACGTTGGACAAAAATGAGTGATGAATTATGTTACTTGCGTTTGTGATTGCGTATCAGGCAGAAAGAGGTTGAAAATGGATTTTTCCTTTTTAGATAAAAAAGTTCTAATTACCGGTCATACCGGTTTAAGGGTTCATGGATGTGTAAGCTTCTGCTTGGCGGGAGCAAAGGTGACGGGGTATGCGTTAGAGGCACCGACCGATCCGAGTCTGTTTGAGATGTGCAGAATTGCAGATGGGATGAATTCGGTTGTCGGGGATATTCGCGATCTGGAACATTTAAAAAGGTATTTGCAGAAGTACAGCCTGAAATTGTAATTCATATGGCGGCGCAGCCTTTGGTGCGGGAATCGTATCAGAATCCGGTATATACATATGAGACAAATGTAATGGGAACGGTTAACATTTTAGAATGTGTGCGCTTAAATCCTTGTGTGAAATCATTTGTGAATGTGACGACAGATAAGGTGTACCTTAATAAAGAGTGGGAGTGGGGATACCGTGAGAACGAGGAATTAAACGGCTATGATCAGTACTCTAATTCAAAATCCTGTTCGGAATTGGTAACAAGCAGCTATTTGAAATCATTTTTTCAGGACAGTGATACTGCTATTACAACCTGCAGAGCAGGAAATGTAATCGGCGGAGGTGATTTTGCGACTGATCGTATTATTCCGGATTGCATCAGAGCTGTGGAAAAAGGAGAAGAGATTGTTGTGCGCAACCCGTTTTCGACAAGACCATACCAGCATGTGCTAGAGCCGGTGACAGCATATTTGATGATTGCAAAGGCTCAGTATGAAGATAAGAAGCTTGCAGGAAACTATAATGTCGGACCTGATGAGACAGATTGCTGGACGACAGGGAATTTGGTTGATTTATTCTGCAGGGAGTGGCAAAAGCAGACAGGAACGGCGGTGGAATGGGTAAACCGGTATGATGGTGGTCCTCATGAGGCAAATTTTCTGAAACTCGATTGTTCCAGGATTAAGAGAACCTTTGGCTGGAAACCAGTCTGGAATGTGGAAAAGACCATGGAGAAGATCGTGGAGTGGTCAGACTGCTACTTAAAGCGGGGGGATATTGTGGAATGCATGGAACGGCAGATTGAGGAATTCTGCAGATAGAATAATTTAGGCGCAAAGTGATTGGTAAGATAGGAAACAGGTAAGCAATCATATTTATTGTCTTTTAAAAAATCCACTATACTGGGAATATAATATGAGTATAATCATATGCTAGAGATTGCTTTTGAAAGTGAGGAAAATATGCTCGAAATTCAAATTCGGAACGTGGGTAAAATAAAAGAGGCATGTATTGAGCTGCCGGGCATTACTGTGATTGCAGGATTGAATGGAACGGGAAAAAGCACGATTGCGAAGAGCGTATTTGCAGCCGTAAATGCCCGGAAAAATATTGCTGGCAAGATTCGGAATGATCAAAGACAGTCTATAGAGGATGAACTGGAACAGTGGCTGGAGCAGAATAACGATTTTGATGATATCATGCTCTTTTTTGAGGCTCATGAGGAACTGACACAGCATATTTTAGAAGCGTATGAGAATGAGAAGTGGGAGAAAGATGAGATCTATGAAAAGACAAAGAAAATAATTAAAGAATATTGTGCCGATAATATCCTGGATACTAGCGATATAGAAGAACCAGTTGAAGAAATAGTAAGGATTTTGAATAGAAATCTTGATGAGTATGTACGTTTTTTTGTGGAACAATATTACCAGAATGTTTTTAGAGACCAAATAAATCCAATTGGTACAGAAAAGACAGCATTTGTAAATTATAGAAAGACAGATGAAGAAAAGACAGTAACATCTTCGGTATCATTTCAGCATAATAAGATGAGTATCATTGGAAAAATACTCACCCTTCAGCAGGAAAACGCTATCTATATTGAAACACATAGTGTTTTGGATTTTTGTCAGAATTTAGGAAGACGTTCCAACCGCACAGGAGGGATGACGCTGCCGACGAGGGAATTGTTAAGCAGTCTGTCGGCAGAAAGAAAATTGACGTTGCAGCAGCAGGGCAGGAACGCAATCAAAGATTGTGCAGGATATTGCTGAAAATATTACACATGGACATTTGCAGAAAAGTAAAAATGGAACAATCGAATTCTGGGATGAAGGCATTAATGAAAAAATAGAATTTTCTAATATGTCGGCAGGTTTAAAGATATTTACCGTATTGCAGCAACTGATCAGTAATTATTCACTCAAGAGGGGATGTTCTCATTGTAGATGAGCCGGAGGTAAATCTGCATCCGACATGGCAGATCACGTTAGCAGAAATCTTGGTACGGATCTATAAGGAATTGGGGATTTCATTCTGGCAAATTCCACAGCCCATATTTTATACGGGCGATAGAAGTAAAGATGGCAGAGTATGAGTGTGCACTTCAAAGGGACGCTATTATTTCATGAAGCAGGATGAGAATGCTTATATAAGCACGGATGTAACGGAAAATACAAATGAAATATATGACGCATTGTACCAGCCTTTGAATTTACTGTGAGCATGAGGACAAAAGATGAATGATAGACTGATCAAGGATTATCGACCATATCTGGCAAAATTGAGTGAACTTTCTTATGACAGAGAACATAAGGTATCTCTGATTGAAGATGAGGATATGAGTCACAGGATGTTCAATTTTGACGGTATCTCTGATAAGTTTTCTAAAAGATACGGAGAAAAGAATATGTCTTGTGATGGATATTATGAAAACGTCACAGGATACATATCTGGTTGAGTTTAAAAATCAGGAAGAGGGTAAGATTGATAAGAATGGCTGAAAAATAAGATATATGACAGTATTGCAACAGTAGTAATGAATGAGAATGTTACGAGAGCGGATGTGGCGGGACGAGTGACCGTCATTATTGTATATAATGACGCAAATCATGGAGAAAAGACAGACAGTGATTATTCTACATCGGAGGCATTTAACCGGTTTAGTGAGAAGTTAGGAGAACTTTCTGGAAGAAAAGATGTGGATTCGCTGCCTAAGAAGTTTGATTTGGAGAGATACAAAGGAATACTTTTTAAAGACGTCTATACAGTTGATAGAAGAAATTTTGAAAAGTATTTTTTAAAGATCCTTTTGAGTAGAAAATCAGAAATGAGAGTATCGGATATGGAAAAAGACCCATTTAAAAAATATTTGAAGGAATCTGAGCCGGATAAAGCGAGCAAAGGTTATGCGTGGAGTACAGCAATCGGACTTCAGGCGGTAGATGGACTCAGACCATCCAGATATTTAATTGATACAGCTATTCAAAATATTGAGGGCAAGATCACTTTAAAAGAAGCACAGAATCTTATTAACAGTTATTATGAAGAAAGACCTGTACATGTGTCAGCTGATGAACGCACAGAAGAAGCGGATAAGGTGGCTTCGCGTATAGCGGAGATCCTGTCGGAAATCGCTTTTTCTTTTTCGCCGAATGAATATATCTCTATTCATCACAGACTCTTTAAAGGGATTTACAAACATGCAGGAAAGATAAGAGATTATAATATCACAAAAAAAGAATGGGTACTTGATGGAGCAAGCGTTATATATGGTAGCGCATCAGAATTGAGATCCACACTTGAATATGACTTTTTGCAGGAAAGGGGCTATAGTTACAAAGGGCTTTCAATGGATGAGATTATTCATCACGTTGCGGTGTTTGTTTCCAGATTGTGGCAGATTCATATTTTTGGAGAAGGTAATACAAGAACAACAGCAGTATTTTTTATTAAATATCTGAGAACACTTGGATTTTCAGTAACGAATAGTATATTTGCTGAAAATGCATGGTATTTTAGGAATGCACTTGTACGTGCGAATTATACTGATTTACAAAAAGGTGTTCATGAAACAACAGAGTATCTGGAGGTATTTCTTAGAAATCTACTTTTAAATGAGAAAAATGAGCTCCACAATCGTAGCCTGCACATAAGTGGACTTTGGGATGATAAAAAAGTGGACATTGGAGACGGAAAAGTGGACATTGAAACCCGAAAAGTGGATATTGAAATTGGAAAAGTGGACATTGAAACCCCGAAAGTGGATTTACACATACAGTGGCGGGGAAAGCGATAGATTTTTCTGCTCGGACACTTACCCATATTGATATACTTTTTGAAAAATTTGGCTACGATAAAATATTCGGAAGAAGTGCAATTATGGATACCCTGGAGCTGAAAAGCTCTGGGGCGTCTAAACTGATATCAAATTTGTTACAAGCTGATATTATAGAGCCAGTATCAGGACACGGAAAGGGAAAATATAAATTTAAAGGATAAATGGACATGGTAAGGCTGTGGAAAATCCTCTAGCCATTCCCCGTTGTAATCCCTGACGAAAAGATTATACTATAAGGTGAAACCATAATCCAGGAAGAACAGGGGGGAATGAATTTTGAAAAAGAAAAAATTACTACAACTGTTATCGGGAGCCCTGACAGCGGCGATCCTGGTCTCGGGGAATGGTGTGGCTGTTGTCGCACAGGAACTGAACGGGACAGCAGGAGAGTATGCACAGGCAGAGCAGATCGAGGAAGCTGCAGTGCAGACGGAAGAGACGGAACAGACTGAGGAGACGACGGAACAGTCGGACGGGACAAAACAGTCAGAAGAGATAGCTGTGCAGTCGGAGGCGACAGAAGCGGTTGAGGAGACAACAGAGCAGACCGAGGAGACGCAGACAAAAACAGATGAACTGCGTCAGGAATTGCTTTTGGAGCAAAGACGGTCATGGCGACGGTCTATCTCACAGATCTCTATGAGGTGCGCGAGGAGCCGGATGCAGACAGCGCCGTAGAGGGAAGCCTGCCGTCCGGTAGTCAGGTGATGCTTAAGGATGTAGCGATTGACGGTGGCAGCGTCTGGTACTATGTCATGTTTGCAGTGGACGGGCAGGAGCGGTACGGCTATATCGAAGCATCACATATTGTCACGAGTGATACGGATTTCAGAGCCTGGGAGGAGAAGCTTGGCGATGCGTATGAAGCGGCAGGTGAGAAGCTCAAAAAGAGCGGCAACCAGGACATCCTTGCGTTCCCGGAGTCCTACCAGGCAGCACTCACACAGCTTAAGGCGTCCCATCCGAACTGGACATTTGTACCGATGCAGACGAATCTGGAGTGGAGCAGTGTTGTGAGTGCAGAGATGCAGAACAACAGAAGCTGGGTACATCAGAGCAAAGGAGACAACTGGAAAGCAGAGGCGGCGTCACAGAGCGGATGGTATATTGCATCGCAGTCGGCAGTGGAATACTGTCTGGATCCGCGTAATTTTACCAACGATTCCTACATATTTATGTTTGAGCAGCTGACATACAATGCGCAGTACCACACGGTGGATGCGGTTTCTAATATCGTGTCCGGCTCCTTTATGCAGGGAGAAGTGCCGGGAGCGGGGACAACCTATGCGCAGGCATTTTACGATATAGGTAACAGTCTCGGAGTCAGCCCGTTTTTCCTGGCATGCAGGGTTTATCAGGAGCAGGGAAGTGCGGGAACATCACCGCTGATTTCTGGAACTTATCCGGGATATGAGGGATATTACAATTATTATAATATCGGTGCGACAGGAACGACAACGACGGACGTCTATGTCAATGGTTTAAGAACGGCTCAGAATAAAGGCTGGGATACCAGAATGAAAGCCTTGACCGGCGGTGCGCAGTATATCTCGCAAAATTATATCTTAAAAGGACAGGACACCCTTTATCTGCAGAAATTTGATGTGGACGCTTCCTACAATGGATTGTATTCCCACCAGTATCAGCAGAATATCACAGCACCGATGACGGAGGGCGGGAAGATCCGGACGGCGTACAGCCAGACCAGCGCGTTGGAGAATCCGTTTGTGTTCAAGATCCCAGTATACAATAATATGCCGGCAACAGCATGTCCTTCGCCGGACGATCAGGATAACACCGCAACAGCTGCGGCGCTGCGTGCGTTTGTAGTGCGTCTGTATGAGGATGCGCTGGGACGTACCTCCTATCAGGATTCGGAGATCGACTACTGGTATCAGGCGCTGCGCAACGGAGAGAAACGGGCGCAGAAGTTGCACAGGGATTTTTCTTCAGCGATGAATTTAAAATAAGAATCTCAATGAGGCGTATGTAAACCTTCTGTATCAGGTAATGTTTGACAGACAGGCGGATGACAGCGGAAAGGCAGACTGGCTTGCAAAGCTCTCCAACGGAATGAGCAGGAGTATGTATACCGCGGATTTGCAAATTCACAGGAGTTTGCAAATGTGTGCAGCCAGTACAGCGTGATCCAGGGAACGGTGACACTGGGAAGCTACCGGGATCAGAATGAGGGCGTGACGTCATTTGTAAACCGGCTTTATGTGAAACTTCTGGATCGTCAGGGAGAGGATGAAGGAATTGAAAACTGGTGCAGAACGATTCTGACAAAGCGGATACGACGGAAAATGTAGCGCATGGATTCGTATTCTCACAGGAATTTTTGAACAAAAATACATCCAATGAGGAGTTTGTCAAGATCATGTACCGTACATTCTTAGACCGTGAATACGATCAGGCAGGGCTCAATGACTGGGTTGACCAGCTGAATTCCGGAGTTGGGAGAGAGCAGGTATTCCATGGATTTGCGGGAAGTACGGAATTCCATAACCTGATGGCTGAGTACGGCGTGGACTAGAATCGGCTTTGGAAAATAAAAGAAAAATTAAGAATTTTTTTCGGCCTTTCGATTGTCAAGTGCAGACAATAAAAGTTATAATGAAAGCACAATAGCTATGCTGTGACATAGAGAAGGAGGAAATGTAGTGAAATTTAACAAGTGGGTGAAAAGTGTAACGGCTGCCGTTGTCTTAAGTCTGGCACTTTCCGTGACGGCATTCGGTGCGGAGGCAGATGCGGACGAGCTTACGATGGTGACAAGTGAGCAGACGGAGATGAAAGAGGGAATGGTTGGGGCAGGAGCGCATGCATCGATTTATCCGATCCGACGATGTATGATGCAACATTTTCCAACAATACCAAGATCAACCTGCTCTTCAACGTCAGAACGTTCGACAATGATATGGAGCGCTATGAGATCCGTATTTTCAAGGGCAGTACAGAGAGCTCGGCAAATCTGGTTGCAAGAAAGAATGCGGATTTTAATACGACAAAGGGAACATCCGACATTACATACAGCTGGGACACAACGGATTACAGCAAATACACGCCGGGAACCTATACGATCAGCTGTACCTCATTTTATAATTCTACAAACGGGGATGTAGTTAATCAGAAGGAAATGTTTACGGTAACACTGGAGGACTACCGCCTGATTCTGGATAGACAGTTTGTGCAGCGCCTCTACGAGAAAGTATTCCAGAGAACCGCCGATACAGCAGGCTTGAATGACTGGAGCAACAAGCTGTACAACGGAACGACGACCGGTGCGACGACTGCATGGAATTTTTTCTTCAGCCCGGAGTTCGGCAATAAAAATACAACAAACGAGCAGTATGTGAACATTCTGTATCAGGCGCTGTTTGACCGCAATGCAGATACGGATGGCAAGGCAAACTGGGTGAGCTTACTGGATAACGGAGTGTCCCGTGCGTATGTGCTGAAAGGATTTACCGATTCGTCAGAGTTCAACAATCTCTGCAGCGTGTATGGAATTCGGCAGGGAACCATAACGACGTCCGAGAACCGCGATAAGAATCCGCAGGTAACGGCATTTGTGAACCGCTTATATACGATCGCAATGAACCGTGCCGCAGATGTCAATGGTCTGAATGACTGGACGGGCAAGCTGCTGGCGAAGACAAAGACACCGAAGCAGGTGGCATCCGGATTCGTATTTTCACAGGAGATGGCCAACCGGAATCTCAGTAATCAGGAGTATGTGACGATGCTTTACCGTACGATGATGGACAGAGAGCCGGATGAGGCAGGCCTGAATGACTGGGTAACCAGACTGCAGTCAGGTACCAGCCGCCAGAGCGTATTTGACGGTTTTGCCGACAGTACAGAGTTTGACAACATTGTACGTGCATACGGATTAAAAGTAAATAATACGTCCCGGTAGGACATACAGTTTCATACAGAGGAAGAAAGAGCCCGCGCTGTCGATTTGACAGCGCGGGCCTTTTTGGTCATAGACAGGTCTGTCAGATCCTGGGGAAGAATGACTGGAAAAATTAAGAAAATATACATATTTTGTAAATTGACGTTGCCCCCGGTACGTGTATAATTAAAATTGGTAGAAATATGTTATTTAGACAGAGGAAGGATCAGGATGAAGAAAGAGTACTAGCGTGTATACTGGCGGCAGCGCTTCTGACAACCGGAATACCGGGAGGTCAGGCAGCGATGGCACAGAGCCTTACGGAAACCGGAACGGAGATGGCGGCAGAAGAAACAAATGAAAGCACATCGGAAGAAACGGAAGCGGCATCTGTGACGGAAACAGAAGCGCAGACGTCGACAGAGAGAGACGGAAGATGTGGCAGAAGGCTCGGAGAGTCAGTTGACAGAGACGGCAGAGACCGAAGCGGCAGAGAGAACCGAAGCGGCAGAGGGAACCGAGGAGACAGAAGAAACCGAAGAGACGGAAGCAGTAGAGAGACAGGGCGCTTAAAGGCATCCGGCGCTGTGGCAGAGGAAGCGTTGGAAGAAGATCCGCAGGCGGGTACTTCCATGAGCAATGAGGAGCCGGAGAGTACATCGAATATCAAAGCTCATCGGCGACGTACAGCGGATATACCGGAAGCTCCTATATACATAACGGACGGTACGACAGCGGTTATAAGATTGTGAACGGAATCGACGTTTCTTATCACAATGGAGATATTAACTGGTCGGCGGTCAAGGCAGCCGGAATTGACTACGCGCTGATCCGTGTGGATACCGCGGAATGTCGAATGGAGGATTGTTCGATGATTCCAAGTATCGGGCCAATATCCAAGGCGCATTGAATGCCGGATTAAGAGTCGGTGTCTATATTTTCTCACAGGCAACCACACAGGCGGAGGCAGCGGAAGAGGCAAATTATCTTTTAAATAGAATCTCTGGCTACAATATCACACTGCCGGTGGTCATAGATTATGAATTCGGCACAAACCATAGTGGACGTCTTGCGGATGCCAATCTGGATATTGATACGGCAACGGCAGTTGTGAATGCTTTTGTACCACGGTGCAGTCGGCAGGATATACGCCGATGGTCTATGCGAATAAGACCATGCTGCAGTCTTACATAAGAGGCGAGATTCTGGACGACTACTATAAGATCTGGCTTGCCAATTATACGACGCAGACGACGTATGCAGGCGAGTATTACGCATGGCAGTACAGCAGCAAGGGCGGCGTGAGCGGTATAAGCGGTTACGTGGATTGCAATTTCTTCTATGTAAGAGATAATTATCAGAATGCACAGCTGTATGTGACCAGGCTGTATGAGAGCCTTCTGGAGCGTGAGCCGGATGCAAGCGGCATGAATGCATATGCCGCTGCAATTTCGGAGGAGACGATGACCGCTGCCGATGTTGCGGTTGATATCATTTCCAGCAGTGAATTTAAGAATAAGAACTACACGAATGAGGTGTACGTGCGGAAGCTTTACGCGGCACTTTTTGCCAGAAGTCCGCAGGATTCGGAAGTCAGCAACTGGGTGGAGGTTCTGTCCAACGGAGTCTCACAGAAATATGTGTTAAAGCAGCTGATTGGGTCGTCAGAGTTTGCGACAGTGTGTTCCTATTATATGTTTTCACCGGGAACAGTGAGCCTGACGGAGAACCGTGATCAGAACTACAATGCGACGGCGTACGTGATGCGCTGCTACCGCAAGATCCTTAGCAGGGATGCGGATGTGTCCGGTCTGAATACATGGACAGGCAAGCTGATTGCCGGTAACGGTGGAGCTGAGATCGTAAAGATCTGGTAATGAGCGAAGAGTTTCGTAATCTGAACAAGTCTGATGCGGAATTTGTGGACATCCTCTATGCGGCAATGCTGGATCGAAGCTCGGACGAGTCCGGAAAGAATACCTGGCTTTCAACCTTAAATGATGGTGTTTCCTATGTCTATGTTATCAACGGTTTTGCGGGGTCGACAGAATTTGGAAATATCTGTTCCGGTTATGGAATCACACCGGGACAGGCGGAGATTACAGAGGCGAGAGATAAAACATCAAGGTGACGCAGTATGTCAACCGGTGCTATGAGAAGGCGCTTGGAAGAAGCGGAGAGACGGACGGTATCAATTACTGGTGTTCCATCATTCTTTCGGGGCACAGTCGCCGAAGAATGTGGCGTACGGATTTGTATTTTCACAGGAATCTGAAAACCAGAACCGAAACAATGCGGATTACACAGAAATGCTTTACAACCTGTGCCTGGGCAGAGCATCTGAGGCTGCCGGAAAAGCAGACTGGGTCGGCCGGCTGGAGCAGGGAACTTCCAGAGAGGTATACTGGGATTTGCAAACTCACAGGAGTTTGAAAATATCATCGCAAGCTACGGCCTGTAATGATTATAGAAAGGAGCATTAGGTATGAAGAAACGAATTGCAGCAATACTGCTGTTGGGATGCATGGTAATGGGAAGTATTGGGACACAGGCACAGGTATCCGCAGCAGAAGTGGCAGAAACTGTAACGGAGACGGAAACAGAAACAGAGCAGACATCTGAAGAGACGCCTGTGGACACCGCCGCAGCAGAGAGTACGGAGACCGTAGAAAATACGGAGACTGCGGAAAATACGGAGACTGCGGAAAGCACAGAGTCTGCGGAGTCTGAAAGCGGCAGCTGCCGACACAACAGAGAACGAGACAGAAGCGACCACAGAGGAGATTACACATCCGACAGGTTTGATGGATCTTAACGTGATCAATGTCGGAACGATTGCAGAAGATGATGTTTTAGACGAAACAGAGGCAGACAGCAGCAAGAGTTCTAGTGTTTACGCAGCAGCGTGGGATGCTTATTCGTCCAATTACGTGTATAATATGCTTTCGACGGAAGAACGCAAATTCTGGGATGGACTGGATGCATCCTGCAGACAGGTGCTTCTTGGTACGGATAATCTGACGGATGGACATATACCGTATGTATCCTGCGGAAGCCTGAATTCAAACAGAATTACGTATGTGGCATATATGTTCCGTTACATGAATCCGCAGTATTATTTTATCAATGTGTCTTTGTATCAGGGAGGCAACAGCAGCGGATGGTATGCGGCATTCGGTGTCTATTCTGCCTTTCAGAATGGTACGGCGAGAAGCACTGCAACACAGAGTGTGAAGAATCAGGTGGATACCTGGAAAAATACGGTCAATTCACTTAGCTCTGAGGCGGAAAAGTAAAATGATTCACGATCTCATTGTGCAGAAAGTGGATTATAATACGGATATTTATGGCAACTCGTTTAATGAAGATACGGCATACACACAGTCGGTATACAGCGTATTCTGCATGGATAAGACCGTCTGCGCCGGATATGCGCAGGCGTTTGAGATGATGTGCAACGGCGTGGGTGTTGACTGTATTGCGGTGACAAGTGATGACCATGAGTGGAATAAGGTGCGTATCAACGACTCCTGGTACAATGTAGACTGTACCTGGGCGGATCAGAGCACCATCGACTATGAATATTTTGAGCGGAGCGACGCCGTATATGATGCGGATCTGGCAAGCTATGCAAGCTCCCACGCAGAAGAATCCTACTGGAGTGAGTATCTTCCGGCTTGTACCTTGGACAGCGGAGCGACGTACTCCGATCCGGGAACCCTGCCGACGATCACACAGCAGACCGCACAGCCACAGATTTCGGTTACGGCGAACAACAATGTCAATTATGTGACGATAACGAGCAGTACGCCGAATGCGATCATCTATTACACAATCAACGGAGATACACCGACGCCGGCTTACACGAGATCGGAGAAATATTCGTCGACATTTACATTGAGCGGAGCTGCACGGTCAAGGCGGTGGCAGTATGCGATACCTACTGGGACAGTAATGTGGCAAGCAAGAGTGTGACGGCAACGACAGGAACAACAGGAACGACAGATACATCGGATACGACGGACACAACGCAGCACAAGTCGGCGCCGTTTGTAAAACTGTTGTACCAGTATGTGCTGGACCGCACTGCCACACAGTCTGAAATTGATTACTGGGTAGGGCGGCAGAATGGAAGTACCGGTGCTGAGGTTGCCTACGGTTTTATCTTCAGTCAGGAGTTCCAGAATAAGAATTACAGTGATGCGGATTATGTCGAGCATCTGTATTTAAGCCTGATGGGACGTGCATCGGATGCAGATGGAAAGGCAGACTGGGTAACACATCTGAAGAATGGCGTGTCCAGACTGTATGTATTCCGGCAGTTTACGGACTCTGCGGAGTTTGGAAACCTCTATACCTATGAGATTGAGAGAGGAACGGTTGCGTTGACCGAGAACCGGGATCAGAATTACAATGTGACACGCTTTGTAGCAAGAAATTATACCGAGTTTCTGGGACGTACCTATGATGTGGATGGTTTAAATGACTGGAGCGGACGCATCAACAGTGGATACGGAATGGAAAATGTGGCATATGGTTTTGTATTCTCACAGGAGTGCATCAACATGAACCTCTCAAACAGCGATTATGTCAAGATGCTCTATCGCGGTATTTTTGGACGTCCATATGACGATGCCGGACTGAATGACTGGGTGAGCCAGCTGAACAACGGTACCTCCAGAGACCGTATTCTGGGGCTTTGCAAACTCACAGGAATTTGCAAATATGGTTGCTAGTTACGGATTATAAATGGACAAAACGTATATAAAATGCTATAGTAGCAGTAAGGGAAGGAATCCGGCAGGATTCCTTCTGTAGTATACGGGGAAAGCAAGGTATGGAGATTATGAAGAGACGTGTGTTAGCGGCTTTTCTGGCAATGATGCTCACATGTGGTGTGGCATTTCCGGGCAATGCAGTCTATGCAGCGGAAGTGACGGAGACGACGGTGGAGAGTGCCGCGGCTGCTGAAGAGACGGCGGAACAGACAACGGATGCGGCTGTCGAAACAACGCCAGAGGAAAGCACAGAGCAGCCGGAAACAACAGAAACAGCCGAAGCAGCAGTGACAGAAGCGACGGAGGCGGAAGAGCCGGAAGCAACAGAGGCGGCGGAGAGCAAGCCTGCGGCAGAGATGAGTGCGGCGGAAGATGTGGCTGCCGTAAAAGTGACAGAGAATATGAAGTATGCAGCTTCCGGCAAGTGCGGCGACAATCTGACATGGAGCTATAATAACGGCGTGCTTACGATCAGCGGAAGCGGCGCGATGTATGATTATCCGGTATATGATACGCCGGGATCCTCGCAGTGCATGCCGTGGTATGCTTGCAAATCATCGATTACGGCGGTAAATATTGCAGAGGGAGTGACATCCATCGGGGCATGTGCGTTCTGGGGCTGCAGTTCCTTGGCAAGTGTGACGACACCGTCGACGATCTCAACGATCGGATTTGGGGCATTCACAGATTGTACCCGCCTTCAACAGGCAACGATCAAGTCCGGTTTTGTGGGTGAGTCAGCGTTTATCCTCTGTACGGCACTTAATACAGTTACGGTGGGAAGCGGTGTAACCGGATTCGGAATCAGTGCTTTTGAGAACTGTACCGGACTGACCGGCGTGTATATCAGCGATCTCGCTGCATGGTGCAGGATTGATTTCGGCGGCTATCTGGCAAACCCGCTTCAGTTTGCAAAACATTTGTATCTGAATGGTTCGGAAGTGACAAATCTGCAGATTCCGGACGGTGTGACTGCGATCAGTGATTATGCATTTGAGTATGGAAAGAGCATTACCAGTGTGACAATTCCCTCCAGTGTAACAACGATCGGTGATTACGCATTTTATCTTTGCGATGGCATCCGGACGGTAAATCTGCCGGCAGACGGACTGACCCGCATCGGGGCGAGTGCATTTGACAGCTGTTCGGGACTTACCAGTATTGCAATTCCAAACAGCGTATCCTACATTGGAACGTTCGCGTTTGCGTGGGCGCCGATTGAATCTGCCAATATCTACCAGGGCGTGATTGAGGACATGCATTTGAAGGATGCGGATGTATCTCAAATGTTACGATCGGAAGCGGTGTTACGTATATCGGCGATAATGCGTTCAACCGGTGTGCCGGATTGCGCACAGTGCAGTACGGCGGCTCCAGGGCACAGTGGAGAGCGTTGGAGATCGGAGCGAATAATGAGGCACTGACCGGCGCGAGTGTCACCTGCAGCGGAAGCGGAAGCGCCAGCACCGACGGCGTGGACCGGACGAAGATTCATGTCGGCGGACCGTAAAATACGGTTCTTACGAGCAGGATAACAATACTTCCAACGGCGCTGAGACCATTGAGTGGACGGTACTGGATATTCAGGGCGATAAGGCGCTTGTGATCAGCAAGAATGTCCTGGATTTCCAGCGGTATTATCCGAACCTGCAGACAACGGTTACATGGGCGAACAGCAGTATCCGTACCTGGCTGAACGATTCCTTCTATAATGCGGCGTTTAGTGATGGACAGAAGTCGGGAATTTACACAACATCGGTATCCGGAGAGTCGAATACCGTATTCGGAACATCCGGCGGATCGGCGACCAGTGACAGGATCTTTTTGCTCAGCGCTTCGGAGGCTGCCAACTATCTGAATACGGACGGCAAGCGAATGGCGAACTGCACAGAGTATGCTCTCAGCAGAAACGGAGACTCGGCGCTCCGCAATACAACGACACAGAGTTCCTATTGGTGGCTGCGGACTCCGGGTATCTATACATACGATGCCATGTATGTACATTACACAGGTTCGCTCCGCTACGACGGTATGGCAGTGGCGAATGTGATCGGCGGTGTCCGCCCGGCAATGTGGGTAAATAAGAATGTGGTCGAGGTTGTGCCGGAAAGCAACCGGGTGATTACGGAAGATCCGATTGAACAGTTTGTAACCCGGCTGTATCAGGTCTGCTTAAACCGTGAACCGGATGATGCGGGCTTAAATGACTGGGTGAACAGATTGTCATCCGGACAGGCATCCGGTGTGGAGGTGTCATACGGATTCGTGTTCAGCCAGGAATTCCAGAATTACAATTACTGCAACACCGATTATGTAAAGCAGCTCTATCGCGCGTTCATGGGACGTGAATATGACCAGGGCGGTCTGGATGACTGGGTCGGCAGACTTGAGACAGGAACGACCAGGGAGGAAGTATTCAACGGATTTTCGCAGAGCGAGGAGTTTAACAATCTGTGTACCCAGTACGGTATTACGAGGGGAGACGGTATTGCTGTTCCGCAGTATGGAACAGTTCCGAGAGGAGCATGTACGGTCTGCGGTGCGACAGATGGTGTCACGGCATTTGTGACCAGACTTTATAATATCTGCCTGGACCGCAATCCGGATACGGACGGATTAAACGACTGGACGAACGGACTGTGGGATCACACAAAGAGCGGCGGTTCAGTAGCGCAGGGATTTATTTTCTCCCAGGAGTTTAAGAATAAGAATCTGAACGACAATGATTATGTGGAGTATCTGTACCGTGCATTTTTTGACCGGAGTGCAGATGCGGGCGGCAAGGCAGACTGGGTAAAGCCGCATGCAGACGCAGGGATACAGCAGGGAAGATGTATTTAACGGATTTGTCGGCAGTGAAGAATTCAATAATCTGTGCAAAAAGTATGGAATAACGAGAGACTAAAGCGGGATAACAGAGTTTGCAATCTGCATCAACCAGAGATAGGGAGGAACTGAATGAAAAAGATACGAAGATCGCTGGCGGTTTTTATTGCTGCTTTCGTCATGATTACAGGAGCCGATCTTCTGACGGGAAAGACCGTTCCGGTGCAGGCGGAGGATAACGTCACGGCGTTTGTAGACCGGATGTATCAGGTGGTGCCTTGGCCGCACGGCGGACGAGGAAGGCAGAACAGACTGGGTGAACCGTCTGCAGACTGGAGAGGCAAGAGGCGCTGATGTGGCGTACGGATTTGTGTTCAGTACGGAATTCCGCAACATGAACCTCTGCAACAGCTGCTATGTGGATGCCATGTATCAGGCGTTTTTCGGACGTACGGCGGATGAAGCCGGAAAGGCGGACTGGATGAATCGTCTGGCAGAAGGGCAGACCAGAGGAGCGGTCATGACCGGTTTTGTCAATTCGGAAGAATTTTCTGCGCTTTGCGCTTCCTATGGTATTGAGAGTGGAAGCGGCGATTGGAGCGGCATCAGTATTCCGATTCTCGGTAACTGCTCCTGGTGCGGGGCGGACAACGATACCATCACAGATTTTGTGACCAGATTGTACCGCATCTGTCTGGAACGCGAGCCGGATGAGGCGGGACTTGCAGACTGGAGTGCACAGCTTGCCAACGGTGCCGAGGGCAGCCAGGTGGCGTATGGTTTTATATTCAGCACAGAATATAAGCAGAAGCATACGTCTAACACAGAGTTTGCAACGATGCTGTATCATACGATGATGGACCGTGAACCGGACGATGCAGGTCTTACAGACTGGGTGGACAAGCTGAACTATACCAATACCAGGAATATGTGTTTAACGGATTTTTGTTCAGTACAGAGTTTGCAAGACGCTGTGCGGCGTCAGGAATCAATATTGGAAATGCAGTTGAGACGCCGGATGCTACAGATGCATGGCAGATGAATGTGCAGATTCTGGCGCTTTGCAACGAGCAGCGTCAGAATAATGGTCTGGAAAAGCTTATGACCAGAGAGGATCTGTGGGAGCAGGTGGCACAGGTACGTGCCGGGGAGATTGTGAACTATTTTTCGCACACACGCCCGAATGGGTCAAGCTGCTTTTCACTCTATGATGAGGCGGGGCTGGATTACCGTGCTGCTGGAGAAAATATTGCGGCAGGATATTACGGAGCATCTGCTGTGGTGGATGGCTGGATGAATTCTACGGGACACAGAGCCAATATTTTAAGTGAGTCGTATGACTATCTTGCGACCGGCTATGCGACAGGGGGAGCTTACGGTACGAATTACTGCCAGAATTTTCTTGGAGACTGGTAAACAATAAAAAAGAAAGGGGGGAATTCCGGGTGGAATTCCCCTTTGAGGTACAAAATGAGAAAAATTAGAACGATAATTGGCACAGTATTGTGCGCTATGGTGCTGGCACTCGGAAACCGTATGCCGGTAATGGCAGAGGAAGTGGTATCTGAGGAATTAAAAGCGGCAGATACGCTGAATTTAACGGTATCTTATCCGTCAGATATCAAGTGCGGGGAAGAGGTGACATTTAAGCTTCTGGCGACCGGCGGGAGCGGTACTTACAAATACCGGATTGCTTCACTTACGGATGCGCAGCAGAATTTTGTCTATGATATCAGCTATGGGTCAAACAGTGTCTACGGAGACAGCGATGAGTTCAAATTCACCTTTTATGCGTCAGGTACGTATTATATCCGGTTTGGTGTCATGGATATGGGATCGACACCATACCAGACCAAGACGACAGGGCTGCTGGAGTACCCCATCGTAATTAACGATCCGAATTATCCATCGGTGGAAGAACTCGTGGCAAATGTTGCGGGCGAATGTGAGAAGAGCTGCTCGACCGATTTCGATAAGGCGGTCTGGCTGCATGACTGGATTTTAGATCACGCGGATTACGACTATACGTACAGCTATTGTGCGGCAGAGGGCGTTCTGGCGCGCGGAAAGGGAACCTGTGAGTCATATCACAGAGCCTATGTGATGCTCCTAAATAAGGTCGGTATTCCGACGGGACGGATCGCCGGAAACGGACATGTGTGGACAGCGGCGCAGCTGGATGGAAAATGGTATCAGATTGACAGCACCTGGGATGATATGGGAGCGTCCTACAAAGGAACGTTTTATGAGCATCTGTATTTTGGATTGAATGACGATATCATGAAGCTGGTACACAGTGACCATACACAGCCGGTAGAAGGATATGAGTGCAACTCCTGGAAGAGAATTATTTTATTAAGACCGGGGAGATCCATCAGTGGTCGGATCCGTTTGCCGAGAAGATCCGTCAGAAGATTGCAGCAGGGGAGACTAGCTTTACACTTCCGGTGAACAGTGATCTGCCGGAGAGCGTTGCAAATGTGATTTACCGTCTTGTGGCGTATGAACTTTCCAGTGAGAACTGGACGAATGCAACGCTGAGTGCGTCTTATGACAATCAGAAGCTGACCTGCAGCGTAACTGTAAAACACCGGAAAACAACGGCGGAGACAATGGAAACAGCGGAGGCAGCGGATCGAATGACGGTAACAATGGCGGAAATACAGGCGGAGGCAGCGGATCGAATGACAGTAACAATGGCGGAAACACAGGCACTGACAACGGAAACAGCGGCAACACGGGAACGACGCTGACCGGCAAGCAGCGGTTTGCATCACTTTTATATGAAAATGCACTCGGCAGATCGGCAGAACAGAGCGAACTGGATTATTGGGCGCAGGGCTGACAAACGGCAGAACGGGTGCGGAAGTGGCATACGGATTTTTGTTCAGCGAGGAGTTTCAGAATCATAATTATAACAATGCAGATTATGTGGAGCATCTGTATCTGAGCCTGATGGGACGTGCATCGGATACGGATGGAAAAGCAGGCTGGGTCAAGACATTGGAAAACGGAGCCTCCAGACTTTATGTGTTCCGCCAGTTTATCAATTCAGAGGAATTCCAGCAGCTGTGCAATACGTATGAGATCCAGAAGGGCGATGTCTCATTGACGGAAGAGCGCGACCAGAACTATAACGTTACATGTTTGTTGCCAGAAATTATACACAGTTTTTAAGCAGGAATTATGATACAGACGGTTTGAATCACTGGTGTGAAGCAATCAACCATCATACGCAGTCCATGCAGGAGATTGCCTATGGATTTGTCTTTTCCACAGAGTGCAGTAACAAGAATTTGTCGAATACCGAATATGTAAAAATGCTGTACCGCGGATGCTTTGACAGAGAGGGAGATGATGCGGGAATAAGCGATTGGACAAATGCACTGAACTCTGGTATGATGGACAGGACACAGGTATTCTGGGGTTTGCAAATTCACAGGAATTTGCAAATATGGTAGAAAGTTATCATTTATAAATAAAAGGGAATGACAATATGAGCAAAGCATTGATTGTAGGTGCGGCAGGCTTCGTAGGAAGTTATCTGGCACGTGAGTTAAAGAATAATCATGGAATGGAAGTCCATGCGACAAAACTGGCGCATGAACAGCTGGAGATATCCGGGTGGCAATCCACGACCTGAATATTTTGAATAAGGATGAGATTGTTGCGCTGCTGTACGAGGTGCGTCCGGATTACATTTTTCATCTGGCGGCACAGAGTTCCGTGAGTGTGGCATGGAAGAATCCGGGGCTTACGATTGACATCAATGTCAAGGGAAGTGTGAACCTGATGGATGCGGTGCGTGAGCTTTTTTACAAACCGCGGGTGCTTCTGATCGGATCCGGTGAAGAGTACGGGCATATCCGGGAAGGGGAGACGCCGATCAAGGAGGATAATTACCTTCGACCGGGCAATATCTATGCGGCAACGAAGGTCTGCCAGAATATGATCGCCAGCATCTATACGCAGGCGTATGATATGCAGCTGATGATGGTCCGGGCATTCAACCACATCGGTCCCTGCCAGTCGCCGATCTTTGTCATCTCGGATTTCTGCAAACAGGTAGCGGAGATCGAGGCGGGAAAGAAAGAGCCTGTGATGTATGTCGGAAATCTGGCGGCAAAGCGGGATTTTACGGATGTGCGAGACGTTGTGCGCGCGTATGCACTTCTGGTGCAGAAAGGAACCCCGGGAGAGACTTACAATGTCGGCAGCGGACATGCCCATGAGATCCGGGAGATTCTGGATCTGATTATTTCATTTTCTCCGAGGGAGATTCGGGTGGAGATTGACCCGAATAAGATCCGGCCGGTGGATGTTCCGATTATTGAAGCAGATATTACAAAGTTAAACGCGGCGACAGGCTGGAAACCGCAGATTCCGTTGGAGCAGACGATTCAGGAGACACTGGATTACTGGCGGGAGAGAGTATAGAGTGATGGAGGAGATTGAGCGAATGGAAAAGATGTTTTCTTCGGAAGGGGTTACAAAGTCAGACCGTATGCTTCACACCCCCGGAATGTTTGCCAAAAATCATCTGCTCTATGTGCAGGAGGTAGGAAGACTGGAAAGTCTCGTACCGCATGTGTGCAGACGGGAGAATCTGGATTCTTATCTGATTTTTGAAGTGGTTGCAGGAAAGGGAAGTATTTCCACGGAAGGACAGACGATCGAACTGCATAAGGGTGAGTGTGTGTGGATCGACTGTCACAAGACCTTTGAACATGTCAGCAGCGAGGATGAGCCGTGGAAGCTGGCGTGGGTTCATTTTAACGGAAACTGTGCAGCGGAGTTCTATGAGTTGTTTCATAAAAAAAATGCGGTGCCTGTCTTTAAGACGAGCGAGAAAGCGGATGTCGCAGAGCTGATTGGGAAGATTCTGACGGTGTAAAGGACAATGTGTCCGAATTGGCAATTCACAGTATGTTGACGCAGCTGGTTACGGGATGTCTGCAGGAGACGACCGGCAAAGATACCATGGAGGAGGTTCGCGAGTTTATTAATGCGAACTATACGGAATCTGGTATCTATGCGTTGCTGACGGGCGCTTTGGCATGGAGCAGAGTCTGATGGAGCAGAAGTTTGCCGGTAGTTATGGTATCAGTGTGCGGGACTATATTTTGAATCGCAGGTTTAATGCGGCAAAAGAATTACTGCGTTTTACGATTCAGCCGATGAGTGAAGTAATTACAGAATCCGGAATCGGCAATGAAGATTTATTTTACCAGCTGTTCCGGGAGAATGAGAATATGACGCCGGAAGAGTACCGGAAGAATTGGGCACAGTGGATTAAAGATTAAAGAAAGAGGAAAAAGCATGAGTTACATGGAGACTTACAAAGAGTGGTGCACAAACCCGTATTTTGATGAGAATACAAAGGCAGAACTTGCTGCAATAGGGGACGATGCGGCGGAGATCGAGGATCGTTTTCTACCGTCAGCTTGAGTTTGGAACCGGGGGACTCCGCGGTGTGATCGGGGCGGGAACAAACCGCATGAACATTTATACCGTGCGTCAGGCGACACAGGGACTTGCAAACTATATCATTTCTCCCAGAACGGACAGGAAAAAGGAGTTGCCATCGCACACGATTCCAGAATCATGTCACCGGAATTTGCCGAGGAGGCAGCGCTCTGCCTGAATGCAAACGGAATCAGGGCTTATGTGTTTGACAGCCTGCGCCCGACACCGGAGCTTTCCTTTGCAGTCCGTGAACTTGGCTGTGTTTCAGGAATTGTGATCACAGCAAGCCATAACCCAAGAGAATACAACGGCTACAAGGTATACTGGGAGGACGGCGCACAGATCACACCGCCGCACGACAAGAATATCCTGGCGGAAGTGGCGAAGGTGACATCCTTTGACCAGGTGAAGACGATGAAGAAAGAAGATGCCGTTGCCGCAGGACTTTACAAGGTCATCGGAAAAGAGATCGACGATCGTTACATGGAGGAGCTGAAGAAGCAGTCGATCCATCCGGAAGTCATCAGGGAGATGGCAAAGGATATCAAGATTGTATACACACCGCTACATGGAACCGGAAATCTCCCGGTGCGCCGTGTGTTAAAAGAACTTGGATTCGAGCAGGTGTACGTGGTAAAAGAGCAGGAGCTGCCGGACGGTAATTTCCCGACGGTATCCTACCCGAACCCGGAGTCCCCGAAGGCATTTGAGCTTGCGTTAAAGCTGGCAAAAGAAGTCGATGCGGACATCGTGCTCGCGACAGACCCGGATGCAGACCGTCTTGGCGTGTACTGCAAAGACACAAAGACCGGAGAATATGTGACTTTCACCGGAAATATGTCCGGTATGCTGATCGCAGAGTACATCTTAAGAGAGAAGACAGCGATGGGAACCATGCCGGAGAACCCGGCGCTCGTGGAGACGATCGTGACGACCGATATGGCAAAAGCGATCGCGGCAGCCTACAACGTGAAGCTGATCGAGGTGCTGACCGGATTTAAGTATATCGGAGAGCAGATCAAGTTCTTCGAGCAGCAGCATACGTATCACTACGTATTCGGACTGGAAGAGAGCTACGGCTGCCTGGCAGGAACCTACGCGAGAGACAAGGATGCGTGCGTGGCGGTCATGATGCTTTGCGAGGTGGCTTCCTGGTGCAAGAAGCACGGCAAGACCCTGTGGGATGCAATGCTGGATATGTATGAGAAGTACGGCTATTACAGAGAGGGATTGGAGACGAAGACCTTAAAGGGAATCGACGGTGCGGCACAGATCCAGTCGATGATGAGTGAGTACCGCACGAACCCACCGAAGGAGCTGGGCGGTCATCGGGTACTGGCGGTGCGCGACTACAAGGAGGACACCAGAAAGGATCTTGTGACTGGCGAGGTGACAAAGACCGGACTGCCGGCATCCAACGTACTTTATTATGAACTTTCCGATAATGCGTGGTGCTGTGTGCGCCCGTCCGGAACGGAGCCGAAGATCAAATACTACTTTGGCGTAAAGGGGACTTCCCTTGCGGATGCGGATGCAAAGCTTGCGGCATTAAAGGAAGATCTGTTAAAATAAAATGGTGTTTTATGACACAATCATAGTTATTCTATAATAAAAGGAGATTTTAAATGAGTAAAAAGCATTGATTACAGGCGTAACCGGACAGGATGGAAGCTATCTGGCAGAGCTTCTTCTGGACAAGGGCTATGAGGTACACGGCATGGTGCGCCGTTCCTCCACAGAGAAGAGAGAGCGCATCGACCATTTAGAGGGCAACCCGAACTTTCATGTACACTATGGTGATCTGTCCGATTCCATGAGTATCATGCGTTTAGTCGGTATGATCAAGCCGGACGAGATCTACAACCTGGCAGCACAGAGCCATGTAGGTGTCAGCTTTGATGTGCCGGAATATACGGCAGATGTTGTCGCAACCGGTGTGCTCCGCATTGTAGAGGCAGTACGTCTCTGCGGACTGGAAGACCTGCCGCATTTATCAGGCATCCACTTCGAGTTATACGGAAAGGTAGAGGAAGTACCGCAGCGTGAGACCACACCGTTCCATCCGTACAGTCCGTACGCTGTAGCAAAGCAGTATGGCTACTGGATCGTAAAGGAGTATCGTAGGGCGCTACATGTTCTGCTGCAGCGGTATCTTATTCAACCATGAGTCCGAGCGCCGCGGAGAGACCTTCGTTACCAGAAAGATCACACTTGCGGCGGCAAGAATCGCACAGAAAGCAGGACAAGCTGTATCTGGGCAATCTGTCCTCCCTGAGAGACTGGGGATATGCAAAGGATTATGTAGAGTGCATGTGGCTGATCTTACAGCATGACAAGCCGGAGGATTTCGTGATTGCAACCGGCGTACAGCATTCCGTCAGAGAGTTCTGCGAGTATGCGTTCCGCGAGGCGGGCATCGAGCTGGAATTCAAGGGAGAGGGCATGGACGAGGTCGGTATCGACAAGGCAACCGGCAAGGTAGTCATTGAGGTATCCAAAGAGTTTTATCGTCCGACCGATGTTGTCAATCTGTGGGGAGATCCGACGAAGGCGAAGACGGAGCTTGGATGGAATCCGACAAAGACAACTTTCGAGGAACTGGTAAAGATCATGGTAAGACATGATATGGAACTTGTTGCAAAAGAGAGCTAAGAGAAGAATTATATAACAAAAACGCAACATCGGTTGTAAGTGTAGCTGACAACCGATGTTGCGTTTTTTGTCTGTGACTAATATAAACGCTAAAGAATTGAAAAACACAGGTGCCTGTGTTATGCTTTAATAAACGATTACAAACGACGGGAAAAAAAAAGAACACAGAGGAAAACTGCGATGTATCAGTATGGAGATTTATCGGACTTTGAATTTGAACTGTTGTGCCGGGATATCATGGAGCGGAAGCTTGGCTGTCCGCTGCGCTGTTTTGCGCCCGGAAGGGATGGCGGTGTAGACATTACAGAGACGAAACTGTCAGGAAAACATATGGTGCAGGTGAAACATTACATCGACAGCCCTTACCCCACACTGCTCTCCAGCTTAAAGAAAGAACTCCCGAAGGTAAAACAGAAACAGCCGCAGCATTATTATGTTTGCTGTGGGAAAAAGCTGACAGCACAGAATATTTCTGAGATTTATCAGTTGTTTTCATATTATATGGATGATGCGGAAGCGGTTGTGGATCTGATGGAGATTGACCGTTTTCTACATAAAAAAGAGAACGCTGATATTCTCGAACGACATTATAAGCTGTGGCTGGAATCGACCAGTGTTTTAGAACGGCTTGGCAATCAGGATATCGCGATCGACTGTGATGCCTTTTTCTATCAGATTAAAAAGGAACAGAAGCTTTTTGTGAAGACAAAGTATTACGAGGAAGCCAGAAAAATTTTGGAAAACGAGCATATGCTGATGCTGTTGGGGGATCCGGGAGTGGGAAAGACCATGTTGACCAAGATGCTCGCGCTGGCTTTTGTGTCGGAAGGATACCGGATCCGTATACGACCAATGGCGAACTGTCGGATTTAAACGCACGCTCTCCGCCGACAGGGAGCGGAAGGAACTGATCGTTCTCGATGACTGCCTGGGACAGCATTATTTTAAAATGCAGGAGACGAAAGAAAATGAACTGTTGGCTCTGGTCAAGTATATCATGCACAACCCGAACAAGCTTCTGATTATGAATTCGAGGGTTACAATTTTCCACGAAGCGAGGGAACGCTCGTGTGATTTCCGGTATTTTATGGACGATGAGAATATAAAAATCCGGAAGCTTGAGATGAATGGGCTGGATGAGGAGGAGAAGGGTTGGATTTTTACAATCACCTTTATTTTTCGGGAATTCCGGAAGAATATTATCAGAATATTTCTAAGGACAGGCGTTATCGGGCGATAGTCAGACATCTCAATTATACGCCGCGGTTGGTGGAGTTTGTCACCAAAAGAAAAATTATGAGCAGGTTGCGCCGGTTGCTATGCGACATTTATTATGGATTGTCTCAGAAATCCCACAGAACTCTGGAAGGATGAATTTACAAGAAAACTGGGAGCGGAGGATCGGGCGCTGCTGCTGACACTGTATTCTCTGACGGATACGAGTGTGGAGGAATCGGTTCTGGTACGGGCGTTTTTAAAGCGTCTTTCTGGTCTGGAAGGGATGGATACCACCCGAAACCTGTATGAGGAAGCGTTGAGGCGGCTGACAGATTCCATGGTGCAGATGATAGAACAGAACGGCAGAAAGCGTATTGGAGTATGCAACCCATCGATCAATGATTTTTTGAAAAATTATATCCGGGAGAATCCGATGGAGCAGGCAAATATGCCGGCATATGCGACAGAGTATGTGCAGCTGGAGCGGATCTGCCCCGGCTGCGTGGAAGAACTTGTCCGGAATGGGCGGATTTACCAGTATCATTTTCGCATGTTGGAAGCAAAGCGCGGTAAAATTCTTGGAGTTATTTGCGATAACAGCATACGGGATATGTGTCATATGGAGTTCGTGCAGGCATTCCTGGAGGAACCGGGGAGCTGCTACACCAAAAAAGGAGATAGAAGCGAAGAAATCCTGTTCGCTTTGCTGCAGGAAAAAATGGACGTGTTCTATCATACAAGAGCGAAACTGAATCAGGAGACGCTGGAAGATTTTCTGATGGAACGGGGCTGTGGGAGTATCAGACGATTGCGCGGGAGGCGAAAAAAACTGGTGGGGAATGGCTGTTTACAAAATACCGGAAAAGTTTTGTGCGGGGATTACAAAATGCTGTTGAAACGTATGCCAGGGACGTGGATCAGTCGGACTATTATGATGGATATGATGTGAATACAGCGATAGAGGAGAGTACTTTTTATAATGGTGAAGCTCTGGAATGTGATTTTTCAAGTGTAGCATTGGAGTGGGAGGAATACATCCGCGAAGACATTTATAATGAGATCATGGGGATCGTAAATAAATTTCCGGTCGAGATTGCCGCACAGATTGTGTATGACCCCAGGGATGCGGATATCAGTACCAGTTTGATTGAGTCTTATCTGGAAGACTGGACGAAGCCGGATGACTACGACGATGATCCTGGAAGGCTTGTGCCGGGCAGAAATGAAGCTGCCGGTGGTGGGGGAATGCTGGATGTGATTTTTCGGGGAAAAAGGTAGCCTGGTAGCCGGCTTTAATGGGAAAGGGAAGCACTTTGTGCCGGAAATGTGAGGAATTTATGGAAAATAAAACTCTTGCAAAGAAAATTTTGAAATGGCAAAAACAGAGCTGCAGGACATGGAAGCTATTGCAGATTTTTTCTCAAATCCGATGATAAAAGCGGAATGGAGATGCTGGGTGAGATTCGGGATCGGCAGTCTGGCAAAGAATCTTCTGGAACAGGAGGTTGCCGGGTTTCAGAAAAGGAAACGGGAAGAATTCCTAAGTATATTACAGAGTCGGGGGAGCTGATTGTAAAAAGTGACGTGGCAGATGTCCCGTTTCTCATGGAACTGGCGCGCACGCTGGAGGTATTGAACCGGCTGGCAACCAATGAAAAGGTGCTGTATATTGCCAATTTATTTAAACATACATTTTTGCTGGCAGGGGACAGAGACATTGACCTGTATGAGGAGAATCTGAAACGGCTGGAAGAACTGTCCATCAGAGAAATTACAATTCTGGCAAAATTACATCAATATAAATACAACAATGAAGCATTTTATGAAGATATAAGAAAAGATTGCGGGATCGAAAAAGATGAAGTGAAAAATATTCTGTCCGCTGTCACAAGAACCGGGTTTTGTAAAGAAAAGGTGGGGGCATATCTTGGATATGAAGGAGACGTATATTATACAACGTCACTTTTTGAAAGCTTTTTAAAATGCATCGGGGTATGTGCGGAAGAAACAGAAAATTCGTGATTTCGCCCAATAGACAATCAAATGTAATCCGGTCTATAATACTTCCATAGACAGGCACTTCCCACAGAGGAGGTACCCGTGTATGGGAGAAAGTTTTCAGACATTGAATTTGACAAATGCATATTTGTTTGCAGCGGCGCTGCAGGATGAGGAAATCTGTCGGAATGTGCTGGAGATCGCTTTGAACCGTAAGATCACTGCGGTCAGATCACACGCGGAGCATACGCTCTTCCTCGACAGTGATTTCAAATCGGTGCGCTTTGATGTATGCGCTGGATGCTGAGGCGGTCAGCTATGACGTTGAGATGCAGAATGATTTCGGCAGGGATCTTCCCAGACGCTGCAGGTATTATCAGGCGGAGCTGGATGTCTCATCTTTAAAGCCGGGGGAGGATTATAAGGAACTAAAGCCCAGTTACATTATTTTCATCTGTGCGTTTGACCCGTTTGGAAAGGGAAGATACCAGTATGTGTTCGAAGAGTACTGCAAAGAGGCAGGGCTCGCATTGGGGGATGGAACGCAGAAGATCTTTTTTAATACGAATGGCACTGACAGTGAGAATATAACTCCGCAGTTGCTGCACCTGTTTGAATATTTGAAACAAAGCACCGAAGAAGTTGCCAATATGCATAACGATGAAAAGATTCAACTGATCCACCGGAGGGTGGAATATTTAAAACGTGATCGAAAATTGGAGGCGGGCTATATGACGATGGAGGAATATATCCATTCGGAAGCGGAGCGGAGCAAAAGAGATGGCGGAAATGCTGGCAAAGCCAATGGCAGAATCAATGGCAAAGCCAATGGCAGAAACGCTGGCAAAACCGCTGGCGGAGTCAATGGCAAAACCAATGGCAGAATCGCTGGCGGAGTCACTTGCGGCTTCTAAAATAGCGCAGAATATAGTGGCGTTATTAGCTGAACTCGGAAGCGTTCCGGAAGAATTAAGTGAATGTATCGCGGCTGAGAAGCGGGAAGATACTCTGGCGGCGTGGCTTAAGCTTGCAGCACGCGCGGATTCTATTGAAGAGTTCCAGTCTAAAATGTAGAGACAGATCTGTCTCATTCTTGATCGGTAGTTTCAACCGATAAAATCTACAAAAATAATTTCGGGACGTGCCTGTCATAAGAAAATATGTTATTTATGAAAATGGGCAAAATGGTTTCATCCTTGTATTTTCGGAGTGATTTCGCTATACTTAAAATTGCGTTTAAGCAATACAAGAGTAGAAGAGGAAATGAAGAATGCAGGAGAAACGAGATATTTTGACCGGATGATGGCTTTGCCGATATTGAATATCTTTGAGCCATTTTATAAAAAAAACAAGGAAGTATTGCTGTTTGTTTTTGGCGGGCTGACTTTATTGTCAGCATTGCTACTTATGGCATTTAATGTATCCATGGGGATCAATGAGCTGATTGCCAATGTGATGTCATGGGTGCTGGCAGTATTGTTTGCGTTTGCGACGAACCGTGTGTGGGTATTTCAGGCACCAACACATACGATCACAGAATTTTAAAGCAAATGCTCTCATTTTGGCGGGCGAGTGGTCACACTGGTGATAGAAGAGATCATTCTGCTGGTATTTATTACCTGGCTGGGCTTTAACAGCATGGTTGTGAAAGTGATTGCACAGGTGATTGTGATCGTGCTTAATGATGTAATCAGTAAGTTTTTTTTTTTCAGAAAAATAACCGGCGGGCTGCCGGCTGGAAATTATTGTGGGATATGAGTGCGGGATAGAGAAGGTATATTCTGTATAGGCATAGAATAAGTTGGAAAGGGTACATACAGGAGATAAAAGGATGTCAAATTACTTGATCGGAGATTATATCAGAGATACCAGACTGCGTAGAGGATATACACAAGAGCAGCTTAGCTTTGGTATCTGCACGACAGCGTCATTGTCCGGATTGAGACCGGTGCACAGGCACCGGTAAGCATATTCTTGACGCATTGATGGAACGTCTTGGAATTGGAGATAAAATATTTGATGTGCTGGTGAGCAAGGAAGATATGGTGATCTTTGAGAAAATCCAGGATGTTACGAGGAGCATTGCAAGAGCCGATTATGACCAATTAGAAACACAGATTGAGGCATTGGAGCAGTTGTTAGAGAAAAAGAATCGAAGCAATCTATATTTACAATATTTAACATTTGCAAAAGGAATGCTTAAATACGGAAGAGGCGGAACATATGAAGAAGTAGTCAAGTTGTTTATGGATGCGATTCATATGACTTTACCTAATTTTGATGGGGTAACTCCAAATGAAAATAATCTTTTGACATTTCATGAAATTGCAATTATAGACAATATAGCAACGATGTATGCAGAACAGAATATGATGGAGCAAGCGCTTAGGTTGGGATACTGGCTGAAGCAATATATGGAAAAAAGTTTGTTGATGGAAAAGAAAAAACAGCAAGATATCCAATGATATTGTATAATTTATGCAATTGGCTTGGAAATATGGAACGCTATGAGGAGGCAAAAGAAATTGCAGAAGTGGGAGTGAACTTTTGCATTGAATATGGAAATCTGGTCGCATTTCCAAGATTGTTATTTAACAAGGGGTGCGCATTAGCATCACTTGGTGATAGGAAAGATGCGACCAGTATTTTCAAACAAGCTGAAGCAATCTTTACGGCTACGAATCAAATGCAAATGGCAAAATTGACTGCGGATTTATGCAAAAAGCATTATGACATAGAAATTTAATAGCACTCGTGAAGATCCCCCAAAAAGAAGCATACACTCACCCCGGCATTTTCTGCAAAGGATGCTGCAACGCCCGGTACGGCGGCTGCGGTGAGAACCAGTGTAAGAGCTGCAATCAGAATCATTTTTCATTTGTGAAGTCTCCTTTTCATTTTTCTTAATAGTAGGAGCACTTACGACAAAGACCATTCTGATCTGACGTAAATTTTTATTTACGTCAGATCGAATGGTCTTTGGAAAATTGGGATAAAATATACACATTTAAGACAAGGCAAGCGGTAAGGTACTATACAAAGAAAGAAGAAAAGGGAGTAAACGGATGATAGAATGTCATGCTGGATACACTGCCGGAGAAGGCGAATTTAATTTTGAATATTTTGTGGGATCGGAATCATCCGATGTCAGTGACGGAGTTGATAGAGGCGCTAAAGGAGGAATTTTCATTGAATTGTGAAAGGAGGAGGTGCAGGACTACCTGCGGTTCCTGTTGGCTTCCGACTATGCAGAAAAGAAGCGCAAAGGACTGAAGGTGCTGTATGCGGCACTTGGATCGGAGTATACCTTATAAGAGTGGTCGGAACACAGTTGGGATCTGACCTTAGAACAGAATAGAGGCGGCCGTTTTGACTCTTCCCAGATAAGTGGAATTGTGGTATCATAGAACCAGTTTATGTTAATCTATTTACGTTGGGGATAAGGATGAAGAAGAAATACTATTTGGAGGCGGTGCGCATTACGGCGGTGCTCTTGGTGATGTATAATCACTCGGCACCGTTTATGTCGTTTGCGACACAGCATGGCGTACAGTATGCGGTGTCGTTTTTTCTTTCACTGGTTTGTAAGGCAGCAGTGCCATTGTTCTACATGGTTTCCGGTGCGCTCCTGCTTGGGAAAAATGAAAGCTTTGGGGAACTTGCGCGGAAGAGAATTCTGCGTATTGTGGCGGTGATTGTTATTTTTCTTTGCTGTATTACCTGAAATTTGCTGTGCGGGGACAGGCATCGGTGTCGCCGATCCGTTTTCTGCTTGGATTGCCGTTTGATGTGGCGTTTCTGCCATACTGGTATCTCTACAGTTATCTTGGAATTCTTGTCAGTCTTCCTTTTTTGCGCCCGTTGGCGCAGAATATGCCGAAAAATGCGTTCTGGTATCTGATTGCGCTGCAGATTGTAACGGAGTCCTTACAGATTACACTCGGCTTTTTCGGATATCATACGCTCTGCGGCTATTTCAGCGTGGCGGGAGTATTGCAGACCACCTTATTTTATCCGGTGATCGGGTTTGGACTGGACCGGTATCTGGAGAAACAGTCGTTTTTCGGATGGAAAAATATATTGCGCAATCTGGCATTTCTGGCTGCAGTGGTAATTACCTGGCGGCTGGTATACCGGGACTGGCAGACAAATGGAGGCACTTACCGGGAGATGTATCTCGGCGTGTGGATGCCTCTTATCACGCTTGTGATTTTTGTTGATTTAAAGCTTTTGTTCCAGAGAGAGGATCTCCCGGAGGGACTGAAGCGTTTCCTGTCGATGGTCGGCGGCTGTGTGTTCGGAGTGTACCTTCTCGACGGGTTTATCGGGGCGGGCGGCCGCATGGATGTGATTTACCAGAAGCTTATGCCGTATATCGGATATCTGCCGGCATTTTTGATTGAGATTTTTGTGCTGTTTGGGATCCGCGTGGCATTGACATGGGTGATGAAGAAGCTGCCGGTGTTCCGCAGATTATTGTAACATACGAAAGGAAAATAAAATGTTGATTTCACTAATTGTTCCCTGCTACAACGAGCAGGAAGCATTGCCGATTTTTTATGAGGAGTCTACAAAAGTTCTCGCGGGGATGAATTGTGAATACGAGTTTCTGTTTGTCAATGACGGGTCAAAAGACGCGACATTGTCTATCTTAAAGGGACTGGCAGAAAAAGATGAGCATGTTACCTACCTCTCTTTTTCAAGAAATTTTGGCAAAGAAGCGGCAATGTATGCCGGATTTACGAATGCGAGGGGGGACTATGTGGCAGTCATGGATGCAGATATGCAGGATCCGCCGGCACTTCTTCCGCAGATGTTTGCGATGCTTACATCCGGAGAGTTCGACAGTGTGGCGACACGCAGGGTCAACCGCGAGGGAGAACCGCCGATCCGGAGCTGGTTTGCCAGACAGTTTTACCGCATTATCAACCGGATTTCCGATGCGGATATCGTAGACGGTGCCCGTGATTTCAGGCTGATGAAGCGGGAGATGGTGGACGCGATCGTGGAGATGGGAGAATACAACCGTTTTTCCAAGGGAATCTTTGGATGGATTGGCTTCCGGACATACTGGCTGCCATATGAAAACGTGAACCGTGTGGCAGGAGAGACAAAGTGGAATTTCTGGAAGCTGTTAAAATATGCGATTGACGGCATTATCAATTTTCACAGGCGCCGCTTGCCGTGGCATCCTGGTTCGGCATGGGGATGACGCTGCTTTCCTTTATCGCGGTCATTTTTATCGTGGTGCGCAAGCTGGTGTTCCGGAGATCCGGTTACCGGCTGGGCATCAAAGGCGTGCATCATCACGTTCATCGGCGGCGTGCAGCTTTCTGCATGGGAATTATGGGGCAGTATATTGCAAAGACTTACATGGAGGTAAAGCAGCGCCCGCATTATATTGTTGCGGAGAGCAACCGTGCCGAAGTGACTCGGATTAAGTAGAAAAAGGGCTTTTACAGCGTCTTGAGATATGGTAGAATGAAATCAGATATATCCGCAGATCTGACTGCAGATATATTCCGGTAGAAAATAAAGATATTGAGAGGTAGACATTAGTGAAGAGAGCAGTTACATTATTGACACTGCTTGCTGTATCCGCCAGCCTTATGGCATGCGGAGGAAGCGATGCCACGGAGAGCAGCGCGGAGAATGACGCAGAGCAGATTGAGGCAAGAGGTAACAGGGCAGACGGAGAATGCGGACACCGAGGAAGAGGAGGTTCTTCCGGAAGGAAAATACCGCAGTGAGCTGACGAACGAGCTGATTGATGAAAGTCTGAAGGATCAGCGCCCGATTGCTGTTATGGTAGACAATGAATCCATTGCACTCCCGCATTATGGATTGTCACATGCAGATGTGGTATATGAGATGATGAACAGTACGCTGAACGGACGCATTACACGATTTATGGCGCTGTTTAAGGATTATGAGAGTGTGGATCAGATTGGAAGTATCCGCAGCGTCAGACCGACGAACGTGATACTGGCTGCGGAATGGAATGCCATCATCTGTCATGACGGAGGTCCGTTCTATGTGGATGAGTATCTGGACGAGGCATGTTCCGATCATTTCAGGAACATTTTCGCGTGTGGATAACGGCAAGTCCAGAGAATATACAGAGTATATTCTTTCCGGGGACATGGACAAGAACTTCTCCAACTCCGATGTGTCAGGATTATACTTCCTATTATGAGGGAGCACATTATCAGTTCGCGAATGAGAACAACCCGGTTGATCTCGGGACATCTTATCCGGATGATGCGATTGATGCGAATATGGTAGATCTTCCATTCCCGCACAACGGATCTTATCTGGAGATACAATGCGGATGATCAGCTTTACTATTATTCCGAGTACGGCAAAGCCCATGTAGATCCGGGCAATGACAACGCACAGCTGTGCTTTAAGAATCTTCTGATTCAGAGCTGCGGCTATACACAGTATGACGAACACGGTTATATGATCTTTGACTGCATCAGCAGTGGTTACGGCTATTACGTCACAAACGGCAAGGCGCTCTATGTATCATGGAAGAAGACCAGCATGACGTCTCCGACACGTTATTATGACGCACAGGGGAATGAGATTACGATCAATACCGGAAAAACCTACGTTGCATTAGTACCTGTCGATGACTGGGAAGATCTGGTGATTGAATAAGTCGGGTAAAGGATAGAAAGATGGAAGAATTTTTAAGTTTTATAGCGGACATATTGGAAGTAGATAAGAATACACTGACACTGGAGACATCCCAGGATGATGTGGAGACATGGGATTCCCTCATGCAGCTTCGTCTGCTCGGTGAGATCGAGGCAAAATACGGTGTTATGATACCGATGGAGCGGATCTCTACGATCAAGAAGCTGAACGATTTTTATCAATATATAAAGGAATCATAAAATGCGGCTATCAATTTTGTCCAACGTGAATCTGGACATGCTGTCCGGACTTTTAAAAAAAGAGAACGAAGTATTTCAGACAGACGGGTATGGAGAGTGGATCACGTATGCACTTAAAAAGGACGAGCGTCTGGCGGCGTTTGCGCCGGAATGTCTGTTTTTACTGCTGGATGGAAATGCCCTGTTAGAAGGGTGCCAAGATATGGGAAGTGTGAAGACGGTCTTAGACCGCTCGGAGCAGTATATAGAGAAGCTGGCGGAGAATTACTCTGCCAGCTATCTTGTCGTATCGACCATTGATGTCCGGCCGGAACATATCGGTGCGGGAGATGCAAGTGATCTGGCACAGGCATCCGGCGCCTATTGGGATACGCTTCTGACCGGGCTGGCGGAGCGGCAGAAAAATATTCACCGTTTTGAACTGCGGCGTCTGATCGAAGATTATGGAAGAAAACAGTTTTATTCCGCAAAATTCTGGTATATGGGTTCCATTCCTTACGATATGAAAGCGCTTCATCTGCTCGCGGAGGAGATGCGGCATGTGATGGCGAGGCTGGTGCGTGTTCCCAAGAAAGTGCTGGTTCTCGATCTGGATAATACCCTCTGGGGTGGTGTGATCGGCGAGGATGGACCGGAAGGAATTGTGCTCGACAGTGCACACGAGGGAGCCATCTATCAGGATACCCAGAAACAGATCAAAAAGATGCAGCAGCAGGGAGTGCTTCTGGCGATCGCGTCCAAGAATAACAGCGAGGATGTGCAGAGTGCATTTCGTGAGAATCCACATATGATCCTGAAGGAATCAGATTTTTCTGCGATCTATGCAGACTGGAATCCAAAGCCCGTCAATATTGGGAAAATAGCGGAGGAATTGAACCTTGGTCTGGACTCGTTTGTCTTTGTGGACGACAATGAGGCGGAGCGCGAAGCGATGCGGATCCAGCAGCCGGAAGTGACAGTCGTGGATTTCCCGACAGACCTTACGACGCTGCCGGCGGTGATGGCAGAAGTCTATGAGAACTATTTCTTCACATGGCATCTGACAGACGAAGACAAGGCAAAGACCATGCAGTATCAGCAGGAACGCGAGCGGAGAAAAGAACGTGAGAGCGCGGTATCCTATGAAGATTACCTTCGGTCGCTGCAGACGACGATCCGGCTGGCACCGGTAAACGACAATACCAGGGAGCGCGCCGTGCAGCTGATGAACAAGACGAATCAGTTTAATACCTGTACACTGCGGATGGATGAACTGGCACTGGAGCATTACCTTGGCGAGGAGGGAGGTCATCTGCTGATGGCGGAAGTCTCCGACAAGTATGGAAACAGCGGATGGGTGAGTGAATTTTGTATCATCAGGACGGCGATACGGCAGTGATCGACAATTTTCTTATGAGCTGCCGGGTGATGGGACGCAAAGTCGAAGATGCGATCCTGGACGCCGTACTTAAGAAGCTTCAGGCAGATGGAATCACCAGGGCGACGGCGGCATACAAAAAGACGGCGAAGAACAAGCCGGTTGAGGCGTTGTGGGAGCAACTGGGATTTACACAGGTTTCCGGGGATGAGGAGCAGAAGCAGTACGAGCGAAAGCTTACCTCGCTTCCTGAGACAGAGCAGATTCATACTGTGGTCTGGGATGTGTAAGATAGTGTCGCAGCGATCAGAATAAAAACAGCGCGTAGATGTTTCGCGCGGCAGAATGGAGAGAGAGATGGCAACAAGTTTTTATTCGGATGAAGAATTACAACAGATGGGATTTGCCCATGTGGGACATGATGTGATGATCAGCCGTAAGGCAAGCATTTACGGTGCCTCCAATATCTGGATCGGCAATCATGTGAGAGTGGATGATTTCTGCGTGCTCAGCGGTAAGATTACATTCGGGAATTATATCCATGTGGCGGTTACCACGACATTGTTTGGCGGAACGGCAGGCATTACATTTGAGGATTATACCGGATTTCATCGCACTGTGCAGTTTATGCCGCATCGGACGATTACTCGGGAGATTTTATGACGAATCCGACGGTTCCGGAGAAGTTCACGAATGTGATTGAGGAACCGGTTGTGATTAAAAGTACTCCAACATCGGAGCTGGCTGCATCATTCTGCCGGGTGTTACGATTGCGGAGGGATGTGCACTCTGTGCGATGACGTTGGCGACGAAGGATACGAAGCCGTGGGGAATCTATCTGGGATACCAGTGCATCCGCATCAAGGAGCGAAGCCAGAAGATGCTGGAACTGGATATATCGGAACTGGAAGCCGACTAGGCTTCCACCAGTTCCAGTAATCCGATTTGGAGATGATACAGGAAAGCAACGCGCCTGCCGTCGAAAGCACATGCGGGAGCGGGCGGGATTGTGAGAAGAAAACGCTTTTGCTGCAACTCCTTGATGTCATCCTCAAAACGGCTGCTTGTATAGCAGATGTGATACGGTGTGTTCCCACTCTTCTTTAACGTGCCGTCGACCGGCGAAGGAAGTGCGGGATCGAGCGGCGATACCAGCTCGATGCGGTAATCACCCAGACGACCGAACGAAATAAAAATATTGCGATCCGTATCGTTTACGACCGGATCAAAAACATAACCGAGCTCTTCAAAAGCCTGTCTGGATGCGTCAATATTTTTGACTGCATATCCAATGTGATCTACATTCATGATGTCCCCTCTTATTCTTTAAAATCAAATACAGCCGTCTACCAGTAGCAGCCGTTATCCAGTTTGTTTGCAAAGCGTTTGCTCGGCGCTTCGGTCTTCGGTGCGCGCACCCAGTATTCATTATAATACTTGCTGTAGGGCGGGTAGTTGTCCCAGCGGGCGCCTTTGATGCCGAACAGAACCTGAAGGGCACCGCCGTACTGAATCGCCTGTTTGCCGGCGCGCTTGAACATGCAGGCAAGATCGAAGCCGAAGGTGCTGCAGCTAAGCAGGGCAATGTCAAAGTCAATCTTCATCGCCTCGTCGTAGAGATACTGGAGAGCGTCAAACCAGGTGTCGAAGTCATCGTCCTCCCTGTCTCCGCTGAACCATACGGATTTTAATGTCTTAAGCTCAAAAGAAGGAAGCATTTTCCTGCCCTCATAGATCTTGTCGATCTTCGGGTACTGTTCCCGGATGGTATCCACGAAAGGACTGATGACGAGCACTTTTTTTCCTTCTAACGCCATCGTCCACGGTACATCATAGAGAATCGTCTCGATCTGTTCGAGACGGATCAGGCGGGAATTCTGGCAGTAGGAGCGGATCAGATATTCTTCCATCGGATGATCCTCAAAGTATGCCATGATATCGACGTCCCTGCAGTCCTCTTTGGTGAGATTGACCCACCGCGCGATCTCGTCCATGTCCTTGTGGAACAGCGTGTACATGTTGCTCTGATGGAGTCTGTCGTGGTGAAACAGCTGGTATTCGTCAAACAGCTGCATCAGGGTAAACTCGGCGCTTCCGAGACGGCACATAGCGAACGGCTTGCCGCTTGTAATCATCTCCTTGATCAGATGGTTGGCCTCCTCGTCGGAAGGCGGCATTTTCCCGAGAAACTTTGTGTGCATGATGCTGTACATGCCACCGCGCTTGGCGCGGAACTTATGATGCAGATGTTTTAAGTAATAGCGCAGATATAAGAATCGTTTTTCATAAAACCTCATATTAAAGCAAAATAATTTGTTGTGCGGATCAGTCCATCGAAATAAACCAGTGAACAATCCGCTGACCCGTACGAATAAGGAGCGCACCGCAAGCCTGCAGAAAGGCGGCGATGATGCCGGCCAGCCACGGCTCGATTCTTCCGATCGTCAGCTTGCGCAGCTCATTGCAGACTGCGGCAAGCAGCATGACGAGGAGCACATAGCCGCAGACAACAAAGAACAGATACCACTGGCCGGAAAATGCATTTCAGATCAGATAGCGTCCCAGCAGGCTGCGGATGACCTGATCCAGCACGTAGATGGCGAGCACATTGGTCGCCGCGCGGTTGATGATCCGGCTCTGCAGCGAGAACTCACGGAAGAGCAACAGCAGCAAAACAGCGGTAAAAATAATAAAGATCGAACAATCCCGCGAAAAGTGCTGTAGATGACACCCTGATGCAGGGTCAGCGCTCCGTCGGCGCAAAAGATGAGCGCCGTGGATCCTGTAATTCCGAGGAGCAGCTGCTTTTTGGAACAATGCCCGGTGTGATAGCGCGCCAGATAGCGTCCCAGTAGATAGATCATCACAAAATGTGCAAGTCCCTTGCCGGCATCCTGCATCACATCGTAGGTCGTGACTGTTGGAATCAGGCTGAAGACGAGTAGCAGTAAAAGAAGCAGTCTGCGAAAATGCTCTCTTTCCAGCCGTTCTGCCATCTGATTGAGAAACGGCGCCAGGATGCAGAGAACAAAATAGCAGGTGATGAACCAGTAGCGTCTCGACAAGACCGGAATGCAGGACTTGATCAGATCCTTGACACCGAAATCGCCGAGTGCCACAGTGCCGACCACCGTGAAGAAGATCACCATCAGGTCTAACCCGATCAGCTTCTTTAAGTCAAAACGTATGCCGAAATAGCCCGAAAGCAGGATGAAACAGGTAACGCCGGTGTTGAACAGGGAGTTGGCAAAGACGTTCGCCAGCATGTTGCCGGGCGAAGCGGCAGTGTCAATTCCTGCAAACGTGTGCATTACCAGGATTCCGAAGATGCAAAGCAGGCGCAGCAGCTCAAAATTGGAAGAACGTTCATGCTTCATGGTGTGATCTCCTGTCAGTTGTTGGAAGCCTTGCTGGCTTTCTCGGCGCGGCGGATTTTGATGCGCTGCTGGAACCTGGTGTTCCCGTGCTTGATGTCCGCAAGATGACCGCGTATGGTGAGCAGATAGGTGTAGAATCTGGCGCCGAAGGCATAATCCTGGTGCTCATAGATTCCTTCCATGAAGATCTTGGTGACGCCTACGAAATGAAGGCATAACAATCCGGTCTTCTGGTGTCCGTCCAGGGTGTAGCAGTAAGGCTTTCCGTCTTCCCAGTGCAGCTTCTTGACGCCGAGACGGCGGTTGAACTCGTACTGTCCTTCCAGATATCCGTCCGGAAGCCCGATCGAGTTGTCGAAGACGCAGTGGTCTGCATCGTCCATCAGAAGATTTAAGAATTCCCCCTCAGGAAGAGTCTTTACCCACAGATAAAGCAGTGACATTTCTGCAACACCGCCGTAGATCTGGTATTTCTGGTGGATATTCCATTTTTCCATCAGGACATCCATGTGGTTCTTGTACATATCGATACAGTAATCCGTGAATTCGATGAGTCCTTGCCTGGTAAAATAGGCAACACCTGCGCAGACCTTCCATTTGTAGCCGTTGCCTTTCCAGAGGACGGCAATGTCCTGCTCCAGAGGAGACTCAGCTGCCATCTTGCAGTGGCGGAACGGCTCGTAAGTGCTGACGTTTGTATAGAGAAGAATATCACTGTCCATAATCACGCAGTTGTCGTATCCATAGCGGTCAAGATATTCCAGAATGAGAAAGAAACGCCGGAAAATGCCTTCCGCCCATGCCTGTGGATAAGGGGAGAGGTTTTGAAAACACTGTGGAACTCCTTCCATTTGTCTGTGATGAAATCGTTGGCATCGTGCCAGTCGTCGCACCAGTCCTTATTGTACTGGTCGCCTAAAAGTACGACTTTTTCGTTGTACTTTTTTGCCTGTGCGATGCAGTATCTTAAATATTCCTGATTCTTTTTGCCACCTGTCTGCGGTTTTTCACCGGTCTCATGGTGTACAATAACGGGAATGATATCCGACATAATAAGTCTCCTTCTCATATAATATTGGTGAGTCATCAGTATCTTCTATTATATCGTAGCAAAAAAGCGTGTCAAGCAATGATTGCGGATTGCGCCCGTGGTTGACAAGGAATGTGTTTGAATTTATGATGGTATAAGAAAATAAGGGGTCTACGCAATGAATGACAGAGTGGTATGCGTAATGTCTGTTGGCGCAGGAAAATATAGAAAACAATACGAACTGGTGCGGGACAATCTGATGGCTTATGCGAAGAAGTGCCATGCGGATTTTCGCTTTATAGACGACTATATTGATAAGGATAAGAAGCGGGATATTTATTCCCAGAAGCTTTTGATACCGGACTATCTGCGGGAATACGAGCAGGTGCTTTTCCTGGATCTGGATATCATCATCTCACCGGATTGCCCGGATATTTTGCACTTATGCCGGAGAATATCGGACTGATGGCGGAGGTCAATCCGCGCTCGTCCGCGCGTTTCCGCAAAATCTATGCGGACAACGAGCGCATTTTAAACGAGACGGTGGAGGATTATTTTACGTCGCGCGGGTTTGCGGCGGCGGATGGTCTGGTCGGTAATATCAACGGTGGCGTGTTATTGTTCCGTCCGCGCCTTGTCGCCGATCTGTTCCGGGATTACTACATGTCGATGACGAGCCAGGGCGAGAACACGGCGTTTGAGGAAGCGCCGATGGCATATTACACCCAGACGAAGGGACTGTTGCTGGAACTGGATTACCGGTTTAACTGTATGCCGTATTTTGAGATCGGCAATCCGTACGCGGACAGGCTGTATGCTCTTCATCAGAACCGGCTGTACGGAAAAGCCGAGCATGTCCTAAGCCGGCTTACGGGAAGAAGCATATGCTGCTTCTCGGTGCGCACTACAAGCTGATTCGCCGCCTGTTTGACGACGGCGCCTACATCGTGCACTTTGCGGGCGGATACTGGAACACACATTTATATAGGAAGTGTATGAAACATCTGTGGCGCTGAATTTCTTAAGAAATCATTAGAAATGCGCCGAAAATGGCGCAAAGATTGACAAGAAGTTGCATTTTTATTATCATGACAGGGTATCTATTTCTGAAAATGCAGGATAGGACTGCCCCGCAGAGAACTGCGGGAGAGGAACGAAAAAATGAGCAGAATATTGGTAACACGTTCTTCCATGCCGGAGTATGAAGAATATATAGAAGAGATTAAGGATATCTGGGACAGCCACTGGCTGACGAATATGGGTGCGAAGCACAATGAACTGGAAAAGAACTGGAAAAGTATCTGAAGGTGGATCACGTTTCCCTTTTTCCAATGGACACATGGCGCTGGAGCTTCTGATCCAGGCACTGCATCTGACGGGGGAGGTCATTACCACGTCGTTTACGTTTGCGTCCACAACACATGCGATTGTGCGAAACGGCCTGACTCCGGTATTCTGTGATGTGAATCCGGAGGACTACACGATGGACGTCTCTAAGATCGAGGCGCTTATCACGGACAAGACGAGCGCGATCATACCGGTGCACGTCTACGGCAATCTCTGTGATGTGGAGGCGATCGAGGCAATCGCCAAAAAGCATCATCTGAAAGTGATTTACGATGCGGCGCATACGTTTGGCGTTACGTACAAAGGGACGCGGTGTGGCGACGTTCGGGGATGCGTCCATGTTCAGCTTCCACGCAACGAAGGTGTTCCACACGATCGAGGGCGGCGCTGTATGCTTTAACGGAGAGCAGAACGGACTGAAGGAGGATCTGTACGGTCTTAAGAATTTCGGAATCCGCAATGAGGTCGTTGTGGACGCGGTCGGTGCCAACTCCAAGATGAATGAATTCCAGGCGGCCATGGGTATTTGCAACCTGCGGCATCTGGATGGCGAGATCGAAGCGCAGCCGCGTGGTGGCGCGCTACAGAGAACATTTAAACGGTGTGCCGGGAATCAAGCTGGTACAGCCGCAGAAGGATGTAAAAGCCGAATTATGCGTATTTCCCGGTGGTGTTCGATGAGACAGTGCTCGGATACGGCAGGGATGATATTTATGAGATGTTAAAGCAGCATGATATTTTTACCAGAAAATATTTATATCCGCTGACAAGCGAATTTCAGTGCTACAGCGACAAGTATGATGCGAAGGAGGATACGCCGGTGGCGCTTGAGACGTCAAAGCGCGTGTTGACACTGCCGCTCTATGCGGATCTGGATCTTCGGATGTGGACCGCATTTGTGAGCTGATTCTGGGGTATCGGGCATGATTATTGTAAAAATCGGTGACGGCATGGGCAACCAGCTGTTTAATTACGCGATGCGGATATGCGGCGGCGCGGCGGGAGAATGATACGTTAAAGCTGGATACTTCCGAGGCGGACAATTCCACCCTGCGCGATTTTGAACTGGACAAGTTCCATCTGAAGTATGATGCGCGGGAGAGTTTTCCGAACCGGACGGTCTTTCAGAAGATTTACAAACGTCTGCGCAGGAACCTCAAGTACCGCGTCATCAAGGAGCGGGATCTGCATGCGGTGGATCCGAGAGTCTTCCAGAAAAAGAGATTCCGCAACAAATATCTGCACGGTTACTGGCAGCATACGGGGTATTTTGAACCTTATTTAAAAGAGATTACAGATATGATGACGCCTGCGTACGGGCAGAGTGAACTTGTGAAAAGCTTTGTGCGGAATTTCAGACGACGGACACCTGCGCTGTGCATGTGCGCGGCGGAGATATCGTTGGTCCGGGGAGGGCTTTCGCTTTGAGCGTGCCTTAGCGCGCATGGAAAAGAGCGTTCGGGACTTCGCTACCTTGTGTTTACCAACGACAGGGAGGCGGCGAAGGAAGCGCTCGAGGGAGAACACACAGAGCGGAAGATGACCTATATCTCCGAACTGGGAGCGTTTTCGGATATCGATGAATTTTTTCTGATGGCGGCGTGCCGTCACCAGATCATATCAAATAGTTCGTATTCCACCTGGGCGGCTTACTTGAATCCGAATCCGGAAAAGTAGTGATTATGCCGGAATATAAGGGCTGTGAACAGATACGTTTGAAGGAGTGGATTGTTTTATGAGTTTGGTAAAGAGCGTCTTTAAGGTGTTTGATGGAAAGCAGAAGAGAAAGTTGTTTGGTATGGCATTTCTCATTCTGATCAATTCGGGAGTCAGTCTGCTCGGCGTGTCCGTGCTTCTGCCGTTTATCCAGGCGGTGACAGCGCCGGAGGAACTGCTTGCGAACCGCTATGTGGCGGCATTTTACGAGTGGATGGGGATGGAGAATCCCAACGAGCTGATCACGGCGATAGCGATCGGAATTGTCATTGTCTATCTGGCAAAAAATGCGTTTATTATTTTTATGAATAATATGCAGTATCGTTTTTCCTACTACGGGAAAAGGGAGATGCAGGATCGTCTGATGAAGTACTATATCAGCAAGGACTATACGTTTTTTCTGAACCATAACAGTGCGGAGCTGATGCGCGACATCAACAATGATCCGGAGATGTTCTATGCAGCGGTATTAAATATGCTGCAGCTGGCAGCGGAACTCTGCACAAGCACAATTTTAATTATCTTTCTGGTAGTGACAGATCCGATTATCACGCTTGGTGTGGCACTTGCGATGATGCTGATGGTGCTGCTTTTCATGAAAAAGTTAAAGCGCACGCTGGCGCGCTTCGGTGATGAGCGCCGGAAATACAATGCGAACATTATTCAGTGCATGCAGCAGGCATTCGGCGGAATCAAGGAGATCAAGATTGCAAACCGTGAGAGTTATTTTGAGGAAGAGTTCCGCAAGCAGAACGGACTTTACACCTACGTCATCAAGCAGAATGCATTTTTAAGTTCCATCCCGAAGCCGGTGATGGAAGCGTTATGTATTGCGGGTCTGATGATCACGATTGCGGTCCGCATCAATATGACAGAGTCCGATCCGACCCATTTTGTCGGCGTGCTTGCCGTATTTGCGGCTGCGGCGTTTTACCTGCTTCCTTCCCAACAAAATGTCGGAATACTTAGCGTCGATCATTCACAACGGCGTCGTGATTCACAAGATCGGCGAGGAGTACACGAAGATCCGCGATCTGGAGATTGATCTTTCCGAGGAGCGCGATTATCCGGCGATGGCACTTGAGCGTGAAATCCGCGTCAACGATATGACGTTTACCTATCCGGAGATGGAGGAGCCGGTATTGTCCCATGTGAATGTGACGATTCCAAAGAACAGCTCGGTGGCGTTTATCGGACCGTCCGGAGCGGGCAAGACCACGATGGTGGATCTGATCCTCGGGGTGTTAAAGCCGCAGGAGGGACAGATTACATTGGACGGTGTCGATATCAGCACATCGTACCGCGGATGGCATCGATAAGATCGGCTATATTCCGCAGACGATCTACATGCTGGATGATACGATCCGCAACAATATTGCATTTGGAAAAAAAGAAGGAATCAACGACGAGGATGTCTGGGCAGCACTGCGCCAGGCACAGCTCGATGAATTTGTGGAGTCGCTCGAGGAGGGGCTTGACACGGTGATCGGTGAGGCGGGTGTGCGTCTGTCCGGCGGACAGCGTCAGAGAATCGGAATTGCGAGAGCTCTGTACAGCAAGCCGGAGGTGCTGGTGCTCGACGAGGCGACGTCTGCACTGGATACGGAGACAGAGGCGGCGGTTATGCAGGCGATCGACAGTCCAGGGTAAGATGACAATGCTCATCATTGCGCATCGCCTGTCGACCATCAAAAACTGCAACATTGTATACAAGGTGGAGAACGGAAGTGTAACTGTTCAGGACGCGCAGTAGAGAAGAAATGAGGGAAAATATGATCATTATTGAACCGTGTGCAGGACTTGGAAATAAGCTGCTTGGCATGTCCTCGGCTTATGCGGTGGCACAGAAGTTAAACCGTGAGCTGATCGTCATGTGGAAGCGTGAGGTTGGCTGTAACGTAAAGCAGAAGAACTGTTTGATCTCCCGTTCCGTGTGATCGAGATCAGCGAGAACGGATACTCCAAGGAGCCGGTTGCGCATTTCAGAGGGAATCAGTTAAAAAAGAAATGGCGCGCGAAGGCAGACCGTTTTTTGGAGTGCGGGGATGTGGAAGCGATCAAAAAGCAGAAAGGCTACGAGGGACTGCTGGCAGTCATCGAGAAGGAGCCGGTCATCTATATCAAGTCCTTCGGACCGCTCTGTGAGCTGGATGCGGCAAGCCTTGCCTTTTTAAAGCCGAGCGCGGGTATTCTGCAAAGGGAGAACCGCTGCTTTCCCAGCTTGGCGCAAAGACGGTGGGGGTGCATGTCAGACGTACCGATCACACCGAGGCGATCGCCAACAGTCCGCTGTCGCTGTTTGCGGATAAGATGCGGCAGGAGATGACGGAAGTGCCGGGGACGGACTTTTTTGTGGCGACGGACGATGAAGGGGTGAAGCGCGAACTGCGGGAAGCACTGCCGGACGCAAAGCTCATCTTCCATGATTCCGGTATCATTGACCGCAATTCCAAAGAGGGAATCTGCGACGCTTACATCGAGATGCTGGCGCTCTCCAGATGCCGGAAGATTCTCGGAAGCTATAACAGCACATTAAGCCTGCTTCCGTCCTATATCGGCGATATACCGCTTGAGGTTGTAAAGAAGGATTAAATTTATGATAGAGATGAAATGCTGTGACATACTGGGCACCCGGATTCTGGTGACCAATATGGCGGATACAGTGGAACGAATTGAACATGATATGGAAGAATTGCGCGGAAAATATATCTGCGTGGGCAATGTCCATACGACGGTGATGGCGCATGACGATGCGCATTATCATGAGGTACAAAAGAGTGCGGCGTTCGTCCTTCCAGACGGAAAGCCGCTTTCCGTGTATAGCAGAAAACACGGTTTTCCGGAGGCGGAGCGCGTGACAGGTCCGGATCTGATGCTGGAACTGTTCGCAAGAGAGAACGGATTAAAGCATTATTTCTACGGCGGATCGCCGGAGACATTGCAGATGTTAGAGCAAAAGCTTAAGGAGCGCTATCCGCATCTTCAGATTGCGGGGATGGTATCCCCGCCGTTCCGCAGCTTAAGTGAGAAGGAGGATGCGGCTGAGGTTGAGAAGATCAATGCGTCCGGCGCAGACATCATCTGGGTCGGACTCGGGGCGCCCAAGCAGGAAAACTGGATGTACGATCACAGGGATAAAGTCCACGGCGTGATGATTGGCGTCGGCGCCGGGTTTGACTATCATGCCGGCAACATCAAGCGCGAGCCGATGTGGATGCAGAAGTTGTCTTTAGAGTGGCTGTACCGCCTGATGCAGGATCCGAAGCGACTGTTCAAGCGGTATCTTGTGACAAACACGCGCTATTTATGGCTGACCAGAACGAAGAGACAGTAACGAGAAGAAGGAGGCAGCATTCGTATGTGTGGAATCTACGGTGTAATTAACAGAAAAGTGAGACGGGAACAGGCGATGGAGTGCCTGGATACGATGATACATCGTGGACCGGACGGATTTGGACTGTGGCAGGAGGATGGTGTGACGCTCGGTCACAGAAGACTGGCGATCTTAGATCTCTCCAGCGCCGGAAGCCAGCCGATGTCCTACGCCAATGAGCGCTACTGGATGACGTTTAACGGTGAGATATACAATTTTATCGAGATCCGGGAGGAATTGCAGCATAGTACACGTTCCGCGGAAACAGCGACTCGGAAGTGATCATGGCGGCGTACTGCGAGTGGAAGGAAAAATGCGTGGACCGCTTTAATGGAATGTGGACGTTCGCCATCTGGGACAGACAGGAAAAGAGCCTGTTTCTCTCCAGGGACCGTTTTGGCGTGAAGCCGCTTTACTACACCGAGTTCCCGGACGGAGGATTCGCCTTTGCATCGGAGATGAAGGCGCTTCTCCCGCTGCTTGAGAAGGTGGAACCGAACAAGGAGATGTTCGACCGTTATTTTGCGGACAATCATTATGAGTCCCAGCCGGAGTGCCTGATCAAGGGGATCAAGCGATTCCCGGCTGGAAGTTATGCGTGGATTCGCAATGGAAAACAGAGATCACACGCTTCTGGAACACACTGGATCATCTGATCGAGGTGCCGGATACCTACGAGGAGCAGGTAGAGCAGTTCCGCGAGCTGTTTCTGGATGCCTGCAAGATCCGCATGAGAAGCGATGTGACTCTGGGAACCGGACTCAGCGGCGGACTGGATTCTTCCGCCACCATCTGCGCCATGTCTTACATTTCCAGAAACTGTGCGGATGAGCGCGCGAACAAAGACTGGCAGCACGCGTATGTGGCATGCTTCCCGGGAACGGATCTGGATGAGACAAAATACGCAAAGCAGGTGACGGATTATCTCGGCATCAGGCATACGTTTTTAACGATTGACGACGCGGTGCCGGAGCGGGAATTTCTGCGTCAGCTGTACTGCTTTGAGGAACTCTGGGGCAATCCGCAGGTGCCTATGATGGAGCTTTATAAAAGGAGAGAGAGCTCGGAACGACGGTATCTCTCGACGGCCATGCGGCAGATGAATTATTTGCCGGCTACGGATTCGACGTGTTAAAAGCGTATCCGGATGCAAAGGGAAAAGCGGAGATCGACCAGATTACGATGGCATATTTAAATCAGCGGAGTGAGATGGGATATGACCCGTCGTCCGCAGAATTTAAGCGGCAGCGGAATAAGCTGTACCGTGACTATATGACGAAGTATTATGCGAAGAAGCTTCTGGGAAGAGCGGATGTATCGAGCGCTTACGCGGATCATCCGAACTGGAAGAAGCTGGACAATCTGAATAAGGTACTGTTTGTCTCCACACATGAGACGATTCTTCCGACGCTTCTGCGCAATTACGACAGAGACAGTATGGCGTCCGGCGTTGAGATCCGCATGCCGTTTCTGGACTACCGGATTGTGGAGTTCGCGTTTTCGATCGGCTGGAAATCCAAGCTGCATGGAGGATTTTCCAAATCCATCGTCCGCGATGCCTGCGCAGACTTTATGCCGCACGACATTGCCTACCGTAGAACGAAGCTGGGATTCAATGCGCCGATTCTGGACTGGATGCGCGGATCGTACCGCCAGTTCTTTGAGGATACGGTGGCGGATCCGGCGTTTGCAAACTGCAGCTTAATCGACGATGCCGCAGGCGTGCGTGCGGATCTTGCAAAGTTCCTAAATGGTGAGAATGCGACCTTCCATCAGGCGGCGGATATCTGGAACCGGATCCAGCCGTATCTGTGGGAACGCGCGCTGATCCGGCAGGATTGGAGATAGGAGTGGGGATGAAACACTGGAAATACCTGGATGTGGCGAGGGAATCGGACTTCTCCTCGTCATCATTTCACTATAGCTGCAGGCTGAGCCCGTACCTGATCAATTATTATATCCCGCTGTTTTGTGGTGTCGGGCTATCTGTACAAGCCGGGCAGAAGCTATGGGGAAAATATGGCGCACAAGGCGAAGCGCCTGCTGGTTCCGTATTTTGGCTACAGCGCGTTGCTGCTGGTGTTCTACCGGGCAATCGGACGTACCTGGCAGGAGACGGGAAGATCTGCACTCGGAGTGCTGTACTCACGCTACTGCCTTTTTGATACGACGACGCATCAGGACAACGTATTTTTATTTACCGTGGCAAACGGCGCCATGTGGTATCTGACCGCATTTTTTGTGACAAGTCTGGTGTACCATCTGGTGATCGACCGCTGCTTAAAGAGCCGCCGGTTTATGATCGGCTGTCTGGTGGTGCTTACCGTGCTCACGATGCTTTTGGCGGAACTGCCGATACTGCTTCCGTGGAGTCTGGATCTCGCGTTTGTGGGAACGATTTTTATGATTGCAGGTACACTGCTTCAGAGAGCAGATTTCTTTGACAGGGACTGGAATCTGTGGGTGATCATTGGCATACTGGTATTTTATCTGTCGCTCAGCCGGGCGAATCGGGCATCAACATGTCGGTGCGCGAGTACGGCGTGTATCAGGCGTTCAGTGTTCCGTTTTTATTCTGATCGGTATTACGGGCTCCATGCTCTGCATCTGGGTCGGAAAAGCATTCCAGAACTGCATTGTGGGTACGGTGTTAGCCTATATCGGGCAGAATACGATTGTTCTTCTGGCGCTTCATATTCTCGGACTTGAGATTTTTGAGATGGCAGCGGCAAAGTTTATCAATATCGGCGAACTGACCGGCGCCGCGTTCGTCCTTTACCACACGGTGAGGGTGACGGCGTCTGTCTGCGGGTGTCTGCTGTTTGGAAAGATTCTTGATGGAATCAGGCGGGCACTGCACGGAAAGCACAGAGGGTAGTACATGGAAAAACAGTAAAAAAGGGACGTAACTCGAGTATCGAGCTGCTGCGGATTGTGTGTCTTGTTATGATATTCTGGATGCACGCCGCGGACAGCGGGGTGGCGAACGGGATTGGCGCCTGGATTGATATTGCGGTTGCGGTTATCGGAAATATCGGTGTATCCTGTTTTATCCTGATTTCGGGATATTACGGAATCCGCCTGGATGTGAAAAAAATGATGCATCTGGAATGCATGCTTTTGTTCTATTCCTGGACGGGGCTCTTGTTTCAGTATGTGTGGGGAAATGCACTTGGAGGAGAGGAGATCTTATCCTACCTGCTTCCGGTCATTGGAAAGCGTTCCTGGTACTTCACCTGCTATTTTGCGCTGGCGTTTTTGAGCCCGTTTTTAAATGAGATGGTGGAAAAGATAAGTGAAGCACATTTCAGGCAGCTTCTGATCACGATGCTGGTAATTTTTTCGGGGGTGACGACATTTTTCTTCTTTGACATCAACTCGGACGGCGGAAAAGGAATCACCCAGATGGTGATGCTGTATCTGATCGGCCGCTACATCGGCGTGTACCGCGCAGACAGACAGTATCGTACGGCAAAGCTTGCCGGCTGGTTTGCACTTCTGGCAGGGGTAAATTTCTGCCTGAACGGAGCGCTGTACGTGGTGACGGGAACGGTGCAGAACCGTTTTGCAAGGGACAATACGCTGTTTACCATTTTGAGGCAATTCTGGTATTTTTGATTTTCCGGAATCATCATTTTGAAAATGCATTTGTGAACCGGCTGGCGAAGCATGTGCCGGCGGTCTTCCTGTTTGAGTGGACGCTGCGGGGATTCATCTCGCACTACATGTTTGATTATGTTGCCCGCTCGGGAGAAAATACCTATGAATTTCTGCTGCTCGGGATTGCGCTGCTGCTCGTTGTGATGGGAAGCGTGATCGACTGGGCGCGCGTGACGCTTTCCATGTGCCGGAAGCATGGTGTGTCGAGCACATCTATCGGCTGGGCGATCGGTGTGTGCACAAGATAAAAGCAAAAAAATTGCGAAGTAAAGATAAGAAACAAAAGATGAGAAGCAAAAGATGTTCAATAGTCATCCGAGATTCCCGTTTGTAAACGAGTTTCACATTTTGAAAGCGACCTGCAAATTTTGTACCGACTTTCCACTTTGTAATGACTTTCCGTTTTTCCCTTGCTTTTATGATATAATCACCTTATGGCAGAGTATTTTTGCACAAAACCGGACGTCAGTTTTGGCTTACAAATTTTGCAAGCCATAATTCACGTCTTCTGCTGTTCCTATTTCAGCCGGCGGTCTGTGCTTTATTCTGTCTTCTGGTTACTTTTTGAGAAGTCTTGCGGTGAGGTTGATGTCTTTGGCTGCAACCTCGTGGCATCTAAGCCTCCGCCAGGTCTTCTCCATAATAAAAGCTGAACGCTTCATACGGACTTTTCCGTTCAGTTTCTTTCTCCGGTAGGAATTGATATGGTTCATCATCAGCTCTACGTCTGCCTGCGTCAGTTCATCAAAGCTTCTTCCTTTCGGCAGGATCCTGCGTATAAATTCATGTCCCACCTCGATCTCTGCTTTCTGGTACGGCGCACTTGGATTGCAGTAATAGATCCTCGTCCTTTGAAATCCTTTTCCATCCGGTCCGTTCTCTATACACCTGGGATTGGAAAACTCACTTCCGTTATCCGTCAGGATGACCGGACAACTTCCTAAAATCCTGCCCTCCCAGCCGGTGGTACAGTTCATCATAAATATCTATCACTGACTTTGAGGTGTTCGCTTCCCGCAGGAACCCCAGCATCAGTGACACATTTACAAAATATATCGTCAGCAGGACTTTCCCTCCCTTGCTGCCGATCACGGAATCCATCTGCACCACTGCTGTGTCCGGATGCTGTTCCATATATACTTCGTAATCATGATAATTCCTTCCCACACGGCATCCACGGTCTACTTTCAGCTCCGGTTTTATATCTCGGACGGTACTTTACCTTTCTTGGCAGGTCTATGTTCCTGATATCAAACAGGCATCCATCCACGTAGTTGTAGAGGGTCTTTCACTGCACATCAGTTCATCCTTATGTGTCAGGTAGATCTGATGGATAGACTGCCCTGTTTTACCAACGGCACCAGGATTTCATTGAGTCTGGCGATTTCCCCTTCCGTATGGAATCCCGGATTCCGATATCTTATCCGTTGCCCGCCTCTGGGCTCCCAGATCGTAAACAGTTTTTGTCAGCGTACACTTCTTTACTTCACTGCATCCGTTGCATACATATGGCGGTTTAAAGCGATGGGTACATATTTCTTCTTCATAATGCTCGCAGTAACGGTTGCATATGAGTTCACACTGTTTACAGACAGCTACCAGTGGATGCCTGCAGTCATTTGTCCCACATACTTTTTTCCTCTTACATGCTTTTCTGTACTTGCAGGTATTATGCGGGCTTCCATAACCGGTGTCCTGTTCGATGGAATAGTTCCTGATCTCCTTTGTGATGGTAGTCCTGTCCCTTCCCAGTTTCTCTCAAGCTCTGTGAAAGTCATGTGCTCCTTTAGTCCGCTTTCTATCTCCAGCCGGTCCTCATAATTTAAGAACTTTGCCATACTGTCTCCTTTCCCCCGCCAGCTGCTGAAGTTCTGTTAAAAAACAGGAAGAACATTTCTGCTCTTCCTGCATTTGTATCGTCACTTTCACTGCTGTAATTTATTCTGTTTGTAATCAACTTTCCCCCTCACACGGGAATTTCAAAAAACTATTGAGGAGAAGCAAAAGATGAGAAGCAAATAAGGAGGTAAGTTATGATCGCATATTTTTCTGGGAGGCTGTGCCATTTACGGCATTGTGCTGTTTGTGCTGGTTATGCTGCGGCCAGAAGTCTGCGCTGCATACAAAAAATAGCTTACAGACTGCGGACGCAGGGAGAAGATCACCATCGGCGTGGTGTTAGTGATCCTGATTCTGCTCTGCACACTGCCGATGGGGCTGGCGCCGGGCTGGAACGGGGAAGACCCGGGCGCGACGAATCAGTATGAGCTGGTTGCGGAGGCAATTCTGAATGGACATATCAATATTGACAACGGGGATGTCGATCCGCTGCTTTACAGATGGACAATCCGTATGATCCGCAGGCGCGTGTGGATCTCGGCGTGGACTACCGCTGGGATACGGCGTACTATCACGGACATTATTATATGTATTTTGGCGTTGTGCCGGTATTTCTGCTGTTCTTGCCGTTCCGTCTGATTACCGGAATGAGCCTTACGACTTACCATGCGACGCAGGTCTTTGTCGCGTTCTTTATCTGCGGCGTCTTTGCGAATTTTTATATGATGTCAAAGCGGTTTTTTAAAAAGATCACGCTTGGCATGTATCTGATGCTGGCATCGGCGTTCTCGATTATGAGCATCTGGTACAGTGTGGATGCGCCGGCACTGTACTGTACGGCGATCACCGGAGCGCTCTGCATGGAGATCTGGAGTCTCTTTTTCTTCATGCGCGCGGTGTGGGTGGAGTAGGAGGAGAAAAAATCCATCCGGCTGGCATTTTTCGGAAGTCTGTTTGGTGCGCTGGCATTTGGATGCAGACCGCCGGTGGCACTCGCCAACCTGTTCGTGATTCCGATGCTGGTGGTATATCTGAAAAAACATAAATTCACGAAAAAGCTGTTCGGCGAACTTGTGGTTGCGGCGATGTCGTACGTTGTCATCGGAATTCTTCTGATGTGCTACAATTATGCCCGCTTTGAGAGTCCGTTTGAGTTCGGACAGGCATACCAGCTGACCGCGGCAGACCAGAGCAGCTACGGAAGCATTGCGTCCTATTTTTCACAGACGAAGATGATCGCGGTTGCCAACGCGGTGCTCTACAATTTCGTGAACTACAATCCGATCTGCGAGGCGTTCCCGTATGTGATTTTTAACGGTATTCTGTTGAATTTCCCGATCCTGTGGTTTGCGGTGATCGGACTGTCGCCGGAGGGCGTCTTAAAGCGCATGAAGGAACAGCAGATGCGCGCGTTTATCGTCATGCTGTTTGTGATTCCGCTTGTGATTGCGGTTATGGATGCACTCTGGTCGCCGTTTATGACGGAGCGCTACCGCATGGACCAGTATTGGATCATGGGTGTGCTGTGTTTTCTGGTGATCGGATTTTATCATGACAATCTGTCCGAGACGGCGGGAAGAAAGTTCAGCTGTTTTATCTCGCTCTGGGCGTTTATCACGATTGGAAAGAGCATTCTGCTGTATCTGGTCCAGAATGATGGAAATGTGACTTATACATATCCGGAAGTGGTGGAGCAGATCAAGATGATCCTGCGTCTGGGAATCGGTGCAGGCTGATGCACCTGGCAGCAGTTCGTGCCGGGAAGCGGTAACAGAAGAAAGGTTTGGGAGTGAGAATGGATAAAATAGCAGTATTGATTCCCTGCTATAATGAGAGCAGGACGATAGAGAAGGTTGTGACGGACTTTAAGCGGGTGCTTCCGGAGGCAACGATTTACGTCTACGACAATAATTCCACCGATGGAACGGACGAGCTGGCGCGCGGCGCCGGTGCGACGGTGCGCTATGAATACCGTCAGGGAAAGGCAACGTGCTGCGCCGGATGTTCCGCGACATCGATGCAGAGTGCTATATCATCACGGACGGGGATGACACCTATCCCGCAGAGTCTGCAAGGGAGATGGCGGATCAGGTGCTCGAGCGCAGGGTGGACATGGTGGTGGGAGACCGCCTGTCCTCCACATACTTTACGGAGAACAAGAGACCGTTTCACAATTTCGGCAACTCTCTGGTGCGAAAGAGCATCAATACCCTGTTTAAGAACGACATCAAAGGATATCATGACGGGATACCGGGCGTTCAGCTATGAGTTCGTCAAGACGTTTCCGGTGCTCTCGAAGGGCTTTGAGATTGAGACGGAGATGAGCATCCACGCGATCGACAAGAATATGTTCGTGGAAAATGTGGTCATTACCTACCGCGACCGCCCGGAGAAGCGTGTCCAAGCTGGATACCTATTCGGATGGATTTAAGGTGCTTAAGACGATTGCGAGGACTGTACCGCGCCTATAAGCCGATGGGATTCTTCGGAATCATTGCACTGATCCTCGCCGTGATAGCGACCGCCTTTTTCATCCCGGTGATGGGTACTTACCTGGCAACCGGTCTTGTGCCGGATTTCCCGACCCTGATCGTCTGCGGCTTCACGATGCTCTCTGCGATCAGTCGCTCTTTGTGGGCGTGACGCTTGAGACCATGGCGCAGAAGAACAGGCAGGACTTTGAGATGCAGCTGCAGAGTGACCGCCGAGAAAAGCGTCTGTGCGGAGAGAAAAATGACGCAGACTGATCACCACTGCTTCCGGTATTCGGATGCAGTGCATCCTTCCATTTTTGAATACCTTATTGAAATAACTGGCGTCATCCATGCCACAGAGCCGCGCGATTTCCTCAATCGAGGAATTGCTGTAGCGCAGAAGCTCTTTGGCATGGGTGATTTTGCCAGCACATAGCGTATGATCGTGGTGCCGTACTCTTTTAAATTCCCTCGCAAGATAATACTTGCTGATGTAGAACTCTTCGGCGAGAAAATCAGGGAGATCGTCTCCGTGTAGTGCTCGTCCAGATAGTGCAGAATCTGTTTGAGCTTGCTGCCCAATGCGGAGATCTCCGCACCGGTGCGGTCGGTCTCGGTGCAGATTAACGTGAGGATATTGACGATCTGCTGGGCGGTCAGAAGGTCGGTGTCGTCGGTCGGCTCCTCGTGAAAGCGGATGACTGACTGGATCGCGGCGGTCAGCTCGGCCAGGTGCGCCGTGTGAAAATGCCACGTCTGCTGTTTGAGAAAATAGTCGTAGTAGGCATCGCACTGCGGACCGTAAAAATGAATCCACATCAGTTCCCAGGGATCGTCCTCACTGCTGATGTGGGTATATTCGTTCCGGCAGTCCAGAAAAAAGCAGTCCCCGGCCTTGGCGTGCACAGTGGCAAGGCTGCCGTTTCCCAATCGCCGGCGGCGGGGTGCCGCTCCGTCTGCCCATATCGCTGCCGGTGGCAGGAACTGGCTTGGCGGTGTCGCGGTATGCGACCTCGCCGCTGCCGGAGAGCACGATCAGAAACAGGTAGGACTGCAGACCGCTCCGCCGGCTCATGTGCGGCTTTAAACTTTTTAAATACCCTGCCTCCTGGATATAGAAAAAATGCTCGCGCGTGAAGGCGGAGGGGGTGTTGATGACACGTCTGGTATTGGTGACCTCGGAGGTCTTGTATTTTTCAAAAAAAGATTTTGTCTCTCATGCGTATTCTCCCGGTTTTTAAGTATGGCAATATAATACTATTTTGCGCAAGATATTCAATTATCAAATCAGAAAAATTAGATTATACTAAACAGCGGCTTTGAAACAGGATATAAGCAAAATAATTATAGAATCAAAAAGGAGATTTCAAATGAGCAAAAAAGCATTGATTACAGGCGTAACCGGACAGGACGGAAGCTATCTGGCAGAGCTTCTTCTGGAGAAGGGCTATGAGGTACACGGCATGGTGCGCCGTTCCTCCACAGAGAAGAGAGAGCGTATCGACCATTTAGAGGGCAACCCGAACTTCCACGTACACTATGGTGATCTGTCCGATTCCATGAGTATCATGCGTTTAGTCGGCATGATCAAGCCGGACGAGATCTACAACCTGGCAGCACAGAGCCATGTAGGTGTCAGCTTTGATGTGCCGGAATATACAGCGGATGTTGTTGCAACAGGTGTGCTCCGCATCTTAGAGGCGGTACGTCTCTGCGGACTGGAGAAGACCTGCCGTATCTATCAGGCATCCACTTCCGAGTTATACGGAAAGGTAGAGGAAGTACCGCAGCGTGAGACCACACCGTTCCATCCGTACAGCCCGTACGCCGTAGCAAAGCAGTATGGCTACTGGATCGTAAAGGAGTACCGTGAGGCATACAACATGTTCTGCTGCAGCGGTATCTTATTCAACCATGAGTCCGAGCGCCGCGGAGACTTTCGTTACCAGAAAGATCACACTTGCAGCGGCAAGAATCGCACAGGGAAAGCAGGACAAGCTGTATCTGGGCAATCTGTCCTCCCTGAGAGACTGGGGATATGCAAAGGATTATGTAGAGTGCATGTGGCTGATCTTACAGCATGACAAGCCGGAGGATTTCGTGATCGCAACCGGTGTACAGCACTCCGTCAGAGAGTTCTGCGAGTATGCGTTCCGCGAGGCGGGCATCGAGCTGGAATTCAAGGGAGAGGGCATGGACGAGGTCGGTATCGATAAGGCAACCGGCAAGGTAGTCATTGAGGTATCCAAGGAATTCTATCGTCCGACCGACGTTGTCAACCTCTGGGGAGATCCGACAAAGGCGAAGTCAGAGCTTGGCTGGAACCCGACAAAGACAACCTTCGAGGAGCTGGTGAAGATCATGGTAAAACATGACATGGAGCTCGTCGCAAAAGAGAACTAAATAACAGTCCGTTCAGATGTTATGCCTGGCGTGTCGCAGCAGTAGTCTCTGCCGCGGCACGCCAGGTTGTGGTAAAAAAGGAGAGAAAGATCATGATGGAAAAAGATGCGAAAATTTACGTGGCAGGACACAGAGGAATGGTTGGATCTGCGATCGTGCGTCAGCTGGAAAAAGAAGGATATCACAACATTATCACAAGAACACATAAAGAGTTAAATCTCTGCCGTCAGGAGGATGTGGAAAAATTCTTCGCTGAGGAGAAGCCGGAGTATGTATTCCTCGCAGCGGCAAAAGTCGGCGGTATCATGGCGAACAGCGAAGCGCTGGCAGATTTTATGTATGACAATATGACACTGGAGATGAATGTGATTCATGAGGCATGGAAGAACGGCTGCAAGAAGCTGATGTTCCTCGGCTCCTCCTGCATCTATCCGCGTATGTCTCCGCAGCCGATGAAGGAGAACTGCCTTCTGACCGGATAGTTGGAGAAGACGAACGAGGCATATGCGCTCGCCAAGATCAGCGGTCTGAAATATTGTGAATTTTTGAACAAGCAGTATGGCACGGATTACATTTCTGTCATGCCGACCAACCTCTACGGACCGAACGATAACTACCATCCGGAGCACAGCCATGTTCTTCCGGCGCTGATCCGCCGTTTCCACGAGGCGAAGGTGGCCGGTGCAAAGGAAGTGACCTGCTGGGGTACCGGCACCGCTCCGCGAGTTCTTATATGTGGATGATCTGGCGGATGCGTGCGTCTTTTTAATGAACAATTACAGCGGAGATGAGACCGTGAACCTGGGAACCGGAAAAGAGCTCACGATCAAGGAACTCACGGATCTGGTCGCAAAGGTGATCGGCTATACCGGAGAGATCAAGTGGGATCCGAGCAAGCCGGACGGAACACCGAGAAAGCTTCTCGATGTCAGCAAGTTGGAGAGTCTCGGCTGGAAATACAAGACGGAGCTTGAGGACGGCATTCGTCTTGCATATGAAGATTTCTTAAACAACCCGATGAGAGCGGAACGATAGAATCAATTTCGATTAGGAGGAACTGTAGGTGTATATTGTGTTATTATCCGGTGGCTCGGGAAAACGCCTGTGGCCATTATCCAACGATTTATGCTCCAAGCAGTATATCAAACTGATGAATCACGACGAGGAACAGGAGAACAGGGAAAAATGCTCCATGCTGCAGCGTGTGTTCGGTCAGCTTAAGAACGTGGGACTTTCCGAGAACACGATCGTGTGCGCAAGCAGCGCGCAGGTGGAACTGATCGAGAGCCAGCTCGACGGTGCGGCTGAGGTAGCAGTGGAGCCGATGCGCCGCGATACATTCCCGGCAGTCATGCTTTCCTGTGCATACCTGCTTTCCAAGAAAGGTGCCAAGGAAGATGATGTCGTGGCATTCCTTCCGGTAGATCCGTATACGACCGGGGAATTCTTCCGCCGCATCAAGCTTCTGGGAGATAAGATTGCAGCTTCCGAGGATACGATCGGTCTGCTCGGCGGTGTGCCGACTTACCCGTCTACCAAGTATGGCTATATCGTGCCGGAGCAGGGCGAGGAGAACTGTTAAAGTAACCGGATTCCGCGAGAAGCCGGACGAGGCGACGGCTGAAAAGCTGGTTTCGACGGTGCACTGTGGAACTGCGGCGTATTCTGCTTCAAGCTTTCCATGGCAGCCGGCTGGCTGGCAAAATCCGGCGTCGGCGTCGATTACGATAAGATGGTTGCCGATTATGAGAAGCTTCCGAAGAAGAGCTTTGACTATGAAGTCTTAGAGCACTGGGAGCGCATCGTGGCGATCAAATATGCGGATCTGTGGAAGGATCTGGGTACATGGAACACACTGACCGAGGAGATGCCGGAGAACAGCATCGGTGATGTGACATGGGATGATACCTGTGAGAGCAGCCATGCGATCAATGTACTGGGAATTCCGATGGTTGTGATGGGCGCGAAAATATGGTCATCGCGGCATCCCATGACGGTATTCTGGTGGCAGACAAGCACCAGAGCTCCTATATTAAGGATTGTCTCTCCCATATCTCGGATACATCGAAGTATGAGGAACGCCGTTGGGGAACGATCAAGACGATCGACAACGACGAGGATAACGGCATCAAGAGCGTGACAAAGCGCATCAAGGTTGTTGCCGGCAAGAGAACGCCGGAGAGCAGACACATGAATCACACCCAGACGATCACCGTTCTCTCTGGAATGGGCAAGCTGATCTTAGAGGGCGTGGAAGTGGATCTGATGGCAGGGGCAACCGTGAGCATTGCCGCAGGAAAGACCTATTCCATTCAGGCACTCGGATCTGATCTGCGCTGTATCGAGATCTCCATCAGCAAGAGCAAGGAGAACGCATAATATCTAATATTTTATAAAGAATGTGATTGTTTTGCTTGCCTTTTTGGTAAAATTGTGATAAAATGGAAAGATACGGAAGTATCAGAAAAAAGATTGAATTTGATACGAATATGGTTTATACTATAACCGTAGAAAGGGGAATGATTTTATGGATACGAACGATATTTCAGCATGCGAAAAGCTCGTGATGAAGGTCATTTGGGATTCTACAGAAGAATTGGCATTGCAGGAAGTCATGGATGGAGTCAATCATGTGAACGGCAAGAACTGGAAGCCGCAGACTGTTTCCACATTTTTATCCCGTCTGGTAAAGAAAGGCTTCTGAATATGTACCGCAAGGGCAGATACTGCTATTATCAGCCGCTTGTCAGCAAGGAAGACTTCTGGCGCGCGACGATGGAAGAGAGTGCAAAGTTCTTTACGAAGGGAGATCTCGGAGAACTGGCATGCTGTCTGTGTGATGACATGCTGGATGCGAAGGACATCGAGAAACTAAAGAAAAAGCTGAATGAACATAGCTAATCAGATTTTATTTGCAGTGGTAATTACCTCTGTCACGGGAACGGCAGCGTACGGACTCTGGCGGCTGCTTATGAACAGCCGCTTTTGTACGAAGCCGCAATATGTATATCTGGCGCTTTTTCTGGTCTGCCTGTTGTACCTGATTCCATTGGATTATGGATGGATGCAGATGACGATTCACGGTTATCTGCAGAAGGAAGGTATCTGGCAGATCAATTTTTCTTTAACGGGATTTTTATGGATTCTTGCGTTCTTTGCCGCAGTCTGCTGGCTTGCCCTCATGGCAAAGGGAATCACAGAGTTTGCAGGCAGCCTGCGCGGGATGAAGCGGATTCAGATGCGTGACATTCCGGAGGAAGAGGAAGCCGTGCGGGAAGAGTTCGCACGTGTGAAGAAAAAGCTTGGAATCCGGTCGAACATCGTCTGTACCGGAATGACCGTATCACCAGTCCGATGCTTGCCGGTATTTTCCGGTGCCGGGTGGTGCTTCCGGATATTGCCTACGACAGAAAGCATCTGAGCGTGATCTTTCATCACGAGCTGATGCATTACAAGAGTCATGACCCGTTTGTCAGATTATGCGGTATGTGTGTGACTGGCAGTGCACCACATCAACCCGCTGACGGGGAACCTGATGGTACTGCTGGACGAGTGGAGCGAGATTTACTGCGATGCACGTGCGATTGCAGCCATCAGCGATGAAATGGATGCAGGGTGTTATTTTGAAATGATTATAGAGAGTGTGAAGCACAGTCCTGTGACCGATGAGAATTATATTTTTCTATGCTTTATGAGAACCAGAGAGACTGGAAAGGAGAATTGAGTATATGGGAAAATATAATGGAAAAGGCATCGAGACTGGCAAGTATGTGTTTTGCGGCGGCGTTTGTGCTGATGAGTGTGACACCGGTTTACGCAGCGGGCAATGGGGCTGCAGACGTCCACGACGACATCTACCAGAATGTGGAGGCTGTCACGGCAGATGGAGGCGAGGAGATTGTACTCGAGGAACAGCAGATCTTAGGTGTGATGGACCGCTCTTACGATACCTTGGAGTATGCGTATCCGGAGCTTGAAGTCATCAGCCCACTGCTGAGTGCGAATGAGATGGCAACATTTAACTGGAATGTGTCTCCGGGCACGCGCATGGTGAGCAACCAGTTCTGGGTAAGTAAGGGACAGACGATCCATATTGGCTCTACAGCAGTACCAGATAGCAGTAAGTACTGGATCGGTATCATGGATGGACTGAACAATGCGCGTTATGTGGAGGGATCAGGAAGTTTAGCACACGATTTTGCAATCACGAGCAGCGGACATTACCGCGTCTTCGTGCAGAACAAGAGCAGCGTACAGATCAACGCAGCAGGAAGCTATTACTTCAACTGACAGCAGTGTACCGCGATCAGCGCATCGGAATCAGAGCATCGGAAGAGGTGCATAGCGATCAGAGCATCGGAAGAGGTGCATCGGAAGATGCGAAAGCGGTAAAGACAACAAAAGCAATAAAAAAGAAGAGGCATTCCGCCTCTTGCTTTTCAGACAAACAAACTACATGATTAGATATAATTCCACGGTTGCAGTGCATTTCACATTATGATTAGATCATTTCAAAGGTAACAGTATTCGGGGCGGTGCTAAAATCAAGCACCGTCTTTCCTTTGCGAGCAGATCGGATTTGAGCGTGCTCGCCGGAAAATCGGCGTTGTCGGTAATGGAGGAAGGCGCATCGATAAAATAGACGGAGGCGCCGGCTCGTCGGAATTCCTCCGAAAGACCAGTTTCCGTGGTGGCCGGTCTGCACGTAATCGCAGGCGAGCTGGTCTTTCCATGCGGCAAGCAGGGAATCATTCATATCGTATTTGATGTCCGAACAAAAGAGCATGCTGCTGTTTACGCTGCTTACTTTTAAGAGGAGAGAAGCATTGTTCTGGTAATCTTTCTCATCTCCGACATTCTGCAGAACCGTGTCGTCATAGGCATTTAGGACGGAGAACGTCAGACCGCAGATGGAAGGACGTCGCCGCGGTGCAGGTGCGTCACGTTGGAGGCATCCTGGGTGAGCGTGTGGTAGGTCTCCATCACTGTAATGTCATCGTACGGCTCTCGTCCGCTTCGATAAAGTCATAGTCGAAACCATTATCGTAGACGGCGTCGATCGTGATGCCGTCCGGTGAGGCGTAGATCTGATTGAATGCGCCGGCGTGATCCTGATGCGGATGTGAGAGAATCCAGGCGTTGACATGGTTCCCGTGGGCGGCGATGACCTCGCGCACGGCGGCGGCGTTGTCTGCCCAGCCACCGTCGATGATGATGAGGGTGGTATCGTTCGTGATGGCGTAAAAGGTTCCCTGCACGCCGGTTGCGTCCGCGTATTGCGTCACCAGATATTCCGTGGCGGGATCGGGGGTGTAGCCGGTGGAATCTTTGGATTCCACGGTGTATGATGGGAGCATGCCGCGAGAACTACGGCAAAAGAACGACAATGACAGTGGAAAAAGGTGTTTAAAACGCATCATAAGGACTCCTTTGAGTTGATCGGTTTATTCTTTGCATTCTACATTAACAGAGAACAAAAGGAATGTAAAGGCGTGGTAACAACTTGACGCAAAACGTCGGAATTGTTATAGTGGAATACGAAATCAAAGAGATTGACCGAGGAGTCAATGGCGAGAGGACGGACCATGGATACACATAAATTTTTGTGGAAAAGATGCGGTTCCATCTGAAGGAACAGGACACGCTGGTCTTTGTCGGGTGGTTTTTTGATGGGAGTACGAAGGAACATTCCATCAAGGCATATCTGGACAACAGAGAGCTTCCGCTTACGGTACAGGTGAATCGCGGTGCGGAGGTCCGGCAGAAATATATCCGCAGCATCAATGAGATCGAGGAGGAAGTGGTAGGCATCATAAAGCTTCCGCCGGCTGGCGCAATGGCCGCCGGGTGACATTGATGGCTGCTTACAGGGAAGAATATAAGAAATCTTATGCCATCTCAACAGCAAAGCTTGGCAGACTGGAGAATGAAGTCAGCTACTATGTGGAAAACTGTCACAGAGAGGGGAGCCAGATTACGGTCACTGGCTGGTGCATGTCGGCGGGGATATCAAGCTTGAACTTCTCGACGGCAGCAGACAGCCGATTTCCGAGAAGGTGGAGCACTATTACCGCAAGGATCTTCTTTCTGTTTTTCCGGAATGTGATAAGGAGGCGAAGCCCGGTTTTCTGGTGCAGGGAACCGCAGCGGGAGGGCAGAGCGGACCGTTTTATCTGGAGATGCGTGGCGCGAAGAATCATTCGAGAACCAGACTCACGAAGTGGGACGAGGGCACGAAGCTGCAGTATGTAATCGAAAAAGCCGGGGATACCGTCCGCTATCTGGAGCGCAACGGAATCTCTGCAACCGCATATAAGATTAAGAGCAAGCTGACGCACAAAGAGGGCAATACCTATGAGAACTGGCGGGCGAAGTATCTCCCGTCGCCGGAAGAACTGCAGCGCCAGAGAGAAGATGTGTTTGAGACGGGACCGCTGTTTTCGCTGGTCGTGCCGCTCTATAAGACGAAGCCGCAGTATCTGCGGGAGATGATTGATTCCGTGACGGCGCAGACTTACGGAAACTGGGAACTGTGTATGGCGCTTGCCGCATCCGGGGAAGAGGATGCAGCACTGATCTCCATTCTGGAGGAGTATGCCGGGCGTGATGCGCGGATTCACTATCAGGTGCTGCCGGAGAACGGAGGAATCGCGGAAAATACGAACGCCGCGCTTGTAATGGCTTCCGGAGACTATCTTGTACCGGTGGACCATGACGATCTCGTGCCGGAAAATGCGCTATACGAATTTGCGTCGGCGATCCGCAGGGACGATGCAATCGACATGCTCTATTCCGACGAGGACAAGGTCAGCATGGACGGCAGACACTTTTTTGAGCCGCATTTCAAACCGGACTTTGACCTGGATCTGTTGTGCAGTGTGAATTACATCTGCCACCTGCTCGCAGTGCGAAAAGATGTGGCGGAGCGTGCGGGGACCAGAGCGCGTTTGACGGCGCGCAGGATCTGACTTTATCCTAAGATGCAGCGAGCAGGCCAAAAAGATTTATCATGTGCCGAAGATTCTGTATCACTGGCGCTGCCATATGGACTCGACCGCATCCAATCCGGAGAGTAAGCTCTATGCGTTTGAGGCGGACGGCGCGCCATTGAGGAGCATTACCGCAGACTGGGAATACCGGCGCGCGTGGAAAATGCATCGTTCTACGGAATGTACCGCACGGTCTACGAGTGGAAAGAGGAACCTCTGGTATCCATTATCATACCAAACAAGGATCACGCGGAGGATTTAAAGCTGTGTCTGGATTCCATTTTTACAAAATCCGACTACCGGAATTTTGAGGTTGTGATTGTGGAAAATAACAGTACCGAGCCGGAGACGTTTGCTTATTATAAGGAACTGAGGCGGGGCATGAAAATGTCCGGGTGGTGTACTACGAGGGTGGCTTTAACTACTCAAAGATCAATAATTTCGGCGCAGCGGCATGCAGGGGAGATTATTTCCCTGCTGCTGAACAACGATACGGAGATGATCGATGGGGCTGTATCCGGGAGATGCTCGGATATTGTATGAGAGAGGACGTCGGAATCGTCGGTGCAAAGCTCTTGTATGCGGACGATACGATACAGCATGCCGGTGTGATTTTAGGTTTTGGCGGCACGGCGGGACATGCTTTCATTGGAAAATCCAGATACGATACGGGATATTTTGGCAGAATTCTGTGCGCGCAGGATTATTCGGCGGTTACCGCGGCGTGCATGATGACGAAGCGCCAGGCGTTTGAGGCGGTCGGGGGAATGACCGGGGAACTCGCCGTGGCGTTCAATGATGTGGACTACTGCTTGAAAGTAAGAAAGCACGGATGGCTCGTCGTATACGATCCCTACGCGGAAATGCACCACTATGAATCGAAGTCGAGAGGCTATGAGGATTCCCCGGAAAAAGTCGAGCGCTTTAACGGCGAGGTGGAGATTCTGCTTTCGCGTTGGAGAGATTAGATTGAGCAGGGAGATCCCTACTACAATCCGAATCTGACACTGGACAATTCTGATTTTTCGCTGCGCAGATAACGCGGGGGACGGCGAAAACAGGTGAATAAAACAAAAAGACAGCTGGTACGAGACAGAAAGAGGAGATTCCGGTTCTATGATGAAGGTATATATATGTCCGTCCTGCGGCTGGATGCGCGTAGTGTCCAGACGCAAGGATGTGGAATGCTACAAGTGCAGTGAGCCGCAGATGGTTCTTGCAAAATGGATTTCGGTAAGTACACGGAAATGTCAGAAGAGGAAAGGAAAGATTATTCCGATGGATGGCTTTACATCCATCAGAAGAAGCATTGAGCATATGAAGATTACAGCAGAAGGTTATCAAAGGGGTGCGTTATCTGAAGCATTACGGAGTGAAGGAGTTTTTCATCCGGCTGCAGAAGATGGAATCGGAAAATGTGCCGTATGAGCCATGGTATGAGCATCACAAGGCGACGGAGGAGACGCTGCGCCGTCAGCGGAAGCAGTCTGCTGCGTGGAAGGGAGCACCCCGCGTCAGCATCGTGGTGCCGCTCTATTGTACCAATGAGACATTCCTGCGGGAGATGATCGGTTCGGTGCAGGCGCAGAGTTACGAAAACTGGGAACTCTGTCTGGCAGACGGAAGCCCGAAGGAAGAGGCGGTGCGTCTTGAGGCGGTCGTGCGGGAATGTGCCGGAGAGGATACACGCATCTGTTACCGCAGACTGGAAAAAATCTTGAATTGCCGGCAATACCAATGCGGCGATTGCAATGGCGCACGGGGAGTGGATTGCACTTTTAGATCATGACGATCTGCTGGCGCCGGACGCATTGTATGAGACCGTGCATCTGATTCTGCGGGGACCGAAGGATGAGACCGGAGTTGCAGCGACCGGTTTTCACAAAGCCGGTGCGCAGTATGACATGATCTACACGGATGAAGACAAGGTGGACATGGATGGAAAAACGCATTTCCAGCCGCACTTTAAGCCAGACATCAATATCGATCTGCTCCGATCCAACAACTATATCGCACTTTACCATGATGCGGAAAACGCTTCTGGAGAAAGCCGGCATGATCCGTGAGGAGTATGACGGTGCGCAGGATTACGACCTGTTTCTGCGCTGCGTGGAATGCGCAGAGGCCATCGGACATGTGCCGCGGGTGCTCTACCACTGGCGCTGCCATACGGAGTCGACGTCGGAAAACCCGTTTTCCAAGCAGTATGCGGTGGATGCGGGACGGCGCGCGATCGAGGATCATCTGAAGCGTCAGGGAACCGCGAAGTGACGGCGACAAAGGATATGGGCTTTTACACGGTGCGCTACCCTTACAGCGGTAGTCCACTGGTCTCGATCGTGATACCGAGCAGGGATGAAGTGGAGACGTTAAAAAAATGCCTTGCAGCCATTCAAAAAACGCATTATGCAAATTATGAAGTCATTGTGGTGGAGAATAACAGCGCTCCGGAGACATTTGACTTTTACCGCTCGATCACATCCGAAGAGGTGAAAGAGGGCGAAGCGGTGTGCTATGAGGGAACCTTATCCGGCGGACAGCGGATCTGCGTGGCAGTCTGGAAGGAAGGGTTTAATTATTCGGCGCTTAACAATTTCGGCGTCTCTCATGCAAAGGGCGAATATCTGGTGCTTATGAACAATGACATCGAGATGATTACCGAAGACTGGCTCGAAGAGATGCTTGGCACCTGCCAGCGCAGGGAGGTCGGTGTCGTGGGAGCGAAGCTGTATTATCCGGATGATACCGTGCAGCATGCGGGAATCGTTGACGGAATCGGCGGCAATGCGCGTGGCATCGGGCAGAACATGTTTATGGGACTGCAGAGAGCGCGCAGCGGATACCTGCACAAGGCGTCGCTTGCGATGGATTACTCGGCGGTCACGGCGGCATGCCTGATGGTAAAGCGGAGTATCTACGAGGCGGTGGGCGGATTTGAGGAAAAGCTTGCCGTGGCGTTCAATGATGTGGACTTCTGTCTGAAAGTCCGCAAAGAGGGGTACCTTGTGGTGTACCAGCCGCGGGTGGAAGCCTATCACTACGAATCCAAATCGCGCGGAAGCGAGGATTCGGAAAAAGTGGCGCGCTTCGGACGGGAGATCGAATATATGCGGAATCACTGGATCGGCATTTTAAAGAACGGTGATCCCTACTACAATCCAAACTTTTCAACGGTATATCCGAATTATGCGCTGAGAGATTATCATTAAGCGGGTATTACATGGCGAGTCAGCCGGAAGTTACGGTGATTATTCCGAATTACAACGGAAAGAAGCTTTGGAAAATGTATACAGACCTTAGAGACAGACTTGCACGGATTTTAAGCTTCTGGTGGTGGACAACGGATCGGACGACGGCAGTACAGAGGTGACCTCCAGCCTGGATCTTACGATGCTTGCGCTAAAGGAGAATACGGGCTTCTGCGGAGCGGTGAATGAGGGCATCCGGCGCGCGGATACGCCGTATGTGATCCTGCTCAACAACGACACGGAGGTTCTGCCGGAATTCGTGGAGGAGCTGCTGGCTGCGATCAAAAATCGGACCGCATCTTTTCTGCGGGGGCAATGATGATTGATTATCACGACAGAGGGCGCATCGATAATGCCGGCGACTATTACACGGCATTCGGATGGGCGGTGGCGCGCGGAAAAGGAAAACCGCTGGCGGATTTTAACAGACCGTGCCGTGTGTTTTCCTGTTGCGGCGGCGCTGTCATATACCGCACCGGGCTGCTGCGTGAAATGGGGCCGTTTGACGAGCGCCATTTTGCATATCTCGAGGATGTCGATATGGGGTATCGGGCAAAAATCCACGGATACATCAACTGCTATACGCCCGGAGCGCGGGTGTATCATGATTACCACGGGGACGCTATAATGAGAAAAAGGTGTTCCTCGCGGCGCGCAATTCGATGTATCTGATCTACAAGAACATGCCATTTTTACAGCTGCTGATCAACCTGCCGCTGATCCTTTCAGGTATTCTCATCAAGAGTCTGTTTTTCTTGAAAAAGGGGTTTGCGGGAGAATATTTAAGGGGAATCGGTGCCGGGATTACCGGGTGCCGGGAATGTAAAAAGTGCGGTTCTCGTGGAAAATCTGGGAAATTACGCGGTCATACAGCTGGCCTTGTGGGGCAATGTGATCCGGATTCTGGCAGGAAGATAAATTTGATCGTCAAACAAATCTTTAAAATATTAAGAAAATGTTACAGAATGTTTGCGAAAAGGCGTTGTGCTTTTATGGAAATTATTGTATCATTGATGTTATATGGTAGTTAGAATTCGCAAAAGGATAGCAATATGATAAAAGACAATCAGCAGTACTTTAATAAGCTGCATGTACTGATCGATGCCTTGGTTATCATCGTATCGTATGTGTTTGCATGGTGGCTGAAGTTCCTGAGCGGTATTCTGGATCATGAAGTCGGCGTACTCTCATTTGAGTTCTATATGAGGCGCTGCTGCTCATTGTTCCGGTGTATATTTTGTATTATGCGTTCAATCTGTACACGTCCAAGCGCGTGCAGGGGAGACGGCTGGAGTTTTCCAACATTGTGATGGCGAATACGGTTGGACTGCTGCTGATGTTTGCGGCTCTCTTTACCCTGACGTCCTACAATCCGCAGTATCGCAACTTCTCACGGGAGATGCTTTTATTTCTACGTGACCAATATTGTGGTGGAAGAGATTGTCCGCCTTGATCCAGATTTCTGCGAAGTATTCGCAGAAGGGGATACAATTTAAAGCACATTCTGCTCGTCGGCTATTCAAGAGCGGCAGAGCAGTATATCGACAGAATTCAGCAGAATCCGCAGTGGGGATACAATGTGCGAGGGGTATTGGATGACAATATTGCCAGAGGCACCTCCTATAAGGGAGTGAAGGTCATCGGCAGTATTGGTAATCTCAACTACATCCTGCCGCAGAACAGTCTCGATGAGATTGCAATCACCCTCGGACTGGAAGAATATTATAAGCTGGAAAAATAGTTGCGGAGTGTGAGAAGTCCGGCGTGCACACCAAGTTCATTCCGGATTACGGCAACATCATACCTACGAGACCTTACACGGAGGATCTTCTGGGTCTCCCTGTGATCAATATCCGCTATGTGCCGCTGTCCAACACGTTCAACGCATTTGTGAAGCGCTGTATGGATGTGGTGGGATCGATTGTGTGTATCATCCTCTTTTCACCGGTGATGCTGCTGTCGGCAATCCTTGTCAAGGCGACATCGAAGGGACCGCTGATCTTTGCACAGGAGAGAGTGGGGCTGCACAATAAGCCGTTTCAGATGTACAAGTTCCGCACCATGTATGTGCAGACGGAGGAGGAAGAACAGAAAGGCTGGACGAAGAAGAACGATCCGCGCGTCACAGGAGTCGGAAAGTTCTTGCGCAAGACAAGCCTGGACGAATTCCCACAGTTATTTAATGTGCTGAAGGGCGATATGAGTCTGGTGGGACCAAGACCCGAGCGTCCGCAGTATGTAGAGAAATTCCGGGAAGAGATCCCGAGATATATGATCAAGCATCAGGTGCGTCCGGAATGACCGGCTGGGCTCAGGTCAACGGATACCGTGGAGACACGTCGATCCGCAAGCGCATTGAGCATGATCTGTACTACATCGAGAACTGGACACTGGGACTGGATGTCAAGATTCTGTTCCTCACGGTTTTCAAGGGATTTATCAATAAAAATGCATATTAGGAGAAAAATTTATGAGTAGTAGTGGCAACAGCAGAAATGGGGCACATAGCAGCAACGGGGCGCACAGCAGCAACCGGATACAGACAGGCGGCAGCGGACATCCGCAGAAGAAGCCGCTGACAAAAGCACAGAAGGCAGCGATCCGCAAGAAGAAGCGTCAGAAGAAGATTATTCTCGTTGTGGTTGAGATCCTGGTACTTCTGCTTCTGGCAGTTGTATTGTTTGCGGTAGTGAAGCTCTCCAAAATCGAGAAGGACACCTCTTTCGATGAGAGCGATCTGGAATTCAACGAGGGACTTTCTTCGGAATCCCAGCAGATCATGAAGGGGTATACGACGATCGCGCTGTTCGGATTGGACAACCGTTCCAACGGCAACTTATCCAAGGGTAACAGCGACGTGATTATGATTGCGAGCATCAACAACGATACACATGAGGTGAAGCTGGTATCCGTATACAGAGATTCCTATCTCGATATCGGCAACAGCACCTACCGGAAATGTAATGCAGCCTATGCGAACGGCGGACCGGAGCAGGCGATCTCCATGTTAAACACGAACCTTGACTTAAATATTACGGATTATGTGACCGTGGACTTTAATGCGGTGGTAGAGTGTGTGGATCTTCTCGGCGGTGTTGAGATGACCGTAACCGATGAGGAAGCGGTGCTGATGCACGGCTACATGGATGAGATCTCAAGCTGACCAAGAAGAAATCCGAGTATCTGCCGGGAGCCGGCACCTACACAATGGATGGTGTACAGGCATGTGCATTCGCGCGTATCCGTTATACGGCGGGCGATGACTATAAGCGTACCGAGCGTCAGAGAGCAGTGCTTACGGCAATGATCCAGAAGGCGCAGAAGTCCGATCTCAAGACGATCAACAGCCTGATCGATGAGGTATTCGGCGATATTAAGACAAGCTACAGCAACACCGACCTGATTGCACTTGCATCCCAGGTATTCAATTACAGCCTTGGCGAGACGACCGGATTCCCGTTTGAGAAGAATACGATCACGCTCGGTTCCAAGGGAAGTGTGGTAGTACCGTGTGATCTGAAATCCAACGTCATTCAGCTGCATCAGTTCCTGTACGATGATACGGAATATGAGCCGACAGACACGGTAAAGAGCAACAGTGAAAAGATTATCAGTGATACCGGATTCCACCAGGGAGATGGCTATTGATGCGTGTAGATATCATAATTCCGACTTACAAACCGGATGACACTTTTTGTCTGCTCCTGCAAAAATTGCAGGAGCAGACCTTTGTTATACATGAACTTATTTTGGTTAATACCGAGGAAGCACTGTGGAATGAGGCTGTACGGAAGTATCCGATCGAACAGATTCGGAAGGAGCTTCCGTTTTCTAGCCGCATTTTTCACATGACCAGAGAACTTTGACCACGGCGGTGCCAGGAATATGGGAGCGGGGTATTCCGAAGCGGATATTCTGATATTCATGACACAGGATGCGGTGCCGGCAGACGAAAGGCTGGTGGAACATCTGGTGCATGCGCTCACATCCGGTGCGCACGGTCCGGGGACTCCTGCCAAAGGTGCGGTTGCGGTCGCGTATGCAAGGCAGCTCCCGCGGAGGACTGCGGCATCATTGAGCGCTATACCAGACAGTTTAATTATCCCGATGAGGGATGCGTCAAGAGCCGTGAGGACATACCGCGGCTTGGCATTAAGACTTTTCTGCTCGGACGTGTGCTGCATACCGCAGGGATCTGTTTGAGCAGCTCGGCGGATTTGAATCGCCGGTTATTTTTAACGAGGATATGTTTTTTGCGGCGCATGCAGTGCAGGAAGGATACAAGGTTGCGTATGCGGCGGACGCCGAGGTGGTTCATTCGCACAACTATTCGGTGAAGCAGCAGTTTCAACGCAATTTTGATCTGGCGGTGTCCCAGACGGCACATCCGGAGATCTTTGAGCAGGTCAGCTCGGAGGCGGAGGGCATGCGTCTGGTGAAAATACGATGGGTTATCTGTGTAAGATTCACAAGCCGTATCTGATCTGGAAGTTAGGGTGGCAGTGTGTCGGCAGGTACGCCGGCTATTTTCTGGGAAAACGCTATCAGAAGCTTGGCAGAAGGCAGATCTTGAAGTGTACCATGAGTCCGTATTACTGGAAGCGGATATGGTCAGAAAAGTAGGGAGCAGAAAATGAGTAACATACTATATATCGTAGTACCCTGCTATAATGAGCAGGAAGTACTTCCGGAGACATCCAAAAGACTGCGGGAAAAAGTGCAGACATTGCGTCAGGCGGCAAAATCGACGCGGACAGCCGGATTCTGTTTGTGAATGACGGATCGAAAGACGCGACGTGGGAGATGATTCAGAAGCTTCACGAGGAGAATTCCGTATTTTCCGGTGTCAATTTATCCAGGAACCGCGGACATCAGAATGCGCTTCTGGCAGGGATTGCGGTGGCGGTGGAACATGCGGATATGATCGTCTCCATGGATGCGGATCTGCAGGACGATGTGGATGCGATGGACCGCATGATCGATGCCTATGAAGCGGGAAATGATATTGTCTATGGCGTGCGGTCTTCCAGACAGAAGGACACGTTTTTTAAGCGCAACACGGCACAGCTTTTTACCGGATGCTTCATTTCCTGGGGGCGGAGATCGTGTACAATCACGCGGATTACCGGCTGTTAAGCAGACGTGCCGCAAAAGGACTCCTGTCTTTTGAAGAGGTGAATCTGTTTCTGCGTGGAATTGTTCCAATGGTGGGCTATCAGAGTACGACCGTAACCTATGAGCGCGGGAGCGTTTCGCGGGGAGAGCAAATATCCGCTTGGAAAAATGGTGGCATTTGCGCTGGAGGGAGACATCGCTCTCGTCAAGCCGATCCCGCATGATTACGATGGGCGGATTGTTTGTGCCTCGTCAGCCTGGGAATGCTGATTAAGGCGTTTGTGGATTACGCGAACGGCAATGTGGAACCGGGGTGGACAAGTGTGATTATTTCCATCTGGGTGCTCGGCGGTCTGCAGCTGTTTGCGATTGGAATTATCGGAGAGTATATCGGGAAGACGTATATGGAGACGAAACGGCGTCCGAGATATCTGATTGAATCGGTGCTTTTGGATGCAGTAGAGCAGGAAGACACTCCCGGCAGGGAATAACGGTTTGATTTCGGAATAACCGGTTGTGATTTCTTTGGGCATGGAATCTGTGGAATAGAGGGTTTTATGAGTAAAAATATAAAGTGTGGATTTTTTGGGCATTGATGCTGATCGGGGCACTTCTGGTGGTAAGTCAGAGCAGCTATTCGGATGCGACGATGCCTTTTTTTATCAGTATACAAACAGTATGGGATTTGGAGAGTATCTGTCCTGGCGCTATCAGACCTGGGTGGGAAGAATGTCGGAGAGGCGTTTGTGTATCTTGCATTCCGGCTAGGGCTCGGCTTCTGGCGTGTGGTAAATGCCGTGATGCTGGTGCTTCTGCCGATGGGGGTGCTGCGCTTGTCAGAAAAGGCGGCAGGGATTGGTGTACACAGTGAGGAAGCGATCGGACCCTGCGCAGCGGCAGTGGGCGGCTATTTTCTCATGAACATTATGACTGTCGGCTATGCGGCGGTCTGGGTGAATGGTTCCATCTTCTATACCTGGTGTTTTACCTGCGGAATCTGGGCGCTGATGCCTTTTGCGGACGCAGTGTTCGCAAAGCCGGAGGAAGAGCCTGCGCTGAATAAGAAATATTTTCTGATCAGCATACCGTGCGCTGTGGCAGGAACGATGTCCATCGAGCAGATGAGCGCTGTTTTGCTGACGTTTGAGGTGTTGGCGGTTGTCGCACTGTTCCTTCGCCATAAAAAAGTGCATCCGCTTCTTCTGGTTCAGACACTTACGACAGCGGTGGCGTTTGTGATTCTGTTCTCGGCTCCCGGCAATGAGATCCGTGTGGCAAGTGAGATTGCAAACTGGATGCCGGAATACGAGACGATGCCTTTCGGACAGCATGTGTTCATCACGATACACTGGCTGCTGTCATCGTTTGCAAATGAGAACAAACTGTTTTTATGCGGCATCTGGGTTGTGGGAATCCTTCTTCTGCTGCAGCAGGAGCAGAAGAAAAAGAGAGACTGGATCGCTCTTGGGATCGCGGCGGTCTTTACCCTGGCCGCATTGCTTCCTTATGCAGGCTTTGATCTGTTATCGGATATGGGGATGCAGTATATCAATATCGAAGCGTGCGTGTACCAGGTGCCGTCCATGGCGGTGATGACGCGGGAAGTGATCCTTGCGATGATCTGGTGGGCTGCGGCGCTGCTTTTCACCCTGCCGTTTTTATGGCGCGTGTCAAAAGCACATCACGCTGATGCTCGCCTATCTTGCGGGAATCGCGAGTGAGGCGATTATGTATTGCTCTCCGACGATGTATGCGTCCGGTGCGCGTGTTTATTATCTGACGGATCTTTTATATCTGTTTATTATTTTGACACTTTGCATTTTCCCTGAAAAGAAGCGCTGGAGAAATGGATTCTATGTGGGACTGCTCGTGGCGGGCGTTTGGAATCTGGTGTGGCAGGTCCTTTTTTAGACAGAAAAGAACAGAAACATACTTTTTTGATACTTTCGTCACAATTACATCACATTTTCCCTGTAAACTGCATCATAGAAAGTGAGAGAGAAAAAGAAATACTCACTGGAACAGAACAAAGAGTTGTCAGGGAAAGGAGCAATTATTATGGATAACAATGAACGTAATCATAACCAGTCTTCCGATTCCTTCTATTCATATAATAACGGAACGAATCAGAACGGCACATCGCAGAACAACGGAGCATACAGCGCAAACGGAGCTTACCAGAATGGCAGCGCATACCGGTCAGAACGGAGGAACCTACCAGAACGGAGGAACTTACCAGAACGGAGGAACCTACCAGAGCGGCACACAGAATAACAGTGCATACGGCCAGAACGGAGGAACCTACCAGAACGGCGGTTATCAGCAACAGTTCTACCAGAGCCAGGGAGCTGGGAATGCGGCGTACGGTCAGAATCCTTCCGGCAAGAAGGAAAAGAAGAGAAGAGAAAGAGAGAGAAAGCCGGGCGGCTTTGGTATGAAGCTTGCAAAATGTGCGGCACTGGCACTTGTCTTCGGGCTGGTATCCGGAACGGTGTTCGAGGGCGTACATCTCGCATCGGGTCAGATTTTCGGAGACTCGATTCCACGGTGGCAGCCACAGGCAGCGTGCTGACACAGTCCGATTCCAACACCAAGATTGAGGCGACCGGCGCATCATCCAGCTATGGCATCCGATGTCTCTGACATCGTGGAAGCGGTAATGCCTTCTATCGTATCGATCACGAATGTGAGCGAATCCCAGTATCAGAGCTTTTCGGCGGAACACAGACACAGCAGAGCACAAGCTGCGGTTCCGGTATTATCGTGAGCCAGGATGCAGACAATCTTTACATTGCGACCAACAATCATGTGGTGGAGGGTGCAGACAGCCTCACAGTCGCATTCAGTGACAACACAACCGTCAGCGCGGAGATCAAGGGTACCGATCCTTCCACAGATCTTGCAGTTATCCGCGTTGCGTTAAGCAGCATCGATTCTGACACATTAAATACAATCAAAGTTGCAACACTTGGCAATTCGGATGATCTGAAAGCCGGACAGGCAGCGATCGCCATCGGTAATGCACTCGGCTATGGTCAGTCTGTGACAACCGGTGTCATCAGCGCATTGAACCGTGAAGTAACCGTATCCGATTCCAACAGCAACACAAATTACACCGCAGAACTGATCCAGACCAGTGCAGCGATCAACCCTGGTAACAGTGGCGGTGCACTGCTCAATGCAGCAGGCGAGGTCATCGGTATCAACTCTGTAAAATATGCAGACACAAGTGTTGAGGGAATCGGTTATGCGATCCCGATCAGCACAGCAATGCCGATCATTGAGGACCTGATTACGAAGGAAAAGGTAGATGAGGCAGACAGTGCATATCTTGGTATCGGCGGCGTCGATGTCACAAGCGATGTGGCAAAAACCTACAATATGCCGACCGGTGTCTATGTAACACAGGTAAAAGAGAACTCCGCCGCAGAGCAGGCTGGAATTCAGAAGGGCGATATTATTACCGCATTTGACGGCAAGGATGTTCCTCGATGGAGGATCTGTCCTCTAAACTTCAGTATTACAAAGCAGGAACGACCGTGGATGTCACCATCCAGAGATCTTCCAACGGACAGTATGAAGAGCAGACGCTCTCTGTCACACTGGGAAAGAAGAACTGACAGAGAAAGGGCTGACACAGAGGCAGTAAGTTTATGATAGGAGCACTTGCAGGGATAAGTTCCAAATGCAACAGGCGGCGGTAAATCTGACCGCAAAATCCGGCATTTCTAACCACGCCGCGCTTCGCATCTGCATGATTCTGTGTTTTGAACACTCCGCAGGATGTCCAGCGACCTGCAGACAATTTTGATTTCGTGTGTCCCTTGCGGCACCGCTGAATAAACATAACCGCGCGAAGCCGATTGAATTGCCATCTGCCATATTTCAATAGCAGATGGCAACGAGTTCTGGTCTGCGCGGTTTTATATTGTCTGTGAAGCGGTGCCGCTAGACAACTAGGGAATTCGCTCATTGTCTGCGGTTTGTCGGACACATCCTGCGGAGTGTCAAAGCGTGGCAAGAGACACAGAATGATGCAGCGGCATGGAAGAAATACTCGAATTTTGCTTCAAAGATTTACCGCCGCCTGTTGCATTTTGGAACCAGACATCCTGCAAGCCCGTTATGATAAGCCGGCTGCCTCTGTAAGTCAGTCCCTTGATCTAGTCAGTCTCTGTCTCAGTGTTCCATCTTCCAGAAGGCTGCGGAGGCGGGAGCGTACTGCCACCTCCAAAGTCGCGTCTTCCCGGTGAGCAGGTCAACAGCTGTGCCGCAGCCTGCGTCGAAATGCGCCGTGAAGCTTTCGGAATCGGCGTTGATGGCGACTAACATTCACGCTCGTTGGCGCTTTTCCGCTCAAAGATGGACTGCTTATTCGTGAGCAGGACAGAGCGGAAATCGCCGTAGTTTAACGCCTCGAAAGACTTTTCGCGGCGGCAAGGCGGCTGATGAAATCCGTGAGCGTGGTCCATTCCGGTGCGTCAAAGCAGGCGCGCAATGCGGGATCGCCGTCCTCTTTTCGCGCTTTGGCACCCCATTCACTTCCGTAGTACACGCATGGAATGCCCGGCATGCCGAACTGCATGGCATAGATTAACGGAAGGTGCGCCTCGTTTGAGAGGATGCTTGCCACACGGGTGACGTCATGGTTGTCGACGAAGGAGAGCAGGTGCTTTCCCTTGTACAGAGTCCAGTTGTCCGGGCCGAACTGGCGCAGCAGAGAGTGATTGATCTCGAACATGTTCATGGAATTAAAACTGGAGTACAGTCCCTTGTAGCACTCATAGTTTGTCACGGAGTGCAGCATGGCATCATTCATGATCTGGTTGTAATCGCCGTGTACGACCTCGCCGACCAGGAAGAAATCCGGCTTTAAGGTGTCACAGTAGGCGCGCAGCCTTCGGATAAAATCATGGTCGAGGCAGTATGCCACATCAAGTCTCAGCCCGTCTATATCAAACTCGTCTACCCAGCCCTTGATGCAGGAAAAGAGGTGTGCGATGACATCCTCGTTGTGCAGATTAAGCTTGACCAGATCATAGTTGCCTTCCCAGCCCTCATACCACAGCCCGTCGTTATAATTGGAATTCCCGTCAAAACTGATATGAAACCAGTCCTTGTAGGGAGAGTCCCATCTCTTCTCTAAAACGTCCTGGAATGCCCAGAAACCGCGGCCGACGTGATTGAAGACGCCGTCTAAGACGACTTTGATGCCGGCGGCGTGGAGGTTGTCACACACTTCCTTAAAATCCGCGTTGGTGCCAAGTCTTGTGTCGATCTTTGTGTAATCTCTGGTATTGTAGCCGTGGGTGTCCGATTCAAAGAGCGGTGAAAATATACGGCGTTTGCGCCAAGCTTTTGAATATGAGGAATCCAGTCGCTTACCTTTTGGATGCGGTGGGTGAGAACCCCGTCATTTTCAAAAGGTGCGCCGCAGAACCCAAGCGGATAGATCTGATAAAATACACTTTCATATGCCCACATAATGCGTTGCCTCCTGTGATTGCTTTTTTATTTCGCTGTGCTCATGTCGTGTGATTTTTTAGAGCAGGCGCGCTGTGCAGTGATTACGGTGTCACGCAGACCGCCCGTTCCAATGCGGCGACAGCCTCGATCGTCGTTCCGCCCGGAGAGCACACGGCGTCTTTCAGTTCGCCGGGGTGTCTGCCGGTCTCCAATACCATTTTGGCTGCGCCGTAGACGGACTGGGCGGCAAATTTGTAAGCCTGTGCCCGCGGCATGCCGTCAGCAACGGCAGCGTCTGCCATCGCCTCGATAAACAGATAGACATAGGCAGGAGGAACCGGACACGCCCACAACGGCGTCAATGAGGCCTCCGGTACGACTTCTGCTTTTCCAAAGGAGTTGAAGATCGCCTGCACTTCGGAAAGCTCGGCTTCGGTGACATGTGCATTGACACACAGGGCGCTCATCGCTTCGCCGACGAGGGCAGGTGTGTTTGGCATGGCGCGAACGAGCTTGATCTCTTTGCCAAACGCTTTTTCGATGGCAGCAATGGTCTTGCCTGCAGCGATGGAGACGATGATGCAGCTGCTCTTCACATGCGGGCGATCTGCGGAATCACCTCATCGAACTTGTTCGGCTTGACGGCGAGAAACAGAATATCGCTGCGTTCGGCGACGGTCTCATTGGAGAGTGTCGTCTCGATGGAGAACCGGCTGTGAATGGTGTCAAGCGTCTCCTTGAGTGTGCACTGGCGATCACCTGCCCTGTGGTTACCAGGGAGGCGTTTAAGATGCCGCCGATCATGGCGCTGCCCATGTTGCCGGCACCGATGAAACCAATGATTTTGTCAAACATATCAAAACCACCTTCTATGTATTGTATGCTGATACCAGAACAGCCGGCTAAAGATAGCCGCCTGTCTTTCTATAAAATATGGTAGCGTTTTTAGAACCAAACGTCAAGTCCTGGTGTACGATGTTTAGAAATCTGTCAGATTGGCAGCTCTCTTCTCAAGGAATGCGCCCATTCCCTCTTTCTTGTCATGTGTCGTTGACAACACCAAAGAGGTTTGCTTCCATCTCAACGGCATTCTTGATGTCCATGTCGTAGCCGTTGTTGATTGCTGCCTTGGCAACGGAGACTGCGTAGCTTCCCTTGGAGATGATCTTTGCAGCCATAGCCTTTGCGGTAGCCATCAGTTCTTCTTTTGCGACAACCTTATTTACAAGGCCGATGCGGTATGCTTCGTTGGCATCGATATTGTCACAGGTAAAGATCATTTCTTTGGCACGTCCCATACCAACAAGACGGGCAAGTCTCTGGGTACCGCCGAATCCAGGGATAATACCAAGACCGCACTCCGGCTGTCCGAAAACAGCATTGTCGGATGCGATACGGATATCACACGCCATAGCAATCTCACATCCGCCGCCGAGAGCAAAACCGTTGACAGCAGCGATGGTAACCTGACGCATATTCATTAACTTGAAAAATGGAACAGAAGCCTTGATGCCGAATGCTCTTGCTTCCGGAGCGGTGAAGTTCACCATCTCGGAGATATCAGCGCCTGCAACGAAAGACTTGAACTCGTTGCCCTTCTTGTCCGGACCGCCGGTTAAGATGACAACCTTGACATCGTCCATAGCTTCGATCTCAGTCAGAGCCGTGTTTAACTCGTCAAGAGTCTCACTGTTTAATGCGTTAAGAGCTGCTGGTCTGGAAATGGAAAGAACAGCAGTCTGGTCAGCGATTTCCAATTTCAAATTGTTAAATTCACTCATTCTAAAACCCTCCTGAATAGTTTGATAAAAAATTAACAAATTACTAATATTAGAGTACAGCGTTTTCTAAAATTTGTCAATAGAAAACAGTATTTTCATTTGGAAAGAAAGGGGGTATAATAAATCCTAAAATGAGTACGTTACTAAGGAGTCATACATATGAGCACAAAGAGATCTTATCTGTCAAAGTTGTTGTGGAGATGCCGGATTCCGGTATTAAGGATTTTTCGATATTGCCAATACCATGGACGGGGCTCTGTCTCTGGGCGTCGGGGAGCCGGACTTCCAGACGCCGGAGCATGTCAGGGAGGCGGCGGTCGCTTCCATCCGGCGCGCCGAGACAAAGTATACTGACAACCGCGGTACCGTGGAGCTGCGTGCGGCAGCAGCGGAGTATCTGGAAAAGTTCGATCTGCACTATGACCGGGCGGATGAGATCCTTATCACAATGGGGGCAAGCGAGGGGATTGATCTGGCGCTGCGTGCGCTGGTGGATCCGGGAGACGAGGTTCTGGTGGTTGAGCCTGCCTATGTGTCCTACATCCCTTGCGTGGAACTGTGCGGAGGAATTCCGGTGTCAATTCCGCTGCAGGCGAAGAACCGGTTCCGTCTGATGGCGGAGGAACTGGAGGAGAAGATCACAGAGCGGACAAAAGTGCTTCTCATCTCTTCCCGAATAATCCGACGGGTGCCATCATGGAAAAGGCGGATCTGGAGGCGATCCGCGAGGTAGTGCTCGCCCATGACCTCTTTGTGATTACGGACGAGATCTATGCGGAGCTCACCTATGGCAAGAAGCATGTGTCGATCGCGGCGCTGCCGGATATGTATGAGCGCTGCGTGGTTCTAAACGGTTTTCCAAGGCGTTTGCAATGACCGGATGGCGTATGGGTATCGCGGCGGGGCCGGCGGAGGTCATTTTCCATATGAACAAGATCCATCAGTTCACGACGATGTCAGCGGGAACGACGTCCCAGTATGCGGCGTTAGAAGCACTCACGAGTCCGGTGCGGGACGAGGAGATCGATGTGATGCGCCGGGAGTATGACGAGAGACGCCACCTGATGGTGGACGGATTCCGGGCAATGGGACTTAAGGTGGTTGAGCCGGAGGGAGCATTTTATGTGTTCCCTTCGATCAAAGAGACCGGGCTTACCTCAATGGAGTTCCAGAAGACTTTGCAGGAGCAGAAGGTGGCGGTGATACCGGGAGATGCCTTTGGAAGCTGCGGCGAGGGATACATCCGGTGTTCCTATGCATATTCCAAGGATGTGATAAAGAAATGTCTGGAAAAAATTGCGGCGTTTGTGGCGCAGTTTGACCTGGATTTAAACGCTTGACAGTAGAGACGGAGAAGAGAATGCTGGATAATTATCATCTGAACCAGTTGGCAGAGCCCTGCTTGCGTGGTTTGTAGATCACGCGCGGGTGCTCCCGTGGCGTGAGAGACCGGAGCCTTACCGCGTGTGGGTCTCGGAAATCATGCTGCAGCAGACCAGAGTGGAGGCAGTAAAGCCGTATTATGAGCGCTTTTTAAAAGCATTGCCGGATGTGGCGGCGCTTGCAGCCTGTCCGGAGGATCAATTGATGAAGCTCTGGGAGGGGCTTGGTTATTACAACCGCGTGAGAAATATGCAGAAAGCCGCAGTCACCGTGACGGAGGAGTATGATGGAGTGCTTCCGGCGGATTATGGGAAGCTTTTGGAATTGAAAGGGATCGGTTCCTACAGCGGGTGCCATCGCATCGATCGCCTATGGGATACCGGTGCCTGCGGTAGACGGAAATGTGCTGCGGATCTTGACACGTGTGGCGACAGATGATACCGACATCATGAAACAGTCGTTCCGCAGTGCGGTGGAAGCGCAGCTGGGAGAGATGATGCGGGAACTTACGGTTCCTGAGGAGCTTCGGCGTGCCCTTCGCGATGAAAATGTTCCAGGCGCGCTCAATCAGGCGATGATGGAGCTCGGGGCGACGGTCTGTGTGCCGAACGGCGCACCTCTCTGTGAGGAATGTCCGTGGAGTAAGATGCCTTGCGAGAGCACAGGGGCGTGTGATGGATTTTCCGGTAAAAAGCAAGGCGAAGGCGCGCCGCATTGAGGAGCGCACGGTGCTTGTCATCCGGGATGGAGAAAAGGTGGCAATCCGCAAGCGCCCGAAGAAGGGCTGCTCGCCGGGCTGTATGAGCTGCCGAATCTGTCCGGCGCATTAAGTGCGGAGGAAGTCCTTTCCTATGTAAAGGAACAGCAGTTTGCTCCGCTGCGAATCGAGAAGCTTGCGGATGCAAAGCACATATTTTCCCATATCGAGTGGAGGATGAGTGGATATGTCATTCTGGTGGAGGAAGCCGGCTTTGCCGCAGAAAAGGAACCGGAGTCAGGAAATGGGCGCACCCCGGAAGAGAAAGCGGACGGGGAAGGCGGACTGATTTTTGTGGATGCATGGGATGCGAGAGAGCGTTATGCCATTCCGTCGGCATTTTCAGCATATGCGGGTTATTTAAAAAAGGAATTTGATTAAGATCAAGAAAGATAAAAAAGTTTGTAAAAAAGAGGGAGCCGGTGCATTGCACCGGCTTTTCATATGAAAAAGATTGTGTGTATGGAAAGTGAAATAAATTCACTATCTGCTGGGAGGAACCTTGCCTATTTCTAAGCAAGGTGACCTGACAAGCACTTGTCAGGAATGAAAAAGTTCTATGAAAAATTTAACTTGCTGTCTTAACTTTATCTATACTATAAAATGGAAATATGACCAGCGTATGCCAAGTTTATTAGTATTTTGTAAATAAAATATGAACAAATGAAGGAAGTGGACATTTTTCAGTGGATATTTTGAAAACCTTAAGGAAAAAATAAATTGGCGTACTGTGGAAAATCCTGTATAATGAAACAGGTCAATGTTAAGACAATGCGGGCAGTACCGCAGAACGGAGGAGACATGTACGATTGTATTGTCATTGGAGCCGGAATTGCCGGAGCGGTGGCAGCGCGAAAGCTGGCAGAGGAAAAAGGAAAGCGTGTCCTTGTCATGGAACGCCGACCGCATATCGGGGGAAACTGTTACGATGAGAAAGATGCCCACGGCATTTTAATTCATAATTACGGACCGCATATTTTTCACACAGGTCTGGAGGAAGTGTTTGCATATTTATCGCGTTTTACAGACTGGTACCTGTTCGGGCACGAGGTGGTCGCAAAGGTCGGGGATCAGCTGATTCCGGTGCCGTTTAACAAATACGTTACATATGGTATACGGGAAGGAGAAAGCCGACCGGCTGGAGCAAAAGCTGATCGAAACCTACGGCGAGGGTTCGCGTGTGCCGATCATGAAGCTGCGCGAGAACGAGGATGCGGATATCCGCGAGATTGCACAGTATGTGTATGAGAATGTATTTTTATATTACACGATGAAGCAGTGGGGGCAGAAGCCGGAGGAGATCAGTCCGGAGGTCACAGGGCGTGTCCCGGTGTTAATCTCTATGATAACCGCTATTTTCAGGATAAGTATCAGGGAGTGCCGGCGAACGGATTTACGGAAATGTTTGAGAAGATGCTTTCCCATCCGGGGATCACGGTGGAGTGCGGCACGGACTGCTTAAGCCGCATGCGCTTTGCGGACAATGAGATTTATTTTGACGGCGAAAAATTCGACGGCGACGTGATCTACACCGGCGCGCTGGACGAATTGTTTGCATGCAGGTATGGAAGACTGCCGTACCGCTCGCTGGATTTCCGGTTTGAGCATTACGACGGGGCGTCTTACCAGGGACACAGTGTGGTCAACTACACTGTGAACGAGGATTTACCCGTATCACGGAATTCAAGTTTTTGACCGGGCAGAAGGATACGGACGGCACCACGATCGTGAAGGAGTATCCGTTTGCGTATACGGGAGCAGAGGGAGAGATTCCGTACTATGCGATTTTGAATGAGAAAAATCAGGCGCTGTACGAAAAATACCGGGCACTCACGGCTGGCATGGAGCATTTTCATCTGCTCGGACGGCTGGCGGAGTACCGCTATTACAACATCGACGCGATGGTGAAGCGCGCCATGGAACTGGCAGACAGATTGTAAGAGTGTGACGGAAAATCTGCCTTTTGGGAAGAAAGCCGGGTTTTCTTTTGCGGAGATAAAGGAGAGATTAGAAAATGAAATTGTTGACATTTGCGATTCCGTGCTACAATTCGGAAGCATATATGGAAAAGTGTATCGAGTCGCTGCTTCCGGGCGGGGATGATGTGGAGATTTTGATCGTGGATGACGGATCGCATGACCGCACGGCAGAGATTGCGGATGCGTATGAGAAAAAGTATCCGGGGATTATCCGGGCGATTCATCAGGAGAACGGTGGCAGGCGGTCAATACGGGTATCCGCAATGCCACCGGGCTTTATTTTAAGGTTGTGGACAGTGATGACTGGGTGGATCTGGACGCCTACCGCAAGATTCTGGATAAGTTACGGGAGATTTCCGGCGGTGACAGAGTGCTGGATATGTTTATTGCTAATTATGTATATGAGAAAGAGGGAGTGAAGCATAAAAAAGTCATGCGCTGCTCCAATCTCCCGAAAGACCGGATATTTACATGGAAGGAAGCAGGACATTTCCATAAGGGACAGTATATTCTCATGCATTCCGTGATCTACCGCACGAAGCTGCTGAAGGAGTGTGGTCTGGAGCTGCCGAAGCACACCTTCTATGTGGATAACATCTATGTATACAAGCCGCTTCCGAGTGTGCGGACGCTCTATTATATGGATGTGGATTTTTACCGGTATTTTATCGGAAGAGACGATCAGTCCGTCAATGAGAGAGTGATGATTTCCCGCATTGACCAGCAGATCCGTGTGAATAAGATTATGGTCGATGCGTTTGACCTGTGGAAAATTCAAACCGCAAGCTCAGACATTATATGTTCAACTATCTGGAGATCATCACGGTCATCTCGACGATCATGCTGATCCGTTCCGGCACGGAGGAAAACCTGGAGAAGAGAACTCTGGAGATATATTAAAGAAAAAGATCTCCGCCTGTTCCACCATCTGCGGGCTGGAATCCTCGGAAATACGATGAATCTGCCGGGAAAAGGCGGAAGAAAGATCTCCGTTGCGGCGTATAAGCTTTCACAGAAGGTGGTCGGCTTCAACTAGCGGGAATCCCTGCACTGTATTTGTGAGAGATTAGTTCGGACAATGCATGGTATGAAGTTCCAGAATGTAACCGGCGGCAAATTCTTTGAAGCAAAATTCGAGTGTTTCTTCCATGCCGCGTCCGGCATCCAATTCTGTGTCTTTGCCACGCTTTGACAATCCACAGGGTGTGTCCGACAACCCGCAGACAATGGGCGGACTTTCTAGTGGCGCTAATGCCACTTCTTCACAGACAATATAAAACCGCGCGAACCGAAACTCGTTGGCATCTGCTATTGAAAATAAGGCAGATGCCAATTCAACATCAGCTTCGCGCGGTTATCTTATTCATCAGTGGCAATAAGCGCCACACAAAAGTCCTAAAATTGTCTGCCGGCTTGCGGACACATCCTGCGGAGTGTTCAAAGCTTGGAAAGACACGGATCATCAAAGATGCCGGACGCGGTGTGGTTAGAAATACCGGATTTTGCGGTCAGAATGCTGCTGACGGTTACAGCTGGAACTTTATACATGCATTATCCGAAAAGTTCTCTCTGGTACAGCCAGGGATTGCCTGCTATTAAGAATCATACTCATTTCGTTTAAAGAGCCGTTTTCATATCGTAGAGCTTCTGGGAGAGGTCGACGTAGATCTCCTGTGGGTTGACGAAACGCTTGGTCTCATCCCAGATGGTGTCTTTCATGGTTACAGATTTCACGGATCTCCATGACGCCCGGCGAGGTGTAGATGGTTTTTCCGGCCTTTATTACCGGAATCAGCATCTCACGCAACGTGTAGCTTCCTCCCGTGAGTCTCGTTTTCCAGGGAGCGTTCGGATCAAACAGCTTTAAGTCTTCGCTCTCGTCGAATGTCTCATCGTACAGGCAGATGAGATCGGCCTTGATCTTGCCGGTCTTTTTGTCATAGACGCGGTAAAATGTCTTGTTGCCGGGGTTCGTGACTTTTCTACATTCTCAGATAACTTGATCTTCGGCTGGAAACTTCCGTCCGCGGTGCGGATGGCGGCAAGCTGTAGACACCGCCGAAGGCAGGGTTGTCCTTCGAGGTAATCAGATTGGTGCCGACACCCCAGGAGCTGATGGCTGCGCCCTGCAGTTTTAAGCTTTCAATCAGGTATTCGTCAAAGGTCGTTGGAAGCGGAGATCACGGCGTCCGGAAAACCGGCTTCATCTAACATTTTGCACCTGCTTGGAGAGGTAGGCAAGGTCGCCGCTGTCTATGCGGATTCCGTAATAAGTCAGCGGAATACCGGCATCGCGCATCTCGGTGAAGACACGGATGGCATTCGGAATACCGGATTTTAACGTGTCGTAGGTATCCACGAGCAGAATACATGCGGACGGGTAGAGCTCGGCGTATTTGCGGAAAGCAGTGTACTCATCCGGAAAACTCTATGATCCAGCTGTGGGCGTGCGTGCCGAGTACCGGCACATGGAACATCTGACCGGCGAGAACATTGGAAGTGCCGTTGCAGCCGCCGATTACGGCAGCTCTGGCACCGTAGGTACCGGAATCCGGACCTTGTGCGCGCCGTAAACCAAACTCCATGACATTATCGCCCTTGGCCGCGTAACAGACGCGGGCGGCCTTGGTCGCGATCAGACACTGGTGGTTGACGATATTTAAGATGGCAGTCTCGATTAACTGTGCCTCCATGATCGGAGCGACAACTTTTACCAGAGGTTCTCTCGGGAAGATCAGGCTGCCTTCCGGGACGGCGTAGATGTCGCCGGAAAATTTGAAATTGCTCAGGTATTCCAGAAAATCTTCGTCAAATATTTTCAGACTGCGCAGATAGTTGATGTCGTCCGCGTCAAAATGCAGATTCTCGATGTAGTCGATGACCTGCGCTAAACCTGCGCAGACGGAATAACCGCCGTCGCAGGGATTGTTGCGGTAGAAGGCGTCAAAGACGACAACATCCTGATTATGATTTTTAAAATATCCCTGCATCATGGTCAGCTCATAGAGATCTGTGAGCAGGGTAAGGTTCAATGTACTCATGTGTGTCTGGAACCAAAGTTCCGCTCCTTTCCTGTTTTGAGATTGGAACTATTATAACATAATCGTTGAGAAAATGTAGGAAAAGTTATATAGTTAAGGTATTCTGAAAGAAATGTGAGGCAGGGAATGGGATGAGAAGAGAGCGTGCGATGGCACTGTTTGAAGAAGGATATAATTGTGCGCAGTCGGTATTTCTGGCGTTTTCGGATTTACATGGAATGGACACGCACACGGCGGCGGTACTCAGCTCGTCTTTCGGCGGCGGAATGGGAAGACTGCGCGAGGTGTGCGGAGCGGTCAGCGGGATGTTTCTTACGGCGGGCATATTATACGGCTATGACGACCCGGGCGCCCGGGAGGAAAAAGCGGCACACTATGCGAGAATCCAGGAACTGGCGAAGGCGTTTGAGGAAAAAAACGGTTCGATTGTCTGTCGGGAGCTGCTTGGTTTATCGGTAAAGCGGGAAGAACCGACACCGAAGGAACGGACTGCCGAGTATTATAAAAAGCGCCCCTGCAAGGAACTTGTCGGGGATGCCGCTGAGATATTGGAAAAGTATATTGCAGAACATCCGGTGGATGAGAGGTTAGAAAAGAGAGGAACAGTCAGATGATGATTCGCAGAGCAGCCATACAGGATCTGGAACAGATCATGCAGATATATGCGAGGGCGGTGCAGTATATGCACGCGTCCGGCAACCCCAACCAGTGTGTGGAGGGTATCCGTCCAGAGCGTTGATTGAGGAGGACATCGCACGCGGAGTCAGTTATGTAGTTGACAGGGATGGCGTGATTGAGGCTGTGTTTTCCTATATAGAAGGGGAGGATCCGACCTACCGGCAGATTGAGCAGGGGATGTGGCGCACGAATGGAAGTTATGGAACCGTGCACCGGCTGGCATCCGCCGGACGGCTCCGCGGCGTGGCGGGAATCTGTTTTCCTGGTGTGCCGAGCAGGCAAAATTACACGGATGCAGCAGTCTTCGGGCCGACACGCATCAGGACAACCGCATTATGCAGCATCTTCTGCAAAAAAACGGATTTGTGTACTGCGGAGTGATTCATCTGGCAAACGGCGCGCCGCGGCTGGCGTTTGAGCGGGCTGCAGTGGTGCCTGGCGGAGAAAATCCGGGAGTGAATCCGGAATGACGAATCCGAACGGAATGAATCCGGGAGGCGCATATGCAGGGATGCCGAATGCGAATGGAATGAATCCGGGAGGGGCATATGCAGGGGTGCCGAATCCGAATGAAATGAATCCGGGAATGCCGCAGCAGAAACAGAAAGGCGATGGCAGAGGATATGGCATTGCATCGCTCATACTTGGAATCGTGTCTGTGCTGCTGTTTTGTACCTGCATCAACTGGGTGACGGCAATTCTGGCGGTCATTTTCGGAATCATTCAGATCACAAAAAATAAGGAGCATGGTCTTGCAATCGGTGGAATCATCACAGCGGCGGTCTCAATGGTGCTTTCTGTCGTTTTATATCTTGCCATGTGGTTCGGAATGACAAATGCGGGGATTACATACGAAGATCTCCTATACGATCAGTATGATGACAGCTATGACAGCGATGGAAGTGATGCATGGTACGACGGCGATGGAAATGGCAGCTATGACGGCGGCGGAAGCGGCGGATTGTATGACGACGGCGGAAATGACGGATGGTATGACGACGGCGGAAATGACGGATGGTATGACGGTGATGGCAGTGGCGGCTACGATTACTATAATGATCCCTACGATTATTTCAGAGATTATTATGACGTTCAGGAGCCGGGTGGCAATCAGTTTATGTGAGCACTTTCTGCAGTGGAGTGATAGCTTCGCGCTTTTCGGAATATACTCTAAGTGACAGAGCATAAAGGTCAGAGTAGAGGTGCGCATAGCAGGAAGCGGGTTTTATAATAAAAAGAAAAGAAGCAGACTGATCTGGGTGGCAGCAGGAATGGCATGCATGGCGGCGGGGTGTTGTGCGGCTTTTTACATGCAGGTATCCCTGCGTGTGCCAACAGAGGCCAGGGAGGCGATGGCGATGGATGAATTGGCAAAAAAAGTGGCAATTACATTTGATGACGGACCTAATCCGGACTATACGGAGGAGCTTCTTTCGGGATTGAAGGAACGTGGTGTGAGCGCCACGTTTTTTCTGTTGGGAAAAGAAGTGGAGCAGTATCCGGAGATTGTGAAGAAATCCATGAGGGCGGACATCTGATCGGGACACACGCCTATGAACATGTCAATCTGAGCAATCTGACCGATGCGGCGGCGATCGAGCAGGTGGATAAGACGAATGCAGCGATTCATGAAATTATCGGCGTGTTTCCGGAGTATATCCGGCCGCCGTTCGGTGCTGGAAACCGAATCTGGATTATGAGACGACAATGATTGAGGTGCTCTGGGATGTCGATCCGAAAGACTGGGCGACGAGCAACTCATCGGTCATTGCGCAGCGTGTTGGGGGATGTCGAGGAGAATGATATTATTCTGCTTCATGATGCATCGGAGTCGTCCGTGCTGGCGGCATTTAAGATCATCGATGAATTGAAGGCGCAGGGGTATACATTTGTGACGGTGGAGGATATTCTGCTTGACTAAAATAGATGGTGGATGCTATTTGTTACTCCGTTAATTGACGTGATTTTGGGGTTATGATACAATATAATAAGTAATTTTATAGAGAAGAAATTTATAAAAACGGAAAGGCAAAAGGTTATTATGTCAAAACAGGATAAGAATTGTCAGGTTCCTACCCTATTAAGTATAGTGGAACAGATGCTTGATTATGTGGGGTATAAACGTGATTTATGGGGGCACAAAGTACTGGAAAATTCCTGTGGAGAGGGTAATATACTTATTGAGATTGTCAAAAGATACATCGCTGATGCTAAAAGGAATAGATATACCCCACAAGAAATTGTTGAGGGGTTAGAGAATGATGTGATTGCATATGAAGTTGATCAGAAAAATAGATACATGCTTAGCACGTTTGAATAATTTGAGTTCTTTAGAAAATTTACCAGAAATTAAGTGGAATATTAAGCACCAAGATTTTTTAAAAAATAAAGAGAAAAATATAGAATTCATAATTGGAAATCCACCTTATATTACATATCATGACCTAACACAGGAAGAAAGAGAATTTCTGCAGAAGAGTTATGCTGTTTGCCAAAAAGGACGCTTTGATTATTGCTACGCTTTTATTGAAGCTAGTATTAATGCATTGACAGATAATGGAAAGATGATATATCTCATACCATTTAGTATTTTTCGCAACAAATTTGCGGCTGAATTGAGAGTATTTCTTAGGAATCACATTGTAAAAATTTTTGATTATCGGAGCATTAATGTATTTCCCGGAATAACTTGTTCAACATCTTTGATTTTTTGCGAAAAGGAAAATGTTTCAGACATGGTTGAATATGAGGATATTTTTGCTCAGAATAAAATTTGGATAAATCGTTCCAACTTGAGCGTAGATGGAGAAAAATGGGTTTTTCATAGGACTGTTAGTGGAAACAGAAGATTTGGTGATTACTTTAGCGTTCACAACAGTGTGGCCACATTATGCAATAAAGCGTTTCTTTTTACAGCTGATGGAGAGCAGGAACAATATTATATTATTACGGGGATACCTGTAGAAAAGAAAGCAACTTTACCGGCGATAAGTACCAAAAGCAGTAAAGACATGAAAAAGGAAAATAGGATAATTTTCCCATACAAGATGTCAAATGGGAAAATAGACCATTATACAGAAGAGGAATTTAAGCGTCTATATCCATGTGCATGGAAGTATTTATATCAATTTTACTGTGATTTGGGCAAGAGAAAGGCTGATGAAAATGCGAAATGGTTTGAGTATGGGAGAAATCAAGCGTTGGCGGAAGTTTTGGGAAAAAAGCTTGTAATACCTATGGTTATAACAAATTCTACCAAGGCGTATATTGCTGGAAAATATACGATTCCATATGCAGGCTACTTTATCACAGTGAAACGGGGGAGTAATATGACCCTGCAGGACGCCAAGAAGGTGCTTGAGAGTGCCGGCTTTTATCAGTATGTGAAGGAGGTTGGAACTCCTACAACAATATCTTCTTACAGAGTGTCGGTGCACGATATTAGTGAATACATGTTTTAATGAGGAGCATAAATGACCAAAAATCTTTATTTCAGAACGAATTCGAGACATATTGGGCAATTAGGTAGAGAACTTGTAACAGATTTTGTTACTGCTTTAGTTGAACTTGTTAAAAATTCTTATGATGCAGATGCCGGAAGTGTGCAAATTAAGATTGAGAATGCCAATACACCATATAGGTAGGATTATTGTCACGGATACCGGTAGTGGTATGACCCAGGAAGAATTTGAAAAAAAATGGATGGTTATAGGAACCAGTAGTAAGGTTAGTGAACCATATACACCTAGCGGAAGGAAGCGGACGGGGAAAAAGGGTATAGGACGTTTTTCTGTCGAGAGGCTTGCTGAAAAGGTAACCATCTATTCTTTTACTGAATATAGAAGATTTTAAAGTGTCTATTAACTGGAACCGATATGAAGGCATTTCAGTGGATGCGTTGAAACAAAGAATCAGGATATTGCAGGAAAGGAAAGGATGTCTCAGCAGCGAAATTTATTGCTAATCAATTGGAATATTATCTGTTATTAACGGATGTTGATGAACAGGATAGAGAGATTGTAGCAAGATATGCAAATATTGTTGATAATTATGAACTTCTCTTTCAAAGAAACATTTTGTCTGATATAGAGCGGTTGGTACTTCCTGTGAAAAAGGGAAGGGTTAGAGTATCGGATTGAGAAGATCGGGAATCCACTGGAGCAGATAGCAGTAGAAATTGAAAGAAAATTATAAGTTGCTGGAGGAACTAAGAAGCAGAGAGAAAAGCGAGAAAAAGAGAATAAACTGACCGGAATGGTTATGGTATTAGACAGGTTGAGAGATATTGGCGCCAGAAAGATATTGACAAGCTTCAGAAGGAACTGAGACTTCTTGTTGCACCTGAATTTATTGAGAAAGACCCTTTTTATATTGAACTTTTAGCAGACCAGTTCAAAATACCGGAGGAAATGTCAGTGAATGATATTTCGGATATGAGATATGCAAAATTGGATGCAAAAATCATGGATGAAGGGAAAAAAACTATAATTCTATATCAGGATATGGACGGAAATCATAGAGAAGTCGAGGATCAATATGAGATTCCATTACTTTGTGGAGAGATTTCCTTTGAATTGTACTATTTTCTGAGAGATGCCGTACATATGAAGAATGAAACATATGATTACAGATTTGCGTTACGAATTTTAGATACTTATTGTGGAATCAAAATATACAGAGATAACTTCAGAGTAAAGCCATACGGCGATATTGGTAATGACTGGTTAGAACTTGATAAGAATAAAGTAAAAGATACTCATGGATACAGGGTAGGTAATAACCAGACGGTTGGAGTAATTAAAATTTCTGATGAGACAAATCCATTATTGATTGACGCAACAAACAGAGAAGGAATTATTGAGAATCAGGCATATGAACAATTAAAAGAGTTTATACTCAGGTGTATTACAATTATTTCAAATGTAAGAAAGGAATCTTATGAAAAATCCAAATCGGAGTTAGAGAAAGCCAAAGAAGAAAAGAAGAAGCATCAGAAAAAGAAGAAAATTATAAGCGAGAGCAGGAGAAGCGTTTTCAGAACACGATGAATTTAATGAAAAGCGGGGCACCTGTAAAAGTTGTACAGAATGAGTTTGAACAGTGGAAACAGGATGAGGAACGTTTTCAGAAAGAAAAAGAAGAACAGTATGAAAAGACGGAGTCGGCGTATCAGAAGGCGTTGGAATACCAGGAAAATGAGTTGTCTATGTACAAGAATCTCGCCACATTGGGAATTCTGACAGGTAATTTCGGACATGAGACACAAGACATAATTTCAAGGATTGGCAATAGCATTGCATATTTTGAGGCTTTAATACCAACAATAGAAAACAAATATTTTGAAATATCACAGGCATCCTAAAGTCTGATTTTGCACGAATAGAAGGTTATAGCTCTATGATTGTGGAGTTTCTGCGAAAACATAAGAGAGATGTAAAGGAAGACTTGGATTTTGGTATGGTTCTAAATAATATATGTCGTCTGTATGTTGGCATGCTGCAAGAGTTCCAGATTACTTTTATGTGGAATTCTACAGGAACAAATATATTTTACAATGCGTCAGATTGATTTGGAATCTATCATTATCAACATGATAACTAACGCGTTTGAACAATTAAAAGGAAGAACACAGAGATTTATTCAAATACAGTTTAGCCAGGATGAAGAAAATATTTTCTTAGAATTTGAAGATAGTGGAAAGGAGTACGTATAGATGAGCGTGAAAAGATATTCCAGGCGTTTGTGACTACGAAAGAGGATGGAATTGGTTTGGGACTTAATATAGTAAAAGATATTGTATTAAGTTACAGTGGGAAAATAAAGGTGCTAGATTCAGAAAAACTTGGCGGAGCTAGATTCCTGATTCAATTTTAAGAAGAAGGAGACAAGTAAATGAAGAAATTGATGGGATTATATATTGAAGATGACATAAGCAATGTTATGGTGCAACAGGCTAGATTTGAACTGTTTGAGGGAATCAGTATAAAAGGATTGGAAGTATTGCCGAGTAATGTTGAAGAATATTATCCGATAATTGTAAGAGATGATATAGATTTTTTGATTATAGACCATGAACTGGATAAGCAAATGGTATCTTATAAAGGATGTGATGCATTAAATGAAATTCGTAAATATGATAGTACAATATATGCAATTTTGCTGACAAATTATCCTTTAGAGGATTATAAAGAAGAGTTGGTGCCTACGATTATCAGCTAACAAAAAGTGAGATGAAGGAACCTGGAAAAATTGATGAGGTTGTTCAAAAAATAAAAAGAGCCTGTGAGCTGAGACGGGATAATAAAATGTTAGCAGAAATGGAACAACGACAGAAAGAAAAAGAAGAACTGATTAACGAATTGAAAAGTTTTGCAGCAGTTGGTAAGAAAGGATAATAAATGGATTACGTAAGGAAAAAACGCTGGGTGAGGTATCACCATTTAAAATGCAAAATGTATTTACGTAATGATTTTCGGTTTGAGTGTGCATATTGTCGAATGAGGGGAACAGGATACTGGTATTTTGTGTGAAAAGTATTTTGAAAAAGATCATTTTATAGCAAGGAACTCTAAATCAGATATTGACCTTGATTCATATGATAATATGGTTTATGCATGCTCAAAGTGTAATGGTACGAAAGCTGATAAAGACACCGAGCTACTATTAAATCCATGCAAAGACGATATTTATCTGGGATCCACCCCTCACGTTAAAAATCTGGGTAAGAATGGCCAATATCAACTTGTTGGTAATACGACCGAAGGGTGGCAATACATAAACAGTCTGCAGCTAAATTCAAAATTTTACAGAGAATTGAGAAAAAGGCAGGAGCAGGCGGACAAGGACGATGAAGAATTAAAGGTGCTTATAAATAAGATTTCTGGTTTGACAGATATTCCGACCAATTTATTAAAGAAATTAGAGATACTGGTGCATAATAACTTTGGATTTCAAACAGACAACCAGCGGAGTTCTGATTTCAGATGTGGTCAATCAAAGGCTGGATATGCCTTCCAGGAGGTATTGAGTATCTTAGATGATCTGTCTGTTCCATATGAATTACAATTTGCTGAAAATGATCTTGACATTGCAATCTATTATAAGGGTACAAAATACTTGTGTGAAATTATATTGAACGATAAGGCAGAAAAGCCCGTTAGAAATATTCGTATTAAGAAGGAACAGAGAGAAAGTTGGAGGGCGGTAGATGGTAATTATGGAGTTCTATATTATTATATGAAGACTGGAAGATTGGAATTTTATAGTGTTGATAAGGAAAATCCGTTGCAAGTTTGTTTTAAAGAAAGTAAATGAGTAGATGAAAATCCTGCATTTGCGGATTTCTATGTTTTTGACGAGCATTGAAAGTCAAAAAAGTATATTATGCTATAAGCTACGAGAGGTTATTTGTCAACCCCAAAATCAAAATTTCTTCCCCCAAAAAAATTTGGTTCTTACTTGACATCAGTAGATGACGGATCTAATCCGGACTATACGGAGGAGCTTCTTTCGGGATTGAAGGAACGTGGTGTGAGCGCCACGTTTTTCTGTTGGGAAAAGAAGTGGAGCAGTATCCGGAGATTGTGAAGAAAATCCATGAGGGCGGACATCTGATTGGAACACACGCCTATGAACATGTCAATCTGAGCAATCTGACCGATGCGGCGGCGATCGAGCAGGTGGATAAGACGAACGCGGCGATTCATGCAATTATCGGTGAGTTCCCGGAGTATATCCGGCCGCCGTTCGGGTGCTGGAAACCGAATCTGGATTATGAGACGACAATGATTGAGGTGCTCTGGGATGTCGATCCGAAAGACTGGGCGACGAGCAACTCATCGGTCATTGCGCAGCGCGTGTTGGGGGATGTCGAGGAGAATGATATTATTCTGCTTCATGATGTGTCGGAGTCGTCCGTGCTGGCTGCGTTTAAGATCATCGATGAATTGAAATCGCAGGGTATACATTTGTGACGGTGGAGGAGATTCTGCTGGAGTGAGACGCGGTGGGACTTGCAACCCTCCGATCAATTTGTTACAGTATAGAAAATGATTTCCGGGGAAAATCGTGCACAACAGAGAAAATACATATTTTACTTGTAAAAAGGGCATGTATCGTGTATTGTAATAGAAGCGATGCAATTTTTGAGTTGCAATCTGTCATATTTTTGAAAAAAGCATGATTAAAACTACGAATCATTAAAAAAACGCAAGTTTTGTATTGAAAAATTCAAAACGGTCAAGTGTGCGCCATGCGGACATGCGCCGGAAGGCAGTGACCGGGAATTTTATACATCAGAAAGCAGGTTTTGACATGGACTTATTTGAATATATGAGAGAACAGCAAAAGGAGACGGAGGCGCCGCTTGCATCCAGACTTCGCCCCACGACGCTGGATGAGATGGTGGGGCAGCAGCATATTATAGGAAAAGATAAGCTGCTGTACCGCGCAATCAAAGCAGATAAGCTAAGTTCCATCATACTGTACGGTCCGCCGGGAACGGGTAAGACGACGCTTGCAAAAGTGATCGCGCATACGACAAGCGCAGAGTTTTACAGATCAATGCGACTTCTGCCGGCAAGAAGGACATGGAGGAAGTGATCGCGCAGGCGAAGAACAACCAGGGAATGTACGGCAGGAAGACGATCCTCTTTATTGATGAGATTCATCGCTTCAATAAGGGACAGCAGGATTATCTGCTTCCGTTCGTGGAGGACGGCACGATCATTCTGATCGGCGCAACGACAGAGAATCCGTATTTTGAGGTCAACGGAGCTTTGTTGTCCAGATCCATCATTTTGAGCTGAAGAGTCTGTCGAAGGAGGATATCCGGACATTGATTCTCCGTGCGGTAAACGACGGGAAAAGGGACTGGCGCTTATAATGCTGTGATTGATGACGATGCGCTGGAATTTCTGGCGGATGTTGCGAACGGGGATGCCCGCGCGGCACTCACGGCGATCGAACTCGGCGTGCTGACGACGGAGCGGAGTGCAGACGGGAAGATTCACATCACGCTTGCGGTTGCCAGTGAATGTATCCAGAAGCGCGTGGTCAAATACGATAAGACCGGGGATAACCATTACGATACCATCTCTGCTTTTATCAAAAGTATGCGGGGTTCCGATCCGGATGCGGCAGTCTACTATCTTGCGCGGATGCTGTATGCGGGAGAGGACATCAAGTTTATAGCAAGGCGTATCATGATCTGTGCGGCGGAGGACGTCAGCAATTAGAGATCCGATGGCGCTTGTGGTCGCCACATCGGCGGCTCAGGCGGTGGAGCGCATTGGCATGCCGGAGGCCCAGATCATTTTAGCGCAGGCGGTGACCTATGTGGCGAGCGCACCGAAGAGCAATTCTGCTGTCTGTGCCATCAGCGATGCCATGGCGGCGGTGCGGGATACCATGACGGCACCGATACCGGTGCACCTGCAGGATGCACATTATAAGTCATCACAGAAGCTGGGACACGGAGTCGGGTACAAATACGCACACGACTATCCAAATCACTATGTGAAGCAGCAGTATCTGCCGGACGGTCTGACAGACCGCATGTTTTATCATCCGTCGGAGAACGGCTATGAGAAAACAATCCGGGAATATTTTGAAAAAATAAAAGGGATGCAGCCTTAGAAATAAGGTTCATATAAAATGTATATACAGATAGCAGGAGGAAGGAACAATGCAGTCATATCAGGAGATGAGCAAAGAGGAACTGTTAAAAGAGAAGGAACATCTGGAAGCAGAATACAAGAAGTTCCAGCAGCGGGGATTGAAGCTTGACATGTCCAGAGGAAAGCCATCCCAGGAACAGCTGGATCTGTCTATGGGCATGATGGATGCTCTCGTCCTATTCCGATCTCGCATGCGAGGATGGAACGGACTGCCGCAACTACGGTGTACTGGACGGAATCCAGGAGGCGAAAGTGCTGATTGGCGATATGATCGAGTGCAATCCGGAAAATATCATTATCTACGGCAATTCCAGCTTAAATATCATGTACGATACGATTTCACGCTCCATGACACACGGTGTGATGGGAAATACGCCGTGGTGCAAGCTTGACAAGGTGAAGTTCTTATGTCCGGTTCCGGGCTATGACAGACATTTTGCCATCACGGAATATTTTGGCATTGAGATGATCAATGTTCCAATGCTTCCTGACAGGACCGGATATGGATATGGTGGAGGAGCTTGTCAGCAAGGGATGAGGCGATCAAAGAATCTGGTGTGTGCCGAAATACATCCAATCCGCAGGGAATTACCTACTCGGATGAGACGGTACGCCGTTTTGCCAGATTAAAACCGGCGGCAAAAGACTTCCGTATTTACTGGGATAACGCTTACTGTGTACATCATTTATATGATATGGATCAGGATCATCTGATCGAGATTCTGGCAGAGTGCAAGCGCGCGGGCAATCCGGATATGGTATACAAGTTCTGCTCGACCAGCAAGATCAGCTTCCCGGGTTCCGGTCTGGCTGCGATTGCAACTTCCGCGAACAATCTGGAGGATTAAGAAGCAGCTGAAGATCCAGACGATCGGTCATGATAAGGTGAATCAGCTTCGCCATGTGCGCTTCTTTAAAGATGTGCACGGTATCACGGAGCACATGAGAAAGCATGCGGCTTCCCTCAGACCGAAGTTTGAGATGATTCTGGACACATTCGACAAGGAGTTAAAGGATCTCGGCGTCGGAAGCTGGTACAGCCCGAAGGGATATTTTATCACCTATGAGACGCTGGAGGGATGCGCGAGAGCGTGGTAGATAAGGCGAAAAAGGCAGGCGTTGTGATGACACCGGCAGGAGCACCGTTCCCGTACGGCAAGGACCCGAAAGATTCCGTCATCCGTATATCTCCGTCGTATCCGTCGCTGGAGGATCTTACAACGGCAACACAGATTTTTGTAGTCTGCGTAAAGCTGGCAAGCATTGAGAAGATTCTGGGGGAACAGCAGGCGTAAGAGCACAGAGCAGGGAATGATATGAAAAAATAATTGGAATAGTGACACCGATTCTTCTGCTGATTTTACCGTATCTGCTTTTTGTGGTTCTGTCTGTGGGCATGGGAAGACCGGACAGAGATTCGTCTGGAGCCTATATCATGGCGGGCGATTCCAGATTTCGCAGATGACGCAGACGGCAATCTGCATTTCGTCTACATCGGTGGTCGTGCCTTAAATGTCGTCTGGGTCATCTATCAGACGGGCGGCAGGAACCGGCGCGCAGGCGCTGCTTCTGATATGCTGATGAAGCTGTGCTATATCCCGTATTATCTGCTGGCGGCGTTTATGGTGCTGGCGGGATTTGCGACGTTTTATGTTTGGCGGAGTCGCGATTATCGGCGTGATGTGGATTGCGGATGTCCTGTTTTTGATACCGCCGTCCATCTACGGACTGTGCGGCTGCATCCGCGTGCAGTGAAAAAGCTGCCCGTGGGGCAGCAGTTGCCCTGTCGATACTGCACTTTATCTCTTTGTGCTGGACGTTGTGGCGGCGGTCGTCGGATTCTGTACCGTACACGGCAGACACAAACGTCAGAAACAGATGGAGGCTGCCAGACAGCCGCAGATGACGTATCGGAATTGAACAAGTGAATGCAAAACATAACCGCGCGAACTCGTTATCATCTGCTATTGAAACAGGGCAGATGATAACTCAGACATCGGCTTCGCGCGGTTATGTTCTGTTTGCTGGTGTCACGAAGGGGCACGCACAAAAGTCCTAAAATTGTCTGTGGTTTGCGGACACACCACGTGGAATGTTCCAAACTTGGAAAAACACAGATAATCAAGGATGTTCGACGCGGCATGGTTAGAAATACCGGATTTTGGATTAGAATTGCCGCCCCGGTTGCATTTGGAACGTCATACATCTCTATTACTTATAAGAAAACGTATCCTGTTATAAATTCGGATTATGCCTGTGTCTGGGCAGCCTCCGTCTCATCGGTTCCGTTCTTCCACTTGTTGAACTTCTCCACAACGGCATCATAGGTGCGCTGTGAGATGTCCGGAAGATCCTGTCCCCAGGACTTGGTTGCTTCCTTGAAGCCCTTCTTGAAAGCGTCAAGAAGAAGATCAGCTTTTTCCGGATCGTTGCCGGAGAGTGCTTTTGCAAAATCAAGAATACGGTCTGAAGTCTGGTCGACGCCCCAGTAACCGTCATCAGCGATATCTGCCTGCGCCTGTGCCCTGGTGGCTTCATCTACGGTAAAATTACCTTTTGCAAGGAAGCTCCACATAGAATCTGCGGTACCGATGGCAACACCCTGCTTGGTCATCATCTTTTCTACAAGACTGCGAAGCTGGGAGGTACGCTGCTCGGCATCTGCCTTTAACTTGTTGACAAGTGCGTAATCGGTCTTCTTTGTAACCGTGCCGGATGTCTGACCGGAACTCTTCTCATATACGACACCGGTATCGGTCTTTGTGCTGCTCTCACTCTTTTTCTCTGTATGGTCCGTCTTTGCTGCGGTATAAGTAGAAGCCTGCTGTGCTGCTACTGAGTTTGTGATACTGTTAATTGCCATAATTCATTCCTCCATTCCCTTGGATCGGTTTAAAATAATTGACAGGAGGCATCCATGCCTGCTCTTTGTCTCATCTTCTATATCGGCAGGAAACATTGCCCGGTTTAGATTTTTGAGAAATTTTATTGCGTAAAAAGAAGGAGAGATAATTGACCTTTTACAAGTCATGGTAAGATTCAGTCTGTATACAAAATACATTAAAAAAACATGGGGGCATTATGAAAGAGATTTCGGTAAAAGCACTGGCAAAAGTAAATCTCGGACTTGATGTGGTCCGGAAGAGAGAGGATGGGTACCACGAGGTCCGCATGATCATGCAGACGATTCATCTGTTTGACCGGCTGGAGATTACCCGCAATCAGTCGGGCAGGATTACGATGTCGACCAACCTTGCGTTTCTGCCGACAAATGAGAACAATCTGGTATACAAGGCGGCAGCACTTCTCAAAGAGGAATTTGACATTGGGGACGGTATTGATGTAAAGCTCCACAAGCACATTCCGGTGGCAGCCGGCATGGCAGGCGGAAGCACGGACGCTGCGGCCGTATTATATGGAATGAACCGCATTTTTGATCTGGGGCTTTCTAAGGAGGATCTGATGACGCGCGGTGTGAAGCTCGGCGCGGATGTTCCCTACTGCATTATGCGCGGAACGGCGCTCGCGGAGGGGATCGGTGAAAAATTATCGGCGCTTCCTCCGATGGTCAAATGTCCGGTGCTGATTGCCAAGCCGCAGATCGGGGTTTCCACAAAATTTGTCTATGAGAATCTGAAGCTGGATGCGGATACCGTGCATCCGGATATTGATGGGCTGATCGGTGCGATCCGGGCGAAGAATCTGGAGCAGATCGCAGGTCATATGGGAAATGTGCTGGAGACAGTTACGATTCCCAATTATCCGGTCATTGCAGAGATCAAGGAGCATATGATGGAGCACGGTGCAGTCCATGCAATGATGAGCGGAAGCGATCCAACGGTCTTTGGACTGTTTGCCAACGGGGATACAGCCGTGGCTGCATACGAGGCAATGCGTGAATCAAATCTTGCAAAACAGGTTTACCTGACAAGCATATACAACAATGCGCGGTGAGGAGAAGACGGGCAGAAACAGATAACAAAGCAGAAGGAGGTACTTATGACAGAGGATCTGACATTGAACATGAATGCATACCTTCCGCTTCGGGATGTGGTGTTTAACACACTGCGGGAAGCGATCTTAAAAGGAGAGCTTAAGCCGGGGGAGCGTCTTATGGAGCTGCAGCTGGCAGCAAAGCTTGGGGTGAGCCGCACGCCGATCCGTGAGGCGATCCGTATGCTCGAGCAGGAGGGACTGGCGGTCACGATTCCAAGAAAAGGTGCGGAAGTTGCGCGGATGACGGAAAAAGACATGGAGGATGTCTTGCAGATCCGGGATGCACTCGACGAACTGGCGGCATCGATCGCCTGTGAACAGATTTCTGAGGAGGAGCTTGCTGAGCTCAGACATACCATGCATGAGTTCGAGGAATCCACAAAGACGGGGACGTCAAGCGGATTGCGGAGGCGGATGTGCGGTTTCATGACATCATCTATCATGCGACGCGCAACGTCAAGCTGGAGAACATGCTCAACAATCTGCGGGAGCAGATGTACCGCTATCGCGTGGAATATTTAAAGGATGAAAAGAATTTCCCGATTCTGATCCGGGAGCACAGCCAGATCGTGGAGGGGCTTACCGCGAAGGATAAGACCATGCTGACGGCGGCGATGCACAAGCATGTGATGAACCAGGCGACAGCGGTGAAGGAAATGATCCGGGAGCAGGAAAAGTGAATAAATTTCCCGAAATGGAACAAACTAACAGGGACAGGCGGATGCCTGCCCCGTTTTTGTTTTAGGAAAGGAAGAAAATCTGTGGCGGAGAAGACAAAGATCAGCGAGAGACTCGACGAGAACATCGCACATATGGAGGAACTGTTTCACACCTGTGACGACATCAAGAAGAAGCGGATGAATCTTGGAAAAAACCGGGACGTGGCGTGCTACCTCACGTTCATTGAAGTCTCGGTAGATATGGGAAATTCGGCGCTGTTAGAAGTTTTAAAATACTTAAGGGTCTGGAGCGGGAGGAGATTCTGCGGGTGTTGGAACAGAATGCCCTCGGAACCTCCGATGCGACCTATTTTACGACGATCGAGGAGGCGGGGACGGTCTTTGACCGGAGAAGCCGTTTTTCGTCGACGGTTTTGCGAAAGCGGTCAAGATTCCGGATGACGGTTATCCGAATATGGGGATCAACGAGGCGGACTCGGAAAAAGTGGTGCGTGGTTCTAACGAGGGATTCGGGGATTCGGTAAAACAGAATGCGGCGTTGATCCGCAAGAGAATCCGGTCGCCACAGGTCAAGGTAAAAGAGAAAAAAATGGGCGTGCGCTCCAACACCAACGTCTATCTGGTCTATATGGAAGGAATCGTCTATCCCGAGCTGGTGGCAAAGATTGAGGAGCGGCTGGAGGGATTTGAGATTGACGGGGTACTCGACAGCGGAGTCATTGAACAGCTGTCGGAGGAAAATGGTATTCCCCGTTTCCACAGTTTCAGACGACGGAACGGCCGGACCGGGCGGCAATGTCCATCCTTGACGGCAGAGTGGTTGTGCTGTCGGACAATTCGCCGATCGCGCTCATTCTGCCGACCGATTACAATTCCTTTATCAAGACGAGCGACGATTACTATAACCGCTGGGAGATCGCAAGCTTTTAGCGCCTTTGCGCTATTTTGCATCCTTTTGCCATGACATTGCCGGGCCTCTATCTGGCGGTCACCAATTTCCACACACAGATTCTGCCGACCACGCTCCTGCTGTCCTTTGCGGACGCCAGGAGCGGCGTGCCGTTTCCGGCGGTGATTGAGGTGATTATCATGGAGCTTCGTTTGAACTGCTGCGGGAGGCGGGAGTGCGGCTGCCCGGAGCGATGGGGAATACGATTGGAATTGTGGGGGGACTGATCATCGGGCAGGCAGCCGTGGAGGCAAATCTGGTGAGTCCGATTGTCGTGATTGTGATCTCGTTTACGGCGCTGTGTTCGTTTGCTGTACCGAATGAGGAGTTTGCAACGGCATTCCGGCTGCTCAAGTTCTTTTTTATCGGAATCTGCGCATGGCTTGGTTTTTTCGGGTTTCTGGCAGGGCTGCTTGCCGTGCTGATCCATCTGTCGCACTTAAAAGCTTTGGCGTGCCGTACCTGATGCCGTATGTGGCGGCAGATCTGAACGATTATGAAGATGAACGCGATTTCCTTTGGCGGCAGCCACTTCGGCTGCTCTGGAAACGCCCGATCTACGCGAAGAAAAATAACCGCAGAAAGCTGCGGATGAAACTGTGACAGAGAGGGAACGGATTATGTTTTCAGAAAATAACAGGATATCGGGACGCCAGATGTATCGCTTGATGACGTATGATCTGCTCGGTATCGGCACACTTCTTGTTCCGCAGATGCTTGCGAAGACGGCGGGGAGAGACGGCATTCTGTCAATCGGAATCGGGATGGCGGCAGCGCTCGCGTATCTATGGATATTGCGCAGGCTTGCGCCGCCCGCACAGGAATCTTATCCGGAATATATGGAGCGGCAGCTGGGAAGGATCGGGGGAGGAATCGTACAGACCGGTTATCTGATCTACCGGGTGCTGCTTGCGGGTATGTGGCGTATCTGTTTGCAGACATTATTCTCCGGGATCTTCTGCGCGGAGAATCGTTTTATCTGGTCCTTTCGGTTATCATGCTGCTGGTGCTGTATGGACTTGCGGGGAATCGAGGGACGGGCGAGAGTCTATGAGATGCTGTTCTGGTTTCTTTGATCCCGCTGTTTCTCATGCTGTTTGCGGCGGCGGACGAAGTGTGCACCGATTACTGGGCGCCGCTTGGAATGAGCAGCTTAAAGGGTGTGGCAGGCGGAGCTTACGGGTGTTTTTGAATCTTTCCTTTGCATTTTTCCTTCTATTTTCGGGAACATATGTCAGGCGGCAGGAAACATTGTTTGCAGCGGGAAAGAGGGCAATCCTATTTGTGGGATGTCTCCATGCGGTGCTCTATCTGGTTCTGGAGGGAATTTGGGGTACCGGCGCTTGCGGGGATGGATTATCCGGCAGTCACGCTGATGAGCACGGTAAAAATATCCGGCGGCTTTTTGAAAAGAACAGACGCGTTTATGTTCGGCGTGTGGTTCTTTACGCTGTATGCACTTTTAAACAGCTGCGTCTTTTACGGAAGCAGCATAGCAGAGAAATTATGGAAACCTATTCGCAAAATGCCAAAAGGGAAAAATTACATGTGGATTTTCTATGGATCTGTGGCGGTGGCAGCTTCTGTGGCAGCGATCTGTTTTACCGGAGCAGAGCGGTATTCGACTGGTACGAGCGGTTCCTGTGGTATGTCGGAACGCCGTTTCTGGTGCTGGCCCCGTCTACCGCACAGAAAAGTGGGGCAGGAGGATGCTTGCGCTTGCGGTGATCTGTGCGGCAGCCTTGCTTGTGATGACAGGCTGCGCCCCCGCGGAGCTGGAGGATCGCGATTTTCCGATTGATATCGCGGTGCGGGACACGAAGGACGCCGGGCTGACGTGGTATGAAGCGGAGCAGGAGGGAAACCGGATGGTGGATTACAGCCATCTGAAGGTTCTGATCCTGGAACAGGAATTTGTGGAGGACGAGGCGGCGGTGCAGGAGTGGCTGACATTCTTAAAGGAGAAGAGCGAGGTGCCACGCAACGCCTATGGTGGTCACGGAGGATGCCGAAGCACTGCTGGCGCAGAGTGAGACGCTGGGAGAAGCGGTCGGGGATTATCTGGAGGAACAGTTTGAAAATGTGTCCCAGATCAAAAAGCAGGCATATCCCACAATCGGATCGCTGTATCAGGAGATGGACAATAGACAGGAGACACTATTTTTGCCGTATGTTACCGTGGAGGAGGAAAAGCCGGTGGTGGAGCAGTATTATGTGTGGAAGCGCGGGAAGCCGGCGGGCATGGTTGTCGGGGAGGCAGCGAGACTCGCCTTTTTCACGCAAAACCGCATGATGGAGTATGCCTTGCCGTTAGAGGAGGGAATGCTGCTGCTGTCGGATTCCTCAAATGAGATCGCGTTTACGGAAAAGGATGGTGTGCGGAAGGTTGTGGTGACGATTCACTGCAGCGGGAGCGTGCAGGGAACCGGCGGAAAGGAGAATGAAGGAAAGCTTGCACTTTCGGCGGAAGATTATATGAACCGGATGGCGGCAAATGTGCGGCAGGAGAAGCAGGTGGACCTGACAGGCAGCTACAGGAAGCTTGGAGGCGCGGCGCGCGGCTGGTATGAGGAGTACCAGGAGCGCGGGGAGAACTACGAAGAAGAGGTGGAGGTTGTCTACCGGGTAAAAATAAACTGGATTCATTTATCGTAAAGTGAATAAAACAGTGCCAGAATGGGAATCGTCTTTTACAGCAGAGGAAAGGAAGAAAATGTTGTGATGCAAAGACGTAAATGGATCTGGTACTTGTTGTTGGGGATGAATGTGACGCTGCTTGCGCTTCTTGGAATGCAGTATGGAAAAATCAGAGAATACAGGGGCAGATTGCTGGGAAGGTGCTGCGGTTCCATGTGCTTGCCAACAGTGATACCGTGGAGGATCAGAATTTAAAGCTTGCCGTGCGCGATGCCGTGGGAAGCCAGATGGCGGAGCTGCTTTCGGATGTGCAGGACAGAGCAGCGTGTGAACAGGTGGTGGAGGCGCATCTGCCCGAGATTACGGAGACGGCGCAGGCGGTGGTGCGGGAAGCCGGATATGGGTATGAGGTGCATGCAGCGATAGAGGAGACAGATTTCCCGTCCAAAACATATGGGAAATTTACCTTCCCGGCAGGAAAATATGAGGCGCTGCGGGTTGTGATCGGAGAGGGTGCAGGTCATAACTGGTGGTGCGTCATGTACCCGAATATGTGTTTCGAGGGAAGCATGTATGAAGTTGTGGATGAGAGCGCCGGGGAGGAACTGAAAAAAGTGCTGTCTAAGGAGGAATACCGGGCGGTGCTTGAGGAGGAAAATTATGAAGTGCGCTGCCGCTATCTGACATTTTTGGACGGCCTGAAAGAATAGGCTTGATTATTCCGCCAAAAGTCGGTAATATGAGTTGAGATAAAGGGAGTGTAACGATGACAAAAGATGTATTGATCTCCATCAGCGGTCTTCAGTTTGCTGGGGGAGAAAACAGTGAACCGGTAGAGGTGATTACCTCCGGTTCTTATTATAAGAAGAACGGCAGGCATTATATTCTGTATGACGAGGTGGCGGAGGATACGGCGGGTACCACCAAAAATATCATCAAGCTCGGGGATGAGGTGCTTGACATCACGAAGCGCGGTGAGACGAATGTACATATGATGTTTGAAAAAGACAAGAAAAATGTCACTTATTATTATACGCCGTACGGGAATCTGCTGATCGGAATCGACGCCACGAAAGTGCAGGTGGAGGAGACGGAACACAATCTGTCCGTGAAAGTGGATTATGCGCTGGAAGTGAATTATGAGCACATGGCGGACTGCAAGATTACCATGAACATTCAATCAAAAAATGCAGGGGATTTCAAAATCTGAAATTCCCTGCATTTTAAATAGCTGCTTATTTTTTCTTCTTTGCGGCTTTCTCTTTGGCAAGTTCTGCCTTTTCTTTTTCCAGCTCTGCATTGGCCTTCTTGGCTTTTTCCTGCATTCTCGCGCGGAAACTCTTCTTGCCCTGCGGCTTCTCAAGAGGTCCTCTGACGCCGGTTACCTTCGTGATGTAGATGCCGCTCACGGTCGCTTTGACTTCCTTCTTCAGCGGAATCAGATCATAGACTGCCTCGTCTGCGATCAGTGACATCACCTTCGGACCAACCTTTGCCTTTACGATCGGAAGCTTGGAACGGCGCATCATCTTCGGTGTCTGGTCGATGACAACCTGCGGAAGTCCCGAATCTTTCAGACGCAATCGCTTTTTATCGATGATCAGCATGGAGACGGTCTGGGAGTTGGCTGCAAGCTGCGCCTCCTGCTCGTCTCTCTTTTTCTGTGCCTTTTTGCCGAGAAAATATAATACGATCAAGCCGACAATGAGGACGGCAAGAATAACCAGCAATACAATGGTTACGGTACTCATGGTAAAATCCTCCTACAATCAAACTGCATTTAATTGTAGCATTGATTCGGCAAAAAAGCAATCTTGTATTTGAAACATTTGTGAAAGTTTGGCTTGTCTGCTTCCTTTTTTGAGGGAAATGGTACGATACTATAGGTTAGTGTTGGCGAAACAGAATTCGCCAAAAGAGGGAATAGAAAGGGTATTTGTATATGAAGAAGAGAACAGTAGCACTGATGCTTTGCGCTATGATGGCATTTGGTGCAGCAGGATGCGGAGCAAAGGACGCCGATCCGGCAGCGACAGAGGCGACAGAGAGCGCAGCGTCAACCGAGGGTCTTGCAGACAGTGCGGTTTCCGGTACGATCACAAGCACTCCGTGTGCGAGCAGCGCGTTTGACCTGAAGGGAAGCGATTATGTAACACTCTGTGATTACAGCGCGATTCCGGTTACGATCACCGGGGATTATGACGTGGATGACCAGAAGGTAAAGGATTATTTCAAGCAGATGTTTGACAACTATGGTCCGTTCTATACGGCAGATCCGGACAAGACCACGGTCGAGGAGGGAGACATTGTCAATGTGGATTACGTTGGCAAGCTTGACGGAACAGCGTTTAGCGGAGGTACCGCCGAGAATCAGAACATTGATGTGTACCAGAACGCATCTGCCACAGGGACAGGCTACATCGACGGATTTACGGACGGCTTAAAGGGCGCTTCCGTCGGAGATGTGATCGACTGTGACGTGACATTTCCGGATGATTATGGCAACACGGATCTGGCGGGAAAAGCAGTAGTCTTTACATTTACGGTCAACTCCATTCAAAAGGAAATGACGATCGATGATGTGGATGACGCATTTGCCAAGGAGCAGTTCCAGGTGGATACCGTGGATGAGATGTACGGTCAGATCCGCAGCTACATGGAGAGCAGTGCAGAGTACAACAAGCAGAAAGACACGACGACCGCAGTGCAGAATTATCTGATCGACAACTGCGAGGCCGAGGTGCCGGAGGATTATCTTGCGGCGAGAGTGGACGATTACAGAAGACAGTACATCGAGCAGAACTGCAACGGAGATGAGAGCCAGCTTGCCGATTATGTGAGCACCTACTACGGAAAGACCGTTGAGGAGATGGAAGCATACTGGAATGAGGGATGGAGAAGAGCATCCGCCTTGAGTTCATTATGGATGCGATCGCGGATGAACTCGGCGTTGAGGTGAACCAGGACGACATCGATGCATACGCAGAGCAGCTGGTAAGCCAGAACGGATACGAGTCTGTGGAGGCGATGTATAATATCTACGGTTTTGGGGATACCGATTATGGCAAACGCTATTTTGCAGCTCTCTACCGCTACGATCAGGCGCTGGATCAGCTGCTTGAGACGGCAGTTGTGACGGTGGATCCGTCTGCGGACACGGAGAGCGACGCGGTGACGGAAGACGCTGCGGATGAAGCAGAGGCAGGAAGTGCAACAGATGCCTCTACGACGTATGAGGCGGCAGAAAGCACGGAAGAGACCGGCGCAGCCAATTAGGAATAAGCATTGATTTTTTGCGGCAATGCAGATAAGATAATAGAAAAGAGATAGAGTGGCAGACGGGATGCGGCAGAGTGGCGCACCCGTCTGTTGCGGATGGAGGAATGTATGGATCTGGTAAATATAAGGGATTTATTCGCAGCAAGGATGAGTATCTGATACGACAGTGACCATCGGCGGATGGGTCAGAAGTCTCGTAATTCCAAGAATTTCGGTTTTATCGTTGTCAATGACGGTACGTTCTTTGAGCCGGTGCAGGTGGTATTTTCCAACGTGCTGGAGAACTTTGAGGAAGTGAGAAGTTGAACGTCGGCGCGGCAATCATCGTGACGGGTAAGCTTGTCGCAAACCCCGGAGATGAAGCAGCCGTCGAGATTCAGGCGGAGAAGATTGAGGTGGAGGGAGCTTCCACACCGGATTATCCTCTGCAGAAGAAGAAGCACAGCTTTGAGTATTTAAGAACGATTTCTCATTTGAGACCGCGCACCAACACCTTTGAGGCGGTATTCCGCGTGCGTTCCTGATTGCCTACGCGATCCACAAGTTCTTTCAGGAGAGATTTCGTCTATGTGCACACACCGCTCATCACGGGAAGTGACTGTGAAGGTGCAGGCGAGATGTTCCAGGTGACGACACTGGATCTAGCCAATGTGCCGAAGAATCCGGACGGAACCGTGGATTACACCAAGGACTTTTTTAATAAACCGACGAATCTGACCGTCAGCGGACAGTTAAACGGCGAGACATATGCTATGGCATTCAAGAATATCTACACCTTCGGACCTACCTTCCGTGCGGAGAATTCCAATACTACCAGACATGCGGCAGAGTTCTGGATGATTGAGCCTGAGATTGCTTTTGCAGACCTTGAGGATGATATGATGCTTGCAGAGAGCATGCTCAAGTATGTTATCAACTATGTGCTTGAAAATGCACCTGAGGAGATGGCATTTTCAATAATTTCATCGACAAAGGACTTCTTGACCGTCTGAACAATGTTGTGAATTCCGATTTCGCGCGTGTGACCTACAAGGAGGCAATCGAGATCTTAGAGAAGCACAACGACAAGTTTGAGTATAAGGTATCCTGGGGGCGTCGATCTTCAGACAGAGCATGAGAGATACCTTACAGAGCAGATTTACAAGCGCCCTGTATTTGTCACAGATTATCCGAAGGAGATAAAGGCCTTTTACATGAAGCTGAACGATGATGGCAAGACGGTGGCGGCTGTCGACTGTCTCGTGCCGGGAATCGGAGAAATCATCGGTGGAAGTCAGAGAGAGGATGACTACGACAAGCTTCTGGCGCGCATCAACGAGCTGGGACTTCGCGAGGAGGATTATGAGTTCTACCTCGATCTCAGAAAGTACGGTTCCGCAAGACATGCGGGATTCGGACTCGGATTCGAGCGCTGCGTGATGTATCTGACCGGTATGTCCAACATCCGTGACGTCATTCCGTTCCCGAGAACGGTCAACAACTGCGAACTGTAAGAGGGAAGACTGAGGTGGAGCATGAGATATATTTTGGAAAATGACACGCTGCGGGTCGAGATTGAATCGTTCGGCGCGGAGATCAAGTCTGTGAAACGCAAGGCGGACGGCAGGGAATATATGTGGTGCGGAGACCCGAAATACTGGGGCAGAACATCGCCGGTGCTCTTCCCGTTTGTCGGCGCGCCGAAGAACAAGGAATACCGGTATGAGGGCAGAACCTACCCGATGGGACAGCATGGATTTGCGCGCGATATGGAGTTTGCTCTGGAGGCGCAGGAGGGAAAGAGCATCTGGTTTGTTCTCTCCTCCACAGAGGAGACCTATGCGAAATACCCGTTCCGGTTCCGGCTGCACATCGGATATACGCTGGACGAAATGAAGTCTCCGTTCACTGGAAGGTGGACAACACCGATGAGAAGCCGATGTATTTTTCCATCGGCGCACATCCGGCATTTTGTGCCCGATCAACGGGGAACAGGATAAGACGGGCTATCGTCTCCGGTTCGGAGATCTCACCGACAAGCTGCATCATCACGGCAACACGCCGGACGGCATGGCAGTCATGGTGGATGAGGAGCTGGAACTGGAGGATGGAGAGGCTGTGATTACGCCTGGATTCTTTGACAAGTGCACCTACATGGTGGAGGGAGCGCAGACGGAGAGGTGTCAATCCTGGACCGCGACGGCGAAGCCTATGTGACGGTAACGCTTTGATGCGCCGCTGTTTGCTCTGTGGTCTCCGGAAGGAAAGGAAGCACCGTTCCTGTGCATAGAGCCGTGGTATGGAAGATGCGATGCGGTTGACTTTGAGGGAAGCCTCGCGGAGCGCCCGTACGAGAATGCGCTTGCAGCCGGAGGCAGTTTTGACGCAGAGTACGCAATCGTGTTTGCATAGCCGCACGCGAACCGGCATATAGATAGGATAGAAGAATCAGGCAGGTCTATCTATGAAGCTGGGATACAAAATAAAACCGAGAGATGCAAAAGCAACCCGACGACAGCCATCCTTGCAGCCGTGTTTGTGATGTTCCTTATAAGCGGTCTTCTGCTGCTTCTTCTGGCGCTTCTCTTATATAAGATGGAGCCGGGAGAGTCCGTCATTAAGATCGGAATTGTGGCGGTCTACGTAATTTCCGGGCTTTGCGGAGGTTTTCTGATGGGAAAACGGATGCGGGAGCAGAAGTTTTTGTGGGGACTGGCGGCGGGAATCATCTATTTTCTACTGCTGTTTGGTGTGTCGCTGCTCGTAAAGGGTACGGGTGATCTTCAGATGACGCGCATTTTTTCAACGCTGATCCTCTGCGGGGCATCCGGCATGGCGGAGGAATGTTAAGCTGAAAAAGCCGCTCTGTGGGGCGAAAGTTCAGCAAAAAAAGGCTTTTCATCTAACCGGTCATGTGCTATACTATACGGGTTAATAGAATTTTATTGTAAGATATAAAGGAGAGATTATTATGAAGCACGTTAAGACATTAAATACAAGAAAATTACAGAACACTGTTAAAAAGGGCGGATGTGGCGAGTGCCAGACATCATGCCAGTCTGCATGTAAGACATCCTGCACCGTAGGAAACCAGAGCTGTGAGAACAGATAATTTTTCACGGGCATAAGTGAATAGCATTACCTACAGACGACCGTTCGCGAAGCGTGCGGTCATTTGTACGTTATAATAGTCAGAATTAGAAAGAGAGGAATATTGTAGTGGTTCATCAGTACAAGAACAACGGCTATAATATTGTCTTAGATGTCAACAGTGGCGCAATCCATGTGGTGGATGACGTGACATACGATGTCATTGCCCTGTATGAAGGACATACAAGAGAGGAGATTGTGAATTCTCTGCGGGAGCGCTATCCGGAGACTGAAGTGGAAGAGGCACTTGATGAGGTGCAGATGCTGGTCGACAATGAGGAGCTTTTTACGAAGGATACCTACGAGAACTATATATCATGGATTTCAAAAAGCGCCCGACGGTTGTGAAGGCTCTGTGCCTGCACCTTCATTGCGCATGACTGCAACCTTGCCTGCAGATATTGCTTTGCCGAGGAGGGCGAGTACCATGGGAGAAGGGCTCTTATGTCCTTTGAAGTCGGGAAGAAGGCACTTGATTTTCTGATTGCCAATTCCGGCAACAGACGCAACCTGGAGGTGGATTTTTTCGGCGGGGAACCGCTTATGAACTGGGATGTGGTGAAGCAGCTTGTGGCATATGGAAGAGAGCAGGAGAAGCTTCATGACAAGAAGTTTCCTTTACACTGACAACAAACGGTGTGCTGTTAAATGATGAGGTTATGGAATTCTGTAACCGCGAGATGGGCAATGTCGTTTTAAGTATTGACGGACGGAAGGAAGTTCACGATAACATGCGTCCGTTCCGCAAAGGTGCCGGAAGCTACGATCTGATCGTGCCGAAATTCCAGCAGTTCGCGGAGAGTAGACATCAGGATAAGTATTATGTGAGAGGAACCTTTACACATTATAATCTTGATTTCTCGGAGGATGTGCTGCATCTTGCAGATCTCGGATTCAAGCAGATTTCGGTGGAGCCGGTTGTGGCGGAGCCGAAGGAGCCGTACGCAATCCGGGAGGAGGATCTGCCGAAGCTCTTCGAGGAGTATGACAAGCTGGCAGTTGAGATGATCAGACGTCATAAGAGCGGAGAAGATTTTAATTTTTTCCACTTTATGATCGATCTTGAGGGCGGTCCGTGTGTGGCGAAACGTCTTTCCGGCTGCGGTTCCGGAACCGAGTACCTTGCGGTAACACCGTGGGGCGATTTCTATCCGTGCCACCAGTTTGTCGGAAATGAAAAGTTCCTTCTCGGAAATGTCGATGAGGGCATCTTAAATACAGACATTCGCGACGAGTTTAAATGTTGCAATGTCTATGCGAAGGAGAAATGCCGCAAGTGTTTCGCAAGATTCTACTGCAGCGGCGGCTGCGCGGCGAATGCCTACAATTTCAGCGGCGACATCTGCGGAGCATATGACATCGGATGTGAGCTTCAGAAAAAGCGCATTGAATGTGCGATTATGATAAAAGCTGCAGAGGAGGAACAAAAGAATGAAGAAGAGTAAAGCGATTGTTATTTTGATCGTGATCCTTGGTGCACTGGCGGGACTTGCTTATTATGCATCCATCATTCTTTCTTCGACGGGAATCGGGGAAGAGATGAGCATTCCGCTTGGTCTGGATTTATCCGGCGGTGTTTCCATTACCTACCAGGTTGTGGATGACAATCCGAGTGCGGAGGATATGAGTGATACGATCTACAAGCTGCAGAAGCGTGTAGAGGGCTACAGCACAGAAGCGTCGGTTTACCAGGTGGGGAGATGACCGTATTACGGTTGAGATCCCGGGCGTATCGGATGCCAATGCGATTCTGGAGGATCTCGGTAATCCGGGTTCTTTGGAGTTCCAGCTTCCGGACGGAACGGTTTACATGACGGGTGACCAGGTTGCGGATGCGCAGGCGGGAACCACGACAGACAGCTACGGCAACAAGCAGTATGTGGTACAGTTAAAGCTCACAGACGACGGAGCAAAGCTGTTTGCGGACGCCACCACAGACAATGTCGGCAATTATCTGCCGATCGTGTATGACGGCGAGACGATCAGCTATCCGCAGGTAAAGGAAGCCATCACCGGCGGTACTGCACAGATTTCCGGCATGAAGACATATGAGGATGCCGAGACACTGGCAACACAGATCCGTATCGGTTCTCTTTCCTTAAAGCTGCAGGAGCTGGAATCCAGTGTTGTAGGAGCACAGCTGGGAAGCCAGGCGATCTCTTCCAGCTTAAAGGCAGCAGCCATCGGATTAGCGATTGTCATGATCTTCATGATAGTGATGTATCAGATTCCGGGTCTGGCGGCAGCCATCGCGCTGGCAATCTATACCTGCCTGGTAATTGCTACATTATACTTATTTGAGATTACACTGACACTGCCGCGTATTGCGGGTATCATCTTAAGTATCGGTATGGCGGTCGATGCGAACGTCATTATCTTCGCGCGTATCCGTGAGGAGATTGCGACGGGCAAGACGGTCAATTCTTCAATGAAGATCGGTTTTAAGAAGGCAATGTCAGCCATCCTTGACGGTAACATCACAACGATCATCGCGGCGCTGGTACTGATTGCGCTGGGTTCTGGAACAGTCAAGGGCTTTGCATACACTCTGGATGATTGGTATTGTGCTTTCCATGTTTACGGCACTTGTTGTGACGAGATGGATCCTGTATTCCTTCTATGCCATCGGTATCCGTGACGAGAAGTTCTATGGCCGTGCAAAAGAGCGCAGGACGTTGAACTTCCTCGGAAAGAGAGGCGTATTCTTTACAGTTTCCCTGGCAATGATTGCAGCGGGATTTATCGGAATGGGTGTTCATGCAGCAAAGGGAAGCGGAGCATTGAACTATGGTCTTGACTTCGTAGGAGGTACTTCAACGACAGCAGACTATGGCAAGGATTACACGATTGAAGAGATTGAGAATACCATCGTTCCTGTTGTTGCGGAAGTGATCGGCGACAAAGGACATCATGGCGAACAAAGTGGAAGGTACGACACAGATTACTGTGAAGACACGTACCCTGACGCTGGATGAGAGAGATACGCTGGAGCAGGCATTGGTGGATCAGCTTGGAGCAGATGAGTCTTCCATCACATCACAGAGTATCAGCTCGACTGTCAGCAGTGAGATGCGTTCCGATGCCATTGTTGCCGTGATCGTATCTTCGATCTGCATGTTGATTTATATCTGGTTCCGGTTCAAGGATATCCGTTTCTGGTGCAAGTGCGATTATTGCGTTGCTGCACGATGTGCTGGTAGTGCTTGCGGTTTATTCACTGCTTCGTATTTCCGTTGGAAATACCTTTATCGCATGTATGCTGACGATCATCGGTTACTCTGTCAATGATACGATCGTTATTCTTCGACCGTATCCGTGAGAACCTGGGCAGGACAGCAGCAAAGCAGACGCCGGAGCTTCTGGCGGAGGTTGCCAACAAGAGCTTGACACAGACGCTTTCACGAAGCATCAATACATCCCTGACGACCTTTGTCATGGTATTCATGTTGTTTTTACTCGGTGTTGCAAGTATCCGTGAGTTTGCACTTCCGTTGATGGCAGGCCTGCTCTGCGGAGCATATTCTTCCATCTGTATTGCGGAGACTGTGGTACATCATGAGACTGCATCTTGGCAAGAACAGACTGATCAAGAAATAAAACAAATATTAGGGGCTGCAATACATTGACCAAAGATGTATTTGCAGTCCTTTCTATTCCTGAGGAAAAAAAATAACGGGAAGCAGGCATGAAGAAACGTAGGATAGCGTGTATAATGGCATGACGCAGAGATTGACCCTGCCATATTTACCTTCTGGCAGTACAGTGAAAAAGGGAAGTGTGGATGGAATTGAGGGAGCGGTAGATCTGGATGTCCAGTTTGTGGAGTGACATGAAAACGGTCATTGAGGAGAAATGAGATGGATGGGATGAAGTTGTTTGCAATCTATTTGGTGGTTATGAATGTGCTCGGTGTGGCGGTCATGTGGTCGGATAAGAGGCGCGCCAGACTGCACCGGTGGCGGATTCCGGAAGGTGCTCTTTGGCGTGAGCCTGCTCGGGGAAGCGCGGGAACCTGGGCAGGAATGTATTTGTTCCGCCACAAGACGAAGCACTGGTATTTTGTGGTCGGAATGCCGCTCATTCTGGTTTGCCAGGCGGCACTTGCAATTTATCTGGTGCACTTATATGTTTTATAACAAATTGTTATAGACGGTATGTGTTTTCTGATTGAATAAAGATACAAAGTCATTTATAATGAGTAGCATAGCCGTAGAAAGACAAATGTTCTTCGTAGAAAGACACTGCGGCGGTTCAGGAAGGGAGAATACATACGATGTATACAATGGAAGATATCGAAGCGGTAGATATGGAAATCGCACAGGCAATAAAGGATGAGTTTGACAGACAGAACAGTCATATCGAGCTGATCGCATCGGAGAACTGGGTAAGCCCGGCGGTGATGTCTGCGATGGGAAGCGTTTTGACTAATAAATATGCGGAAGGCTATCCGGGGAAGCGCTATTACGGCGGATGAGACTGTGTGGATGTCGTGGAGGAGCTGGCAAGAGAGCGCGCGAAGAAGCTATTCGGCTGTGACTATGTCAACGTGCAGCCACATTCCGGAGCACAGGCGAATATGGCAGTGCAGTTCGCTGTTTTAAAGCCGGGCGACACCGTGATGGGTATGAACCTGGATCATGGCGGACACCTTACGCATGGCTCACCAGTCAATTTTTCCGGAACCTATTTTCATATCGTACCGTACGGTGTAAATGACGAGGGATTCATCGATTACGACAAGGTGATGGAGATTGCCCTTGAGTGCAAGCCGAAGATGATCATTGCCGGTGCCAGTGCCTACGCGCGCACGATCGACTTTAAGAAATTCCGTGAGATCGCGGACGCCTGCGGTGCTGTGCTCATGGTTGACATGGCGCACATCGCCGGTCTGGTTGCGGCGGGACTTCATCCAAGCCCGATCCCGTATGCGGATGTCGTGACAACGACCACGCACAAGACTCTGCGCGGACCGCGCGGCGGAATGATTCTCTGCAATCAGGAAGCAGCAGACAAGTACAACTTTAACAAGGCGATCTTCCCGGGAATCCAGGGAGGTCCGCTGATGCATGTGATCGCGGCGAAGGCAGTCTGCTTCAAGGAAGCACTGCAGCCGGAGTTCAAGGTGTACCAGCAGAACATCATCGACAATGCGCAGGCGCTGTGCAAAGGACTGATGAACCGCGGTATCAGGATCGTATCGGGAGGCACCGACAATCACCTGATGCTTGTCGACCTGACGAATTTTGATCAGACCGGAAAAGCGGTGGAGAAGCTTCTGGATTCCGTAAACATCACCTGCAATAAAAATACGATTCCGAATGATCCGAAGTCTCCGTTCGTGACGAGCGGTGTGCGTCTCGGTACGCCGGCCGTGACATCCCGCGGACTCAATACCGGGGATATGGATCAGATTGCGGAGGCGATTGCCATGATGATCAAGGAGGAGAGCCGGCAGCAGACCGCGCCAGAGCGATTGTGGCGGAGCTCACCGCAAAGTATCCGTTAAAATAAAATCTTTCAAAGTGTGTAGACTAGGCTTCCGTGCATATTGCGAGTGTTCAATATGCACGGAGGCTTTTTGTGTAATAGGAAACTTCGTTCCTATTACACAAAACCGCGCTCTACAAAATTATTAAGAATTAAACGCTATGTATCGGGTCTGAAAAGATGATAGAATAAAGAAAAGAAAGTAACCCGTCTGGGGCAGAGGAGGAGCTATGGGCAAAAAGAGCGTTGGAATTCTGATCGGTGTGGCAGCAGTGGCTGCTGTTCTGGGAGGAACCGGTTATTATTTCCGGGATGATATCAGGCAGATGATACCGATCTTTGATGATGGAAGTTCAGAGGACAAGGTCTATGTGGAAAAGGTATCCCGCATTATGAATCAGTATGCAGGTGTTTCCAACCGGTATAACGGTGTGGTGGAGACGCAGGATTCATACGAGGTGAATGTGGATTCTTCCCGGACGATCAGCGAGATCAAGGTGGAGGTCGGCGATGAGGTCGAGGAGGGACAGACTCTGGTCACTTACGACACCAGTGATCTTACCATGAAGATTGAGCAGGCGAAGCTGGAACTGGAAGGCATTCAGAATGAGATAGATAATTACAACAAACAGATCGACACACTGACGAAAGAGATGGAGAAGGTGGAAGAATCGGAACGTTACGATTACACCACGCAGATCCAGAATATCCAGAACTCCATCGCACAGAAGCAGTTCGATATGGAGAGCAAGAAGCTTGAGATCTCCAAGGAGCAGAAACAGGTCAGCAGTTCTTCCGTTGTGAGCAAGGTGGCGGGAGTGGTCAAGGAGATCAATGAGAAAGGCGTGGACAGCGGGAACAGCGCGCCGTTTATGACGATCTTACAGACCGGAGTACCGGATCAAGGGAAGCATCGATGAGCAGAATGTCTGGATGCTTTCCGAGGGGCAGGAGGTTGTGATCCGTTCGCGTGTGGACAGTACGAAGACGTGGAGCGGAACGATCGGGAAAATCGACACTGAGAGTCCGCAGCAGGGGAATGACAACGATTTACAGCACCTCTTCGGCGGGAGACACGCAGTCAGCGTCAAGTATCCGTTCTATGTGGATCTCGACTCGGTGGACGGACTGATCCTGGGGCAGCATGTGTACATCGAGCTGGATCAGGGACAGGAGGAAGTGAAGGAAGGTCTGTGGCTGTACGGCTCCTACATCGTGCAGGACGAAGATACTCCGTACGTGTGGGCGGCTAATGAGAAAAACCGTCTGGAGAAGCACTATATTGAGCTGGGAGGAGTACGATGCGGATATGGACGAGTATGAGATCGTATCAGGGCTTGCCGAGGACGATTACATTGCCTGGCCGATGGCTGGTCTCTATGAGGGTGTGACGACTGTGACCGACGAGGCGGAAGTGGATTATTCTTCTCCGCTTTACAATCAGCCGGCGGACGAGAATCTGTACGATACAGAGGGTGTCTATGATACGGAACTGCTCTATGATGTGTTGGACAGCGTCTATGATACAGAACTGCCGGATGAAATGTATGACAGCATGGATGCCGGAGAAGGGACAGAGGCGGAGGTGGCAGAATGATACTGAATCTGCAGAATATCTACAAAGACTATCAGCAGGAGAAGCTGGTTGTGCCGGTGTTAAAGGATGTATCGCTGACGGTCGAGGAAGGAGAGTATGTCGCCATTATGGGACCGTCCGGTTCCGGTAAGACCACACTGATGAATATTATCGGGTGTCTCGACCGCCCGACGAGCGGTACTTACGAGCTGGCGGGGGAGAACGTGCTCAAATTAAAAGACAGGGAGCTCTCGGATCTCCGCTTAAAAAGTATCGGGTTCGTGTTTCAGAGCTTTCAGCTGATGCCGCGGGAGAGTGCCGTGGAAAATGTGGCGCTTCCGCTCAGCTATGCCGGAGTGCGCAAAAAGGAGAGACGGAGCCGCGCGACGAAAGCGCTCGAGAGAGTAGGACTCGGGGATCGTGTCAATTTCAGACCGACACAGCTTTCCGGCGGACAGAAGCAGCGTGTGGCCATCGCCCGCGCGATGGTCAACCATCCTAAGATTCTGCTGGCGGATGAGCCGACAGGAGCCCTGGACTCCAAATCCGGCGAGCAGATCATGGAGCTTTTTGACAGTTTGAACGAAGAGGGCGTTACTATTGTCATGATTACGCATGATCCCAAGATCGCGGCGAAAGCCAAGCTGATTGTCGGATCATCGACGGTGAGATCTATGAGGGGAGGAGGACGGAGTATCATGAAGATTAAGAAAGTGATTGCGGTCATCGCAGGTATTGCGGTCGCTCTCGGCTGCGGTGGGTGGCGTATACGGGTATAAATCCTATCAGGATAAAAGCTTGTCGCGGAAGTGCAGCCGGTTTCCAGCCTCAACTGGGGATACTGGGGAGACACGGAGACAAGTTACGGCACCGTCACGAACGATTCCTCACAGGAGATCTATCTGGATGATTCCAGGATGATTAAGGAGGTCTATGTGGAGAGGATGAAGTGCAAAGGGAGATCCGCTGCTCGCCTATGACACAGCGGAACTCCAGATTGAACGCAAAAAAAGATCTCGATATCGATCGAGAATAACATCGAGAAAAAATACAAGTATGAAATGTTAAAGACGCAGACGCCGGTGAAAAGATCCGCCGAAGCTGAACGAGGAGCAGCTTGCCTGGTATCAGCACATGGACGAGGAAAACCGCCTGACAGAGACAGATAAGAACGATGGCAGAATCTACAACTATCTGACGGCGGTCTCCATTCCCTACAACGTGACAACCAATGCGGCGGGGGAACTGGTGTATCCGGCGGGAACGGCGGAAGAACCGTATATTTATTATGTCAATCAGAATGCATACGCCTATGGCGGCTTTTTCAATGCCATCCGTCCTACCGCGGAGGGGGGCAGCGGAAAACATGTGCGCGTGATCGTCTGCAAGAAGGATGCGGACGGTAAGATGGTGCTTGACACCGATGAAGCGACCGGGCGGCAGACGCCGGTTACGGATGATACAGTGTCCCCGAATACCGTCGAGTTAAATGGCAGCGATTTTCCGGCGGATTACGATGAGAGCCGCATGTGGTATCTGTTTTCGGGAAAAGAATACATACCGACTTCCCTTGCGGATGAGTACATGCAGGCGTACGAGGATTTTATGGCGGACTGGGAGGTACCAAAGGGATATACTTCCGAGGAACTCTATCAGGAGGCGGCTGACATTGAAGAAAAATTAAAGACGCTCGATATCCAGCGCAGACAGGAACAGCTGGCGCTCGAGTCCATGGAGAAAAGCGCGACGGACGGTGTGGTCTACGCGGAGGTGGACGGCGTCGTGAAGACGGTCGGCGACCCGGACGAGAAGCCCGAGCAGGGGCAGGCGTTTCTGGTGGTAACCGGAGATGACGGGCTCTATGTGAAGGGGACGATCAGCGAGCTGCTGCTGGATGATGTGCCGGTGGGAACCGTGGTGAGTGCCAATTCCTGGGAGAGCGGTATGACGTTCGATGCCACAATCACGGAAATATCGGATTATCCGGTTTCGGGTAACTCATGGGGCGAAGGAAATCCCAATGTCTCCTACTATGAGTACACGGCTTATATCGAGGACAGCTCCGCGCTCCGCAACGGGGAGGCGGTAGATCTGTCCATATCGACCAATCAGTCGGATGGCGGCGGCATTTTTATAGAAAAAGCGTATGTGAGGTCGGAGGATGGAAAGTCGTACTGCATGATTGCAGATGAGAATAACCGGCTGAAAAAACAGTATGTGGTGACCGGAAGAACGGTCTACGGATCTGCGGTAGAGATCAAGTCCGGGCTGACGGAGGACGACCGACATCGCATTCCCGTACGGGAAAAATGCGGTGGAGGGCGCTGCCGTCACAGACGAGTCATCCAATTATTAAAGGAGGAACGGAGATGTTTGAAAATATAAGATTGTCTTTCCGCGGAATCTGGGCTCACAAGATGCGTTCCTTCCTGACGATGCTGGGTATTATTATCGGTATTGCAGCTATTATTGCGATTGTATCTACAATTAAGGGAACAAATGAGCAGATCAAGCAGAACCTGGTCGGAGCCGGTGAGAATACCGTCGAGATTTCCCTGTATCAGGGAGAGTGGGAATATGAGATGGAGTACAACGGCATACCTGAGGGCGTGCCGCTTGTGGCGGATGAGGTGGTTGAACAGCTCAAGGAGATCCCGCATGTGGAAAATGTGTCGCGCTATCTGAGCCGGCAGGATTACAACGGAGTCTATCATCTGAATACCGGGCTTTCCGGTGGTTATGTCAAGGGCGTTGACACGGCCTATTTTGACACCTGCAATTATATTATGAAGGAAGGGCGCGGGTTCACGCAGCAGGATTTTGACCAGTATCACAAGGTCGCGATTCTGGATGAGGATTCGGCGGACGCACTGTTCCAGGAGAGGAAGCTGTCGGGAGACGATTGAGATTCAGCAGGAGCCGTATGTTGTGGTGGGAATTGTGACAAAGGCGAAAAAGTTTGAACCGGTCATCAACTCGATTGATGACTATTATACCTACGCGCAGGATTCCGCCGGCTCTGTGTATGTGCCGGCGACGACCTGGCCGATCATCTATCAGTACGACGAGCCGCAGAATGTGGTGCTGCGCGTGGAGAGTACGGATGATATGACCAGCGCCGGAAAAGCGGGAGCGGATCTGCTAAACGGGTATCTGTCGGTGTCGGATACGACGATCCAGTATAAGGCAAAAGATCTGATGGAGCAGGCACAGCAGATTCAGGAACTTAGCAGCTCCACCAACACCATGCTGATCTGGATTGCCGGCATTTCATTGATTGTCGGCGGCATCGGCGTCATGAACATCATGCTGGTATCGGTGACGGAGCGGACGCAGGAGATCGGTCTGAAAAGGCGATCGGGGCACGCAAGTCCGGATCCTGGGACAGTTTCTGACGGAGGCGGCGGTGCTCACCAGCCTGGGCGGTCTCATCGGCGTGCTGGTCGGCATTATTCTGGCGCAGGTGATCTCGTATGTGACGACGACGCCGGTGGCGATCAGTGTTCCGGCAGCCGTGGGAGCGGTGGCGTTTTCCATGGTTATCGGAATCGTATTCGGTGTGTTCCCGTCCTACAAGGCGGCGAATTTAAATCCGATCGATGCGCGGCGGCATGAGTAAGCAAAAATAATGACAGCGCTGCGGACAGAAAGGAGCTGGCATGATAAAAAGAATTGTCATGATGGAGGGCGGAGTGGAGACACTATCCTACTTCTCCCATCAGATGGCAGGGGAGTTCCAAAAACTGGGATACGCAGTATTTTTCTATGATCTGAAACAGGAGGAGAGCAGCGCTGGAAAGCTGCGCAAGTTTATCAGACCGCGCGAGACAGTGCTTGTGACCTTCAATTTTCAGGGACTGGAAAAGGAGGCGGGCGTGTACCGCGAGGGATCGGTTATCTCTGGGATACCTACCACATTCCCTGTTATAATATTGCCGCCGACCATCCGTACTTTTACGATGACAGGTTAAAAGATCTGCCGGAAAAATACCGGCATATCAGCATCGACCGGAGACAGAAGGCATATTTTGAAGAATTTTATCCGGAGTATGTGTCGCGGGGATTTCTGCCGCTTGCGGGAACCGGATTGCGGCAGGGAGAAGACGAAGCTAAGACGGGAAAAGCGGGGCACAGGGCACCGCAGTTGAGACGGAAGAAACTGGAGCGCAGGGCGCAGCAGAACAGGCGGCGCCCTGCTATGACGTGATCCTGACCGGAAATTACACAAAACTTTCCTTTTTTGAACCATATATCAACTGGATCAATGAGGAGTATGCGGCATTTTACCGGGGGATCATAGACGATCTGTTGGAACATCCGGCCTGCACGGTGGAGGAAGTGGCGCTTGCCCACTGCGAGCGGGAGATGGGAAAAGAGCCCAATGATCAGCTGCGGATTGCCCTGCACAAGATGATTTTCATCGATCTGTATGTGCGCAATTACTGGCGGGGAAAGGCGGTGCGCACGCTCGTCAATGCAGGAATTCCGGTACATGTGGTCGGAAAAGGCTGGGAGGAACTGGAGGATGTGAGACATCCGGAGTGCCTGAAGCTGCACCCGCAGACCGATTCCGTTACCTGCCTTGAGATGCTGGCGGACGCGAAGGTGTCTTTGAACGTGATGCCGTGGTTTAAGGACGGAGCGCATGACAGGGTGTTTAATTCCATCTTAAACGGAGCGGTATGTGTGACCGATCCGAGCTGTTACCTGGAAGAGGAACTTCATGAGGGCGAGGGCGTCTGCTATGTTGCGCTGCAGGATATGGACGCTCTTCCGGAAAAAGTGAAGGATTTATTGCAAAATGATTCCGGGAGGAATGAGATTGTGCGGCGTGGCAGAGCGATTGTGGAGCAGAAGCATACCTGGGCAGAACGCGCGAAGACGCTGGCAGCGTGGATTGCGGAGGACGCCGCGCAATAGATAAAGGACAAAGTGCGGAATAATACAGGGGATTCGATGCGGACTGGGCGCGGATCGGGCGAATCTGCATATTAACCTTGCATTTTGCGGATAATCATTATATAATAGCGGAAGAATTGGCGATGAAGAAAGCTGCGGTTTGAAGACTGCGACAGAGAGCCGGTGGGTGGTGCGAACCGGTGCAGGATAGAATCTTTCCACTTTTGGAGCCGGCAGTGAAAGCTGCGAGGGTCGTATCCTTTAACATACGTTTGAGAGGTCGCAGGAACATGCCTGTGGCAAGATGGGTGGCAACGCGGAAGCAGAACCTTTCGTCCCATGTGCAAGTGGTGCCCGGTCAGAGATGGCGGGGACATTTGACACAGGGGCGAAAGGTTTTTTTGTTCCTGTGCGGATAGAACAGAAGAATTTAGGAGGAAATGACATGATCGATCTGAAGTTTTTGAGAGAGAACCCGGAGGTTGTAAAGCAGAACATTAAGAACAAATTCCAGGATCACAAGCTTCCGCTTGTGGACGAGGTAATTGAACTCGATGCCGAGGCGCGCAAGACACAGCAGGAAGCAGACGATCTTCGAGCAAAGAGAAACCAGCTGTCAAAGAGATCGGTAAACTGATGGGTCAGGGCAAAAGGACGAGGCTGAGGCTGTCAAGACACAGGTTGCAGAGGAGCTGCCCGTCTGGCAGAATTAGAGGAAAAAGAAAGGAACTTCAGGAGAAAGTCACCAAGATCATGATGACGATCCCGAACATCATTGATCCGTCCGTACCGATCGGCAAGGATGATTCCTGCAATGTGGAGATCGAGAAGTTTGGCGAGCCGGTTGTTCCGGATTTTGAGATCCCGTATCACACCGAGATCATGGAGCGTTTTAACGGCATTGATCTGGATGCTGCAGGCAAGGTGGCAGGAAACGGATTTTATTATCTGATGGGCGATATTGCGCGTGTACACCCGCAGTGCTCTCTACGCGAGATTTCATGATCGACCGCGGTTTTACCTACTGGTGCCGCCGTTTATGATCCGCAGCAATGTTGTGACGGGCGTTATGAGTTTTGATGAGATGGATGCCATGATGTACAAGATCGAGGGCGAGGACCTTTATCTGATTGGTACCTCAGCGAGCATTCCATGATCGGTAAGTTCATCGATACAATCAACGATGAGGAGAAGCTGCCATATACACTGACATCCTACTCCATGCTTCCGCAAGCAGAAAGGCGCAACGGCATCGAGGAGCGCGGTGTTTATCGTATTCACCAGTTTGAGAAGCAGGAGATGATCGTTGTCTGCAAGCCGGAAGAATCCAAGATGTGGTTCGACAAGTTATGGCAGAACACGGTTGACCTGTTCAGAAGTCTGATATCCCGGTTCGTACCCTGGAGTGCTGTTCCGGCGATCTGGCAGATCTGAAAGTGAAGTCCTGCGATGTTGAGGCATGGTCTCCGAGACAGAAGAAGTATTTCGAGGTTGGAAGCTGCTCAAACCTCGGCGATGCACAGGCGAGAAGATTAAAGATCCGTGAAGGGCAAGGATGGCAGCAAGTATTTTGCACATACCTTGAATAACACGGTGGTTGCGCCGCCTAGAATGCTGATCGCGTTCTTAGAGAACAACCTCAACGCAGACGGAAGCGTCAATGTTCCGGTAGCACTGCGTCCGTATGTCGGAGGCAAGGAGAAGCTGATTCCGGTAAAATAATATGCATAAAACGGTCTGCCGGATAGGGCAGACCGTTTTGTGTTATTTATTTGCACTTCGAGAATTGCATTAGCACTTCTCTGGTTCCGGATACTCCACACCGAACGTCTCGACAGTCACTTTTTTCATGACCTGCGGAGCGAGCGGGCGGTCGCTATAGTCGGTTGCAGTCTCTGCGATCTTGTTGACTACGTCCATGCCATCAGTGATCTTGCCGAATGCAGCGTATGCGCCGTCAAGATGCGGGCATTCTTGTGCATGATGAAGAACTGGCTTCTGCTGAATCAGGATGCATTGCCCTTGCCATGGACAGAACGCCCTCTGTGTATGCTTTAAGTCATTTTTTAAAGCCGTTCTGGGAAAATTCGCCCTTGATATCGTAGCCCGGGCCGCCCATGCCGGTTCCGTCCGGACAGCCGCCCTGAATAATAAAGCCGTTGATGACGCGGTGGAAGATCAGTCCGTCATAGTAGCCTTCTGGATCAGGCTGATAAAATTGTTTACCGTATTTGGTGCGATCTCAGGATAGAGCTCTGCCTTCATGATATCGCCATTTTCCATCTCGATAGTAACGATTGGTTTGACATAGTATACCTCTTTCTGCCCTGTATGCGGGCGGGTGAAATAAGAAGCAGCCTACTGTGACAGCAGTCATCCGCCGCCTCTACGGCACTATTGTAGCGAAAAGAGCGGATTCGTAAAGAGAAACGATGGAATTTCCGAAAAAGTCTTGCCCTGCAGGCAGGAAGAGGGTAACATTAGGTAGATTTAGGAATGCTATTTTGAAGGAAAAGTTGCAAATGAATATGAAAAATATAATCAAGAATAAACAAAAGGAACTTATGCAGGGAATGATTGCACTGATATTATGCGTGGCGTTATTTTGCAGTGCGGCTGTCTCTGGGAAAAATGACGGATCTGAGTGGAAAATGCGCCATGGCGGGCAGAAATATGAGGAGACGGGAACTGATGGTCGGGGGCAGACACCACTATATGCAGGAATTCTTGCAGAATTTCGCGCGAATGAGATGGCAATTTTGTCGGACAACCAGGAGATTCTTGCGAAAGCAGCAGAGCGTGCAGCGGAGGAGGCGGCACATCCGGAACAGGGCGTCTACACATTTTACAGGGACCGAAGTCCTGGACAGAGGGACGGGCATGGTCGGGGAGTGGTCGAACCAGTATGTCAGAGGCAATTACTGGCAATTTCGGATGCGGTCTGTGCTGTATGGCAAATATCTACTGCACGCTTACGTATACATGTTCTCCGTGGGACATGTACGAATATGCGAGGCAGGTGTCCGGCTATGCACCATCGCGGAAGATCGGGGCAATCGGCTGGGCGGATATGAAAGTTACATTGCGAAAAAGCGGTTTTGACTGTACCCTGAACACAAAACCGGAAAGCTATGAGCAGTTCCAGCAGGAGATCACGGCGTCACAGATGGCGGTGGTTCTGGTTTCCAGCAGGGACGATGATACCTACTGGAAGAAGACGGGAGGGCATTATGTGTCGATCAGCCTTTACGATGCGTCGTCAGATCAGGTGTTCCTCGGGGATCCGGCGGATCCGGACGGCAACCGCTCCTGGATTCCGCTGCGCTACGTGTATGACGCATTAAAACCGTCAGCCAGTATCAGTATCTTCTGGTACAGGATTATGCGGAGGAACAGAATCAGTGGATGCATGACGGGATTACGGATGCATGGGGAGGAATGTAATATATATTTGACATATTGTAAAGCAGATGCTACCATAAAAGAAGAAATCAGAAACTATCAGGACTGTGTGACAGGAAATGAAACAGGAGGATTGGAAGATGAAAGAAAATGTGGCGTATCTGCTTGGGATTGTGGCAGGGGTGGCAGCGGTAGGAATTATCTGCTGGGTGAAGAAACGGGGACGCAGGGAGACTGACTATGATGAGCGGCAGTATCAGACGCGCGACCGTACATGCCGGTACAGTTTTCTGACACTGCTGTTTTATGAATTGTTATACGGGGCATTGTACAGTAAGGAGGCGCCGTCATGGTGCGACTATACGATGGGAAATTATCTTGGAATTGCGCTGGCACTGCTGGTATTCGGTGTGTATTGCATCTGGAACGATGCTTATATGAACCTGAACCAGAAGCCGTGGAGCGTTCATCTGCTGTTTGGAGTGCTGGCACTGTGCAATTTTGGAGTCGCGGAAAATAACCAGCGGATCGGAGTCCTGTTTGCGGACGGAAAACTAGGATTTGGCGCGGTGAATCTGGTATTTGCAGTGATGTTCGTTGTCTTTGAAATTGTTTTTCTCATAAAAAGAAGCCGGGAGAAGCGGGATCTGTCGGAGGAAAAAGCTGAATGAAAAATCTCAGGTTAAAAGCGGCGCGCGCGGCAAAGGATCTGTCCCAGCAGGCGCTCGCCGAGAAGGTGGGAGTGTCGAGACAGACGATCAATGCCATCGAGAAGGGAGATTATAATCCCACAATCCGGCTGTGCATTGCGATATGCAGGGAGCTGGACAAAACGCTGGATGAAATTTTCTGGGAAGAGGAAGAATGTTAAATTTAGAATATATTTTAATTGGAAAGCTGCCAGAGACAGAGCGAGACATATTGCTGGAGAATTTGAAAACGGAGCGGGAATACGGGTGGAACGTTTTGGAATGGGACAGCGCGAAGGAACACATTCAAGAAGGGGCGCTTGCGGAAAAGGCAATTTTGGTCTCGGAAGATGCGAAGGAACTAAGCGAGGCACAGCAGATCGGGATGGCTGCGCTTTGCTATTTGATGCCGGAGGATGGAAGGACGCAGAGAGAAGAGACCGCCGTGGAGATGGAAGTGACGTCTCCGGCGGATATGTATGCGGAAGGGATGGAGGAGATCGACGGATCTTTTTTACAGCATGTCTATGAGAGACATCATCGTATTCCGTGGATCATTTTAAAACGCCGCGCTGCATCGTGAAGGAATTTTCCATGGAATACTTAGATGCACTGTTTGAACTGTATGCCGGGAAAGGAATGACGGACTACATGGAGCCGCTGTATCCGTATGAGGAGGAGCGGGAATATCAGCAGGCGTATATCGAGCAGATGTACCGGTTCTACGGATACGGCATGTGGATCGTGCGACAGGAATACCGGAGAGCTGATCGGGCGCGCCGGCGTGGAACACCGGGAGGAGCTGGGCGGAGAGCTGGAGCTCGGTTATGCGATCGGTGTGCCGTGGCAGAGACAGGGCTATGCGACGGAGGTATGCAGTGCGATTCTTACCTATGTAAAGGAGGAACTCATGCTGCCGTCGGTCAGTTGTCTGATCGAGGAGGGGAACGTAGTATCGGAGCATCTGGCGCAAAAGCTGGGCTTTCATTACTGTGAAACGGTGCAGATAGATGGAAAACAGATGAGAAAATACAAAGTTGCATTTTATTAGGAAATAAAATATAATATTGAAATAAAAATTATCATGGATGAAGTGGGTGAGGCACATGGCAGATTACTCTCAGAAAGAAAAAGAACTTGAGCGTGAGCATTTGGAAAAACTGGTAAAGGAAGAGGACCGGAGTATCAAGCCAATGAAGGAGTTTGAGAGTCCGGAGGATTTGTATCATGAGCTGATCGCCAGTGTGCGCAAATATCACCCTTCCGCAGACATTTCTCTTATTGAAAAGGCGTATCATGTGGCGCGGGACGCGCATGAGGGACAGACGCGCAAATCCGGTGAGCCGTATATTGTGCATCCGCTGTGCGTGGCGATCATTTTAGCGGAGCTGGAGCTTGACAAGGAGACGATCGCGGCAGGTCTGCTTCATGATGTGCTTGAGGACACGGTCATGACGGCGGATGAGATCAAGGAGGAGTTCAGCGAGGAAGTGCTGCTTCTCGTGGACGGAGTGACGAAGCTGCGCCATCTGCATCTCGCGGACAACAGCCATATAATCACGATCAGAAGGACCGTTCTGCGGAGCGCTTAGAGATGCAGGCGGAGAACCTGCGCAAGATGTTCCTCGCCATGGCAAAAGATATCCGGGTTATCTTAATCAAGCTTGCAGACCGGCTTCACAATATGCGTACCTTAAAGTACCAGTCCAAGGAGGCACAGATCCGCATTGCGCGTGAGACGCAGGAGATCTACTGCCCGATTGCACAGCGGCTCGGTATTTCAAAGATCAAGATTGAACTTGACGATCTCTCGTTAAAGTATCTGGAGCCGGAGGCATACTACGACCTTGTGCGTCAGATTGACCAGCGCAAGAGTGTGCGCGACGACTACGTGCAGTCGCTCGTGGAGGAAGTGCGCGCACATATCAAGGCGGCGGGCATCGTGGCGGAGATTGAGGGACGCGAAGCATTTTTTCAGTATTTATAAGAAAATGAAGAATCAGGATAAAACGCTGGATCAGATTTATGATCTGTTTGCAATCCGTATTATCGTGGATTCCGTCAAGGACTGCTATGCGGCGCTTGGTGTGATTCACGAGATGTACAAGCCGATCCCGGGCCGTTTTAAGGATTATATCGCGATGCCGAAGCCGAACATGTATCAGTCACTTCACACGACATTGATCGGACCGACAGGACAGCCGTTCGAGATCCAGATCCGTACCTATGAGATGCACCGCACTGCTGAGTACGGTATCGCCGCTCACTGGAAATATAAGGAAGCGAGCAACAACGGCGGCGCGGCAGTGCCGATGACTGTCACGGAGGAAGAGAAGTTAAGCTGGCTGAGACAGATTTTAGAGTGGCAGAGGGATATGTCTGATAACAAGGAGTTTATGAGCCTTGTTAAAGAGTGATCTCGACCTGTTTTCGGATACGGTTTTCTGCTTCACACCGACAGGAGATGTAAAAAACCTGCCAAACGGTTCTACGCCAATTGATTTTGCGTACAGCATCCATTCGGCGGTCGGAAACAAAATGATCGGAGCCAAAGTCAACGGAAAGCTTGTTCCGATTGATTATGTGATCCAGAATGGTGACCGGATTGAGATTATCACTTCGCAGAATTCCAAGGGACCAAGCCGCGACTGGCTGAATATTGTAAAGAGCACCCAGGCAAAGAATAAGATCAATCAGTGGTTCCGAAGTGAGTTGAAGGAAGAAAATATTACGCGCGGCAAGGAGCTTCTCGTGGCGTCCTGCAAGGCGAAGGGAATCAACTTTGCAGACATCAACAAGCCTGAATACCAGGAGAAAGTGCTGAGAAAATATGGTTTCCATGACTGGAATTCCTGTCTGGCGACCATTGGACACGGCGGCTTAAAGGAAGGTCAGATTGTCAATAAGATGTACGAGGAATACAAGCGGGATCATCTGGCGCGGATCACGGACGAGGAGGTTCTTGAGACCATCGGTTCCGAGAACAAGAATCCGGAGTCGGCGAAGCGCTCCAAGAGCGGAATCATTGTTAAGGGACTTTACGATGTCGCTGTTCATTTTTCCAAGTGCTGCAGCCCGGTGCCGGGAGATGAGATCGTGGTTTTGTGACGAGGGACGCGGCGTGTCCATCCACAGAACCGACTGTATCAATATCATCAACTTGTCGGATATGGAGAAGGAGCGTCTGATCGATGCGGAATGGCAGCATGACGGTCAGGACGGCAGCAATGGTCTGTATCGCGCGGAGATCAAGATTTTTGGTAAAAACCGTACCGGACTTCTGGTCGACATCACGAGAGTGTTCACAGAGCGTGAGATCGATATTGATGCGATCCACTCCAAGACGAGCAAACAGGGCGTGGCGACGATCGATGTGTCCTTCAGCACGAAGGGCAGAGAGGAGCTGGGCAGCGTGATTGATAAGCTGCGCCAGATCGACAGCGTGATTGATATTGTGAGAACGACAGGCTGATGAAGCAGGAAAGGCAGACGAAGGAAAAAAGATGGCGCCTCTTAAGGTAGAACAGTATGTGGTAGGGACCGGTGCAGACGAACTGCTATTTCGCGGTCAATGATGAGACGAAAGAGATGATTCTGATTGATCCGGGGGCAAATGCGGATCGTCTGATACAGATCATAGAGGAAGAAAAGTTAAATCCTGTTGCAATTTTATTGACACATGGACATTTTGACCATGCGGGGCGCTGCGGAAGTCGCAGCGCATTTTGGTATCAAGGTCTATGCCGAGGAGCATGAGAGAGAGACCCTCGATGATCCAAAGCTGAATCTGAGCGGATGGACGGGAGCGGAGACGACCTATCACGCGGATGTATTTCTGAAGGATGAGCAGGAGTTTGATCTCGCGGGATTCCATATCCGGTATTGTTTACACCGGGACACACGGTGGGTGGCTGCTGTTATTATTTTGCCTATCAGGACGCCCTTTTTTCCGGGGATACGCTGTTCGCCCAGTCGGTCGGAAGGACGGATTTTCCGAAGGGGAGCGCTTCGGCGCTGATTCGCGGCATCAAGGAGAAGTTACTGCCGCTTCCGGATGAAGTGACCGTCTACACCGGACATAATGACACCACGACGATCGGAACAGAGCGCAGATACAATCCATATCTGTAAGCGTATGATCCGGGAAACCAGAGGTTTTCCGGACTTTTGCCGAAGCAAAGACGCATATGATATAATGAATCCTATCGGATTCATATTAGAAGTTCCTGCGAACTTCCGGATGCGCAGAAAGCAGCGCAAAAGATGATATAATATTTAGTTTAGAAAGAGTCAGATATGATAGAAGTAACATTGAATCAGCCGGAATTTGAGTACGATATCCATTCACTCATCAAGGCATTTTATCCGTCGGAATATGTCGGAGTATCCGCGGAAGAAGGAGTATGACGAGCCGGTGACATCCCGCATGCATGTGGGTACACGGACGATGCGATAACGCTGCGCTGGCAGCAGGGAGAGATGGCGCCTGCGGTGGAGCGTACCTTTGCAGTCGATCCTTTAGACCGCCCGGAGACGAAGAACCGGCTGAAACAGAATCTGTATGCGCTTCTGTCGGATGCGACCGGTCAGTATCTGCCGTGGGGAACGCTCACGGGAATCCGGCCGACCAAGATTCCGATGAAGCTGCTCGAAGAGGGAAAAAGCCGGGACGAGATCTATACGTATATGAAGCAGACTTATTTTGCGTCGGATGAGAAGATCTGCCTTGCGACAGACATTGCAGAGAGGGAGCTCTCCCTGCTTTCCAAGATCGATTATGACAACGGGTACAGCCTGTATATCGGGATACCGTTCTGTCCGACTACCTGTCTGTATTGCTCCTTTACCTCCTTATCCGATTGCATCGTGGGCGAAGCGTGTGGATTCCTACCTGGATGCGCTGGAGCGGGAGATTGAGTTTGCGGCGGTGAAGTTTGCGGGCAGACATTTAAATTCCATCTACATCGGTGGTGGTACACCGACGACGTTAGAACCTTATCAGCTGGACAGACTGATTCGGAAAATTAAATGCAGTTTTGATTTATCAGACTGCCTGGAATTCACGGTGGAAGCGGAAGACCGGACAGCATTACATACGAAAGCTGAAGGTGTTGAGACAGCATGGAATTTCGCGCATCTCCATCAACCCGCAGACCATGAAGCAGGACATTAAAGCTGATCGGCAGACATCACACGGTGGAGCAGACGGTGGAGAGTTTTCACATGGCAAGAGAACTCGGGTTTGACAATATCAATATGGATCTGATCATGGGACTTCCGGAAGAGACTCTGGACGATGTGCGCCGGACGATGGAGCAGGTGGCAGAGCTTGCACCGGACAATCTGACCGTACATTCGCTGGCACTCAAGCGGGCAGCGCGGCTGAATATGTTCAAGGAAGATTATAAGGATTACAAGATCATCAACACGCAGGAGCACATGGATCTGGTTGCGGACTGTGCGGCGCAGATGGGGCTTTTTCCATATTATCTGTACCGGCAGAAAGGCATGGCGGGCAATCTTGAGAACGTCGGCTATGCAAAAGAAGGCATGGCAGGCGTGTACAATGTGCTGATAATGGAAGAGAAACAGACCATCGTGGCGTGCGGGCGGGAGCTTCGACAAAACGTGTCTGGACAGAGCCGAATCCGGATGGCACGCACCGGATTGAACGTGCCGAGAATGTCAAGGATGTAGCGCAGTATATCGCAAGGATTGATGAGATGATACAGCGGAAGCAGAAGCTTTTTGCAGAAGAATAAAAGGGTTATTTATCCTGAAATAGTACATCAAAAGAGTATCCAATAATACGGAATAACCTGTGAGATGTATTGAAACAACCTAATAACTGTGCCTTAAAGGACGAATTCATTTTAGAAGATGAGTTCGTCCTTTTCTGTTATAGTCAATTATTCTAGGAGAAAAAGAACATGAATAACACAGCGTTAGGAGCAAAATGAGCCAATAAAAGAAGTGTCTACAATACCTTCTTTGGAAAGAAGTAACACCTGAGTTTTCGTGATTTCAGAGAGAATTTCATTATTGAAATTTTTCAGGAAGAGTTTCATGACATTCCAGAAAATTTGAAATATGGGGAAATATCACAAAATCGAATGAGAATTTTGTGGCGGGTTACGTTTAACCTTTGTGAAAAACTATATTTCTATTGTAATATTGAAGCAGAATATTAAAATCAGTAATCAATGTGATGTAGAAACGAAGGAGAAAACACATGAATAAAGAAATGACTGTAAATGGGAAAAGCTATACAATAATTAAATTGCTAGGAAAGGGTAAAGGTGGATATTCTTATTTGGCAGAGTCCGGAAATAACAGGTATGTTTTGAAGCAGATACATCATGAACCTTGTGATTATTATCAGTTTGGAAACAAACTTGAGGCAGAAATCAGGGATTACAGGAAATTGATGGAAATCGGAATAAAGATGCCTGCCATGCTTGATGCAGATGTGAAAAATGAACGCATTTTGAAAGAGTTTATTGACGGCGACACGATTTATCAGTTGGTTTTAGAAGACAAGATGAAAACTGACTATATCGAGCAATTGCATAGAATGTGTGCGCTGTTATATGCTGCCAATACAAATATTGATTATTTTCCAACGAATTTTGTTGTAAATAACGAAGAAATATATTATGTTGATTTCGAGTGCAACGATTACATGGAAGAATGGAATTTTGAAAACTGGGGTGTAAAATACTGGTCAAAGACACCGGAATTTTTGCAGTATGTGAAAGAATATTCATGATACTCGGAAGTTGAAGGAGAAATTTATGACAAAAGAGTATAAATTATATTTGCCAGATAAAAAACTGTTACAGAAAAAGCTAAAAGAATGGCTGGATGAAGAACAGCATTGATTCAGAGGGGAGAGTGCTATCTGCTGGGATAGTATTCTCGGAGTATCAAAGGACATTTCTAATTACTTAGAAATGTCCTTTCGCATTTGAATGGTCATTGATGCTACAGAATGTCAGAATTTACTTGTTTGCGCTGTCAGCATCAATCACAGACTGGATCTGCTTCATCAAAGCATCATAGTTGTCCTGGTTATCGATTCCGCCGAGCATAGGTTCGCCTATTATATTACCATTTCTATCGACTAAAATTGTTGTTGGAAATGCCATAATATCAGCAGCATATTTACCGGCGGCTGAATCAGAGTCAATGGAAAGATTGCGATAAGCGGCGCCCTGGCTTTCAAGGATTTTTTGCTTCTTTATAGCAGCTTCATTTTCATCAAAGTTTCGGTGTTAATACCAATAACTTCGCCCCCCATTGATTTAATAGCGTCATTTAATTCGTTAAGTTTAGATAATTCGGCAACACAAGGCTTACAGCCGGTGAACCAGAAATTGATGACAGTTACTGCATTCCCGGAAAACAAATTCTGATCAACGGCATTGCCATCAAAATCTTTTCCGGAGAAATTCTGGAAAGGGGCTGTATCATCGGAATCATTTTTTGCGCCGGAAGTATCGGATACAACATTTTGGCTTTCAATTTCAGTGATCTGTTCTTCGATTTTACGAATGGTCTTATCATCGGTAAGAGTTTTTAACTCGCTGTCTGTAAACGAAGTCTTGTTTGCTTCGACAGTATCAGCAGATAATCAGCATAATTTCCATCTGGATCAGCAGTACTTTTATTCATCATGCCAAAAACCTTGTCCCATACATCTTTATGATCTGCAAAGATCTGGTTTTCCTGCTGATATAAATCATCAAGCGCTGCATTGGAGTCATCGGCAGATGATTCGCTGGCGGATACAGCAGCAGTATTCTGCGTGTTCTCTGTTTTGAAGTCTCCTGCCCGGCACATCCGGTGATTGATAATGCGGTACAGAGTGTAAAAAGTGCGATAATGTTTCTTTTTGTTTTCATGATAAATACTCCTTTAAATGATAAGAATTAAATAGCTGCCGGCTGGCTATTGCTGGTTATTGAGATTGCTGCTACATGTTTTTTCCATAAATTGGTAATGGATTGCATCCTTTGACAGGCTTCATACAGGCGCCGCATCGTATACATTGGATGATTTGAGTCTTCCGGACATCGACATCCATTTTGCATGCACCTGAACACAGACCGCATCCGACACATTTACTGTTTTCGACCTTGATGTTGAGAAAGGATATTTTATTAAAAAGTGAATAAATTGCACCAAGGGGACAAAGCCATTTGCAAAAAGGTCTGTAAAACAAAATACTTAAGACAATAACAGTAATTAAAATAAGGCATTTAAAAGAAAACAGCCTGCCAAGTGCAGATCGTATGGCGGAATTCCCGAGGGACAGAGGTATGGCACCCTCCAAAACGCCCTGTGGACAAATGTATTTACAGAAAAACGGATCTCCCATTCCTATGGAGTTCGTCACAAGCATCGGCAGTGCTATAACGAAAACGATAAGAATGATGTACTTCAGGTATCTCAAAGGCTTTAGCCTGGCCGTAGAAAATTTTTTCCCGGGGATTTTATGAAGCAGATCCTGAAACCATCCAAAAGGACATAAAAATCCACAGATAAATCTTCCAAGTGTCACACCGAGCAGAATGAAAAAGCCGGTTATGTAGTATGAAAATTTAAAATTTGAGGATCCGACGACTGCCTGAAAAGCTCCAATTGGGCAGGCGCCTGCAGCTGCAGGGCAGGAATAACAGTTTAATCCCGGCACACATACTGTTTTGGCATTTCCCTGATATATTTTTCCTTTAAATAAATTTGGAATATGAATATTGGTAAGCAATGTGGCAGCTGCCTGAATCCACCCGCGTACCCGGGCTACTTTTTTTGATCGTATAGTTGTTTTTTTATCCAATTCCCACACACCCAGACATAATTTAATTGCTTTGCCAAGCACGGTAGCTGCTTCGCCTCTGATTGCACCATAACCGATCATAAGTGTACCGGTGATGAATAGAGCGAACTGTGATATTCTTTTCCGCATCAGACAGATTACTCCTTTCGTTTGCTGTTATTGTCTTTGTTGACCAGCTGACAGTAGTATTATACAATAGTGGATGTAAAATCCTTGTTAAGAAGCGGGAGAAATATTTTGAGATTATTGATTGTTGAAGATGAAAAAGAATTGTGTGATACAATTGCAAAAAGTCTGTATGATGCGGGCTATGAGGTGGATACCTCTTATAATGGAAGCGAGGCGCTTGAATATGTCCTGACGGAGGAATATGATCTCATTGTGCTTGACCTGAATTTACCGGGCATAGATGGAATGGATATTCTAAGGGAACTCAGGCGGGAGAATGAGGAGACAAAGGTGCTGATTCTGTCTGCGCGAAGCCAGATAGCGGATAAAGTGGAAGGGCTGGATGCAGGAGCCAATGATTACATGGAAAAACCATTTCATCTGCAGGAGCTTGAGGCGCGGATCAGAAGCCTGACAAGACGTAAATTTGTACAGAGAGATGTTTGCCTGAACAATGGGGACATAAGGTTCGATACAAAAAAGCGCGAGGCATATGCAAAAGAAGAGAGGGTGCCTTTGACCAGAAAAGAAAGTGGAATTTTGGAATATCTGCTTCTTAATCAGGGCAGACCGGTAAGCCAGGAAGAACTGATAGAGCATGTATGGGATGCATCTGTGGATAGTTTTAGCGGAGCTATCAGGGTACATATGTCTTCTCTCAGAAAAAAACTTAAGGCAGTGCTGGGATATGATCCGATTGTGAACAAGGTTGGTGAGGGTTATAAGATGCGAGAGGAATCAGAACAATGAAAAAAATGTCACTTCAGTGGAGGCTTACGATCATAACTACATTGTTTATTGCAGTCATATGTGGATGCCTTACCTGTTTGTATATAAGAACGGTGTGTATTATATTGATTTGCTGCAGGATACTGTTGATGCCCAGAGTGATGAGGACAACAGTGAGGAGGCTGATGAAATATATATTAATATTCCAGATGATAAATGGGATGATTTTGCAGATGATTTTTCCATTCAGGTATATAACAACAAAGCAGATTATAAAAAAAGAAGCTTGCTGTTCTCTACACTGCTTGCGCTTCTTGGAGGTGTTGCCACATATTTTCTAAGCGGACATGTACTTAAACCGCTTAGAAATTTTTCAGATAAAATTGAGAAAGTGCAGGCACAAAATCTGGCAGATTCGAGGATAGAAGAGAATGAAGTTAAGGAATTAAACCGGCTCAGTGTTTCTTACAACAAGATGCTGGAACGCCTCTCAGAAGCATTTGAGGTACAGAGGCAATTTACGGCAAATGCCGCACATGAGTTTCGTACACCGTTGTCGCTGATGCAGGTACAGCTTGATTTATATAATTCGATGGAGCACCCGGGCAATGACGAATGTGCGGAAAAGACAATTGCCATGATGACGGAGCAGAACGAAAGACTCAGCAGGATGGTAAAGATTCTTCTGGATATGAGTGAACTTCAGATTGTGGTACGTGATGAAAAAATCATGGTTGATGCACTTGTAGAAGAGGTCCTGACGGATCTGGAACCACTTGCAATGGAAAAATATAAGGCTTATTGGAAAATGTAAGGATGTAACTATGGTGGGAAGCGATATCCTTATTTACAACTGGTATATAATCTTGTTGAGAATGCTATAAAATACAATCGTCCGGGCGGACAGGTTGTTGTGACGGCGGAGTGGAAAGAAAAACATGTTTTTCTTTCCGTAGAGGAACAGGAAGCGGAATTCCGGAGGAACTCAGAAAACGGGTATTTGAACCATTCTTTCGTGTGGATAAATCCAGAAGCAGGGAACTGGGGGGAGTAGGCCTTGGACTTGCGCTGGTTTATGAAATTGTGAGAGTGCATGATGGCAATATTGTAATCAGGGACAATCCGTCTGGGGGTACAGTTTTTGAAGTGATTTTTTGACGACGGGATCATATTTGCGATAAATGATTGTATGGTCCTTGATGCTTGACGTGCAGGAACACAAAACGTATAATAATCGGAGGATATAAGGCAGAAAATGGAGGAACGCTCATGGCATTAAGCAAGAAGCCGGTAAACGGCATGAAAGATATTTTACCAGAGGAAATGCAGATTCGTGATTATGTGCAGCAGGTGATCAAGGAGACCTACCGCAGTTTTGGATTCACACCGATCGAGACACCTTGCATGGAGAACATTGCAAATTTGAGCAATAAGCAGGGCGGCGAGAAGGAGAAGCTGATCTTCAAAGTAATGAAGCGTGGCGAGAAGCTAAAGATCGCAGAGGCAAAGGAAGAGGCGGATCTGGTCGATTTTGGAATGCGTTACGATCTGACGGTGCCGTTAGTCCGTTTCTATGCGAACAACGCTAATGATCTCCCGTCCCCGTTCAAGGCACTGCAGATGGGCAGTTTGTGGCGTGCAGACCGCCCGCAGCGTGGACGTTACCGCCAGTTTATGCAGTGTGATATTGATATTATCGGTGAGCCGAGCAATCTCGCGGAGATCGAGCTGATCCTTGCGACGACAACGACGATCGGCAGACTCGGATTCAAGAACTTTGAGATCCGCATCAATGAGCGCCGCATCTTAAAGGCGATGGCAGCGTACAGCGGTTTCCCGGAGGAAGAATTTGATACCGTATTCATCATTCTGGACAAGATGGATAAGATCGGTCTTGACGGTGTGGCGGAAGAACTCGCAAAGGAAGGCTATGCGAAGGAGTCGATTGACAAGTATCTGGCACTGTTTGAGGGCGTATCAAAGGCGCAGAACGGTATCAAATATCTGGCGGACACCTTACAGGGCTTTTTGGAGCCGGAGGTGGAGCAGAATCTCCAGGAGATTATCGATAGTGTGGAGACGGCGAAGACAGCCGACTTTAAGATGGTATTTGATCCGACTCTCGTTCGCGGCATGAGCTACTATACCGGAACGATTTTTGAGATCGCAATGCCGGAGCTGGGAGCAGCGTGCGGCGGCGGCGGACGTTACGACAAGATGGTTGGCAAGTTCACCGGAAATGACGTTCCGGCCTGCGGCTTCTCCATCGGCTTTGAGCGCATCATTCTTCTTCTGATGGAGAGCGGTTTCACCGTGCCGATGCAGCGCCCGAAGGTGGCATACCTCATTGAAAAAGGCTGTACCTCGGAGCAGGTATCGAAAGTGATCGCCAGGGCACAGGAGGAGCGTGTTGCTGGGAAGCAGGTGCTTGTCGTGCGCATGAACAAGAACAAGAAGTTCCAGAAAGAGAAGCTGACAGCCGAGGGCTACAAGGACATTGTCGAGTTTTACAAAGACTGATCCGGAAATGATCTGACAGAGAACGCCATAGGATGATCTATGGCGTTTTTTACATAATGGGAAACTTCGTTTCTATTACATAAAAAGCTTCGCGTGGATGTGCACGTTTCTTAAAGGAGATTACGAACGGTATAAAGTAAAAAAAGAGAAACAGCTTGCAGATGGAGGGCATATGGGAAGAATTATCGGTATTGATCTTGGAACGACAAACAGTGCGGCGGCAGTGTGGGAAAATGGAGAGAGTCATCTGATTCCGAATGCGTTTGGAGACTATCTGACGCCTAGCGTAGTTAGTATAGGCAAAGATGGCACGGTGTACGTGGGAAAAATTGCAAAGGAGCGTCTGGTTACACACCCGGAGGATACGGTAAGCGTTTTTAAACGATTTATGGGAACGGAAAAGATATATTCGCTCGCCGGAAAAATACCGTCCGGAGGAACTTTCCGCGCTTGTGTTAAAAAGATTAAAGGAAGACGCGGAGCATTATCTGGGGGAGGAGATTACGGAAGCGGTCATCAGTGTACCGGCATATTTTAACGACCTTGCAAGAAATGCAACAAAAAATGCGGGGAACTGGCAGGATTTCATGTGGAGCGCATCATCAATGAACCTTCGGCTGCATCGTTATATTATCAGTGCCGAAGCCAGATGGAGGATGCCGTCATGCTGGTGTTTGATTTTGGAGGGGGAACGCTCGATGTGTCATTAGTAGAGTGTTTTGATAACATTGTGGAGATTCTGGCGGTCAGCGGAGACAATCATCTCGGCGGCAGTGATTTTGACCGGTTGATTGCAGATATGTTCTGGAAGTCGTGCGGACTTTCTGAAAACCGCTTCTCAGCTGAGGATGCGGCAATTGTGTTGGAACGTGCGGAAAACTGTAAGTTTGAACTGACCGGTCAGGAGACTGCACAGATGTGTGTGACACTTGCTGGGAGAGAATATCGGATGGAGGTCTCCAGAAAGGAGCTGATCCTGCAGGCGGAGCCGCTGTTTGAACGGATGGCACAACCGATCCGGCGTGTGTTGTCGGACGGGCAGAAGAGTGCCAGAGAAGTAGATGCGGTAGTGCTTGTTGGAGGGTCCTGTAAAATGCCGGTGGTGCAAAAGTATTTGAATTATCTGTTGCAGCGCACGGATATTGCGGTTGTCAGCCCGGATTATATGATTGCGCTCGGCGCAGGAGTGTATGCAGGCATCAAGGAACGCAATGCGGATATTCGCGATATGCTTCTTACGGATATCTGTCCGTTTTCTCTCAGCGTGTCCCAATACAACGAAGCAGATCCGAACCGTGATCTCTGTGATGTGCTGATTGAGAGGAACATGGCGCTCCCGGTCAGCAGGGAGACTATTATGACGACGGCACATGACAGGCAGACCAAAATGAGGTTCAAGGTATACCAGGGGGAAGCAATGTACGCGGAGGACAATCTGCTGTTGGGAAGCATCACGGTTCCGGTTCCTGTCGGACCGGAAGGAAAAGAGAAGGTGCGGGTGCGTTATACTTACGATATCAATGGAATTCTGGTGGTAGATGTGCACGTCGTATCGACAGGACAAGAAAAACAGCTCGTGATCCGGAATGATAAAATCAAATTATCAGAAAGGAACTGAAAAAGACTGGAGCAGTTGAATAAACTGAAGATTCATCCGAGAGATCTTGAGGAAAACCGGCTGGTGCTTGCGCGTGCTGAAAAGCTGCATCGTGAGACAACGGGATATATCCGGGAACAGATTGACAGTCGTGTACAGTATTTTAACTATTATCTGGGAAGACAGGACGTCCTCTCCATCAACAAAGGGCAGAAAACAGCTGAATCTGTTTCTGGACTATGTGGAGGAGCAGTGTCTGCAGGAGGCGGCATTTGAGGAACAGCAGACGGTTTTCCCGGTGGTATGAGAGTAGTAAGCAGGCGGTCGATGCGCAGGATCAGGTGGATTACCGCAAAGAGGAACAGGAATATGAATTGTGGAGGGGCGGACATCTGACCAGCTAGAAGAATATGACAATATGGCAAACACTGAGAATTCCCCAGACTACAGATCAAAAGAGATAAAAAGCATATGCAGCCAGGTAAAAGCTGCCACAGGGAGGAAAAGCCAGAGGAGTGGGCAGTGCTTCACGATGCTTACCAGCGCGCCATTCAATACGCGAAAAGACAAAGAAAGAAAGTGATCTGAACGGAAGCAGGACGGTTCAAGTCCGGTGAAACCGGTGGCACGGGAAGGTATAAGAGAGCGGGACGCGGCGCTGGAGAAGGAGTACGGACAGCTTGAAACCGATGAGACAGAAGCACAATGGCAGGAGTATTTTGCACGCATTCGTGCCGGACAGGAGAGAAGCAGGAAAATGCTGACAGAGGAGTTGCCGGAGCGGCTGCGAGGTCTCACATTGCAGGAAGGAACCCAGAAGAAACGCTGGGAAGAGTTCCTGCAATCGGGTTGGCGATTACTCTGTACAAAGAACCAGAGTTCTGGAGACAAATTGGTGAACATGTGAGGGCACAGGAGTGGTCGGAGGAAGCATGCCGCTACATAGGCAAACGCGTGGAAGACATAAAATATGAGTTTAACAGTCGTGATTATACGGAATTATGGCGTGTGCTGGATGAACTTGAGAGGATTTGTCTGGAGGAGGCACTGAAAGATCCGTTACGGAGAACAAAGATAACGCTGCGTGGATTTGGATTGACGATCCTTGTGTTCGTGCTTATCGGAGTGTTTGTCAGAATTATTTAGAACGGATAAAACCGTTGAAAAATCGCGTTTCATGGTGTAAGATAAAAAAAGCGCCGGACAGGCTGCTGCCCGGACAGATTTGAAGAATATTTTTAGATTGATACAAGGGAGTTAAGAAATGACACAGTCGAGAACACATAACTGTAATGAGTTGCGTCTTTCCAATGCGGGAGAAAGTAACGCTCGTCGGATGGTACGAGAATCTCCCAAGGTCAGCAAGAACCTGGGATTTCTTATTTTAAGAGATTTCTATGGAACGACCCAGATTGTCGTTGAGACAGAAGAGATGATGGAGAAGCTGGACGGAGTGAACAAGGAGTCCACCATTTCCGTAACAGGAACCGTCAGAGAGCGCTCCAATAAGAATACAGAGCTTCCGACCGGAGATTGAAGTCGTGCCGGAAGGGATCGAGATCCTTGGAAAATGTATTTACAATGCACTTCCATTTGAAATCAACCAGTCCAAAGATGCAGATGAGAACACAAGATTAAAATATCGCTATCTGGATCTGAGAAATCCGTCGGTCAAGAGCAAGATCGTGCTCAGAAGCCGCATCGTGGCAGAGCTCCGCAATAAGATGAACGAGCTGGGATTTTTAGAGATCACGACTCCGATTCTGACCTGCTCTTCTCCGGAAGGCTCGAGAGATTATCTGGTACCGTCCAGAAATCATCCGGGAAAATTCTATGCACTGCCACAGGCACCACAGCAGTTCAAACAGATTTTAATGGCATCCGGGTTTGACCGTTATTTCCAGATCGCACCATGCTTCCGTGATGAGGATGCAAGAGCAGACCGTTCTCCGGGAGAGTTTTATCAGCTGGATATGGAGATGGCATTTGCTTCTCAGGAGGACGTATTCTCAGTTGTAGAAGAAGTATTACCACCTGTATTTGAAAAATATGGTGTATACAAGACAGCATCCAAAGCCCCATTTGTCCGTATTCCATATTTAGAGTCTATGGATAAATACGGCACCGACAAGCCGGATCTCCGCATTGATCTGGTATTGCAGGATGCGACAGAAGTTATGGCAGACTGCGGATTCGGACCATTTGAGGGACAGACTGTAAAAGCAATCGTAGTTGACGGATTTACTGCGACCAGAAAAGTGATCGATGGAATCTGCGCAGAAGTAGAAGTTCAGACTGCAAACAAAGCATTCTGGTTCAAACTGGACGAGAACGGCGAATTTGTGGGAGGTATTTCCAAGTTCTTGCAGGAGCGCAAGGAGACAGTCATTGCTGCCCTCGGATTAAAGCCGGGTGACTTTATCGGTCTGACCGCCGGCAAGAAGCTGGCAGCGCAGAAGACCGCAGGCGTACTCCGCAGACTGCTTGGCGCTGCGAGCGAGAAGCACATGAAAAAGGATTGCTACGAGTTCTGCTGGATCGTTGATTTCCCAATGTATGAGATCGGTGAGGAATCCGGTGAATTAGAGTTCTGTCACAACCCGTTTTCCATGCCGCAGGGCGGTATGAACGCACTCTGCAACGAGGAGCCGCTTTCCATCCTTGCTTACCAGTACGATCTGGTGTGCAACGGCGTAGAGCTTTCCTCCGGTGCGGTTCGTAACCATGATCCGGAGATCATGATCAAAGCTTTTGAGTTAGTCGGACTCGGCGAGGATGATGTGAAAGCAAAATTCCCTGCCATGTACAATGCATTCTGTTATGGAGCACCGCCACACGCAGGAATCGCTCCGGGTGTTGACCGTATGATTATGCTGATCGCAGGTGAGGAGAGCATTCGTGAGATCATCCCGTTCCCGATGAACAAGAACGCGATGGATATCATGATGGGAGCACCGGCGACTGTAGATCAGAAGCAGCTGGACGACGTTCATATCCGCATTCAGATGCCGGAAGAAAAATAGCGTAAAGCGACAGCAATAAAGACAGGCTTTGGACAGACTATCTCCAAAAGCCTGTTTTACTCTATATAAAGTAGAAAATTTCAATCAAAAAGGAGATCACAGAGAGGATATGGGAAAAAGAACCGGAAAGAACCGTAAAATGGACGGCAGGGCAGGATACGGAAGCGCGTGGCTGCGGTGGGAATGATGTTTGTGATGTTGTTTTCTTTGCAGCCTGCGGAAGACGACCGCTTCTGAGGAAGCGGAGGCACTGAGCGGAAGCTGTATTGACATTTTAAACAAAGTTTACGAAACGGCGATCTGGATGAATCCATGCGGGATGCCATGCAGGATTATGAGATGACGACGATCGACGCGGATATGGAAGAGTATGTGCTGGGGACAGATGAGATCACGTATACCGACTCGGCATATTCTGCGCCGATGATGACGTCGGTGGCATATCAGTGTGTTGTGCTGCGTGCCGGACGGAACCGATGTGCCGAAGGCAAACAGACGCTTTTGGACAATGCCAATCCTGCAAAATGGATCTGCGTGGAAGCGGAGAGCGTTGCGGTGGAGAGCATCGGGGATGTGATTTTATATGTCATGGGCTTCGACGAGGACGTGTCTGCAATAAAAGATGCATTTCTTGCATTGGACGAATGAGATGGATGCAATTAAGAAACAATAAGCTTTTGATGTGAGAAATATCAGAATTGACTGATAACACTATAAAGAGATAAAAAGGAACGATGAGAGAGGAAATCCCGGTTCGCGGACAGAGAATGACAGTTCTGTCTTAAGACCGGGATTTTTTATATAAAAGCAACCATTGTTTTGTAATAAACAGTATATAACAGTTGACAACAGTTCTATACTGTTATATACTGTTTGTCGAAGGAAAACCTACATACTGCGCAGAGGTGGAGGAGAATACAAAAATGAAGATAATTGTGGATCACATCGATGCAACCTGATCTATGAGCAGATCGTTGAGCAGATAAAAAACAGATCCTGCAGGAACCCTGCGGGAGGGAGCGCCTTGACAGTGTGAGAATGCTTGCAAAAGATCTTAAGGTGAGCGCTCTCACCGTAAAAAAGGCATATGATGCCCTTGAGGAGGAGCAGCTGATCGCAACGGTGCATGGCAAGGGCAGCTTTGTGCTCGGGGTGAATCCGTCACTGCTTGCGGAAGAACAGAAAGAGATCGAGCAGCGGATGGAACAGCTGGTGGCGAAGGCGAGGGCGTATGGCATGAGCGACGAAGAACTGCGGGCGGTTCTGGAATTGTTTTTGGAAGCATAGGAGTGCAATCACAGGAATGGAGAATCATATGAATGATGGGATGGTGCAACTGAACAAAGTAACAAAGGCATACGGGTCGTTTCAACTGGACTGCTCCATGGAAGTGCAGCCCGGATGGCAACCGGATTTGTCGGGGCGAACGGAGCGGGAAAAACGACGACATTTCAGATTCTGCTGGGGCTGGTGCCGCCGGAGACGGTGAGATAAGGATCTTCGAAACCATATACAGAACTGACTGCAAAAGACCGGGAGCGGATCGGGGTATCCCTTGCGGATTCGGGCTTCAGCCAGTTCCTTACCGTCCAGGATGTCACCGCCATTCTGCGGAATCTGTATACCAGATTTGATGAGGCCAGGTTCCTGGAAAAATGTCAGCGGTATGAACTTCCGGCGAACAAAAATCAAAGATTTTCTACCGGGATGCAGGCAAAGCTGAAATTGCTGATTGCGATGTCACATGACGCCGACCTGCTGATTCTGGACGAACCGACGCTGGGACTCGATGTGATGTCCAGAGAGGCGATGCTTGAAGAACTGCAGGAATATCTGGATTCGGGGGAACCGGCGGAGCACCGAGATCTGTGCTGATATCCTCCCACATCTCCAGCGATCTGGAAAAGTTCTGCGATGATATCTATATGATTGACCGGGGAAGATCGTGCTTCACGGGGAGACGGATGTTCTTCTGGATTCATATGGTATCTTAAAAGTGGATGAGCGGCAGTATCAGGCGCTGGACCGTAGATATCTGCTTGCCGGAATGCGGGAAGCGTACGGTTATCGCCTGCTGACGAACGAGCGTCGGTATTATCAGGAAAATTACCCGGATCTTGTGATGGAAAAAGGCAGCATTGATGATATTCTGATTTTGACAGCGAGGGGAGAAGCTATGAAAGGATTATTGACGAAGGATTTTCGGATTCTGGCAGGGCAGAAGCGGTATTTTACGATTATCATTCTGATTGCGCTCATTTTCTTTGCAGCGGTCAGCCAGCGCAGATCATTGTGGGATATTGTACCATGTTCGGCATGCTTTTTACAGTAAACACGATCTCGTATGACGAATTTGATCACGGCTATCTGTTTCTGTTCACGCTTCCGGTGACCAGAAAAGATTATGTGCTGGAAAAATATGTATTTATGCTGCTGTGCGGCGGTGGTTTCTGGGCAGTTTCCGCAGCGGCCGGTTTTGTGGCGGATTATATCCGTGGAGATGTGGTGTCTCTTTAGAATGGCTGATGCCCATGTTCCTTATTTTATTAGAGATGACAATTTTTCTGGCAGTCATGCTTCCGGTCAGCCTGAAATACGGTATGGAAAAAAGCAGGACAGCAACCATGATTCTGGGGTTTGCGGTGCTTGGGGCTGCAATTGCAGCAAGGAAGCTTCTGCCGGAGAATTCATGCGGGAGGGCTGAGGTGGTCTGCGCAGTTAAATCCTGCGGCCGTGACTGCGGTAGTGTTTCTGGTTTCCCTGGCCACATTGGCGGTATCCTTTGCGGGCAGTGTCCGCATTATGCAAAAAAAGGTATTCTAAGGATTGCCACTTTACAAATAGTGCAAAAAATAGGATAATGGTATCACTTAAAAACAACATTTTACAATAGATGGGATTGATCATTTATGGAAATAGAACATATCGGTGATAACAAAATCCGCTGTGCACTGACGGAACAGGAGATCGAGAGTCTCGGATACGATATTGATGAGATCATTGCGAACAGCGAGATCACGCAGGAATTCATGCATACCGTCTTAGAACTCGTCGAGGAACAGGAGCATATTCAGATGGAGGGCATCTCTCCGATGGTGAAAGCGGAGCTTTTGCAGGATCACAGCATGGCGATCACCTTCGGCGCAGACAAAGAGGTCTCGCTGCAGGATCTGGTAAAGACGGTCAGCCATATGATCAGCCAGCTGGATCCGGATGCTGCACCAGGGAAACGGCCAAGACAGAGAAGGGGAACGCACAGGCCGCAGCAGATACGGCGGATACGGCAGCCGCTGCGGGAACGCATAAGCGCACCGACCCGATGATCTGTGCACTGCGCTTTTCTTCCTTTGAGAATATGCGCAGGATGAGTCTGCTTGCTTTTCGCGGGAAGATTCCAAAGAGCAGTCTCTACAAGATGGACGGCGCGTACTATCTGATTCTGGATTTTACGGGATTTGCCAAGGAGGAGATGCGTCCATTTGCGTTCGGAACGATCGAGTATGACGATGCGCATTACTCCGATCAGGGGCACATTGCACATATCAGAGAGCAGGGAATTTGTATCATGAAAAAGCAGGCTCTTGAAATGCTGATGCAGTTGTGAGAAATAGATAAAAGCCGTTTTGTAAATAGGCAAAGTCCTCAAATCCGGTCACAAAATTTGGTAAAAATGCCGAACAACTTCCTGATGCATTTTCCACTATATATGCTATGATGGTAGAGGTGTGTGTACAAGATATATACACCAAGAAGAGAATAGCACAGAAGAAGGCGGGGACGCCGGTGTGCGGAAAGTGGAGAAGTTATGAGCAGAGAGCAGATCTGGGAGCTTGAGGAGAACAAACGCAGCCTGTTAAGACAGGCCTATCGGATGAAGCAGGAATGTCCGCATATGTCGCCAGTTGGACTTGAGTATGAAATGTATGCCGCGATTATGAAAGAAGTGCGGGAGATTACGGCGAGATTACAGCTGTCTGCAGAGGCTTAGGATGGCGTTACAAAGAAAATCAATATAAGAAAAAAAGAGCTTTCATCCGGGTTTGCAGATGAAAGCTTTTTTGATATGATAAGGAGAGGATGCGGAATGAAGAGACAGAAGATGCGGACGGAACAGAAGTCTAATGTGAAAAACAGTGTGGGAAGACTTGTGTTTGTAGGATTATCCCTGCTTTTGCAGGTTTTGTGGATTTTGCTGCTGTTTTTGCGGTTGAATGCATATTCTACGGCAATCAGTTTATGCTTTAGTGTAGGAGCATTTCTTGTGGCGTTAAGCATTTACGCCAAGCACGAGAACGCTGCGTTTAAAATGCCCTGGATTATTCTGATTCTGGCGTTTCCGGTGCTGGGGCTCTGCATATATCTGGTGTTTGGACACAAGAATGTGGTCGCAAAGGCGATGCGCAGACGCTTTGAGACGATTGAACCGGTGCTGTTTGAGCAGATTCCCCAGGATGAGGCAGTGCTTGGGCGGCTGGAGGAGCAGGATTTTGCGGTGGCGAACCAGTGCCGCTATATCAAGCGGTTTGGGCATTATCCGGTGTACCGGAATACCGATGTGACATTTTACCCGGATGCGGCGGAGGGACTTGCGGCGCAGCTACACGATCTCGCGTCGGCAGAACATTTTATCTTTATGGAATATCACGCGATCGAGGAAGCGGAGGCGTTCGGCAGGATTAAGGACGTGCTCGCCGAGCGCGCGGCACACGGGGTGGAGGTACGCCTGTTTTACGATGATGTCGGCAGTATCGGCTTTATCGATCCGGGCTTTATCAAGCGCATGGAAGCCATCGGCGTAGAGTGCAGGGTGTTCAATCCGGTGCTTCCGGTCTTAAACATTTTCATGAACAACCGCGATCACAGAAAGATTACGGTGGTGGATGGAAAGATCGGCTACACGGGCGGCTACAATCTTGCGGATGAATATTTTAATATCACGCACCCGTACGGAACCTGGAAGGATACCGGAATCCGTCTTGCGGGAGATGCGGTGGCAAGCCTGACTGTGACATTTCTCCAGATGTGGAATGCCACGGCGGAGGCGGATCATGAGTTTCAGACGTATTTTCCACAGCTGGATTACCGCGCGGCAGATGCCGGTTTTGTGCAGCCGTATGCGGACGGTCCCCTGACGGACGGCTATTTTGCGGAGGATGTCTATTTGAACCTCATCAAGAGCGCAAAACATTTCTTCTATGCGGCGACGCCGTATCTGATTATCAGCGATGACATGACGAGGGAATTGTGCCTGGCTGCCGAGCGGGGTGTGGATGTGCGGATTGTGACACCGGGGATTCCGGATAAGAAGCTGGTGTATCAGACGACGCGCTCCTACTATGCGCCTCTGGTGCGGCGCGGTGTGCGCATCTATGAGTACACGCCGGGATTTATCCACCAGAAGCAGACACTCTGCGACGGGGAGACGGCGACGGTCGGAACGATCAATTTTGACTATAGAAGCCTGTACCATCATTTTGAAAACGGCGTGCTGCTGCATGGCTGCGGTGCACTCGGTGCCATCGGAGAGGATTTTGAGCAGATATTTGAGGTGTCGCGCGAGGTGACGGAACAGTATAAGGGAAAGCGGAGTATGGGGCTTCGCATCATACAGTGTATTCTGCGGTTGTTTGCACCGCTGTTATAGGAGAAGGAAAATGCGACGTATTGCGTCTGCGGAACGGAGGTTTTATGCTGAGAGAGTGGAAAGAGCCGGTAAGACCCGGGAAGAGGAATTAAAGATGCGCCTTGCGGCAGCCAGGGAAAAGCTTGCCGCCCAGCAGCTTCTCATCAAGGAGCAGAAAGTGCCGGTACTGGTGCTGCTGGAAGGCTGGGAACGGCGGGAAAGGCTACTGCATCGGTCAGATCATCGAGAATATTGACCCGCGCCATTTTAAGGTGGAGTCCATGGAGAGAAAGACCGGGGAGGAAGAGCGCAAGCCGTTTTTATACCGCCATTTTACCCGGATTCCGGAGGCGGGAAAGTTTGTGTTCTTAGATTCCGGCTGGATGGATGAGGTGGTGGAAGAGCGCCTTCACGGGGAGCTTCCGAGGAAAATATGCAAAGCGCATCGAGAGCGTGCGGCGTTTTGAACGTCAGCTGACGGATAACGGCTACCTCGTGATGAAGTTTTTCCTGCATATCTCCAAGAAAGAGCAGACCAGACGGATGGAGCGCCTCACGGATGAAAAGGACACCGTCTGGCGTGTGGGAAAAAGGATCTGTGGCAGAACAGTCACTACGAGAAGTGCATGGATGCGTTTTCTTCCTATTTGAAGAGCACGAATATGCCGTCCGCACCGTGGTATATTGTGGATGCAAAGTCGAAGAAGTGGACGGAATTGCAGGTGCTTGAGACGCTGACGCAGGGAATTGACATTGCGCTTGACAACCGTGATATGGCGGTTCCGCTTCTGCAGAATGTGTTCCCGCTGGAGCGGATGCCGCTTCTCTCGGAGATACCGCTCGATAAGACGCTCGATGAGGAGACGTACCGCAAGGAGTTAAAGCATTTAAAACAGCGGCTTGGCGAGCTGCACAACCGCCTGTACCGCAAGAAGGTTCCGGTGATCATTGCCTATGAGGGCTGGGACGCGGCTGGCAAGGGCGGAAACATCAAGCGCATCACCAGTGCGCTCGATCCGAGGGGGTATGAGGTGCACCCGATTGCAAGCCCGGAGCCCCATGAGAAAGCCCGGCATTATCTGTGGCGTTTCTGGACAAGACTGCCGAAAACCGGCCACATTGCCATTTTTCGACCGGACCTGGTACGGACGTGTGATGGTAGAGCGGCTGGAGGGCTTCTGCAGTGAAAATGACTGGAAGCGTGCCTACCATGAGATCAATGAATTTGAGAAGGAGCTTCACGACTGGGGCGCTGTGATCATCAAATTCTGGGTACAGATCGATAAGGATACACAGCTGGAGCGTTTCACCGAGCGCCAGAACACCCCGGAGAAGCAGTGGAAGATCACCGAGGAAGACTGGCGGAACCGCGACAAGTGGGATCAGTATGAGACGGCAGTCAATGAGATGATCACAAAGACGAGCACCACCTATGCGCCGTGGCATATCCTGGAATCTGTAGATAAAAAGTATGCCCGGATCAAGGCACTCCGGATCGTGATTGAGGAGCTGGAAGGCACTCGATTAGGTTCTGTTTTAGAATGACAGAAATATGCAAATTATGCCATGCGTGGCAATACAATTTCGCCCTCTGTCTTACTATAATATTTTCAGAAGGAATGAAAATATTATAGTAAGACAGGGGGATTTTTTATGCAGTACGGACATTTTGACAATGAGAAAAGGGAATATGTCATTGACCGCGTCGACCTGCCGGTATCGTGGACAAATTATCTCGGCGTGAAGGATTTGTGCGTCGTGGTCAATCATACGGCGGGCGGTTACATGTTCTATCAGTCTCCGGAGTATCACCGGGTGACGCGTTTTCGCGGAAATGCGGTGCCGATGGACCGGCCGGGACATTATGTGTATCTGAGGGATGCAAAGGACGGAGACTACTGGAGCATTTCCTGGCAGCCGGTGGGCAAACCGCTGGATCAGGCAAAATACACCTGCAGACACGGCATGAGCTACACAACCTATGAGTGCGATTACAAGGGAATCAAGGCGAGCCAGACACTCATGGTTCCGATGGACGATGCGGTGGAACTGTGGGATGTGCGCCTTAAGAATACCACGGACAAAGAGAGAAGGATATCGGTATTTTCGTACTGTGAGTTCTCGTTCCATCACATTATGATTGACAACCAGAATTTCCAGATGAGCCTCTACTGTGCAGGATCATCGTACGATGAAAATATCATCGAGTATGATCTGTTCTATGAGGAATTCGGCTATCAGTATTTCACGTCGAATGTGACGCCGGACGGATTTGAATGTCTGCGTGACAGCTTTCTGGGAGCATACCGGACGGAAGACAACCCGATTGCGGTGGAGCACGGAACATGCAGCGGTTCCCACGAGCTTGGAAACAATCACTGCGGAAGCTTACAGAAGGATCTTGTGCTGGCACCGGGAGAGGAAGTACGGCTGATCTTCATGCTCGGAGAGGGCAACCGCGAAGCGGGAAAAAAGATCCGGGAAAAATATTCCGACATGGCAAATGTGGATGCGGCGTATGCACAGTTAAAGGACTACTGGGAAAATAAATTTGCACAGCTGCAGATCAAGACGCCGAATGAGGGAATGAATACGCTCATCAATACCTGGAACCTCTATCAGGCGGAAGTAAATATCATGTTTTCGCGTTTTGCATCGTTTATCGAGGTAGGTGGCCGCACGGGTCTGGGGTACCGGGATACGGCACAGGATGCAATGACGATACCGCACTCCAATCCGGAGAAATGCAGACAGCGTATCGTGGAACTGCTGCGCGGACTCACGACCAAAGGCTACGGACTGCATCTGTTCTCGCCGGAATGGTTTGACCCGGATGCAAAAAAGGAAAAGAAAAAGCCGTTTAAGTCTCCGACGGTCATCCCGACAGTGAACGCGAAGGACATTGTGCATGGGCTGGAGGATGCCTGCTCGGATGATGCGCTCTGGCTGGTGCCATCCATTATAGAATATATCAAGGAGACGGGAGAGACTGGATTTGCAGATGAGACCGTGACCTATGCCGACGGAGGCGAGGGAACGGTATATGAACATATGAAGCGGATTTTGGATTTTTCCGCGGAACAGGTCGGCGCAACGGAATCTGCAAGGGACTCCGCGCAGACTGGAACGATTGTCTGAACTTAGGCGGCGGAGAGCGCGATGGTGTCCTTCCTGCATTACTGGGCGATCTGCCACTTCCTGCAGCTGGCAGAATATCTCGGACGCACGGAGGATGTGGAAAAATATCAGGCGATGCGCGAGCGGGTAGGAAATGTCTGTAACAGGGAACTGTGGGATAAGGAATGGTTCATCCGCGGCATCACCAAAAACGGAAGAAAGATCGGAACATCGGAGGATGCGGAAGGAAAGGTACATCTGGAGTCCAATGCATGGGCAGTGCTTTCCGGTGCAGCCGATGTGGAAAAAGGAAAACGTGCGATGGATTCCGTGGATAAGTATCTGTTTACGCCGTATGGAATTCTGCTCAATGCTCCATCGTACACCGTGCCGGATGACGATATCGGATTTGTGACGCGCGTTTATCCGGGATTGAAGGAAAACGGCTCCATTTTCTCCCATCCGAATCCGTGGGCATGGGCTGCGGAGTGCGTGCTGGGACGCGGCGACCGTGCAATGAAGTTCTACAACGCACTGTGCCCGTATTATCAGAACAATATGATTGAGATCCGGCAGTCAGAACCGTATTCGTACTGCCAGTTTGTGGTCGGAAGAGACCACACAGCATTCGGACGGGCACGTCATCCGTTTATGACCGGAAGCGGCGGCTGGGCTTATTTTTCCGCAACCAGATATATGCTTGGCATCCGGCCGGATTTTGAACACCTGACCATTGATCCGTGTATCCCGGCAGACTGGAAGGAATTTTCCGCCGTCAGACGCTGGCGCGGGGCAGAGTATGATATTCACGTGGATAACCCGGACGGCGTGATGAAGGGCGTGAAGGAATTGTATCTGGACGGAGAGAAGGTCGAACGTATCCCAGTGATGGCACAGGGAAGCAGACATGACGTCAGAGTTGTGATGGGATAGCACAGGAAAAGAAAGGGGACATTGATATGATCAAATTTGGAACAGGCGGATGGAGAGCAGTGATCGGAGACGATTTCACCAAGGCAAATATACAGCTTCTGGCGCAGGGCTGGTCAACAAAATGAAGAGCGAGGGTGTGACCGAGCAGGGCACCGTTACGGGATATGACCGCAGATTCCTCTCCAAAGAAGCCATGCAGTGGGCGGCAGAGGTATTTGCAGCGGCACAGATCAAGGCATACCTGATCAACAAATCCTCGCCGACACCGCTTGTCATGTTCTATGTGATGAAGCATGAAATGCCCTACGGCATGATGATTACCGCAAGCCACAACCCGGCGATATACAACGGAATCAAGGTGTTTACTGCGGGCGGCCGTGATGCCGACGAGATCCAGACGAAGGATCTGGAGGACTACATTGCCGACATCGCATCGGACGGCGTCTGCGCGGTTGCATATGAGGATGGAAAAGCGGCGGGCTATATCGAGGAGATCTATCCGCTCAATGAGTACATAGACAATATCATTGCATCGGTGGATATGAAAGCTATCCGCGACGCTGATCTTAAGGTGGCACTGGATCCGATGTACGGCGTGAGTGAGACATCGTTAAAGACGATTCTTTTAACTGCCCGCTGCGAGGTGGCGACAATTCATGACAGACATGATACACTGTTCGGCGGAAAACTTCCGGCGCCTTCCGCTGCAACGCTCCACTCACTGCAGAATTATGTGGTGGAAAACAGTGTGACATCGGTATCGCTACAGACGGAGATGCGGACCGTATCGGCGTGATCGACGACAAGGGCAATTTCCTGCATCCGAACGATATTCTGGTGCTGCTGTATTACTATCTTGTAAAGTTTAAGGGCTGGCATGGACCTGTGGTGCGCAATATAGCGACCACCCATATGCTGGATAAAGTGGCAGAGCAGTTCGGAGAAAAATGCTATGAAGTGCCGGTTGGTTTTAAGTATGTCTCCGCTAAGATGCAGGAGACGGGAGCCATCATCGGAGGCGAGTCTTCCGGCGGTCTGACCGTACACGGGCACATCAACGGAAAAGACGGCATCTATGCGGCGGCGCTTCTGATCGAGATGCTGGCAGTGACCGGGAAAAAGCTTTCGCAGATCATGGATGATATTCACGCAGAATGTGGTGAGATCCATATGGAAGAGCGTGATTATAAGTTCACACAGGAGAAAAAGCTTAAGATGCAGGAAGTTTTAATGGAGCAGAAGCAGCTGCCGGATCTGCCGGAAGAGATCGACCATGTCTCCTATCTGGATGGCAGCAAGGTCTACTTCAAAAATGGAGGCTGGGTCATCGCCCGCTTCTCAGGCACGGAGCCGCTGCTGCGCATTTTCTGCGAGATGCCGGATGCCGTCGAGGCGGCGGACATCTGCACCAGATACGAGCAGTTCCTTGACCTGTAGAGCACAAAAACGCCACATTTCACATTCCATTCCGTGTCTTGCCACGCTTTGACAATCCACCGGGGGAATGTCCGACAAGCACAGACAATGAGCGGACTTTCTAGTGCCTCTAATCGAATTGCTTCACAGACAATATAAAACCGCGCGAACCGAAACTCGTTGCCATCTGCTATTGAAAACATGGCAGATGGCAATTCAGACATCGGCTTCGCGCGGTTATGTTTGTTCAGCAATTCGATAAGAGGCACACGAAAGTCCTAAAATGTCTGCAGCTTGCGGACATCTCCGGTGGAGTGCTCAAACTTGGAAAGACAGGGTATATGCTGTCTAGTCCGCGCGGCGGTGTTCTGCTATAATGGAGAGAAAACGGGGAGGCAACCGTGTGAAAATACATTTTTTCTCATGCAGGAATGGAGATTTTATGGAGAAAAAGAGACGACTGTCGTCATTGAAGAAGAAAATTATAGTATTTGTCATCCTGTGCTGGGGTGTCCCGATCGCGGTATTTTTTGTATATACCACCAACTCCTACCGGAAGGGAATCATTGAGAAGACGGAAGGTCTGATGGAGGATCAGTTAGAGAATATGGCTTCCTTTGCATCGATCCGCATCGAGGATGCCATCACGCTCTGCCAGAGACCTTCCTATGAGAAGACCTGGGAGAATGCCTGGAAAAAATACCTCCGGGGAGACTATTCCAGAAACGACTATCTTCAGGATGTCTATACCAGCCTGCGCGGAAAGTTCTATCTGGACGAGCGTTTTAATATGTATGCCTACTACTGTTACGGAACCGAAGATCCGGAGAGCTTTTCTTCGCGCACCGGCATCTCGTTAAAGAGTTATGTGGATGAGATACAGCCTTACCTCAAAGATGTGATAGATTCGGATTCGGCGTATGCCTGCGTGCGGGTGGTCGACGGGCGTATTTTTATCGTCCGCAATCTGTACACGACGATGGATTATACACGGTACGGCACGCTGGTGGTGGAGTTAAACCGCAGCAAGGTGTTTCAGGATGTGGATACCGGTCTTTTGAATGATATGGTGGTCTGCTTCGGAAGCCGCGATGCGCGGGTTGACTTTGTGAAAAACGAGGAGAAGAGTGACAAGGAACAGCTTTAGAGCAGCTTCTGCAAAAGTATGACGGGGTGAGCAACCACACATTCTCAAAGGCGGAGGACGCTACCTACCGCGCGTATCTGTATCAGGAGCGGCGGGATGATTTTCACATCGGCATTGTACTTTTTGCCAGAAAGAGCGAACTCTATTCCGGGCTGTACCAGTTCTATACGATTGTTGCGCTGATGTTTTTGCTGTTGATTCCGCTGTTTGGCTATGTGGTGTATTTTATCCGCAGGAATATCCAGCACCCGATCGACCGGATGCTCCGCGCTTCCGGACGGATGGAAGCGGGAGAGATGGGAATCACGGTCGAGGGAGACATGCCCAATCAGGAATTTATGCAGATGAAGGAGAGCTTCGACAGCATGTCCGCGCAGGTGAAGTATCTGTTTGATTCCATGTACAGTGAAAGCTTGCGCGCAAGGACGCACAGATTCAGGCGCTTCAGGCACAGATCAATCCGCATTTCTGAACAATACGTTAGAGATGATGAATTGGCAGGCACGGATGTCGGGAGATACGGTTGTGTCTAAAATGATTGAATCGCTGGGAACCGTGCTTGATTACCGGATGAACCGCGCCAATGTAAAGGAGATTCACCTTGCGGAGGAACCAGTGCATTGATGCCTATTTTACATTATGTCCATGCGGTTCGGGCAGAGACTCTCGATCGAGCGCAAGATTGACGATGATCTGCTCTATCTGATGGTGCCGCCGCTGATCTTACAGCCGATTGTGGAAAATGCGATTGTGCATGGGGTGGAGACGGTAAAAACGGCGTCATCCGGCTTCACGTATACCACGATGATGAAAATGTCTACTTAAAGTGCGCAATACAGGCAAAAAGATGACGGAGGAGGAGCTGGAGCGGATCCATGCTATATTGGAGGGCGATGAGAGCAGGCTTCCGAAGAATACCGGACGCCACACCTCCATTGGGATCCAGAACGTGAACCGCAGAATCCGCCTGGTATATGGGGACGAATACGGTCTGTCGATCGAGCAGGAGGAAGACTGCATCACGGTTTCGACGATTACGATACCGTACGTTGACCATGAGGATGAAATATCGTTAAAAGAGAGAAGCGAAGCGCAAAATGAGTTAAAGAACATAGCAAGATTGAACAAATAATGTCAAATGGGTCTAATGCCTTTGTGAGTTCTGCTCGTATAATATCAGTATAGCAAATGAAAAACATTTGCAGGAACAAAAACAAGGAGGGTTTTGACTATGAAGAAAAAGGTATTATCCATGATGCTGGCTGGCGCAATGACAGTGTCCATGCTGGCAGGATGCGGGCGGGCTCCGATGAGGCTGCAACGACAGACAACACGGCAGCCGACACAAAGACAGAGACAGCCGGAACAACAGAAGCAGGCGGGGTACTGCAGAAGCATCCGGAAATCCGGTGACATTAAGAACTGTGTCGATGTTCGGAGGAACCGATCCGAATAAGGAGACCTACGAAGCAATCAACAAAGAGTTTATGGAGCAGTATGACTACATAACGATCGAAGACAATTCACAGACATCCGATGAGGAATGGAAAGCAGCAGTCAATGCGGACTTCTCCGTAGGCAATGAGCCGGATGTCATCCAGTTCTTCACGGATGCAACCGCAGACAGCATCATTGCAACAGATAAGCTGGTATCAATTGAAGACATCCGCGCAGAATATCCGGACTATGCGGCAGACACACTGGATTCCGCATTACAGGCAGCGGCAAACACCGACGGTGTTGAGCGTGCGGTTCCGACAACCGGATACTGGGAAGGCTTATACTGCAACAAGGATCTGTTCGACCAGTACGATCTGGAACTTCCGACAGACTGGGCTTCCATGGAGACAGCGATTGAGACGTTCAAGGAGAACGACATCATTCCGATTGCCTGCTCGTTAAACAACGTACCGCATTACTGGATTGAGTTCCTGATGTTATATGCATCCGGCGTGGATGAGTATACTTCCATTCCGACGAGCGCGCCGGAAGGATGGGTAAAGGGTCTTGAGATGTTTAAGACATTAAGAGATATGGGTGCATTCCCGGAGGATACCGACACCGTTGATGATGCATACACAGGCCAGTTATTCCGCGACAAGAAAGCTGCCATGCAGTTAGACGGTTCCTGGTATGCAGGAAACATCGAGGATACCGACAACACCGTTGTGATCGCATTCCCGGGTGTTCCGGATCAGAAAGCAGAGGCGGGCTCTTTGGTAGGCGGTATCTCTTCCGGATTCTATATCACAAAGAAGGCATGGGAAGATCCGGACAAGAGAGATGCAGCAGTGAAATTCGTCATGGCACACCTGCCAGGCAGGCGTTCAGAGATACTGGAAGCAACCGGCGCCGTGTCCCAGGCAGCTGTTGAGGTAACACCGGTAGAGGGTGCAACACCGTTTGCACAGTCTATCGCAGAGTACACAAGCAACGCAACGGCGATCGTGGCACCGACAGATTCCAGAATCGGCGATGCATACAAGACACTTGTGGTAGAGATTGTCAAGGTATCTACAGGTGCTATGTCGGCGGAAGATGCCATCAACGAGGCACTCACATTGGTGCAGCAGTAAAATCAGATACAGAAAACAGTATGACGGAGGGCTATGCCCAGCGGCCCCTTCGTTTTGTACCCAAAACAGTAATTTTTTTGATAGAAAGGTGGAAGAAAGATGTTATATAAGAAAAAATGGCCGCTTGTGGTGTTTTTGGTACCGGGTTTATTGTTCATGTTAATCTTTCTTTACATACCGTTCGTGCAGAATATTAAGAACAGCTTTTATGATATGACGGCAATCATCGAGATGCCGGGAACTGAATGGAAGTTTATTGGATTTGAAAATTACAAGAAATTGTTTACAGACCGGATGTGAGGACGGCGCTCATCAATTCCCTGAAGATGATGGTGCTCACGGTGATTTTGAGGTCGGAATCGCATTTGTGCTGCGGTAATGGTTTCACAGATAAAAGCTTCAGCAGTTATTCCGTACGGTGTACTTTTCCGGTAGTGATTTCTGCAACGGCGATTGGTCTGTTGTTCAAATTATTCTACAACTATAACGGTGGTATGCTGAATCAGATTTTAGAGAGCATTGGAGCAAAGCCGGTCAACTGGCTTTCCCCAGCCTGGCATTTATCATGGTCTGTATCCCGACGCTGTGGAGTTCATCGGTTTTACTTTGTCATTCTACTCACGGGGTTAAGCGATATTACTGACGACATATATGAAGCGGCGTCCATCGACGGATGCAGCCGCTTTAAACAGGTATTTTATATTACACTGCCAATGATGAAACCGGTATTCTTTACATCGGTCACACTGGCGGTAACGGGAGCATTAAAGTATTTGATCTTCCGTGGGTCATGGTGCCAAACGGCGCGCCGCAGGGACTGACCCATTTCCTTGGAACGTATATGTACCAGCAGACCTTCGGACTGAACAATTATGATTATGGTTCTACACTGGCGGTACTGATCGTGGTGCTCGGCATTGTGGTGTCGAAGGCAGTCGGCTTTCTTACGGCAGATGCGGACGACAAAGAAGCGAAAAAGCGCGCAAGAGCAGAGAAAAGAAGGGGGTGGCTTAAATGGATGCAGCAGTAAGTGTAACGACAGTCAGAAAAAACACAGGAGAATCGGAGCCGGTACGGTTGTCATTTATCTCGTACTGATCTTCTGGGCGGTGCTCACCATTTTCCCGTTTGTGTGGGTGGTGCTGAATTCCTTTAAACCGTCCGCGGAAGTGCTCCGTTCCTCCTTCTCACTTCCGGAGACGTTCACCTGGATGAATTATCAGACGGCGTTTGAGCGGTTAAACGTCTTAAGAGCCTATAGGTACAGCTTCGTGATCTCCGGCACGGTAACAGTAGGCGTTATGGTATTCGCGTCACTGATGGCATTCGGACTTACCAGATACCATTTCAAGGGCAAGGAGCTGATCCGCAGCCTCATTGTGGCAAGTCTGATGTTTCCGGTATTTTCCACGATCATTCCGGTGTTTAAGATGATGGTGGAATGGGGGCTTCTGAACAAAAGCATTGCGGTTATCCTGCCGCAGATTGCTGGAAACTTAAGCTTTGCGACGATTGTTATGACCGGTTTCATGCAGAGCATCCCGCTGGAGATGGAGGAAGCTGCCTACATGGAAGGCGCAGATGTATTTAAGGTATTTGGAAAAATTATTGTTCCGCTTTGCAGACCGTCACTTGCAACGGTTGCCATCTTTAGTTTCCTCTGGTCTTATAACGATCTGTTTGTACAGAAAATCATGATGCGTGACCCGACCAGGTATCCGATCTCCACACTGTTAGAACAGATCAGTTCCCAGTATGGAACCGATTTCGGATTGATGGCGGCGTCGGTTACGATCATTGTCATCCCGGTCATGATTGTGTATGTGCTGTTACAGAAAAATATCATCAAAGGATTGACAGCAGGTGCCGTGAAAGGCTAAACTTCTTGGAAAGAGAGCGGAATTTGCTCAAGTGGAGGATTGGCTATGTACAAGGTGATGATTGTGGATGACGAACCGATCATCGTGGAAGGGTTATCGAGGAGCATCGCGTGGGAAAAGTAGAATTGTAAAGGTCGCGGCAACGGCGCATGACGGACTGGAAGGGAAAAAGATTATCGAGGAGATTCACCCGGATATTGTGTTTATGGATATCTGCATGCCGGAGATGGACGGACTGGCGATGATCGCTGCGATCCACTCGCAGTTCCCGGATCTCGAGGTCTGTGTTCTGACGGGCTACCGTGATTTCGAGTACGCGAAGGAGGCAATCCGTCTCGGGGTGACGCGCTTTCTGCTCAAGCCGTCCAACATGGACGAACTGGAAGAAGCCATCGGCAAGATGTGCGGGAACTTAAAACGGAAAGGAATTACCGGGGATGAGCCGAAGCGTGATCCGCAGGATGAAGAAGCTGCGGAAGCGCACAAGGAGAGCGCATCAAGCAGCTTTATCGTGAAAAATGCACTGACTTACATTGAAGAGAATTATACGAAGAAGCTGACGCTCTGCGAGGTGGCAGAGAAGACGTATGTGAGTCAGTGGCACTTAAGCAAGCTTTTAAACCGCCACACGGGGCAGAGCTTTTCAGACATTTTGAATCACGTCCGCATTGAGCATGCGAAAGAACTGCTAAAAGATCCGTCGCTGCGCATCGGAGATATCTCCGAGCAGGTGGGATTTTTAGATCTGGCACATTTTTCGAGGGTATTTAAGAAGCAGGAGGGAGTCTCTGCCAATGAATACCGGAATCAGGTGCTGGGAAAGTAAGGTGCCGGACGGCTAGAGTACATAGTATCCGAGCACGCCGCACAGAATCCCTGCAAGAGCGCCTGCGATGACGTCGTGCGGCTCATGAACGCCGCCGATCACGCGCAGGACGGCAAGGACAACCCTAAGAGTCCGAGCAGAATGCCGGCGGAAGGGTGGACATAGAAAATGGTGGCGGCAATGATAAATACGGAAAAGACATGACGGCTGGGAAAAGATTTCCCGGCCGTATCTTTTCTATGGCAGGCGGAAGACCGAACTTCTCATAAGGTCTTGGGGTGTTAAAGATCCGACGGAAGACTGTGACTGCGGCAAAGGAGACGGCGGGAACGAAAAGCGCCCGCAGGAAAAAGTGCTGCCCTCGAGAAAAGCAGCAGCAGAAACGCCGGGTACAGCACAAAAATAAAGCCGGTCAAGGTGTGGTTGAACAGGCATACCAGCCGGATGCGCCGCGGATGTCCACGTAAGATGCCGGTGATTTTTTCATAGGATTCTCTGGTCATGAGACCTCCGATCCGGCAACGGCGAGCAGTGCTCCGATAAAAATGCAGAAGTCAGAGATGTTAAAGACGATCGCGCGCAGCCATTTCGGGCCGAAATTCAGATGAAAATAGTCGATGACGCCCGTGTAGCGGTCGTATAGGTTGTTTAGACCGCCGCCGAGCAGGAGCGCAACGCCCGTTTTCTCCAGCGCGTGTCCGCTAAGACGCATCAGAAAATAGGAAAAAATCCCGACAACAACAAGAATGACGGTGTGGATGATGCGCAGAAGCTTTGGTTTTCACCATGAAATTCAAAGCCGCGCCTTCGTTATAATATTTTTCCAGGACAATCCTGCCCCCGAGCCGCGGATGGCGTACCTTGCGGGCATATTTTTTGTCCATGTAACGCTTTAAGATGAGATCCGACAGGAATACCCCGCCGGCAATGATCGCATAAACCATGTAAAAATCTCCTGATCGGTGTTGATGTATGTATCATATCATCTTCCACGGGAAATGAAAAGTGATTTGCGCTTGCCTTTTTTATCCCTGTTTGTGCAGTTGCCCGCAAACCCTTGAAAGGGCGTCGATTGGCTGATAAAGTCAAGACAGAGGCAGAAAAATCTGCAGTAAATAACGGGAGGGAGACGGGAAGGCGTCTCCTGCCTCATGAGAGAAAGGAAAAGGGGATTACGATGAACATTATCAGAGCAAAAGACTATCAGGATATGAGCAGAAAGGCGGCGAATATCATTTCGGCACAGATTATTATGAAACCGGACTGTGTACTCGGTCTTGCCACGGGATCGACGCCGGTGGGAACATACCGTCAGCTGATCGAGTGGTATGAGAAGGGGGATCTTGATTTTTCCAGAGTGTCAACGGTCAATCTGGACGAATACCGTGGTCTGGCACACATCGACCCGCAGAGTTACTACTATTTTATGCAGGAGAACCTGTTTGACCATGTGAATATCGATAAGGCGGCAACACATGTCCCGGACGGCACAAACCCGGACGCGGCGGATGCCTGCGCGAAGCATGAGCAGATCATAAAGTCGCTCGGCGGAATCGATTTACAGCTTTTGGGGCTGGGGAATAACGGACATATCGGATTTAATGAGCCGGGTGCAGCGTTCGAGAAGGAGACACATCTGGTGGATCTGGCAGAGAGTACCGTTCGGGCCAATGCTTTTTTGCCTCTATTGACGAAGTGCCCAAGCAGGCATATACTATGGGAATAAGAACGATCATGCAGGCGAAAAAGATTCTGGTGGTTGTCTCGGGAGAGGGCAAAGCAGACATCGTCTCACGCGCGTTCTTCGGACCGGTGACGCCGGAAGTGCCGGCATCCATCCTGCAGATGCATCCGGATGTGACGGTTGTCTGCGATGAGGCAGCACTTTCCCTGTCACCATTATAGAGGTACAAAAGTCAGAGGAAAATGGGGGATTTAAGATGAGAATTAAGAATGCACTTGTATACACGGTAGAGCACGGATTTGTGGAGCGGGATGTCCGGATAAAAAACGGCTGTTTTGCGGGGAGTGAAGCGGCCGGCACGGACGGGGAAGAGATTCTGGACGCAGGGGAGATTACCTGATTCCGGGGCTTGTGGATATCCATTTTCACGGATGTGCAGGTCATGATTTCTCGGACGGAACACCGAGGCATTGCAGGCGATCGGTGCGTGAGCTTCGCCAGGGTGTGACAAGCATCTGCCCGGCATCGATGACACTCTCGGAGGAGACGCTTAAGACGGTGTGTGCCAATGCGTATGCGTACAAAGAGACCGGAGGCAGAGCAGGACACCGGGGCGAGACTGATCGGGATTCATCTGGAAGGACCGTTTATTTCCATGGAGAAAAAGGGTGCGCAGAATCCGGCTTATATCCGGAATCCGGATGTAGAGATGTTCCTGCGGCTGCAGGAGGCAGCACACGGGCTGGTGCGTCTGATTACGATTGCACCGGAGACGGACGGTGCCAAGGTTCATCCGCCGGCTGGCGGATCAGGTACATATCTCGGTCGGACATACCTGCAAGTGATTACGAGACTGCATACCGCGCATTTTCACAGGGGGCGGATCATGTGACGCATTTTTCAATGCAATGCCGCCGTTCACCCATCGCGCGCCGGGCGTGTTTGGCGCGGCGTTTGACGCGAAGCATGTCATGCCGGAGCTGATCTGCGACGGGATTCATATTGATGCTTCGGCTGTCCGCGTGGTATTTTCCCTGTTCGGGGCGGAGCGTATGATCTTAATCAGCGACAGCATGATGGCGACCGGTATGGAGGACGGTGCGTATTCCCTCGGCGGACTTCCGGTTACTGTGCGTGGCAATCTTGCAACCTTAGAGGACGGAACGATTGCCGGCTCGGCGACGAATCTCATGGACTGCATGCGAAAGGCTGTCTCCATGGGAATCCCGTTAGAGACAGCCGTGCGCGCTGCAACCTATAATCCGGCGAGAGCGATCGGTGCGGCGGATGTGTGCGGAAGCATTACCGCAGGCCACCGCGGCGACTGTGTCCTTCTCTCCAGGATGACCTGTCCACGAAGAAGGTCATCTTCGGAGGAGGTGGTCGCCAGCGCTCGATCCAGTCACGGACATCCGGGATCTTAGAGCACCGGAAGCAGTATCAGACTAAGAATAATGCCGACAACACCCTGTACGATGTTAAACGGGATACCGGTCGCAGAGGAAGCAATGCCGGCGGCGATAGATGCCTGGTTTAAGGCTCCGCTGCCGAGTGCGGCAAGTCCGGTTTCGTAGAAAATAGCCGATGACCATGATGGCTTCTCCGACGATGCCGCAGAGTGCGAGCGCTGCGTAGCGTCCCTTTTCGTGTGCAGGGTGTTTTAAAATGATGGAAGAGCAGTCCGGCAATGCCGCCCGTGAGCGCTTTGATAATGAAAGTTGCAGGAGCCAGGTCACGTAGCCGGAGAAAATGTCCGAGAACATCGAGCCGATGCCGGCAGAGCGCTCCGGGAAGCGGACCAAGCACGACGCCGCACAGCAGAACGAAGCCGTCTCCGGATGGATGTAGCCGAAGGTCGGTGTCGGGATCTTGATGATCATGGTCGCCACGCATGTCATGGCGGCGAGGAGGGCAGCAGTTACCAGTTTTTTAATATTTTGATTTGTCATTAGGAAGTCTCCATTCTGTCAGATTCATATAAAAGTTTGTATTTCAACGTTGATGCATAAGAGTATAACACAAGATGGATTGATAAAAATGTCCAGTTGCGATTAAATTGACCATGCCAGTTTGCCGGAATGGTCTTTTTTCTTGCCTGAAACACAAAGCACTGATACACTAGAGACGATGAGAGAGAAGAATAGGAGGAATTTTATGAATAAAAGGGCAGAATCCTATTGTATGTGCTGTCGATTGTCATGGTGGCAGGATGTATTACTGCCGTGGCGCGGACGAAAGGGAGCACGCCGGAAGTAAAGGTGCCGGGCGAAGAGCCGGCAGCTGTGGTATCGGGTGAGGACACGGAGCATGCGGGGGCGGATAGCGGAGCGGATCGTGCGCCTGCCAGGGAGGAGAATGAGACCGCGGTGGAGACCACGGAGGCGGAGGAGAGAACGGAAGCCGCGGAAGTGGCCGAAGAAGCGGAAGCGGGCGGTCAGGCGGAAGCGGATGGCAGTACGACGATTCTTTTACCGGGGATGTCCTGTTTGCTGCAAATGCGTTTAAGGCGGGTTATGATGCGGACGGAATCAAAGGGCGTGGATTTTGCACCGGAACTGCTGGAGGAGCTTCGGGCAGCGGATATTCTGATGGTGAATAATGAATTCCCGTTCTCGGATCGCGGCACGCCGATGGCGGACAAACAGTTTACATTCGGTGCAGTCCGGGCTATGTAAAGGCATTAAATGAGATGGGCGTGGATGTGGTATCACTCGCCAACAACCACACACTTGATTATGGAAGGGAAGCGCTCTCGGATACGTTTGCAGCGTTAGACGGTGCCGGAATTCTATATGGCGGCGCGGGCGATTCCGCGGAGCGGGCAAAGCAGGTGCAGGTAATCGAAGTCCACGGGAAAAATACGGATTTATCGCGGTATCCGGGTTGTCCCGACGGCGGACTGGAAGGTGGAAAATGCAGTGCCGGGACTGTTGCTGCTATGACACCACGGCTCTTGTGGAGGTAATTAAGGAAGCGAGGGAGACCTGCGACTATGTGGCGGTCTATCCGCACTGGGGCGTGGTACAGGCATATCCGAGGCGAACCAGACACAGATTGCGAAGGCGTGTATCGACGCCGGGGCGGATGTGGTTGTGGGATCGCACACCCACTGTCTGCAGGGGGTCTCCCTATATCGACAGGGAAGCCGGTATTCTACAGTCTTGGCAATTTTATCTTCCGGGCAGATATCGACCGGTCGGCGATGCTTGAGGTGACGATCGACGCCGCGGGGCGGGCATCCTACCGGTTCGTGCCGGTGAATATGCGGCGGGAGGCGTGACATATCCTGCCGAGAGGCGGACAGGACAGAGTCGGTTTTGAATTATCTGGACGGCATTTCGGAAGCAGCTGTGGCATCGGATGGAACCGTGACAGAAGATTAACTAAAATTAGTTTACAATCAGTTTAAAAAAGTTTATAATTTAAAAGCAAAGCTTCCTTCTGCGCGGCAGAAGAATATCAGTAAAAGGAGAAAGAGATATGAGTTACATGGAGACTTACAAAGTGGTGCACAAACCCGTATTTTGATGAGAATACAAAGGCAGAACTTTGCTGCAATAGGGGACGATGCGGCGGAGATTGAGGATCGTTTTACCGTCAGTTAGAGTTTGGAACCGGCGGACTGCAGCGTGATCAGGAGGGAACGAACCGCATGAACATTTATACCGTGCGTCAGGCGACACAGGGGACTGGCGAACTATATTCTCTCCCAGAACGGACAGGAGAAGGGCGTTGCCATCGCACACGATTCCAGAATCATGTCCACCGAAGATTTGCGGATGAGGCGGCGCTCTGCCTGTCTGCAAAGAAACGGAATCAGGGCTTATGTGTTTGACAGCCTTCGCCCGACACCGGAGCTTTGCTCCGTGCGTGAACTCGGCTGCATTTCCGGGGTGTGTTACGGCGAGCCATAACCCGAGAGAATACAACGGCTACAAGGTATACTGGGAGGGACGGCGCACAGATCACACCGCCGCACGACAAGAATATCCTGGCGGAAGTGGCGAAGGTGACATCCTTCGACCAAAGGTGAAGACGATGAAGAAGATGCCGTTGCCGCAGGACTTTACAAGGTCATCGGAAAGAAATCGACGACCGTTACATGGAAGAACTGAAAAAACAGTCCATCCATCCGGAAATCATCAGGGAGATGGCGAAGGACATTAAGATTGTATACACACCGCTCCACGGAACAGGTAACCTTCCGGTGCGCCGCGTGTTAAAGGAGCTTGGATTCGAGCAGGTGTACGTGGTAAAAGCAGGAGCTGCCGGACGGTAATTTCCCGACGGTATCCTACCCGAATCCGAGTCCCCGAAGGCATTTGAACTTGCCTTAAAACTTGCAAAAGAAGTGGATGCAGACATCGTGCTTGCGACAGATCCGGACGCAGACCGTCTTGGCGTATACTGCAAAGACACAAAGACCGGAGAGTATGTGACTTTCACCGGAAATATGTCCGGAATGCTGATCGCAGAGTACATCTTAAGAGAGAGCTGATGGGAACCATGCCGGAGAACGGCGCTCGTGGAGACGATCGTGACGACCGATATGCAAAAGCGATCGCGGCAGCCTACAACGTGAAGCTGATCGAGGTACTGACCGGATTTAAGTATATCGGAGAGCAGATCAAGTTCTTCGAGCAGCAGCATACGTATCACTACGTATTCGGACTGGAAGAGCTACGTGCCTGGCAGGAACCTACGCGAGACAAGGATGCGTGCGTGGCGGTCATGATGTTGTGCGAGGTGGCTTCCTGGTGCAAGAAGCACGGCAAGACCCTGTGGGATGCAATGCTGGATATGTATGAGAAGTACGGCTATTACAGAGAGGGATTGGAGACGAAGACCTTAAAGGGAATCGACGGTGCGGCACAGATTCAGTCGATGATGAGTGAGTACCGCACGAACCCGCCGAAGGAGCTGGGCGGTCATCGGGGTACTGGCGGTGCGCGACTACAAGGAGGACACCAGAAAGGATCTTGTGACTGGCGGGTGACAAGACCGGACTGCCGTCATCCAACGTACTTTATTATGAACTTTCTGACAATGCATGGTGCTGTGTGCGCCCGTCCGGAACGGAGCCTAAGATCAAATTCTACTTTGGCGTAAAGGGAACCTCCCTTGCGGATGCGGATGCAAAGCTTGCGGCATTGAAGGAAGATCTGTTGAAATAAGAAGCGGGAGATGGTATGGGAGCAATTCATTATTACGAAAAAGAACGGGTTTTTAAACTGGATACACCACATACCAGTTATCTGATCGGTATCGTGGATGAAGAAAAGTTTTGGGACATATCTATTACGGCGCAAAGATCACGGACTATGACGTCCGTGCGCTGATGCGCACCGGGGAGGCACCGTTTGTTCCTTCACAGAACAACCGCGACCGGAGCTCTTTTCTGGATGCGTTTCCGATGGAGTATCCGGGGCACGGCGTCGGCGATTACAGGGATAGTGCGATTTCCGTAGCGGACAAAACGGCAATACGGCGGTGCAGCCGCACAGGGAGCATAAGATCTATGCGGGCAAACCGGGACTTCCGGGACTTCCGGCCACGTTCGGCAGCGAAGAAGAGTGTGAGACGCTTGAGATTGTGCTGGCGGATGAAGTGCTGGATCTTACGGTTACATTGTACTACACGGCATTTTATGACGTGGATGTCATTACGCGGAGCGTGCGCGTGACGAACCATGCCAAAGAACCGGTGTATCTTACAAAGGTATTTTCTGCGGCGTTGGATCTTGACGCGGAGGATTACCGGATGCTGACGTTGCATGGTTCCTGGGCGAGAGCGACAGATCGAATACCGCCAGATCGGCTACGGAACAGTCTGTTGGCTCCTGCCGTGAATCTTCCCATCAGGAGCACCCGTTCGTGGCGCTGGTGTCCGCAAACGCCGGACAGGAGCAGGGGCGCGTACGGATTCCATTTTGTGTATTCCGGCAATTTCCTGGCGCAGGTGGAGAAGAACCAGTTTGATTCCCTGCGCGTGGTGCTGGGAATTCATCCGCAGGATTTTAGGTGGGAATTAAAGCAGGATGAGACATTTACGGCACCGGAGGTTGTGATGACTTATTCGGATGCCGGGCTTGGCAGGATGACGAGAACGCTGCACGATCCCTACCGGAAGCATCTGATCCGCAGCCCGTATAAGGACAGGGAGCGCCCGGTGCTCATCAACAACTGGGAGGCAACCTACTGACTTTGACACGGAGAAGCTGCTTGCGATTGCGAGAGAGGCGAAGAAATCCGGAATCGAGATGCTGGTCATGGACGACGGATGGTTCGGCCACCGCAACGATGACAACACAAGTCTCGGCGACTGGCAGGTAAACGAGCAGAAGATTACGGGTGGATTAAAACGGCTGGTCGATCAGGTGAATGAGATCGGATTAAAGTTCGGCATCTGGTTTGAGCCGGAGATGATCTCGCCGGATTCGGAGCTGTACCGGACGCATCCGGACTGGGCGATTGCCTTCCGGGGAAGAATGCCGTGCCGGTCGAGAATCAGTATGTGCTCGATCTCTCCAGAAAAGAAGTGCGGGATTATGCGTATGAGTGTGTGGCATCCATTTTGCGCAGCGCGAACATCGCTTATGTCCAAGTGGGATATGAACCGGCAGCTGACCGATCTGGGAAGCGGTGTGCTTCCGGTGGAAAAGCAGGAGAATTGCTGCACCGCTATGTACTGGGCGTCTATGAATTACAGGAGCGTCTGATCACCGAATTTCCGCAGCTGCTTCTCGAGAACTGCTCTGGCGGCGGGGCGAGATTTGATCCGGGAATGTTGTATTACAGTCCGCAGATCTGGTGTTCCGACGACACGGATGCCATAGAGCGCTTAAAGATTCAGGAGGAACGGCGCTGCTGTATCCGCTCTCCGCGATCAGGTGCGCATGTGTCCGACTGCCCGAACCACACGGTGGGACGCGTAACTCCGTTTGAGACCAGAGGAAATGTGGCGCTGGCGGGTACGTTCGGCTACGAGCTGGATGTGACAAAGCTTCCGGAGGAAGACCGGGCGAAAATTCCGGGTCAGGTGGCGCTGTACCATAAATATCATGCGCTGATGCGAAGCGGCGACTATTACCGGATCGCTTCCTATTCGCAGAATGATTCGTTTGACTGTTATGAGGTGGTGGCAAAGGGATCAGTCGGAGGCGCTGATCACCTTTGTTCAGGTGCTTGGCAGACCGAATGTGCACAGCAGACGGATCCGGATACCGGGACTTGATGAGAAGAAAAAATATCGTGTTGAGACAACGGGGGAAGTGTACTGCGGAGATACCCTCCTGCATGCGGGACTGAATGTTCCGGCGATGTGGGGAGATTTCCAGTCGGCACTGATACATATCCGGGTGTCTGATGAACAGTAGTTGGAGGATGGAAAAATGGCAAAAGCGGTAAAGCTGGCAGATATTGCGGGACAGCTTGGCGTGAGTACGGTTACCGTATCGAAGGCGCTGTCCGGACAGAAAGGCGTCAGCGAGGAACTGCGGGAGAAGATAAAAACGCTTGCCGATGAGATGGGATACAAACAGCCGTCCGCCAGGCGGCGCGAACACGCGAAAAAGCTATAATATCGGTGCTGATTGCCGAGCACTGGCTGGATAAGTATGATTCCTTTTATCTGCAGATGTATCAGCAGGTGGTGACGCGCGGTGGCGAAGGAATGTTTTACGCTGATGGAAGTGGTCAGCGCGCAGATGGAGGCTGCCTGCGAGATGCCAAAGCTTGTGCAGGAGCAGAAGGCGGACGGTCTGATTATCATCGGACGCCTGACGGGAGAATATCTGAACTTTTTGAATGAAAAGCAAAATTCCGCTTCTGTATATGGATTTCTGTGACGAGAAGGCAGATACGGATGCGGTGATTTCGGACAGCTATTACGGCGCCTACCGCATGACGAATTATCTGTTCGACATGGGACACAGGGAGATTGCCTATGTGGGAACCCTGCTTGCAACGGGATCCATCACGGACCGCTATCTGGGGTATACGAAATCCATGATGGAGCACGGCGTTGCGGTGAGGGACTGGACGATCGCAGACCGCGACATCCATACGGGCAAGATTGATATGGTTGCAGCTGCCAAAGATGAGATGCCGACGGCTTTTGTTGCAACTGTGATCTGAAGGCGAGTTTTCTGATCCGCAGGCTGCAGAGCACGGGTACCGTGTGCCGGAGGATATATCGGTTGTGGGATATGACAATTATCTTTTCCCGGGACTTTGTGATGTGGCGATCACCACTTACGAGGTGGATATGAAGGAGATGGCGAGACAGACGGTTCACGCTGATCAGGAAAATGGCGGGCGAACCGTACCGTCGGGAATCTATCGTCGAGGGACATATGGTCACAAAGGACAGCGTAAAAGCCAGAAAAATATAGGTTAGTGCAGGAAGACTGCCGGAATTGCAGAGGTGTGATTCCGGCATCTTTGAACAGATTGATAAAATGCGTCGTGTTCTCGAATCCCTACGGCGGCGCTGACCTCGCGGATGGTGAGGGTTGTCGTGCGCAGCAGCGTGCGTGCGGCTTTCAGCCGGACGCGGTTCAGATACTGGATCGGCGGAACACCGATGCAGTCTGAAAAATCATGGCAGAGCCGGTAGCGGCTGACACCGAGAGACTCTCGAGCGCGGCGAGAGAGTGGGAATGAATGCGTAATCGGTGTCGTCTCTCATGCGCCACATGCGCGGAGAGAGAGCGTCGATACGGTGCGGCGAGGAGGACAGGACAAGCGAGAGCATGGCGGTCAGATGAAGCGAGGCCCAGGTTCATCGGAGCAGCTCGCGGAGAGGTAAGGCAGAATACGCCATACGATGTCATCCACCTCGGTCCGGCTCATATGAAAAATGCTGCCGTCCGCACACAAAAACGGAAGATATTCCGAAAACTGTCGACAGATAAAACAGTGGTAGCAAAAGGTATGCGTCATTGGAAAACCGGTATGCGGTCTGATCCGGAAGAAGCATAGAGATCCCCGGCGCAAGCTGACAGGTTCTGCGGCAGCGTCGCCGGCATTCGTTAAGGTGCCGCTTCCGGATTCGACATAGAGAAAGAGGAGGTACGGAAGTGCATCCCGCGTCAGACGGACGGGGACGCGTAGCTGATGCACCTGCAGGGACAAAACGGTTGTATTGCACAGCCGATGTGTCCTCACGGAAAATGAAAGCCGGACCGTCCGAAAGATCGGAAAAGCGGATGCCGTTTCCGGCTGCCCCGAAAAATGATAAGCCTGATTCAGGCGTGCCTTGATCGTGATTGGTTCCATATGAATCGATCCTTTCTGCATAACTATCCTATATTATAGCGGAACTATTTGGCAATACAATAGGTTTCTTGATTATTAGGTTAAAAAATAATAAAAATTAAGTAATTAAAATTAAAATAAGAGAAAAAAGAAAGGAAAAGAAGAGACTAAAAATATGAAAATGACTAAAAAGTGGATGCAAAATTTGTATAACATGTGGAAAATGCAGAAAACGCAAGAGAAATCATATATTATGCAATAATATATGATGACTAAAATAGAAAAAATATATAATTAAATTAAGCTACAAAACGAGCTATAAAAAAGGAGGATTTTTATTATGAAGTTGAAAAAAGTTCTGGCAGTCAGCCTGGTTGCAGCAATGACTTTGAGCATGGCAGCATGCGGCAGCAGTTCATCTGACAGCAGCTCATCATCAGATGATGCGACAACAGGAAGTGTGACGGCAACCGAGAGTGGGGACGGTGCACAGGCAGCAGACGGCGATCTGAATTACGCAGGCATCAAATTGGGCGAGGATTACACCGACATCACGACAACCATCCATGTATTCAACCAGAGAACCGATATGTCCGAGGACAGCTATCCGGGAAAGAACTGGGAAGCTTACATTGCTGATTTCAATGAGATGTACCCGAACATCACCGTAGAGGTTGAGACGGATACCAATTATTCCGATTATTCCCTGCTTCGCTTTACAGAGCGGTGACTGGGGCGACATCATGATGATCCCGGCAGTTGACAAGGCAGACTTAAGTGAGTATTTCCTGCCGTACGGCACACCTCGATGAGATGGAAGGACAGATTAAGTTCGCAAATACCTGGGATTACGACGGACTGGTATACGGTGTTCCTTCTACCGGTAATGCACAGGGTGTTGTATACAATAAGAGAGTCTTCACAGAGGCCGGCGTTGCAGAGACACCGAAGACACCGGATGAGTTCATCGCGGCACTGCAGGCGATCAAGGATTACGATTCTTCCATCATTCCGCTCTACACGAACTACGCAGACGGATGGCCGATGGAGCAGTGGGACGGACAGATCGCAGGTACGACAACCGGTGATTCTACTTACATGAACCAGAAGCTTCTTCACACAAAGGATCCGTTCCAGGATTACGGCGATGGCACACATCCATATGCACTGTACAAGGTGCTCTACGATGCAGTGGCAGACGGACTGACAGAGGATGACTTCACCACAACTTCCTGGGAAGATTCCAAGGGCATGATCAACAGAGGCGAGATCGCAACCATGGTACTTGGCTCCTGGGCATATTCCCAGATGGTAGACGCTGATTCTCACGGCGAGGACATCGGCTACATGCCATTCCCCATCACGATCGACGGCAAGCAGTATGCTTCCGCAGGCGCTGACTACAGCTTCGGTATCAATGCGGCATCGGATGCAGATCATCAGGCAGCAGCAATGGTATTCGTAAAATGGATGACAGAAGAGTCCGGTTTTGCATACAACGAGGGCGGTATCCCGATCGCTGCAGACGATAACGATTATCCGGATGCATACGCAGAGTTCGGTGATGTGACATTTGTATCCGACGAGTCCGCATTAGAGGGCGAGGAAGATTTACTCAATGCATTGAACGCTGATTCCGGATTGAACATCAATGCAGGCGGAAAAGAGAAGGTTCAGGAGATCATTGAGCATGCTTCTAACGGTGATATGTCCTACGATGACATCATGGCTGAGTGGAATGAGAAGTGGACACAGGCACAGGAAGACAATGGCGTGACGGCAGAATAAATAAGACATCATGCACAGACGGGACCGGAATGAGAGATCTGTTTCCGGTCCCGTTATTTTAAAAACAGGGTGAAAAAGATGGAGGTTGGATATGGCGGCGACATCAGTAAAGAAAGTAGAAAATAAAACAGCCAGGCGTGGATTCCTGAAGTGGGCAAAAAGCAGGAAGGGGCAGCAGACACTGATTATACTGGCATTTACCATAATTCCGCTTGTGCTGTTGGCAGCATTTACCTATGTGCCATTTGCTGAAATGGTGAAGTTCAGTTTTTACAAAATGAAATATTCCACGCCGGTAGATAAACGGGTATTTGTGGGTTGGAAGAATTATATCGAGGTATTCCGCAACAAGGATATTTTCGCATCCCTGTGGTTAAGCCTCTACTACATGGTAGGTTCGGTGGTACAGCTTGCGCTTGCGCTGTTCCTTGCAACGATTTTGAGCTTTAAGACAAGGGGAGGCAATCTCTTTAAGGGACTGATGTTTTTCCCGTATCTGATCAGCGGTATTGCGATCGGATTTATCTTTAAATATTTTTACACAAGAGGATTTGTATTCGATTCCATCCTCGGATGGTTTGGATTTGAACTGGATAGTCTTCCGTACTGGCTGCGCGATCAGAAGATCAACAACTGGTCACTGGTTGCAACTTCTGTCTGGAGATATTTCGGCAACAACATGGTGCTTTTTATCGGAGCGATCATGTCTGTAGATTCCGAGATGTACGAGGCGGCGGAGCTGGACGGTGCAAATAAATTTCAGCAGTTTGTACATATCATACTGCCGAGCATCAAGACGATTGTGACGCTGAATGTGATTTTATCCATCACAGGAGCACTGAGCGCATTCGAGCAGCCGTTCGTAATTACCGGAGGTTCCAACGGAACGGCAACGTATTTTATCAACATGAACAATATTGCACATACCAGCCAGAAGGTCGGACTCGCGTCGGCGATGGCGGTTGTGTTACTTCTTATCATTTTCGCATGTACGATCTTACAGAAACTGTTCTTTAAATATGTATACCGCAATGCGGATCAGGACGATGAAGTCATGACCAGGGAAGAGAGAAAGCGGTTGAAACAGTTTCACAAAGAACAGAGAGCGGCGAAAAAAGCAGCAAAGGGGGTGATGTAAATGAAAAAGCGCAGAAAACAGTATTCGGCAGGAGCCATTATCTGGATCATTTTAAATATGTATCGCTTGTGTTTTTTTCCTTTGTCGCCGTGATTCCCATTATTTCCTGCGTCATCACTGCATTCAAGACGGAGGAAGAGTATAAGACGACGAATGTTATGACACTGCCGCAGAACTGGTTCAATTTTGACAACTTTGTGGAAGCGTTCCAGCGTGCGAACATGGGAAGGGCATTCGTGAATTCCGTGATCGTTATGGTCTGTGTCCTGATCGGACCATCATCATCGGTACACAGCTTGCGTATGTGTTAAACCGTTTCCAGTTCCCGGGCAACGGGCTGATCCGCAACCTGTTTTTATTCGCGGCACTGCTTCCGGGTGTTGCCATGCAGGTAACGGTCTACCAGATCATGCATGATCTTGGCTTTATCAATCATCTGTACGGCTACATCATCATGATGATGGGAACGGATGTCATCTCCATCTACATCTTTATCCAGTACATGGAAAATATTCCGGTGTCGCTGGATGAGTCGGCAATCATCGACGGAGCGTCCTACTGGAAGATCTACTGGAAGATCATGCTTCCGCTGCTAAAGCCGGCAATTGTGACCGCCTGCATCTTAAAGGGCGTGGGCGTGTACAACGAATACTATTCGGCAAACCTGTATCTGACCAAGGAAAACTTAAAGACGATGGCGATCTACCTCTATACCTTTACCGGACCGCTTGGAAGCCAGTACAACCTGATCTGTGCAGGTGTTATCATTTCCCTGCTGCCGGCACTCATCGTGTTTATCGTATTCCAGAAGCAGATCTACAGCGGCATTACGGCAGGCGCAGTCAAGGGCTGATTACAGGAAAAGAGGAACAGCGATGGAAACATTAGAAAGCATGCGAGGAGAAGTTAAAACGGAACTTCTCACACATATCATTCCCTTCTGGCGTGCACTGCGTGACGACACTTACGGCGGCTATTACGGCTGGCTGTCTTATGATCTTGCACTGGATCAGAAAGCGGAAAAAGGATGCATTTTAAACAGCCGCATCACATGGTTTTTCCAATGCCTACACGGCATATCGAAAGGGACTTTTTACGGAGGAAGACTGTAGAAGCGCAGGCTATACCGGAGAGGCGCTCTTGGAGGAAGCAAAACACGGCTACGTCTTTTTGAAAGAGCACTGCATCGACCGGGAGTACGGCGGCATCTACTGGTCATTAAACTATGACGGGACACCGCTTGATACGACAAAGCACACCTACAACCAGGCGTTTTGCATCTATGCATTGTCCTCCTACTATGAGGCGTCGCACGACGAGGAAGCGCTTGCACTGGCGAAGCAGCTCTTTTCCCTGATCGAAGAGAAGTGTACGGATGAGGTCGGATACCTGGAGGCTTTTACCAGAGAGTTCCAGCCGGAATCCAACGAGAAGCTGTCGGAGAACGGCGTGCTTGCAGATAAGACGATGAACACCCTGCTTCATGTTTTTGAGGCGTACACGGAGCTGTACCGTGTGTCGCGGGATGAGACCGTGGGGAGCGCCTCCGTTGGATCATGGATGTGTTTGCAGAGAAAGTATACAATCCGGCGAAGCGGAGACAGGAAGTGTTTTTCGATGCCGGGTATCACACAATCTTAGATCTGCATTCCTACGGGCATGACATTGAGACAGCGTGGCTTTTGGACCGCGGCGTCAAGGTGCTGGGCGATGAGGCGTATGAGGCGAAAATTGTTCCGATTACACAGGCGCTTGCGGCACATATTTATGAGACGGCGTTTGACGGACACTCCCTGGCAAATGAGTGTGACAGGGCGTAGTCAATACACACCGTGTATGGTGGGTGCAGGCGGAGACAGTAGTCGGATTTTTAAATGCCTGTGAACAGATGCCGGATCATTCGGAGTACCGGGATGCGGCGTTGGCGGAGTGGCAGTTCATCAAAGAACACGTCATTGATCCTCGCAGGGGAAGCGAGTGGTACTGGGAAGTGTATGAGGACGGAAGCCCGATTTTAGACCGGCCGATCGTGGAGCCGTGGAAATGTCCGTATCACAACGGGCGCATGTGTATCGAGGTACTGGGACGCATCAAGGAAAATTGAGGAGAATTGGTTATGCTGCATGAGAGATATTATATAGAAAAAGAAAAGCAGGAAAAACTGCTTGCACGGAAAAACGAGAAATCGGATTTTTACAACGGCGTATTTGACCGTTACGAGTATCCGGTTCTCACAAGAGAGCATATTCCGCTGACCTGGCGGTACGATTTAAACCCGGACACCAATCCGTACTTTATGGAGCGTCTCGGCATCAACGCTGTGATGAACTCCGGCGCGATCGAGCTGAACGGGAAATATTATCTGGTGGCGCGCATCGAGGGGAATGACAGAAAGTCTTTCTTCGGCGTGGCGGAGAGCGACAACGGAATCGACGGTTTCCGTTTCTGGGATTACCCGATTCTTCTGCCGGATACCTGCCCTGAGGAGACGAATGTCTACGATATGCGCTTAACGAAGCATGAGGACGGTTATATCTACGGCGTGTTCTGCTCCGAGTCAAAGGATACGAGTGTGAGCGATCTCTCGGCGGCAGTGGCGGCAGCCGGAATCGTCCGCACGAAGGATTTAAAGACCTGGGAGCGCCTGCCGATCCTCGTCACGCTGCGTTCCCGCAGCAGAGAAACGTGGTGCTGCATCCGGAATTCGTCGACGGCAAATATGCGTTTTACGAGACCGATGGATGATTTTATCGAGACGGGAAGCGGCGGAGGCATCGGATTCGGTCTCTGCGAGGACATCACACACGCTGTGATCGATGAGGAAAAAATGACGAGTCTGCGCAAGTATCACACGATCACGGAGGCGAAGAACGGAGCCGGTGCGACGCCGATCAAGACGGAAAAGGGATGGATTCATATCGCTCACGGTGTGCGCAACACGGCAGCGGGACTGCGTTATGTTATCTATGCGTTTGCAACGGACTTAAAAGATCCGTCGAAAGTGATTGCCGAGCCGTCCGGGCTTCTGATCGGACCGAGAGGAGAGGAGCGCGTCGGGGATGTCAGCAATGTGGTATTCACCAACGGAGCGGTCGTCAATGAGAAAAACGAGGTGTTTATTTACTACGCATCCTCGGATACACGGATGCATGTGGCGACCACGACGGTGGAGAAGCTGGTGGACTATGTATTCCATACGCCGTCCGATCCGGGAAGATCGGTGGAGTGTGTGGCACAGCGGTGCGGTCTCATCGAGAAGAATCTTGCATTTTTAAAAGCGAATGAATAAATACGGTCATCATAGAAAAATGAGCCGCGGCGGCGGCAGAAAGAGGTAGAAGTTATGAGCAAATATAAAATGATCAGCCCCAAAGTACCGAATGTGCCATGGCAGGAGTGCCCGGCGGAGTTAAACGGAGCACCGGTATGGAGATACAAGGAGAACCCGATCATCGGCAGAAATCCGGTGAAGGGCGTGGCGAGAATCTTCAACAGTGCGGTGATGCCGTACGGGGATGAGTTCATCGGCGTCTTCCGCGGAGAACAGACGAACGGAATTCCGTATATCTATCTGGGAAGAAGCAAGGATGCCATCCACTGGAATTTTGAGGAAAACAAGATTAACTTTGTGGACGAGAACGGTGAGTCCTTCATGCCGGTCTACGCTTATGATCCGAGACTTGTGAAGGTGGAGGATACCTATTATATTATCTGGTGTCAGGATTTCTACGGCGCAGCGATCGGTATGGCGAAGACGACGGATTTTAAGACATTTACCAGAATCGAGAATCCGTTCCTGCCGTTTAACCGGAATGCGGTGCTGTTCCCGCGCAAGATCGGCGGCAATTTCATGCTGCTCTCGAGACCGTCCGACAGCGGCCACACACCGTTCGGCGATATTTTTATCAGTGAGAGTCCGGATCTCACCTACTGGGAAAACACCGTCATGTGATGGGCAAGGGTTCCGAGTGGTGGGAGTCCTTAAAGATAGGCGGCGGTGCAGCTCCGATCGAGACATCCGAGGGATGGCTGCTGTTCTACCACGGTGAGCGGCACCTGCAACGGATATGTGTACTCGATCGGCGGTGCGATCTTAGACATCGACAATCCTTCCATCGTGAAGTACCGCTGTGAGACGTTTCTTCTGACACCGGAAGAGTGGTATGAGGAGAGAGGCTTCGTTCCGAACGTATGCTTCCGTGTGCAACAATCCATGATTCGGAGAGCGGAAAGATTGCAATCTATTACGGAGCGGCAGACAGCTATGTGGGACTGGCGTTCACGGAACTGGATGACATCATCGATTACATCAAGGAACACAGTGTGGTGACGACAACCGATACCGAGATCGGAAAAAGATAACAGAGAACTGGAAAATGCAGGGCTGCGGCAGCCGGAAAGAGGACGCATTGTGTGCGTAACACCTCGGGCTTTCGCAGCCCTGCTGCGTATCCGGCGGGAAGCCGGAAGGCAGAGGGGGAAAAGAAATGACAGCAAAAAAAATGGTCAGGAATATCGAGCCGGACGATCCGATGTTACAGTACAGCGGAAGAATCGATGACGACGATCCGAAGGCGCCGGTGCTTATCTATGCGGCAAGCTGGGTGAAAATGATTTTTACCGGAACATCGGTGGCAGTCACGCTTGCCAACCATCATGCGTACTGGACAAATGAGATGGGCTATCTCTTAGACGGGGTGCAGGGCGCATCCGCCTTTTGAATGACGGAAAAACCTATGAGATTGCGGAGCAGTTGCCGGATGCGCGGCATGAACTGATGCTGTTCAAGCGCATGGATGCCTGCCATACGGTGACGTTCTACGGATTTACCGTGGATGACGGCGCAGATCTCCTGCCGCCGGAGCCAAAGCCCGCCCGCCGGATGGAAGTGTTTGGTGACAGTGTCTCGTGCGGCGAGGTGTCGGAGGCGGTCGACTATGTCGGAAAAGAGGATCCGGTGCACGACGGACAGTATTCCAACAGCTGGTATTCCTATGCCTGGATGACAGCGCGAAAGCTTGGGGCAGAACTTCACGATACCTCACAGGGCGGCATTGCGCTGCTTGACGGGACGGGATGGTTCGGTGCGCCGGCATACTACGGTGTGGAGTCCTGTTACGACAAGCTAGAGTATAATCCGGATCTTGGAGAGGTAAAGAAATGGGATTTTTCACGCTATACGCCGCAGGTGGTTGTGGTTGCCATCGGGCAGAATGACAATCATCCGGTGGACTATATGGCAGCGGATCCAGAGGGCAGTGCGGCAGAGCACTGGCGGAAGCGCTACCGGGAATTCATTGAGATACTGATGAAGCACTATCCAAAGGCGCAGATCATTCTTGCGACAACCATCTTAAAACGTCACCCGAACTGGGATGCGGCGATTGAGACGGTGTGTGGGCAGATTGCAAGTGAGCGCGTGCACCACTTTTTGTACCGGAGAAACGGCTCCGGAACGCGGACACATCCGGATTCCGGAGGCGGAGGAGATGTCGGAGGAGCTGGCTTCCTATATCCGTTCGCTCGGAGATGAAATCTGGGATGTTTGAGAGACAATAAAGGGAAAAGAAAGAGAGAAGGAGCAGAAATATGAATATGCAGATTGATCTGGAAAAGGGAATTGCAAATGTGGGAGATGTGAGCAGAATGAAGGAGGTCATGGCGCGCGCCAGACGCGGGGAGCGTCTGGTAATCGGTTTTATCGGCGGTTCGATCACGCAGGGAAGCCTTTCCTCGACACCGCAGACGTGCTATGCCTACCGTGTGTATACATGGTGGAAAGAGACCTTTCCGCAGGCGGAGTTTGTCTACTGCAATGCTGGGATCGGCGGCACGACATCGGAGTTCGGCGCGGCGCGTGTGGGGGCGGATCTTCTGGCGGAGAGACCGGACTTTGTGATTGTGGAATTTTCCGTCAATGATGAGAGCACGGAGCATTTTAAGGAGACCTATGAGGGACTGGTGCGGAAAATCCTTGGCGCCGCGTGGAATCCGGCGGTTCTTCTGGTACACAACGTGTTTTACCACAACGGAGCCAACGCGCAGGTGATGCACGCGGCAATCGGCAGACATTATGATCTGCCGTCGGTCAGCATGCAGAACTCTATTTACCCGGAGGTGGTGGCAGGGCGGATTGAAAACCGCGCGATCACACCGGATGATCTGCACCCGAACGATGAGGGACATGCGCTGGTGGCGTCGGTGATTCCTTATTTTCTGGAGCAGGTACGGAGCGGAAAACTGACCGGCAGCAATGCCAGTTTTGCACCGGGGCAAAGCTTCCGGTTCCGCTTACAAAAATGCCTACGAGGATTCTGTCCGCATCCGCAATGCCGCGGCGCCGGATATGGCAGGATTGCAGCAGCCCACGCTGGATGGATTTACGCCCGATGAGACCGCGCAGAATGAAATCACGGACTGCTTCCGCTATGGCTGGACGGCGAAAAGACGGGGATGCCATCACCTTTTGGTGGAGGGCAACTGCATTGCCGTCCAGTACCGGAAGTCGGTAAAGCTTCCCGCGCCGGTTGCACTGGCGGTCGTGGATGACGATACGGAGCATGCGGTGCGTCTGGATGCAAATTTTGATGAGACCTGGGAGATAAACTGGAGCTTGCGACACTTTTAGAGCACGGAAAAGAGGGGCGGCACATCGTCACGATCCGCCTCGCAGAGACGCATGAGGACGATGCGGTTCCGTTTTATCTGGTGTCCGTGATTGCGACGGGGAGAAGAGGAAGAGACTGACGGCAAGAGACAGCCTATTTTGCAGAATATGCGTGCAAAAGCATTGCAAAATCAGAAAAAATGTTGGAAGATAGAGAGAGACACTGCGATTGCAGGAGCAGGAGGTTATAAGAATGTTTCGAGAGGATTTTGTGTGGGGTGTTGCGAGCAGCGCCTATCAGGTAGAGGAACGGACGCGGCGGACGGCAGAGGCGCGTGCGTCTGGGATATGTTTGCGGCGGACGGCAGGGTGTTTGAACATCAGAATGCAGACACAAGCTGCGATCATATGCATCATTATAAAGAAGATATTGCGCTGATGAAGCATCTGGGGATCCGGGCGTACCGTTTTTCACTGAACTGGGCGCGGATTCTGCCGGAGGGAACCGGGCGCGTGAATGAGAAAGCGATCGCCATGTACCGTGATATGATTCTCACGATGAAGGAGAACGGCATCACACCGTATCTGACACTGTTTCACTGGGAATTCCCGCAGGCGCTTTATGAGCGGGGCGGCTGGCAGAATCCGGACGTAGTACAGTGGTTCGGAGAATATGCGAAGGTGGTTGCCGAGAATTTCAGTGATATCTGCGAATATTTTATTACGATCAACGAGCCGCAGTGCGTGGTCGGCCTCGGACATCTGAGCGGTGTCCATGCTCCGGGCGTGAAACTTCCCGTGGCGCAGACGTTTCTGGTGGCGCATCATCTTCTGATGGCGCACGGGCAGGCGGTCATCAACCTGCGCAGATATGCGGTCCGACCGGTCAAGATCGGTTTCGCTCCGACCGGCGGCGTGGCATATCCGTACACCGACCGGCCGGAGGACATTGAGGCGGCGAAAAGGTGTATTTCGGATTTTACAATCCGATCGATAACTGGACCTGGAATGTATCGTGGTTTTCCGATCCGGTATTCCTTGGACATTACCCCGAGGAGGGGCTGAAAAATTTGCGCCGTATCTTCCGGAGATCACACAGGAGGATATGGAGCTGATCTATCAGCCGCTTGATTTTATGGGACAGAATATATATAATGGGTACTACGTCCGCGCCGGCGCAGACGGCGAGCCGGAATTTGTAGACCGTGCGCCGGGGTTCCCGAAGACGGGATCGGACTGGCCGGTGACGCCGGAGGCGTTTTACTACGGCATTAAGTTTTTGACGGAGCGCTATCCGCTGCCGCTCTACATTACGGAGAACGGTATGTCCTGCCATGATATGGTGAGCAGTGACGGCAGGGTACATGACCCGAACCGCATTACCTTCCTGGATTCCTATATCGGGGCGATGCAGAAGGCATATGATGAGGGCGCCAATGTAGCTGGCTATTTCCTCTGGACCTTCCTGGATAATTTCGAGTGGGCGGACGGATACAAGCAGCGGTTTGGCATTGTTTATGTGGATTTTGCAAGCCAGAGGCGGATTGTGAAGGATTCCGCTTTCTGGTATCAGAAAATAATCGAGACGAATGGAAGGATGTTGACAATGAATCAGACAACAAAGAAATCTTATTTTAGATCCGGTGTGCACGCACAATATCTGGGGCGGTACCCGGCTTAGAACGGAGTTCGGCTATCCGGTGGAGGGTGACGACATCGGCGAGTGCTGGGGCATCTCCGCACATCCGAACGGCGACGGCAGCATCAGGAACGGTGTGTACGCCGGCATGAAGCTGTCAAAAGTGTGGGAGGAGCACCCGGAGGTATTTGGGAACCTCGCCTACGACCGCTTCCCGCTTCTGACAAAGATCATCGATGCGAAGGCGGATCTGAGTATTCAGGTACACCCGGATGACGCCTATGCAAAGGAACATGAAAACGGTTCTTTCGGCAAGACGGAGTGCTGGTACATTATGGATGCGCCCGAGAACGCCACGCTCGTGATCGGTCACAATGCGAAGACGAAAGAGGAGCTTGCCTCCATGATCCACGAGGGACGCTGGAGCGAATTTATCCGCGAGATTCCGGTGAAAAAGGGAGATTTTATCCAGATTGATCCGGGAACCGTCCACGCCATCAAGGGCGGGCTTCTGATCCTGGAGACACAGCAGAACAGCGATATTACCTACCGTGTGTACGATTATGACAGACTGCAGAACGGCAGGCCGAGAGAGCTTCACATTGAGAAGAGCATCGACGTGATCACCGTTCCGGCGAAATCCGTCGAGGACAGTGTAACGTCTGCACTCGGACTGCCGGAGAACCGGCTGAACGAGCTGTACGCCTGCTGATACTATCAGATTTACAAGCTGGATGTCAACGGAACATGCAGTTTTGCACAGAATCATCCGTTCCTGCTGATGTCTGTGCTGGAAGGTAGCGGTATCGTCAACGGCCAGCCGGTGAAAAGGGAGATCACTTTATTTTACCGTGCGGATTCGGCGAGGTGGAGATGCAGGGAGAGATGAGTCTGGTGGTATCCACGGTGCCGGCGTAGGCTTAAGGGAAAAATAGCTCTTTCGGTTCCGGAAAAGATTTGCTATAATCAGACCATAGAAAAAGAGAACACCTGGAAAGAGGAAGCATATGAATCAGGAAGAGAGACGTCAGAGAAGACAGAAAGATACGAAAAGTGCGGTCATTGTGTGTGTGATAGTCGTGCTGATCCTGCTCGTGTTGGTCGCGGGAGGAGTATTTCTTGTGGGACGCCTGCTGCCAAAGGGAGGCGGACAGAATGAAGGTACCGACGGAACCGAGCTGCCGGGAGAGAATGTCGCGGCGACGGAGGAAGTAACGGAGCAGCCGCAGACGGAAGTACAGACCGATCCGGTGGAGGAGCAGGCGGCGCAGCTTGTGTCCCAGATGACGCTTGAGGATAAGATCGCGCAGATGTTTGTGATTACGCCGAATGCGCTGACCGGATATGCAAGCGGTGTGACGGCTGCGGGGGACACCACAAAGGAAGCTTACCAGAGCCGTCCGGTGGGGGGAATTGTGTATATGGCAGACAACCTCACCGACCCGGAGCAGACGACCACCATGCTCTCCAATATGCAGGAGATTGCAAGGGAGCGCACCGGACTTCCGGTATTTTTATGTGTGGACGAAGAGGGCGGCAGTGTCGCGCGCATCGCCGGCAATGATGCCTTCGGGGTGACGGACGTCGGCAATATGAGCGATATAGGGCGAGCGGGATGTGCAGAATGCATACAATGCGGGAAGCACGATCGGCAGCTATCTTGCGGCACTCGGATTCAATGTGGATTTCGCGCCGGTGGCGGATGTCCTTACCAACCCGGACAATCAGGTGCTCGGACAGCGCTCGTTCGGGTCGGACGCGCAGACGGTCGCGGGAATGGTGACGTCTGAACTGCAGGGACTTTCCGCGGCGGGAGTGTACGGTACGGTCAAGCATTTCCCGGGACACGGCGGCACTTCCGGAGATTCTCATGACGGGCGGTGTCCACGGACAAGACCCTGGAGGAACTGATGGCGGAAGAACTCGTCCCGTTCCAGAGTGCGATTGACGGCGGCGTGAATTTTGTGATGGTCGGACATATCTCGGCTCCGAATGTGACTGGAGACAATGCGCCGGCTACGCTGTCGAAGGTGCTGATTACCGATGTGCTTCGCGGACAGATGGGATATAACGGAATTGTCATTACGGACGCCATGAATATGGAAGCGATCACCGGATTCTACAATTCGGACAAGGCGGCGGTTCTGGCAGTTACAGCCGGGGCAGACATGATTTTGATGCCGGCGGACTACAATACCGCCTATACAGGAATTCTGAATGCGGTGAATGACGGAACGATCACCGAGGAGCGGATCAATGAATCCGTGACGCGTATCGTGAAGGCAAAGCTTGCCATGGGGCAGCCGTAAAAGCTGTTTGTATTTTGCGGTAATTATGGTACAATGAAGGCAAGTGTTATACATTACCATACGAAAGCGGAGGGATTTGCGTGGAAGATACGAAGAAAAATGAGATGTGGGGGAAAGTGATGGCACCGCTTGCCGGCTTTCTTGCCATTGTGCTGGTGGCGTTTCTGATCATTTTAAAATTATTGGAAAGCGGAGTGATCGGAACAGTCATGGCGATGATTCTGATCTGCGTGATCGTGGCTGCCGTGTTCGGCGGAATCTTCATGGTGATCAAGTCGATTCTGGATCAGATCCGATCCGTGATTAACGGAAAGGTATCGGAGAATACAAAAGTTGCGGAAAAGGCGAAAAAGCTGGCAGACCGTGAAGACGGCATAGGGGAGATGGTGCGTTCCATCGAGACGTCCGTTTCATCGATTGAGCTGGTGCTTTGAGGAATCCGCAAGGCTGTGGATGAGCTCGAAGGGTATCCGGTGATTTCCAGCAGATTTTCTCGGAAATGTCGGAGTCGATGGATCAGACGGCAGATGCTGTCGATACGATCACCGGCAATACGGTGTCCCAGGCGTCTGAGACGGCGGATATGAAGGAAAGGTGGACGCGATCAGCGTGTCGATCGATCATATTTCTTCCAATATTGAGGATCTGACGAAGAGTGCGCAGGCCATGCGTGAATATAACCGTTCGGCGGAGCAGATTATGCAGGAGCTGATTGCCATCAGTGAGGAGAGCGGCGTTGCGATCGAGAATGTCAGAAAGCAGACAGATCTGACGAATCAGTCCGCGCAGCAGATCCGGACGGCGACTGAGATCATTGCGGGAATTTCAAGCCAGACCAACCTTCTGGCCCTTAATGCGAGCATCGAGGCTGCCAGAGCAGGGGAGCACGGCAAAGGGATTCGCTGTGGTCGCGGAGGAGATCCGGACACTGGCGGATCAGTCCAGAGAGTCCACAGAGCAGATTAACCATGTCGTGAATGTCCTGCTGGATAATTCAAGCAACAGCGTTCAGATTACCGAGCAGGTATCGGAGGCATTTTCAGACAGAATGAGAAGATTCATGACACGGAGGAGATCTTCAAATCATTGAACCGAGAAATCGAACAGGTCGGAGATGCTATCGGCGGAATCGGCACGTAGGTCGGCGATCTTGAGAATCACAAGAGCGTCATTGAGAACGGGGTCACTTCCCTTACGGCTTCGGCAGATGAGAATGCGGAGAGCGCAGAGGTCACCACAGATAATATGGGACGTCTCCGCGGCGTGGTGAAGAGTGCGATGGCGTAAAAGCGCACATCGTCAGCGTATCGGACGAGCTGATTGGATACATCCGTAAGTTTTCGGACGGTTCGATTCTCGACAAGTTCGGTGCGGGTAAAAACAGATAAACATTTAGCAGGAACACAGGAAGTATTGTTACAGAGAGCCGTATTGCGGCTCTCTGTAAGTGGTTATAGGGGAGAAGGTACAGATGAATCATACAACGGACTGGGGCAGAAGATGGCGCAACACCGGCTATATTACATTCTTTGAGCGGTATCTGCGCAATATCGAGCGGGATTATTGTAAGTATTCTGCAGGGAAAATATGAATTTGACTATGGCATGACGGGTACGATGCTCGGACTGATGAGCATTGGAAATATGGCGGCGTCCTTTGCGGCGGGTATTCTGCCGCAGAAAATCGGAGTGAAGAATACAGTACTTCTTCTCTGCAGCGGTTATTTCCTGGGGTACTTTCTGATGGCGGTGACCGGAATGCCGGGCGTGTTGATGGCGGCATTTCTGTTGGTCGGATTTGCAAAGGGAGGAGCACTCAATAATTGCACGATCCTTGTAAAGACAACAGCGCCGACCGTACCCGCAGCATGAACATACTACATGCCTGCTATGCGTGTGGTGCGCTGCTGTGTCCGTTTCTTGCGGCGTCGCTTCTTGGAATCAACGACACGCTGCCGATGGTGGGAGTGGCGGTGACGGGGCTGCTTTTGTGGATGATATTTTTGACGGCGGGACTTCCGGGCGCGGTCAAAGAGAAGAACGAACGGGAAGATCTCGTTTGCATTTTGAAGGATCCGAAATTCTGGCTGATTACCGGGCTTTTATTCTGCCAGAATGCGGCGGAACGAGTGTGACGGGATGGCTTGTGACATAATATAAAGACATGGGAATTCTCTCGGGTTCCTTTGCGGCATACACGGTAACGGTGATGTGGGGGGCGACTCTGATCGCCAGACTTCTGATCGCGTTCGTTTTTCCGGTGCATCATATTTTCCGCACGCTTGTGTGGATGGGCGGCTGCTGCAGCGTGTTGTACTGCGGGCTTGTATACATGCAGCATCCGGCGGGAGCCATCGCCATGCTGTTCGCCTTTGCATTCGCCATGGCAGGGGTCAATCCGATCGCCGTGGCGGGAGCCGGCAGGAGATGAATGCAACGAGTCTCGGTGTGATGCTGCCGGTGGCAGGGATTGGCGCGATCGTGATGCCGTGGCTGATCGGTGTGATTGCTGATCGTGTGGGGCTTGTGACCGGAATGTTCTGCAATCTGATTCCGTGCGTGGGCATTCTGGTTTTTTCCGTATTGATCCTGAAATATCAGGCAAAGAATTGAACTTGTTTTTCAAAATAAAGGTAGAATGCTAAATATTGTGCCATTTTGCCAAAAACTATCTAAAGAAAAAAGTGCGGTTCTGTGTTACGATGCAGACAGATCAATGATGACGATATTTTTTATGGAGGGATGCGACACATGAGAGAAGTAATCAATTTTAATACGAAATGGGCATTTACCAAGGAAGCCACAGAAGTGCCGAAGGAGATGCCGGAGAAGTGGTACTGGGTAACACTTCCACATTCCTGGAATGAGATTGACGGACAGGACGGCGGCAACGATTATTACCGCGGAACCTGTTATTATGCAAAACAGTTAAAGAAGAGCGAACTGCCGGAGGCAGACTGCTATTATCTGGAGTTAAGAGGAGCAAACGCTTCCGCAGACGTCTATGTGAACGGCAAGGCAGTGGCACATCACGACGGAGGATATTCCACCTGGCGTGTAGACATCACAAAGAGCTCACAGAAGAAGAGAACCTGATTGTGATCGCTGTGGAGAATGGCGTAAACGACGAGTATATCCGCAGAATGCAGATTTCACATTCTACGGCGGACTTTACCGTGACGTCAATATCATTGCGGTAAATAAGTCCCATTTTGATCTGGACTACTACGGCGGACCTGGCATTAAGGTGACACCGGAGATCAAGGGCGCGGATGCCAGCGTGGAGGTAGAGGTATTCCTGACGAATGCAGCTGCAGACCAGAAGCTTGTATATACCGTAAAAGATGCAGAGGGCAAAGAGGTTGCAAAGACAGAGACCGCAGCCGGCGAGACAAAGGCGGTACTTTCCATTCCGGCAGTTCATCTGTGGAACGGAAAGAAAGATCCGTATCTGTACACCGCAGAGGTGGCGCTTGTATCCGGAGAGGAGACCGTTGATGCGGTAAGCACACGTTTCGGATGCCGTACCTTTGAGATTGATCCGGAGAGAGGATTTATCTTAAACGGAGAGGAATATCCGCTGCGCGGTGTATCCCGTCATCAGGACAGATGGGGAATCGGTAATGCGCTGCTTCCGGAGCATCACAGAGAGGATATTGACTTAATCTGCGAGCTCGGTGCTACAACGATCCGCCTGGCTCACTACCAGCACGATCAGTATTTTTACGATCTGTGCGATGAGAGAGGTCTTGTAATCTGGGCTGAGATTCCGTACATTTCCTCTCACATGCCGAACGGACGTGAGAATACCATTTCCCAGATGAAAGAGCTGGTTGTTCAGAATTACAATCACCCGAGTATCGTGGTTTGGGGGCTTTCCAACGAGATCACGATGGCAGGAAGCTCGGATGAGGATCTGCTTGAGAACCACAGAATCTTAAATGACATGGTTCATGAGATGGATCACACGAGACTGACCACGATCGCGGTGGTATCCATGTGTGATATTCACGATCCGTACATCCAGATTCCGGATGTGATCTCTTACAACCATTACTTCGGATGGTACGGCGGAGACGTATCCATGAACGGACCGTGGATGGACAACTTCCACAAAGAGTTCCCGAATATCCCGCTTGGAATGAGCGAGTACGGATGTGAGGCGCTGAACTGGCATACCTCTGATCCGAAGCAGGGCGATTACACCGAGGAGTATCAGGCATACTATCATGAGGAGATGATCAAGCAGCTCTTCACCAGAAAGTATATCTGGGCAACGCATGTATGGAACATGTTCGATTTCGGTGCAGATGCGAGAAACGAGGGCGGTGAGAACGGTCAGAACCACAAGGGACTGGTAACTTTCGACCGCAAGTACAAGAAAGATTCCTTCTATGCATACAAGGCATGGCTGTCTGATGAGCCGTTCGTACATCTGTGCGGAAAACGTTATGTAGACCGCGTGGAAGATACCACGAAGGTAACTGTATACTCCAATCTGCCGGAGGTAGAGCTGTTTGTCAACGGCAAGAGTGCAGGAAAGCTTCAGGCGGAGGATCATTTCTTCCACTTTGAGGTACCGAATGTCGGAGAATCCACCCTGGTGGCTGTTGCCGGAGAGTATAAGGATGAGAGCCACATCCGCAAGGTGGATACCTTCAACGAGGAGTACAGCCTGAAAGAGAGCGGCGCAATCCTCAACTGGTTCGACATCACAGAGCCGGAAGGATATTATTCACTGAATGACAGACTTTCTGATATCATGAAGTCCGAAGAGGGAAAAGCACTCTTCATGGGACTGATGTCAAAAGTTGCAGCGGGAATGAGTCAGGGTAATGAAAAAATGACGGAAATCCTGCAGCAGGAGCAATGGCGAACCCGAAGATGCTGGAAATGCTGGGCGGATTTACGGTCATCCGTATGATCAACCTGATGGGTGCGGCAGGACCGAAGGTTGAGTGGAAGAAAGAAGATCTTCTCGGACTCAACGCACAGCTCAATAAGATTAAGAGAGTAGACTAAGATAGAAGCTTAAAAGACCGGGGCATGGAATGTGGTGGGCAGATTTAAAAATCTGTACCTGCACGGTTCCGGACTGCCAACCGGCGGCGGAATCCTTTGAAGCAAAATGGGAGCATTTCTTCTATGCCGCGTTTGGTATCGGATTCCGTGTCTTTCCACGTTTTGACAATCCGCGAAAGATGTCCGACAACCGCAGACAATGGGCGGACTTTTAGCAGCGCTAGCAACGCTTCTTCACAGACAATATAAAACCGCGCGAACCGAAACTCGTTGGCATCTGCTATTGAAAATAAGGCAGATGCCAATTCAAACATAGGCTTCGCGCGGTTATGTTTTATTCAGAAGCGCAGACAAGCGCTGCACAAAAGTCCTAAAATTGTCTGCGGATTGCGGACACTCTCCGCGGAGTGTTCAAAGCTTGGAAAACACGGATCATCGGAGATACCAAACGCGGTATAGATTAGAAATACCCCATTTTGCGTTTCGGATTCCCGCCGCCGGTTGGCAGTCCGGAACAGGCAGATACAGTATATTTGCAAAATCCATGCCTGCCACATTCCATGCCCGGTCTTTTAGCGTCTCCACTCGCGTGGTGTCATGCCCGTGATGCGGCGGAAGAGCCGTGTGAAATAGTGGACGTCGGGGATGCCGCAGGCTGCCGCAACATCCTGCACCGGCAGGAGGGTACTGCGTAGCAGCTTCTTGGCGTATTCGATACGGTTGGCGTTGACGTAGTCCGTCAGGGTCATGCCGACTTCCTTTTTGAACAGCGTGGACAGGTAGCTTGTATTCAAAAACAGTTCGCTGGCAAAACGTTTCAGGCTTAAGTCCCCGGTCAGTGAGGCGTCTATGGTGACGAGAATCTGGCGGATCGGATCGGAATACGAACTCATGCTTCGCTGTTCCACGAGCTGACAGTAACTTTGAACCATGTAGGATATGAGATCGTTGATTTCTTCCACGGATTGGATGCTCTCAATCATGCGCGCAAAGTTGCCGGAGACGGCGTCGATATAAAACGGGTGGACGCCCGTTTCGTACGCTTTTCTCCGCAACAGCGTGTTGAGGGTCAGAATCAGGTTCTTGCGGTTGCGGAGTGCGTCCTCCGTGCGGGGGACAAAGCGCAGGTTTCCGAGAGCCTCCATGAAGGAGATGGCACGGGCGCTGTTGCCGTGAGAGATGGCGTCGAGCAGCTCATCCTCGATATGGTAGCGCTCTTCAAGAAGGTGCATGCTTAAGACCGGGTCCTCCGGTACGACAAACTGGTGCTTTTCCAAAAAGGACTCTCTGGTCTCGAGATCTTTCAAATGCAGGGTCTGTACGGATACATCCGCGTCGGCATCCAGCGTCTGATAGACGTGGCGCAGCAGGGCGGTCATGGAGGCTTTGTCCGCGATCAGCGGCAGGGCGTGATAATATTCCTGCAGCTGTGGAAACAAGTTCAGCCGGAATATCCAGCCGGTTTATAAGCGACAGAATCTGGGAGCGCTCAAATTCTTTCAGAGAAAAGGCCCGACGAACAGGAAGGCACTTTTATCCGGCAGACGGAAAAAAGAATAATTACACTCGTAATAATCTACAATAAAATAGATGGTGTTCTGCACAAATGGAAATGGCGCCTGTTTTGCGCATCGGCTTCCTGCATCAGGATACTGTTGCGCAGTCCGAGATCCAGATCCGCCAGTTCTAACTGTTTGCGGTCGGTCAGTCTGCACTGGATATGCAGGTCAGAAAATATGCGGTAAGAAAAGATAAAATCGGCTGTTCCATCAAGAACCTCCTGTTCGGGTCAGTGTCTGTTGTTTTGATTTTGGCACAATATTTTCTGTTATGCAAGGAAAAACAAAAAAATGACAAGGATTATTCATCCCTTTAAAGCATCGGCTTGCAGACCGGAGCAATTTATGATAATTCTATAACAACGTGTTCACGGTGAACACATTTTAGAAAATAGTGCAGAATGCTTGAAAGAGAGGATACCCATGAAAATCACAGCTTATGAAGTGAGACCGGATGAAAAGATTACCTGCTTGCCGCAGCCAGCAGGAGCAGATAGAGATTACACTGGTGCAGGGCCGATGACACAGGACAACATTGATCGTGCCGAGGGCGGACGGCATTACGATTCTTGGAGATACAAAGATGGACGCCGCATTGATTGAGGAGACTGCAAAGCGGCGTATCCGCGTCGTTGCGACACGTACCATCGGTATGACCATATTGACCTGAATGCGGCGAAGAGCAATGGCGTTCACGTCTGCAACGGCTACTACGATCCGGACGGCGTTGCCGAGTATACGGTCATGCTGATTTTAATGTCGCTTCGCAATTATAAGCAGGCACTGTTCCGCGGGAATGCCAACGATTATTCGCTTGGCGGGCTGATCGGAAGGGAGCTTCGTAATCTTACCGTCGGTATCATCGGAACGGGAAAAATCGGACAGAAGGTGGCACAGAATCTGCAGGGGTTCGGCTGCAGGATTCTGGCATACAGCAGACGTCAGAATGCCGATCCGGCGCTTGGAATCGAATACTGTTCTCTGGAGGAACTGTACGCGAAGAGTGATATTATCTCACTGCACACGCCACTGTCCAATCAGACACGTTATATGATTGATAAAAAGGCGATCGACCAGATGAAGGACGGCGTCATTCTGATCAACTGCGCGAGAGGAGAGTTGATGCGCGTGGATGACATCATCGAGGGAATCGAGACGCGGAAGATCGGTGCGCTGGGACTGGATGTGATCGAGCATGAGGAGGGAATCTACCATATGGATCGCCGGTCGGATATTCTTGCAAACCGGAATATGGCGTATCTGAGACAGTTCCCGAATGTGACGATGACGCAGCACATTGCGTTTTATACAGAGGAAGCGGTAAAAAGCATGGCGGAGAGCGGTATTGTCAATGTGGTGAAATGCCTGAAAAAACAGGATAATCCTAACCTGATCTGCTAAGTTCATATACAAAAAGAGTCTGCCACAAGAAAACTTGTGACAGACTCTTTTTAAATCCATTGTTTGCAATATCTTAATCTAGAAAAATAAAACAAGTTCTATTTAATAAAGAAAAAGGTACATGAAACTACTGATTTAACGCGGTAAGCTTACCGCCTGCAGTAATTATTTTACTACAGTTACGTTGGTTGCCTGCGGTCCCTTGGATCCTTCTACAACGTCGAACTCTACGGAAGCGCCCTCTTCAAGAGACTTGAAACCTTCCATATTAAGACCTGAGTAATGTACGAATACATCGTTGCCTGACTCGTCAGAAATGAATCCGTAACCCTTCTGGTTGTTGAACCATTTTACTGTACCTTTCATCAAAAAGTACCTCCAAAAATAATACTAACTGTAACTTACAGCTATTAGTACAATATCATAAGAATTTATAAAGTAAAGTAATAAATTAAAGTTCTTCAAAACTAATTTCATGCGCAGTGAGAAAGCGCTTTACAAGGGAATCCCACTCCTGATCGAGGCTCTTGTCCACGGAGAAAATCCGGTACGAAATGCCCGTGGTAAGGAGCAGTTTTTTCTGCTGGAATTTCAGATTGATAAACATTCCCGTAATGTCCTCCGGGGTAAAAGAACTGTGGGTCGAAAGCAGTGTCCGTTCCAGATTCTTCGGGAGAGCAGAAAGACAAATTTAAAATAAGAAGGAGTGCGTCTGCCCTTGATCAGGTCAAAACATTGCGGACGTACCTGTTCAAACGGGAGAAAAGAAAGTCCCGTCAGTCCGAGCGCATCGGCTTCATCTGATGAATAAAAATCGGGCTGGATCGTGCCGTCTAAGCTCCAGGTGACGCTGCCCAAGATGACGGCTTCCTTTAGAAGAAAGTGCCCGAACGTGTCCGTACACAGCAGTTTATTCATAAAATCTTTAATTTCCGGTAGGGAAAGTGCAATCATAGTCTTCTCCGTGTCATATAGTATTGGGGCGCATTGCCTTTGTGTAGTATAACACAGATTGGGGACAAATAGAAAGCCGATTGGGAAGGTTTGCTTCACAATATGATTTCTGGTATGATAGGAAGCTGAGAGAACAGCCCGGAAGGTCACAGATAAAGAAGAAAAGAGGACATAGACATGAAGAGACAGAACTTTTATTTGATTTGCTGAAAAGGTGTGTCGCCGGTACAGGCAGTCCGCGCCTGCAAAGAGCGCCTGGAGAGCGCGGGATTTCTGGAACTGCCCTATGATGAGCCGTGGAAGCTGCAGAAAAACGGAAGATATTATGTAAATCATCATGACACCACACTGTTCGCGTTTACGGTGGGAGAAGGCTGGCAGGAGACAAAGACGCCACAGATTCGGATGGCGGCAGCGCATACGGATTTTCCGTGCCTGCGCATCAAGCCGTCGGCGGATGTGACGGCATGCGGTTACGCGCAGGTGAATGTGGAAGTATACGGGGGCGCGATCTTAAATACCTGGCTGGATCGTCCGCTCGGTATTGCCGGCCGTGTGGCAGTGCGCACACAGGACGCTTTTGCCCCGAAGATTGTGGAGTTTGTATCGGAAAAAAATCTTATGACCATCCCGAATCTTGCAATCCACATGAACCGTGAGGTCAACAAGGGTGTGGAGCTGAACCGCCAGACGGATATGCTGCCGGTCTTTGCGCTGCTGCCGGAGGAGGAGAAAAAAGCGGATTATTTCCTTACGTTTCTGGCAGACGAGCTGTCTGTGGAAAAGACTGACATTCTGGATTTTGAACTGACCGTATACTGTAAGGAAAATCCGGAATTCATCGGTCTCAACGATGATTTTATCTCAAGTCCGCGCCTGGATAACCTGACTTCCTGCGCGGCGCTCATCTCCGGTCTGATTGATGCCAGGCGGATGGAGGGAATCAACCTGATCGCACTGTTCGATCACGAGGAGATCGGAAGCCGTTCCAAGCAGGGCGCCGGTTCGATTCTGCTGCATGACATGCTGCGCCGCATCTTAAAGAGCTGGGACGGGAACAGACGGCGGAGCAGGATCTCTACCGCAGCATGCTGCTGTCCGTGGATGTGGCACACGGCATCCATCCGAACCAGGCAGGGAAAATGGATCTCACCAACAAGCCGGTGCTCGGCAGAGGATTCTGTATCAAGGAGGCGAGTTCGCAGTCCTATGCGACAGACTGCGAGGCGATTGCCATCATCCAGCAGATCTGTGAGAAAGAGAAGATCGCGTACCAGAAGTTTGTTAACCGCTCGGATATGCCGGGGGGAAGTACGCTTGGATCGATCGCTTCTGCGCTTCTTCCGGTGAAGACCGTGGATATCGGAATCCCGCTTCTTGCCATGCATTCCGCGCGGGAGCTGATGGGCAGCGCTGACCAGCAGGCGTTAAAGGATCTTGTGACCGCATATTTTACACTCGCTTCGTGAGAAAGAATGCTTCGTAAGATATAATTTAGATAAAGTTTAGAAATTACCTCTATACAAAAAATGGTTTTTGTGTTAATGTAACATAGTATTGAATACTACATGCGATAGAAACGAAAAATATATTAACGGTTTATTGATAACATTAAACACATACCATAGAACAGGTGGAGGGATTGCCATGTATAAGATTGTTGTGGACAGTTGCGGGGAATTACCGGAGGAACTGAAGAAGGACGGACATTTTGAGACGGTGTCCTTAGAACTTGAGGTGGACGGTTACCGCATTAAGGATGATGAGACATTTAACCAGCTTGATTTTCTGCGCCGGGTGAAGAAGAGCATCACGGGACCGAAGTCCTCCTGCCCGTCACCGGAGCAGTATATGCAGGCGTATGAGGAGAGGCGGAGCATGTATATGTGGTGACGCTTTCCGGGAAGCTGAGCGGTTCCTACAACAGTGCAGAGCTTGGCAGGAACCTCTACGAGGAGGAACATCCGGGAGAGAACAAGCAGATCTATGTATTTAACTCCAGGTCTGCATCGATCGGGGAGACGATTATCGGTCTTAAGGTGCAGGAGTTCGAGGAGGCAGGTCTTCCGTTTGAGGAGGTCGTTGCCAGAACGGAGGAGTATATCAGTTCCATGAATACTTATTTTGTCTTAGAGACGTTAGAGACTCTGCGCAAGAACGGAAGACTGACCAATCTGAAAGCGCTGATTGCCAATACGCTCAATATCAAGCCGGTGATGGGTTCCACAAAGGAGGGCATGATCTGCCAGCTCGGTCAGGCGCGCGGAATGAACAAGGCACTTGAGAAAATGGTGCAGGATATGATCGGGCGGACAAAAGACTGTGAGCAGCGTGTGCTTGCCATCGCGCACTGCAACTGCCCGGAGCGCGCCGCAGCGGTAAAAGCCCGCATAGAAAAGCTTGCAAATTTCAAGAAAATCATTATCATAAATACTGCCGGTGTCAGCAGTATGTATGCAAATGATGGCGGCGTAATCATGGCAGTGTAAGACACGCGGGTGTGTCGCTGCTGCCCGGAGAGGAACGCGGGACACAGATGACATATGAAGAAGTAGTAGATCAGATCAATCAGATCAGAAGATTCGGGAATCTTGCCGGAGTGGAGGTTGCCGGGCGCATGTTAAAGGCGCTTGGCAGTCCGCAGGCGGGGATTCCGTTGATACACATAGCAGGGACGAACGGAAAAGGTTCTGTCTCTGCTTTTCTCTGCGCAATTTTAAGGGAGGCGGGACTTCGCGTCGGGATGTTTACCTCCCCGCACCTTGTGGACTTTCGGGAACGCATCCAGATAAACGGAGAGATGATCTCTAAGGAGGATACGCAGAGGATCGGCGTGCAGCTTCTTGCGATGGATTTTGGCGTGCAGCCGACGATGTTTGACGTTACACTTGCCATGGCAATCCTCTATTTTAAGGAACAACGATGCGATGTCATGATCTTGGAGACCGGACTTGGCGGGAGGCTGGACGCAACCAATGCCGTCGGTGTGCCGGATGTAACCGTGATCACAAAGATCGGCTATGACCACATGGCGGTGCTTGGAAATACGCTTGCTGAGATTGCTGCGGAAAAGACGGGCATCATCAAAAGGCACCTCGCTTGTGCTTGAGAGCCAGGAGGTAGAAGTCATGACGGTGTTTGAGGCGAAGGTCAGGGAGGAAGGAATTACAGATTTCCGGCTGATCGACCCTTTGGAGATAAAAGAGCAGACTTACCGCGACGGCAGACAGTATTTTTCGTTTGGTGCCTACCGTGATCTGTCCATGCGCATGCTTGGCGTTCATCAGTATGAAAATGCCATCGCGGCGCTTCTCGGGGCGGAGGCATTTTTCAGGAGACATACAGAGTGGATCTGCGGCGGGACAAAAGAGCGGGAAGAGGGCGTAAGGGCGCAGTCTGTCAGGGATCGCTAAGACCGTATGGAAGGGCAGGATGGAAATCCTCTCAAAAACCGTTCCTGCTGGTGGACGACACACACAACAGCAACGGCGTGGAAGCGTTAAGAGAGAGCCTCGTGGCGCTTTTCCCGGGAGAAAAGTTTCATTTTATCATGGGCGTGATGGCGGATAAGGATTATGAGACAATGATCGGGGAATTGCTGCCGCTTGCCATTGATTTTACAACTTGCACGGTGGAGTGCGAGCGGGCGCTGCAGGCGGACGCCCTGGCAGATTGCATCCGGCGGAAAGGAATTGCAGCTGCATCAGCTGATGATTTTGCGTCCTGTTTTCAGAGAGGGCGGCTCGATGAAACACATCGCACGGTTGCGTTTGGTTCGCTCTATTTCATCGGTGAGATCGAGGCGCTGTTTGAGGCAAAATAGTTACGAAAAGATTACAGAATAGAGCGTTTATGACAAAAATGATACAATTTCACAAACTTTCAGTAATAGTTCACCATTTTGTAATATTTTGCCTATAATGAGGTATAGTAAATAGGGATACAGTAGATAGAAGTCAGATAGAAAGAGTCTGTGGAATGTTATTTAGCAGTTTTGAGTTTTTATTTCGGTTTTTGCCGGTTTTTTTAGTGATATATTATCTTACACCGAAAAAGTTACGCAATGTCACATTGCTGGGGGGAAGTATTGTCTTTTATACAATTGGCGAGGCGGGTTATATTACGATTCTCCTTGCGTGCGTTCTGGTCAATTACACGCTGACCCGTTTGATGTACCGGAAGAATACGGACGGGCGGGGAATCAGGCAGAAACGCTTATTGCTTCTTGCGCTCGGGTATGATCTGGGCGTGCTGTTTTCTTCAAAGTACAGTGGTCTGGCATCCGGACTTCCGCTTGGAATCAGTTTTACACGTTTCAGATTATGGCGTACGTGATGGATGTGTACCGCGGAAGAATTCCGGCAGAACAGTCGCTGCTTCGGCTGGGAACGTATCTGACCATGTTTCCGCAGCTGATATCGGGACCGATCACAAATTATGCGGATGTGCGTGTAGCATTGGGAAGAGAGCGCACGATCAAGGCACGTCAGCTGGAAGAGGGAATGAAGCTCTTGATTATCGGACTTGCAGCAAAAGTCGTGATTGCGGACCGGATCGGCACACTCTGGAACAGCATCCGGATGATCGGGTTCGACAGCATCTCAACAAAGCTTGCATGGATGGGAGCGTTCGCTTACTCACTGCAGCTGTATTTTGATTTCGCGGGATATTCGATGATGGCGAGAGGAATCGGAAAGATGCTGGGATTTGAGCTCCCGGTGAACTTCCGCTATCCCTACATTTCAAAATCAGTCACGGAATTCTGGCGCAGATGGCATATTACGCTCGGCAGATGGTTTAGGGAATATGTATACATTCCGCTGGGAGGCAACCGGAAGGGAAAGGCGCGCACCTTTTTCAATCTGTTTGTGGTGTGGAGCCTTACCGCGTTGTGGCACGGGCGAATTATAACTTCCTGATCTGGGGCGGGATTCTGCTTTGCTGCCTGTTGGTAGAAAAGCTCTTTCTGCTGCGCCTGCTGGATAAAAGCAGGGTGATCGGTCATCTTTATGTATTGTTTGTTGTTCCGCTCAGCTGGGTGGCGTTTGCGGTCACCGATCTGTCGGAGCTTGGCGTTTATATGACGCGGCTGTTCCCGTTGCGGGGCATGCGGCAGGAGTCATCAATCATCTGGATTATTTAAAATATCTGAATGACTATGCACCGCTGTTTCTTCTGGGCGTGCTCTTTGCAACGCTGCTTCCGGAGACCTGCTATCGGCTGATCGAGCGCAAATGGATCGGCAGGGTGATACTGCTCGGCATTTTCGGGCTTTGCATGTACTATCTGGCGGTGTCGGCAAACAATCCGTTTTTGTACTTTAATTTTTAAATGTGTGGTGGATGGATTTGAGAAAGCTTTTGAAATGTCCGGTAACGGTCGCACTGCTTATCTTGTGGGCGGCGCTGTCGGTTGTCGGCTATCTGGGGAAAGATACAATATATAAGAATTATACGGTTGATATACGAACGACACCATACTTCGTCCTGGTGTTTGACGGACTGCATGACGGAATTTTTCCGTGGAGTCATGTGGGTGCGCCGGACGGCATAGGAGAGAACGGAAAGCTGCCGTCCATCCTGCTGCCGGGGGAGAGTGTCTCTGATACTGAGCTTGCCGGCGGGACGGAGACGGTCGGAGAGACAGAGACGGAAGAGGCGCCGCACACGCGGGAATTCTGTATGGTGGATGACGACTGGTTCGACGACGCGGTCTTTATCGGGGATTCGAGAACTGTGGGGCTGCGCGATTACGGCGGGCTGGACAATGCGACCTTTTACGCATCCACAGGGCTTGGAATCTACGATATGTGGACGGAAAAGTTCTGTGAGGTGGACGGGGAGAAGACCACGCTTGAGGATGCGCTTTCCAGACGGCAGTTTGGCAAAATTTATTTCCAGATCGGCATCAATGAGATGGGAAGAGGAACCCTGGACGGTTTTATGGAGCAGTACGCGCAGTCGGTTCAGAAATTTAGAGAACTCCAGCCCGATGCGATCATCTATGTGCAGGGTATCATGCGGGTTGCAAAGGCCAAGTCCGACTCGGACAAAATTTTTAACAATCAGGGAATCAATGAACGCAATATGAGAATTGCGGAACTTGCGGATAATCAGACTATTTTTTACATTGATGTGAATGATGTCGTATGTGATGCAGACGGAAACTTAAGAGCGGATCTCACGTTTGACAATCTGCATCTGTACGGCTCGAAATACGGAATCTGGGTGGATTTCCTCAAGACGAAGGAATTGCACCGTGAAGTGGTTCTTCTGAAAGAAATGAGACCCTCGTCTCTTAGATGACACAGCTCGTTCGACATGGCGCTCCGGTCTACGGAGAGATAGTCGGCGAGCTGTTGTCTGTTAAGGGAATATCAAAAGACAGACTTCCGGATCTGCGTGCTTCACTCGACAGATAGGAGAGTTTTCGCGGGTGGTCCGTTTGGGCATGTGCTCTAATTTCTGCCCGAGCTGGAAATTGCGCTCGGCGAGAACGGAGAGCAGATTTCTTGTGAGCTGGTTGTGGAATTCACATGCGCGGGAGCAGAGCGTCATCATTTTGCGACGTTTAAGTAGAGTACAGTGGAGTTCTGCTCGGCGTAGAGGCTGACTTCCAGTGCACAGTTTGTGCGGATGGCATAAGATTCTCCGAAGATGTCTCCGGGGCGGCAGCGGGTCATCAGATTTGTGTTGCCCCAGAAATCCTCCTTCATGACATCCACACATCCTTCTAACACAAGACCGAGAGAATCCAGATGGTCGCCGTAGTGAAAGAGAAGCTGCCCTTTGGATAGGAGAGGGCCTTTGCTGGCAGACAGTCGAGCATGGCGTGGATTTCTTCGGGTGCAATATCATAAAAAGGGAGAAGCCTGCAAGAGCATCGTATCCTTGGAAAGTTTGCATTATTTTTCGTCCTTTCGACTTTTTGTTGTAAAAACAACAGAAATGTTGACGCTATTGTAGTATCCTGTGGAAGAAAAGTCAAGAGAGAATTTCCGGCATGCGTGCCGGAGTTAGAATGGAGGATATGATGTTACGAAGAGTCATTGAGATTGAGGAAGAAAAGTGCAACGGCTGCGGAGCATGTGCAAACGCCTGCCACGAGGGAGCCATCAGTATTGTAAACGGCAAGGGCCAAGCTGATGCGGGACGATTACTGCGACGGACTTGGCGACTGTCTGCCGACCTGTCCGATGGATGCGATTCATTTTGTGGAGCGTGAGGCGGCGGCTTATGATGCTGCGGCAGTTGAGGAGAATAAGAGAAAGAAAGCAGCGCAGCAGGCGATAGCGTCACAGCCGCTTCCGTGCGGATGTCCGGGAACCCAGGCGAAGACGATCCGCCATGAGCAGCAGGCAGTCTGTCCGACCGCCGCAGAGGAGAGTGCGGCAGAACTTACGTCGGAACTGACACAGTGGCCGTGCAGATCAAGCTGGTTCCGTGCGCGCCCGTATTTGACGGAGCAAAGCTTCTGGTGGCTGCAGACTGTACAGCGTATGCGTATGCGAATTTCCACAAAAATATATCCGCAATCACATCACGCTGATCGGATGTCCGAAGTTAGACGATGTGGATTATTCGGAGAAGCTGACCCAGATCATTGCGCAGAACGATATTAAGAGCATTACCGTGGTCCGCATGGAAGTGCCGTGCTGCGGAGGAATCGAGCAGGCGGTGAAAAATGCACTCGCGGCAAGCGGTAAGATGATTCCGTGGCAGGTAGACATTATCTCTACGGACGGAAGAATTCTCGAGTAATACTTTCCCCTTTTGCGGGACATACTATGATGCAGAAGTATGTTACGCGAAAGGGGATTTTTTATGGCACTTACTATGAAAATTACAGAGGTACACGCGCGGGAGATCCTGGATTCCCGCGGCAATCCGAACGTGGAGGTGGAAGTGACCGCCGAGACGGAGACAACGGGCAGAAAGACTACGGCGCGGGAATCGGTTCCGTCGGGGCGAGCACCGGAAGATTTGAGGCAGTGGAGCTTCGGGACGGCGACAGGAGTATTTCGGACTGGGCACGAAGAAGGTGGTGGATCACGTCAACACAAAGATCCGGGAAGCGCTTCTTGGAATGAATGTTTTGGATCAGGCACTTATCGACCGCAGAATGGTCGAGCTGGACGGGACAGACAACAAAGGAAATCTTGGGGCGATGCGATCTTAGGCGTGTCGCTCGCCTGCGCGAAGACGGCGGCAGCGGCACTCGATATGCCGCTTTACCGCTATATTGGCGGAGGCAACGCCAAGCGGCTGCCGGTTCCCATGATGAATGTCATAAACGGCGGAGTCCATGCGAGGAATTCCCTGGATTTTCAGGAATTTATGATCCTGCCCATTAGCGCCAAAAGCTATCGGGAAGCGTTGCGCATGGGCGCGGAGGTATATCATTTCCTGCGCCAGATTTTAATCGAGAGGGATATGCTACGGCGGTCGGCGATGAAGGCGGCTTTGCGCCGGATCTTGCGGATGCCGGTGAGGTGTTCCGGTATCTGGGAAAAGCGGTGGAAAAGGCGGGCTATACGGTCTGAAAAGATGTGGTCTACGCGATGGATGCCGCAGCGAGTGAATTATATAATGAAGAGACGGGAATGTACCATTTCCCGGGGGAGAATGGAATCTGCAGGGATGCAAAGGAGATGATCGCGCTCTACGAAGATCTGGCAAAGCGTTTTCCGCTTGTGTCGATTGAGGACGGTCTGCAGGAAGACGACTGGGAGGGCTGGCAGAGTCTGACTGGGCGTCTGGGAGACGGCATGCAGCTTGTCGGCGATGACCTGTTTGTCACAAATCCCAAGCGGATCAAGTGCGGCATCAAATTAAATGCAGGAAATGCGGTGCTGATAAAGGTGAATCAGATCGGCACGCTGACGGAGGCGTTGGACGCCATCGAGATGGCGCAGTGTGCCGGCTATCACACGGTGATCTCCCACCGTTCCGGGGAGACGGAGGATGCGTTTATCGCGGATCTTGCGATCGCGGTGAATGCGGGGCAGATCAAAACCGGCGCGCCGTGCAGGGCGGAGCGTACTGCAAAGTATAACCGGCTTCTGCGGATTGAGGAGGAGCTTGGCGAGACGGCGCAGTTTTCTCCGGCGGAGCCTTTCGGGAGAGCGTAAAAAACAGTTGAAAACGCGGGGGGAGTATGCTATAATAGCTAAAGTTGTGAGTTGATTACCGTAGGAGGGAATTATTTTGGCAATTTTAAAGACGATTTTAACCGTTGTTTTCATACTGATTTGTTTGGCGTTGACAGTCATTATCTTATTACAGGAAGGAAAGTCCGCAGGACTCGGAGCGATCGCCGGAGCGGCAGATACGTACTGGGGAAGGAATAAGGGACGTTCCATGGAAGGCCGGCTGGTGACGGGAACCAAGATTCTGGTTGCGCTGTTCATCATCATTGCCGCTGTATTGAATCTGGGAATCTTTTAGAAATGAGGCTGTCGCATCTGCGGCAGCTTTTGCTGCGGAGAGGAAGGATATGAGAGAAGAACTTTTACAGGAACGAAAAAAAGCAATTTACGGACTGATCTGCGATGAACTTTATGTGCCGATGAAGGCGAAGGAGATCGCGACAGTATTAAATGTGCCAAAGAGTGACAGAAGAGACCTCGCGGAAGTGCTGGATGCGCTTGTGGCGGAGGGAAAAGTGGAAGTGTCATCGAAAGGCAAGTACATGAAGTCGGAAGGAAAATTCCTGACAGGCGTTTTTGCCGCGCATCCGAGAGGATTTGGCTTTGTGACGGTCGAGGGGGAGAATGAGGATATTTTTATTCCAGAATCCCAGGTAAACGGTGCTTTTCACGGCGATACCGTGCAGGTGGCGTTGACACGCGCCGAGGGGCACGTACGGCGCAGAGAGGGGCAGATCACAAAGATTTTTGACCCGCGGGGTCAGCCGGATCGTCTGTACCTATGAAAAAAGCAAGACATTCGGGTTCGCAGTGCCGGATAATCCGAGATTCGGACAGGATATTTTTATCCCGCAGGAGCGCTCTAAAGGTGCGGTGAGCGGACATAAGGTCGTGGTGGAACTGACGGATTTCGGCGGCAATGGAAAAAAGCCGGAGGGAAAGGTCGTAGAGATTCTGGGACATGTGAACGACCCGGGGACGGATATTCTCTCGATCGTGCGAGGTTACGATCTGCCGACCGAGTTCTCGGAGAAGATCATGAATCAGGTGGAGCGCGTGGCAGGTGAGGTCAGCACGGCCGATATGGCAGGCCGCATGGATCTGCGGGACTGGCAGACGGTGACGATCGACGGAGAGGATGCCAAGGATTTGGACGATGCCATCACCCTGACGAAGGAGGGGGATGTCTACCGCCTGGGCGTTCATATTGCGGATGTCACGAATTATGTGCAGGAGCGCAGCGCCCTTGACGTGGAGGCTCTAAAGCGTGGCACATCGGTCTATCTTGTCGACCGGGTGATTCCGATGCTTCCACATGCGCTTTCCAACGGCATCTGTTCGCTGAACGCCGGGGAGAACCGGTTGGCATTAAGCTGTATCATGACCGTGGATGCGAAGGGAAATGTGATCGATCACGTGATTGCGGAGACAGTCATTAAGGTCGACCGCCGCATGAGTTACACCAGTGTCAAAAGATCCTGGAGGATCACGATGAGGTGGAGATCCGTGAGTATGAGGAGCTTGTGCCAATGTTTGAGAGGATGCGGGATCTGGCGGCGATTCTCCGAAAAAAACGGATGAAGCGCGGATCGATTGATTTTGATTTCCCGGAGACGAAGATCATTCTGGACGCGCAGGGACGCCCTGTGGAGATCAAGCCGTACGAGCGCAATGTTGCAACCAAGATTATCGAGGACTTTATGCTGATGGCCAACGAGACGGTGGCACAGGACTATTTTGGCAGGAACTGCCGTTTGGTGTACCGTACCCACGAGAACCCGGATACGGAGAAGATCCACAAGCTGGCAACGTTTATCAATAATTTTGGCTATTCGATTCATATCGGGCAGGATGAAGTACACCCGAAGGAACTCCAGAAGCTGCTGCTTCGGATTGACGGGACGCCGGAGGAGGCGTTAATCAGCCGGCTGACACTCCGCTCGATGAAGCAGGCAAAGTACAGCACCGTAAACACCGGGCATTTCGGACTGGCAACGTCCTATTACTGCCATTTCACCTCGCCGATCCGCCGTTATCCGGATCTGCAGATTCATCGGATCATCAAGGACAATCTGCGCGGAAGAATGAATGCGAAGCGCATCGAGCATTATGAGAAGATTCTGCCGGAGGTGGCAAAGCATTCCAGCGAGATGGAGCGCCGGGCGGATGAGGCAGAGCGCGAATGTGACAAGTTAAAGAAAGTACAGTACATGTCCGGACATCTGGGTGAAGAGTTCTGGGGTGTCATTTCGGGCGTGACCGAGTGGGGATTCTATGTCGAACTGCCAAATACCGTGGAGGGACTTGTGCATGTGACGACGCTGACAGACGATTATTTCCACTACAGCGAGAGCACCTATGAGCTGATCGGGGAGACTACCGCAAAGCGCTACAAGCTTGGCCAGAAGGTAAAGATTGTCGTGGCAGCGACAGATCCATTTATGCGAACGATCGACTTTCGTGTCGTTACCGGAACAGAAGACGAAGAAAATGAAAAATTAAACCAGAAGTTTATTGCAGAATAAAAATTTGTGGGTATACTGTAACAGCAGTGCAGATGAAAAGCGGCAGTGCAGACAGTAAGCGAAGGAGGATAGTCGGGATGGCAAAGACCGAGAAGAAGTTAATCGCGAATAACAAAAAAGCCTACCATGACTATTTCCTGGAGGAGCGGTTTGAGGCGGGCATTGAACTGCACGGGACGGAAGTGAAGTCCATGCGCATGGGCAAGTGCTCGATCAAGGAGGCGTTTGTGCGCATCGAGAACGGTGAAGTCATCGTTTACGGCATGCACGTCAGCCCTTATGAGAAGGGCAACATTTTCAACAAAGATCCGCTCCGCCCCAAGAAGCTTCTGATGCACAAGTCAGAGATCCGGAAGCTGATGGGAAAGCTTGCAGAGCAGGGCTACACGCTGGTTCCGGTGGAGGTATATCTGAAGGGAAGCCTCGTGAAGGTGGAGATTGCACTTGCCAAAGGTAAGAAGCTCTACGACAAGCGGCAGGACATTGCGAAGAAAGACATGCGCCGCGAGGCAGAGCGTGATTTCAAGGTAAAGAATCTGTATTAGATTTTTTATAAATAACAGGGGCCAGTAAAGGTTTCGACGGGGAATTTGAAGATGGAGAAGCAGGTCGCAGGAATGCGTTAAATCCACAATTAAAATTAAACGCTGAAGATAATTTAGCATACGCTGCCTAATGGCAGCTGTCTGACCTAGAGCACTCACACTTTAGGACCCAGGCTTCGACGATGTGAGAAACGACACAGGCAAAGCTTTGAGCCTGCGGGCGTACCATGAAGCTACCAAAACCGTAAGGGTGTCTGTTCCCGGACGGCAGAGGGAATGTCAAAGGACAGACTAAGCTCGTAGAAGGACAGGGGATTATTCTTCGGACACGGGTTCGACTCCCGTCTACTCCACTTATCAACTATGTGACGAACCCACTATTCGCATTATGCTTTATGAGAATATGTGGCTTGTATCGAAGTTAATCGCATGATTGGTGATGTAGAATGAAAAAGGGGCGTAAGTCCCTTTTTTGTATGATTGTAAATAGTCGAAAAACTCAAAACAGGCTACGGGGGTTTTTAGACTATCAATATTTATTGACAGTCTAAAAACTGTTTGACAGTCTAAAAACTTCTAAGCATTGTAGATTCTGGGGTTGACGGCATTTTGTATTAACATTTTTATTCTCTAAGAACATTGTTTTATAAAAAAAGCGTCCCCATCGTCCCCAAAGTGGCGCAAAGCCTTGTAAATACTACGCGCAAGGCTGGGGACGCTCCACGCCAAGGTAGCGTCCCCAAGCGTCCTCAAGTCCCCAAAATGTCCCCAGCCTCAAAAATTGTAAATAGTCGAAAAACGTCTTTGTGGCAACATGGTTTTATCATAAACGGAAAACTATTGAATACCAAACGTTTTTGCAGGAATATCAATTCCTACCATTTTTCCGAAAGCCAATGCCCATTTGACAAAATTGTATGATATTGATGTGATTATATTGCCAGTTATAATATATCCATCCTTAATGGGCTTGTTTATATTGTCATCCCAGCCCACCATTTCTGCTAAATCACTTTCGGAAAATCCTTCTTCAAAAATCTCTTCTTTATTGACACCAGCCATGAACGGTTTTCCATTAAGTAATCCGGCTCTGACAAGTAACAGAGGTGCAATTGAAATAGCTCCTATTGTTTTTCCGTCAAACTTTTTGATGAAATCTATTATTTTTTTGTTTTCAATAGCCTCTCTGATATCCATTGCACCAGGCAATATCAAGCTGTCATACGCATCCAAATCAAAATTATTAATAGTAGCATCGGGAATTACTGATAATCCATCTTCACTTCTGATTGCCTGTTTTGAAATCCCAAAAATTGTAATTGGTTTTTCAGCGAGTGCCAATATCTCAAGCGCAGGACTGATTTCAAAATTACAAAATGAATCATATAATAATACGGCAGTTTTTTTCATATCAATTTTCCTCCATATACAAATTCAGTCTGGTAAATTACCTTTTTAATTGTACCATATAGTTCTAAAAACTCAAAAGATTATTTTGCTCACTTTTCCCGTGTTTACTGAGAAACTGCTTATTAAGAAAGGATTGTAAAAGGTCGAGATATTGCTTGACACTGTCTAAAAAAAGTAGTATTCTATTTGCAACAACATATAAGCGGTGTTCACGAAGTGCGTGCATGGTTTGAACGATAAGTTCATGAAGTCTATGAGGGTGCAGACTAAACTCGTAAGACAAAGTTTTATATGCTCCATGTCAGCTAGTCATACCAGCTATGAGAACAAGCAGTTGCGAAGTTAAAAGCGGTGAACAGGAAAGTGTATAGCATAGCTATACGTTTTCCTGTCTGCCGCTTTTTTGTGCCTAAAATTATTTAAAGGAGTGACGACATGCTTGAAACAAGAAAAGGTGGACGACCGTCAAGACGACCTGATAAAGAAACGCTCCAGCATTTATCAGACATGCTGACAATAGAGCAGATTGCTCAGCTCTATTGTGTTGACCGTTCTACTGTTTGTAACTGGAAGAAATATTATAGACTGCCACCAAAGATTGGACGCCCAACAAAGCGTCCGTCAGCACGCAAATTAAGAAATCTGTGCAAAACATGTTCTTACATGGAAATTGGTGGGCGTTTAGGTGTTTCACCTAGCACAGTTGCATCATGGGTATATTTCTACCGCCAGAAGAATGAGAAGAAAGGTGTGTGATGCGTTATGAATGACATGTTTCTTGATGATATAAAAAAAGATGTGTCCGTGACTACCTACACAGACACATCCACAAGTGCTATACAATGCTTATCCTGATGACGCAATTATAACTGACATTATAAACTGTGTCAATACTGCTTTTCCAGACACCAGCAGACAACAGAGGATGATATATGTTCATAAAATCATAAATTGTCATAGACCATACAGTGACGGTGGCATTGTTCCTAATCCATTGACTGATAAAGATGCTCAGAACTATACGATTGGATTTAGGTCAAAGTTGCGACAGTTCGCTTTTAAAATCTATATTGAACAGTTGCCAAATGGAATTATTGATTTTATAAAGCGTGTGCAAAGTGTTGAAAAAACAACGTATCAAGTGATTGCGATTATCCATGACAGAGATATAAAACTTGATGTGCATGACTTGTATGCAGAAGCAAGGTTAAAACCACATTCACATTATTGTACGTTGTACTGACAGTAAAAACGTGTTCCACGTTCAGACTGTTATGAACATGCTTGGTATTGTTTTCCGAAAAGGCATTGATGATGCACTGATAGTACGAAACAAGGGCATAGATACAATTCATAAGAAGTTTGCTATTGCAACAACTTATCTCACACATGATACAGAAGATGCGGCAAAACATAAGGAACATTATGAACTTGATGAGTATATAAGTAATCTGTCCATTGAGGAAATTCAGACAATCAGGGATGGATATACAAGGCTGACAACATCGACGAACAAAGTTGATAAACAACGCATTGGCTGAACTGGATGAATATGCTAATATAGGCTATGAATTAAAAGATTTTGATGAGTGGTACAATACCTTATCATTTGCTGAGCGTTGTAATGCTAGTATGAAAACTGTGCAGGAAAGTTATATGAGAGGGTGTCAGAAAAAATTTGATGAACGTGTGCCAATTTTACGCAAATGTATTTTCATTCATGGTGCGCCGAATACTGGCAAGACTTATGCGACTGAACGGGCTTTGGCGAGGCAGGAAAACATACATGTTGTGGCGGTGGAACAGGTAAATTTGACAGTTTAAAACCAAGTCATGATGCAATTATTGTTGATGATGATGTGTGTCCTAATCTATTGAATATGTCGGACAATTACGCATGCAAAGCATACAGACGAGGCAGAAATAATCCTATCTGGGCTGGCGAGTGGCTTATTGTTACAAGCAACTTACCTTTTCGCGAGTGGCTTTTCAAATGCGGTTTTTCTTACAAAGAAGAAGATTCACACGTAAAGGCAATGTTCTCACGATTTTTTGTATGCAAAGTCGTGGGTGATGATAGTTCTGCTGAACTTTATCTGCTAAATCAAGCACACAGGGGATTGGTCGAGGAGCAGAAACAACGCATGAGGGATTTTCTACAATTTCAGAAAGTCTTTAATGATACAATCCAAAACTATCATGCAGAGAAAAGCAGAAATGATTTTGATGCTTTTGCTTTTGTAACAAACCACTGTCCGTTCGGTGACTTTCCAGAACGACAAAAAAAGGCATTTGCTAGTCTTTATGACAATGGTTCATAGAAAGGAGAAGAACATGAAAACGGTTAATCAATTACAGGCGGAACTTATGAAACAGAAAGAAGCATATCAGACTTCACAAAAGAAATTAAAAGCGGAGTTGCGAAAGGCACAGAAAGAAGCTGAGCGTGAAGCACGAATTGCAGAACAGAAGAAGATGAACGAAGAAAATAAAATCGTATGCGATTTTCTTCGTACTAATTTTGGTCAGGATGGTGTGGTATTGTTCGATACATTACTTCAACGAGCAATGCAGGCGAACAATGAGAAACAGTCGTAATGCGCGAAAAAGGGGGTAGGCTTCGCCAGGGATTTCCTATGAAGCGTATTGCAGGTTGCACGGCTTATTATGGTTACATGGGATTAGAACTAATAACAATGTAATGAATATGCTACGGAGATAGATAATCTACAGAAAGAGGTGTAACTTATGGGCTTTCAATGCTGTCCGCAAATAATGGGACTACAACGACAGGGGCATGTTACAAAATCAAACAAGCGAGGTGCTGGAAAATTTATATGTGCTGAGATGGGAGCGGATAGGATTTCATCGAGTGAAATAATCAGACATGAAGATTCAAAACACAACACATATACAAATTATATTGATGGCGAAAACTTTTCCAGCGGTTTCAAACTCTGGGACTATATCGAGAAACAGGGAGATACTATTGAAGTTAAGTGTACAGACAAAAGAACGGGTCAGGAAGTTATAAGATATAGAAAATCAAAGGCTGACGCTGTGCTTGGTTATGCCTATGTTATTAAGCCGCCGGCTGAGGTAACAGAGCAATGGACGGACGAGCAGAAAGCGAAGTTCTATGAAGATAGTTTTGACGCTATGTGTGAGATAAAGTCAGAAGTATTTTCACATGAGAATAGGCTGTTCACTGCGATACATGTTGATGAGGGATTCTCCCTTGCGGATGAGCATTTACATGGTGCAGGAATACCACGAAATGCTGATGGCAAGTATACAGGCAATTTGATTGAAGGGTGGAAGGGGGGATAAAGATAATGATGTGACCGACTGGCAAAAGTATAATACTGATAAACAATATCGTGATGAGCGAAAGGTTTATCTTGAACAGAAAAAGAAAGATGGAAAAGGTGGATTGACACCGAATCAGTACCGAAAGTTTTGGCGCAAAAAATTAAATGAGGCGAATGAAATTCTTATTGATGCAAAGTCTAAACTGGGAGACGCTATAAAACTTATAATGATACGCTTGCTACGCAGAAAAATATTAAGCATGAAATAGATGTTCGAGCTGATGCATTGGCTGACCGTAAAGCAGAAGAAACGATACAACAGTACGAGCGCGAGTTTGATTATCGTGTCAATGCAAAAGCTCAAGAGATTACTGCACCGATACAACAAAGTTGTGAATGTGCGCTGAAAGATTATAATAATAGAATTGCGAATATTGATAATGCTGTTGAAGAACAGATGCGTCTTTACATTGAAAGTCAAAAAAATGAGGATACGCCTGAAATGAAACGAGTGAAACAATTTCTTGCGTCTAGGGTTAGTTCCAAAACTAAAAAAAGCGAACTGGATGTATATAACGAATATGCACAGCATCATCCACTAGATAGAACAGAGCGCATACGACGCGACACACAAAGAATTGCAGATGCAGTTCGGAATACTGACTGGTCTGCATCCCAATGGCAGTTAGACTTGTAAAAATCATATTGCAACCCTGCACCCCGCTTGCTATAATCCAAAGCAGAAAGGGGTGCTTTTTTTGAAAAAATATAAATATAATGACAATAACCTTGCAATCTGTTACTATCGCTTTTCATCACATGCTCAAAATGAAGCGTCCATAGACCAACAACGAGAACAGGCAAAATTTTTTGCACAAACGCATGACTTAAAAATCATAAAGGAATATAGTGATGAAGCAATCTCAGGAACGACAGATAACCGCCCTGGATTTCAACAGATGCTCTCAGAAGTTGCAAAGCTGAAACCTACGCTTATAGTTTGGAAAGTTGATAGATTAGGGCGAGACAGAACTAATATCGCGATTGCTAAAGATACTTTGCGAAGAGCAGGTTGTCGTGTCAAGTATGTTGCGGAAACAGTGGCAAACGAGGACACACCGGAATCACAGTTTACTGAGGCGATGTTAGAGTCGATGGCTGAATTTTATTCTGCACAACTTAGGGTTAATGTCATGCGAGGTATGAGGTATAATGCTGAACATGCGCTGTATAATGGTCACAAGACACTGGGATATGCTGTTGACGGTGAAAAGCATTATGTTATAGACGAGGAAACAGCACCAGTTGTCCGGCGTATCTTTGAACAATATGCATCAGGTGTGCCAATGCAACAGATTATGAATGAATTAAATGATGCAGGAATCAAGACAACACGTGGAAATGAATTTACTATTAACAGTTTACGTCATATCCTGCATAACAGGGCTTATATAGGCGAGTATCATTATAATGACATAGTCATACCTGATGGTATGCCCTCTATTATCCCCTGTGAGCTGTTTAAAACGGCACAGGAACGCTTTGAACTGAATAGACGGATAAAGTGCCACAAAAGCAGTACAATGGCTAAAAACGTCTCTGAGAGCCGTTTCTGGCTGACAGGAAAACTATACTGTGGAAAATGTGGGAAAGCATGCATGGGCTATCAGGAACGTCTAAAACAGGTGCTACGCATTATTATTACGCATGCAATAACAGAAAACACAAGTGTACCCTAAAAAACATACCGCAACATCAAATGGAGCTTAATGTTATATCAATTTTGAAAACATTTTTGAATGATAGTGAGAATCTTGCATCGTTGGCTGTAGACATAGCAAATTACCACAAGAGCCGGAATGATAATTCTGCTTTTATTGCCAGTCTGGAAGAGATGCTTAAACAGAATGAAAAGCAGATAACTAATATTGTGAATGCTATTGCTAATGGCGCAATGTCTTCTGCGCTTACTGATAAACTCCAACAGTTAGAGATAGAAAAAGGTTCTTTGACGGATGCAATCGAAGTGGAACAGGCAAAGGCAAGACTAATTGTAGATGAACATTCTGTAAAAGAGTATTTTAAGCAGTACGCTAATGCAAACTTAGATGATGCAGAAATAAGAGATTCTGTATTGAATTATTTTGTTGATAAGATTTATGTCTATGATGATAAAATTACAGTTACAGGCTGTTTTAGTGGGGAACCGACGGAAATACCGTTTACAGAGTTTTCAGAGTTCGACTGCGAAACAGTCAGCTCCATCTTAAAAAGCGCCATGCAGGGCGCTTTTTTTATGGGAAAATGCGGAATCTTTACATCTCCCTGACTTGCAATTCACACTGCCATTTCCTATAATAAGAGCAAAATCACAGCAGAAACGGAAGAGATGAGGATCGAAGAATGTCTGTAGAAAAGAGACAAAAAGAACAGGAAAAGACCTCCATGGTCGTGGAGGGATTTTTATTTGCAAATGAGGCGGAAGCCGCGCAGGCGAGAAAAGAGGCGGAGGGCGTGAAATACGTCAAGGAGAAAGCCCAGATGGACGACCCTGAGATGGTACTCCGCATTTATAATAAAATGATACAGCAGCGGCTGTTTGACACGGCAGTCGGCTATTCTTATCTGAAGGATCTGCAGGAGTATCTGCAGTCGATTCCGTTTATCCGGAAGGAAGATATTTTCCCGATTCCGGTGCAGCATCCGCAGGTGGAGGAGAGTCTCCGCAAGGCGAAGCGCGCGTCGGCACCAAAGCCGAAGACGCAGACCGTGGTAAAAATGCGGACTACAGGAGACGCTACCGCATTGTGCGCTGGATCGCCTTTATTCTGGCAGTATGTGTTGTGGCGATGTTTGCAATTACGGCGACGACCAATAATACGACAGTGTTAAACTACGAGAATCAGCTGATCAACAAATACGAGGCGTGGAGGAGCGGCTCGACCAGAGGCAGGAAGCGATCGAGGCGAAGGAAAAAGAGCTTGGAATCATGCCGGAATAGAGCGGAAAATACACAGATTTTTCATAAGTAGCTGTTAGAATGACGATAAAAAGCGGAAAGGATACGGGAACATGGATAAGATCAGAATTCTGGTGGTGGATGATGAGAGCAGAATGCGCAAGCTGGTGCGGGATTTCCTTGTGAGAGAGGGATACGAGGTGCTTGAGGCGGGAGACGGCGAGAAGCCCCGATTTATTTTACCGGAAAAGACATAGCGCTGATTATTTTAGACGTCATGATGCCCAAGCGCAACGGATTTGAAGTGTGCCGGAGATCCGGGAGACATCGAAAGTTCCGATTATTATGCTGACGGCGAAGGGCGAGGAGAGCGACGAGCTGAACGGATTTGAACTCGGTGTGGACGAATATATTTCCAAACCTTTTCTCCGAAGATACTGGTTGCGCGTGTCGGAGCCATTCTGCGCCGGAGCGGAAAGACGCAGGATGAAGAAGCGGCGGTCTCCATGGGAGGAATCGTTCTGGACAAGGCAGCCCACATGGTGACGGTTGACGGAGCGGATTGATTTAAGCTACAAGGAGTTTGAACTGCTGGCATACTTTTATGGAAAATGCGGGATTGCGCTCACGCGAGAAGATATTGAACAGCGTCTGGAATTACGATTACTTTGGCGATGCGAGAACGATTGATACGCATGTCAAGAAGCTGCGTGCCAAGATGGGAGAGAAGGGCAAATATATCAAGACCATCTGGGGCATGGGCTACAAATTTGAAGTGACGGAAGAATAATGGAAGTGACGCGGAATGAAGGGACTTTTTGATAAAAAGAGACAGGGGCGCGGCAGACATCCGAAAGAGGGCGGACTGACCAGGGAAATCGCCGGAATTATCATCGGTCTGGTGGCGGGAACCGTGGCGCTCTGCTGGGTGCTTAACACGGTATTTCTGGAGCGCTACTATGTGATGAACAAAGAAAATGTACTGCTGTCCGGATTTACTACGATTGACGCGGCAAGCGAGGATGGAAGCCTTGACGACAGCTCGTTTGATGTGACATTTTACAATCTCTGCGCAAACGGCAATATCACGGTCATGGTGATCAGCCCGGACCGCACGATTGTCAGATCCTCCGTGAACGATACACAGCGTATGTTAATCGAGTTTACGGACATTATTTTCGGTGGTACGCAGAATGAGACCACGGTGCTGGCGCAGGCGGAGGACTATGTGATCCAGAGAAGAACGGACACCAGGCTGGATGCGGAATATCTGGTACTGTACGGAACCCTCTCAAACGGCAATCTGGTGCTGATGCGGTCGGCGTTAGAGAGCATAAGGAGAGCGCAAGACGTCGAACCAGTTCCTGCTGTACGTCGGGATCCTGGCGATTGCGGTGAGCACGGTTGTGTCGGTCTTCATCTCTAAGAGAATCACCGATCCGATCCTGGAACTGACCGAGATTTCCAAGCATATGACCCAGCTGGAATTTGAGGTCTGCTATACGCCGAAAGGAAAGCGGCGCAATGAGATCGATGAACTCGGCACGCACATGAACGAGATGTCGCAGGCGCTCGAGCATACGATCTCGGAATTGAAAAGCGCAAACAACCAGCTCCTTTTAGACATTGAGAAAAAGACGCAGATAGACCGCCAGCGCAAGGAATTTCTCTCGAATGTATCGCATGAATTAAAGACGCCGCTTGCCCTGATCCAGGGGATATGCGGAGGGCTTGAAGGAATGTATCAACGATGACGCACAGAGCCGGGATTTTTACTGTGAGGTCATCATGGACGAGGCGGATAAGATGAATCAGATGGTGAAAAAGCTCTGACATTAAACCAGCTGGAATCCGGAAACGAGACGATCACGATGGAGCGCTTCGACGTAACAGAGCTCATCCGGGGCGTGCTGCACTCGGTGGATATCCTCATCGGGCAGAGCGGCATTACGGTGACGGAATGTCCCGCAGAGCCCATTTATGTGTGGGCGGATGAATTTATGACGGAGGAGGTCGTGACGAACTACCTGAGCAATGCCATTCATTATGCGGGAGGAAAAAAGGAGATTTCCATCCGCTGCAGGGAGCAGGAGAAGAACGTCCGCATCAGCGTCTTCAATACCGGAGACCCGATTCCGGAGGAGGATATCGACAAAATCTGGTCCAAGTTCTACAAAGTCGATAAGGCACGCACGAGAGAGTACGGCGGCAGCGGAATCGGTCTTCCATTGTGAAGGCGATCATGGACTCGTTCCATCAGCATTGTGGCGTGATCAACCATGAGGATGGCGTGGAATTCTGGTTTGAACTGGAAAAAGGAAAACAGTCATGATGCAGCAAAAATTTTTTGTTGCTATATTTCCTTTAAAAACTAACATAATGTTAGTTTATACTTTGCGTGAGGAATGGAGTCCTATGAGAAGAACAAGAATCAAGATGATGGCAGCGGTGATGGCTGCAACGATGCTGTTGGGCGGGTGTGGTGATGCACTCTATGACCTGACAGACGACGAGGAGAACGTCATTGTCAATTATGCGGCGCATATCGTCACGAAGTACAACACATATCAGCGGGAAGGTCTCGACGTATGTGAGTCGGAAGAACCGGAGGAACGCAGGAGGATGTCACGGTGCCGCAGACGCCGGAGACACAGGACGCGTCAGAGACGGGAACAGCCGCATCTGCGGAAGCTGCGGCACCTGCTGTGTCGGTGGCGGCAGCCGGATCGGCATCTCTGGATCAACTGTTGTTCGGAGCGACGGCATTCAGATGACCTATGCGGGCGCGCGCTTGCACCGGGGTACATGGAAGGTGATTATTATGAGATGACCCCGGATGCCGGAAAACAGTATCTGGTGCTGTCCATAGATGTGACCAACACCGGGGCGGACGGAGTGGGTCTTGATGTTTTGAGTGTCAGCCCGAAGTTCACGGTTGTATTGAACCAGTCGGTCAAGAGCACGGCGGAGACCACATTGCTGGATACGGATTTTTCCACCTATCAGGGTACGATTCCTGCGGGAGGAGCACCCGGTACTATGTCCAGGTGCCGGATGATGTGGCGTCGGCAGACAGTGTGGAACTGTATGTGCAAATGGATCAAATGATACAAATTATTCTGTAAAACGCATGAAAAACAATGCATTTCAGGTACCAATGTGCTATAATGCTGTCAGATAGATACGTTGCGGTATTACGCGAGAGAGAGAGACGAATGGATACAAATATATTATTGGAATCGGGAACAAACGAACTGGAAGTTCTGGAATTTACCTTGGGAAACAATCATTACGGAATCAATGTTGCAAAGATCAGGGAGATTTTAACCTATCAGCCGGTTACGCCTGTCCCAAATTCACATCCGAGTATCGAAGGAATCTTCATGCCGCGTGATACGATGATCTCTGTGGTAAATCTGAAGCGCTGTCTGGGAATGCCGGATGATGCGAAGACAGAGGGACTTTTATCATTACGAACTTTAACAAGTTAAACATTGCATTTCACGTAGATGCCGTGCTTGGTATCCACCGTGTTTCCTGGGAGGCGATCATCAAGCCGGATGCCACGATCAATACCGAGCAGAACAGCGCCTCGACCGGTGTCATCAAGATGGATGACAAGCTGATCATCATCCTTGACTTTGAGAAGATTGTGACGGACATCAGCCCGGAGACAGGACTGAAGATGTCCGATATGGACGACATGGGACAGCGTGAGCGCTGTGAATCTCCGATTTTGATCGCAGAGGATTCCCCGCTTCTTAGCAGACTGATCACAGACTGCCTGAAGAAGGCAGGCTACACGAACCTGATTGTGACAATGAACGGTCAGGAGGCATGGGATAAGCTGCAGGAGTTTGAAAAAGCAGGCAATGTGCGTGAGAAAGTACACTGCATTATCACAGATATTGAGATGCCGTTGATGGACGGACATCGCCTTACGAAGCTGGTTAAGACAAATGACAATATGAAGAAGATTCCATTGATTATTTTCTCATCTCTTGTAAATGAGGAGATGCGCATCAAGGGAGAACAGCTTGGAGCGGATGCCCAGCTGACAAAGCCGGAGATTGGCAGTCTTGTTTCGGCGATTGACGACTTGATTGACAAGAGCATGGACTGAGAATGAAATGAAGAGGGGATGTGATGGAGCAGGATCACATCCCCCGCTTAAGTTATAGGTCGATGGAGGTATCGTATGAGCGGAGCAGAGGAATATCTGGATGGGCTGCTGCACTCCGTAGAGGGAGGAAGTCCTGCCGACACAGCCCGTGAGACGGAGCCAGGCGATACGGCAGACGGGCTTTATGCAGAAAAAGAACAGGAGACAAAAAAAGCTGGTATGAGTGAGGAAGACGATTTTTTAAAGTCCTTTGAGGCGGATACAGATCTGGAAGGAGATGCGGACACATTTATCAGACAGTTCGAGGATGAGCTGGATCAGGCGCCTAGAGAGGAAAGAACACAGAAGACGACGGAGGAGAACAATCAGTTCTTCAAGGATCTGGATGGCATTTTAGACAGCGCAAGGGATGCGGATGAGAGCACCGGCGGTGCAGAAGCGGCGGAGACTGCCCATGCGTCGGAGGACGGAGATCTTATGGTCGATACCATCGGTGATTTCCAGGACGACGATTCAGATCTGATGGATCTGCTGCAGTCGGAGGGCGATTTCCCGGATATGAGCCAGATGGCGGATCCCACTGCTCCGGCCGCAGACACAGACGCAGAAATGCCGGACGTGACGGCAATGCCGGAGACTGCGGATGAGGTGCAGGACGAGGACGACGGGAAAAAGAAAAAGCGCCGCAAAAAGAAGAAAAAAGATGAGCCAGATGCCGGGGATGAGGCTCCTGCAAAGGAGAAAAAGAGCCTGATCAAGAGAATCGGCGACGCACTGTTTGGTGAGGAGGAAGAGACGGAGGAGGCACCAGCGGACACCGGGGAATTACAGCCGGAAGGTTTAGAACAGGCACCGGAGCTGGATGATCTTTCCGATGAGAATTTAAAGCTCTTACAGGAACTGGAAGGAACGGGGGCAGCCGAGCCGGAGGCAGAGGCGGAACCGGAGATTTCAGAAGAAGAGAAGAAAGCGCAGGCAAAGAAGGAAAAAGCAGAGAAGAAGGCGCAGGCGAAGAAAGAGAAAGCAGAGAAGAAGGCACAGGCGAAAAAGGCGAAGGCAGAGAAAAAAGCACAGAAAGCCAAGAAGCCGAAGAAGCCGAAGGAGCCGGACAATACACCGCCGCTTCCGAAGAAGCCGGTGGCGCTGATTATGGTCATGGCGGCGTCTTTCCTTGCACTTGTCTTGGTGGGAACGAATCTGTTCGGATATACCCTGAGCTTCAACAATGCCAAGCAGGCGTATGAACTGGGCGACTATCAGGCAGCGTTCGCGGATGTGAGCGGACTTACGGTCAAGGAGGCAGATCAGGAGACCTACCAGAAGTACAGCATCATGGCGAATGCAGCCGGAGAATATCAGGCATACCAGACCTTTATGGAAAACGGTATTTATGACATGGCACTGGATTCCCTCATCCGCGCGGTCGGAAGATGCGATAAGTACAGCGAGGAGGCTGCGGCTTACGGCTGCTCCACAGAACTCGCGAAGATCAGAGACCAGGCGGTGGCAGGACTGTCCGGATTTGGACTTACGCAGGAGCGCGCACAGGAACTGTACGCGGAGAGTGAGCGGGATACTTACTCGCAGGAACTGTATTCGATATTGGCGGCAGCAGGACTTGGATGACATCGACGGAGTGAGAGAATGATAGCAATTATAGACTATGACGCAGGCAATTTAAAAGTGTGGAAAAGGCGTTCCCTCGCGCTGGGTGAGGAATGTGTGGTCACGAGAGATCATGACAGCATACGCCGGGCAGACAGAGTGGTACTGCCGGGTGTCGGTTCTTTGGAACGGCAATGCAGCAGCTGAAAAATATGAGCTGGATCAGGTGATCCGCGAGGTTGTGCAGGAAGACAAGCCGTTTCTCGGCATCTGTCTGGGGCTGCAGCTGCTGTTTGAGGGCAGCGAGAGTGACGGCGTGGAGGGACTTCATCTGCTGGACGGAGAGATCGTGAAGATTCCGGAGGCACCGGGGCTTAAGATCCCGCACATAGGCTGGAATTCACTGGATTTCCCGCATGAGGGAAGATTGTTTGCCGGATTGAAGGAACAGCCGTATGTCTATTTTGTGCATTCCTACTACCTGAAAGCGAAAGATCCGTCGATTGTGAAGGCGACCACAGAGTGGCGTGACGATTCATGCTTCCGTGGAGAAGGGCAACCTGTTTGCGTGCCAGTTTCACCCGGAGAAGAGCAGCACAGTGGGACTTCAGATATTGAAGAATTTTGCGGAAATATAGCGGAGGCATGCGATGTTTACAAAGAGAGTGATTCCCTGTCTGGATGTGAATGGCGGGCGTGTGGTAAAGGGTGTTAATTTTGTGAATCTGAGGGATGCCGGAGATCCGGTGGAGATTGCGGCAGCTTACGATAAGGCAGGTGCGGACGAACTGGTATTTCTGGACATTACCGCTACCTCGGACGCCAGAAATACCGTGGTCGATATGGTGCGCCGCGTGGCGGAGAGTGTTCATTCCGTTTACGGTCGGAGGCGGCATAAGGACGGTGGATGATTTTAAGGCACTGCTCCGCGAGGGCGCAGACAAGATTGCGATCAATTCTTCCGCGATCAACCGGCCGGAACTGATCTCGGAGGCGGCAGACAAATTCGGCAGCCAGTGCGTGGTGGTTGCGATTGACGCAAGGAGACGCGCGGACGGCTCCGGGTGGAATATCTATAAGAACGGCGGACGGATTGATGTGGGTCTGGACGCCGTGGAGTGGGCCATGAAGGCAGACCGGCTTGGCGCAGGAGAGATTCTTCTGACAAGCATGGACTGCGACGGTACGAAGGCGGGATATGACATTGAACTGACCAGACAGGTCGCGGAAAATGTATCGATTCCTGTGATTGCTTCCGGCGGCGCGGGACGAAGGATCATTTTATGATGCCCTGACAAAGGGAAAAGCGGATGCGGTTCTTGCGGCATCCCTGTTTCACTATAAAGAACTTGAGATTATGGATCTGAAGAACGATCTGGCAGCGAGGGGCGTATCTGTGCGGCGATAGCACGGTGCGCCCACACTGCTGTCTGTGAAAAAGGAGTAGTGGGATATGTCGATGATTGACAATGACTGGCTTCCGGCAATCCAGGGGAATTCCGAAAGCCGTATTACCGGGAATTATACACATTTGTGCGGGAGGAATACAGCAGAACAGTGTTCTACCCGCCGGCGGAGGATATCTTTAATGCCTTTCATTTTACGCCGCTTAGTGAGGTGAAGGTGCTTCTGTTGGGGCAGGACCCTATCACAAATGTAAATCAGGCACATGGTCTTTCGTTTTCCGTGCTGCCGGAGCAAAAGGAAATCCCGCCCTCCCTGCAGAACATCTACAAAGAACTGCAGGATGATCTGGGCTGTTACATTCCGAATAACGGTTATCTGAAAAATGGGCAGATCAGGGAGTGCTTCTGCTCAACACCGTCCTCACCGTGCGCGCGCACCAGGCGAATTCCCATCAGGGAAGAGGCTGGGAGCAGTTCACTGATGCGGTCATTCAGGCAGTAAATGCCCAGGATCGTCCGATTGTGTACCTCCTCTGGGGCAGACCGGCGCAGTCAAAATACCGATGCTTACGAATCCGAAGCATCTGATCTTAACGGCACCGCATCCGAGCCCTCTCTCGGCATACCGGGTTTTTCGGATGCCGGCATTTCAGCAAGGCAAATGCGTTTCTTGAGGAGCATGGAATCGCACCGATAGACTGGCAAATTGAGAATATTTAGTGTATAATATACTTACAATAAAAGCAGACAGGAGGTATTGGTTATGCGTGTAAAAGCAATTATGATGCCTTTCAGTAAGCTGGCGTGTATCAGCGTGGAGAATACGGTAGAAGAGGCAATGAAGATTATCGACGAGCAGGGACTTCTCTCGCTTCCGGTAGTGGACGGACAGCAGTTTGTGGGTGTTTTGTCCAAACAGTTTTGTTTGAGGAATTTTTCCGGAACTATACAGGGACCAGAGAAGAATTTGCACAGCGAAAAGTGATGGAGTTCATGAAGACAAGAATTGAGACCATCGGTGAGAATACACGGATTGAGGAAGCGGCAATGTTTATCACCTCAAAGTTCGTTTTATTCCGATCACGAACGAGCAGAACAAGCTGCTTGGAATCGTGACGCAGCAGGCGGTATTCAAGGAATATCAGAAGATCTTTGGTAACAAACACAATTCCATGGCAATCTACACGTATGATATCCGAGGTGTGCTCGGCAAGATCTGTGAGCTGATTGCTAAGGAGGGCGGAGACATCTGCAACATGATGGTGATTCCGACGGATGTTATGGATCTGGCAGAGATCTTCCTTCGGGTGGAAGCACCGGATTTTGAGCGTGTGGTACGCGCGTTAGAGCGCCACGGTTATGATGTGCGTGATGTGAAGTATAATGATCAGAAATAATACAGAACGGATGGATCTGAATAGAAGAGAGGTGCCGCGCATGTGCGGCGCCCCTCTCTGTCTGCATAAAAGGGAGCCCCTAAATGAAGTGCCCAGACCCTCGCGCGCCTGGCTATTATGAAAAATTATCAAATATATTGTAACGAATTGTCTTGTTTTTTGATAATTTTATTGTAGCAATAAGATATGAATAAACTATGAACAATAGTTAAACATTTTAATAAGGACAAGCACCAGAAAATGCTTGAAAAATCTAAGGTTTCGGGCTAAAATGACGATATAGAACATGAGGTAACAAGAAGGTATTGTGCACAAATGCAACAGCCGGATCAACATTCTGACACGGAGGTCAGATGCTTTTTCAAAGGAGTGATAGAGTATGGCAAGTATTTCAGGATATGATTCATCGTCACTGGGCGTGTTATTTTCCAGTCTGAACCGGAACAATACAACTTCCTCTCTGCTGGGAGGCGGAAGCGATCTGCTCGGAATCAATTATTCCGATTATGCGACGATCCGCAACGGAAGCTATTTCAAGCTTTTGAGTGCCTATTACAGCAAGTCGGATTCCACGGACAGCGCCACGAAGGTCAGCCCGTCGATCTCAACCGCGAAGGATGACGCGAAGACACTGACCCGGATTGAGAGTGCGGCGGAGAGTACGGAGAAGTCGCTTTCCAAGCTGACAGCAACCGGAAAGGATTCTGTGTTCAACAAAGTGGAGAAGACCGCGGAGGACGGCACGAAGACGCAGGAGTATGACCGTGATGCCATCTATAAGGCGGTGAAGTCGTATGTGGATGATTACAATTCACTGCTGGATCGGGCGGACGATTCTAAGACGAAGAGCATTCTGCGTGCGGCGAACTCTTTGAAGAGCAACGCCAGAGCGAATGAGAAGACGTTGGAGAAAGCGGGCATTACCGTGGATGCCGACGGCAGACTTTCCGTGGACGAGAAGAGCTTTGAGAAGGCGGATATGGACAAGCTGAAGTCACTGTTTACAACGCACGGATCTTATGCGACGCAGACGAATGTGGATCTCCTGAAGATCGCATCCAACGCGAAGAGTGAAGCGGCGAAGGCGAATACCTACAGCAAGAAGGGTATGTATACTTATAATTACAGCACCGGAGATCTTTACAATTCTGGAATTTAACATTGGAAGATACGAAGAGATGAGGCTGCCATACCGTAAGGTGTGGCAACCTCATATGTTTGTTGGCAGGAGCGGGCATGGCAGGAAAAAGTAGTAGTTGGTATGTCGGGCGGAGTGGATTCTTCCGTGGCGGCATATTTGTTAAAACAGCAGGGATATGATGTCATCGGCGTCACCATGCAAATCTGGCAGGATGAAGATCAGTTCACACAGGCGGAGAGCGGCGGATGCTGTGGACTCTCGGCGGTGGATGACGCACGCAGGGTGGCGGATCGTCTGGAGATTCCGTATTATGTGATGAATTTCAAGCGCGAGTTCAAGAAGAATGTCATGGATTATTTTACAGCGGAGTATTTAAAAGGGCGCACGCCCAATCCATGTATCGCCTGCAACCGCTATGTGAAATGGGAATCTCTGCTTCACAGGAGTTTGGAGATCGGAGCCGATTACATTGCGACCGGCCACTACGCGCGCGTGGAACAGCTTCCAACGGAAGATATGCTATCCGCAACTCCGTGACGGCGGCAAAGGATCAGACCTACGCGCTGTTTAATCTAACGCAGAAGCAGCTCTCCCATACCCTCATGCCGGTAGGAGATTACACAAAGGATGAGATCCGTGCGATTGCGGAAGACATCGGACTGATGGTTGCACATAAAAAGGACAGCCAGGAAATCTGTTTTATTCCGGACAATGACTATGCCGGATTTATAGACAGAGAGTGGGGAAATGGTTCCGCCGCCGGGCAACTTTGTGTCGGTGGACGGAGAGATTTTAGGGCGGCACAAGGGAATTACACATTATACGATCGGACAGCGCAAAGGACTCGGGATTGCGTTTGATATCCGGTGTTTGTGACAGAGATACGCCCGGAGACAAATGAGGTAGTTCTCGGAAGTGATAAAGATGTGTATACAAACCGGCTGTATGCGAATCAGCTGAACTTTATGGCGCTTCCTGACATTGAGGAGCCGGTTCGCCTGAAGGCAAAGATCCGGTACTCGCATGCGGGAAGCTGCTGCACCGTGCGGCGCACCGGTGCGGATGAGATCTGCTGTGAATTTGAAGAGCCGGTGCGCGCCGTGACACCGGACAGGCAGTGGTGCCGTACGCCGGAGACTATGTCGCGGAAGCGGCGTGATCACACACGCTTAAGCGCCTGCATCACAGGGCAAACGTGCGGATTGCATGCGCGACGCCGCTGTTTTCATTGGAGCGCGTCACAAAGTCTGCGATCTCCTTCACTTCCGGCAGGGCATTTTCCATGGCGACGCCGATCGCTGCGGTTTTTAAAATGTCGATGTCGTTCTGGGTGTCGCCGCAGGCAAGCGTCTCTTCGATATCGACGCCGAGGTGCGAACAGAGCAGGGTGAGACCGTTTCCTTTGGTGACGCCCGCTCTGGTGAATTCCAGATTGTGGTAGCCGCCGGAGAGAAAGGTGATCTCGGGGTGCTCTGACAGGATCTGCATCACTTCGTCGCGGTAGAGAAAAGTGCCGTCCTCCTGCGGATAAAAATTCAGCGTCATCTTCTGGACGTTCAGATTGTGGACGCGGATATAGGCAGCGAGATCATCGGTGAAGGTTCTGGTCCGGTGAATGTAGCGTTTGATTGATGTGGGCATGTCCAGGCAGTCGATCTTTCCCTCACAGGAACGCTGGCTGAAGCCGTCGCCATTGATAAAAGCATCCATATGGATGCTCTTTTGCAGTTCTTCGATGATGGGGCATACAAGCGCAGGCTCCATCGCAGATTCATGGATGCAGAGGCGGTTCGGCAGATGATAGACGGCAGCACCGTTGGAGGTGATGGCATAGGAGACGCCGAGACCGGATAAAAGTGTGACGGGAAGCCCGGCGTAAGGGCGTCCGGTCGATATGGCAACGTGAATTCTGCGGGAGGAAGCTTCGCGAATGGCGTCCTGATCCTCCTTTGAGATCTCACTTTGTCCGTTAAAAAGAGTGCCGTCCATATCGAGGGCAATCAGACTGACAGGCTGTTTCATAGTCGAGTATCCTTTCTGTAAATGTATCTACAGAATGATACAATAAAATGGGAAAACAATCAAGAAACGGCGGTGCCGTGGCGCGGATTGCAGGAAACATTGGAAAATACTTGCACCCGGCATGGGGAAATGGTAAGATGTGGCTTGATAAGCAAGAACGGATGATAGAGAGGATACGGGAATGACCAGAGAGGAATTTGCGACACTTGTGGGAAGCAGACCGGTGATATTGACGGCGCGACAGGAACGAATCTGCAGAAAGCAGGAATGCCGGTCGGGGTCTGCCCGGAGCAGTGGATTCTGGAGAACCCGGGGGTTCTGATAGAATTGCAGGAGCGCTATGTGGAGGCGGGCACCGATATTGTGTTCGCGCCCACCTTTACGGCAAGCCGGATCAAGCTGGAGGAGTACGGACTGGAGAATTCTCTGGTGCAGATGAACCGTGAGCTGGTGGCACTCTCAAAGCGCGCGGCAGGCGGCAGGGCATATGTGGCGGGCGATCTGACGATGACGGGACGGCAGCTTTATCCGCTCGGCGATCTGATGTTTGAAGATCTGGTGGAAGTGTATAAGGAGCAGGCGAAGGTGATCTGCGAGGCGGGAGCGGATCTTTTTGTCGTGGAGACCATGATGAGTCTTCAGGAATGCCGTGCTGCGGTTATTGCTATCCGCGAGGTGTGTGATCTCCCGATTATGGTGTCGCTGACCTACAATGAGGATGGGCGGACGCTCTACGGAACTGATCCGGCAACTGCGGTGATTGTGCTGCAGAGCCTCGGAGCGGATGCTGTGGGATTGAACTGTTCCACCGGACCGGAGGCGATGATTGATCCGGTACAGCAGATGGCGGAGTATGCGACGATTCCGCTTCTGGCAAAGCCGAATGCCGGTATGCCGGAGCTCTGTGACGGCGTGACCGTGTATCGTACCACGCCGGAGGAGTTTGCGTCAGTCGGCGCGAAGCTTGTGGAGGCGGGCGCGGCGATTATCGGTGGATGTTGCGGCACGACACCGGAGCATATCCGTGCATTAAAGCAGGCGGTGGGTTCCATGCCGGTGCATATGCCTCTCACAAAGAAAAGACGTATGCTCGCCTCGGAGCGGATGCATGTGGAGATTCAGCTTGACGGTAAGTTCATGGTGATCGGAGAGCGGATCAATCCGACAGGAAAGAAAAAGCTGCAGGCGGAGTTAAAAGAGGGAAGTCTTAGTATGGTGCGGACCATGGCGACAGAGCAGGAGGAGAACGGCGCACAGATTCTGGACATCAATATGGGAATGAACGGAATTGACGAGAAGCAGATGATGTTAGACGCCATCTATGAGGTGACTTCCACGGTAGATCTGCCGCTCTGCATCGATTCCAGCCATGTGGATATCATCGAGGCGGCGCTGCGCATCTATCCGGGACGTGCGCTTGTCAATTCCATTCTCTGGAAAAAGAAAAGATCGAGTATCTGCTGCCGATCGCGAAGAAGTACGGTGCCATGTTTATCTTGCTGCCGCTCTCGGACGAGGGGCTGCCGAAGGATTCTGCGGAAAAGCACGGGATCATCCGCGAGATCTTAAGACGCGCGGAAGCGATCGGCATGGGAAAAGAGGACATTGTGGTGGACGGACTGGTGGCGACGATCGGTGCCAATCCGAAGGCGGCGCTAGAGTGTTTTGAGACATTTTTTCCGCAAAATGAGATGGAACTGCCGACGGTCTGCGGACTGTCCAACATTTCGTTCGGACTTCCGGAGCGCTCCTATGTCAACACGGCATTTCTCACAATGGCGATCGGAAACGGCCTTACGATGGCGATTGCCAATCCTTCCCAGGAACTTCTGATGAATGCGGCATTTGCATCGGACATGCTTCTGAACAAGGAGGAGAGCGGCATCCGCTATATCGGGCGCATGAATTATCTGTCCGAGAAGCATGAGGGCATGGAACATGTGTGGGTACCTGTCGGGACGGCGAAGGGCGCTGCCGTGAAAGGTACTGCCGCGGTACAGGCGGGAAACGCAGGCGGCGCAAAAGATTCCGGGAACGCGAATGAGGCGCGCAGTGCGGTTTTACGGCGGTCTTAAAGGGCAATAAGAATCATATTTTAGACGAGGTCAAACATGCGTTAGACGCCGGGGAGAAGCCGGATGACATCATCAACGGACATCTGATCCCGGCGATCAACGAGGTCGGCGAGCTGTTCGACAAGCAGAAGTATTTTCTGCCGCAGCTGATTTCTTCTGCGAATACGATGAAGGTGGCGATCGAATATTTAGAGCCGATGTTAGCACGCTCGGACAAGGAGCCGAAGTCAACGCTCGTCGTGGCGACCGTGGAGGGTGATATCCACGACATCGGGAAGAATCTTGTGGTGCTGATGCTGAAAAATTACGGGTATCATGTGATTGATCTGGGAAAAGATGTCCCGGCAGATCTGATTGTAGATACTGCGATGAAAGAAAACGCAAAGGGTGATAGGGCTCTCCGCGCTGATGACGACGACGATGATGCGCATGAAGGACGTGGTGGAGCTTGTCAAAGAGCGCGGATGTACGGCGAAGGTTGTCATCGGCGGTGCGGCGATCACGGAAAGCTTTGCGGAGGAGATCGGTGCGGACGGCTATTCCAAGGATGCGGCGGAATGTGAAACTGGTGGATCGTCTGTTGGAGGAAGAGTAGAAGGCGAAAAGCGGTCTTTTCCGCCTTCAAACTGCCCCGGGAAAATAGATGCAAAAAAATAGAAAAAAAGTGTTGACTTTTTGCAATACGGATAGTATACTAATCAAGTCGGTTGCGGTAGCGACCGATGAATATGGGATCTTAGCTCAGCTGGGAGAGCATCTGCCTTACAAGCAGAGGGTCATAGGTTCGAGCCCTATAGGCCCCATATAAACCGAATATGGCGGAATAGCTCAGTTGGCTAGAGCACACGGTTCATACCCGTGGTGTCGAGAGTTCAAATCTCCCTTCCGCTACTAGAGAGTCCTCGGGAATACAAGCAGTTGTGTGTCCGGGGATTTTTGTTCTGTAACAGGAAACTTTGTTCTTGTTTCATAGCAAAAGGCTGGAAAGTGAGGGTGTCATGAGAGTAGGAATGGGTTACGACGTGCATAAACTGGTTGAGGGCAGAGATCTGATCATCGGCGGTGTCAAGATCCCGCATACGCTTGGTCTGCTTGGACATTCGGATGCGGATGTGCTTCTCCATGCGATTATGGATGCGCTTTTGGGCGCGGCGGGATTAGGTGACATCGGAAAGCATTTTCCGGACACTGATCCGCAGTATAAAGGAATTTCCAGTATGAAGCTGCTCTCCCATGTAGCGGAGCTGATCCGGGAGAGGGGTTACGTGGTGGAGAACATTGACGCCACGATCATTGCGCAGAAGCCGAAGATGCGCCCGCATATTCCGCAGATGGAGGAAAACATCGCGGGAGCGCTCGGCATCAGCACGGATCAGGTCAATGTCAAGGCGACCACGGAGGAGGGACTTGGCTTCACCGGAACGGAGGAAGGGATTTCCTCACAGGCGATCTGTGCGCTTTCCAGTTTTATGAGGGAAGTTTTACTGTGGCGGACTCTGCGGCGGGCTGCGCGGGCTGCGGCGGCTGCGGACGAAGCGTACAATGAGCTAAGAAGAATTCAGGCGGCTGCAGACGAAACATGCAGTGAAAAAAGATTGACAAAAACACGGGAAGTGCATAAACTATAGTAGGCAGGAGAGGTATCTTCTGCCGATAAAAAGATGAATTGGAAAAGCGAAGATCGGAAAGAGTAAGGATTCGGACATTCGTCAGAGAGAGACTGTCACCGGCTGAAAGCAGTCTTGGAAGAGAGAGTCCCCAAGTGCCTCCGTGAGCTGATCCGGCGAGAGTCATCTGCACCGCAGGATGCAGGGATGCCGTAGCCGGGTACGTCTGGCATACGTTACATGCGTCAAGTGAAATCATATGATTTTAGTAGAGTGGAACCGCGGATCATTTCGTCTCTAGGAGACGGATGATCCTTTTTTTGTAATAGGAAACTTTGTTCTGTAATAGAAAACTTTATTCTGGTTTGTATGTGGAAAGGAATGGGAAGAGATGGGTATCCTAAGGTATATGAGGGAAGAGTTTCAGGTAATCAAGGAACGCGATCCGGCGATTAAAAGTCCGATGGAAGTTTTGCTTTATCCGACATTTCATGTTATGCTAAGCTACAGAAGGGCGCATAAGCTTTATCTTAAAGGGCATTATTTCTGGCGCGGTTTATTTCGCAGCGCGCAGCCAGAAAAACAGGCATTGAGATCCATCCGGGAGCGACGATTGGCAAGGGATTTTTTATCGATCACGGAAGCGGTGTCATCATCGGCGAGACGTCGATCATCGGAGATAACGTGACGCTGTATCAGGGCGTAACACTTGGCGGTACCGGCAAGGAGACCGGAAAGCGCCATCCGACGATCGGAAACAATGTCATGATCAGTGCCGGGGCGAAGATTATCGGTTCTTTACGGTTGGGGATAATTCCAAGATCGGTGCCGGAAGCGTCGTCATCGAGGAAGTGCCGCCAAACTGTACTGTGGTCGGAGTGCCGGGACGCGTTGTAAAGCGTGACAATATCAGGACGCCGCAGGATGACATGGATCAGGTGCACCTTCCGGACCCTGTGAAGGAAGATATCACCGTGCTGCAGCATGAGAATGCTGAACTGGTGAACCGTGTGCTGGATCTGGAGAAAGAAGTGCGAATTTTGAGCGCGGGAGCCGGAGCGTCACAGGAATAATAAGAATAAAAAAACGGAGAATACCAAAGTGGAGAATAAGTTCAAATTTTACAATACACTGACAAGAAATATCGATACGGTGATTCCGCATGAGGATGGAAAGATTGCCATGTATACCTGCGGACCGACGGTATATCATTACGCGCATATCGGCAATCTGCGCAGCTACATCATGGAGGACGTGCTGGAAAAAGCACTGCGTTATGTGGGCTACGATGTAAAACGTGTCATGAATATCACGGACGTGGGACACCTTCCTCCGATGCGGATACCGGTGAGGATAAGATGTTAAAAGGTGCGAAGCGCGAGCACAAGACGGTGATGGAGATTGCGAAGTTTTACACGGACGCGTTTTTCGATGACTGCAAAAAGTTAAATATCAAGCGTCCGGACGTTGTGGAGCCGGCAACCAACTGCATCCCGGAGTTTATTCACATGATCGAGGTGCTGCTGGAGAAGGGCTACGCTTATGTGGCAGGCGGAAATGTCTATTTTGACACTTCCAGGCTGGACGACTATTATGTTTCTTCCCAGAGCGAGAAAGAACTGTTAGTCGGTGTGCGCGACGATGTGGAGGAGGACGTCAATAAGCGGAACAAAATGATTTCGTTCTGTGGTTTACAAAGTCCAAATTCGAGGATCAGGCGCTCAAATGGGATAGTCCGTGGGGCGTGGGATACCCGGGATGGCATATCGAGTGTTCCTGCATCAGCATCAAGCATCTGGGTGAATATATGGATATCCACTGCGGCGGCGTGGACAATATTTTTCCGCATCACACCAACGAGATCGCACAGTCCGAGAGCTATCTGGGACATAAGTGGTGCGGTTACTGGTTCCATGTGAACCACCTGAACGACAAGTCGGGCAAGATGAGCAAGTCGAAGGGGGATTTCCTTACGGTGTCGCTTCTGCAGGAAAAAGGATACGATCCGATCGTGTACCGTATGTTCTGCCCAGTCCCACTACAGAAAGCCGCTTGAGTTTTCCTACGAGGTGTTGGACAACATGAGCGTTGCCTACAAGAAGCTTGTGAAGAGAATCGCGGATCTGAAGGCGGACGGCACAGTGGATGAGGGTAAATTTGCAGAGTACAAGGAAAAATCTCTGTGATGCCATTTCCAATGACCTGAACACTTCCATGGCGATTACAATCGTCTATGACCTGCTCAAGGATGATACCTTAAACGATGCAACCAAGCGTGCGCTGGCGGATTTTGACCGCGTGCTCTCCTTGAACCTGACGACGGCGAAGGTGGAGAATCCGGCGGAAGACACAGAGGTGGATGCAGAGCTTGAGGCATATATTTTAGAGAGATTAAGGAGCGCAAAGCTGCCAAGAAAGAGAAGGATTTTGCAAAGGCGGACGCGATCCGGGATGATCTTCTGGCAAAAGGAATTGTGTTAAAGGACACACGCGAGGGTGTGATCTGGCATAAAGCGTGAGTCGGAGAGGAAGCTGGTATGGGAAGAGGAATCGATTCTTATATTAAGGAACAGTTCGGGATTGCGGAAGTCGATATCCGCACCTACCACCGCTGACACTGGCTTATATCGGTGACGGGATCTATGATCTCGTCATCCGTTCTGTTGTCGTGGGAAAAGGGAATACCAGAGCGGGAGAACTGCACAAACGGACCAGCCAGATTGTCAAGGCGCACACGCAGGCCGAGATGATGGAGGTGCTTCTGCCGCTTCTGACAGAGGAGGAAGCGGACATTTACCGGCGCGGCAGAAATGCCAAGTCGCCGACGATGGCAAAGAATGCGACGATGTCCGACTACCGCAAGGCCACCGGGTTTGAGGCGCTGATGGGATGGCTGTACTTACAGGATGAGTTTGAGCGTCTGGTGGAACTGGTGAAGACCGGTGTGGACGGGCTGCATTTGAAGTTATAGAACGTCTGCCGCGGGAAGAGGAATCAGAGGGCGAAAGCATAGAGCGTCTGCCGGTGGCAGAGGATGCTGCAGGCAGCAGAAATCGCCTGCCGGAAGCAGAGAGAAAAGGAGAATACATGGGATACGAGGAATTAAAAATAGAGGGACGCAATGCGGTGCTTGAGGCGTTTCGTTCCGGCAAGACAATCGACAAGCTTTTTGTGCTGGACGGATGTCAGGACGGACCGGTGCGCACGATCGTAAGAGAGGCAAAAAGCACGACACCATTATCCATTTTGTGGAAAAAGAGCGTCTGGATCAGCTCTCGGAGACGAAGAAGCACCAGGGCGTGATCGCGGTGGCGGCAGCATATGAATATGCGGAAGTGGACGACATTCTGGAGATCGCAAGAGAAAAGGGAGAGCCGCCGTTCCTTTTTCTGCTGGATAATATTGAGGACCCGCACAATCTCGGGGCGATCATCCGTACCGCGAACCTCTGCGGTGCACACGGGGTCATTATTCCAAAGCGCAGGGCGGTGGGACTGACCGCGACTGTGGCAAAGACGTCCGCCGGCGCGTTAAACTATACGCCGGTAGCCAAGGTGACGAATCTGACGGCGACGATCAAGGAGTTAAAGGAGCAGGGGATCTGGTTTGTCTGCGCGGATATGGGCGGCACACAGATGTATGATCTGGATCTGAAGGGACCGATCGGTCTTGTAATCGGAAGCGAGGGCGAGGGTGTCAGCAAGCTGGTGCGCGAAAACTGTGATTATGTGGCTTCCATTCCGATGAAGGGTGACATTGATTCTCTGAATGCTTCCGTGGCAGCCGGTGTGCTTGCCTATGAGATCGTCAGACAGCGGATGATGTAAGATGACAAAGCAGGCATAGGCGGACAGATTTTTATGCTGCGGAAAATACAGCCGGGCGCGGAAAGTTCAGGCAGCGCAGCCGTGCGCGGAAAGTTCAGGCGGCGTGGCAGGGCAGAGCAGAGAGGGAAGACGGAGGAAGACGTGGACGAATATCAGAAGCTGGCGGATGAAGAACTCATCCAGAAACTGCGCGGGGCGACGAGCGGATCATGGATTATATCCTTGAAAAGTACAAGCCGTTGGTGCTTCGTAAGGCAAATGCAATGTTTTTGATTGGCGGAGATACGGATGATCTGATTCAGGAGGGGATGATCGGATTGTTTAAGGCGATCCGGGATTACCGGTCTGACAGGGAGGCATCCTTTTCCATTTTGCGGAGCTGTGCATCAATCGACAGCTCTACAGCGCGGTGGAGGCGTCCAACCGGAAAAAACATGTCCCCCTGAACACGTATGTGTCTTTTTATTCCCAGACCACGGAGGAGGGAAAATCCCTGGCGGAGACGCTTCTCACCGACCAGATGGACGATCCGGAACAGCTCGTGATCGAGCAGGAGAATTTTACCGCTTTCTGGGAGCAGCTGCGGGAACAGTTAAGCGCGCTCGAGCGCCAGGTTTTAGACGCATATCTGGAAGGAAAAACTACCGCCAGATAGCGGAGGAACTCGGGAAAAGTCCTAAGACAATCGACAATGCTCTCGCGTATCAAGGGAAAGATCCGGCAGAGATAGAGAGAAGGCAAAAAGGACATTTTGCAAAAAAGAGCGGGAAATGAACAACCGGTTATGCAAAATTTTGCGGAAACAAAAGAACTAGTCCTAAGGTACTGTATAAAATGTATAGAAATGGAATGGAAGTTTTGTGAAGTTTGTGCACACTTCTTTACGCAGTCATGGTACTATAATAACCGTAAAACCCCCAATACATTATATATAGTTTTGCTATACCCCATAGTAAAAATACCTTCTCCTAAAAGGGCAGCCAGTGATGGCTGTTCTTTTGTTATGGAAAAGAGCAGTTCTGAGGAAAGGAGATTGACAGAAGCATAGAATTGAGATAAGGTGTTAGAGGAAAAAGAATATATCGCAGAGGGACTGTGCTCATGCGCAAACGGTTGAGAAGGTTAAAACCTGACTCTTGGAACCTGTCAGTTAATACTGTCGTAGGGAGCGAATGATGGATCAGATAGTTTGTGGAATCCGGCGTCACTGCGACGCCGGATTTTTTCGCACATCCTCTGCAGAAATGGAGCAGAAAAATATGGAACAGTATGCAACACAGATGGAGGCAGCCCGCAAGGGCATTGTGACGGAAGAGTTAAAGAAAGTTGCGGCGAAGGAGCGCATGACCACAGAGGAGCTGATGCCGCTCGTTGCGGAGGGAAAGGTGGTCATCTGCGCGAACAGGCATCACAAATGCATTGACCCGGAGGGTGTCGGCTCGATGCTGCGGACGAAGATCAATGTAAATCTCGGAATCTCCAGAGACTGTAAGGATTATGACGTGGAGATGGAAAAAGTGATGGCGGCAGTTGACATGGAGCGCATGCGATCATGGATCTCTCCTCGCACGGGAACACCATTCCGTTCCGGAGAAAACTGACGGCGGAATGTCCGGCTATGATCGGAACCGTGCCGGTATATGATTCTGTAATTCACTATCAGAGGGATCTTGCGACACTGACCGCAAAGGATTTTATTGATGTGGTACGCCTGCATGCCGAGGATGGCGTGGATTTTGTGACGCTGCACTGCGGAATCACGCGCAAGACGATCGAGCAGATCAGGAAGCAAAGAGAAAAATGAATATTGTATCCAGAGGCGGTTCACTGGTGTTTGCGTGGATGTGCATGACCGGCGAGGAGAATCCGTTCTACGAGTATTACGATGAGATCCTTGAGATCTGCCGGGAGCATGATGTGACGATCTCCCTTGGCGATGCCTGCAGACCCGGCTGTCTGGCGGATGCATCCGATGTGTCAGATTGAGGAACTGGTGCGGCTGGGAGAACTTACAAAGCGTGCCTGGGCAAGAGATGTGCAGGTCATGGTAGAGGGACCGGGCCACATGCCGATGGATCAGATTGCAGCGAATATGAAGATTCAGCAGACGATCTGCATGGGAGCACCGTTTTATGTACTGGGACCGCTGGTAACGGACATTGCGCCGGGTACGACCATATCACTTCCGCGATCGGAGGAGCGATCGCCGCGCAGAATGGAGCTGCATTTTGTGCTATGTGACACCGGCGGAGCATCTGGCGCTTCCGAATGTGGAGGATGTCAGGCAGGGCATCATTGCATCGAAAATTGCGGCGCATGCGGCAGACATTGCCAAGGGCGTGCGGGCGCAAGAGAGATCGACGACAAGATGGCAGACGCACGCCGCGTGCTGGACTGGGATGCACAGTGGGAATGCGCGATTGATCCCGAGACTGCAAAACAGATCCGCGAGGAGCGCAAACCGGAGCACGAGGACACATGTTCCATGTGCGGAAAATTCTGTGCGGTGCGCAGCATGAACAAGGCGCTTGCGGGGGAGTACATCGATATTTTATAAAACAGAACACGGGAAAGTGAAGAAGCGTCAGCGGAAAAACAACATTGCAGTATAAAAGCGGAATGTGGTACAATAAAAAAGGATTCTGTCAGCAGGAGAATGAATGGGAAAAATTTATTTGGTTGACAGTGAGAATGTAGGAGATATATGGGTGCCGCTTCTGGTATCCTCGCAGGAAGATGACGAGGTTCTTGTATTTTATACGACAAAGAGCCCGCATATGAATTACGAAAATGTGAGGATGCTCAAGGAGACGGAAAAGGAAGCAGACTTTATTAAGTGTTTTGAGGGAAGCAATGCGCTGGATTTCCAGCTGGTATCGGAACTGGCTATCGCCTGAGCCAGAACGCGGACAGGGAGTATGTCATTGTATCAAATGATACGGGATTTGACGCTGCGGTGCGCTACTGGTCAACGCGGAAAATGCCTGTGAGCCGTTTAAGCGGAAAGGAATGCCACAGAATGCTGACAGAGAAAAAGCAGCGCGTGGCAAAGGAACCGGAGCAGCAGTAGAGCCGGACAGGAACAGACCAGAGCGGCTGGTCCGGAAGTGGAAACAGAGCAGGTTCGGGAGACCGGCCCGGAAGCGGAAGCAGAGCAGGTTCGGGAGACTGGACAGGAAGCGGGAAGCAGAGCGTGGCAGAGAGCAGTCAAAGAAGCCACGGTCATCCAAGAAGTCAGAACCGTCGAAAGCCGGCGGTAAGGCAGGAGAATCCGGGAAGCCGGAAGCGTCCGGGAAGGCTGGAAATGCAGAGACATCCGGGAAGGCAGAAGTGATCGGGAAAGCTGAGGATGCAGAGACATCCGGGAAGGCTGAACCGGCAGAGAAAGCTGGGTTGGCAGGAGAATCCGGGAAGCAGGAAGTGACCGGGAAGGCTGAGGATGCAGAGGAATCCGGGAAGGCTGAAGTGACCGGAAAGGCTGATGATGCAGAGACATCCGGGAAGTCGGAACCGGAAGAAAACGCTGGGCTGGCAGAGGAATCCGGGAAGGCTGAGCCGGCAGAGAAGACTGGCAGGCAAAGCGGTCAAGAAAGTCAGCGAAAGCAGTCAAAGCAGAAAAGTCTGAGCATATGTCAGAACCGGATCGTTCGGAAAAGTCACAGAAGAGTGACAAAGCAAAGACGCAGAACGCAGGGAATGAGAAGCCGGATCTGACGGAGCAACAATCCGGACAGATGACAGCAATGATGGATTTGAAAGAAGAAATGTCAGAGAATCCACAGAGTGTGTCAAATGCTACGGTCAGAGCGAAGCGCCAGCAAAGTTTGGACTGGATCTGAATGCAGAGAGAGCAATTTTAAAGACATTGTGTGCCTGCATCAGCAAGGAAAATCTGGTGGATTTTCACAATGCACTGGTTGCGCTTCTCGGCGAGGAAGAAGGCAAGCGGCTGTATCAGGAACTGAAGACGAATGCAGGTATGCGTCTTACTGGTCAGGAACTTCCGGCTTATGGCTTAAAAGAAAAGTTTGACATGTACTGCAAAATGGTTTTGACCACAGTGAATATGCAAAGGAACCGCCGGAAGATTTTTCGGGATTCCTCTATCAGGCAAACGGAAAGCGAAAGAATCTCAATTCTCTCCGCGCAGCATTGCAGGCACTATGGCAAGACAAGGGAATGAAATATTATTCCTCTGTTCAAGTCACACATTAAGATGATGAATCGCATGTAGTAAAGGAGAAGTTGACAGAATCTGGGTATTCAACAGGAATACGCAAAACGCCTCACCGGATGGTGAGGCGTTTTGTACGTTTATCATTTTATAAAAGAAGGAGAAGTCGGTAAGATGTGGGGTACTTACCGGCCATATTATGAAAAAGAAATTGTGTCAATGGGGATTTCCTCTTGACAATGATTAAGATACCGGATAAATGTGAAAAAGGTATGAAGCAGTGTTGAAAAATGTGTGAAGAATCGTCAAACAAATTGGAATCCGGGTCTGATAGAAGGAAAGGCGAAGTTCCAGAGGAGAAAAATCGTGCCAGACCCGTAGAGAATGGAAAAAGGTTGACATAATGCCAGAAGGGAAGAGCACCCCGGGTCTGAGACGAGAAAAAGTTTTCCTACTTTTCCCTTGGCCACGAGATAGCATTAACGCCTCAACCGTATATCCCTCATCCAGACTTCCATCACAATACATTTGTCATAATACCGTAACACTGTAACACCATAGCACAAAAAAGCGCAAACCCTTTCATTCAAGGATTTGCGCTTCTTCTCAATGAAGCTGCTGACGGGAATCGGACCCGTGACCTCCGCACTACCAATGCGACGCTCACCGACTGAGCCACAGCAGCATCTGTGTGAGTTGCCTCAGCACTTGTACTACTATACACTACGAAGTGGCAGTTGTCAAGATAATAATTCTAAATTTCTTTAGAAATTTTTCGGGTATTTCTGCGGGGAATTTTGCGGCAGATCAGGTAAAATGTAATCAATGCACGGGGAGGCGTGTGATTCTGCGGCGGATGTGTTATGATAGCAGAAAAGAGAACAAGAGCAGGAGCGGAAAAATGGAACAATATAACATTTTAATTGTTGAGGATGATAAAGAAATCAGGGACGGAATTGAAATCTTTTTAAAGAGTCAGAATTACAACGTATTCAAGGCGGCAGACGGCGTGGAAGGACTTGAGGTGATGGAGCGGGAGAAGATCTCGCTGGCGATCGTCGACATCATGATGCCGCGCATGGACGGCGTTACAATGACCATGAAGCTGGGAAAAATATGACTTTCCGGTCATTATGCTCTCGGCGAAGTCAGAGGAGACCGACAAGGTGATCGGGTTAAATATCGGGGCGGATGATTATGTGACCGCCGTTTACACCGTTGGAACTGATGGCGCGCGTCAATTCCCAGCTCCGCCGGTATACGCAGTTTGCAAACAGGAGTCCGAAGGAGGAAAAGAATGATCGGATTCATGTGATCGGAGGACTGGAACTGAATGAGGACACCGTGGAGGTGTTTGTGGATGGAAAACCGGTGAAGATGACGCCGATTGAGTTCAAGATACTTGCGCTCTTAATCCGGACACCGGGGCGTGTATATTCGGCGGACGAGATCTATGAGCGCGTGTGGAATGAAAAGGCGATCAATACCGATACGATTATGGTGCATGTGAGAAATATCCGGGACAAGATTGAGATCAACCCGAAAGATCCAAAATACTTAAAGGTGGTGTGGGGTGTTGGATATAAAATTGAAAAACAACAATAGAAACAACGGTGCCGGCAATAACAATGTCAGCGCAAATAACGATGCCAGCAGCAACAGTGGTGCCAGCAGAAATAATGGTGCCGGCAACAGCAGCAACAACAGCAATGCCGTAAACAGCAGCAAGCGGATTATCATAGCGATCGCGGGAATCATTTTCATCACGATCATTACCATGTGTTTTTCCGGTGGTGTACCGGACGGCTGAGAGACAGAAAGCAGCAGAAAGCGGAGATGATGCGCGAGTCCTCGGACAGCGTGGACAACGATACGGTACAGACACTCTATCAGGGCAGCTATGTCCTGTATGTAGAACAGATGGAGCGGAGCGGGCAGGCAGATGCAGGCGGACTGTTTTTGAATCTGCCGACGGATGATGAAGATTACCAGTATGTAAAGGACACGGTAACCTCTACGTTTGACGAATGGAAAAGCCAGTTTGAGAGTGACAGCTGGAACATCGATTACTGTGTATACAAAAGCAGTGCCGACTGCGAAAAATACGGATCAGCCGCTCGAGACATCCGTGGATGGAACTGTGACGGAGAAGATAAAGCAGTATTATACGGACATCGTATGCTTATCCTTTGACAAAGAGGGCGCGCTGGAAGTGACACCGCTGTACGACGAAAATATCAGCGGCAGCGTTCTGATCAAGGCGTTTCAGAATGTAGACCGGGAAAATCTTTTGGGACAGTCGCTGGGCGGATATGTGGAAGCAGGGCAGCTGCAGGACCGAAGGACTTTAAGGTGATCTTCGGGCTTCCGGTATCAACGAGTGATACGATTTCCTTGGGAGATCCGTATGAGGATATGACAAATTACTGGGTGCAGGTGGTGTTAGTGTACCGTGCGTCCGGCGGAAGCATTCTGTTTCTGGTAAGCCTTGCTGCGGTGGCGGGATGGATGTTTCTTATGACGAGCAGGCGCATCTGGAACGAAGACATACCAATGCAACGCCCGGGGAAATGGTATCTCATGGAGGTGGCGGTGATTGCCGTCTGCTGCATGGCATGTATGGAGGAAAACTTCTACGATATCATAAGAAGCTATTCCTATTATAGCGAAGGAGTGGATGTTTTACTTGGAAACAATGCCTGGAGAGCCATCTTACAGCTTGGACAGATGATGGTCCCGCTCCTGTTTTTGTATGGCATCTGGTACGCGGCGCTTCGCGTACTGCGTCCGGTATTTTCCTGGGAGTCAGGGAATATATCAGACAGTACAGCCTGATTTATCAGATTTTTCCGTGGTTGAAAAAATTGTGGAACACGTTCCGCTATGAGGTGGCGCATGTGGATTTTTCAGAAAAATCCACAAAGACGATCTGGAAAATCGTGCTGATCAACTTTGCGGTGCTGTCGCTCTGCTCGATGATGTGGTTTTTCGGCATCGGCGCGCTGATCGTGTACTCCATCTTTGTGTTCTGTTTTATCAAAAAATATTATGACAGGATCGGCAGAGATTATCAGGCGCTGCTGCGCAGTGTAAGCCGGATGGCGGACGGAGATCTGGACACGGAGATCACCGAGGATCTGGGAATATATGAGCCGATGAAGGTGTAGCTTCCAGGGTGCGCGACGGATTTAAGAAGGCGGTGGATGAGGAAGTGAAGAGCCAGCGAATGAAAACGGATCTCATCACGAACGTTTCCCATGATTTAAAAACACCGCTCACGGCGATCACAACCTACGTGGAACTGTTAAAGAAGGAGGACATCACGGAGGAGGAGCGCAGGTCATACATTGAGACGCTCGATAAAAAGAGCCAGCGGTTAAAAATATTGATCGAGGATCTTTTTGAGGTCAGCAAGGCGACCAGCAACAATATTGTGCTGCATCCGATGGAAGTCGATGTGGTGAATCTGTTAAAGCAGGTTGCGGTGGAGCATACGGAGCGCTTTGCGGCGAAAGGACTTACGTTGCGCTGGGATGTGCCGGAGGAAAAAGTGATCGTGGTGCTCGACAATCAGAAGACATTCCGCATCTTTGAAAATCTGTTTGTCAATATTCAGAAATATGCGATGCCACAGAGCCGCGTGTACGTGCAGGTGCACACATCCGGGGAGGCGCCGGAGAAGTTTGTGGAGATCACGATCAAAAATATGTCAGCGACGGAACTGAATTTTGATCCGAGGAAATCACGGAGCGCTTCGTGCGCGGCGATACTTCGCGCGGCACGGAAGGCTCGGGTCTGGCTTGCGATCGCCAGAAGTTTTACCGAGGCGCAGGGCGGAAAACTGTCAATCGAGGTGGACGGTGATTTATTCAAGGTTGTAATCAGACTGAAATGTGGTACACTACAGGTAGAAAAAGAGATGGAGGTTTAAGACACATGGAATCAATGGATGATTACAAAGAGGAGCTGGAAGCTTCTTTCCGCAGAATCAGAGAGGGAGATATTTTAACCGGCACGGTGATCGATGTCAACGAGGAGGGCGTTACGCTTGACTTGAAATATTATGCACCGGGATTTATCAGTGCGGAGGAGATGAGCAGCGATCCGGATTTTCATTGGCGGAGGCAGTGCATGTGGGAGATACGATTGAGGCGACTGTGATCCGGGTAGATGACGGCGCAGGCAACATTCTTCTCTCACGCAGGGAAGCCAATGAAGAGCAGGCATGGGAGAAGCTCAAAGAGATGATGGAGGAGGGTACAACGGTAACCGTCCGCATCAAGGAGAGCGTGAAGGCAGGCGTTGTGGCATATCTTGAGGGGATCCGCGCGTTCATTCCGGCATCCCAGATCACATCCGCTTATGTGGAGGATACGGAGAGCTGGGTAGGAAAGAGATTCCGGTCCGGGTCATCACGGTGGATGAGGAGCGCGAAAAGCTCGTGCTTTCCGGAAAGGCGGTCGCACTCGAGGCAGAGGCGGAGGAGCGCAATCACAAGATCTCTATGATCGTGCCGGGAACCGTGCTTGAGGGAACTGTCGAGAGCCTGATGCCGTACGGCGCATTTATTGATCTGGGCAACGGACTGAGCGGACTGGTACACATCTCACAGATCTGTGAGCGCAGAATCGGAAAGCCGTCCGAAGTGCTTAAGGTCGGAGAGAAAGTCAAGGCAAAGGTATTGAATACCAACGACAATAAGATCAGCCTGTCCATGAAGGCGCTGGCAGAGGAGATGGTAGATACCGAAGGCGTGGAAGATCTGGAGGCATATACAGACCACACATCCACAGGAACCAGCCTTGGCTCGCTTCTGGCAGGATTGAAGTTAGACTGATCAAACTATTTGAGAATCTTTCTCTAATAGAAAACTGATTCCGTTGCTTTTGCAACCGAAACGGCTCTTGCAATGTGATACATTTAGTTAGAATATTCTAACTATGCGTAAGAGGCAATTTCGGAGGAAAGCAATGAGAAAAGCAGGACTTGGAATCGACATCGGAAATGGAAGTATTTCCATCGTTGTTGTCGAAGGCGAAAACATCATATATAAAGATTACAGACTGCATCGCGGAGAACTGTATCAGAATCTTGTGGACATGCTTGGGCAGGTGGAGACATCGTGCGGCGACAGGATTTTGTATGCAGCGGTCAATCCCGGTGCAGTCTGTTTGTATCCGGGGATCCAAAAGAAAGTGCAGATCAACCGCATCAGCAGCCTTCTGGAAGGACAGAGAATGCTCTATCCGGACGCGGGAAGCATCGTAGAGATGGGAGCACAGAATTCTGCTTCCTTACCGGAATCCGTGAGAGAGAGACGCTCTCCTACGCCATGAACGGGGAATGTGCCGCCGGAACGGGAGCATTTTCGAGGATCAGATGTACCGGCTCGACTTCCGCTGTCCGCCTACTCGGAGTATGTCAGACGGGCGAAAAGTGTGCCGCGGCTTGCGGGACGGTGCAGCGTGTTCGCCAAGACAGACCTGATCCACAGACAGCAGGAAGGTGTGCCGGTGGAAGATATTCTGCTCGGACTTTCCTATGCCGTGATCCGTAATTTTAAATCTGCGGTCGTGCGGAAGCTTCCGGTACAGCCGCCGGTGCTTGTGACGGGAGGCGTTGTCTATAATGAAGGCGTGCGCCTCGCCATCTGTGATATCTTCGGATTAAACGAGGAAGAACTACTTTGCGGGAAGAGGGAGCTGTGGTGTCTGCTGCCGGAATCGCAGCCTGTGCATGTCACGGGAAGCTGGCCTCGACTGGAAACACCCGGTCCGCAGGAGGTGGCGGATGAGGAGCAAAAAAGAAAGGCGCTGCCGCGATATGACTACGAGAAGGAGGCACTTCACCGGACCAGACCGTTACATGGCGGGGAAAAGCTCTGGCTCGGATTGACGTGGGATCCACGAGCACAAACCTTGTGCTGACGGGGGAGGACGGAGCCGTCATTGACGATCTGTATCTTAGAACGCGCGGCAATCCTCTCGGCGCGGTGCAGCAGGGAATGGCACAGTTAAAGCAGAAATACGGGAAGCACTCACGGGGAAGGCATTGGTGTCACGGGATCGGGGCGGTACTATATCGCGGAGAAGACCGGTGCAGGCACGGTGTTGGATGAGATCACGGCGCAGGCGCGCGCGGCTGCCCATCTGTGCCCGGAGGTGGATACCGTGTTTGAGATCGGCGGTCAGGACTCCAAATACATCAGTATCCGGGACGGCCAGGTTGTCGATTTCGAGATGAACAAAGTGTGTGCGGCGGGCACGGGCTCCTTCGTCGAGGAACAGGCGAACCGCATGGAAGTATCGCTGGAGGAGATCGGAAACAGTGCCTTGAAGGCAAATGTGCCGATCGATCTGGGAGAGCGCTGCACCGTGTTGATGGAATCCAAGATTGCAGCGGAGCTTGCGGCAGGCACGGACAAGGAGGATATCTGTGCAGGGCTGGCCGCTCGATTGTCAGAAACTATTTAAACAGGGTAGTCGGCAATAAGCGCAAGGGAGAACATATCTGCCTTCAGGGCGGAGTCGTGCATAACGAGGGAATCGTTGCGGCTTTCTATGAAGTGTTTGGAGAACTGCTTCACATCACGCCGTTTTACGATGTGACCGGGGCATACGGAGCGGCGCTCGCGGCAAAAGAGCAGGGCGGTACATCCCAAAAGGAGAGCATCCGGAACGAGGAGAATTACCGGAAGAGCCAGAAATGGTTCCTGGCAGGCTATGACGGAACGCTGCTGCCGGGGAAAAAGACTGTGGGAATCCCGCGTGCGCTCATGATTTATAAATTTTTCCCGATGGCGTACCAGTATTTTAAGACTCTCGGATTTAATGTATTGCTGTCGCCGGAGACGGACGATAAGATCATTGCGCTCGGACAGGAGATGGCGGCGGAGGAGACCTGTTATCCGGTAAAATTACTGCACGGGCACATGGAATGGCTTGCGAGAAAAAGGTGGACTACATTTTTATCCCGTGTATCCATACGATCCGGCATGAGACTTCCGGCGTTGCGCACAATTACGGCTGTGTCTATATGCAGACAGCGCCGCGGATTGTCGCAAGTGTGCTGGGGCTTTCGGAGCGCGGCGTGGAGCTGATCTGCCCGGTTCTGGATCTGGATATGGGAAAACCGCAGCTTGCGGAGCGATGATCAAAGCGGGTCAGGAACTGGATGCGACAAGGCACGGTGTGCGGCGGCGCTCGCGAAGGGCGCGGCGGCGATGGTGCGCTGTGAGAAGAATTCTGAAAAACTGGGCGCGCAGATCCTGGACGAGTTGAAACCGGAGGACAAGGTGCTCGTTCTGATTACAAGAAACTACGGCGTGTCAGACCCGGTTTTAAATATGGGAATTCCCGGGGAACTGTTAAAGAGAGGGTGCAGAGTGTTGACACTTTCCCATCTGAAAGGACATGATGTGGATTTGTCCGGTCATTATCCAAATTTGTACTGGCCATTTGCGCAGCACATTCTGACTGGGGCGAAGATCATCAAAAACCATCCGAATTTGTATGCCGTATATCTGACCAACCACGGCTGCGGACCGGACGGCATGATCTCCCACCTTTTTGCGGAAATTATGGGGGACAAGCCGTACCTGAAAATAGAGGTGGACGAGCATCAGTCCAAGGTGGGAGTGATAACGAGAATCGAGGCGTTTTTAAACAGCTTATCCCATGTAGAGAACTGCACGGAGCGCGCCATACTGCCGGAGGCAGCCGTATTGTCCGAGCGGCTTCGGGACGGGAAGAAAGGCATGAAAGAGACGAAAGAACCGCAGCAGGAGACGGTGTATCTGCCGCCGCTGTCCGTGTATACAGAGTGGATGGCACTTTACCTGAATCAGAAAGGAAAACGCACGGCAGTACTGCCGGATTACACGGCGCAGGATCTTCATGCGGGAAAAGCGTACAGCACCGCAAAAGAATACTGTACATTCTCGGCTGCGGCAGGACAGATTGCAAACCGGCTGCAGGAGACGGACGGGGAGGAAAAACAGTTTCTGGTATTCCAGACCGAGGGTGCGGAGGCGGACGGAATGGTTCCGGAAATCCTGCGTGCGGTCTTAGATGCGGACGGAAAGAGGGCGCATCTTGTGACACCGTTTCTGGAACAGCTGCTTTTGCGGAAAAAGCGGATATCTTGTGGCAGGTGCTCTTACTCGGGGATGCATGGCACTGCCTAGATGAGGAGTGGCGGGAAAAGGTGCGTGCCTCTTTCCGGGAGAAGACCGCCGCGCCGGATGCCTGGAGCAGGGAGTGGACCAAAAGCCTTTACAGGAGTGGGCGGTATATGTGACGGAGGACAGACAGCTGCTGCTGGCCGGCGATCCGATTGTGCTGCATAGCGCTTATCTGAATCAGAATATGGAGGAAGCGGTGAGGAAACATGCTTTTGTTCCGGTGTATATGCCGCTCTCGGAATATCTGTGGTTCCTTGCTGCGGAGTCGGGGCGAAAGATTCCGGAGCATTTTACAGAACAGCTGCATGAATTTATGCAGATTTACCGCGGCGTTTACGGCAGCTGGAAGCAGCCGGACGAACGCTTACAGGAGATCCGGGAGAAGTTTCCGCTGGTTCACGGAGCAAACCTCCGCTATCTGTGCAGCCTGATGGAGCAGGAACTGCCGCGTGGAAAAGGAATGATTCTGGTGTCACCGGAATATGCCAACTATGCGTCGGTGATGGAGATGCTGCGCACGGGGTCAAAATATCCGCTGCTGCACGCCAGGGCGGACGGAAATGAGGAAGCGGAAGAAGTGGAGCGGAGAGAAATCTTTCTGGGGCTGCTGGAATAATAAAGGAGACAAAAAGGAATTGCCGCAATAAGAATATCGTTCTTTGGATTGGTATAATATTATCAGAACACACCGTGGATTTCAGATGAAAATGCAGATGGAAATTCGGTTCAAAATGTGGCACTTCTAACCAGCCGAATGTTTGCATCTGATGATCCGTGTCTTTCCAAGTTTGAGCACTCCGCGGGTCATGTCCGCATCCCGGAAGACAATTTATAGGACTTTTGTGTGTGTCCCTTATGGCACCTCTGAACAAAACATAACCGCGCGAAGCCGCTGTTTGAGTCGGCATCTGCCCTATTTTTAATAGCAGATGCCGACGAGTTCGGTTCGCGCGGTTTTATATTGTCTGTGAAGAGGCGCCATTAGGGACACCAGAAAGTCCGCCCATTGTCTCCGGTGTGTCGGACATGCACCCGCCGGATTGTCCAAACGTGGAAGAGACACGGAATCCGATGCAAACATTCAGCCGGAAGAAATGCTCGCATTTTTTTCCAACGAATATTCTATCTGCATTTCCACATGAAATCCCGAAGAGTGTTTCTGATAATATTACTTATCACTCCCAAGAGATCTATGCTTATCGCGGCAATTCCTTTTTTAATCGAGGCTTACAGCAGCTGGATTCCGCTCTTTTCGCATGCCTGCATCATCTCATCCGGCCACAGGGAGGACTGCACCTCGCCGATGTGCGCCTTGCGCAGGAAAACATACAGATACGGGACTGGCCGATACCGCCGCCGATGGTGTAAGGAAGCTCGCCGTCGATGATCGCCTTCTGGAACGGAAGCTTCGCGCGGTCTTCACAGCCTGCCTTTTTAAGCTGGGACAGCAGGGCTTTTTTGTCCACGCGGATTCCCATGGAAGAAAGCTCAAGGGCAATGTCAGTACCGGATAGTATACAAGAATGTCTGCGTTTAACGCCCAGTCGTCGTAGTCCGGCGCGCGGCCGTCATGCCTTTCGCCGGATTCCAGCGTATCGCCGATCTTTAAGATGCACACGGCGCCTTTGGTCTTGGTGATATAGTATTCGCGCTCCTTCGGCGTGTTGTCCGGGAACATCTCCGCAAGCTCTTCCGTCGTGACGAAAAGATGTCGTGCGGCAGGATCTCCTCGATGTAATCGTACTGGATCGCCATGTATTTTTCGGTCTTGCGCAGGCATTTGTATACGGTGTTCACCGTTTCCTTTAAGGTGTCGAGCGTGCGCTCCTCCTGCTTGATGACTTTCTCCCAATCCCACTGATCCACGAAGATGGAGTGGATATTGTCGGTGATCTCATCGCGCCGGATGGCGTTCATGTCGGTGTAAAGACCTTCCCCGTAAGAAAAGCCGTATTTTGAGCGCGTAGCGCTTCCATTTGGCAAGTGACTGAACAACCTCCGCGGTTCTGCCGTTCTGCTCCTTGATGTCGAAGGTGACCGGGCGCTCCACACCGTTTAAGTTGTCGTTGAGACCGGACAGCGGGTCTACAAACAGAGGGGCGGATACACGGGACAGATTCAGGCGCAGTGCAAGCAGTCCCTGGAAAAAGTCCTTGACCGTCTTGATCGCAATCTGTGTATCATGCAAATTCAATTCTGAATGATAATCTTTTGGAATGATTAAATTGTCCATCTGGGGTTCTCTCTTGTGTACGCAAAAGCGTAGACATTAACCTAAATAATTATAGCACAGGGCAGTTCATTTTCAAGAAAAGATACAGGTATTTGAAAAATAATACGTGTATACAATTTGAGACGAAAGGGCGCTCGGAAATGGTATAAACATGCGACTTCAGGGCGGGAATCCGTCGATAGATGTTGACAGTAATATGCAAAAATGAGAAAATATTGACAAGATTATTATGCAATTATCATAGAATCTGGGGTATCACAAGAGAAAAGGAGTTGAGGCACATGCAAAAGGAAAAAGGAATCGTATCGATTAAGGTTAAGCTTTTAGGTGTGATCGTTCCGGTTGTCATTGTCAGCATTCTGGTGCTCGTACTGATCGCCTACCGCACGTCGGCAGGGCTGATTGAGAGCTATTCCGAGAATCTGCTGGAGTCATCGGTGGAGAATCAGGCGTCGCAGATTGAGAGCTGGCTGGAACAGAATATCGGGGCGTTCCAGATAGTGAAGACAACGATAGAGAACACGAAGCCGGACGACAAGGAATTACAGACCATGCTGGATTCCTACTATAATTATAACTCAAATTATCCGGAGGGACTTTACATCGCGGATGAGACCGGAAAGCTCTGGAAAGCGTCGGATTCGGCGATGAGTGAGTCGGATCCGGTCAACAGTGTCTGGTATCAGGAGGGACTGACCAGAGTCAATATGGCGATCGGATCTTCCTATGTTAATTCAGAAGGCGTCAGTGTCATCAGTGCATCCGGTATTTTAAATGACGGCAGCGGCAAGATGAAAGTCATCTCTGCGGATATGACGCTCGACCGCATTTCCGTCATTGTAAATGCGTTTATCGAGATGAAGAATGCGGAGGCTATCCTCGTGGACAAGGATACGGCAACGATTCTGGCAAGCCGTGATTCAGCGAAGATTTCCACGACGCTCGGCAGCGACGGCAGCAGTGCATTCGAGCAGAGTGTAGCGGCGAAGATTGCGGATCGTGATTACAGCTTTTCCACATTGGACGGCAATATGACCGTGTTCAAGGAGGTATCCGGAACTAACTGGATTCTGGTTTCCTATATTCCGACCAGCATTGTACTGGCAGACCTTGCGAACCTCAGGAATCTGATGATTCTGATCAGTGTGATCTCCATTCTGATTCTGTGTGTAGTGATTGAGCGCACAACGCATGTTGTGATCGCACCTGTCCGGAAGCTGACGAACGTCATCAAGGCGCTGACGGACGGCGACTTTACCGTATCGGTCAAGAGCAGCGGCAATGATGAGATTGCGCTTATGAGCCGCAGCGTGGAGCGCTTTATCGCATCCATGAAGCAGATGATTGCGTCCATGGGAGACATTTCCGGAAAACTGGGAACGCAGGCGGATGCGAGCGACAGTGTGTCCAGAGAGATGCAGTCGGCGGCAAATGTCCAGTCCCAGTCCATGAGTGAGCTGAATATGACGGTGGATCAGCTGTCCGTTTCCGTCAATGAGATTGCGACAACGCGACCAAGCTTGCCGGTGTGGTTGCAGACACGAAGGACGACAGCGTGAATGTCGGCAACAAGATGCGCGAGACTGTTGAGGTATCCCAGAAGGGACGCGAGGATATGGAGCATGTCGGCGAGGCGCTTGAGAATATCCGCACCTCTATCCAGAATCTGGAAGCGGCGGTAAATAAAGTGGGTACGGCATCCGGTGAGATTGTTGAGATTGTACAGCTGATCGGAAATATTGCGGAGGAGACCAACCTCCTGTCCTTAAACGCTTCCATTGAGGCAGCGAGAGCGGGCGAGGCAGGAAGAGGATTCGCAGTCGTCGCTTCTGAGATCGGAACGCTTGCAAGCAACAGTACCGCATCGGTAGAGCATATTTCAAAGCTCATCCATGAGGTCAATGAACTTGTGGCGGATGCAGTGCGTCAGGCAGGCGACAGCGCCGACAATATCAATGAGAGCAGTGGATTGATTCATACGGCAATTGATACCTTTGATAGGATTTATGACAACATTCAGCAGACAAGCGCTCTGATCGACCAGATGGTTGACAAGATCAATCAGGTAGATGAAGTGGCGACCAACGTGGCGGCAATTTCGGAGGAGCAGGCGGCAAGCTCAGATGAGATTCTTGCAACATCAGAGTCCATGCTGACGCAGTCAAAGGGAATTGCAGAGAACAGTGAGAACGTGGCAAAAGAATCCAGAAGCCTGACAGAGTCATCCATACAGCTGGCAGATCAGGTTAAGCTGTTTCGCATTTAAGGGGTATCAGATGAAGAGATTGATGCGTGCAGCACTCGTGGCTGCGCTGGGAGTGACGTGCCTCGGAGGCTGCCAGGCGGGCAGCACAGGAGGAGATACCGCGGTGAATGGCAAGGGAGTGAAGATCTATGTATCACTGTCACAGGCAGATGCGTTCCGTAATACATTGATCGATGCGGCAAAGAAGACAGCGGAGGCGAGTGGAGCAGAGATCGTGGTGTACGATGCGGAGAACTCCATCGAGAACCAGGTAGCGCAGATTAAACAGGCGGTTGCGGAAGATTATGATGCGATCATGTGTGGACCGGTCGATGCGGACACTGCGCTGGAACTGGAAGCGCTGGCGGGAGATATTCCGATTGTATTTTACAACAGCTGTCCGGATGCATCGGTGCTGGAACCGGACAAATACATTTATGTAGGATCGGATGAGGGAGTTGCCGGACAATACCAGGCAGAATATATTCTGGATCAGATGAGTGACAAGGATGAGATCAATGTGGTACTCTTTAAAGGGACCGAAGAATCATTCCGCAAACCAAGGGAAGATCCGAGGAGTTCAAAAATACGCTTAAGGCATCCGGCAAGAAGATCAACGTCGTGTTTGAGGATAACGCAGACTGGGAGCAGGAATTGCAGAAGATTTCGATCTGTTCCTGCAGACAGGCAAGCAGTTTGATGCGGTGGTATGCAACAATGATACCATGGCGCTTGGAGTCATCGATTCCTGCAAGAAGAATGGCATATCGGGAGTACCGGTTCTTGAATTGACGCGACAGCAGATGGCTGTGCGGCAATCCAGGCGGGGATATGGCATTTACCGTATACCAGTCGGGAAGCGGACAGGGTGAGGCGGCTGTCAAGGCGGCAATCGCACTCGGTTCCGGAGGAACGACGCAGGGAATGGAAGGCCTGTCGGACGACGGACTTTACGTCTGGGTACCGTTCGAGAAGGTGGACAGTTCCAATGTGGCAGATTATCAGTAATAGAGAGGGAAGAGGGCATCAGTGCGGTCTGCACTGATGCCGTTTTGGTGTAAGAGAATGGAATATACGCATGTGACACATACGTTTGGACCTGTTTATGACGATGCATCCCGGATTCTGATTCTGGGATCCTTTCCGTCTGTAAAGTCGAGAGAACAGCAGTTTTATTACGGTCATCCGCAGAACCGTTTCTGGAAAGTGCTGGCAGCGGTCTTTGAGGATACGCTGCCGGAGACGATTCCGCAGAAAAAGGCGTTTTTGTTAGAGCACCATATTGCGCTGTGGGATGTCATTGCCTCCTGTGACATTGCAGGATCATCGGACAGTTCGATCCGCAATGTGACGGCGAATGACATGGAAGTGATCTTAAAGACGGCGGACATCCGGCGCATCTGTGCACGGGGATACGGCGTACCGCCTGTTTTCTAAATATTGTCTGACCGCGGAGATGCCGGAAGTAAAAAAGCTGCCGTCTACGAGTCCTGCCAATGCCGCATGGAATTTAGAGCGGCTGACACAGTGTTGGGCGCAGGAACTTTTGCTGTAAGAAAAGAGAGGGAAAAGGAGGTGTGAGACATATGAAAAAGAACGAGATGACATGGCAGGTGATGCTCATTGAGGCAGTCGGTATCGTATCGGCGATCGCCTATCTCGGGTTACAGATCTATTACGGGATCGCGTTCCACGTCAATCCGGTGAACCTGATGATGAATCTTGTGTTTATGATTCTGGTATATGTGGTTTGACCTCCTTGCCGTCTACCCGGAACGTGAACGGATTGACAAGGGAGGTATGCAGCGGTAAGATCAGACAGTATACGCTTCGGATGGTTCGGATGGTCAAGCTTGTCTTTGTGGAGGGACTTTTATTCACCAGCGTCTGTGATGCGCTCGGAAAAGAATTAAAACAGGGATACAGCCTGATTATCGTGGTATTGATTGCAGCGATTGCGGTGTATTATGAGGGAAGGATCATACACATCCTGAAGCAGAACAACAAAAGATAGAAAGGCATCTGCAATGACAAAGGATATGACGGAAGGAGCGATACCGCATCTTCTGGTAGGTTTTACAATTCCACTTGTTCTCGGAAATCTGTTTCAGCTTCTCTACAATGCGGTCGACAGTATGATTGTCGGAAAATTTGTGGGGGAGACGGCGCTTGCCGCGGTCGGTACGAGCAGTCCGCTGATGACCCTCGCGATTCTGTTTATCAGCGGGATGTGCATGGGAGCAGGCGTTCTGATGGGAATGCACTACGGCGCAAAGGATTATGATGTCCTGGAGCGGCAGATCAGTTCGACCATGATCGGCGGGCTGATGTTTTCCGTCCTGCTTTCAGCCGTCTGCGTTTTTCTGACGCCGTGGATGCTTCGGCTGATAAGGACGCAGGAGGAAGTGCTTCCGATTGCTACGGGGTACCTCCGCATTATTTTCTGCGGACTGATCTTTACGTTTATTTACAACTTTATGCGAGCACATTGCGGGCACTTGGCGACAGCAGATCGCCGCTTTATTTCTGATGATCAGCGCTGCACTCAATGTGGCGGGAGACCTGTTTTCGTGGTGGTGCTAGGCTGGGGCAGCAACGGATGTGCCTTTCGACGGTGCTAAGCGAGGCACTCTGCTGTCTGCTGTGCGGGCTATATATTAAGAAAAGGTAAAGATTCTCTGCCTGGGGCGCAAGTGGCGCGTGTTTGACCGGAGGTTATTTTATAAGACGGTGCAGTTTGGCTGGGTGAGCGCCATGCAGCAGGCGACGGTACAGCTCGGCAAGATCGGAATCCAGGCGATTGTCAATACAATGGGAATCTCTGTCATGGCGGCGTTTGCAGTCGTAAACCGCATTGATGATTTTGCCTACACTCCGGAGCAGAATATCGCCCATGCGATGACCGCGCTGCTGGCACAGAACAAAGGTGCCGGCAAAAGGAGCGGATCCGGGAGGGATTCCGCTGCGGGCTGTGGATCGAGATGATCTATGCGCTCTTTATCTGTGTGGTCTGCTTTGTGTTTGCGCGTCCGCTGATGAAACTGTTTGTGACGGATGAGGAGGTGATCTCCCTGGGAGTGATCTATCTGCATGCGATTGCGGCGATGTATTTTCTGCCGGCGGCTACAAACGGGATTCAGGGATATTTTCGCGGAATGGGCGACCTCAGGGTGACGCTCATCAGCAGTTTTATCAACATGGGAGTGCGTGGCGGCAGCCGTTCCGCTGGTATTTTCCATGAAGCTTGAATTGTGGCACTGCAGGTTGCCTACCTGATCGGATGGCTGGCAATGCTGGCGGCGGAGACACCACTGCTTTTCCGCCGGAAAGAGTGAGCGGGAGGCGGTTGCTTTTTCCTGCTTTACAAAGAAAATGATAATGATAGAATACCCATAGGTGTTTTGTTCTGGAAGACACAAAGGGAGGAAGCGTTTATGGCAAACCTGTTTCAGCTTTTACTGGCGCAGATTCACCCCAGACAAGGAAGACCTGCAGGAGAGCCGGAACGGGCGGAGGGATATAAGACACACGAAGCGCGAGAGCAATAATAAGGTTCGGGAGACCAGGGTTTTAGAGACCGGGGAGAGCACGCAGGAACGGGAAAGGATACAGACAGAAGTGGAAAAGGAAGATTTCTTATTAAGTCAGATCGACGAGTTTCGTGAGAAGGCGAAACAGCTGCAGGATCTGCTTGCAGCGAAGGAGAATAAGGTACAGGAACTGCAGTCGATTGTCAACGAGCGGGAAGGCAAGGCCGAGGAGTGGCAGCACATTCTGGTGGAGCGCCAGGAGGAAGCTGACAAGATCGTGACAGAGTTCACGAAGAAGGTCGATGATCTGGCAGACCGTGTGACAGCGAAGATGACCGAGATTGAGACAAGCATCCGGGGCAGGTTGCGGAGGTAAAGCGTGCGAGCGAGGAGCAGCTTGCATCGAACCGCAAGCTGAATGAGGATCAGATTGCTGCAAATAAAAAGCTTTCCGAGGAGCAGCTTGCGACAAACAAGCAGTTTTTGGAGGAGCAGGCAATCGCGAACAAGAAGCTTTCCGAGGGACAGATCGCCGAGGTCAAGGCGCTGCTTGAGAATGCGACAGCACAGCTGGAATCCATCAAGACAGATCTCTGAGAAGGTACATTCGGAGAACGTGAAGTGCTACCGCAACATTCAGGATCTGTTCAACGAATTTGATTCCAAGATCGAGAAGATGGACGAGATGGAGCAGGGAGTCGGATCGGTGAAGGGATATGTCAAATGCCTTCCTGGTTTGCAATTCTGAATTTTGTTGTTCTGATCGGATTCATCCTGTATTCTCTCGGTGTGTTTAATTTTTAGCTTTAAGGAATAGAAGATCATATGAGTACAGAATAAAAGAAAGTGTGGGTCGTGGGGCATAAGAATCCGGATACGGATTCGATATGCGCCGCGATTTCTTATGCATATCTGAAAAACCAGAGCGGGGACAAGAAGACTTATGTGGCAAAGCGTGCGGGCGCGGTGAATGAGGAGACCCGCTACGTATTAGAGCGCTTTGGCGTGGAGGAACCGCCGCTTGTGAGCTATGCCGGTGCACAGATCAAGGATATCAATATCCGCAAGACGGCCGGTGTCAGCAATCAGATTTCGCTGAAACGGGCATGGAGCTGATGAAAAAGCTGGAGGTTGTAACGCTTCCGGTCACCAATCAGTTCGGCAAGCTGGAAGGTGTGATCGTCACCAAGGATATTGCGACGTCCTACATGGACGTGCTGGACAACTGCGTGCTCTCAAAAGCGCGCACACAGTACAAGACGATTGCGGAGACGATCGACGGTGAGGTCTACGCCGGGAATGAGCATGCACATTTTGTGCGCGGAAAAGTTGTGATTGCAACCTCCAACCCGGAATACATGGCGGATTATATCGAGGACGACGATCTGGTGATCTTAGGCGACCGCGAGGAGGCGCAGATGCAGGCGATCCGGTCGAACGCGAGCTGCATCATCATCGGCGGCGGTCTCGAGGTGGCGGAAGAAGTCAAAAGCTTGCGGAGAAGCGGGACTGCGTGATTATCACAACGCCGTTCGACACATTTTCCGTGGCGCGTCTGATCAATCAGAGTATGCCGATCAAGCAGTACATGACCAGACGGGAGCTCGTCACGTTTGACATTGACGATTATGTGGACGACGTCAAGGATGTAATGTCGCGGGTGCGCCACAGAGATTTCCCGGTGCTCGGCTCAAACGGCAACTACGTCGGAATGATTTCCAGACGTAACCTCATGAATATGCAGAAAAACAGATCATTCTTGTCGACCACAACGAGAAGTCACAGGCGGTGGACGGAATCGGAGAGGCGGAGATCTTAGAGATCATCGACCATCACAGACTGGGAAGCTTAGAGACCGTATCGCCGGTTTATTTCCGGAATCAGCCGCTCGGCTGTACGTCGACGATTATCTATCAGATGTATCAGGAGCAGAGGGTGGAGATTCCGAAGGAGATCGCGGGACTTCTGCTCTCAGCGATCATTTCCGACACGCTGATGTTCCGCTCGCCAACCTGTACACCGTTTGACAAGGGCGTTGCAAAGCGGCTCGCAGAGATTGCGGACGTGGATATTGAGGATCATGCAAAGAAAATGTTCCGCGCCGGAAGTGATTTCAAGAACAAGACGACCGAAGAGATTTTCTATCAGGATTTTAAGATTTTCCACACGGAAGACTGTGATTTCGGTGTTGCCCAGATCAGCGCCATGAGCGGAGAATTAGAACAGATCGGAGAACAGCTCCGACCGTTCCTGCCGCAGGTGCTCGGCGAGAAGCGTTTAAATATGGTATATGTCATGCTGACGGATATTTTGGAGGAATCTTCCAAGATTATATTTGCGGGGGAGGATGCTGGAAAAATTCTGGCGCATGCGTTCAAGAAGCAGGAGGATGCGGATGGCATCCTGTTGGACGGCATTATCTCACGTAAGAAACAGATGATACCTACACTCATGAATGAGATGTCAGAGCGAGCGTAGCTCGCTCTGTGAACATAGCTTAAAGGCTTTGGCGGTAATCCCTCGGGATTCCCAAAGCTTTTTTTGTATGCTCTCGAGAAGGTCGAGTAATTCTGAAAGCCGCAGGAATAGCATACTTCCGTGATCGGCGTGCCGACGGCGATCAGCTCTTTGGCGAGAAACAGCCGCTTGGTGAGCAGATAGCCGCCGATGGTGTAGCCGGTCTGCGCCTTGAACGTGTGCATCAGGTAGGAGCGGCTTAAGTAAAAGCGGGAGGCCAGGTCATCGATCGAGAGATCCTCGGTCAGATGAGCGTTTAGATAGGTGAGAATCGAGAGAATCTTCTCGTTGGAAGCGGAGTCTCCCACGAATTCAATGTGGTGGTGCAGGGCGGCGCGGTTGAGCTGAATCATAAATTCCAGGAATAAAAGCCGGTGGTGCAGCGCCGCCGCATAGTCGTCGTCGTTTAAGGAGGCGTCCAGCGCGCGGATGGAGGCGCCGAGCCTGCCGCCCTTGGAATCCTGCAGACGGAGGATGTGTGCCTGCTCGCGGTACGCCTGCTTAAAGCAGAAGGAGATCGCAGTCTTCCCCGGCGTACTCCGTAAGAAAATCCGGGGAGACATATAAAATGATGCGCTCGTAGGGAAGATCCGAGTGGATCTCGGGTTTGTGTACTTCCCCGGCATTGACCAGGACAATATCGCCCGGGGCAAGCTGGTAGGTGCGCCCTCAATACAGTAGGTCACGTCACCGCCGAGAAGAATTAGGATCTTGTGAAAATCGTGATAGTGGTAGTGAAACTCCCGGCGGGAAGTATCTTTTAAATGAAACATCTTAAAGCTGGTGGTTAAGTATCCGACCTTTTTGTATTCCGGCATCGCGTGCGTCCTCCTTTTTCTATTACTGTATTATAAAAAAGCACTTTTTGCAATATAAAAAGCACTTTGAGACTATATATTATAAAAAGTGTTTTGTATAATAGTTGTATATGAGGAAACGCATGTCCAAACAGATGGAGGGAAATAACATGAAAAATTTCAGTAATTATACCGATTTTGATACAAAGGAAAATCTGCACTTTGAGTCCACACGTGCGCACTGGGAACGGAACCGCTTACCGGAGCAGTCAGCATGCCGATTTTCCAGGCGGCGACATTCCGCCATCCGGAGCTTGGCGAGTCGACAGGCTTTGCATACAGCCGTCTCGAGAATCCGACCAGACAGGAATTGGAGCGCACGATGGCAATTCTTGAGGGCGGAATCAAGGGATTCGCATTTTCCAGCGGACAGGCGGCAAACATGGCTGTCTTTTCCCTGTTGAATCCGGGCGAGCACGTCATTTTATCGGATGATATTTACGGCGGAACCTTCCGCATTATTGGGGACGTTTTTGGAAAATACGGTATTGAGCATACCTATGTAGACATGTCGGATCTGGATGAGGTGAAGGCGGCGATCCGGCCGAATACGAAGATGTTTTCATTGAGACACCGACGAACCCGATGATGAAGGTGGCGGACATCCACGCAGTCTCTGAGATCGCAAAGAGCGTGAATGCACTCACGGTGGTGGATAACACGTTTGTGACTCCGTATTTCCAGAAGCCGCTCACGCTTGGCGCGGATATTGTCACACACAGCTCCACAAAATATCTGGGAGGACACAACGACACCATCTCTGGCATTGTGGTAATAAAAGACAACGAGGAGATCGCCGATCAGATCCATATTCATATGAAGTCCCACGGAAGTCAGCTCGCGCCGCTGGACAGCTGGCTGGTGCTGCGCGGAATCAAGACGCTGGCAGTCCGCATGGATCGTCACAATGAAAATGCGATGAAGGTTGCCGAGTGGCTCCGCACACAGCCGAAGGTGAAAAAAGTCTACTATGTCGGCTTTGCGGATCACAAGGATTATGAGGTGACGAGAAAGCAGACCACGGGATTCGGCGGTATGATTTCCTTCACCGTGGACAGTTTTGAGACAGTGAAGAAGATCTTAAAGGGCGTAGACATGATTATGTTCGCGGAGAGTCTCGGCGGAACGGAGACTCTCATCACATATCCGACGACACAGACACATGAGGACACGCCGGCAGACATCAAGGAGAAGCTCGGTATCACCGACTGCTTCCTTCGCATGTCAGTGGGAATTGAGAACGTAGAGGATATCATTGCCGATCTGGATCGCGCAATGAACGGCTGATAAAGGAGATTGGTGAGAAGATGCGATTTACAAAGATGCAGGCATTTGGCAATGACTATGTGTATATTGATGCGATTCATCAGGAATTAAAGAATCTGCCGGAGTTGGCGCGGTTTGTCAGTGACCGTCATTTTGCAATCGGTTCCGGACGGAATGGTACTGATCTGTCCGTCCGAGAAAGGGACTCCGTATGCGGATGTTCAACCCGGATGGCACGGAGGGGAAATGTGCGGCAACGCTCTGCGCAGCGTCGGAAAATATGTATACGATCACAGGTTGACGGACAAGACAGATCTTGTGATCGAGACACTTGGCGGAATGCAGCATCTGACCCTCACCGTGACCGACGGGCTGGTATCGAATATCCGCGCGGACATCGGTGAGCCGAGACTGTCCACCGCAGTGATTCCGGTAGTCACGGAGCTGCCCGAGTTCGTGGAGCAGCCGGTGCAGGTGCTTGACCGGACATTCCACATCACGGCGGTATCCTGGGGAATCCGCACTGCGCCATGTATGTGGATTCTGTGGCAGATCTGGATGTGGAAGGCTATGGAAAGACGATTGAACATATGACATCCATTTTCCCGAATAAGACGAATGTGACATTCGTGGAATTTGTGCGGAAGGATTACATCAAGATCCGCGAGTGGGAGAGGAACCGGCGAGACGATCGGATGCGGGACAGGCTGTGCGACGGCGGTTGTGGCAGGCGTCCTCACCGGACGGACAGACCGGAAAGTGACGGTCGAGCAGATCGGCGGACCGCTTTCATCGAGTGGGATGAGAAGACGAATCGTCTGTTCATGTCGGGACCTTCCCACACGGTATTCGAGTCGGAAATCGACGCGTCACACATCATCGGATAAGAGGCGCAGATAAGCAGCAGTGCATAAGATGCGCGATTGTGGCGCAGGAATGGAGATAAAATGAAGTTAAGGGAACTTTGCAGTGAATTCAAATACGAGTGTCTCTCGGGAAGCATGGATGTCGATGTGCGGGATGTCATCTATGATTCCCGGAAGATTACAGAAGGAACGGTGTTTGTCTGCATGGTGGGAGCTGTGACGGACGGACATAAATACATCCCGGATGCGGTGAAAAGGGTGCGTCGGCGATCGTTGTCGAGCGTGCCGATGAGGCGCAGCAGATTCCGGATCAAATCACGGTCATTCAAGTGGAATCAGCCAGACGTGCGCTTGCCTACATGTCGGCGGCGTTGTTCGGACATCCGGACCGTAAGCTGGTCACGATCGGCATTACAGGTACAAAGGGAAAACGACGACGACTTACATGATCAAGAGCGTGCTTGAGATGGCGGGAAGAAGGTCGGACTGATCGGAACGATCGGCGCGATGATCGGTGATGAGCACATCCCATCGAAAAATACGACGCCGGAGTCCTATGAACTTCACCGGATGTTTGCGGCTATGGTGGAAGCCGGATGCGAGTATGTGGTTATGGAGGTGTCCTCACAGGGATTGAAGCTGGACCGCACGGCGGGCATCTTGTTTGATTACGGCGTATTTACCAACCTTTCCCCGGATCACATCGGACCGGCGGAGCATGAGTCGTTCGAGGAGTATCTGTACTGCAAGAGTCTTCTGTTCCGGCAGTGCCGTGTCGGCATCGTCAATGCGGATGATCCTCACTGGGAGGAGATTTTAAAGGGACACACCTGTCAGGTGCGCACATTTTCCGCAGAGGGAAATGATGTGAAAGACCAGGTGGTGGATCTGTTTGCGTCGGACATCGGTTATATCAACGAGGGCGGCAGACTCGGCATGCATTTTACCGTGAGCGGCTGCATGGACTGCAAGGTAAAAGTGCATATTCCGGGCAGGTTTTCTGTGTACAATGCGATGGTGACGATGCTGGTGTGCAACCTTGCCGGTATTCCGGACCGGGCAGTGCTCGACGGACTTGAGAAGGTTCAGGTCAAAGGGCGTGTGGAGATCCTTCCGGTCTCGAAGGATTATTCGCTGATTATCGATTATGCGCACAATGAGGTGAGCACGAGGAGCGTTCTGACGACACTCTTAGAGTACCATCCGAAGCGCCTGATCTGTGTCTATGGAGGCGGTGGCAACCGCTCCAAGTTAAGACGCTACGATATGGGCGAGGTGACCGGAGAACTTGCAGATCTGTGCGTTCTGACCTGCGATAATCCGCGCGATGAAGAAATCCGCGACATCAATGCCGACATCAAGGTCGGTCTGGCAAAAAGCAACGGAAAATATATCGAGATCGACGACCGCAAGGAGGCAATCGCCTACTGCATGACACATGCAAAGCCGGGGGATATGATCGTGCTGCTCGGCAAGGGGCATGAGGATTATCAGGAGATCAAGGGTGTAAAATATCATTTTGACGAGCGCGAAGCCGTAGCGGAAATCCTGGACGAGATCAAGTCGGGAGAGCGCACGGTCGAAGCGTAGAATAACATATAAGTATCGGACCTTTTGCAATAAGTAATATGATAGGAAGCATTACATGCAGATTTCTGGTGGAATGCCTATGAAACATTCTGTTCAAAAAATGCGGCATTTCTAACCAGCCGGTGACTGCATCTGTGATGATCCGTGTCTTTCCAAGTTTGGAGCACTCCACGGAGGGTGTCCGCAACTGCAGACAATTTTAGGACTTTTGTGCGTGTCCCTTATTGGCACCACTGAACAAAACATAACCGCGCGAAGCCGATGTCTGAATTGGCATCTGCCATGTTTTCAATAGCAGATGCCAACGAGTTTCGGTTCGCGCGGTTTTATATTGTCTGTGAAGTGGTGCCATTAGGGACACCAGGAAGTCCGCTCATTGTCTGTGGCTTGCCGGACACCCTCCGGGAGTGTTCAAACGTGGAAGAGACACGGAATCAGATGCAGCCCATCCGGCTGGAAGAAATACACACATTTTTTTCAACGAATGTTCCACATGCAGTTCCACCCGAAATCGCAGGACATACTTCCTATAATATTACTTAGCGCGTATTCTTTTTATAAAGCGGTTGACTTCGAGAAGACAGATGGTAATATAGTATTCATATAAGATTACTATGAAAAGATCTGGAGATAGGGTATAAAGGGAGGAACTGATATGAAGATTTCCACGAAAGGACGCTATGGGATCCGTGCGCTGATTGATCTGGCGGTGAATTCCACCAATGGTCATGTGTCGCTGGTAAATATTGCAAACAGGAATCAGATTTCTGTGCACTATCTGGAGCATGTGTTTTCCAGCTTAAAGCGCGGTGGTATTGTCAAGAGCGTCAAAGGCGCGCAGGGCGGCTACGTCCTTGCGGATAAGCCGGAAAATATTACGGTTGCAACAGATGATCCTCGCGCTGGAGGGCAGCTACAGTATCGAGCCGGAATCGGTGAACGAGGATGCACTCTGCGAGACGGTGTCAAAGGTGATGGACACGCTGTTGTGGGATCGCGTGAACGAGGAGACGAAGCGGATCTTAGAGAGCATTACGCTGGCGGATCTGGTGAATGAATTTGTGCGTGAGTACGAGACCGAGCAGAATATGTATTATATCTAATCGGAAGGAAAGTACACATTTCTTTTATAAGTGATAAGTAATATTATTAGAAGATCACACCGCGGGATTTCAGATGGAAATGCAGGTGGAAATTCGGATCAAAAAATGTGGCATTTCTAACCAGCCGGATGTTTGCATCTTCGATGATCCGTGTCTTTCCAAGTTTGGAGCACTCCGCGGGTCATGTCCGCATCCCGGAAGACAATTTGTAGGACTTTCGTGCAGCACTTACCAGCACCAAACAACGGATGGCATAAATCAGCCATCCTTATGTTGCAGTAAAACATAACCGCGCGAAGCAGATGTCTGAGTTGTCACCTGCCTTAATTTCAATAGCAGGTGGCAACGAGTTTCTGTTCGCGCGGTTTTATCATGTCTACGAGGGAGTGCAGTTAGTGCTGCCAGAAAGTCCGCCCATTGTCTCCGGTGTGTCGGACATGCCCGTCGGATTGTCCAAACGTGGAAGAGACACGGAATCAGATGCAAACATTCCGTCGGAAGAAATGCTCACATTTTTCTCCAACGAATTCCCAGTTGCATTTCCACATGAAATCCTCAAGTGTGTTTCTTATAATATTACTTATCTTTTAAAGAAAATGGTACAATCAGTCGCCGTCCGGCTTTACTCAGGGTCAGATCCGATGCAGCTTCTGCTCATATTTTTCCTGACGAACCGGAAGACGGAACGGATTGTTGACATAGACGATCATGTACATGCCGGCTGCTGTAATCATACCTGTCACAACGTCGAAGACGGAGTGCTGTTTTAAAAACATGGTTGAGAGAATGATGCTCACCATGAGGATGGCGGAACCGCAGCGCATTGCGTGCTTGTGCTTGAACGCATCAGAACGCCATACCGCAATATTGACCGCAATCGAGTTGTATACATGAATGCTTGGAAACAGGTTCGTCGCGGTGTCGGAAGCGTACAGCCACTTGACGATATGTACAAAATATTATCCCGCGCAAAGGTTGTCGGTCTTAAGTAATGTCCGTTCGGATAAATGGTGGACACAATCAGGAAAATTGTCATTCCGGTAAACAGCATTGCGCACAGCCGGAAATATTCGGAACGGTCTTTAAATAGAAATAACCGATGCCCCAGCCGACGTAGCCGAACCATAACAGGTAGGGATGATAAAATATTCACAGAACGGAATGTAATCATCCAGCGCGGTGTGAATGACATGAAAATGTGTGGTGACGGTCTTCTCGAGATGACCAAACCATGGAAGATAGATTGCAAAATAAGATAAAAGAAACAGAGCCTTGTTTCGATCAATAAAGCCACTGATTCTCTGACGAAGTTCTGGTTTCATAATATCCATCCTTTCTATAATAAATAGCAGTATATCCAATTTCTTCACGTTTGCGATTATAGCACACGCATTTCTGCGAAACAATCGGCTTTCTCTTTTTTTAAGAAAGATTATTTAAAATTTAAGAAAACGTTCATACATCGAAAGATCGTTTGTGCATTTATACAATAAGAAATAAAACGAAGATTTTACATAATTGTTACGATTGGGGGAAGTTGTTGACAAACAAAAAGGGTCATTTATAATAAACCATGTGTTTTCACTGAAAGAACAGGCATATAAATGTTTACGATAAGAGGAAAGGAAACAGAAAATGAAAAAGAAAATCGGGATTACCGCGGCAGTCATTCTGGGAATACTCGCAGTCTGCTATATCGGATTTGCGGTGTTTTTCCAGAGCCACTTCTGCTTTGGCACTACGATAGATGGCATTAAGGTGGAGGATGCAGCACCGCAAAGGTGGAGCAGCTCATAGAGGAGGAAATCGGAGGATATGAGCTGACTCTGGTGGAGCGCGAGGATCAGACGGAGACCATCACGGCATCACAGATCGGCGCGGCGCCGGTTTTCCACGGGGAGATAGAAGAACTGCTGGCGCATCAGAACGCCTTCGCATGGCCGGTGATTCTGTTTGGAAAGAGTGCACTGGAACTGGAAAAAACGGTTGCCTTTGACGACACAAAGTTTTCCGGGACGATCGAAGCGCTTTCTTGCATGCAGGAGGAGAATCAGAGAAAGCCGGTGGATGCGTCCTGTTCCGGCTATTCCGCAGCGGACGGCTATACGCTTGTCCCGGCGGATTACGGAACGACGATCGATGAGACAGCGTTGAAAAACGCGGTGGCAGAAGCCGTGGAAGGGCTGGAGGACACACTCGACCTGGAGAAGAGCGGCTGTTATGTGGACCCGGCGGTGGAGACGACGACAAAGATCTTCTCGCCGTGATCGACGAATTAAACCAGTACGTTGCATCGACGGTCACCTACGATTTCGGGGATCAGAAGGAAGTTGTGGACGGCAGTACGATCAGCGAGTGGCTTTCGGTTCTGGACGGTGAACTGGAGGTTGACGAGGAGGCGGTGCTCGACTATGTCAAGGGACTTGCCAAGACTTATAATACCGCGTACAAACCGAAGACGTTAAAGACTTCTTACGGACCGGAAGTGACGATTTCAAACGGCGCTTACGGCTGGAAGATTGACACGGAGGGAGAGGTGGCGCAGCTGCTTGAGGACATCAAGTCCGGCAAGAGTGTGGAGCGAGAGCCGGTCTATTCCCAGACGGCGAACAGCCATGGCGAGAATGACTACGGCAATTCCTACGTGGAGATTAACCTGACATCACAGCATCTGTTTGTATACAAGAATGGAAGTCTGGTTGTGGACAGTGACTTTGTATCGGGAAATCTGTCAAAGGGACACGGTTCTCCGACCGGAGCGTTCAGTGTGACCTATACGACCACGGATGCCGTGCTGCGCGGAGAGGACTACGCGACGCCGGTAAAATACTGGATGCCGTTTGCGGGAGATGTCGGCATGCATGACGCGAGTTGGAGAAAAAGCTTCGGCGGGAATATTTATAAGACAAACGGATCGCACGGATGCATCAATCTGCCGACATCCGTGGCAAAGACGATCTACAATACGATCGAGAAGGGCTGGCCGGTACTGGTGTACACGCTTCCGGGAACAGAGAGCGCCGCACAGCTGCAGCAGGATGTGCAGACCGTGATCGATCTGATCAATTCTATCGGCGAAGTGACGGCGGACAGTGAGACAGTCATCGCGTCAGCGCGCAGCCAGTATGATGCTCTGCCGGATTCTACAAAGGCGAATGTGACAAATTACGATGTGCTCGTGGCAGCCGAGGCATCACTGGCACAGATCAAAGCGGCGGGAGAGCAGACGGGAATGTAGTCTGTCTGCCGCATGGAATTGTCACAATAAGCATAGACCTCTTTGGGGGGATAAGTAATATTACAGGAATACCAGAGAACAAAAAAGTTCCAGAATAAACAGACGGCGGCAAATTCTTTGGAGCAAAATTCGTGTATTTCTTCCATGCCGTGGCTGGCATCAGATTCCGTGTCTCTTCCACGTTTGGACAATCCGACGGGTGCATGTCCGACACACCGGAGACAATGGGCGGACTTTCTGGTGTCCCTAATGGCACCTCTTCACAGACAATATAAAACCGCGCGAACCGAACTCGCCGGCATCTGCTATTGAAAATAGGGCAGATGCCGACTCAAACAGCGGCTTCGCGCGGTTATGTTTTTTCAGAGGTGCCATAAGGGACACACACAAAAGTCCTACAAATTGTCTTCCGGGATGCGGACATGACCCGCGGAGTGCTCCAAACTTGGAAAGACACGGATCATCGAAGATGCCAGCTGCGGCATGGTTAGAAATACCGGATTTTGCGGTTAGAATTTGCCGCCGCATGTTTATCTGGAACTTTTAAGTATCTATTTCCCATAATATTACTTATCAACGCAAAGCATGATATGCTTATTGCGGCAGTTCCTTTTTGCTTCATGGAAAATTATGTTAGATAAGGAGAGACGAGATGATACAGGATATTTTACCACTGCATCTGCAGAATCAGTACGAAAAAAAACAGCCGGACGATACCAGCTATATGATGATCTACAGGGAGAACAAGATCCTTGTAAGGGAGGGAGAGACGCTTGCCTTCCTTACTTACCGGAACTCCGGGAGATCTGTGAGACGGCGGGAGAAATGGCGCCGCAGAGCATCTATCTGTTTTCCGTTGATGCGGAGACGTACTTTTTGACGGAACTGCCGGAGCACCTCACACTGGAGGGGTATTGTTTTGAAAAAATGTTTGCGGTGCGGTCCGGAAAGCCGAAGGAGCACATCTTTGCGGCTGCCACGGCATGGCGTCTGTACGAGTGGTACCGGGATAACCGGTTCTGCGGAAGATGCGGACAGAAACTGATGCATGACGGAACGCTGCGGATGTTATTCTGTCCTGCATGCGGCAGCCAGGTGTTTCCGAAAATCGCACCGGCGGTGATCGTCGGGGTGACGGACGGAGAGTACATTCTGATGACAACCTACGCCAACAGGAGTACAAACGGTATGCGCTCATCGCCGGATTTACGGAGATCGGGGAGACGGCGGAGGAGACGGTCATGCGGGAAGTGCAGGAGGAAGTCGGTCTTAAGGTGAAGAATATCCACTATTATAAGAGCCAGCCGTGGGGATTTGACCAGAACCTTCTTCTCGGCTATTTCTGTGAACTGGACGGAGAGCGGGACATTGTGCTGGACACGGGAGAACTTGCGACAGCGGAGTGGGTGCATTACTCGGATGTGCCGGAAGATCCGGAGGGCTGTCGCTGACCAGAGAGATGATGTCGGTATTCCAGAATAATTTTATGTCTGCGAAAATGTCTTGACAGTCAAATGAACATACTGTATTATTGCAATAGTACAAAGAAACTTTAAAAATGGTAGGATTTCCTAAGAATTCTTAAGTTTTACTTAAACCCATTTTTTTTGAGGGGTGATAATGATACAATCACCATAAATTTGTAAAATACAGGTAAGGGAGAGACGAGAATGAAAGACAAGAAGCAAAAACGAGCAGAATGCAGGCGCGATAGCAGCAAAGCCAAAGAAGAAAAAGGTACTGATCGTTGTGCTGGTTATTGTGGCAGTTCTGGTGGTCTGGATCGGTATATCCATACATAACGCGACCAAGCAGGTGGCGATGGCGGTGAATACCGTGGAAGTGGAGCCGGTACAGAAGAGGGATCTGTCCGATACGATTTCGGTTAAGGGAACGGTTGCCGGAGCCAGCAGCACGAATGTGACGTCAAAGGCGGCGTCCGAGATCACTTCCATGAATGTGCAGGTCGGCGATATCGTGAAAGAGGGTGACGTCTTATGCACACTGGACTCCACGTCGATCGAGGAGAAGATCGCAGACTTAGAGAAGTCCATGTCGAATGCGAATGCGGTGAGCAGCATCAATACACAGCAGGCGGCGGACGCCCTGCAGCAGGCGAAGGATGACCAGACAACGACGCTTGCGGCGGCGCAGAAGACACTCGACCGCGCAAAGGACAGCTACAACGGCGCACAGATGCTCTACGATCAGGGACAGGCGGATTTCGCTGCACTGCTCGCTGCCAAGCAGGCGGTGGAGGATGCGCAGACTGCTTATGATACGGCAGTAGAGACCACCAACCGTGCGATTGAGACAGCACAGGAGGCACAGGAGCTGAACAAGTACAAAGACACCGACACGACATCCAAGGACACACTCAGCAATCTGAAAGAACAGCTGGCAGACTGCGAGATCACAGCGCCGTGCGGCGGTGTGGTAACAGCGGTGAATTCCAAGGTCGGAGACATCAATGCAGAGAAGAACGTCATCATGACGATTGAGGATACGAGCTCCTTAAAGATGGTTGCAACCGTGCAGGAGGCGGATGTATTAAAGCTTCAGGAAGGCATGGAGGCAACTGTGACCGCAGATGCGACGGGTGATGAGCAGATCAAGGGAACCGTGACCAGAGTGGTCCGTGTGAAGAGTCAGGGCACGACGGGAAGCGACGGCAGCACGACTTCTGCCGGTGGTTATTCCATTGAGATCGCGCTCGACAATCAGGAACTTTTAATCGGAATGGCTGTGAAGGCAAAAGTCATGATCCAGGCAAAGGGAGAAGTGCTGGCAGTTCCGTATGATCTGATCCAGTATGATGACAACGGGCAGGCGCATGTTCTTGTGGCTGAGGCGGACGATGGCGGAAACGCAACCGCAGTGCGCAGGAATATCACGGTCGGCGATGAGGTGGATTATTATACAGAAGTGACCGGCGGTGATCTCGCAGAGGGAGATATGCTGATCTACGACACGACATTTTCGATAGCCGAGGGACAGACATTTACACCGGAGCAGATGTATTCTAAACAGGATATGGGACTGACAGACGGTACAGGTACGGAGGTTAGCGAATAGTGAGTGAACCAGTAATCCGAATGGAAAAATTGTAAAGACATATTATGTAGGTAAGCCCAATGAACTGGAAATCCTGCACGGAATCGATCTTACCGTGAACCAGGGAGAGTTCGTTTCCATCGTCGGTGAGTCGGGTTCCGGAAAAAAAAAAAAAAAGTACATTGATGAATATCATTGGAGTATTGGATAGACAGACCTCCGGCAGCTATTATCTGGAAGGACAGGACGTCAACGGCATGACGGACGAGGTGCGGAGTGCGGTCCGCAACCGCAGAATCGGCTTTGTGTTTCAGAACTTTAATCTGCTGCCGAGAGCCAATGCATTGAAAAATGTCATGGTGCCGCTTATATATGGTGAGGAAAAGACGAAGAATGCGAAGGAGCGTGCGATGGAGATGCTGGCGATGGTGGGAATGGACGGGCGTGCAGATCACAGACCAAATGAGCTCTCCGGCGGACAGAAACAGCGTGTGGCGATCGCCCGCGCGATGATCAATGATCCTGCAATCATTCTGGCGGATGAGCCGACCGGAGCGCTGGATTCCAAGACCGGACATATGGTCATGGATCTGTTTCATCGGTTACATGAAGAGCAGGGGAAAACGATTGTACTCATCACACACTCCCAGGAGCTTGCGACGGAGACACAGCGTATTGTTACCCTCTTAGACGGTGAGATCGTGGGGGACAACAGGGGAGGTGAGCACTGATGTTTTTTGAAAACATAAAAGAGGCAATCATCAGTATTCTGTCGAACAAGATGCGTTCACTGCTCACGATGCTTGGTATTATTATCGGTATCAGTTCCGTTATCATCATCACGACGATCGGCGGTTCCATACAGAGCACCCTGACCGCGACAATGAATTCCCTCGGCGGCAACACAGTTTCCGGCTATGTGGAGGCGCGCTATCCGGAGGACGATGCAGACTGGGATACCTGGATTTATCCGGATATGACACAGAGTGATTATGTGTCACAGGAGATGATCGATGAACTGGTTGCGCAGTATCCGGATGAAATTCAGGGTATCGCTGCCGAGAATTATCTTGGAGGCGGGCAGATCAAGGATGAGGCGGATTCCGACAATTATGCCAATGTCAGTGTGGATGGCATGACACCAGAACAGTTCGAGTATATGAAGCTTGAGATGCAGGCGGGACGTAATCTTACCAGGGCAGACAATCTGGGGAAGAAAAGAGTCTGCGTTGTTGCGGATACGATGGCAAAGAATTATTTTGGAGACAAAGACCCGATTGGCGAGACGGTATCGGTAACAATGGACGACGGATCGATCTATGATTTTGTTGTTGTAGGTGTTTACAAATACAATGCGGCACTGTTTGGAAAAGTGGATACATCTGTCAGAGAAAAGGATCGTTCCACTTATATGATGATTCCGATCCAGACCAGCTTCAAGCTGCCGGGGGCAGATAAGACTGGTTATGAATACTTTAATCTGCTCCTGACGCCCCTTGCGGATGTCAACCAGGCAACGGAAGATATCCAGAATTATTTTGATGAGGTATATCAGAACAATACGAATTTCCATGTGACAGCGAGCAACATGCAGTCCAGCATGGGCATGATCAACACGGTGCTCAATGTCATCACGATTGCAGTATCCGGAATCGCAGCAATCTCGCTGATCGTCGGCGGTGTCGGTGTCATGAATATCATGCTTGTGTCGATCACGGAGCGGACGAGGGAGATCGGTGTGCGTATGGCACTCGGCGCAAAGCGGCGGACGATCCGTATGCAGTTTGTCATTGAGGCGATCATGCTCTGCTTAATCGGCGGCATTATCGGTATTCTGATCGGTGTTGGTGTCGGAGCACTGCTCGGCCAGGCAGCGAAGTTTGTGATTGCCAATATGTATTCCGAGTATTCCAATTACATTATTATGCAGGTGCATCCATCGGCAACTGCAATTTTACTGTCACTGTTCTTCTCGATGCTGACAGGAGTGTTCTTCGGTTATTATCCGGCGAACAAGGCGTCAAAGATGGAAGTTATCGATGCACTCCGCTACGAATAGGCGTGTGCAGCCAAAGATGACAGAAAAAGGGGCAGAGAGCTTTACCGCTTCTCTGCCCGCTATGTCATTGCGTGAAAAATTGAAATCTGCTGTCAATAAATGTATAATGATAATATAAAGGAAAATGATCGAAGGGGAGAATGAGTTTATGACGGATGTTTTGTTCTATCAGAATTATACTTATGTAGCCGATATCAGCGCGATTGTGCTCTGCATCATCTGCTGGCTGCTGCTGCATTCTTCCTATACGGTAAGAGAGAAGAGCCTGATTATCTTCAAAGCGGGAACGGTTTGCCTGATGATGGCGACGGTCTGCAGTATCAGTTTCCATACAGCAATCACACGGATTACAGAATCCCGGAAGATTCTTATTTATGTGTTACAGGATGGGATATATCTTTTACTGATTCTCACGTTTGTGCTGCTCTGCAATTACTTCGGTACACTTCTTAAGCTGGAAGAGAGACCGGCAAGACTCTTGGGCGCGGTATCCTGGGGCGGCTATGCGGTGTTGCTTTTCTTGAGATCGGATCACCGTTTACGCATCTGGGTTTTATATCGATGCAGATCTGATGGTTCATCAGAATTTCTATTTTGATCCGTTTCGTTTTGCCTATATTTATTACTGTATCGTTCTTGTCGTTGTGCTTTTTACGTACCGGAAGAAGTTCGTGCTGAAAATGCTGCGCTGCCTTGCCTATATTTTACTGTTTTCGTTTGGCATGATTGCACTGGAGGCAGAATATGTATCTACATCTTATAGCTGCATGGCACTATTACTTCCCTATATGGGAGTGCTGTTTTTGTTTCATTATACATCTTACGACAGGGAGACAGGAACACTTGATGCTGGTGCGTTTGACAGCTATCTGAGAGATGTGGGGACGATGATTTTTCTGTAATCTTCATGGATTCCGGAAACCAATCTCAAAAGATACCAGAACTTCCGCGTACGATTCTGACGTTTGCGGAGAATTATTTCAAAACATTCTGCCTGTTCCGTCTGCAGGATGATAAGCTTGCACTGGTGTATCAGAGACTGAGTAATAAAGCGGAGAAAAACGGAAAATATAACATACAAAAAACGTTTGAGCGTGTGTGTAAAGAACATGGACTGGGCTACCGGGTGCTGATTGCACATGCAGATGACAGGCTGCGTGAGGCAGGTGAGTATCTGGCGTTGAATGAGTTTATGGAAGAGAAAATACCGGTTGGCGCGGTATATGAGTGTCAGAATAAGGACATCATAGAATATCGGAAGGCATCTTACATATTAGGCGAATTAAAGGACATCAATGCACACTGCGACTTGGAGGATGAGCGCGTTAAAGTGTACTGCCAGCCGGTGCTAAATACACGTACCAACCGGTTTGCCTCGGCGGAGGCGCTGATGCGGCTGGAGCTGCCGGAAACAGGAATGGTATATCCGGATCAGTTCATACCGATGGCAGAGCGGCACGATTATATTCATACGCTCAGCAAAATCATCTTAAATAAAACCTGCCGCCAGATCAAACGCCTGGAGCAGGAGGGGTATCAGATCGACCGTGTTTCCGTTAATTTTTCTATTCTGGAATTCCGCAGAAAGGAATTCTGCAAGGATGTCATGGACATCATCCGCCAGAATGAAATCCCGTATGAAAAAGTTGCGATTGAACTGACGGAGAGCTGGAATGAGACGGAATTTGACAACATTAAGAATACGATTACCAGTCTTCAGAAGCTGGGAATCAAATTCTATCTGGATGACTTTGGAACGGGCTACTCGAATTTCGAGCGCATTATCGGCCTGCCGATCGATGTGATCAAGTTCGACCGGTCGCTGACCATTCTCGCTGGGAAAATGCAGAGTCCCGCTATATGGTTGGAAGCTTTTCCGATATTTTCAAGAATTCGCACTATGAGATTCTGTTTGAGGGTGTGGAGAACGAAAAGACGAGGATCAGTGCAAGCAGATGAATGCACTGTACCTGCAAGGCTACAGTATTCCAAGCCGATACCGATCGAGGAACTGACACGCTTCCTGGGGCGGGCGGTGTAGAATATCCGGTGTGCATAAAAACCCCGGAGCATCCGGGGTGCGGCTGGAGAGAAGCAGGGCAGGAGTTAATTGTAAAATGACAACATGTTCCGGGTGGAACTTGCAGGCAGCGGTTCTGATCACAAAATCCGGCATTTCTAATCCGCACCGCGCCAGGCATCCCCGATGATCCATGTCTTTCCAAGCTTTGAACACTCCACGGATGTGTCCGCAACCCGCAGACAATTTTAGGATTCTTGTGTGTCCCTTGTGGCACTGCTGAGCAAAACATAACCGCGCGAAGCCGATGTTTGAGACGTCATCTGCCTTATTTTCAATAGCAGATGACGACGAGTTTCGGTTCGCGCGGTTTTATATTGTCTGTGAAGCAGTGCCGTTAGGGACACTAGGGAATCCGCTCATTGTCTGCGGTTTGTCGGACACATTCCGTGGATTGTCAAAGCGTGGCAAAGACACGGAATCCGATGCCCGGCGCGATGCGGAAGAAATGCTCACATTTTGCTCCAAAGAACCGCCGCCGGCAAGTTCCACCCGGAACATTTTACCATTCTGTTTTACCTGTCCCTGCTTTTCTTCGCCGTGTCCCCGGGATACACCGGGTTTTAGGCATCTATGATTCGACGACCGCCAGCCCCCAGGGAGCCAGTGTCAGGACGGCACCGGCGGCAACCGGGGTGTCGGTTAAAAGATCGGTGCCCGCATTTCCGGTGTGGATCACTGTCCGCGGTTCTCCCGAATAGTTGAAGTAGTAGCACAGATTTTTGCCAAAATCGTTTGTGCCGCGCTTTACGATCAGCGGAAACTGCGGTGTGTCTTCGGAAAGACCTTCATACCCGTGTCTGGAGAGGTAGGATACGAGCAGCGGCTCCAACAGTTCATCATCGAAGAAAGCGCCGAGGTAGAGGGCGGAGCCCTTCTGATAGGCGTTCTCGGTCACGGCGGCATAACTGCCCCAGAATGGATGGTCATAATGCGCGAGCGGCGTCGCGGTGTCACAGGTGACAAGCTCCATCCAGTCGTGTGTGAGGGCGCTCCTGCCGTCTGTGGTGGCGATGCGGACATTCTTCGGGTAGGTGAACTGGTCGTAGTGAATGCCAAGGCACCTACCAAGAAGATGTGGCTGTACGTCGTGGTGGATTTTCAACTGTTCGTCGGCGAAGCCGGTGCGGAAAGTGGCGATCAGGTGTCCGCCTTCTGCCACGTAGCGGTCGAACGCGCCGAGGAGATCGTCGGATGCGGCATAGAGCGCCGGAACAACGAGAAAATCATAGGCGGAAAAATCGCGCTCGCCGGAAGAGACCATGTCAAACTCGATGTTTCTGCGGTACAGGGCGTCGGCAAAGCCAGCGCATCACGGCATTGTAGCTGTGGTCACCGGTGGTCTCAAGCGGAAACTGGCGCAGCCCCGCCAGGGAGAGATTGTCCAGCAGGATGGCGACGCGGTTTTCCTTTTTCAGATTCATGAGGTGTGTGCCGATGCGCTTCCACTCCGCGCCGATTTCGCTGGCTTCCCGGTAGGTGGCATTTTCGGAAAAATCGTGGGAAAGCACGCCTTTCCAGTAGCTTCGATCGCATTGTGGATCGAGTGCCAGTGCCAGTACATCACGCTGTTGGAGCCATTTGCAAGGTGGCTGTACGCCTGCAGGCGCAGCTGCCCCGGATAGGGGAGCCACGGGGTCAGACCCTGCGCCTCTGTCTCTAAGATCAGATAATTGTCCTTCTTTAAGCTGCGCGCAATATTTCCGCATACAGTGATCTCAGCTCCGGTCAGGTCGTCCTGCGAAGGATGGTAAATATCGGCGCCTGCTACGGTCATGCAGCGGGCGGCGTCATACTGGTCGACCTCCGGCTGATAGCCGTAAGAGTGATCGGTCCAGTCAAAATCAAAATTCTGCGTGATGAACTGGTCGTCACGTTTGTACTCTTTGATAATGTCCGATTGCCAGGAGAGGAACTCTGTGACGAGGGAGCGCTGAAAACGCTGAAATTCTGCGGCAAGACTCTGGTTGATCGTGCCGCGTACATCCGGAAAATCCGCCCAGTCGTTCACGCGGTTGCTCCAGTAATCCAGACCGAATTCACGGTTGAAATCCAAAATGTCCGGGTATTTTTCTTCAGGGAAGCGACGAACATCTGCTGAACCCGCGGACCTGCCGTCCCGTAGCTCTTGGTCTCGTTGTCCAGCTGGAAGCCGATGATGTTCGGAACGTCCTTTAAGTGCTCCATCATGGCGCGGATGATGCGCTCGGCGTGATAACGGTAGCCGGGGTGCGTGATGTCCATGTTCTGACGGTGACCGTAGAGCTCCTGCCCGTTCGCAGTGACGGCGAGAATATCCGGGTATTTGCGCACCAGCCAGGTCGGAATCGCGTAAGTCGGGGTTCCGATGATGACGGAAAGATGATGCTTTGCGGCGGTCTGTATCATGCGGTCGATGCAGGTAAAGTCAAAGACGCCGTCGGACGGCTCTAAGGTGCTCCAGGTGGACTCGGCGATGCGGATGGTATTCATGCCGGCACGCTCCATCATTTCCATATCTGTCTCCAGACGGTTATACGGCAAATATTCCAGATAGTAGGCTGCTCCAAAGAGCAGGTGATCTGTTCTCATATCGGGTGATCTCCAATCTTTTCTAAAATTTTCTATAAGAAGTAGTTGTTTTGCACATGCTGGCACAAAAAACGTGCAACCGCTTGCGCTTTTTCATTATATCATCGCAAAAATGAACTGTAAACAACAGAAAGTACCGTAAATACTGCAAAATATGAGAGCACATTTTGGTAAAAAGTGGATTGATTTTTCTGGAATTGTATTTGATAATAAAAAGATTGCGCAACCAGCGCAATTAAGGGAACTCCGGACGATAGTCCAGAGTTGGAGGTTACTATGGAGAAGGAAGAGAAAAAGATATTACCATTGCGGACGTAGCGGAGGCGTTAGGGTTTCAAAGACAACGGTTTCACGCGCAATATCCGGAAAGGGAAGAATCGGGAAAGAGACCCGCAAGAGGGTCATGGAATACATAGAGGAGCACGATTATAAGCCGAACGCTATCGCCAAGGGATTGGCACAGTCGAAAACGTACAATATCTGTGTGGTAATGCCGCGCGATTATGAAGTGGTGGACTGGAATTTCTTCCAGCGCTGCCTGTTCGGCATTCAGGAGATGGCGGAGACCGTCGGATACGACATTCTGCTTACGATGTGTCAGATGAATGACATTTCCTCACTGGAGCGGATTGTTGCAAATCATAAGGTGGACGGTGTGATTCTGATGCGTACCTTCTGGAGGATGCACAGATTGAATTCCTGCAGCAGAAAAATATTCCGTTTGTGACGACAGGAAGTACGAATTATGAGGGTGTAATCCAGATCGACCACAACCACAGAAGTGCCTGCCGGGAATTGACATCCATTATTTTAATGAAGAATTTAAAGCGGATTGCACTGATCGGCGAGGACGAGGGATACATGGTAACGCACAGCCGTCTGCTCGGATTCCGGGACGCCTATGAACAGCAGGGGGAGACGCTCGATGAGAATCTGCTGTATTTAAGCCCGGAAAACCGGGTGCGTCGATCGGACGGTAAAGGAGATCCTGGAACAGAATGTGGACTGCATTCTGTGCATGGACGATGCGGTGACCAGCAGGGTTTTAAAGGTACTGCGGGAACAGCACGTCAGGGTGCCGCAGGATGTGCGGGTGGCATCTTTTTATGACAGCACGATTCTCGAGAACCATGTGCCGTCGATCACTTCGCTTGCTTTCGATGCCAAGGAACTTGGAAAAGTGGCGTGCCGGACGCTTTTAGATCTTGTGGAGGGACTGGAGGTAAAGCAGAAGACATTACTTCCATATGAGGTCGTACTCAAGGAATCCACGAAATAGTGCACACCGGGCAGTGCGGATTGTGTCGGAATACGGTGTCTGACACGCCGGAAATGGTGCAGGGAATGGGAAAATCAGCAAAATCGCTCAATATGCGCTTGAAATGTTGGAAAATATAAAGAAAACAGTGGAATATGCTTGGAATATTCGGGTTTATCGGTTGCACAAAAATAATGAATGATTCCACGAAAAGCTGATATTTTTTTAAAACTTGTGCATTTGTGCCAAAAAAGCAAATTTATTATAAAATATAAACATTGACATCAAAACAGGCACGTAATATACTTTAATCATAGAACAACCGATTGCGCAATAGATGCGCAGTACCGCAGGTACGATACGGAATTGGGCATGCGGCGTTCTGAAAAGTTTTGAAAAGAAAAGGGAGGATTTTCAAAATGAAGAAAAAAGTTTTGAGCGCATTATTATGTGCGAGCATGGTAGCAACCATGGTAGCCGGATGCGGCGGAAGCAGCAGCGAGACAACAGACAGCAATGCAGCAGCAGACAACAGCGCAGCAGACAACAGCGCAGCAGCAGGTACTGAGGAAGCAGCAGCTCCTGCAGCAAGCGGAGACACCATTGCTTTAAGAGTATGGGCCGCTGAGGAAGACCAGACATTAACCAACGAGCTTATTGAGCAGTTTAAGGAAGCAAATCCGGATCAGACATTTGACATTACAGTTGGTGTAGAGTCTGAGGCAAATGCTAAGGATGATATCTTAGTTGATCCGACAGCAGCAGCTGATGTATTCGCATTCGCAAGTGATCAGCTGATTGATCTTGTAGATGCAGGTGTATTACAGGCAGTACAGGATGTTGATACTGTCTCCAGCCAGAATGTAGCAGGTGCTGTTGAGGCAGCTACCGTAGACGGTACATTATATGCTTACCCGATGTCTGCTGATAACGGATACTTCTTATATTATGACAGCAATGTTGTAACAGATCCGACCAACTGGGATGCAATCCTTACAGACTGTGCAGCAGCAGGCAAGAAAGCCGGAATGGTGCTTGCAAGCGGCTGGTACAATGCAGGTTTCTTCTACGGAGCAGGATTTACAACAGTATTAAATGATGACGGAAGCACAGCAATGGACTGGAACGGAACATCTGCTGACGGTATCAAAGGTACCGATGTTGTAGACGGTATGCTTGCAATCGCAACAAACCCGGCATTCTTACCAATCACAGACGGTGATACAGCAAACCAGATTGCAACTGGTGAGCTTGGTGCTATCGTTTCCGGTACATGGGATGCAGCAGCAGTACAGGAAGCATTCGGTGATGGATATGCAGCATGCGCACTTCCGACTTATACATGCGCTGGCAACCAGGTTCCGATGGGTTCTGCAGCTGGTTACAAGATGATCGGTGTTAATGCAAACTCTGCACAGGTTGGCTGGGCTATGGAATTAGCAAAGTTCTTAACCAACAAGCAGAGCCAGGAGACACGTTTTGCTGAGAGACAGATCGGACCGTCCAACATTGCAGCTGGCGAGTCTGATGAGGTTAAAGCAAATGTAGCAATCGCTGCAGTTACCGCACAGAATGGTGCTAACGGTGTTGTTCAGATAGTAGGCAGCGGTTACTGGGATCCGTCCAAAGCATTTGGTGAGATCATTGCTCAGGGTAACCCGGACGGAACAGATGTACAGACATTGCTGGATAATCTGGTAGAGTCTGCATCACAGCCGACAGAATAAGCAGTAACACGATTTTATAAGAGTGTATGAAGAGAAAAAGGCCCGCATACGAAGATGGGAATCGTGAGTGGGTCTTTTTCTTCATCTGAATATCAACAGAACCCAAAGAACACGCAGAACAGGTATACACTGCGTGCAGCAAAGATAAAGGAGAACGCCATTTTACAGAAAATGGCGGTTATGGAAAGGCATGGGTGCTTGCATGAATAGTAAGGAAAGTAAAAAGAATCCGATGGCTGCATTCTTCGGAGCAATCGGAAAATTCTTTAAGAATTTGGTGAGGCTGCCGCCAAAGGGACGGTGCAGGAAAGCATCGCTGCTCGTAGCGGGTGCCGGTTATTGGAAAAGAAAACAAATCATCAAGGGATTTCTGGTAACATTACTGGAAATCGGGTTAATTCTATATACGGTATTGATCGGGGTGCCATATATCAGCCAGCTGAATACCTTAGGTACGGTAGAGCGTGCGATGGTGTACAACCCGGCAACGATGAAGAATGAGGTCAATGATTATGATAACTCCCTTCTGATTCTGCTCTTCGGTGTCATCAGTCTGAGTTTTCTCATTGTGGGAATCCTGCTTTGGATGGCAAACGTGAGAAATACATACCGCTTACAGCTTCGCGCTGAAGCGGGAAAGCACATCAATACATTTAAGGAAGACTGCAATGAGATGCTGAATGATAAGTTTCATTTTACGTTGCTGGCGCTTCCGGTTCTGGGTGTGATTATCTTTAATATCATGCCGTTGGTCGTTATGATCTGCATTGCATTTACGAACTATGATAAGAGTCATATGCCGCCAAATGCATTGTTTACCTGGGTGGACTTGCAAACTTTAAGTCCCTGTTTACCACGAGCATTACCTCCACATTCGGATATACATTCTGGAGAATTCTGGGATGGACGCTGCTCTGGGCAGTGCTTGCCACATTTACGACCTATTTTGGAGGAATTATTCTCGCCCTTCTGATCAACAACAAGAACACAAAATTAAAAAAGCTGTGGAGAACGCTTTTTGTTGCAGCTATTTCCGTTCCACAGTTTGTAACATTGCTGTTGCTGCGTAACTTTTTCGCAAATACAGGAATTGTCAATTCATTCTGCAAGAACATCGGTCTGGTTGATCTGTTACAGAATCTTGGCTGGATCAAAGCAAATTATATTCCGTTTTTGAGCGATCCGGTCTGGGCGAAAATCACGATCGTTGTCATCAATATCTGGGTAGGTGTTCCTTATCTGATGCTGATTGCAACCGGTGTACTTATGAACATTCCGGAAGAGTTAAAAGAGAGTGCGAAGATTGACGGAGCAAACTCATTCCAGATTTTCCGCAAGATCACAATGCCGTATATGCTGTTTATCACAGGACCATACCTCGTAACACAGTTTACGGCAAACATCAATAACTTTAATGTAATTTACCTGCTGACACAGGATATTTACACAACGACCAACCAGAAACTGGCGGCTTCCTGGGGTAAGGAGATTGATCTTCTGGTTACCTGGCTGTATCGTCTGACCAGTGAGCAGTACAACTATAAGATGGCATCCGTCATCGGTATCTGCGTCTTTGTCGTATGTGCAGTCATTACATTATTTGCCTTTAACTTCCTGATCAAAGGAGATAAGGAGGATACATTAAGATGATGGGAAAGAGAAAATTGTTAATTCCGTTTTGCTTCACGTAGTGCTTGCAGTGCTTGCAGTGATCTGGATCACGCCGATCGTGTGGCTGATTGTAACCTCGTTCAGCGGATATGACGGTATGAACACGAGCCGTTTCTTCCCGGAGACATGGTCGATCCGCAATTATACTCGCATGCTCTTTGAACCGGACACGGTATCACAGTTCCCGATCTGGTTTAAGAATACGTTGGTTATTGCCATTTTTGTATGTCTGATTTCAACTTCTTTTGTATTGATGGTCAGCTATGCAATGAGCTGCATGCGTTTCAAAGGAAGAAAAGCTCTCATGAATATCGCAGTTATGCTGCAGCTGTTCCCGGTTTTTGTCCATGATCGCTATTTACTTTATTTTGAAGTCCGTCAACTTAACCAACAGCCATATCGGTATGATTCTAGTGTACTCCGGTGCATCCGGACTGGGTTACCTTGTGGCGAAGGGATTCTTTGATACGATTCCGACATCCCTGCGTGAGGCTGCGTATCTGGAGGGTGCTTCCGAGGCAAGAACATTCTTCACGATCGTGCTTCCGCTTTCCAAGCCGATCATTGTGTACACTGTTATCAGTTCTTTCCTGGTACCGTGGACAGATTTCGTTTTTGCAAAGATCATCTTAAACTCAGGTATCTCGACAGACTGGACCGTTGCGATCGGACTTTACAACATGCTGAATCGTACTCTGATCCCGACATACTTCTCGAGATTCTGCGCGGGCGGCGTTATGGTCGGTATCCCGATCGGTATTCTGTTCATTATCATGCAGAAGTTCTATGTAGAAGGAATTACAGGCGGTTCGGTGAAGGGATAAATAGCGAAGGGAAATACTATTGCAGGCATTGCAGCATTGGTTGCAATGTCTGAGTATTTCCAACTTCGCATTAGAAAAATGCAAAAGCAGCATTTTTCAAAGTGCAATACAAGTTTTTAGGTAGGCGGGTGAGGATGCACCAGGCATCTTTTCCATAAAAATGAAAGAAATATAGAAATTGAGGAGGAAGAAAATGGATCAATTTATTTTAAATCTGATTCACAGACCAGAGATGGTTCCGGAGTATTCCGCAACTGTCACAGGACAGGGAAAGGAAGAGGACATCGGAGACAAGGCTCTCTTGACAGAATCTCTGGATATTTTCAAGACACAGCAGAGACTCGCACATGAGAATGGATTAAAAGTAACCATTCAGATGACATACGCATCTCTTTTCAATGACGAGGCAGTGGAGATTGCGAAGCATGACCACGACGTATACGGAGACGAGATCGCGTTATCCTTACTCGGACTTCCGTGTGAGGAGTTCCGTGAGAAATACAAGACCAAGGACTTCTGTATCTGGATGTTCTCCATGGAGGACAAAAAAGCCATCGTCAACGATGTGTTTGAGAAGTTCCATGACAGATTTGGATTCTATCCGGAGTCAACCGGTTCCTATTACATGGATGCCGATTTGACCAACTATATCAAGGCAACTTATCCGACCGTAAAGTGTGCGGTTGCCACCTGCTGGGAGGAAGGCCCGAAAGCTTACCATACCTGCAACAACTCCTGGTACACGTTATTCGACGGCGGTCCATGGGCACCGTGGATCCCGTCCAAGCAGAATACACATGCACCGGCAGCCAATGCGGCTGAGGACAGCGGTATCGTTGCAATCCCGCATCTGTCCCGCGACCTGATTGCATGCTATGACGGTAACGGTTCCAACTTCGGAACGCATCCGCAGAATGTACTTCGCGGAATGATCTACGATACAAAGACCTGGGAGTACCCGTATCTGTACAACCTGATCGATCAGTATCGTTCGTTAGGAAAATACAACAACGGTTATGCATACAACATGATGTTCGTAGGTCCGGGCTGGATGAACAAGATGGGACGCTGGGAGCAGCCGTATGAGCTTCTCTACAAGTCTTACAGCGACGGCTGTGCATATTACGGTAAGCTGAAAAAAGAGGGCAAGTTAGTCGATATGACGATGTCCGAGTTCGCAGATTACTACCGCGAGAAGAAGGGCGTGGATGCCGGCAACTACAATGAGCCGGAGTGTGCGCTCTGGAGAGATATCCTTTACGGATCAGACAAGCAGCTGTTCTGGTACTGCGATCCGTACATGAGAGCCTGCGTCAATATGGATCAGGGCGGCGCAATCGTTGACCTTCGTCCGTATGCAGCGAAGCTGGAGTGGCCGGTTGGTATCGGCACAAAGCACGTACAGGATGCATCTTATCCGTTCCTGATCCAGGAGAAGTACCGTGCAGGTTATTTCACACATTACGCAGGAGAGGGAACAGTAAGAAGTGCGAAGCTTTCCTACAAGGGTGAGGAAGTAGATCTCTGCCTTTGCCCGACACACGCACATTTTTCACAGGAAGGAAAGACAAGAATCCTGACACTGGATCCGGTAACGATCGAGTTCAGAGACCTGACTGTGAAGCTTCAGACAAAAGAATACTTTGAGGAAGGCTCCTCCAACATCAAGATCGAGCGTACCATCCTTGAGATGAGTGACCGAGCGCAGAGGTTACCTTAAACGAGTATATGGTTGCATGCTACGGTACAACCGAGTATTCCGAGGATATGTCCCATATCACCTTAAAGATCGACGGACCGGAAGAGAGACGATCCATTATGAGTACAAGTGCCGCGAGGAGGGTGTCAAGGGTGCGACAGAAGTAAGCGCCGTGATTCCGGAGATCGAGACACGCGTATCCATGACTGCATCCAACGCGGACGCAGAGGGATATGTAAAAGAGGGATATGCATTCTCACCGATGTTTACCCTGGGATACAGAAAACAATCTCAGATAAGGAGGTATTTGCAACATGGCTCCAACTTGGCAAAGGCAAATTAAATTATAGATGCCCGTCCTGTTTTTTAAGAGATCTGGACATTGATATGTTTTACAATAAGGAAACAGGTATTTACAGCTGTATCCGCTGCCAGTACAGAGGAACAGAAGAAGATGTCCTGGAGAAAAATGAGATGATCCGCTTCCGCTATAAGGCAATGCACCAGCGGTTCGACAAGTTCGACTTTGATTAAGCTACGAGCAGTGTAGAGAAATCCAGTGACACCGGAGGAAAGCTTGCTTTCCAGAGGTGTTGCTGGATTTCTATAGGCGACAGCCCACAGCGAGAAGAAGCGAAGCGGAATCGAGCTGTCACGGCGAGGAGCTTTACGCTGCCACAGCGGGGAGAAAATGGAGTAATTATGGGGAAAAAGAAGAAAGATACCATCGAGCTTCGGTTCTATGAGATACCGCAAAATGAATATGTTCTGGCACTTCTTGGAGAAAACTGGATCCGGGATTATGGTCATGATGAGGTACATCTTCATTTTCACAATCTGATGGAGATCGGAGTGTGCAGAAACGGTACGGGGAAACTGATTCTGGACGAAGAACAGCGCCCCTATCAGCCTGCCATGGTGAGTATTATACCGAACAACTATCCTCATGTGACGATCAGCAATACAAAAGAAGGACCAAGCTACTGGGAATATCTGTTTTTTGATCCGGCGCAGATTATTGCGGAAATGTATCCGAAGAACGAGCTGTTCTGCCGGGAACTGATCCGGAAAGTCAACCGGAGAGCGCTGTTTCTCCATGAATGGGAGAATCACAATCTAGCGTTTCTTGTCCGGCAGATCATGGAGGAGATGCGGGGACGGCGCAGCCATTATACGGACAGCGTGAGAGGTCTGTTGTATTCTCTTGTGATAGAGATTATCCGGCTGAATGAGGAGCAGGAGGCAAAGCAGGAAGTGCAGGGTGTGGAAATGCAGAAACATTCGGGAGTGACGCAGATTGCGGCGGCACTCGACTATGTGCGCATGGAATATATGCACATGATCCGAGTGGAGGAGCTGGCGCAGGAATGTCATATGAGTGAGACGCATTTCAGAAGGCTGTTTGAGTCCTGTATGAACATGTCTCCGGTGGATTACATCAATCTTGTCCGGATTCAGAAGGCATGCGATCTGTTGAAAAAGACGACGGATTCGATGGACATTGTGGCACAGAAGGTAGGCTTTACGACAACATCCACATTTAACCGGAATTTTAAAAAGTTTTAAACACATCCCTATCAGTGGAAAATCAATCCGGAAAATTACGAGACAAAGCTTTTAAATTACAATATTTCCGCGCGAAAGGATGGTAATAAATAATGATGGAAAATGCGCGTTTTGTGCCGAAAAATAAGTACAAAATGCGCATTTTTTCGCTATAATGAACTTAACAAACGCAATAACAGCAATCATAAATTGGGGGATGAACAGTATGGGAGAATTTTTGTTTGAGAGATTAAGTGATCCGGAATATTACGAGGAGAACCGCGTGGCGGCGCACTCCGACCATGTGGCGTACCGGAACTGGGATGAGGCGGACGTGTGGCTGGATCCGCTCGGAAGAAAGAGCAGTTTCCGCCTGTTTTAGACGGATCATGGAAATTCCACTATGCGAGAAACTATGAGCAGACGATCCATGGATTTGAAAAGCCGGAATACGACTGCAGGATGGGATGACATCCGCGTGCCGGCACATATCCAGATGGAAGGCTATGACAGTCCGCAATATGCGAACACGCAGTATCCGTGGGATGGAAGGGAAGACGTCTGGACGGACGAGATGCCGACGAAGTTCAATCCGGTCGCAAGTTATGTGAAATATTTCACATTGCCGGAGACTTTCTGGTGAACGTGTGTTTATCTCGTTCCAGGGAGCGGAGAGCGGCATGGCACTCTGGTTGAACGGAGCATATGTCGGATACAGTGAGGATTCTTTTACGCCGTCCGAGTTTGAACTGACGCCTTACCTTAAGGACGGGGAGAACAAGCTGGCGGTGCAGGTATTTAAGTGGACGATCGGAAGCTGGTGCGAAGATCAGGATTTCTTCCGGTTTTCCGGTATTTTCCGCAGCGTCTATCTCTACATGATTCCGAAGACGCATCTCTGCGACATTAAGATCCGTCCACAGGTGGCGGAGAATCTGTCCTGCGGCACGCTGGAGCTGGATCTTCGCTCCTGCGGCAGCGGAAGTGTGCGCATACAGCTTGTGGAGCGCGGAAGACTTGATCTGGCGGAGAGCCGCTATGAGACACCGGAGGGCACGGAGGTGTTTGCTCTGGAGGAGAAGATGGAAGGAACCTTACATGTCTCGCGGGAAGTGGCGGATGTGAAGCTGTGGAGCGCGGAGGAGCCGTATCTGTATGAACTTCGGATGGAGGTGTATGATGCGGCAGGAAGATGCAGGAGGTCGTCGCGTCGAAGATCGGCTTCCGTCGGTTCGAGATGAAGGACGGACTGATGCTTTTAAACGGAAAGCGGATTGTGTTTAAGGGCGTCAACCGCCACGAATTCAGTTCCCTGACCGGACGTGTGGTGAGCATGGAGGAGACGCTCACCGACGTCGTGACCATGAAGCGGAACAATATCAATTCCATCCGTACCTGCCATTATCCGGACAATGTCGGACTGTATGAACTCTGCGACATCTACGGACTCTACATGATCGCGGAGAATAATATGGAGTCGCACGGAAGCTGGGATGCGGCGGCGATGCGTAAGATCGCGGATCCGCAGACGATTGTGCCGGGAGACAATCCGAAGTGGGAGGCAAGAATGCTCGACCGCGTGAATTCCTGCTATCAGCGGGATAAGAACCATCCGGCGGTCTTAATCTGGTCCTGCGGCAATGAGTCCTACGGCGGAAGTGTGATTTATCAGATGTCCGAGAAGTTCAGAGAGCTGGATCCCGACCGCCTGGTTCACTACGAGGGAGTCTATAACGACAGACGCTACAACGGAAGCAGCGATATGGAAAGCCAGATGTACCCGCCGGTAGAGCGGATTGTGAAAAATCTGGCAGAGCAGAAAGAGAAGCCGTTTATCTGCTGTGAGTACACGCATGCGATGGGCAATTCCTGCGGCGCAATGCACAAGTACACAGATCTGACCGACACGGAGCCGCGCTATCAGGGCGGATTTATCTGGGATTACATCGATCAGTCCATCACGAAAAAAGACCGCTACGGGAAGGAATTTCAGGCGTACGGCGGGGATTTCTTGGAGCGGCCGACGGACTATAATTTCAGCGGCAACGGCATCTGCTATGCAAAGGGGCGCGCCGAGTCACCGAAGATGCAGGAAGTAAAATTCAATTACCAGAACATCAGCGTATCCTTTACCGAAGATGGTTTTACGGTAAAAAATAAAAACCTGTTTACCGATACGGCAGAGTATGACTGCATCCTTCTGCTGGAGAAGAACGGCGTGGCGGCAGGCCGCAGAAAAATAGCGCTGTCTGTGGCACCGCTCTCGGAAAAGACGTTTGTTCTGGCGGAACTGGAGGGCTGCATGGCTCTTGCCGATGAACTGGAACATGCGGGAAAGGAAGCCGGGGCGGAATACGCACTGACCGTATCGTTTGTACTGCGCGAAGAACTGCTCTGGGCAAAGCCGGGGCATGAGATCGCATTCGGACAGAAGATTTTTGCGGCAAAATCACCTGCAAATGGTGGGACAATCGGCGATGCCGCGGCAGAATATGAAGGAAAGTGCGTGACGAACCGTAAGGCGGGACTTCAGATCATCCGCGGAAAGTGGAATCTGGGGGTGAAGGGAGAGAATTTTGACGTACTTGTTTTCCTACAACAGCTGCGGACTGGTGTCCTACCGCTACATGGGAAAAGAGCTGATTGAGAAGATACCGATGCCGAATTTCTGGCGTGCGCCGATTGACAATGACTGCGGAAGCCGCATGCAGGGGCGGATGGCGCAGTGGAAGATCGCGAGTATGTATGCCGGCATGAGCAGCAAGGGCATGTTCGATTATGAGGAACCGGTTGTGAGAGAGGCGGAGAACAGCGTCTCCATCACATATACCTACCTGCTTCCGACCACGCCGCAGGCAAAATGCCGCGTGACCTACACCGTGACGCCGGATGCGTATGTGCAGACCGAGCTGACCTATGACCCGGTGGAGGAGCTGGGCGATATGCCGGAGTTTGGAATGCTTTTTAAGCTGAATGCGGATTACGACAGACTGGAGTGGTACGGACTTGGACCGCAGGAGACGTATGCGGACCGCAGATGCGGCGCGAAGCTCGGTGTATATAAGAACCGCGTGGCGGATAATATGGCGCAGTATCTGGTACAGCAGGAGTGCGGCAACAAAGTAGGCGTGCGCTACGCGAAGGTGACGGATGCAAGAGGAAGAGGCATGCTCTTTACCGGAGACGAACTGTCATTTTCCGCACTGCCTTATACACCGCATGAACTGGAAAATGCAATGCATGCGTATGAACTGCCTGAGGTACATTACACGGTTGTCCGTGTGGCACTGGCACAGATGGGCATGGGCGGAGACGACAGCTGGGGAGCTCCGGTTCATCCGGAATATCACATTGATGTGACAAAGCCGTTAGCACTGCGGTTCGGTTTCCGTGGAATATAAAAAAACAGAAAGGAGAGAGCGGGCATGGAATGAGATCTGTGCCCGTGAAGAGGCATATGAAGTTTGTAAAAGGAATGGATCTGTCCACACTGCTCGAACTGGAGCGGTGTGGTGCAAAGTATTACGATAACGGGGAGGAGCGGGATCTCCTTGCGATCATGAAGAGCTATGACGTTGATACCATCCGTATCCGTCTGTGGAATGATCCGTGGTCGGAGACCGGCGAATCTTACGGCGCAGGGGAGAATGATTTGAAAACTTCTCTTGATTGCAAAGCGTGTGACGGCGGCAGGGTTCGGCGTGCTTCTCAATTTTCACTATAGCGATTTCTGGGCAGACCCGGGCAAACAGATCAAGCCGAAGGCATGGGCAGATTACGGTGTGAAGGAGCTGGAGCAGGCGGTCTATGATTACACCCTGGAATCCATGCAGACATTCCTGGATGCCGGCGTCAATATTACCATGGTGCAGGTGGGAAATGAACTTTCCAACGGTCTGCTCTGGCCGGAGGGAAAAGTCCCGAACTATGACAATATTGCGACGTTCGTCAATGCGGGAATTCGTGCGGTGCGGAAAGCGGATGCGGCGATTCCGGTGATGATTCATCTGGATAACGGCGGAAACAATGCGCTGTACCGCGAGTGGTTCGACGACAATTTCTTACAATTAGCTGGATGGACAACATGAATGATTGCGAGAATCTGGTGGCCGAGGTTTCCATGGGCTATACGATGGAAGACTACAAGAATTACGAGAAGCTTTCCGATGAAGAGCGCAAGCGATATGCGACCAGACCGGCGCTTGTGGAGAAGATCGAATATCCGATGACAAAGCAGGGCAGTACGATTTCATGGAGGATTTCTTGAACAGCATCAGCCACATCAAAGGCGGAAAAGGAAGGGATTCTTCTACTGGGAGCCGGCATGGATTCCGGTACCGGGCTCCTGGGCAACACCGGCATCCTTAAAATACATGAACGATCCGGGACCATGTGGAAACGAGTGGGCAAATCAGGCGCTGTTTGACTACGATGGCAACGCACTGCCGACGCTTGCACTGATCCGTGATTTTAAACCGGAAGTATAAAAAACGGGGCTGCCGCATGAACGGAGATTGTGATCGATGGCATTGTGAAAAATGATAAATGACAGATCGGAAAAACATGCAACTTTGTTGCATGTTTTTTTGATTATGTTGCAGTTTGAAAAAGGTCTATTGCAAAGGAACACAGAGACGTTATAATAGAATTACAACAGGACGGTAACAGAAACCATTCATAGAAAAAATGATGTATAAGGAGGTAACGCATGATCTGGGAACCAGTACTTGCAAAGTTTAAAGAATTATTTGGGGATGAGGGAGAGATCGGAGTTTATTTCGCACCGGGACGTGTGAATATGATCGGTGAGCATACCGATTACAACGGAGGACATGTATTTCCATGTGCGCTCACGATCGGTACCTACGGTGTGGCGAGAAAAAGAGACGACAAGAAGCTTCGCTTTTATTCCATGAATTTTGAGAATCTCGGTGTGCTGGAGTCTTCCGTGGAGGGCTTAAAGCCGGAGAAGGAAGCAGACTGGACGAACTACCCGAAGGGTGTGATGTGGGCGTTCGGCGAGAAGGGCATGAAAGTGGAGTCCGGTATGGATCTCGTGCTGTTCGGCAATATTCCGAACGGTTCCGGATTGTCTTCTTCCGCATCGGTGGAAGTGCTGACCGGATTCATCCTGCGTGATATGTTCGGCTTTGATGTGACGAATCAGGATCTGGCATTGATCGGCCAGTATTCCGAGAACAATTTCAACGGCGTCAACTGCGGAATTATGGATCAGTTCGCTATTGCCATGGGCAAGGCAGGACATGCGATTTTCCTGGATACGGCGACCTTAAAGTATGAGTATGCGCCGATCAGGCTCGAGAATGCGAAGATTGTGATCTCCTGCAGCAACAAAAGCGCGGACTCGGTGATTCCAAATACAACGAGAGACGCAGTGAGTGTGAGACAGCGCTTGCCGAACTGCAGAAAGTGGTAAAGATCAACGCGCTCGGCGATCTGACAGAAGCGCAGTTTGAGCAGTATCAGGATACCATCACAAGTCCGGTGTGCCAAAAGCGTGCAAAACATGCCGTATATGAGAACCAAAGAACGATCAAGGCGGTGGAGGCACTGCAGAACAACGATGTCGCGCTGTTCGGAAAGCTGATGAATGACTCCCACGTATCTTTGCGTGATGATTACGAGGTAACGGGAATCGAGCTGGATACCCTGGTTGAGGAAGCATGGAAGATCGACGGTGTGATCGGTTCCCGCATGACGGGTGGGCTTTGGCGGATGCACGGTCAGCATCGTGAAGGATGACGCGGTGGATGCGTTTATCGAGAAGGTCGGAACCGCCTATAAGAACAAGATTGGCTATGCCGCAGATTTCTATGTCGTAGAGATCGGCGACGGCCCGGTAAAATTGGCGTAGTGACAGAGTATATTTAGAAACGAGGTTGGATCATGATACAGGAAAGAATATTGGAACTGACAGAATACGGACTGGTGACGGGACTCATAGAGCCGCAGGATAAACGGTTTACGATCAACCGTCTGCTGGAGCTGTTTCACATTGACGAACTGGAGGATGAAGTCACGGCGGCTTATGAGAAGCGCACGCCGATGACGCAGGAGAGCGCCGAGGAGGCGCTGCCACAGATCCTTGCAGAGATGCTCGATTACGCGGCGGAGCAGATGCTGATTCCGGACAATACGATTACATACCGCGATCTGTTTGACACAAAGATCATGAGCATGCTGGTTCCAAGACCGAGCGAGGTGGTACGCCGTTTCTATGATCTTTATGAGAAGGAGTCTCCGCAGGCGGCGACGGATTATTTTTACAAGCTGTCCAGAGACACGGACTATATCCGCAGATACCGCGTGAAGAAGGATCTGAAATGGACGGCGGACACAGAGTTTGGAACGCTGGATATCACGATCAACCTGTCTAAGCCGGAGAAGGATCCGAAGGCGATTGCGGCGGCGAAGCTGGCAAAGCAGAGCGGCTATCCGAAATGCCTTCTGTGCAAGGAAAACGAGGGATACGCAGGACGTATCAACCATCCGGCGAGACAGAACCACCGCATCATTCCGGTGACCATCAACCAGAGCGACTGGTTTTTCCAGTATTCTCCGTACGTTTACTACAACGAGCACTGCATTGTGTTCAACGCAAACCACACACCGATGAAGATCGAGCGCGCTACCTTCGGAAAGCTGCTTGATTTCGTGCAGCAGTTCCCGCACTATTTTGTCGGTTCCAATGCCGATCTGCCGATCGTCGGAGGATCCATCTTAAGCCACGATCATTTCCAGGGCGGTCATTATGAGTTCGCCATGGCAAAGGCACCGGTGGAGCGCGAGATCACATTCAAAGGATATGAGGATGTAAAGGCAGGCATTGTAAAATGGCCGATGTCTGTCATCCGTATCAGCGCTACGGACAAGGATCGTCTGATCGATCTGGCAGACAAGATTCTCCTCGCATGGAGAGGCTACACGGATGAGGCGGCATTCGTCTACGCCGAGACAGACGGCGAGCCGCACAATACGATCACACCGATCGCAAGACGGCGCGGCGATGCGTATGAGCTGGATCTGGTACTTCGAAACAACATTACAACAGAGGAGCATCCGCTCGGTGTATATCATCCGCATGTAAAGCTTCATCATATCAAGAAGGAGAACATCGGTCTGATCGAGGTTATGGGTCTGGCAGTGCCCCGGCACGCTTAAAGGATGAGATGGCGGATCTGGAGCAGGCGATCTTGACGGCGTTGACATCCGTGCGGACGAGAAGCTGGCGAAGCATGCAGACTGGGTGGAGGAATTTCTTCCAAAGTACGGCTTTACCGCCGGCAGCGGTCTGGAGGGCGAGATCACACCGGAGAGGTTACATGAGATCGTTCAGACAGAGATCGGTCTGGTATTTAAGGAGGTTCTCACCGACGCAGGAGTCTACAAGTGCACGGAAGAGGGCAGAGCAGCCTTCATGCGCTTTGTGGATACGGTGAACGCATAGAAATAGAGAGAGGAAAAGAACGGATTACGGGACGGGGATTTTTCCCGGAAGTTGTCCGTTCTTTTCAATTCCCGATAAATGTGTTATACTTGTGTATGGAGCAAATTTTTGCAAATGACCGTTTACTTTCACGTGGTAATTTGGTAAAGTAAAGGAATGAGAAAACGATGCGGGTCAGACCGCAGAAAAGAGGATAGGTATTATGGTATCAAAGAGAATACAAAAAGCGCTGGAGGGCAATTCGGCAATCCGCGCCATGTTCAATGAGGGCAGGGAGATGGCTGCAAAGTACGGGGAGGAGAATGTGTTTGACTTCTCACTCGGCAATCCGGCAACCCCGGCGCCGAAGGCGTTAAACGATGCGATCCGTGACCTTCTGGATGAGGCGGATGCAAAGGGCGGCAGGTTCTCTGGGCATTCATGGTTATATGGCAAATGCGGGCTATGAGGAAGTACGCCAGGCGATCGCAGAGAATTTGAACGAACGTTTCGGAACAAAGTTTACGGCACAACAATCTGGTGATGACAGTCGCCGCAGGCGGCTCAACATTATTTTAAGACGATTCTCGATCCGGACGATGAGGTCATCGTGTTTGCACCATTCTTCGGAGAATATCGCCAGTATGCGGCGAATTTTGATGCAAAGATTGTGATTGTACAGCCGAATCTGGAGACGTTTCAGCCGGATCTTGCCGATCTGGAGGCAAAGATTACCGCGCGGACGAAGGCGCTTATCGTGAATACGCCGAACAACCCGACCGGCGTGATCTACAAGCCACAGACGATGGAGTAGATCGGAGCTATTTTAGAAAAAGCAGGCGGAATTTGGAACAGACATTTATCTGATCTCGGACGAGCCGTACCGGGAGCTGGTGTATGACGGGAACAAAGAGGATTTCCTGACGAAATATTATCGCAATACCCTGGTGGGATATTCTTTCTCCAAATCCCTTCGGGAGAGCGTATCGGTTATGTCGTGGTGCCGGATGAAGCGGCGGACGCCGAAGAACTGATCCGCGGCATTGAGATCTCAAACCGGACACTCGGATTTGTCAACGCACCGTCCCTGATTCAGAAAGCTGTGGCGCGCTGCCTTGAGGAGAAGACGGATGTCACGTTTTACGATGAGAACCGCAGCAGACTCTACGAAGGACTGACAAAGCTCGGATTTACCTGCATCAAGCCGGAGGGGGCGTTTTACCTGTGGGTGAAGTCACCGGTGGAAAACGAAGAAGAATTTGTAAACGAGGGAAAGAAATTTAATCTTTTGATGGTAAAGGGAAGCGCATTTGGCTGTCCGGGATTTGTGCGTCTCGCATATTGTGTGTCCCATGAGACCGTGGAACATTCCCTGCCTGCATTTGCGAAGCTGGCGGCAGTGTACGGACTGGAAAGTAGGAGGAAAAAGGATGGAGAACTGGGAGTCATATGTGAAAAAGTGGTGCCGTATGTGCCGGGGGAGCAGCCGCAGGCGGAGCGGATGATCAAGCTGAACACCAACGAGAATCCGTATCCGCCCGCGCCGGGGGTGCAGAGGGCGCTTGCCGATTTAACCCGGATACGCTGCGCCTGTATCCGGAACCGACCTGTAAGGTGCTTGTGGATGCGATTGCGTCATATTATGGACTGGGCAGCGATCAGGTATTTGTCGGGGTCGGTTCGGATGATGTGCTGGCGATGATTTTTCTGACATTCTTTAATTCCGGAAAGCCGGTTTTCTTCCCGGACATTACGTATTCTTTTTATGATGTGTGGGCAGATATGCTGCGCATTCCGTATGAGACGAAAGCGCTTGATGATGCGTTTGAGATCCGGGTGGAGGATTATTACGGGGAAAACGGCGGAGTGATATTCCCGAACCCGAATGCACCGACCGGCATTCTGATGCCGCTTGATAAGATCGATGACATCATCGCGCACAACCGCGACGTGATCGTTGTGGTGGACGAGGCGTATATTGATTTTGGAGGGGTGTCGGCGCTGCCGCTGATTGAAAAATATGACAACCTTCTGATCGTGCAGACATTTTCCAAATCGCGTTCCATGGCGGGAATGCGCATCGGATATGCGATGGGAAATGCGAAGCTGATCCGTTATATCAATGACGTGAAGTATTCGTTTAATTCTTATACGATGAACCGGACAGCGCTTGTACTCGGTGTGGAGGCGATCCGTGACCGTGCTTATTTTGAGGAGACCAGAAAAAGATCATCGAGACGAGAGAGTGGACGAAAAAGAATTGCGGGCGTTGGGATTTACGTTCGGGGATTCGATGAGCAATTTTATCTTTGCTTCGCACGAGCGCGTGCCGGCAACAGAACTGTTCGAGGCGCTGCGCAGGGAGCATATATATGTGCGCCATTTTACTAAGGAACGCATCAACAACTACCTGCGTATCAGCATCGGAACGAGAGAAGAGATGGAGACGTTTATTCGGTTCCTGAAGGAATATCTGAAAGAGGCATAGCGGATGCGCGGCCGGCCGTCTGAAGTCTTTGGATGCCGAAGTTAAAGGCGACCAGACCGCCAACCGTCATGGCGATGCCGAACAGGAACCAGAAGATGAAGGCAAACGTCGTGTCACCAAACGGGATGAGCCCGAGAGCACGGTTCCCCAGAAGTTAAACAGCATGTGCAAAGGAGCGAGTAATAGATGCTGCCGCCGCGGTTGCAGACATAGCCTAAAACAAGTCCCAGACAGAATGCGTAGATGCCCTGGATCATGTTCATGTGGAAGATGCCAAAAGCAGCGCCTGCAGCAGATTGGCTGCCCAGAAAGGCACATTTCTTTGCCTGATGCATGGTGACACCGCGGAAGACCAGCTCCTCGCAGAACGGGGCGAAGATGACAGAGCAGATGACCATCAGAATGGAGATCTGATCATCGAGGCCTGCCATCTCGAGCAGGGATTCGTATGCATCCATCCAGTGCGGAAAGAGCGACGCGACAAAGCTCATGATATAGGTTGTCAGATACTGTGTGCCAGGCATCAGCATGACGATGCCCGCGATTGCAGCGGGATGAAACGTCTGACGCAGAACGGGCGGTAATTGCCGCCATACCGGCAGTAGTACCACAGACCGAACACGGCGATCGACATGGCATTGTAGATTAACAGTACGCCGGTGTTGAAGCGTTGGGAACTCCACAGGAAAAGGCGTCATCTACAATATCGAGGAACCCCGCGCTGCCGGTGACAGAGTACCAGCCGTTCTCGATCAGCAGGGAAAGTCCCATGGCAAAGTAGGTTGCGAGAAACTGAATCGCAATCACAAGAAGCAGCGGGACAAAAATAAACAGGAATTGTTTTAATTTCTTCATTATTATAATCTCCAGTTATCGTTGGTATGAAATAAAGTTCTTGCAATTTCCAGATACTTCTATTATTATAACAATCGGATTTCATGAATGCAAGCAGTGGAAAAAGTGCGTGCATGGACAGAAACTTGGGTATTTACTTTAAAACTTTAATATGCTAAAATAACAAAAGAATCCATTTTGGGAAGAAGGAGAAGAACATGAGTAAGAAACTTAGGACAGATGCAGTGGATCATCTTTTGATGCCATCTTGAGCTTACAGAATAGAGAAGAGTGCTACACATTTTTTGAGGATGTATGTACGGTAAATGAACTGCTTTCCTTATCTCAGCGGTTCGAGGTTGCCAAGATGTTGCGTGACCAGAAGACTTATCTGGATATTGCGGAGAAGACCGGAGCATCGACTGCTACGATCAGCCGTGTCAACCGATCCCTGAATTATGGAAATGACGGCTATGACATGGTATTTAGCCGCATGCAGAATACGGACAAGCAGTAGAAAAAAAGACAGATAAAAAAAGCCACAGGAGAACGGGAACTTTTGCCCGTGCCTGTGGCTTTTTCGATTATTTTTTTTGTTTTTTTCCGTCTTGACTTGTCCGATGTGGTCGTGTCGATGAGGCGCTCGATGATGGTCTTTTTGACATAGACATCGTAGCTTAACATACAGATCAGACTGAAGTTCCGCAGAAGCTCGGCGTCCTCCGGGGCAGCATCCGGGAATGTCTGGCAGGAGGTGTTGAACTTCCTGGCGAGATCCTTCATGAGATTCTGTGTCTCCTGATGCTCGAGTCCGAAGACTTCACGGTAGATGTCCTCCAGGCTGTAGCTGCCGTCTTTTCCGAAATACTTGTCCGTGATCGGATTTAAGATGCTCTGGATGTCGCTGATGCTTAGGATATTTTTGAAATAGTAGATGAATATCAGCGTCAGAACGTGCTCTTTGGTGTATTTCTTCTTCTCCGGCGGAGGAAGAAGATTGTTCTTGGCATAGTTGTTGATCATGGTCTTGGTCAGAATCTTGTCATCCGCATGTCGCTTGGATGTCTCTAACTGGGAATCCATAAATGTGGTAATCTGATCCATATATAAATCAATGTTCGGAATATCTTCCGGTCTGACATAATCAATTCTCTGTAATTCTGCTAACAGATCACTCAGAAATTTTTTTGTATCGTTGTCCATATGCGTCACCTCTCTATCACATTATATAGTTTTAAAAACCAGATGACAAGAGACAAATGTTGGGAAATGTATATGACAGTGTCCCAGCATGAAAAATAGAAAATATGTTCTGTATGGTATCGAAAAACAGAGAGAAATGTGTTATACTTTCTCATATCACTATAAACGGAAAAGGAAAAACAGGCATGAGTATTTATGATACATTAAACGAGCAGCAGAAGCTCGGCGTTATGACCACCGAAGGACCGGTGCTGATTCTCGCGGGAGCGGGTTCCGGCAAGACGAGAGTGCTGACACACCGGACGGCATATCTGATCGAGGAAAAGGGCGTCAATCCGTACAATATTATGGCGATCACGTTCACCAACAAGGCGGCTGGCGAGATGAGGGAGCGAATCGATGCGCTGGTCGGATACGGCTCGGAGAGCATCTGGGTGTCGACGTTTCACTCTACCTGCGTGCGCATTTTAAGGAGACACATTGACCGCATCGGATACGACACAAATTTTACGATCTATGATTCGGATGATTCCAAGAGTGTGATGAAGGAGATCTGCAAGCGCCTGAATATTGACACCAAGATCTACAAGGAGCGCAGCCTTCTTGCGGCGATCTCCTCTGCAAAGGACGAGCTTGTAAGCCCAACGCAGTTTGCCCTGCAGGCGTCGGCATCGAGTGATTTTGCAAAGAAAAAGCAGGCGCAGGTCTACCAGGAGTATCAGGCGGCGCTGCAGAAGAATAATGCGCTGGATTTTGACGATCTCATCGTAAAGACGGTAGAGCTGCTGCAGACAGATCCGGAGGTGCTTGCCTACTATCAGGAGCGTTTCCGCTATATTATGGTGGATGAGTATCAGGATACGAACACGGCGCAGTTTGAGCTGATCCGTCTCGCAGGCAAATAAAAAACCTGTGTGTGGTCGGTGATGATGACCAGTCCATCTATAAGTTCCGCGGAGCAAATATCTATAATATTTTAAATTTTGAAAAGCATTTTCCGGATGCGGTCACGATTAAACTGGAACAGAATTACCGTTCGACGCAGAACATCTTAAATGCGGCGAACAGCGTCATTGCCAACAATGTCGGCAGAAAGGCGAAGACGCTCTGGACGGCAAATGGCGAGGGAGAGAAGATCGACTTTGAGCAGTTTGACACCGCCTACGAGGAGGCGGATTATGTCGCCAGGGATATTGCGTCCGGTGTCCGGGACGGAAAGTATGGCTACGGCGACTACGCGGTGCTTTACCGCACGAATGCACAGTCCGTCTGTTTGAGGAGCGTTTTATCGTGTCCAATATCCCTTACAAGATTGTAGGCGGTGTGAATTTCTATGCGCGCAAGGAGGTCAAGGATCTGCTGGCATACTTAAAGACGATCGACAATGCGAGGGACGATCTGGCGGTGCGAAGAATCATCAATGTACCGAAGCGCGGAATTGGTGCGACGACGCTAAATCGTGTATCCGATTATGCGGAGGCGTACGACATCAGTTTTACGAGTCCTTAAAGCGTGCGGAGGAGATACCGTCCCTTGGCAAGAGTGCAGCGAAAATCAAGCCGTTTGTGACGTTTATTCAGACGATGCGCAGCAAGCTGCCGTATATCGGTGTGGCGGATCTGCTCAGAGAGGTGATCGAGGAGACGGGCTACGTGAAGGAGCTTGAAGCGGAAGGCACCGACGAGGCGGAGGCGCGGATCGAGAATATCGATGAGTTGTTAAGTAAGGTGGTCGCCTACGAGGAGGGCGAAGAACAGCCGACATTAAGCGGTTTCTTAGAGGAGGTTGCACTCGTGGCGGATATTGACAGCGTCGGCGAGGAGAACGATTATGTGGTTCTCATGACACTGCACAGCGCCAAAGGTCTGGAGTTCCCGAAGGTTTTTCTGGCGGGAATGGAAGACGGTCTGTTTCGAGCTATATGTCGATCACGTCAGACAATGCCAGCAGTGAACTGGAGGAAGAGCGCAGGCTGGCCTATGTCGGCATTACGCGTGCGATGAAGGAGCTTGTCATCACTTCGGCGAGACAGCGCATGGTGCGCGGCGAGACACAGTACAACAAGGTCTCACGTTTTGTGAAGGAGATTCCGCCGGAGCTTTTAAACGGAGAGATCAAAAAGCCGGCGTATCTGGAGAACAGGGAGCGGCACACGGCGGAGCCGGTGAAAAGAAACGGCCGACGATGCGGGACCAGCTGTCAGGGCAGAGTATGCAGGCGAGAGCGTTTTCATCGGTACATACGGAAGGCGGAAGCCTAAGCTACGGTGTGGGCGACCGTGTCTCCCACATGAAGTTCGGGGAGGGAACGGTAAAGCCATCGTGCCCGGCGGCAGAGATTTTGAGGTGACGGTCGATTTTGACGCGGCGGGAACCAAGAAAATGTTTGCGGCGTTCGCAAAATTAAAAAAAGTATAAAATGTGTTAATTTATAAATTTTTTATAGGCGAACAGGGAAAGATATGCTATAATGTGCGTAATAAGAAGACATGCAATAAATGAAGATAAATCAAGGAGGGGAATCTGATGAATAAGATGGAAGATCTGATCAACATGACAAAGTTAAACGAACTTCTGAATAAGAAGGAAGAAGTGGAGGAGAAGAAGACCTCCAAGGTAGTATGGATTTTTGCAATTATCGGTATTGTAGCGGCTGTAGCTGCAGCAGTATACGGCATCTACCGCTTCTTTACGCCGGATTATCTTGAGGATTTCGAGGACGACTTCGATGATGATTTTGATGATGATTTCTTCGAGGACGATGATGATGAGGAAGCGCCGGCAAAGTCTGAGGACAAAGAGGAAACAACCGAAGATTAAGACAAAGGGCATGGGGCTGCAGAGAGATGCAGCCCTATTTTTATGTAATAGGAAACGCTCTGTGGGGATGCGCATCTCGTGGTGAGGTAAATAATGCTTTGCATACCGCATCAGGTAGCCTGCCAAGACAGGCGCAAGTGTGCGGCAGGCGCACACTTTATTCTGTAGCAGGAAACGATATCGTAAGTGGCTGGAGGAGTGAATCCTGCATGCAGGATTTTTATGTTTGGCAATGTGCAGAAGAAACTGGATGGATAATGGAGGATAGAACGTGAAAAGGGACAGATTATCGAGGGGATAGTAGAATGCGTAGAGTTCCCCAATAAGGGAATTGTGAGAACGGAAGACGGGGACGCGTGATTGTAAAATGTAGTCTCGGGACAGAAAGTGTCCGCATCGATCAATAAAGTGCGCAAGGGAAAATGCGAGGGAAGACTGCTTGAGGTGCTGGAGCGTTCGGCGAAAGAGCAGCCGGAGACTGCCTGTATCCATGCCGGAGAGTGTGGAGGCTGCACATATCAGACGCTGCCTTACGAGGAGCAGCTTGCCATGAAGGCGTCACAGGTAAAAAAACTGATCGACGACGTCATTGTACCGGAAAATACAGACTACGAATTCCTTGGAATCAAGGCGAGCCCGAGACAGCAGGAGTACCGGAATAAGATGGAGTTTTCGTTCGGCGATGCGTAAGGACGGACCGCTGGCACTCGGCATGCACAAGCGTGGCAGCTTTATGACATCGTGGATGTCCCGGAATGCCGGATTGTAGACGATGATTTTCACACGGTGCTTACAGTGACGCTAGACTATTTTAAAGAGCGGAATCTGCCGTATTATCACAAACTGCGCCACACCGGATATCTGCGTCATCTTCTGGTGCGCAAGGCGGTAAAGACAGGGGAGATCCTGGTGGATCTAGTAACGACGACACAGATAGCAGAAGGGGGGGAAGCGGCGCTTCTTGCCGGATGGAAGGATGCGCTGTGTGCTGCCGCCTATCGGGGAACGCTCACCGGTGTGCTTCACACCCGCAACGACAGTGTGGCAGACACCGTCAAAAACGAGGGTACGGATGTGCTTTTTGGGCAGGATCATTTCTATGAAGAACTGTTAGGACTTCGTTTTCAGATTACACCGTTCTCCTTCCAGACGAACTCTCTGGGCGCGGAGGTGCTCTATGAGACAGCGCGGGAGTTCATCGGGGATGCCCTGCCGAGCGGAGCGGATGCAGATGTCGCGGAGCATGGAAAAGTCGTGTTCGATCTTTATTCCGGAACCGGAACGATCGCACAGATGCTCGCCCCAGCAAAAAAGGTGATCGGCGTGGAGATCATTCCGGAGGCGGTCGAAGCTGCGAAGGAGAATGCAAGGTTAAACAGTCTTACAAACTGCGAGTTTATCGCGGGAGATGTGCTCAAGGTGATTGATGAGATTGAGGAGAAGCCGGATTATATCGTGCTCGATCCGCCGCGTGACGGCATCCATCCAAAAGCCCTGGAGAAAATCATCATCCGCTATGGTGTGCCGCAGATGGTGTATATCTCCTGCAAAACCGACCAGCCTGGCGAGAGACCTTGAGGTGCCAGGCGAGGGGGTATGAGGTGAAGAAGGTATGCTGCGTGGATATGTTCCCGGCGACTGTGCACGTTGAGTGCGTGATAATGATGCAGTATTGTGGAAAGAGAAGAAAAAGTAAGGTTTGACCACAAGATGTTGTGGTTTTAGGGCAAAAATTAGACCGAAAATTGGCTAGTTTTTGCCCGATTTTTTTGCCCAATTTTATAGATGCATAGGACTGGAAAAATGGTTTTGGGAGTGATTTGGAGAAAAACGAAAAGGAGGGAGTGGTAAGCAAAGTTAAAAATGAATATGGGCAGGAACGCAAGGCGGTACTTATTTTAGAAATAGAATAGGTGCCGCCTTATTTTGGAGGTGGAAATGTCAAAATTATTTTGTGTGAGTCCGGGACTTCGGGTGCTGGAAAGGCAGATGCAGCAGCCACCGGGGTACAGACCGAGAGGATATGGTATCTGTGTGATGGATGTGGACTGGAGGAGCAGGGGAAATTATTCTGAAATCGTGGACTGCGTGATCAGCAGAATGCAGATGGAGCATCTGAAGAAAAGGGTGGATGAAATTTTTTGTGAAGTGGATAAGGAACTGATATTCCGTAATCCAAAGCACAGAAATGATTTCTATTCCTTGCTGATGGGGAAGAGGGCAAAGACATTGCAGTATGCACCGGGATATGCTGCCGCAGTCTTTTTATTGTCTGCTGATGGAATTTTATGGGAGAAGGTCCGCAAAAATGTTCTGGATACCGGGATTTACTTTGACAGGGTAAGGCTTGGAGGCGTGACACTGGAGCAGTATATTCTGTTTCATGCGGCAAAGGATGTTTATAGCGGAACAAAGCATATCCGATTATCGGAACTGACAGACCGGGAACTGATACCCGATGAGATACTCAGGCTTATCGTAAATGCTTTTGTGATCGAGAAGTGCGGAGTGGAAATTGTAAAGCCGGAGGTGTGGAATGCGGATTAAGGTATTAAGCGGAGGAAGAAAAAATATCGAGTTGCCTTTGTCAGATGCGGAATTGAATTTCCAAATGAGGCGGATTGGCATTGAGGAAACGGTACCCATATGCAGGCTTGTGGAAGTGTCAGAGCAGGATAATCCCCTGCACAAATTTGAAGGTCAGACCGTAAACATGGATGAAGTCAATTTCTTTGCCAAGAGGATGAAAAGCATGACGGAATATGAAAGAAAAGTTCTGTCAGCGTATGCTGAGGATTATGGTGTGGCTACCATGCAGGATTTAATCAATCTGACATTCAGCATGAAAGGTCTTTCATTGCTTACAGATTTTCAGATGCCAGACAGGTCGGGGAACGTCTTTACTTGGATGAATTCTTGGGAATATCAGAAGAAGAAAAAGCGCAGACCAACTTTATTGAGTTTGCGGAAAAAACCTTAAAGGAGAGCCGGGTGGAAGTCCTGCCCTATGGAGTTTTTGTAGAGCATGGCTTTGAAATGCAGGAAGTGTACAATGGAAAAACATTTCCGTCTTTCGTTGCATCGGATGAGACTGTGGCAATTGTCGAGTTACAGAACAAAGCCGGAGATACAGAGTATCTGTACCTGCCAACGGATATCAGTTCCATGAACAAGGTAAAGGAGCGGTTGCAGGTGCAGGATTATTGGGAGATGGAAGTAACCGGAATTGAAAACCTTCGTTTACCGGATATCCTTGTACCGATGCCGGAAAACATTGATTGTGTGGAAGCACTGACATTATTTAATGAGACATGTCAGGCGGTAAAACGTTTTGATGAAGTGCAGATGACGCAGCTTGCGATGGTGTTAGAATTTACCGGATTTAGTAGTTCTACTGAGGTGACAAGTATTGCAAGACTGCTTGGGGAATTTGAAGTGAATCCTTTCGTACACAATGATGAAGAGTATGGAAAGTACATGGTGGAAGAGTCCGGGTTATTTGATGTGGATGAGTTATTGCTCCCTCATATTAATTATGCAGCCTTTGCAGCGGATAAGAGACAGGGAACACTTGTGCAAAGTGGTTATGTAGAAAATGGTTTTGTGGGAGCCACCAGAGAACTTTCAGAGTACCAGCAGTATAATGGAGAGTTTGCTGATCCGTTAGAAATTGATGAAGACTGCTATGAAACATTTAAACTTTATAGTCCGCTGACAGGAAATTTATTTGAAGGTGGCTGTGAGGGGGAAACTTATATCGTAGCGATCTGACACCGTATGCGGAGGAAATTGCAGAAACCATTGAAAATGAATATTGTGTCGGGGAAGAGCCAAGAGGTCTCATGCATTACTTTGATAGAAGTCTGGTGGTGGCGGCGAAAGTAATGTCTGCATATCCCAAGGTAGAGATTGTGGATGGCGAAGTTTATGGTGTGCTGGAATGTAAAGTCAGTGAAGCATTAACAGAGCATGATATTGAAGTGTTAAAGGAATATTGGACCGGACAGATGAGTGACGGATGGGGTGAAGGCTTTGAACAGCATCCAATTTTAGTAGAGGACGGAGAAATCTATGTCAGTTTTGGAACAGCGAGAATTTCTGGAATGTTATGACCGAGGAGGAACTGATGGGAGGACAGGTTCAGGGAATGGATATGTGCTAATAAATATATTGAATCCGCCTAAAGAAAGAATCAAGGAGATTGAGGAAGGAGAATCATGTTAAGAAGAGAAGAAGTAGAACGCATTAAGGAACAGTACCCGAAAGGTACGCCCATTCGTCTTACAGCATGGAAGGGAGCAGACAGTGCCGCCGGGGAGCAGGGGAGTTGTAGACCATGTGGATGACATCGGGCAAATCCATATGAAGTGGGAGAACGGAAGCTCCTTGCATTAAATGTGGAAGAAGACCGCTTCGATATCATCACACAGCAGGATGAATTATGTGAAAAGAAAGAGCAGGAGTTTATTGACAAGATAAATGAAATCTTGGACAAGACAGATTTCCTGCTCTTAAATACGTCCTGTAATACGGAGAATACATCCTATGCTGCCGAGAAGCTCCTTGCCATGCATCAGGCATTCGAGGAAGTGTATGGAGAAGGGTATGTGGATGAAAGCTATGGTATGATTATGGTGCCTGCGGTGGTAAGAGGAAGGGAATCCGGCATACAGACCCTTGCGTTGGTAACACTGGACTTGGAATCATCCGGTGAGCATTGGGGACTACATTCCTTACACCGGGAGGACCATTGGTGCAGGGACATGCAGAGCTTACGGGAGCAGAAGCGTGCCATCAGGGAATACTATATTCCTACGATTATTGGTACACACCACTTGTGGAACGTGACCACCATGTGAACTTTACGGATATGCCGGAGACAGTTGCAGACATCCGCAGGCTGGTGGATGAATCCTTGGTGACAGGACAGGCACAGCAGATGGAGGGACCGAAATAAAGGAGATGAGGACATAATTGAATAGCATTATCAGTTGGGTAGGCGGTAAGAAGGCACTCCGTGACCTGATATACCTGAGAATGCCGGGGCACTATGACCGCTACATAGAAGTATTTGGCGGAGGCGGATGGGTTTTATTTGGAAAGCCGCCTGATAAATGTATGGAGGTTTACAATGATTTCAATTCGAATCTTGCAAACCTCTTTTATTGTGTCAAGGAAAGACCGATGGCACTCCTTCGGGAATTGTCTTCCTGCCGCTTAATCCAGGGATGAGTTTGTGACACTCAGGAAATTCCTTACGATGGAAGAATTCAAAAGTGAGCATCTGGCAGAGGAACTGGAGATAGCAACGCATTTTCTAAAAGAGCCGGAGGCAGCGGAAATTTGTGACATCCTTATGGAACGAGCAGTAGTCGGGGATGTGAAAAGGGCGGCGGCCTTTTATAAGATTATCCGCTACAGCTATGGAAGTGGCTGTACCTCTTATGGGTGCCAGCCATTTGACATAAGGAAGACCTTTACTATTCTCTGGGAGGCAAACCGGAGGCTAAAAGATACCGTAATCGAGAATAAAGATTTTGAGGCGCTCATCCGTCAGTATGACAGACCGAATGCCTTTTTTTATTGCGATCCGCCGTATTTTGAAACCGAAGGGCATTATGAAGTGGTGTTCCGCAAAGAAGATCATGTAAGGCTTAGGGATACACTGGCAGGCATCGAGGGGAAATTCATGGTCTCCTACAATGACTGTGCGAGTACATCAGGGAATTGTATCAGGACTTTCAGATTGAAGCGGTAACACGAATCAACAATCTAGCACAGCGCTATGATAACGGAAGTGAGTTTCCGGAGGTGCTGATTGCCAACTATGACATGGAAGAAAGAAGAAAGAGCCTGCCGATGCAGATGGATCTGTTTGAAATGTTTGACGAGCAGAAGGATTCTGTGTGGCATGGCAGTAGCAGGAAGGAGGACGAAGATGGTTCAGTTAGTGGAGATAACGGGAGTGCTGAATGAAAAAGGCTGTATTGAAATTCCCATTGTACTGCTTGCACAGACAGGTATCCGTACCGGGGAAGAGGTAAATCTGATTTATCTTGCCGCAGGGGAGAAGGATTACCGTAATGAATCAAGGGAATTCATGTTGAAAGAGAGCCGGGGAAAATCCATTGGAGGAGCTGCAGAGTGGGGAAACGGAGTTGAAACTGCCGCCACAGTTGCTTGCAGATGCACACATCCCCTTGGATGCAGACTTGGATATTGTCTGCTTGGATAGAAAGATTGTGATTCTGCCTACGGAGGATGTAGAGTCAGAGGATGTACCCAAAGAACTTCTGGATATCTGTGCAGAGCTTGGCATCCCCAGAGAAAAAGTAAACATTGTTTTGCGTATGACCGAGGAGGGGAGCGATGAAAAAGCCGGTGTATAAGCTGTTAGATGAAAAGGGCAGGGTACTGATACCTTTGGAAATGCGACAAAAAGCGGAGATAGAGAAAGGGGATATCTTAAAGGTTTCCATAAACACTGGGAAGATTGTTATATCCAAGGTAGACATTTTAGAGGTAGGAAAGCAGGATGCAGAAGCTGTGGAGGCTTATGTCCATGCAGCCGTAAAGACCATGAGCCATGAAAAGCAGGTGGCACTTGCCGCGAGGATTTTGAAACTTGCACAGCAGGAGGGAGGAGCGGATTGCTAAAAAGTAAATACAAGGCCTTTGAAATTCAGGATGACAAGGTCAGTGAAACAGTGATGGATGGAAATCTGATTGCCATTGCAGATTTTATAAAAAACTGCAAGGAAGGGAGTATTATCACCATCCACACGTTAGATGGGAAACCATTTTTAATTGGAATGTCAAAATTATTCCTGTATTGTGAGGACAATGAGTTTCTGAACAATCAGTTGATACCGTATCTTCGAGGGATGTGAATGGAGAAGCAGTATGAAAAACATATATTTTCGTGATGGAATCCTTATCTACTATGGAAATCCGGCAGGTTATCTGTCAGAGGGGAAAGTAGTGCTGGATTCCATTTTTGATAAAGAAGAAATCATAGTTCCTGTCTGAGAAAGAAAAGCTGGCAGTGGAAATAAGGTCAGGAGTCTATGACCGTCTGTCAGAGGGTGGTGGGATGGAAATGACAGTGGAAGCATCCAAAGGAAGGAGGATAAGAATCTATCAGCTTGAACAGGACAGTCCGTTTATGATGCGGTTTATCAGTCTGGCAGAAAGGGAAAAGAGAGGCTTTGAAAAACCACAGCAAAAGGAGTATGCGCTTGTTTACGAGGGAGAGGTGGATACCTTCAGTCTGGAAGATGTCTGGGAGAAGTTTGGCAGAAGGGTGCCAAGGGATTTTGAAGGACATGCATTATCCATATCCGATGTAGTGGAATTTTCAGAGGAGAGGTAAGCCGCTATTTTTATGTGGAGCCGAAAGGCTTTGCAGAAATAACATTTAAATTGGAATAGCCGTAAGGCGGAAGGGAAGAACATGGCAGGAAAAAAGGAACAAAAAACAATCAGCAGAATACCCAGGGCGATGCACAGACTGAACAGGCAGTGCAGACGAAGCCGCTTGATTTTGATGTACGCATCCACTCCATCAAACCAAATGAGTCCATAAAGGGTACCGCAAGTGTAAACATTAACGGTGCCTTTGCCATCAGGGGAGTCAAGATTATTGAGGGCAGCAATGGATTATTTGTATCCATGCCCAGCTACAAGGTAGGGAATGAGTATAAAGATATCTGTTTCCCTATTACACCGGAATGCAGAAAGCAGTTAAATGATGCAGTCCTTGGTGCCTATGAACAGGCGCTTACCCAGAGCCAGAACAGTATGGCAAAGCATCATGAAATGCAGCAGGCACCGGAAGGTCAGGCAATGGACATGACCGGTATGTAAGAAACCCAAATAACAAAATAAAATGAAATTACATGGAGGAAAAATCAATGAGAAAGATGATGAACAAGGTAGCAGGAAACATGAAGGTAACCGTGGCAAAGGCGGCAATGCTGTTAAAGGATAAGAAGGAGAAAACTATGTGGATACCGCAGTTAAGATTTTGATTGCGGTGGTAATTGGTGCCCTTTGCTTGCCGGTTTGTATGCCCTCTTCGGAGATGTAGTAATGCCTACCCTACCAGAAGAATTCAGGAAATGTTCAATTATGCCGGTTAATACCAGAGAAAGAAGGAGGAAGAGAGTATGCCCAGAAATGCAGCTACACAGGAAAATACAAATAACACAGAGAATATGGAACAGCAGGTACCCTTTAAGGTAACCATCACAGAGCATAACCCGGAGAGGTGTGCTTGCCAATGCAGATGTAAATGTGGCAGGCATTATGACGATCCGCAATGTGAAGATTAAGCAGGATGACTATGGTCTTACCGTGACAATGCCCCGAACCAAGATGCCCCACAGAGCAGTATAAGGATTCCTTGTATTTTGCAGATAAGTCCATGAAACAGCAGTTTGACATGGCAGTAGAAACAGCTTATCAGGAGAGTGTTCTCACACCGGTGCTTGATCAGGATGAGCCGGAAGAGGGCATGGAGCAGGAAGAATCCGCCGGCATGAGCATGGGAATGTAGCAGGTGGAAGGGATGATAAGGCTTACCCTATTTTTCTCGTTCTGTCTTTGGCAGCAGTCTCTGATATCCGAAAGCGGATGATTCCGGACTGGATGCCGCTACTTATCGCCGGGGTAAGCCTGCTTCCACCGGAGCCTGTTTATCTGACAGGACTTCTTGTGGCATTACCGCTGCTCATTGCAGGAATCACTGTAGGAGGTATTGGAGGAGGCGATATCAAACTGGCAGGAGCCTGCGGATTGGTGTTTGGGTTTGAACGGACCCTTGCAGGACTTCTTATGGCACTGAGTCTCTGTTACTGTTTCATGTAGTAAGGCAGTGCATAAGGAAAATAAGAAAACTAAATTGTGTAGCAGAGAAGGAACAGGCATATCCGCTTGTTCCTTTCCTGCTTGTCGGGATGGTTATAAGTGTCTTTATGTTTTTGTAAAATGGCATTTCTAAAACCCTGCAAAAACTTTTTACTTTCTATTGATAATATTTCGGTATGCCGATATAATAGATAGAGAGGAGGAAGAGGAAATGGTAGAAAGGTTATTAAAGAAACAGAACATGACAAAATACCGACTTGCAGTAGAAGCAGGTATTCCTCACGCTACACTGAATGATATATGCAGTGGAAAAACCAGACTGGAAAAATGCAGTGCAGAAACGGTATATAAATTAGCAAAGGTATTGGGCGTTTCCATGGAGATGCTGACAGTTGCAGCAATACAGAATGCAGAAAGGGAACGTGCCTACGAGTATGGCCTGCCGGAATATCTGCAGCACGATTTAGATGCCTACAAGGAAGGTCTGAAAACTAAGTCCGATTTATTGGATTGCCTGTGGGAGAACTGTACGGAAGCATTAACATAGCAGAGATTAATGATGGAGCAATTACACGGGAACATGCAGGATTTTTGCGAAACAAGTATCTTTTCGGAGGAAAACATGACAGGAACGATTGATTTTACAAACTGCAAGAAGATTTTAGGAAGAGCATACAATGGTGCTAACGGAAAGAAGATTGCAGTGGAATATAACGGAAGAGAGTATATGCTTAAGTTTCCACCGTCCGGTGCTGCGAAGCCGACAGAGCTGTCCTATACGAACAGTTGTATCAGCGAGCATATAGCAAGCAGTATTTTTAACATGGTTGGCATCAAGGCACAGGAACCCTGCTTGGAACCTATGAAGTAAGCGGGAAAGTGAAGGTAGTATGTGCATGCCGGACTTTACTGAGAAAGGATATCGGTTGTTTGACTTTGATAAAAAATACCATTCTGGATTCCGAATCCGGAGGAAGCGGAACAGAACTGGCAGACATTATGGATACCATAGAAAAACAGCAGTATGTGGAACCGTCCCTTTTGATGCAGCACTTCTTTAATGTCTTTGTGGTAGATGCCCTGCTTGGAAATTTTGATAGGCACAATGGAAACTGGGGCTTTTTGTATGATGATTCCACAAAAGAGGCAAGCATTGCTCCGGTTTATGACTGCGGAAGCTGTCTGTTGCCGCAGGCAGACGAGAGGATTATGGAACAGGCACTGGTAAATAAAGATGTGATGAATGCCAGGGTATACCAATTCCAACATCAGCAATTGTTAGACGGAAGAAAAATCAATTACTATGATTTTCTTATGTCGGCAGAGGAGCCGGAATGCAATGCCGCAATACAAAGAATGGTTCCGAAAATTAACTTGGAGCAGATAAAAGGGTTTATTGAGGAAGTACCCTTTATTACCGAGTTGCAGAAAACCTTTTATAAGAGGGTATATAACTGCAAGGTTCGAACAGATTTTAAAGCCTGCATATGACATGGTAATGTCAGAAAAGCAGGAGTTGTCCGAACCGAATATGACAATGTAATAGATGAACTTAGAGGACACCGTAAAAAATGCGGTGTCTTTTTTGTGAAGAATTGGAGGTAATCATGAAAAAAATGTTAGTAGTAGCCGGTGTGCTGGCAGTTATCACTGGTGTAGTGGCTGCAGTATGTAAGAACCGCAAGAAATATACAAAGGTAAGAACAAATTATTAGGAGGAATCGCAAAATGAAATTATTTAAGAATCGAACCGTGCTGGGGATTTTCTGTATTGCAGTGTCCCTGATTATCTGCTTTGCCATTACACCCTTGTCAATGCAGGCTTATCCAAGAAGGTTACCATTGTCCGTTTCAATAGGCAGGTAAATGAGGGCGAAGAGATTACAAGAAGTATGTTGTACGAGGTAGAGGTAGGAAATCATAACCTGCCGGAAAACGTGATAAGAATATTGCAGATGTGGAGGGAAAATATCTGACTGCAACTGTGTATGCAGGAGATTATATTCTTACGGATAAGATTTCCGATGAACCTGCCGCAGAGAACAAATATCTTTACAGCTTAAATGGGGAAAAGCAGGCCATGTCAATTACCATCAATACCTTTGCGGAAGGCTTGTCCGGCAAGTTAAAGAGGGGATATCGTATCCGTCATTGCACCGGATTACCTTGGCAGTGGAGAAACCATAATCCCTGTGGAACTCAAATACGTGGAGGTTATCGCGTGACTGCCAAGTCCGGCTATGATGCCAACACCGGGAAAAGTTGTCAGAGGAAGACGAAAAGGAACTGCCGTCTACCGTAACCATTCTGGTAAGACAGGAGCAGAGTAAACTCCTTGCCAGACTGGAAGCCGAGGGAGAAATCCATTTATCCTTAGTGTTCCGTGGAGATGCAGACAAAGCTTCGGAATTTATCAAGGCACAGGATCAGGTACTGGATGAAATCAAAGCAGCAGAAGAGGAAGCATTACAGGAAGAGGGTGCGACTGAAGAAGACGGTCAGCCTGTTATGAATGCAGACGGTCAGGAAACCACAGAGGAAGAAACAACTACAGATGGGGAGGAATAGAACGTGAACTTTAAACAGAACTCTGTTTACGAGAAATACAGGATTTGATGAGGAACAGGCAGATGTGCAGGGTGGAGTGTTGCTGTGCTGGGGAGTCCATCCTCCGGCAAGACAACGGTTTCCGTAAAGCTGGCAGATTATCTTGCCAGAAAAAAGAAAAATGTGCTGTTAATTTTTGCGGACATGACCACACCGCCCCTGCCCTGCATCTGTGCAGCCGGGGACTTGGAAGGAGAAAAGTCTCTGGGGAGCATCCTTGCTGCCACTCATGTAACAGAAAACCTGATTAAGAAAAACTGTATGTTCTACAGAAAGAATGATTACTTAAGTATGGTGGGGATGTTAAAAGGGGAGAATGTGTTCACTTATCCGCCTTATGACCAGACACAGGCAGCGGAGTTGATTGAGCAGGCAAGAGAGGTGGTTCCTTTTGTCATTATTGACTGCGGAAGCACCATTGCTTCGGATGTGTTGTCGGCGGTGGCACTGATGGAAGCGGATACGGTCTTAAGACTGGTAAACTGTGATTTAAAATCCATCAGTTATCTGTCCTCACAGTTGCCACTGCTTCGTGACAACAAATGGGATGCGGACAAGCAGCTTAAGGTGGCATCCAATGTAAAACAGCAGGAGGCAAGCAGTCATATGGAACAGGTGCTTGGCTCTGTTTCTTTCAGATTCCCACAGCAGGGAAGTAGAAACACAGTATCTGGAGGGAGATATGTTGGCAGAACTTGGACTGAAGGAGAGCCGGGCATTTAGAAAGAGATAGAGAAAATCAGCAAGGAGGTGTTCGGTGTATGATGGGAAATAACCAGAACTTATTTTTTTCCCCGGAGGAAAAAGGCAGGGCATTCTCCGATGTGTTAAAGGAAGTGCAGGAGTATATCTCCAGCAAGTATTCCACCCTCATGGTGGAAGGCGGAACGATGAGGTAAAACAGCAGGTAAGAGATACATCTCAAAGTACATTGCAGATTACCGCATCACTGTAAAGGCAAAACAAGGGAAGAGCTAATCGATGACCTTTACACGGAAATGGCAGAGTTTTCCTTTCACCAAGTACATTTTTGGAACCGGGATAGAGGAAATCGATATCAACTCATGGAAGGATATTGAGGTGCAGTACAGTGATGGCAGATGTGAGAAAATGGAGGAACACTTTGAATCACCGGAGCATGCCATCAACGTGATTCGAAGAATGCTCCATGTGTCCGGCATGGTGCTTGACAATGCATCCCCGGCAGTCCTTGGGCATTTAAGTAAAAATATCCGTATTGCGGTGTTAAAGACTCCTCTTGTGGATGAGGATGTGGGTATTGCAGCTTCCATCCGAATCGTAAATCCACAGAGCCTCAAAAAGAGTGACTTTGTGGATGGAGGAACTGCTACCGATGAAATGTTAGATTTTCTGGCAGAATGTCTGCGTTATGGAATCAGTATCTGTGTGGCAGGTGCCACCAGCTCCGGCAAAACAACTCTGGCAGGGTGGCTCCTTACTACCATTCCCGATAACAAGCGTATCTTTACCATTGAGAACGGAAGCAGGGAGCTGGCTCTTGTTAGGGAGAAGGATGGAAAGGTAACCAACAGTGTCATCCATACCCTGACCAGATTCAGCGAAAATGAAAAGCAGAACATCGATCAGGATATGCTCCTTGATATGGCCCTGCGTTTCAACCCGGAGATTATCTGTGTGGGAGAGATGAGAAGCTCGGAAGCATACACCGCACAGGAGTCTGCAAGAACCGGGCATACAGTGCTTACCACCATTCACAGTAACAGTTGTGAATCTACCTACAGCCGAATGAGAACCCTGTAAAAGAGAAATACGAGATGGATGATGAGGAGGCATCTGGAGAACAAGAAAAGAAGGCTCATGGAAATCATGGAGTGTGAAATCACACCCGATGGAAAGAGACATTTTAATTCCCTGTTCCGTTATGAGATTACGGAAAACCGGGTGGAAGGAGATAAATTCATCATCAATGGAACCCATAAAAAGGTGTGCGGTATTTCAGAGAGCCTGAAAAAAAGGTTCCTTGAAAACGGAATGCCTAGGGAAGTGCTAAATAAAATTACGGGAGGAGGTGCAAGCGTATGCTGACAATGCAGGTAATGGCCTGTATGGGTATCATCATAGGCTTATTTTATTGCTAGGCATTAATCTTACGGATTTTACCGGTAATATTTTTAAGAGGCTGTTGGACGGACCCAAAGGTATCCGAGAGGAGATTTTAGAGCAGACGCAGAGAAAGAAAAAGTCCTTCTTACGAAGAGAAGTGGAAGAGATACAGAGTATCCTAAAGGCTACCGACAGGGAAAATACCTTCCCGTTTTTATGTACGGTATCATTGGTTTTGTTTGCTGTTGGTGCCGCTGGCAGCATGCTTGGGAATTTCTTTCTGGTACCCGTCGCAGCGGTAGGGTTTATGTTCCTTCCCTTCTGGTACATTAAGCTGACTGCGTCCCATTTCAAAAAGGATGTGTCGGCAGAACTGGAAACAGCACTGTCCATCATTACCACCGCATATCTAAGAAGTGAGGATATCCTGACTTCTGTGGAAGAGAATCTGGAATATTTAAATCCGCCGGTAAAGAACATCTTTCAGGATTTTGTGTCAAGAATCCGTCTGATTAATCCTGACTTGGAGGCGGCCTTGGATGAACTGCGTGCAAGGATAGCGGATGATGTGTTTAAGGAATGGGTGGATGCCTTAAAAGCCTGCCTGTATGACAGATCGCTAAAAACAACACTGACACCGATTGTGGCCAAACTGTCCGACATGCGTATTGTGAATGCAGAACTGGAATATATGGTTATGGAGCCGAGGAAAGAGTTTATCACAATGGTAGTGCTGGTTGTAGGTAACATTCCACTTTTATATTTCTTAAATAAGGATTGGTACCATACGTTGATGCACACGGTAGTGGGGCAGATAATGCTCAGCATTGCAGGCATTATTATTTTTGTATCCACAGCCCATGTAATCAGACTGACAAAACCGATAGAATACAGGTCGTAGAAAGGAGACAGTATGAATCTGATATTATTTTGTGTGTTTTTGACCTTTTCTATAGGTCTCTTTCTGCTGCTTGCAGGACTATTACGTCTGCCGACCTTAAAGACCAGCAGGGTAATGATGGATACAGGTAAGGAAGGAAAACAGTTATCCAAGACCTTGGATGCCTTTTATATGGATGGAGCCGTGAAGATTGCGAAGTACATCCGTATGAATGATTACAAGAAAAACCGGATGGCAAATGTGCTTCGAGCCTCCGGGCTTGGCATGACACCGGAAGTCTATACTGCATACGCATATTTAAAAGCCGGAAGTGTCTTTTTGCTCATTATTCCGGCACTGCATGTGTTTCCGCTGGCTGCTTTATTTGTAATTCTCTTGGGAATCATGATTTATTACAAGGAAATCCAGAAGGCAGATGAAATGCTGAAAGAAAAAAGGGAGCAGATAGAGGAAGAGTTATACCGCTTTGTATCTACTATCACGCAGGAACTGAAAAACAGCAGGGATGTGCTTTCCATGCTGGAGCATTACAAGGAAAATGCCGGGGCAGCCTTCAGAAAAGAACTGGATATTGTGTGTGCGGATATGCGCTCCAGCAGTTATGAGGCAGCTTTAACCCGTTTTGAGGCAAGGCTCAATTCCCCACAGTTATCGGATGTGGTCAGAGGTCTCATCGGTGTGTTAAGAGGAGATGACGGAGCCGTGTACTTCCAGATGTTAACCCATGATTTTAAGCAGACGGAGCTTCAGAGACTGAAAGCGAAGGCAGCCAAGATACCACCCAAAATAAGAGTGTATTCTTTTGCCATGCTGATGTGTTTTCTGGCAACCTACTTCGCCATCATCATCTATGAAATCATCAGGTCTATGGGAACCTTGTTCTAGCAGGAGGTATAAATGAGACAGATAAGAAAAATATTGCGTGATAAGAGGGGAGAGGGGTACATTGATGTGGCAGTCATGGTGCTGTGTGTCATGTTAGTGATTGCACTTGGCGTAAGGTTATTCCCCATCTTTATCACCAAAATGCAGGTAGACAATTTTGCAGATGAACTGGCAAGAGAGGCTGAGATCAGCGGAAGGGTAGGAAGCGAGACTTCGAACAGGCAGAGAGTCTTGGAGGAAAGAACAGGAATCCACCCGACTGTGCAGTGGTCAAGAACCGGGAATCTGCAATTAAATGAAGAGGTAACGGTTACCGTTACCATACAAAAGGACTTAGGGTTGTTTGGAAACTTTGGTTCGTTTCCGATAACCATCCGGGCAAGAGCCTCCGGAAAGAGTGAGGTGTACTGGAAATGAGGAAGTTAAGAAAAAAGACTGCCGCCCTATTAAAAGACCGGAAAGGAAATATGATGCCGCTTGTGGTGGCCGTAACCATCTGCATGCTGATTATTATCCTTGGAGTTGCAGAATACATGCGCCTTGTGATTACCGCTGCAGGTATCAAGGATGTAATGGAGTCTGCCGTCATATCCACAGTTAATGACAATTATAACGAGGTTTACCATAGTGTCAGGGAAGGATATGCCGCAGGCTATGAGCCGGATGGGGAATCGTTTTCTCCCTCGGTGGATTATGGGGATATTTACACAGCAGAATGTGTTTTTACTCGGACTGGAAGAGGACGGGGCGGGATATGTTCGAATCAATAACGGAGAGAGAGTACTGTTTGAGCAATCTTTGTGTGTATATACACCAATGCTCTCAGTGCAGGAGGCGGCCCCTATTTTGCAGATGCCTCCATCAGACTGGAGGTGCCGGTAAGATTTGCCGGAAAGATCATCACCAATATGTCAATAAATCTAAAGGTTCGGGCAGCCTATACAGAGAAATTTTAGTAAGATGTTACAGATATCGTGCAACCTATTACATTTTGATAGACTTCTGCAAAGTTGTGTGGTAGGTTGGGGATTGACAAAAAGAAATTTAAAAACTACATACAGGAGGGATTGCTATGAAAGATAGTACAAAGAAAAGACTTATCATCGCAGGACTCGTAGCAGTGAGCGTATTATTGATTTTCGGAATCAGCAGGGTGCTTTACAAGGAACCGGTGCAGGAGTTACCTAAAGAGAGTAAACCTACAGAAGAGGTTGAGCTTATGGTGGATACGGAAGAAACCGGGCAGGTGCAGAAAGAAACGGAAAGCACAGAGGAAACAAAGGAGTTAATCATCGAAACAGAAACAGAGAATGGCGTGGAGAGCGGAAAGCAGGAAATCCAGCAAACGCCTGAAAAAACGGAAGATGAAAAGCCGGAGGAGCCGCCTGCCTTAACAGAGGATGCGGATACTACAAAGCCGGATACACCACCAGAGTATGAGGAGCCGGAAGGGACGAAACCGCTTGTGGATGATACTCCGAAAACCGGAGATACCAAAGATGGTATGATTTACATTGAAGGATTTGGATGGGTTGTAGATAACGGTGGCGGTGGAAGCGGTACCGTGGCAGACGATATGTATGAGAATGGAAATAAGGTAGGTATCATGGATTAGGGATACCAAGAAAGAGGCACAGCAAAAAACGCTGTGCTTTTTTCATGCAGAAATTTGCTTGCAACAGCAGGTGATTTTCTGCATTTAGAAGGGAGGCAACATGAAAAGATTTAAGTTATTAGTCTTGACCTTTTTGTTAATCCTATCTACACTCTCACCCATGACAGTGCATGCCGAAGGCAATGGAAACATTAACAATGGCGGTGGAGGATTAGGAGAAGGTACGGACACAAACTTCTGGAATACCGGAGATGAAGGAGTCAGAGTCACAGTGGTTAGTGCCAGTGACGGAAGTGCAGTAAGTGCGTCCATAGACCTGACAAACAAACAACCGAACGATATTAGAGTACAGTTTGGAAAGGTCTGTAAAAGTCAGTACCGGAGTGGAACAGTATTAACACCGGATACAGGAAGTTACAGTTATATCAATCCTACCCAGTCTCTGCCCAAAATTATTACCACATCCTCCGGCAGTGCAAGTCTAGCCGCTATCAAAAGTTATTTTACAGATGAGCAGGTCATACGAAGTATCATCGCAGGATATGGGGATGAACTATGATACGTTGATAGGTGGGGACTATAAGTTGTTATTGGAACCTATTGCGTATGTGACGTTTGAAGGAGTACGAACTGCATTCACCGCTACAGAAGCAGCAATGTATAACCAGGTCAGAGGTGGTATGTTAAGAAAGAAGCTGACGTCTCTGACGCATAAAAATCTGCCCCTCGCCATGTTTTTGGAAACCTCAGACCTGGGATATCCGGCTTGGGGTGGCGGTAAGAACCAGAAGGTCTCAGATGATGAGATTATCGGTTCATTAGGACTTGGTATTGTAAGGTTTAATGAGGTGGTAACACCGGAAGTGATTGCGGCAGATTATGAGTACCGGGTAGACACGGATGTGGTAACAACCGTCACCATAAGTGGAGGGAGAGCAATCCCGACCATCCGGTAAGTGTAACGTTTAGTATCCTTGGAAGGAACTACACGGTAAACAATGTGTATTATCCGGAGGACGGACAGCAGCTTGTGTGGGTGAAATGGCATACACCGTATACGGAACAGTATATCACCATAAACGTGAGTGTCAGCGGAGGAGGCAGTGCAAGTAAGGGAACGATTACTGCCAACATCGTAGACCTTGATAGGAATCCACCGCCCAATCCGGTAGCGGATGACAGAAATGATTCCTACAATGCAGGCAATGCCATTATTCCTGCAAATCCGCAGAAGACAAGTGCGTCATGGAGTGTATGGAGGCCTTGGTGGAAAGAAAAATGGGTATGGCATAGTGATTGGAAATGGAAAACAGGTTCCCATACGGAAGAGTGTAAGGAAGACTGTGAAAGCAGTCATGGATATTGGGAAGATGAGGGAGAGTACGTGGACGAAGGCTGGTGGGAGTTTAGCTTGGACAGATATTCGGCATCCCTATCAGCAACAATGGACCTTACTACGGATGCCAAATCCCCTACTGCAACAGCTACCACTATCAAGAGTGGCTATGGTGTGAACATCAGTGTAAATGCCAGTGCATCCACAGGCCAGTCCTCGGCAACCACACCACCGCAGACAGCAGTCAGTTATTTCCCGGAGTTTTATTATAAGACCTATTGGAGATTGCTAGACAGAACAAGAAGCGGGTACCATGCAGGGTTTGAGTTTCGGAATAACCATTATTCCACCTATAACCGAAGAACACATTTCACTCCTGTGTGGATGCCGAATGGTACCTATACGGTCTACACATACTTACTGGACTGCTGGACACCGGATGGAATGCTCAGTGTGAATCTGACAGACTCCGTACAGATATCGGGAGATTTATGGGATGACTGGCACATAGCACCACAAAGGGCAAGGTAACGGTATGGCGTATGAAAGAATCGACGGACCAAAAGGACTGCTCTATCACTACACAAAAAGGGAGAACATAGAGCCTATTTTACAGGATGGGAGGATAAGAAAATTTAAGGATAGAGAATGCTGGTTCTGCACTTCCTTGGAGGATACCTTAAGACTGATGGAGTTAACGGTCATGGAAGAAGGAAAACTTTACTATGATGCAAACGGACTTCCAAGGAGATATCCAAAGTTTATACCGGAAGAATATGTGGTGTTGGAGTTATCCCCAAGATACCAGAATGGGGATTGGGTGATATGGAATCAGGAGTTCCCTGACGGAGCGCCGGAGGACATTCGGAAACTTGGAGAAGAATTCAGCCATCTGAAGATAGGATTCAGAGGAGATTTAAGGTTCTATGAGAACCCCAATATCTATGAGGTAGCAGAGCTTTTTCAGGAGCAGACGCAGACACCTCAGATAACAATGTAACTAAAAACAAGTGGAAAAGGACTGCTTACGGGCAGTTTTTTCTGTACCGAAAGGAGAAAGGAAGAGAAATGAAGAAAAAGAAATGGTTAGTGATGGTAATGCTGGTACTTGTGTGTTCCCTTATGTTTGGCACTACGGTATGTGCAGCCGGAACAGGAGATGTGGCAGGAGCTATTGAGGGGACATGGAAGGATGCCTCCGCGCAGATTAAGACGGTGGTAAACAAGGTTGTATTCCCTGCGATTGATTTGATCCTTGCAGTATTCTTTTTTGCAAAGCTGGGAACCGCATATTTTGATTACCGAAAGCACGGACAGTTTGAATGGGCAGCTCTGGCAATTCTGTTTGCCTGTCTGGTCTTTACCCTGACCGCACCTGCCTATATCTGGACAATTCTTGGAATGTAGGAAAGGGAAAACTGCCCAAAAAAGAGGGCTATCCATAGACATTTATCAAGAAGACGGGTATAATTATAGTGAGAGGAGGAATGCAGAATGGAAGTAAAAACATATACGATTGATGAAATAAAAAATATCGTAACACCTATTGCGGAGAAATATCAGATTGCACAGGTATATCTGTTCGGTTCCTTTGCCAGAGGAGATTTTGATGAACAGAGTGACATAGACATCCGTATTGAAAAAGGGAACCTGAAAGGAATGTTTGCCTTATGCGGTTTTTATACGGAAGTGTCGGATGCATTAGGACGAAAAGTAGATGTACTGACTACAGGAAGTCTGTCAGATGAATTTCTTGAGAGTATAAAGAAGGATGAGGTGATGCTATATGCAGGGCAGTAGAAATATAGATATCTTAATGCATATCAGAGATTATTGCGCAGAAATCAATCATACAATGGATACGTTTGGAAGGGATTATGATATCTT